>JAABUR0100000037.1_pt1 | contig 262374 bp, 72 predicted proteins | sample 5560091 | NCBI WGS metagenome assembly JAABUR01 (sample SAMN10711879, study PRJNA513375) | rock metagenome | isolation source: Antarctica rocks | place: Antarctica: Victoria Land, University Valley sud | reverse complement strand
GTATAGTAATTATAAACTATATATTATAAGACTAACTTATATAGTATATTATTATCCTATTAAGGGGGGATAAATACTTAAATAATACTATTAATATTACTAACTATCTAGATCTAATCCTCTTCCTATATAATAAGGAGAATATAAGTATATAAGAGACCTTACTTCTAAAACTTAATAATATAATAGTAGCTTATATAAACCCTAAGGATATATTACTTAAGGAGGTCTTTTATTAGCCCCCGGAACTTCTAATTTAAGATACAGGTAATTAGATTATAATAGTACTCTAATATCTAACTAGATACTAGTAAGCTCTAAATATTAGGCTACTTAAGATTATATATAAAAGTAATAAAAAATTTAGGTTTACCCCTTTTTTAGACTATTATTATAGCGTCTTATATTCTCGCTTTTATAGTATATAAGCTTCTTAGTATTATTAATAGGAGGATAGTTACCTTACTACTAATATCTTTAAGCGATATATCTAGATTAGTACTAAGCCTATCTATTAGGCTAGAGTAGTAGTCCGCCTAAATAATTTATTAATTCTAATAATACTAATTCAAGTTATTAAGCTCTATAAATATCTAGATATTAGTAGCCTAGTAGTTAAATAGATATCTACTATTAATTATATAATTAAAGAAATCGGGCTAGATCTAGATATTTATTAGCTAATTGTTTAAATTATATTAACTATCCCCTAACTAATATCTAAATTATTTAGAACTATTTATAACTAAGCGGATTTAGGTCTAGAAAATAACTAGGGAAATATATTAAATAGTCTTACCTATATCTATTTTATATAAAACTATTATCTTATTACTCGCTAAGACCTATTATAACCCTAAGGTATATACTCGCTAGCGACATACTAGTCTAGTTCCTACTTAAGGTTACTACCCTCTTCCTACTCTAGTTTATTATCGCTACTAATTAAGGTATACTAGGCGAGCGTACTAGTAATATAGTTCTATTATAATATATATAGTAGATAATTACCTAGAAGCTAGTAGCTAGCTAATAGGAGGTAGTCGTGTTATAACTATTTATTAAAGGGAAATAGGAGCGGATATTAGAGGGCTATATAAGAAGGATATTAATTAAGAATTAATATAAGGCCCCCCTTAATAGTTTTAATATAAATATCCTACTTAATCTAGCCTCTTATAATATTATTAGGAGTTATTATAATATAGGTTACTTCTATAAAGGTAGGGTAATTATAGGTACCCTTATCCTATTATTTAAGATTTAGCTATTAGATATAAACGCTTATAATATTAATAGGATATTATAATTTATTCTCCTTAAGCGGGTTATAATAGGATTTAAACCCCTAGATATATAGGTTAATAGACTAGAGGGTATACTAAGTAGAAGTAAGGGTATCTTAATTTAAATTATTAAAATTTTAATAGTAAACGTCTAGTTACTCTTACATACTATCTAGTATATAAATCTAGGCGAATTTTAGCCTAAGGCTATTATTAGTAATAAGAGGACCTATTAGATAATAAATAGACCCCTAGATCTAAAAGGTAATTTAATTAACGTAGGTATTAATATTAATCGTACCCTTACTAGTAAAGGAGAGATAATTATTATAGCTAATAATATTATCTAAAAATTCTTTACTATATATAGTCCTCCTTCCTATAAACTATCTATTAATAATAATATTATCTATATTATTAAGTAATTTATTAATAAATTATACCTTAAGCTCCGCCTCCTTTTAAGGGCCCTTAGGTAATAAGTTAATATCAGCTAGCTTATATAACTAGTTAGGAGATAGCTAATTATTCTTCCTACTATTATAATATAGCTATTAACTATTCTTTATACTAGTATATTTATTTTTTTATAATAGTACGTTATAGTATAGATATATATTAGTAGGGGTATTAAATAATCTATTAACTAGGTAGGGTACTATATCTCCTACTTCTAGGGATCCTTATATACTTAATATCCCTAGCCTAGTATCCGCCCCTAATATATATTATTCCGCCGTTAGTATAAGCCTTATTAGATAGGTAGTTAGTACTTAGTATTATCCTCTATATTAGCCCCCCGTTAAGTATACTAATAATAGGTACTTTAATTATATTTAGAGGGAGGCTAGGGAGTAATTTCTTAAGGTACTTCTTTAAAGGCTAGGGGAGTAGGTTACTAGGGGTCCCTAGGTGGAATAACTACTTAAATAGTTATATTAGTAAGGGCTATATACTACTAGGGAGTAATACCCTTATTAAGGTAGTTATAAGGGCGAGTACCTAATAGTATTTCTCTAAGATAAGGTTCTATTAGCGTAATATCTCTAAGGTTTACTAGTAGGTTCCTAGATCTAACCTAGGTTCCTAAGTTAGTCTTTATAAGGCGTCTAGTACGCCTTATACTATTACTCTTATAAGATTTAACCCTCTTATTAATAGTATTAAGGTGTAGCTTAGATAGAGCTACGCGCTTAGAAGGTATTAGTAGGGAGGTAGAGGAGCTAAATTTAGTATAGGAGGGGTAATATTATATTATTTAAAGACGGCTAGTACGGTTTATATATTATAGATTATAAAGGGAGGTATTAATATCTATAAGTTAATATTAAAGGTAAAAAAGAGGTAAGAAGAAAAAACTATTAATATAATAGGGAGGCGCTAAGATATAATATAGTTAGACTAATTTAAGAGGTAAATCTATTAATTCTAATATATCTTCTAATATAATAGACTGATTTTAATTATTTTTAAAGTATTAGATAGCTAGAAGTAAGCGATATAATATTATTTAGGTAGAAAATATTATAAAGGATAGGTATATATATAGGTAGAATATAAAGAAATATCTAAGTTCTAATATCCGCGCTAGTCCTAGAGGGGTAACTAGGGGACTTATTAACTAACTAATAAGTAGTAATAAGCTTAAGGTCTTAATTCTAGTATTTTCTATTATAGTAAGAAGATAACTCGCTCTAGTAGAATTATAAGTAATATACTATTATAGTATAATTAAGATAAAAATAGTCTATTTAATACTATTAATAATAATCCTAGCCTATAAGAAAGGGGATAGGAAAGTTATATTAAGGGTATAAATAAATCTAATAATACTAAAAATACCTTTAAGAGAGATATAGAAAGTTATAAAAGAAGTATTCCCCTTATAATAAAACGCCTTATATAGGTAAGATATAAGTAAGAAGAGTTACTATAAATTTAATAACTTAAAGAAGTTAAAGTAGATATTATAACCTTAGAATTAAGGGAATAGATTTCTCTTTATAATAATAGTATTATAGGTTAGAAGTATATATATAATAGAGCTAAGGAGTACTTGAGTCTTATTTAAAGTATATTAAAGTTAATTCCTATTCTTAACTATTATAATAAGAATATTTATATATATTAAGACTAGATATAATAATATAATATATCTTTTTTATAACCTTTATTTAATTTTATTATATAGATATTATATATTCTATCTATAATACTAGCGCTTAAGAGTAAATTAGAATAACTTTAAGTTATTTATTTATATTCTTATCCTTTAGAAATATTAAGTTAGAAAGATTTTATAAACTTTTTACTAAATTATATTAAAGATCTTATAAATAGGGATTTAAGTATATATTAATTATATACTAATATATATTAATACCTCATATAAGTAATTTATAAGTTTAAAATATACTTAATATCTTTAAAAACCTAACTTCTTAAAAAAGTTAAAAATAAGTAGGTAATAAATTTATATATTAAACTTATTAAAGAGCTTTAAATTACCCTTATAAATTAGTGGTCTCTATCTAATATAAGGGATAAACTCCTATTATTAGTAGTATATCTTAAAGCTAATATTAATAAGGCTAAAAGCTTCGGTAAGAATAGCTAGTAAAATATATTATATAAATACCTAGATTATAATAAAGGTAAAAAATTATAAATAAATAGGGATAATATTATAAGAGGATAAGAAATAGGTAATTATAATAATAAGAGTAGATATAATAAGCTTAAATTACGCGACTTATTAGATATTACTTATTAAAATTATAATAAAAAGGGCTACTATTTTATAAATTATTTTAATCTACTAAAATAAAGTAGATTCTAATAGAAAGAGAGATACTTAAATCTTACTATTATAAGTAAATAGGGCTAATATGTAAGTAAAGAGTAGAGAAAAGATAAGACCTTATTAAAGACTTTAAATTATTAGATTAGAGGTTATAAAGAGTAGAGGTTTAACCTCTAATATTATATTAATATAAAGTTAAGATAATATTAAAGTATAAGCCTTTTAAGTATAAGAGATATCTTAATTATAACTTATAACTAAATATTATCTCTTAAGCTTATATTATTAAAGTAAGCTTAAAATATATTAAAGATATTAAGTTACTATATCTAGGCTTTATAAATAGTAAGCCTATCTTCTATTATAATAGATATAATATAATATATTAAACTACTAATAGTTAGGGTTTTTCTTATTAATATACTTATATTTTTAATATAATTAATTAGATAGGACTACTACTAGTTATTAATAGACTTATATAGTATATAATAGGTATTAAGGTTAATATAAGTATAAGGAAGTAGTATTTTAGAATTAATAATTAATAATAGTTTATAAAGTTTTTAAAGAAATAGCCTACTATTTATATAATCCTTATTTCTAATATTATTAATCTAGATAAGGAACTTACTATTAATTTATAAGTATTACTTCTAGAGTTTAGTAAGTTCTTAAATATATTCTCTATTAAAGAAGCTAGATATCTACTATCTTATTAAGGGAGTAATTATATTATTAATATAACTAGTAATCCGCCTTATAAACTCTTATATAACCTATTAAATATAAAGTTAGTAGAGTTAGGATACTATCTAAATAAAGCCTTAGTAAAAGGATAGATTAAGTACTCTAAGAGTCTTATAAGATTACTAATCCTATATATCTTTAAGAGGGATAGAGACCTATATCTATATATTAATTACTATAAGTTAAATAAAGTAATTATTAAGAATAGATATCCTTTACCTCTAATTAATAAGATATTAGATTACTTAAATAGAGTAAAGGTCTTTATAAAACTTAATCTTAAAGGTATATATTGTTATATTTAAGTTTAAAAGGGAGATAAGTAGAAGACTATATTTTATATATAATATAATTATTTTAAGTATTTAATAGTACTATTTAATCTTATAAATATTCTAACAACCTTTTAAGCTTATATTAATAAGTCTTTAATAGAGTTACTAAATAAATTTTATATTATATATCTTAATAATATTCTTATCTATTTAGAATTATATATAAAGTATAGGAATTATATATATTAAGTACTTATATAACTTTAATAGTATAAATTATTTATTAACTTAAAGAAATATTAGTTCTTTATAATAGAAGAAGAGTTCTTAGAATTTATTATATCTATTAAAGGCGTTATAATAGATTAGTATAAGGCAGATACTATCTAGTTATAACCTAGGCTAAAGAGCTTTTATAAAGTATAGAGTTTTCTTAAGTTTATATATTTTTATTTTTATTTTTATTTTTATTATTTTTATTCTTAAATTATATTACCTTTAATAGGGCTACTAGAGAGTAGTATTAAAGGTATTAAAATAGGTCCTTTTAATTAGCCTAATAAAATAGAGTATATATTTAATATACTTTATTAAGTATTTCTTAATATATTAATATTAGGATACTTTAATCCTATATTACTTATATAAGCTAAAATTAATATATTAGATTTTAGACTAGCTAGTATTCTATTATAGTTCTAGGAATTAGGGTAGTAGTATCCTATAGCCTTTTAAAGTAAGAAGATGAATTTTATTAAAGAATATTATAAAACTTATAATAAAGAGTTACTTATAATAGTTATAATCTTTAAGTAGTAGAGATACTACCTAAAAGGTAATTTCTTTCTAGTTAAAGTACTTACTAATTATAATAACTTAAAGGGTTTATTATTATTAAGGCCTTAAATAGTTAATAAGCTAGATAGATAATAAGGCTCTTAATCTATAACTTTATTATTAAGTATAGATTAGATAAGATAAACCTAGCTAATATACTATTAAGGCGCCCTAATTATAAAAGTAAAAGTAGGGTAATAAATAAACTTATCCCTATGTTATAATAATAGCTATTAATAGTAGTAGGTTTATTAAACCCATATTTTATATTATAATAAATAGGTTATATAGTATCTATTCTAGAATAGGGCTTATAACCCTCTAATAATAAAGGTAAACTTACTATAATATATAATATATATATAAGGTAGTTATAAATACTAGTACTAGGAATTATTAATATAGCTATTAGAATAGTAATTTTAGATAGAGTATATCTATTAAGGTATAAAGACCCTTAACCTAGAATTATAAGGAGTATAAGTAAGATACTACCTTAATATATCTATAATATAGCTAAGAAATAGCTTAACTCTATTACTAGAACTATTAATTATAAATAACTTATTCTATATTTTCTAGCTAATATAATAGTAGAGAATAAAATAGTATATACTATAAGCTTAAAATCTATAATTAAATTAATTAAGGTACTTTAGTATTATAACCTAGGATCTTTATAAAGGTAACTAGGATCTATTGTAGATCTTATAAAGAGGAGTATTAAAGAGAAGGTAAGTAGGCTTTATATTAAACTAGTCTAGTATAAAATTATATTTAGTATCTAGGAGATTAATTTAATAGATAATATAAGTAAAGTATAAAGCTTCTATCTAGAAGGAATATAATACTATCTTTATAGATATAAGAAATTCTATATTTATACTAATTACTAGTACTTAACCTATATTAATTAAAGCGACTTATTAAGTAATTACCTAGCTCGCCTTAATTAACTAATATTAACTAGAGCGACCTATTATGTAATTACTTAAATTACTATACTAAGGTATATTTAACTTAGTAAGCACTTGTAGTATCTACTAAGGCTCGCGTATTAAGGGTATAATATTACCCCTCCTTCCTTAAACCTTTATCTTAAAGGTTAATTAAATATTTATATTATCTTATCCTTAATAATATTATATTAAACTATTAGATTAAGTTATTTATAAGGGATTTATTATAATAGTATTATACCTATAATATATAAGGTCTTAAAAGAAGTATTAGGTATCTTTTCTTTCTTAAAAGTATATGGAATATATTTAGCTAAGAAAGTAATATAAACTAGTTATATTAGTTATTTACTTCTCTAGTATAAATAAGGCTATAAAGAAGCCTAATTATAAAGAGATAGAGATAAAAGTAGTATAAGAAGCTACTAATAAAGCTATTTATTAAAGTAATAAAATTATTTATTAAAAATAAGTAAAATTAAAATATCTTTACTAGTAGAAGTATTTTCTAAAAGAGTATAAATAATAGATATTTGATAAAGGTCTTAATAATATAGAAGAGCTAGAATATTTAAAGGAACTTAAGAAGGCTAGTAAGATTAGAAAGGTACTTATTATATCTACTTTATTTACTAAATTTATAGGTTTTATAGCCTTTTCTCTTAAGGTATTTAACTAGATAATCTAAGGTATTTATAGTTTTAATAATACTATTAAAGGAGCTCTTAATAGTTTATAAGATTTAAAATTAGTTCCTAGGTATTTTCTAGGTCCTTATATCCTTTTTATATTACTAGGTAGCTCTAACCTCTTTATAATAGAATCTTTTTAGCTTTAAATTTATTCTCTTCTTCTATTTTATAATAAAAAGTTTATTATAATAGAGTATTAAGGTCCGCTTATTCTAATATTAATATATAGAAGACTAAATAGATTTTAGTATTAAATAGAAATTATAACTTATAATTAATATCTCCCTTTAACTTAAAATTAAAAATAGTCTAACTTTAATATAATCTAGTTTTTTACTTAGTCTTATACTCTTAGATTTTTTATAAGAAGGTATACTTTATCTCCTTTCTTTAATTAAGGTCTATTTTTTCTCTTTTTATTAGCTATTACTTTTATAGAAGTATTCTATTTTTATTTTTATATTTATATATCTTTATAAAATCTTTTATATTTAATATTAATACTAGTACTTTCTTAGTATTTAGTCCTTATCTTAGGTCTAAGAATAGGTTTATATATCTTCTATAATTAGTAAAGAATAGAGATAGTACAATTATATTAAATCTTTTATTATTACATACTAATTATACTATTAGGAGTAGTAAAATCTAATTATTTTACCTTTTATTAATATAATATCTAAGATAGACTTCTATAATCTAATTTATATATTTAGTCTATCTATCTATTTATAAATAATAGGCTATTATTATCCTTACTTTAGTTTTAATTAAGGTAATTAAAGTCTTTTAATAGTTAGATATAAAGAATTTATTCCTATTTAAAGTTATTAACCTTAATATAATTTAATCTCTAATTAGTCTATTTAAGAGGATAAATCTAAGCTATTTAACTATAATATTTCCTTATATAGAATTAGAACAGTATACTTAATTAGCTTATTTATAATAACTATTATTAAATTATACTTATTATTTATTACTAGATTAATTAAGAGAGGTAGCTTTATAATAAAGTCTATTATAATATCCTTTTATAATATATCTAGAACTATTATAAACTTAATTTATCTATACTTAGTATATCTTATAAACTTATTCTACTAATATATTATATATTCTTTAATATATTATTTAATTACTACTTAGAGATCAGGCGTAGTATATAATCTCTAGATAATCTCTAATACTTTAGAAACTCCTAGATATCCTAGTAGTAGATTATTATTATAATAATCTCTAATTACTTCTTTAACTACTTTTAATAGTAAGTATAACTTCTATTTATATAATAATAGGTCTTAGTTAAGTTACTATCTTCTAAGCTTATAGGTTAAAGGATCTTTAATATATACTTCCACAAGTTTTAGATTTATATATATTATAATATATATAATTACTACTAAGTTTATTACTAGTATAAGTAATCTATTATATTTTTATTTTAAAATAGGTTAATTAGTAATATCTTTTATTAATATATAATTAGATTATTTACTTAAAGTATCTACTTATCTATTATTTTTATCTAGGGTATATTAAATTTTAAATTTATACTATCTAAGAAGTTTAAATTATCTAACTTATTATTAATTTAACTCTTTAGTTATTATAAAATCAACTAGATTTTTATAATTAATATAAATAGTAAGCTTAAAATAGCTTTTAATATATACTCTCTAATATTATAAAGTATAAATAATTACTAAAAGCTCTTTATTATATATATTATAATTTTACTGTATAAGTATTATTTTTTATAAGTAATATACTACTAGATACTATTTACTATTAAACTACTAATATAAGTAAGCTCTAATTATAAGGTCTAAAGTATCTATCTTAATATATACTAATTCTCTACTTTAAAAAGTACTAAGTACTAATAGATCTATATAAGCTTACTTAAGTTTAGTAAAAGTATTCTTTTAATTAAAATTCTATTAAGATCTTATATCTTTCTTAATAATATTTATAAGAGGTAAGGCCTTCTTAAAGTAGCCTTCTATAAAATATCTATTAAAGTTAGTAAGTCCTAAGAATCCTTATATTAACTTAATATTATAAATAAGGGCTATATTTATATATCTCTTCTATTATAAAAGTAGAAGTATTTAAGCTTATATATAATAAATTAGGATACCTAGGCTATACCTATATATATAAAAGGCTAATAGAGGATTTATATATTTATAACTTATCTAAGAAGCTTTATAAATTTATCTGCTATTACCCTTAATATTAGTATAATTAGATACTATAATATAAGCTATATAAGTTACTATAGCCTATCCTAACACCTACTTAGCTATTCTATATAATTACTATTAACTTTATCCTAGTACTTCTATTAACTATAAAAGGCTTTAATAGTATCTTAATAGTTATATATAAATTTTCTAAAGTAATTACCTTTATTCTAGGTAAGACGACCTAGATAGTAAAGGATTAGGTAGTAAAGTTACTTAATAGATTAGGGAATACTAACTAGGGTTTACCTTAAGTAATAACTTTAGACCGCGATTATAAGTTTATAGTATAGTTATAGTAAACTATCTTTTATCATTTAAAAGTTAATTTACTTTACTTAGTAACCTAGTATTCTTAGATAGATAGTTAATTAGAATAATTAAATTAGACTACTAAGATAGCCCTTTAGTACTATATTACTACTATTAAATATAATTTACTATAGCTATCTATTCTTCTAAGGATAATAGCTACTCTTAATAATTCTACTAAGTATATATCTATAAATAGAACTCCTACTAAAGTACTCTATAACTTCTAAATAAGGGAGGTACTAGACCTACTAAAGCCTAATATAGAGATTATAATAACCTTAATAATAAGGGCCTTACTACCTTATATAAAAGCACTATTACTTACTATAAAAGTACCCTAAGTATCTATTTAAGTACCTATCTCTATAATAGAATATAGATTATCTTATATTAATAGAAAAGATACTATTACTTTTACCTTACTTATAATAAAAGACTACTATAACTTAAAGTATATAGTAAGAATCTTTAATATAAGTAACCTTATAAACTTATACTTATATAAGAGATATAAGGTTCCTAGTATTATATCTAAAAGCTTAGTCTTTAGTTTATTAGACCTTTTAAGGTCTTTAAATAAATAGGACGTCTCGCTTATAAGTTAGAATTACCTAATATAATATATATCTATAATATTATCTTAATAGCCTATCTTAAACCTACTACTAATCCTATAGATAATATATATTAATACTACTACCTACCTACTCCTTCTATTATTATTAATAGAGATATTAAATATAAAATTAAACGCCTCTTATAGAAACTAGATAGCTAGATATAGGCCTAAGAGTAACTAATAGATACTAGATTATTAATTATTAAATGCTCTAGAGCTTATTTATAAATATAAAGAGGTAAATAGCCCTAGTATAAGAGCTAGGGGATAGATTAGTAATAGTAGTATATAAGTAAAATTACTTACCTTATAAGGTTATCTCTATTTTACTTTAAGTACTTCTAATTAAGGTATATTTACTAATAACTTATAGCTATTAGGATAATAGCTTTATTTATTATAGGTATTTACTATAAGTATTTACTTATTATCGCTATTATTAATAGTACTATTTACCTAGTACGCCTTCCTTATAAAAGGCTTCTATACTCTACGTACTTAGGTAGGTTTCCTACTATATAGAGAATACATCTTCTTTCTATATTATAAATCAGCTATAATAATAATCTTCTTTACTAGCTATCTTCTAGATATTTAATTCCTTTAACTTCTTAATCCTCTTAGATATTATTATATAGTTATTAAATACCTTTATCTCTTTACTATAATAGAAAATATATAATTTAGGACCCTAAGCTTATTACTACTTATTAATTAGTTAATAAGTCCCCTAATTACCCCTCTAGGACTAGCGCGAATATTAGAACTTAGATATTTCTTCGTATTCTACTTATATATATACCTACTCTTTATAATATTTTCTATCTAAATAATATTATATAGCTTACTTTCTACTATCTAACGCTTTAAAAATAATTAATATCGGTCTATTATATTAGAAGATATATTAGAATTAATAGATTTACCTCTTAAATTAGTCTAATTATATTATATCTTAGCGCCTCCCTACTATATTAATAGATTTTTCTTCCTACTACTTTTTTACCTTTAATACTAACTTATAGATATTAATACCTCCCCTTATAATCTATAATATATAAACCGTACTAGCCGTCTTTAAATAATATAATATTACCCCTCTTATACTAAATTTAGCTCCTCTAGCTCCCTATTAATACCTTCTAAGCGCGTAGCTCTTTCTAAGCTATCCCCTAATACTATTAATAAGAGGGTTAAATCTTATAAGAGTAATAGTATAAGGCGTATTAGACGCTTAAAGAAGACTAATTTAGGAACCTAGGTTAGATCTAGGAACCTACTAGTAAACCCTAGAGATATTACGTTAATAGAACCTCGCCTTAAAGAAATACTATTAGGTACTCGCCCTAATAGCTACCTTAATTATAGTATTACTCCCTAGTAGCGTATAGCCCTTACTAATATAACTATTTAAGTAGTTATTCCGCTAAGAAACCTATAATAACCTACTCCCCTAATCTTTAAAGAGGCCCCCTAAGAAATCGCTCCTCTACTACCTCTTAAATATTATCTTTATACACGTCGCTAGTATACCTAATAATAGGCTACTAAAGAAGATAATCCTAAGTATCTACCTCTAGTTTAATAGGGCTTATACCGGCGTTAGAATAATATATATTAGGGGCGGATACTAGGTTAGAGATATTAAGTATATAGGGATCCCTATATAATAGGAGATATAGTACCCTACCTAGTTAATAACTTATTTAATATCCCTACTAATAGATATCTATATTATAATATATTATTATAAAAAAATAAATATAGTAACTTAGGGGATAGTTAATAGCTATATTATAATAATAGGAAGAATAATTAGCTATCCCCTAACTAGTTATATAAGCTAGCTAATATTAACTTATTACTTAAAGGGCCTTAAAAGGAAGCTAAGGTTAGGGTATAATTTATTAATATATTACTTAGCGACGTAGATAATATTATTATTAATAGATAGTTTATAAGAAGGAGGACTAGACGTAGTAAAGAATTTTTAAATAATATTATTAGCTATAATAATTATCTCTCCTTTACTAGTAAGGGTATAACTAATATTAATACTTATATTAATTAAGTTACCTTCTAGATCTAGGGGTCTATTTATTATCTAATAGGTCCTCTTATTACTAATAATAGCCTTAGGCTAAAATTCGCCTAGATTTATATACTAGATAGTATGTAAGAGTAACTAGACGTTTACTATTAAAATTTTAATAATTTAAATTAAGATACCCTTACTTCTACTTAGTATACCCTCTAGTCTATTAACCTATATATCTAGGGGTTTAAATCCTACTATAACCGCCTCAAGGAGGATTAATTATAATATCCTATTAATATTATAAGTATCTATAGCTAATAGCTAAATCCTAAATAATAGGATAAGGGTACCTATAATCGCCCTACCTTTATAGAAGTCGCCCGTATTATAATAACTCCTAATAATATTATAAGAGGCCGGATTAAGCGGGATATCTATATTAAAACTATTAAGGGGGGCCTTATATTAATCCCTAATTAGTATCCCTCTTATATAGCCCTCTAATATCCGCTCCTATTTCTATTTAGTAAATAGTTATAATATAACTACCTCCTATTAACCGGCTATTAGCTTCTAGGCGACTATCTACTATATATATTATAACGGAACCGTGTCGCTAGTACGCTTACCTAGTATACCTTAATTAGTAGCGATAATAAGCTAGAGTAGGAAGAGGGTAGTAGCCCTAAGTAGGAACTAGACTAGTATATTACTAGTAAGTATATACCTTAGAGTCGTAGTAGGTCTTAGTAAGTAATAAGATATTAATTTTATATAAAATAGATATAATATAAGGACTAGTTAGGAATATAGTACTACTATCGACGTGGCGTCTATAGTACGTAGTAGTACTACGCTATCCCTTTTCCTATAATATATAGAGGAGGGAATTCCCCCTAAAGGGAAGGGTAGTAATTAGTCTTACTATTAATAAGAATAGAGAGTTCTATATATATATATATACGCACCGTTTATAGTACTTAATAGCTATATTATTATATAGTACCCTTATATTCTAATCGCTCTACCCTATTTAAGGGTAGTAGCCCGACTATTAATAAGATAAGCGGAGAAGGGTTATTACGGGTGTAAGGTAAAAAGGTTAGTTAACTAGCGTAAATAACCCGCTTAAATATAAGGGATTAAGCTTATAAAGAAAGTGAGTCTTAAGAATTAATTAATAAATTAATAATAGATATATCGCGATTATAACTAACTATCTAGGGGTAGCTACTAGGCGTATAAACCTAGTCCCTACTACCTAAAACCTAGGAAGTACTATTATAAAGGATATAAGAACTTAAAGAAGAAATCTTTAAGAGGTAGTAGATATAAGATTTATAATAATATTTATAAGAGTTAGAGTAGGAAATATATATTAATAACGCCGCTTAAGCGGGTTATTAATATTACTTATTATTAATAAAAGAATTAGAACTAAAGTATCCTTAATATAAAACCTATATTCTTAGGCCGTAGGACCTACGTATATATAATAGGAAGTTAGTATAGGAATATTAAGAATAATTTAATAATATAATTAATATAATTAAAATAAGTATAGCCTATTTTCTTAATAACTTTATAAAAATCTAATACGCGTTATAATATATAGCCCTAGACCCTAAGGCTATGTAATATAAATATATAAAGGATATACTAAAGGATGAATAGTCCTAGGAATACTTTAATAGTTTCTTAATAGATTAAATAGAAGATCCTTAAAATTAATATCTAATAACTAGTAAGTACTACTTAGAAGCTAAGTAAAAGGAATACTAAAAGATTATAGACTTTATAAATTATATTACTAGGTTAGAAAGATAACTTAAGCTATTAATAGAGTATATACTTTATAATAACCTTTTAAATAAGTTATATAAGGATCTTTATAATTAACTTATAATATAACCTAATATCCTAGAGATAAGGGATACTCTTATTATATTAGTAACCTAACTAGAGCCTTATATAGTACTACTTATATATAAAGATTAAAGGGATAATACTCCTACTAAGGGTTAATATCCTTAAAGAGGAAGAGGAAATTTCTAAGGGCGAAGAGATAATAGCCTATATATAAAGTAAGAAGGGCGGGGTAGTATTAGGGTATTATTATACCTTCTTTAAAGGCCTAAGCCTAACCTCTCTACTATTAAATATTATAATTATTAAAAGAAGGGATATATAATTAAGGATTACTAGAGTATAAAATTAATAGTTATAAGTATTATAGCTAATAAGCCTATAGCTAATAAGATATCTAGTAATAAGCTAGCTAAGAGAGGCTTAAATTTAAAAAACCCCTAAGTATTATAATTATATCTACTATTATAATATAAGGGAAGAAGCGGATATAATAACTTATTATTATAATATAAATAGAGCTTAAGAGCTTATAAAGAGAATTTATTATATTAATTAACTTTAAAGTAAATATTAATTATATTAATATATACTTAATAAAGGAGTAGGATTAAGAAATAAACTTAAGTTCTAGTAATACCTTATATAATAGAGTTAAGAACCTAATATTATTACTAGGTTCTTATATAAGAGAAATTAAACTTATTAATTCTAATAGTATTATATAATATTATAAGGGCGCCTTTTATATAATAGTAAATCTTAATTATAACTTCTACCTTAAGTATTTATAATTAGAAGAATAAAATCCTTAAGTAGATTAGCTTATATAGAACTAGTAATTTCCTATTAAGAAAAGTAATATTAAGGAGTACTTTAATACTATTAAAGCCCTAGAGGAGTAGCTTAATAGTATTATATTTATTACGGCGTATTTAAGAGTAGGTAATAAAAGCCTACCATTTAAAGTTAAGCTCCCTTTAAAATTTTAGGAATTTTAAGATATCTTTTTAATTAAGAATACTAGGACGCTACTAGATTATATATATTATAATTACGCGATTAATATAAAAGAGAATAAGGAACTTCCCTTTAACCTACTTTATAACCTATTAAAGAAAGAGTTACGCGTACTAAGGGAGTACCTTAAGTAAGCTTTAAAAAAGGGGTAGATTTATTATTCTATAAGTTTAGTAAGTATACTAATTCTTTTTATACTAAAAAAGGATAGAATATTATATTTATATATTAATTATAAGGTACTTAATAAGATTATAACTAAGAACTACTATCTACTTCTATTAATTAATAAAATATTAATAAGATTAATTAATATTAAGTACTTAATTAAGTTAGATCTTAAGGATATATATTATTACTTATAAATAAGAAAGGATAATAAATAGAAGATTATATTTTATATAAGGTATAGCTATTTTAAATATATAATTATACCTTTTAGACTTATTAATATATCTACCTTATTCTAAGTATATATTAATAAAGTCTTAGCGGGACTTTCTCGAGTCGGTTTTTAGTAAGGTAGGTAGCTATACTATAGCTGAACCCTACTAATTCCTAGTAACCCTTACCTAAAATTCAGACGTTTGTCCCCTACGGAGGGTGAACCAAATCATGTATGCAGTATCTAGGCAGTATTTTACAAAACAGGTATTTTTACTACTAGATCCTCTAGGGGTATATACATATAGTATCCCAGTACAGATAGCTCTATTATACGATCTACTAAGACCTTTTTCTTACCAAAAATCTCGTGGGCAGGAAATCTCGCGTGGAGGAATTGGTACTTAAGTAGGCCGTATTTAAAACAGCGCTAATAATGCTACGCGATATGACTCCGTCTTCTTGAACAGCATGAATCGATGAGACCAGATCTTCTGCCTGGAACGGGGCTTCAGATCTGTCGTACGTATTCATCGTCGAGATGATAATAGATACGTTTCCGACCGAGGATCGTAATCATTTAGAACAAAGTAGAATTCTCACACGCTTATAATTGAGGTAATCTCGTCACCCGTATAGATTACATATCTCACATGTGTATTTAAGGCGTGGTTCAACACAGAACTAAAGGTACTGGTAGTGGGGGATCCTTGCAAGCATTATTAGCAAAGTTATCCCGGTCACGCTCTGGAATCGTAGATGTTTAAAAAGGGCATGTGTTAGAGTAAAGGACTTTCGAGGAACGGTTAAAGCTGTCTATGGCGTATCGGCAATAGGTTAATTGGGTTACAGACGATCATCTGGCATCGTAGTTATATAGGAGATTATAAGTGAGGCTCAGGGTGCCCTAAGACGCACTAATGCTCTAGGAGGCCTGGCAAACCCTGGAGAGATAGTCGTCCGGAGATTATCGAGCGCTTGGTAGAGCGGTAGGTGTGGTGGTTCGCCACCGTGCGGAGATCGAATGCTATTAGCATACACGTCGTGGGATGCTGGGCGTAGGCCACCAATGCAGCCAATGTAGTCACAGCTAAGACATGAAGGTTCGGAGTAGCAGATTACGACGTAGGATCGTGGCATCGATATAGATTACTAACGTATAGGGCCACTAAAGCGACGCTCCCTTGGCAGCTGATTTTCTTGATGTTGTATATGGAGTGAACCTGTACCGGCTCGCTAGGGTCAAGGCTTGTGACGTAAAGTCCTAGCCTTGTGATAAAATATGTTCACAGCTCTAGACTAGGTACGTTAGTTTGCCATGTAGATAATTGCCGTGTAAAAGTAGAGAGCTGCTACACGAGGGCTGAAGAGAGCTCAGCTATAATTAAAGACTAGAATAGTCGTTGAGGAAGTCTCCTAGCGAGGAAGGTAGCACGTGGCTTGGTTGTATCGGAGAATCATGACAGCTGGGCTTAGATATGATTAACCAGTAGGATTGGGAGCTGCGTGCGCCCTTACAGCTGAGAACTAACGACCTGGGAACTCCGAAGACAACAAATTGAAGTCGAACATTCAGGACTCTAACCAGATGCAGTGCCTGCGCCGGGTTATACTGCAGGTGGCTGCAACAGGAAGTTCTATCATGCGCAGATTGGTACTATATATTCGTCAAAGAGGGTTAATATTATATATATTATTTATCTAGATAATATTCTTATCTATTCCTAGGATAAGGAGTCTTATATTAGAGTTATAAAGGTTATACTTTAATATCTTTATAAATTTAAACTTTATATTAACTTAAAGAAATATAAATTTATAATAGTAAAAGTAGAGTTCCTTAGCTTTATTATAGGTTATAACGGCGTATATATAGATTTATATAGGGTAGATACTATAATTAAATAGCTTAAACTAGGAAGTATTAAGGATATTTAAATCTTTCTAGGATTTATAAATTTCTATTATTATTTTATTAAGTACTACTCCTTTATAACTATAATATTAATAGACTATCTAAAAAATAATTATCTATATATTAAAAATAGAAAGTTAATATTAAGTAATATTATAAGAGCGGCGTTTAAGTAGTTAAAGTAACTCTTTTAAGAAGTACTACTACTTATATATTTTAACTTTATAAGAGAAATCTAATTAGAGACTAATACTTTAATTCTAGCTATTATAACTATTTTATTATAAAAGTTCCTGATTAGTATTAAAGGGGTAGAAGTAGAATAGTATCCTATTACCTTCTACTCTTATAAGTTATATTTAGTAGAGACTAGATATAAGACTTATAACTAGGAATTACTTATAATAGTTAAGGCGTTTTAGGTATAAAAGTACTTCTTAGAAGGTAGCTTATACCTAATTATAATAATTATTAATTATAATAACTTAAAGTATTTCTAGATAATATTATTATTAATAAGGAGATAAGTATATTAGGTAATAAAGCTTATAATATATAACTTTAAAATATACTATTATATAAATATTAAGAACCTAGCTAATACTCTATTAAAGTAACTAGATTATATATTAATAATAAATAAAGAAGATACTTATCTATTAATATTATAAAATAAGTTAAAGAATATTAGATATATTCCTTTTAATAAGTATTATATATATAATATTTATAAAGGTTTATAAGATAATAAGGCCCGTAGTTATAAATAGTATAAAAGGTTAGAGATAGGGCTTAGAGAGCCTTATACCCTAAAAATAGGGGAGAGTAACGCGCTCTTAGGGATATAAAGTAGTATAAGTAATAGCTTAAACCCTATTATAAGATAATTTAATATTAATTAAATAGTACTTAAAAGGTATATTATAATTATATTAATAATAGAGCGCGTATAAAATAAGTATAATAACTTAATATTAGAGATACTCTAATATCTTTAAGAGGGAGATAAGGATATTTATAATAAGAAATAATTATTAAAGTCCTAGGGCTATAAAAAGGCCGCTAATATATCTCTATTAATAGATAAGATAGGGGTCCTTTATAAGGGTAGCGTAGTTTTTATACCTAGTAATAAAGTAATTAGATAAGAAATCTTAAAACTTTATTATAATAACCCTTATACTAGCTACTACTTATAAAAGCGTATATAAGAGCTTATTAAGCGGAAGTTCTATTAGAAATTAATAGGATAAGATATTTGTAATTATATATAAGAATACTTAACTTATTAATTAATAAAGCCGCGTAGATATACTATTTATAATATACTATTACTATTACTAATACTTATAAGACCTTTTTAGGAAATTATAATAGATTTTATTATAGATCTTCCTTTAAGTAAATAAAAAGGCGGTATTTATAATATAATCTTAGTAATTATAGACTATTATATTAAGGTAGCTAGATATTTATCTATTATAAAGATAGTTAATACTATTAATATTACTAACCTATTATATTATAAAATCTTCTTAAAGTTTAATTAGCTAGAAGGTATTATTAATAATTAAGGGATAGTATTTATAAGTAGCTTCTAGGTAGTTATATATTATAATATTAATATAAAAAGAAAGCTTAGTACTACTTTCTATCCCTAAATAGATGGTTAAATAGAGAGGTAGAATAGTACGCTTAAATAGTATTTATACTACTACTCTACCTAGAGATAAGATAACTAGGTAGAGTTACTTTATCTAGTAGAGTTTATATATAATTATATAAAGTATACTAGTACTTAGTTACTTTTATATAAGGCGCTTTATAACTACTTACCTAAGCTAGATATAAAGCTTTTAGAGCTATTATTAAGAGAAGTCCTATTAATATAAGAAAGGGTTAAATTACTTTAAAAATATAAGGAAGGTTTAAAGTAGTACTTATATTAAATATAAGCTATATAAGCGGAGTATATAAATAAATAATAAAAGTAAAGATATTATAATATAAGTAAATATATCTTATTAAATATAAAGTATATTAAATTAATATAAGTAATTAAGAAACTATTATAATATTATTTAAGGCCTTTTAAGGTCCTTAATTATATTAGTAGTTAGGTATATAAGTTATAACTACTTAATACCTTTTATATATATAATATCTTTTACGTCTTACTTATAAAGTTATATTAGAGTAATAATAAGAGTATTATAAAAGTTATATAAGTAGAGCTTATAAAGGATAAAAATAAATAGGAAGTTAAAGCTATTCTTAATTATAAAATCTCTTATAATAAACCTTAATACTTAGTAAAGTAGAAGGATTAGTCTTATAATTATAATTAATAGTTATATAAGTAGGACTTAATTAATATACTAGATATATTAGAAAGATTTAAGTAAGATTACCTTAAAGTATAAAGTTTATATTATATAAAAGGGGAAATAATTTCTATTATTATTAATAAAAAAGAGAAGATACTTAATATAACTAGACTACTAAGGGCGTTATAAGAGAGGGCCGCTATATTATATTAATAGTAGTGCTAAGCTTATTACTATTACTACTACTAGTAATAGGCGTATCCTCCTTATTATCCTCTTCTTTATCCTTTATAATAGGAGGAAGGCGCTCTTATAATATATTAGTAAGGCTTTAAAAGTACTTTAAAAGGGGAGATAGAATAATATATATATATTAATAAAGGATATTAAGAATACCCTCTAAGGTATTTATAATATAAATAGTAATAACTAGGTTAACCCTAATAGGAGCTACGGTAGTAGTAGGGGTAAAGGAGGCGTAGTAAAGGTAATAATGATACTATTAAATAAGCCTATTAAAAGTTTACTAGAATCTAGTAAGTTAAGGGAGGTTAGAGCCGGCGTTTAAAGTAGTTATAATATCTAAGGACTAAAGAAGGCGCGTATAAGCGCGGTAAATATAAATAGGGATCTCCTATTAATATTTAATATTAAGATCTTTATAATATTTATATCTTATTAACCTAGGGGAGGCGCGCGCGTAAGTTATCCCTCTAAAAAAGTAAGTAAAGCTTTAATTAAAAATATTAGACTTACGGCTCTTTAAATTAAGATATAATATAATAAAGGTATATTATATAGGATAATATAAGAATAGGCTAGGAGTAGCTTAGTAAGGGAGGTTATATACTATTATAAGTAGAGGGGGTAATAGTAATCTTCTTTTAATTAGTAGCAAGGGTAAGTTTATTATTAAGGATTACTTATAAAATAACTACTAGAAGTATAAGGAGGTATAATAAGACGTAGAGGGGGTAATAATATAAATAAGACTTAAAAAGAACTTAATATAATTAATAAAAAATAAAGATATTATAATTAAAAGAATAATATTAAAGTTATATAAAGAAGGTATACCTTAAGTACTTAATAAACCATTAATAATAATAACTTCCTATTTACTTTAAAATACTAAGACTTCTAACTACTTTTATAATAAATTAATAAAGGATAATAGGAAGTATAATAAGAATATATTATAATATAAGGATTATATATAAGAGTATTATTTATAATTATTATAATTTAATAAAACTATATATTATTAAGGCTTAGCTTAGAAGGCCTTATAGATAGTTATATTATTACGCTCTTATTAAAGTAATATTCTATTATTAAGGGAGTATCTCTTATAAATTATAACCTTTTATACTCTTAAAGCCTAAGAGCCTAGATAGGGAGATAATTATAAGGATTAATTAGGAATATAGTACTACTATTAACGTAGTATTTATAGTATATAATAGTACTATACTACCCCTTTTCCTATAATATATAAAGGAGGGAATTCCCCTTAAAGGGAAGGGTAGTAATTAATCTTACTATTAATAAGAATAGAGAGTTCTATATATATATATATACGCACCGTTTATAATACTTAATAGCTACGTTATTACGTAGTACTCTTATATATAAGTAAGACTATTTAATATATTTTCCTAGTTATTTTCTAGACTTAAATCCACTTAGTTATAAAAAGTTCTAAATTATTTAGATAATAGTTAGGGGATAATTAATATAATTTAAATAATTAGCTAATTAATATCTAGATCTAGCCTAATTTCTTTAATTATACTATTAATAGTAGATGTCTATTTAGCTACTAGGCTACTAATATCTAAATATTAATAGAGCTTAATAATCTAAATTAGTATTATTAAAATTGATAGACTATTTATAGCGGACTACTACTCCGGCCTAATAGATAGGCTTAGTATTAATCTAGATATCTCGCTTAAAGATATTAGTAGTAAGGTAACTATCCTCCCGTTAATAATACTAGGAAGCCTATATACTATAAAAGCGAGAATATAAGACACTATAATAATAATCTAAAAAAGGGGTAAACCTAATTTTTTTATTACCTTTATATATAATCCTAAGTAGCTTAATATTTAAAGCTTACTAGAACCTAGTTAGATATTAGAGTACTATTATAATCTAATTACTTATATCTTTAATTAGAAGCTCTAGGAGCTAATAAAGGACCTCCTTAAGTAATACATCCTTAGTATTTATATAGGCTACTATTATATTATTAAGTTTTAGAAGTAAGGTCTCTTATATACTTATATTCTCCTTATTATATAGGAAGAGGATTAGATCTAGATAGTTAGTAATATTAATAGTATTATTTAAGTATTTATCCCCTCTTAATAGGATAATAATATACTATATAAGTTAGTCTTATAATATATAGTTTATAATTACTATACTAGGGTCACTTAGTAATAGATATTTTAGTTAGGAGAAGAATTATTATAATAAGGCTTTTTTAAAGGATTTTCGCTAAGAGACGTCTTTTATATCTAATAGGAGTTATCCTTTCTATAAACGTCTAGTCGGCCCCCCTAAACCTAATTCCTCTATTAATAATAGATAGGTTATCCCTTATAACCTATACCTATTAAAGAAATACGGTCCCTATATTAATATTAAGATCTACAGCTCTATTAAGTCTATTTTCTATCTATATAAATATATTTATAAGGGACCTAATTAGGCTAGTATCTCCCTTACTAGGAATTATACGCGTAATAATAATAACCCTACTCCTAATAGCTAGCCGTAATAGTAAAGGGAGTTAATAGATAAGATTATAAAGTATTAATCCGCTTACTAGATTAGGTCTACTAAGGCTATCTAGAAAATACTCTTATTTAGTATAAGTATTATAAAGCCTTATATAAAGTATCTATAAATTAGACTAACCGCGTCGGGTCGGTACTTCGAACTCAAGTCGGGTTCCCGACTCGACTCTTAGCGAGTTAATACTAAATTCCTGGCCCGAGTATTCGAGTTAATACTATAGGGTAGTACTAAGTATTAGTACCGAAGTATTAACCCGACTCACTAAGACTTTTTTCTCTAGTAATATTTTCTATTTTTAGTAGTATTTCTTATTATATTTTCTATTTTTTTTTCTATTATTATTATTATTATTACCTACGTTATTCTTTAAAAGTAAATAAGGTAATATAAAAAAGTAATACATATCCCTATAAAAATTAAGACTATAATATTAGTAATATTATCTATTTATAGTAGTATTTCTTACTATATATAGGATTTACTACTATATTATTAATTATTATCATTATTATTACCTAGGTAATTCTGAAAAGTAAATAAGGTAATGCAAAAAGGTAATGCATATCTCTAGGGAATTAAGGGGGGTATTTAAATTCTAATTAAAAAAAATCTAATTTTAGAATAGAGGTAACTCTAGAAAAAAAATTAGTGTCCCTTACTATTTTATTAGGGGCTTGGCGTCTTGGCGATACTTGGCGAGTCGGGTCGGTCTAACCCGACTCGACAAGGTACCGAGGGCTTTTCGGGTCGGTACCGGAAGTAGGTACCGAGTATTCGGGTTGGTACCTAAACTAGTACCGAGTATTCGGGTCGGTACCAATTCATGGTACCGAAACCCGACTCGACGGTCAGTCTACTATAAATCTACCTCCTAGACTAATAGAGTACCCTTTTTAAGCCGGCTAATAACTAGGCTACTAATAAGGCCGTTAAATAAAAGCTAATAGATAGTAATAAGCTTTATAGGACTATATTAATAGAGTTTTTTAATATAAACCGTCTTACTAAGGAAGCTTATAATAATAGTTAGCTATTACCTTTTATAAAATAGAATAAGAAACGTCTAGCTATTATAAGAGATCTACTTAACTATCTATACGCGGATTTTCCTAAGTTCTTTATATAGAGTAAAAGAAATAAACGATAGAAAATCTATAAAAAGGGGGAGACTCTTAGGCATATTAATTTTATTAATCTAAAAATAAAGGATCTCTACTATTACTAACTACTCCTCTATTATATTAAGGGGGCTATATTATTTAATAACCTCTAGATAGTAGACGGCTAGCTAATAGGTTAGAAGGAGGCTTATATAAAGCTTAGGTTAACTAAAAATAATAGATATACTAATAAGATCCTTAATAAGGGAAAGGATTTTTAAGGAGGTTATAAGCTACGTAGTCTTTTTATATTAGTATTAGTTAAAATCTAACCTACTAACGCCCTTACCTTATAGAATAAGTATAAGGAGTATATCTTAAATAACTACTTATACCTCCTACGACGGGATTTTTTAATACTTTAGATACTAGATAATTATTATAAGTAATAGTTATTTATAGAATAGTACGCCCTTTACCTAATTAACGGCTAATTAGAATATTAATTAATACCTAAATATACTAAGGATCTAACCTAATATAGCCTATCTATTCTAACTATTCTATTTAATAATTTTAATAATATTTTAAATAGACTTTTATAGGAAGAAATATCTTACTAAATTACCCCTAATAAGGCTGAGGTCTTATAGAATAGGTTAAATACTATTTAACGCTACGCTACTAATTAGATTATTACCGCTATTAACGCTAATATTAATAATAAATTTAGTACTCTAAGTATACTATTCTTCCTTAATAGTACTAGGGGGACTAGTAAGATAATAGTTTAAAATACTATTATAAAAAGGCTATATTCCTAGTAAAAGGTTACTCTAGTAGTAGCATCTTCTAGTATTATATTAACGCTATTATAGGGAGGTTAGACTACTTACTTATAGTTTAAGATACCCCTAGACTCTAATACTACCTCCTTATATAAGATTAAAAAGGGGACTAATCTCGCTAAGCTAATTAAGTAAGCTTATATTATCTTTTAGGATAAATCTCTTATATAGAGTTAATACAATATAGAAGCTATTAGTTATAGCCTTTAAGATATTTATAGTAATAACTAGGCTTATTTTAGGGGTAAGGTAGTCTACTTTTATAGTAACTTCCGATAAATACTCCTAGTTATTCTAGGAGGATCTAGTAGCTAGGTTATTAAGGTATATCTTTAAAAGGCCTATTTCTAGAATAAGGTTATATATTTAAATCTTACTATTAATAAGTAACTTAATAATCCTAACCTAATAAATATTATATATTATATTATATATTATAAAATAGGACTATTTATAAGTAATCTCCTTACTATTAATAATAATATTAATATCTAGAAAAGCCCTACTACTAATAAAGACGTATTATATTAAAAATATAGTTATACCCCTAGAAATACTATTAATAATTTAGATAAGAATATTTATATTAATATTAGGATAAATATCTCTTAAAGGGTTTTTCTATTAAAATAGGCTATTCTTACTATTACTAATAAAGATATTACTAGTATTAATACTAAGATAATGTCGCGTATCCCTAGTAATATAATAATATACTAGAGTATTAATTATATTATATTAAAAGAAGATAATAAACTCTTCCCCCTTAAGTACTTTTATAAGTTTTATAAACCCTCCCTACTATCTTATAAGCTATACGTTAAGCTGGGCGTACTAGTTATACTACTAAGGAACCTTAATCCGCTATATCTATATAATAGGACCTAACTATAGGTAATAAGATATAATAAATATATCTTTAAAGGGGAGATTATAAGTAGTACTTATAACGGTAAGAAGGTAATACTATTTAAGACGCCGTTATAGTCTAAAGAAAATAATAGGCGGATTCCTACCCCCTTTATTTATAAGTAGTACCCTATCTAACTAGTATTTACTATAATTATTAATAAATTATAAGGCTAATTAATAAAGTATATAGGTATTAACTTATAGATTAGGCCTACTTTTAGTTATAATTAGTTATATATAGCTCTATTATAAGTAATAAGATAGAGAAACCTCTATATTATTAGGCTTAAAACTCCTAAATATATATCTAGCTAAATAATAAGAAATATTATATATAAGTAGGTACTATTAGATAATAGGTAGACTACCCTAATATATTAGTTATAACTTATTATTAATACCTTGATTCTATTAATAGCTACTTAGCGGCTTATAAGAATACTAATTATAATATTAGAAGTATAAAAACGGCTTAATACTATACTTAGTTATATAGTTATATCTTTATATTAGACTATAATATTAGACTTTCTAATAATAAAAATAAGCTATTCTACTATTTAGTTTATTAAATACCGCCGGTTAAACTTTAGAGGGCTAGATAAATACTAGGTTATATTAACTCCTACGTCTAATAGATTCCTCTATATTAATATAATAAATCCCGTAGGACTATTAATAGTTATTATAAGAGTATAAAAGATATATTATAATATAAGGGATATAATAATTTAAGAATTACGTTAAATAGTCTAGTAGTATAGAAGTTATTAGTAGAATAGAATATTATTATACTAGATATCTCGTAGTTAGTTAGATACCTAGTAGATAGTATTAGTCTTTTAACGCTTCTATCTTAATAATAATAATATCTTTTCCTATTAATAACTAATATAATAAGTCGTCTAATAATAGTATACTTAGTTATACCCTATTAGTTCTAAATAGTAATATTTTAATAGAGTTATAATATAAGTAGGCTTAATAACTATTTGTTAATACTCTAGTACTAGGTAACTATTATAAATAATCCCTTAGTCTAAAATAAATATCTTTACTAATATTTACCTTATAACCCCTATAATACTTAAGGAGGGTGTTAGTATTTATAGTAGTTTATATATATATATTTATTATATTTAAACTTAAATTTACCTTATAACTACTATTACTTACTAAGGAATAAAAGAACTATACTTTTAAGTATACTTTTTCTACGTAAAAATCTTGAATTTTTATAGGTATTTTCTAGTATATAATAGCTTCTTATTATTATCCTAGTATTTTACGTATTCTCTACTTATAACTAATATAAGATTCTAGCTTAAAGGATTAAATTATACTAGAGTATTAAGTTAGTATTATTTATCTAATAATACTTCTAAGTAATATAATTAATAATAAATACTTATTATATATTAATAGCCTATCTTACTATAACTTAATAAGTATATAGAAGTAGAAGGAGTTAGAAAGAAGATTTTAAGGGGTAATTCTACCTATAATTACACCTATAATTACGCGGAATATTCCGTCTAATATTACTTTTACCTTATATTAAAATATCTAAACCTTATATTCCTTCTTTTATCTATTATTATATATATTTAATAACTTTAATAATAGCTTATACTAAGTAGACTTATAATATTATTTGATAATATATCTCTTATTTTATATACTAATAGGTAGATAGTATAAATAGCTAAGAATATAAGAGGAGATAAGCTTATATATAAAAAGGGGAATATACTACTAAGAGGGAAGGGAAAAGTAATATAAAAAGGTAATATATTAAAATATAATTAGCTAATCCTTTATAGTTAGTACTAATAAGATAAAAGTATAAGGTTAACTTAGGCCTTAAAGCCTTAAGAGAGATAAAATAATATTAAAAGACTATTAAAACCCTTATCCTAAAGCTTCTACTTAGTTATATTATAAGAGATGTAATAGTAGATATAGTAGGAGTTAGTATAAAGCTATATTAAATCTAAAGTTTAGCTTTAATAGTATTATAAGATACTACTAAGGTATTTATAATATCCTTTCTTATAAGTAAGTATATTATCTCTAGACTAACTGTCGAGTTAGATATTAGTACTATAATTTAGTACCGACTCTCCGAGCCTTTTAGCGTGTTACTATATATAGTATACTAGTATACTATATATAGTAACTTTCTTAATACTTAGTACTAGATTCTAGTATCGAATCGCTAAGAATTAGCGTCTTAATAGTCTAGGTAATACCTCGCGGTTAGTCTAATTATCTCTTTATATTACTATTTAATCCTTATAATATAGACTTACTAATATATCTTATAATATAGACTTAAATCTATTTTATATCTATACTAAGTATATTACTATTATAAAAAGGGATTTATAACTTATAAAGGAATTAGTAAAGAGCTTTAATATTATACTATTTAATAGTTAAGATTAGTAAGGGGTTTATAATCTTAGGAGTAGAAGGTAGGCCTAGGATATTATAGTATTCTTATAATATTATAATACTCCTAGTATTATAGTATTATAGTAAAATAAAGAAATGTATTACCTTTTTATATTACCTTTATAATTTTATATAGAAATTAAATATAATTTATAACTATACTCTTTATATATAATTTAAATATAAAAGATTAAACCCTAATCTATTTATTTTAAGATATCTATTAATTCTAATTTAAAAGGATCTTTACCTCTATTAATACTTTAATTAGTATCCTCTTCCCTTTAAAGAATATCCTAGGGCTTAATAAGAGCTTCTTTAGGGTTTATAACTATAATATAATTATAATACTTTAGTAGTATTACCTATTTTATAAACTCTAGTTCTAATTATATATAATCTTATAAATAGACTCTTTAAGTAAGATTAAAAACTCTCTTAATACTAATAAATAATATTAGATATAAAAGGATATCCTTAGCTATTTATATTAAATTTAGATAAGCTAAAGTATTATTTTTCTAATACTCCTATATAAGAATATCCTCTAGTAGACTTTTAGAATAAAAGTATTAAATAGCTTTACTTTAAAATAGAAATCTGTAATTTAGATATTAAAGTAGACTTCTCCTTACTCTTATTAAAGGCTATAACTAGATAATATAAACTTAGTTATATTATTATATTATATTACCTTATCTATATTCTATACTTCTTATATATTAGTCCTTCTAATAGCTAGTAATATCTTATAATATTTATAAAAGTAATTAGTAAATTAATTTTTATATATCTCTTTATAAGAAGTTAAAGTCTTATTATTATTTAACTCCTCTTATTTATCTTAAGTCTTATATAGACTTAGTTTTATAGAAGGGTCTAGAATATTGATAAGGTTATATATTAATCTATCTTTACCTTCTATTTTAAAATAATACTTAGTAAGTTTTACTAAGGCTACTTTATAAGTATAAATAATACTTACTTTATTAATAATCTTACTATTATATATTATTATTTCTATATTATTAAAGTAGTTAAAAAGAGTATTATATAATTAGAAACTTAAATATAAACCTATATTTATTATCTAAGAGACTATTATAGTAAGTTAATAAATAGGATTTAATAATTTCTAAGTAATAAGATAATTAACTATTTATATTTATTAAGGTTAATCTTATTTATTTTTAGATTTATTAAATTTTTATCTACCTAAATATTAAAAAAGTTATATAGTTAATATATATAATAAAGTATAAAGTAGGTAAAATTCTAATAAATATAAATATCTAATATAAGTTTTTAAGGTCTTCTAATAGAGCTTTTTTATAGCTATATATAATAAAGCTTTTATTAAGAAGATAAGTTAATAGCTATTATAAGAGCGCGGATATATTCTAAATATTAATAAATATATTACCTATTTATATTACCTTTATAATACTATACCTTCTTAATAATAGTAGATAGTCTTATATTTACTTAAATATCTTTAACTTAAGTATCCTCTGATAATACTATTATATTACTTAAAGCTTCTAAGTTTAAGGCTTTAAAAAAGTCTTATATTATAAGGTTAAAGATATAAGTTAAATAAGGAATAAAGTTTAATAATTTATCCTACTAAGTATCTTACTAAGTAATAGATTTCTCTAGTTTATTTTTTAATATTCTATTATTATTAATATCATTAATAATAATCTTAAAAAGCTTATCTTTAATTCTATAAATAATTAATATCTTTATTATTTCTATTATAAGTAAATATCTAGAATAATAGATATTAAGTAGTATAAAAGTAATAAGATATTCCTAATATTAAAAATTAGTATTAATATAGTAGACTAGTACTCTAAGATAGGCGACCTTCTAAGAACTTAATTAGGTATCTAGTATAAGAAAAATATATTAGGGATATTTTAAATCTACTTTAATCTTTACATATATTCCTTTAAAATCTAAAAGATTATACTTTATAATTTAGTATAATAGATTAGGGTTATATCTAGATAAGCTATTAATAATAATTACTATAACTCTAATTAATTAATAGTATAAAAAGACTAATTTAAGGTAAGAAAGTATTTATATAATTATTTATTCTACTTCTCTTAAGAAAAGTTAGTAGAAAATCTAATATTACTTTTCTTCTATTATTATCCTAGATAATTAGTTTTATATTACTATTTTATATTATTATAGATAACTTATCTAATTTAAAGAAAGTTCTATTTATAATAATAAGTTAAGCTATTTATATAAAAAAAAATTTATTTATTTTAAGATATTTCGTTATATTAGAAGTACTTAAATTACTAGTAGCTATTAAGTAGTCTAGAACTTTATTATACTTCTTATAAGTAATCTTTAGTAATCCTTTAATTATAGAAGTAATTTAGGTAAAGTTATCTTAAATATTAGCTTATTTACTTAATATAATCTTTTTAATCTAGAGTAGACCCTTAATCTTAGTACTAGACTTTATTTTAATACTTTAATTAATAGCTATTTACTACTACTATACTTTAAACTAGACTTTAGTATATTAACTCTATTTAATATATATATTATTCCTTATAAGAATTAAATCTAGAAAATCTTTCTTAATAGCTTTAAATAGTATCTTAAAGAAGTACTCTCTTTTCTTAAAAGAATCTATTTAATATACTATATCTAACCTAAATTATAGATTAGCTAGGATAAATACTACTTAATATAAAATTATTTATATTAAGATTATTAAATCCTAATTAAATAGTTTTATTACTAGAGCTAGTAGAACTTAATACTTCTAGAGGGACTAATATATTATAAATCCTAGAGGCGAGAAATAATAGGATAATATAGAATAGTAATATAGACTATTATATAATCATAAAGGATATATAAAGGATATTAGATATAAAATAATTCTTAATTATATAAAACTATTTTAATTTATATTATAAGGATACTATTTTAGTACCCCTTACTATTTTATTAGTAGCTTAGCTTCTTAGTAATACCTTAGCGAGTTAGATTAGTCTAATCTAAGTTATTAAGGTACTAAGGGCTTTTTAAGTTAATACTAGAAATAGGTACTAAGTATTTAGGTTAGTACTTAAAGTAGTACTAGGTATTAAGGTTAGTACTAACTTATAGTACTAAAACCTAACTTAATAGTTAGTTTATAAGTTATTAAGCTCTATTAATATCTAGATATTAGTAGCCTAGTAGTTAAATAGATATCTACTATTAATAGTATAGTTAAAGAAACTAGGCTAGATCTAGATATTAATTAGCTAATTATTTAGATTATATTAACTATCCTCTAAGTATTATCTAAATTATTTAGAACTATTTATAATTAAGTAGATTTAAGTCTAGAAAATAACTAGGGAAATATATTAAATAGTCTTACTTATATCTATTTTATATAATATTAATATATTATTACTTACTAAGACCTATTATAACCTTAAGGTATATACTTACTAGTAATATACTAGTCTAGTTCCTACTTAGGGTTACTACCCTCTTTCTACTCTAGTTTATTATTATTACTAATTAAGGTATACTAGGTAAGTGTATTAATAATATAGTTCCGTCGTAATATATATAGTAGATAGTTACCTAGAAGCTAATAGCTAGCTAATAGGAGGCGGTTATACTATAATTATTTACTAAATAGAAATAGGAGTAGATATTAGAGGGCTATATAAGAAGGATATTAATTAGGAATTAATATAAAGCCTCTCTTAATAGTTTTAATATAAATATCCTACTTAATCTAGCCTCTTATAATATTATTAGGAGTTATTATAATGTAAGTAACTTCTATAAAGGTAAGGTAATTATAAGTACTCTTATCCTATTATTTAATATTTAGCTATTAGATATGAATATTTGTCCTCCTTAAGGTAATTATAGTATAATTTAAACCCCTAGACGTATAGGTTAATAGACTAGAGGGTATATTAAGTAGAAGTAAAGGTATCTTAATTTAAAATATTAAAATATTAATAGTAAATATCTAGTTACTTCTATATATTATTTAGTATATAGATCTAGGTAAATCTTAGCTTAAGGCTATTATTAGTAATAAGAGGACCTATTAGATAATAAATAGACCCCTAGATCTAGAAGGTAATTTAATTAATATAGGTATTAATATTAGTTATACCTTTACTAGTAAAGGATAGATAGTTATTATAAATAATAATATTATCTAAAAATTCTTTACTATATATAATCCTCCTTCTTATAAATTATCTCTTAATAATAATATTATCTATATTACTTCGTAATCTATTAATTAATTATATATTAACCTTAACCTCCTTTCCTAACCTCTTAAGTAATATATTAATATTAGCTAGCTTATATAATTAGTTAGGGTATAGCTAGTTAATCTTCCTACTATTATAATATAGCTATTAACTATCCTCTAAGCTATTATACTTATTTTCCTATAATAGTATATTATAATAGGGGTATATATTACTAGTTATATTAAATAATTTATTAATCTAGTAAAGCTCTATATCTCTTATTATATAAGGATCCTTATATACTTAATATCTCTAGCCTAGTATCTACCCTTAATATATATTATTTTACTACTAGTATAAGCCTTATTAAATAAGGGGTTAGTACTTAATATTATTATCTTTATTAGCCTACTAGTAGGTATACTAGTAATATATTTCTAGATAATATTTAGGAGCTAGTAGAGGAGTAATATCTTAGGGGGTCTCTTTAAAAATAGGGGGAGTAGGTTATTAGGGGTTCCTTAGTAGAATAACTACTTAAATAGTTATATTAATAACTATTATACGCTATTAAGGAGTAATACCCTTATTAAGGTAGCTATTAAGATAAGTATCTAATAGTATTTCTTTAAGGCGAGGTTCTATTAATATAATATCTCTAAGGTTTACTAATAGGTTCCTAGATCTAACCTAGGTTCTTAAAATAATCTCTTTTAAACGTTTAATACACCTTATACTATTACTCTTATAAGATTTAACCCTCTTATTAATAGTATTAGGGTATAGCTTAGAAAGAGCTACGCGCTTAAAAGGTATTAATAGGGAGCTAGAGGAGCTATATTTAATATAAGAAGGGTAATAATATATACTTTAAAGATAATTAGTATAGCTTATAAGGCGTAGATTATAAAGGGGAGGAATAATATCTATAATAAGGTATTTAATAATAAAAGAAAAGTAAAAAGAAAAAATTAGTTAGGCGGTAGGAATATATTAAGATATTAGATAGTTAGACTAGTATTAGTAGGTAAATCTATTTATTCTAATATATCTTTTAAACTACTATATTAATTCTTATTAATTCTAAAGTATTAGATAGTTAAAAGTAAGTAATATAACTTTATTTAAATAAAAAATATTATAAAGCGTTATTATATAAGTAGGTAGAATAAGAAGAATTATTAGAGATTTAATATTCGCGCTAGTCTAGGAAAGGAATCTAGGGGACTTATTAACTAACTAATAAGTTATAATAAGCTTAAGGTCTAAAATTAGAGATATTCTATTATAGTAAAGAAGATAGAACTTAAGTAACTTATATTAAAATAGATTTATTAATATATACTAGTTTATCTTAAAGACTATAAGTTATCTTAGCTTCTACTATTCTATTTAATAAAGTAGTTAATATAATAAAGTTCTTTATATATTAGCCTTAAATTTAAAGTATAATCTAGCGATATTATAATATTATAATATTTACTTATTAGATTTATAACTCTAGAATAAATTATATTAAAGTAGGCTATTATTTATTTTTAAGCTAAACTCGTAAAGAATATATAATATATTAGGAGATATACGCTTTTATATATATATACTTTTAAAGGCTTCTAATATAATTTAAAGCCTCTTCTAGAAGAACAATTATAATACTAAGCTTTTTTAAAAATTAGCTATAAGCTATTATTAGGTATAAGAATCTACTATATAATATATCTTCTATATTAACCTTATACTAAATTAGATATTAATATAGAATTTAGTATTAAGTTAATTAAGTATTTATATATTAAAGCTATATACTTAACTTATATATCTAGATTCTAATTATATTATATTATTAGTATTATAAGCCTAACTTTAATAATAATAGTTATACCTAGATATTTTAATTTTATATATAAAATCTTAATATTTATCTCCTTAAGTTTAAATAGTCTTAATAATTCTTTACTAATTACCTTATAGTAAGTAATTATAAGGCGGGAAACAATTAGGTATAATATAAATAAATATTAGGAGAGGGATTTAAATAAGATCTACTATCCTTATAAATATCTTATAAATAGAGAAATATATAATAGTAGAAGTAAGCTTTCTTATATAGTAATAGAAGCTCTTAGCTATATAATTAAGCTAATAGAGCTATAAGCTATTATAACTAGTTATTTCTTACTAGTCTTAGATTATAAGTAGCCTCCTTCTTATAACCCCCCGCTTATAATTATACCTAATTAGTATAGTATAGTAACTAGCTACTAACCTTTAATTATATATAGAACTATATTATACTCCAACTTACTACTACTATATTACGTAATTTACCTCGCCTTCTCCTAGGCCCTTAGTATTAAAGGTATAAGTGAAATATATTTTTACTATTATACTACCTTTAAATCTCTACCTTATATTCTTATCTTTTTATCTTCTCTATTTTCTCCGTCTTTTTATATAATATTAGTAGTAAGCCCCTTATAGTTAGTAAGCGTTTAATTAAATTATAAACCTAAGTAGTAATTTAATAGGATATTACTAGTATAGTTTAACCTATATTATACTAATAAGGTAAAGTATATAAGGTACTAATTAGGTATAATTCCTAGTAGGGGCTATAGAAGGGGGCTACCTATAGAAAAAAATAAGTCCTAGGTAGTAGATAGCTTATAAGCTCTTTATAGTAGAAATAGTTAAAATATATTAGCCTACTAGCTTAGCTTATAAGTATAATACTATAGTATAAAGATATATCTAAGTATATTTTAGCCTTTTATAATAGACGTCTTAAATAGATATAGTATAAAGTAAGTAGTTAGAAGCCTTAAAATATCTCTACTAGTATAATAGGGTAGTATAACCTAAATAAGCCTAGGCGCTCTTAAGGTATTCTTAAGAAGTAAACTAATCTTTTAAAGTTATTATTATAAGTTATAAAGAGAATAGGTTATAAAAGGGCTTATACTTCCTTATAAAACTAGAATTATTTTTAATAATAGTAATTTTATTACTTGTAAATATTAATATTCTAGTATAGAAATATAAATACTCTTACTTTAATATATTAATAAGGTTATACTTACCTAGAGCCTTAAAAGACTTTTTAAAGATAATAACTTTAAGGTTAATATAAGATTTACTTTTAACTAATAAAGTAATTACACTTATTTATCTTTAGGTATAAAATAAAGACGTAGTTTTTTTAATTTTAAGGAATTTAATTAAGGTATATCCTACTCTAATTATTATTTTAATAATAGATTAACTCTAACTAAGTTAAGGCTAAAAAAGAAAAGCTAGTAGAAGATTTATAAAGGAATAATAGCTAGAGTATAGCTCTATTATATTTATTTACTAAATATAGATTCTATATACTAGTAGTCTTTAGTAAAGTTATAATATACTAATTATAAAGTAGCTTAGAGATAAGATTAATAACCTCTATTATAATAATTATAATAATAATAATTTTATTCTAGTAAATACTCTTAATAATATTATTACTTTAAGAGCTATTTAAAGAGTACTTAAGGAAAGTAAGATTAAGTAGTATAAGTATTATAGTATAAAAAATTATATCTTAGGAGGTAATTTATAAGTATTTAAAATCTTTATATAAACTAGATATATTAACTTAATATTTAAACCTATTAAAGTAAATTAAGATTAAGATTAATATAACCTTAATTAAAGGCTTCTATTTAGTAAGGAATACTTATTAAGTATTTTTTATAAGAATATTATAAAGAAGTTTTATAAGGAGTAATAAGAGTATATAATACTTATTTTCTTCTAAAGTATTATTCTTAGGGATTTTAAGGATAAAATAATCCTACTTATTCTTAATAAAAAGCTAAAGGTTAGAGGTAGACTTAATATAGTATATAAGATTATAATATATAATACCTACTACTACTTTAAAGGTAAGAATAGTAAAGTAAGACTAGATTTTAAAGATATTAGAGGGTATTTTTAATATTTACTAGTATATATAAAAGTCTAGACTTTTATATAAATAGAAGAAGAACCCCTAAGTCTTACTCTAAACTTAAGCTCTAGAATCTCTTAATCTTAGGTAATATTAATTATCCTTATATTATTAAACTATTAAGCGTCTATATATAGAATAAGACTTATAAGACTTTCTTTACTTTATTATTACTACTAGCTAAGGAATTATTAATAATAGATAGAAAAAGATTACTATTAATTTAATAAATATATTTATAGAGTAGTATTTTAATAGACTTACTTAAGTAACATGTAACTATATTAATAAAGAGGATAGATATATAGTATATAATATTAGTATATACTATAATAATATCTAATATCCTTAGAGTTAAATATTACTCTATTAGTAGACTAGAAATACCTTAATTAAAGAAGGCCTAGTTATAAATAAGAGAAAGCTAAAGTATTTATTTAGTAAAAAGGAGCTGATTTAGTTTACTAATATATTCTAGACTATTAATACCGTCTAATTTATCTATCTATATAATAAAGTTTAAAATCCCTTTATAATTACTATCTTCTATTAGATAGAAGTAAGAATTAGCGCCTTCTTTTCTAAGAAGGAGAATAAAGATAAAGGGGGCCTTTAATATTAGGTAGATCTCTTTAAAGTAATTTAAGAGGGGGGGTAGTTTACTAATTATTTATAAGATATTAACCTTATTCTAAAATATATCCCTAGTAGTAGGTAGAAGGTAATCTATTAGATTAACTAGTATTAGGTAAAAAATAACCGCGACTCTAAGAATACTATATAATATTTATTCTATATTATCTTATATATATTTACTAATAATAATTTACTTTTAAAGGTATAGTATATTTACTAGTTAAGATAGTAAGCTACTTTATAATAATACCTAGTATCTACTAACTACTTACTTTAACTCTTATAGATAATACTATTTAAGGTATAAATTCCTTTAAAGATCTATAGTAGTTATAATACCTCTAAATAAAGATAAGCTTATTCTTTAATAGAAGAATAATTCTATAAAGGCTCTACTTATACTTTATAATACTACTATATAATATAGTAATACTAAAGAGCTACTTCTAAAGAGAGCCTTTAATTATATTCTAAAGTCTATATTAAATCTCTTAGAATACTTTAGTAATATTACTATTTATATTATATATTACTACCTTAGTAAGAAGGTTAATAGTAAGTAGTCTTAAGAAATATATAAGATATAGAATCTAGTTTTACTAATAAATAAATAATCTAGGGAGGTATACTAAAGTTAAATAATCCTAGTATATTAATTAAACTAATCCTTATATATATAACTAAACTTATATAGTAAATACCTCTTTTATTAATAAAAGATTAGCCTTCTTAAATAAATCTACTTAATATAATTATATTAATTACTATTAATCCTTTACTAAGTCTTATAAAAAGAGACTTCTAAATAGACTACTAGCTAATAAAGAGGATATAATTAGATAGGATTTATAATTATAAGAATTTAAAAGCTAAGTCTACTAAATTAAAAAAGGAAATAGTACGGCGTCTTAAATTAAAGTAGTTAAAAATAAAGTCTATAGTTATTAAGCTAGCTTTATAAAGAAGAGTCTATTATAATATTAACTTAAGTAAGTCTAGTAGTAATAGGACTAGAAAGTTAAGACTTATAGGAGGGTATATTCTAATAATAATAAATATATAAACCTCTTAGAGATTCTTTTACTAGTAATACTAGAATATAGTTACCTTATATAGATAATAATCTTAGATAAAGTTATATCTAAGGAAGAGTATAGATAAGCTATTATATATTTATATTCCCTTATATCTTAAGACTATATAATCTTATACTAGCCTAGAGAGAAGTCTATTAATAGGGCCTGCCTAGTAGAGGGCTATAGTATAGAGATAATCAGGTATAAACCTTATTATCCGTTAGATTAGTAGAAACCTAACGGTCGCAGTCTATATAAACCTTGACGGAGTACGCATATCTATAACTGCCGCCGTAATCAGCTGTCTCTCCCGCTCTACCTTCGCCGGCTTTTGTCTCTCCAGCTTTTGAGAGGGAATCGCGGATGGAAGAAATGGAACGAGAGAGAGACGAGCGACAGGGGATCGAACAAGAAGCTCTCCTCGACCAAGACTCACTCAACGAGGAAGAAATAGGAAGACCGGAGACCTTAAAACGTAGGATGCAAATTGATTTGAAGGCGGCTGTGGATGACTCACCACATCGTGATGGTCTACCTGCCTCCAGCAGTGACCACGGGAATAGTCAGGTTCGAGGCGGTGGTATAGTATTGTCTGCGGCTGTGGACCAGAGGGAAGAGGTGCAACCCCGTGACCATGCGCAGGAAACAGGGGAAAAGATGACGACGTCAGCTCTGATTCGAACGCCGTCACAGTATCAGAAGAGAGTCGACTCGGTGGACACCAGTCTAAACACCACCCAGGTCCGTATTACGTTTAGAGTCCGTGAGGGAGATATCTGGAAGCATGACTCGTTTCTCGACGTTGATCCATTCGACCCATCCAACGTTGCGCGGAAGGCGATAAATTATATGAGACAAAAGATGAGGCTATACGATACCGGATTATCCTTGCTACCTCCCGAGGCGTGTTTTCAAACCGTACTTCCAGCTCCTCAGCCTCCTTCCAGCGTCCCTAGTTCTAGTATATCGAGGCTAGATTAGCTATACTAATTAATATATTAGGATACTTCTTACTAAGTACCCTCTTACTTATCTCTATTACTTATACTTATAACTTCTTAGCCTCCTTCTAGTATCTCTAGTTCTAGTATATTAAGGCTAAATTAGCTATACTACTTAGTATAAAGGGATACTTCTTATCTAAGATAATTCTCTTCTAGTCTTATATCTATTTATTCTAATTTACTACTTTCTAATAGAGCTTATATATATTAAGATAAATTATAAATTATAAATTATATACTTAAATCTAAGAGTCTTATATTTATAAGCTTATACTCCTTAATAAAGGCTTCTAGGGATTTAATATAACTAATAAATTAATTATATTAGCTCTAATTTTATAAAGACTAGTAATTACTAATATCTTTAAAGGCTATATAAATTATATATAACTACTTTAAATTATTACCCTTATTTTATATTAATTATAAGCTTTAATTATAAGAGAAGTTAGACTAGATTATAAATTTATATTATACACTTAGATCCCTTTAATATATAAGCTATTAAAGATAGTTACTAGACCTTCTAAATTACCTTAAAGAGGTGTATTTGAAATTAAAATAAATCTTCTATTACTTTAAGCTTATTATATAGTTATATTAAAGGTATATTATACTAGTCTTCTTAGTATAATATACTATATCCTTATATAAAGATACTTATTAGAATATTTTTAGAGTTATAAAAGTAGAGGACTTAAAGATAAGTTAAAGTACTAGGAGCTATCTCTTTTAATTTATTTAAAGCTAGTATAAAAGTAGCTACTACTAATTTCTATTTATAATATAAGAGATTATTCTCTTATAAAAGGATCTAGGTTATAATTAGCCTTCCTTTAATAGGATTTATAAAGCTTTTCTTATCTTAACTACCTCCTTACTTCTATATATATTAAGTATTTTATTTATACTACTTCCTATAATCCTAATAAATAATATAGCTTAATTAATTACTAGGTAGATTTCTAACTAACTAAATAACTTATTCTATAACTATACTAGAAAATACCTGTAAAAATTCAAGATTTTTACGTTAGGAAATTACCCCTACTACCTAGTATTTAATAGGTAATATAAATAGCGGGGAGTATATTAGATATACTAGGCTATTAATAATATAGATATTTCCCTCTTTTCAGACTAATATTAAATATATTAGTAGGTAGGATAGATAATAGAGAGTATATAAGATATATTAGTAGGTAGGGTAAATAGTAGAGAGTATATTAGATATACTAGGCTATTAATAAGATAGATATTTCCCCCTATTTAAACTAATATCAGATATATTAGTAGGTAGAGTAAATAGTAGGAAGTATATTAGATATACTAAGCTATTAATAAGATAGATATTTCCCCTTATTTAAACTTATATTAGATATATTAGTAGGTAATATAGATAGTAGGAAGTATATTAGATATATTAGTAGGTAATATAGATAGTAGGAAGTATATTAGATATATTAGTAGGTAGCTTATATATATAATAGTATTAGCTATATTATATAGATATACCTATTCTAATAGTATTATATACCTAGTAATAAGATAAATATTACCCCTTATTTAGACTAATATTAGATATATTAGTAGGTAGCTTATATATATAATAGTATTAGCTATATTATATAGACTATATTAGTAGGTAATATAAATAGTAGGGAGTATATTAGATATTTTAATAGGTAGGTAGCTTATAAATACGATAGTATTAGCTAATATACTAATAGACTAATATAAATCATTCTAATAGCATTATATACCTAGTAATAAGATAGATATTACCTCTTATTTAGACTAATATTAGATATATTAGTAGGTAATATAAATAGTAGGGAGTATAATAAATGTTTTAGTAGGTAGGTAGCTTATAAATATAATAGTATTAGCTAATATACTAATAGATAGACTAACTATCAAGTCGGGTTTTAGTACTATAGATTAGTACCGACCCGAATACTTAGTACCTATTTAGGTACCGACCTGAATACTCGGTACTAGTTTCCGGTATTAACCCGAAAAGCCCTTAGTACCTTAGCGAGTCGGGTTAACCCGACCCGACTCGCCAAGGTATCGCTAATACGCCAAGCCCCTAATAAAATAGTAAGGAACCCTAAAAGTTTTCTAGAATTACCCCTATACTAAAAATAGATTTTTTTTAATTAGAATTTTACTACCCCCTTTAGTTTCCTAGGGATATATATTACCTTTTTGCATTACCTTAAAGAATTACCTAGGTTAGGCTAGGTAATAATAATAATAATACTTAGTAATATAGTAGTAAACTATAGATATAATAGTAAATACTATTATAGATAAAAAATACTAATAATATTATAATTATTATATCTATAGGAATAGCTAATTAACTATTACCTTTCTATATCATCTTATTTACTATTAAGAATTACCTAGTTAGTAATAATAATAACGCTTAGTAATCTATTAGTAAGTTATATATATAGTACGAAATACTATTATAAATAAAAAATATTCCTAATATAATAGTCTTAGTAAAATAATATAGTAGAACTAATATCTTAGCGAGTCGAGTTAATACTTCAGTACTAATACTTAGTACTAGCTTATAGTATTAACTTAAATACTCGGTACTAACTCTTAGTACTAACCCGAATACTTAGGCTAGGAATTTAGTATTAACTCGCTAAGAGTCGAGTTAGGAACCCGACTCGAGTTCGAAGTACCGACCCGACGCGGTTAGTCTACTAATAGACTAATATAGATTATTCTAATAGTATTATATACCTAGTAATAAGATAGATAATACCTCCTATTAAAACTAATAGCTACGTCGGTAATTTCTGAAAACCCGGAGGGGTACCTAGGGCCGGCCCCGGGCCGCCCCGGGCCCCCAGGGCCGTGGTTTAAGAAAGCTTGCCCTGGGGCGGTAGGGGCAGATACGAGTCCGCCTAGGGCTCTAGGGGTAGCAAGGGCAACCAACCTAGCGCCTAGGGCCGCCCTAAGATTAAGCTTCCGGGCGCTACGTAATAGTATTACGGCATCCTATAATTAGGCTTCTAGGCGCTAGGTAATAGCGTTAAAGTACCTATAATAGTAACGCTATTATATTATTAACTACCCCGAGTTAATATAGCTACCACGCTATTAACCCCTATATAGGCCTACCCTAGCGTATCGCCCCCGCGTAGAAATCGGCTGAATCGATTGATTCCGGGGTCGCTTTTAGGGTGGCGTTGGGGGTGGCTCCAGGGTACGCTACCCGAGTCCCCCGTCGATTATAGAATATTAAAACTTTTGAAGTTCTACTTAGTAACTAGTCACGTGACATGGGTTCACTTAGTAAGTAGTCACATGATTCTCTAGAATCTATAAACTAGTAGATTTTAGAAATATTACTTAGTTAGCAGTCACGTGACGCTGCCCTTGGAGCCCGGAGCTAGCCCGGGGCCCCTAGGGCCGGCCCTAGGCCTGCGGGTATAAGGCCTTTACTAAGAGTATAGGGGCGAGTTAAGATCTTACTAATATAATACATTAGTAGGTATTATTATAAAATAAGTAAAATATAAATAATAGTAGGATTTTTATTATTTATAATCTATATTCTAGCTATTAGTATATAGAACTTAGTAGGTAAATCTATTTATTCTAAAATATCTTTTAAACTACTATACTAATTACTATAATTTTTAAAGCTTTAGATAGCTAAAAATAAGTTATATAACTTTATTTAAATAGAAAATATTATAAAGTATTAATATATAAGTAGGTAGAATATAAAGAAATATCTAAGTTCTAATATTTATACTAGTTCTAGAGGGGTAACTAGGAGACTTATTAACTAACTAATAAGTTATAATAAGCTTAAGATCTTAAATTACAGATATTCTATTATAGTAAGAAGATAACTTATAACGTTAGTAATTTCTAAGATTCTAGAGGGGTATATAAGGCTAGTCCTAGGTAGGCCCTAGGCTAAGAAAGCTTACCCTAGGGTTATAGAGGTAGATATACTCCGCCTAGGGCTACTCTAAGATTAAGCTTTCAGGCGCTAAGTAGTAGCGCTACAGGATCCTATAATTAGGTTTCTAAGCGCTAGGTAATAGTATTACGCCCCTTATAACTAGGCTTCTAGACGCTAGGTAATTGTTAGGAACTAGACTAGAAGGCTAGTTCCTAAGGGCTAGAATAGATAGTATAAACTACTAGCAAGTAGGTAGTATTATAAAGGTAAACTTAATACTCTAATAACTTTATAGTTATTAAAGAACTAATCTCTACCTTCTAAGGAGGTAGAGGGAGGACTATCTAAATACCCCTTAAGGAAGCTACCTAGCCTCTTAGATATCTAGATAAAAGGATATCCGTTAGGATAATAAGAAGCCGAACTAATACTACTAGGATATCGCTAGTAAGCCGTATTATACTAGCTAGATATATTAAGATATCCTAATAGTAATAGTATTAATATACTTATAATAGTACCTATAATAGTAACGCTATTATATTATTAACGCCGTCGCTACTATACTATTAACCCCTAATACAGGCTACCCTAGTATATAACTCCTACGTAGAAATCACCTAAATTAATTAATTCTACGGTTACTTTTAAGGTAGTATTAAGGGTAGCTCTAGGATATACTACTTAAGCTACTTATTAATTATAGAATATTGAAAATTTTAAAGTTCTACTTAATAAGTAGTTATATAATATAGTTTCACTTAGTAATTAGTTATATAACTTCCTAAAATCTACTAACTAATAGGTTTTAGAAATATTACTTAGTTAGTAGTTACGTAATATAACCCTTAGAGCCTAGAGCGGCCCTAAGGCCTTGTAATACGCTGTAACAGGCCTAGAGCTAGCCTAGGGCCCCTAGGGCCGGCCCTAGGCCTACAGGTATAGGGGCGAGTTGAGATTTTACTAACAAGCCCTTCTATCCTCTTACTCTATTCTAGTACTAGCTAAGAGTATTACTACTATATTACTTATCCCTAGTAGCTATATAGTAAGCTATAATAATTACCTAGGAGAAGTAAATATATCTATAGTCTTTATAATCTAAGTAGTAAATAGAAGCCTTCTTCTACTATTTCTTTATAGATATTATAAAGTATTATAAATATCTCCTAAGTTATATTATTAAGAATAACTAACTAGCTTATTACTATAATTAGGTCTTTTAACTAAGCCTGTACTATTATAAGCTTAGTAACCTAATTTAAAGTATACTACCTAGGAAAACAGAGAATATCTACTAGCTTAGAGAAGTCCTAAGTTAACTTCTTTATAAATGCTATAGATACTTAAAATATATAGGTATATTAACTTCTTTTAAACGTATAACTTATAAATCTCAAGGCTAGCTGTGTTTTTTCTACGCCTAGTATACCATATATAGCGCAACGTGCTAGTAGGTCACTCGAGGATATACTGAACGCGCGATCGATCTGCTGCAGCTCATGGGCCTCCTTCGTTGCCCGGTCAAACTCAGCGACTGCCGTGCGTAGTGACGCTCTGTCCAAAGCCCAGTCAGGAGGCCAACGTGGTTGGGCTTCGATGGAGCTGGATCTCGCTCGTTGTCTTTGATCTCGAGAACTTGGAATCGCTAAGCTCGAGTTTCGCTCTATAGCCGGCCTGAGGTTGTTTTTGACGATGCGTTCAATGAGGGTACGGTGATTCCTGTTAATTAGATCCGTGTAATAATGATCTGTCTTGAGGAAGTCGTTGAAATTGAATGCTAGGGCAATCGTCTCCTGGTGTGATGAAGCCAGGATGATGGTAACCGTTGGAAACGATTAATAGCCTGGTTGAAGACTTCCTAGTAAAAGGGTCCTACAACAAGGGCCTTGTATCCTGCTTGGGGGATGTAATACTGCCCCTCTGGCCTTTACGTTGGTGGAGATGGGGCAGCTGTCTAGGACGACGTAGGGGAAGCAGTCGTTCTGTAGCGGAAGCGGTGGCTTGGTGGAGGACTAGGTGATGCACAAAGCTGATGGAGCTCTGTACGGGGCGAGTATATCGACGTGCTCAACGAAGAGGTCGATTGATTGGCCGAGGAGGGGGAAAGGACTGGTACACAAAGCTGATGGAGCTCTGTATAGGGCGAGTAGCTTAAGGCCTGGATCGATGGTATCAATAAACAGGGTGTTGGTGCTTATTGAACTGGCGACACAGAGGCGTTGCTACCATTTGTTATGGACAGACATGTGGATGATAGTAGTTCATTCGTTCCTCTATCTAAGAAGAGGGAGAAAGGGGTATATCAGGACTGGTGTCCTGTCCATACTGTGGACAGGACAAGTGTCCTGACAGGACAGCTATCTGAACGTAACAGGAAGTATGCTCCAGGTATCCCCCCTCCTCATATCATCACTCCACCGAGCTGGCTGACCAATAGGAGCATACGCCATAGCCCGCCAGCCCGTCTGCTGCCTGAATATCGACTCGTCGATAAAGACTTATTGCTCAGCAGTTACGTCAAGTAAGAAGCTCTGCCAATCAGTACGTAAGGCCTGACTCTGTGTATGCCCAATCCGCTGCCCTTACTTACGACTGATCCCTGAGCTCTTCAAGAACCGAGAGATAGTCGACCGATTGACGTAGATATCCCATTCTTCTTCTAGAAAGATCGCCAGCTCATCCTGGTACGCCCAGGGTTTTTGCCTCTGATATTCTAACAGGGCCTCCTTTGCGGCTTTAGCGATTCGACGTGAACGACCGACAGGGAGGGGATTGACTATATCAATAGTCCGGTAGGCCTGGAGTCGTTGCTCTCATCGGTAGACGGTCGATTGATGGCAATATAGCTGGGTGGCGATAGCTGCGGGCTTCCAATGGGCATGAAGTAGATGGACGGCCCTAGCCCTCGACGTTGTATCGATTATTCTTCTCGGCATAGCGTATAGAAGGCCTAGGGACGTTAGTATAGAACCTATATATGCATCTAGAGGATAGACCAACGTCGTTATATATGATTTTAATGATTTGGGTTGATTGGGTATGATTAGGAATACTTTTAGTCTTACATCTCATATAAAATCAGGTGGTGGCGTGGACGTCGCGCAACGCCAAGCTTTCGCAAAGATATTACACACGCTAAATCAGGTATACCTTGTATTAGAAATCAGTATCAGCCCTATATACTTAGCATGGACTATTAATAGCTAACGTGTCTATAGCTAAATAATTAACTATTCTATTAACTATTTATTAGGTTATAAGCCTAGCTAAGCGCTATTATACTATTATACCTAGGAACGGTTCCTTCGCAAGGGATATTATTCTTACGTCGTACTAATAGCCGCCTAAGTCGCTATATATTACTACGGTAATTACTCGTCTTTAATAGTACTCTACCTCCCTCTTATAAAATGCTATCGATTATAACGCCGTAATAGGACAGTTTAAGGGTACCTTATTAGCTAGAAGGAGTAGGAATAGGAATAAGTAGAAGCGTACTAGAGCCCTCTTAATAGGGTATCCTATATATTAGAGGAAGGAAATAAGGGCTATAATACTTAAATAAAGAGAAGGAAATAGGAGTAATAATACCTTATATAATAAAGGAAGGAAATAAGGGCTATAATACTTAGATAAAGAGAAGGAAATAGGAGTAATAATACCTTATATTAATATTATCTATAGGTACTCTTCCTAATTCCCTTATATTAAGTAAAGGTTTACAGGTTTAATAAGGCTTTAAAGTAGGATATTTAAGAAGGAATACATTTTTAAGGCGAGCTACACCGTTATAGTAGCTATACTAAAGGAGTTATAAGGAGCTATATATACGGCCTTAGGGGAGTATAAGGTCTTTCTACTAAAGGGGAGTGTTAGAAATCAGTATCAGCCCTATATACTTGGCATGGACTACAAATAGCCAACGTGTCTATAGCTAATCAATTAACCGTTCCATCAACTATTCATCACCTTGCACACCCTTAGCCCCTCTCATCTTCAAAGTATTAATGTTTGTTTCCCTTACGTGCTTAGTGCTGACTAGGACCGTAGCAGGCTGGTGGCATAGAATACACCATATGAACAAGATGCAGGATCTTTGATGTCGTGTAACTGCGAGAGGATTGGGTTATGGTGCGGCGCTCCAATAATATGGCAAGACGGAAAAATCGGCCCCCCACCACCAGGTTGTAGCCGCCGGCGGGGCTGAAAGTCAGCGATTTCAACAATTAATGGACCACAGGAAGCATTAAGGGCGCGGGAGCCGTGTAAGAATCCGGCTTTTGGCAATTCCGACTGTGGTCGATGTTTCATGGATCAAAATAGCTGCCACCTGCCTGCAGCCTCGTATCTTAGACAATGTATATATTCGCCTACTGTACAGCTCCGATCGACGACCTTTGCCACGAAGGGATACTATTATCCTACTGCACTTACTACCGATCTTCTTGTATCACCTATTATTAACGCAATCCTGATCTCAAGATGTCGGAGCTGCCGAAGACGTACTGGGCCACGCTTGTCAGCGACCGCGTTAGAGGGTTTTCGTTCGAAATTGAGAAGGTATGCTTCGACAGCAAAACACCAGTGAATTGCGCCCTTCTATTTAATACCACGACAAATTCTGTCACGTAATTTGGAAATTTTAGCCAGGAGCAATTTCCGTCCGATCCTGACCTTGCGGGTGCTGGAGTACGTCGCTATTCTTTCCGTTGTCGAGTTTCGTGAAGGGTTCGTTCACTAAACGTGCCCCAATCATTTAGATCTACGCTGCCTTAGTTTGCCAGACTTTTCTCGTCTGGTTTCTGTCGGTTTTGCTGGTCTTATTCGCCGGCTACTATAAAGCCCGCAAGGATTTAAAACACCACCGGCTCGTTCGCATATACCCATCCCTTCGCAGCCTATCATTGGCTGGTACTGATCTACTCACTATCCTGGCTGTGGCGTACGGACTCACATTTATGGCAAATGGCAAATGCACGATGTCTGTTTACCATTACTACATGGCCCTCGACTCGATACTGCTCGCTTGCTCCACGATTGCAGTCGTCTTCGCCGCATCATGGGGCAATCTCTGGAAAACTTGGGCTGGACCTTTCCGATTCCTGTCTACGCTAATAATTTTCGTATTCCCTGCCGTCTTCCTGAGTTACCAAACAACGAAACTACCGTATAGCAATTTTCCAGAGCTATTCCCCCCTATAGGACATCCCGACAGCGCAGTTCTATTGCCGGTGTCTTGCTTTTTGGACCCTGACTTGATCGACAAAGAGAGTCCATGGGCTCGGCATCCGCAACGGCCTTTGACGGAGGTACAATTAGCAGACATAGGACGACCTACCATGACTTTAAAACTTCCACAAATTTGGTTGTTCGCCTTTCTCACATTCTTTCTTTGCTTGTCCGGACTTATTGATTTCTTGGCTCTTGTATGCAAATGGTCAGGTTGGCATCGAAGCGGTCCAAAGAAATGGCTCCTGGGCTCCATCATTCTGCTGTCCCTGGGGACCGACATATTCTGCGCTTCCCACATGTTCATGCTCAAACAATGGACAAGTCAATCCGGATGGCTGGCAGATAAGAGAGAAGAGGGGTATTACTCGATCAGCCAGCTTCTTCCACTTCTCTCATTGGCCACAATCGTGATAGCGATCTTGGACGCGTTTAGACTCGGATGCGGAAGGCGCTCGAAGGATGAAAAGCACAAGGGGTCCAATGGATATCAGATGATCTAGCGTCCGCGAAGCTTGACGATGTTGATGTCGTCTCATTTGTTACGACGGTAACAGGCGTGATAAGAACTACCACGCAGAGGCGTTCAAGCAGTGATACTCGGCACCAATGGGAACCGAGTAGTCATGCTCGACACGTCTTGGCAGACGAGTTCAGTGCTCGACAACCTCGACCGATCGAGGGTGTCGAGAATGATCCTCGACAAAGCTCTACACAGCGAGCACCACATCTCCTTTGTCTATATAGATAGCAGTGCTTTCCCTCTAGATAGGAGCTGTGTGCTCAACCTGACATTCACTTGCGATTACCAGCTAGCTATTCAATACAATACCTTTGTACGAAGCCCAGTTAGCAATCAAGTCTTCTTGCACCTGTCCTTGACACTCCTCTCCACGAGTACCAACCCACGGCACTCCCTAGAAAGGTAACCGTAACATCATGGTAGTTATCGACGCTTTTCTTTCTCGAGGCCTGGTGAGGAATTCATGATCGTAAGTAGAATACGCGTTGGAATATGAGTGGTAGCAATACCGCTACTCCGTGAACAGGATATTGATTACCTGAGTAGGCTTAGCGCGGATCAGCCCTGGCACACCAAGTGAAAAGTTTTCACTTGCTAAAATAGAACATAGCAAAAAAAAAATCAATTAATATTCAATTAACCACGTTGCTATAATATAGGGTATCCACCTATACATACTAAAGGGTTATGAGCTCGACTTGTAAAATAAGAGGAGAGGATGGACTCGGGCAATTCACAGATCCTTGCCGGGGGTTTGTAATCTGACAATAGTCTGACTGCGCGCGCAAAGCTGGCAGCTCTCACGACCCCGTCAAGAAAGGTTCAACAGTTTCTACATGTTGCCATTCCCAAACGTAAACGAGATGATACGACAGATGAAGAGGAACGAGATGAGCATCGAGACAAAATCGCACGTGTAATGCTTGCTCTTCTGGCTCAAGACTTTGATGATACAGAGAGCGATGAGTGGGCTCTGACTACCGCATCAGGCAAGATCAGCAGAGAGTTTATTGACAGACTTGTAATCCCCGTGCCTGAGAGCTACGAGAACGCGATCAAGGACCCTATTTGGGGAAAGCTATAGCTCAAAGCCATTCAGGCCGAGTTAACCGCCCTTATTGCCAACGGGACCTGGGACGTAGCCGTTCCGCCCGAGGGGGCCAATATCGTCACCAGCAAATGGGTGTTCAAGGTAAAGATGCATATGGACGGCATACTGGACAAACTCAAGGCTAGGCTTGTTGCTAGAGGGTTCTTATAAATGTACGGGGTTGATTACACGGATACCTTTGCACTAACTGTTAAGTTCGATACCTTGCGCTTGTTTCTTGTTGTTTTTACACTAGAGGATTTGGAGTGTCACCAGGTGGATGTTAATAATGCCTTCACCGAATCGTTTCTCAAAGAGGTGATCTATATGAAGCCTCCTCCCGGCGTTGATTTGGCACCAGGACAAGTACTATTGATTTGTCGCAGCCTTTACGGACTAAAGTAGGCAGCCAGAGACTAACACGAACGGCGCGTAAAGGAGCTTCGCAAACTTGGTTTTAAACAAACTGCAGCAGACCCATGTATACTCCGTCACAAAGAGCGGAATGTCACACTGCTAGTGTATATTAACGACATATATATAGCGGCCCGATGTACGAAATAAGTTTAATGGTTCAAGAACGAGTTCCAGAAGGTATTTAAAGTTAAGGACTTAGGGGAGATGAAGAAAATCCTTAGCATTAGAATAACTCGGGACCGCAAGAGACGCACGCTTCGCATGGATCAATTACACTATCTAAGCTAGATATTCGATGAGCTGCGAATGAGCTCAGACAAATATGATCCTACGAAACTTCCAATGAATGGATATGACTCGCTTCGACTAGCTAGACCAGACGATGTACTATCGACTTAAAAGGATATCAATATAAGATCGGTAAGCTTATGTATACTGCTATACATACTCGTCCAGATATCTGTTTCACACTCAGGCGAGTTAGTTAATACCTTACGGACCCCGCAGTACATTATAGACATGCTCTAAAAGGTTTACTTCGATATCTCCGATCTACTATTAACCTTGGCATCGTATGTGGACAGTCTGAAAATAGTAGGAGTCTACATCACAAGCTAAGAGCTTTTTCGTATTCCGACTACGCTGCCGATAGGCTTAATAGAAAGTCAATCCTCGGATATGTTTACATGCTTGGCAGAGGACCAATTACATGGATAAGTCGTAAATAAAAATCGGTTACCACCTCGACTACCGAGGCTAAGTATATAGCTCTGTCGACATGTGCCAAGGAAGGCTTATGGATAGCTTAACTCCTCAGAGACATAGGTCTCGAGAAGTATCTCGGTACCGATTTAAATTAGATAGCAATTGCCGAAGATGTTAAATACGAAGCCTGCTCTCTAACGCAACTCCTGGGAGATAATTAAGCAGCTAATCTACTAATTAAGAATGCCTATATTTACGAATAATCGAAGTATATTAATGTAGCCTATTATTATATTAGAGATCTATATAATAAGAATCTAATTTAACTGGATTATATTCCCAGTGCAGATATAGTAGCTGACAGTCTTACGGAGACGTTACCGGGAGACAAGTTCTAAGAACTTTGTAAGGCAACTGGGACTGCAAGGATTAGAGGCCAGTAGGAGTCGACTGATTCGTGACTAACAAACAGATGGCCTCGCTGTCATCGAGTAGGAGTGTTGGAAAGTACGATAATGCTAGGACGCGAACCGCGCCAAGCCTCTCGCTAGAAGAGATTTCTTGTAAGCCTAATATACTTATCGGAGAGGTACGCTAGCGCGTACCGTAGAATATAAGATAAATAAATAGGAATTAAGTATACTAGATCTAGTAATTAAGTAGTAATAGCTAGAGATTAATAATTTAAAGAAGTAAGAAAGGTACTAGGATAAAGGGTATATAATTCTAGTAGTCCTTAGTAAATCTATTAGAAGTATATATAAACCTTATCTTATTCTATTCTAAATATCTTAAATCTTTAACTTTAAACTCTTTATATAACTCCTTTATCTATATTTAAGATATATAATATCTTTAATTAACTTAGATTCTATGTAATTATACTAAGACCTTATTAAAGCTAGTTTAACTAGTAAAAGATTATTAATAGTATAAATTAGTAGCTTTTTTATTATTTATAAAGTAAGTTATACTCTTATAATTCTAAGATATAGTAGTAGATAGGGTTAATAACTTAATAACTATAAGCTAACTCTAGGTCTCTTAAATATATAGACTTAATCCTATTAGTAGCTAAAGTAGAAGTAGTAGAGAAGAAGATAAAAGCTATCTATCTATTAAGGAACTACTACTTAGTATTAGAGGAGTATAAGAGTCGCGACGAATAGGCTTACAACTAGGTAGAGATAAGGGTATAAATTTTAATAGTAGTAGTAGTACTTACCTTAGAAGTAATAGCTTAACTTCTAAAGAGTAAGATAAGAGGTACTATTCCCTTAATACCCTACTAATAGTCTACCTATTAATAAGGTAAATCCTGCGTTAAAATATTATACTAAATATTATTACTTCTTATTATTTAATTAAGATAAAGCTAGAGTTAGTTATAGTAGATTATATAATATATATTTTATACTCTAAGAAGTAAGTAGTATATCTAGTATTATATAGAGAATATATTTATAGCCTAGTATATTAGGAACTAGACTAGGAGGCTAGTTCTTAAGGGCTAGAATAGATAGTATAAACTACTAGTAAGTAGGTAGTATTATAATAGTAGATTTAATACTCTACTAATTTTATAGTTATAGAAGAACTAATCTCTACCTTCTAAGGAGGTAGAGGGAGGACTATCTAAATATCCCTTAAAGAAGCTACCTAGCCTCTTAGATATCTAGATAAAGGGATATCCCTTAGGGTAATAAGAAACTAAACTAATATTACTAGAATATTACTAGTAAGTTATAGCTATACTAACTAGATATATTATAATATCCTAATAATTACCTCCTCTTTAAGAATATTTATCTTTAAATACTAATTATTACTATGTATAATAAGACTTATTAAAAATATTTAAAACCTTAGTAGAGAAATAAGGGAAAGAGTTCTAAGTATAATAATAGGATATTAATAGTATTATATAAGTAATATTATATATTAGTAATATATCTAAGCCTTTATATTATTATATTATTAACTATAAAATATAAAATATATTATTAATTAGGTTTATTATTATAATACTATATAAATATATAATTTAAATAAGTAGTATAAAAATTAGGTAATATATATTATACTACTAAACCGCGTAGTTATTATATATAATATAATATATAATAAAGCTATATTTCATTTACTTAAACTTCTTTTATTAATATTAACTTACTTATAAGTTACTTTAAGCTATATTATTATATATTAATAATAGAAGCTAATATATTTAATATTAATACTATTAATATCTTATAAGATAACTACTATTAGAATATAAATATAACGCGAAGTATTAGTTACTAATATAGTACTATATATTAAGTAGTAATATTAATATTAATATTAATATTAATAATAATTATAATTATAAGTTTCTACCTAATATTCTTACTTTCTTATTAGTAGTATTATCTTATAAGAGACTTCTATTATTTTTAATATATTATAAGTATATTACTTATAAATTACCTTATTATATAAGTCTATCATATTATTTATTTAAGAACCTTATTAATATCTTATTATTTTATACTTCTTTTAAATTATTTTTATACTCTCTTTAATTAATAGTTCTTTTAATAGCTAATATTTATAATAGATAGTATATCCTTCCTATTATACTACTAGTATTATAGCTCTCTCTAGGTTCTATTACCTCTAGTATATTAAGTAATTAGGTTTAAACCCTAGGTTACTATATAATTATAAGGTAGGTAGGGCTTATAAGAAGTACTACTACCTTTTAAAAAATTATTATTTAATTTATAATAATAGGATTTTAATATACTTTATTTATAATATATTAATAAGTTATAAGTACCTTTTACCTTTCATTATTATATATTCAGCCTCTTTACTTATAATCTTATTATTACCTTTTAAGGTAAGAAGTCTCTTTATTATATTATATTTATAATACGCGTCGCCGCCTATACTCTTAAGGTATAAATAATAGTTTTACTAGAGGAGTATAATAAGGCGCTTATATATAAGTTATAAACCTCTAAAGAATTACTTTATCTTAATATAAAAGTAGGTAGTTATATAACTATTACTTTAAAGGAGATCTTAGATATAATAAAGTAATAAATAATTTTTTTTAGTAATACTTTTTATAATATATATTATAATTTTTATAAGAGGGGCTAACTACCCTTATTATAATAAAGGTTAATAAGGACTTAAAGGAGGTAAGTATATTATTAAAGTATCCTACTATTTTTATATAAGCTAATTATATATTAGGAGGAGAATAATAATAATAATAATAATAATAATAATAATAATAATAATAATAATAATAATAGAGAGGAGTTAAAGGAGGAAGATAAGGAAGATAAAAAAGAGGAGGTTATACCTCTTACTATTATATTACCCGCTCCTATTCCTATTATTTATAACTATCCTTCTTATAACCGCGCTAGTACTACTATTACCTCTACCCCTATTTACCTCCTTTATATCCCTTACGCTCCTTACGCCTTTTATACTCCTACTACTTTACCTATTATTACGCCCGCTCTACTTATTACCCCCTTTAAGGATATTACTTTATCCTTTAACTTATCTTCTCTTAAAAGCTCTAGCTTACTTTAATATACTTTCTTTATAAGATATAAATATTATACCTTTAAGTAAAGATTCTTTTTTTTAGCTTATAAAGATTTTCCTTTTAATTTAATTCTTTTCTTATTTTCTTTTTTATCAAAATCTCTATTATAGAGATATATAATTTATAACTTACCTTATATAAATTAACTTTATAATTAGATAATTTTATTATAATAATTATATATTAGTATTTTACTTTTAATATCTCTTTATTATATATATATTATTATATTCCCTTTATAAGTCTTTTATATTTATATCCCCAATAAATATCTATTAATTATATTCTATTTTATAAATAGACTACTTAATTAAGTAGTATTAAATACCTTTACTTTTTGTTTTATTTTATAATATTCTTTACTATTAATAAGTTTTTTAGGAGGTATAAATAGTTACTTACTTTTATTAAAATAGCTTTAATATAATTTTAATAAAAAAAATTATAAAATATAATATAAATTCTTTATACTATTAAGAGACTTAAGTAGTATATTTAATGTTTAATTATATCTACTACTTTAAAGGGACTTATATACTTATATAATAACTTTTAATTTAATCTTCTCTACTTTAAGTTATTTATAGCTAATATTACTAGTTCTCTTACTATATAAGACTTTAGGATATAAAGTTTATTATAAACCTTTATAACTATTATTTAAATAATTTACTATTAATTTATTAATATAACTCTTACTTTTAGATTTTTTTAATATAATCTTTAATTATAAGTACTCCTCCTTTTAGAAGTTATCCTTAACTTCTTACTTTATATATAAAATATACCTATATATTATATAGAATAGTATATAACCTAGTATAATATAAATACTATTATAATATATAAAATTAACTATTAATAGTAATATAACCTAATTATCTTATTCTTTATTTAAGAATATTCTAAGGTAATATATTAATATTTAGTTTTATTATTCAATCTACTTATCTATTAAAAAATAGAATAGAGTACTTAATTATCTCTTTGTTTTTATATAATAGTAGACTTCTAACTAATAGATACTTATAAATAAGGATTCTTAATCTAAGATAATACTTATTAATAAGGTGTATTATAATATTATATTCTTAAATAAGATTTTAGTTAATTTAATAATAGTATATATATTCTTAGTTAAAAGATATTAGACTATTTTTATATACCTATTAATAATTATAAGAATAGAATTATATATAGAATTTCTATATTTACTAAGTAGTAACCTTATAATAAAATCTATAAAAAGTTCTTCTTAAGGCCCTTTTAATTATAATAAGGATATTATATTATTAGTAGAAAATACCTATAAAAATTCAAGATTTTTACGTTAGAAAATTACCCCTACTACCTGACATTTAATAGGTAACGTGAATAGTAGGAAGTATATTAGATATATTAGTAGGTAGGGTAAATAGTAGGGAGTATATTAGATATAATAAGCTATTAATAACACGGATATTTCCCTCTATTTAAACTAATATCAGACACGTTAGTAGGTAGGGTAGATAGTAGGAAGTATATTAGATATATTAGTAGGTAGGGTAGATAGTAGGGAGTATATTAGATACGTTAGTAGGTAGGGTAGATAGTAGGGAGTATATTAGATACGTTAGTAGGTAGGGTAAATAGTAGGGAGTATATTAGATATATTAGTAGGTAGGCGGCTTATAAATACGATAGTATTAGCTAAATTATATATATATACCTATTCTAATAGCATTCTATATCTAGTAATAAGACGGATATTTCCCTTTATTCAGGCTGATATCAGATATATTAGTAGGTAAGGTGAATAGTAGGGAGTATATTAGATGTTTTAGTAGGTAGGTAGCTTATAAATGCGATAGTATTAGCTTATAAACTTATATAGCGATATAGATCATTCTAATAGTATTATATACCTAGTAATAAGACGGATATTTCCCCCTATTTAGACTGATATCAGATATATTAGTAGGTAAGGTAAATAGTAGAGAGTATATTAGATGTTTTAGTAGGTAGGCGGCCTGTAAATGCGATAGTATAAGCTAATACACTAATAGACTAATATAAATCATTCTAATAGCGTTATATACCTAGTAATAAGATAGATATTACCCCTAATTCAAACTAATATTAGATATACTAGCCGGAAAGATATAGGATAGTATAAGATATTAGTCTCCCTAGCTATCTTATAGTATAGTATAGGATTAATAATTTTAGTCCTATCCTATTATAAGATAGTATAGGTTTTTATAGGATAACTCTATAAGATAGATTATTTATAGGACCTTCTTTTAAGATAGGATATTTCTAGAATATCCTATAATTATTAAGAGGAGCTTAGTATCTAGGGAGAGGAGTATAAAAAGTTATATTAAGTAAATATAATAACTAGAATAATAACTAGAAATAATATATTATAAATATTATATTAATTATTAAGTAATTATATATAGAGAATAAAGCCTATTATTATAATTTTAAAGTTCGCTAATTATTAGGAAGTTTAGGCCTTATATTCTATATTAGAGTAAATACTCTATAACTTTAAGAGTTTATAATCTATATATACAACTAAATATCCCTTATTATTAATATAATACGCTTCGCGTATATAATATATAGGTTTAATACTACTATAATTATTAATACTAGTTATATTAGAAATAAATAAATAACTTACTTTCTAATATATTTACTAAGAATACTTCTAAAGCTTCTTATAAGCCCTTAAGTACCTTACTCTAGAATCTAGTACCTATATATAATTTAAGGGTAATCTCGCGAATAAGTCTATAAAAAGGGAGTTTTAGAATAAGGAGATTAGAAATTTTTTAATAGTAGCGGATCTTATAAAGAGTAATAGCTTATATACTTTATTAATTAGAAGTAATAAGTAGAATAATAGCTATAAAGATATACTACTATACTTTTATTTAAGCTTCTTCTAAGTTATATTTAAACTTAAAAGACCTTTAATAGTATTATACTTAAGACTTATAACCTTCTTACTACCTTTATTACTTATAGTCTTATAAGGTTTCTATACTACTATATTAGCTATTATAAATTAAATACCTTTACTAGAAATAATTAATTATATTTAACAAGGTTAAAAATATATAAAGGCTAGCTTATAAGTTTAAGCTATACTATTAATTATAAAAGGGGTAGATATATATAAATTATTATAAGATAAAATAAAGAACTTTATAATAAGGATATAATATATATAATATAAGACTAATATACTCCTAGAGTTCTAGAGTTATACGTATATAATACTAGAGGAGGTTATAAGTTAGATAGTTAAGTCTTTTAAATAAAATATCCTTAACTATTATTATTTTAAGTAAATACTTAGATTTCTTACTATTCTCTACTTAAAACTACTCTATTATTTACTATACTTATCTAATTAATACTAGAGAAGATTATAATTAATTTATAGATTTAATATTATTATATATTATATTATTATAGAATCCTATAATATAATATAGTTATTATTATAATTATAATATTTATAGAATTAATATTTATAGAGATTTACTACTAGTAGTAGGAGGCCTTTATATTATAAGTAAGCTAGACGGGTCTTATAATATATATAGTAAGAGTATATCTTATTATAGTAATATAGATTAGTTAGAAGACCTACCTAAACTATATAATAGATTAGATAGGTTAGATATTTAATTTATATAAATTATACCTCTTAGTAGGATTTCCTATAATTATATAGATAGCGTGGATTTCTATCTAGATAGGAGCTTTATACTTAACTTATATTATTATATAAATATATCTCCTAGATACTAAATATAATCCTTTACCTTTAGACTAGTTTAATATAAAGCCTACTTATCTAGTCCTTAATACTCTACTTTATAAGATCTACCCTAGACCTATTAACCCTAGGGACGACTGGGTTATAATACTTTAAATACCCTTAAGATAAGTACCTTAGGATAAGAACCTACCCTACCCTAAGCTAAGTTAGCTAACGACGTTTAATAATAGCTAATATAAATAAGAAATTAGTTAGAATTATATAACTAGATCTCTATTATAAGGATAGAGATAAACTTAAAGATTAGCTTATATAACTTAAATTATATATTACCTTTTAGGAAATAGAACTTCTAGCTAAGAAATAAACTACCTTTATAATTACCTATATATAAAGATATATATAGAAATAGGTTAGACTATTCTAGAAGAAGTATAAAGATAATAATAATAATAATAATAATAATAATATTAATATTAAAGTATAGTTTAAAAGCTTTACTAGGTTTAAGGTAAAGATTTAAAGAGTCTTTCAACTATTAAATAAGAATAAGGTAGTAATATATATTATTTAATATCTTATATAAAAAAGATTAGTTATAAAGTACTCTACTTAATTTTAGAAATACTTAGTATAGATAGATTAGGATAATAATACTCTTCTAATAATATATTATTAAGGACTAAAAGATAATATTAAGGATAAACTAATAAGAACTAGATTAGTTATAAATACCCTAGATAACCTTATAAAGGAAGCTATTAATACTAATAATAAGTTATTTAAATAAATAATAAAGAAATAGTATAATAGAGGTACTAGAGGATTTAAATAATTAGGGTATTTTATAAAACCCTACTAACTAACTTATAAGGAAAGAGATCCTTATAAACTTATACTAATAAAACTTAACTTTATAAAGAAAGTAAAGGAGGGGGTATTTAGGGGTAAGAAGTAGTAAAGTAGGAGTAAGAAAGTAATTACTTATTATAGCTATAGTAAGCTAGGCTATATAGCTAGGAAGTATAAGTTAAAGAATATAATATAATAACTATAGCTTAATATACTAGAAAAGGTACCTATTAAGGATAATAGACTTATAAAAGATCTACTTAAATTAGAGATTAATAATAAAGAAGTTAATATAATTATAATAGATTTACTTACTTACTTTAATCTACTAGTAGTAAATATCTAAAAAACTTAATAATACTATTATAAGCCTTAGGGAGAAGTTATAAAGAGAAGCTAGAATATTAAATAAACTAATAAATATCTTAAAGAAATCTAAAGTAGAATATAAGAACTTAAGGTAGAAGATAACTATAAGGCTTATAAAGAAAAGTATAAGTAAGGATAAAAAATAGAAGTAGATAATTTAGGATAGAGTAATTTAGTAGTTAATAATAATAAGTTAGTTAAATCTCTAGATAAATCTAAATCTTATACCTTAATATCTAAGGATTAAGAAGAAGAAATATAAACTAGCTTAAAAGGAAAGTCTAAGCTTAAAGAGTATAAGATAAAGTATAGTAATATATTACTTAAAAATAAATATTATAATAATTTAAACTATCTAGAATATAATATTATATACTAGATAGTATATATAGAATACTATTACTAGTACTATTATATAATAAACATATAGCTAGGTAATATTATAATAGTTCTTATATATAGATATAAAAACTAGAAGGAATATAAAGTAATAAGTTATTACTAGTACCTTAGAATTAAGAGATATAAAAAGTAGTTCCTAGGTTATAACTAGAGGTAGTATAGTATTATCTATATATATCTTAAATATAATAAGAATACTAGAGAGTATTACTTAATAGAATAGTATATATACTTACTAAATTCCTCCTATTATTAGAAAAAGAGTAATCCCTTATACTAAGGGGAAGTATAAGGAGATAAATATATTAACCCTTATATAGTACTTATATATATCTTAGTATAATATATATATAAATATACCGGTAAATATTAATAGTTAGAGGACTATTATAATAATAGATTCTAGATTAACTAGAAACTTTATCTCTTAAGAAATAGTATAGTTAACTAGCCTACCTACTTATAAAAAAAAGTATTAATATAATTTATAAGGGGTTAATAGACTAAAACTATTAGAAAGAGTAGATAAGGAGATAATCTTATAACCTATTATTATTTAATACTATTATAAAGAGCTTTCTTTTAATATTATTATAATAGCTACGTATTATATTATTTTAAGAATACCTTAGTTAAAGGAATATAATCCTATTATAGATTAGTAAAAAGGAGTACTTATATTTTAGTAAATTAGAGATATTACTAGGATCTAACTTATATATTAATAGTAGATAATAATAGATAAGAAGTAGAATTATAGACTAGTTAAGGCGTATATAACCTTAACTTTAAAGAATAAAGATAACCTTTAAAAGAAAGGATCTAACTTAATATATATTAATAGAGGTTAGCTAAGTAAATAAGTTAGAGAAATTAAAGGAAAAGATAAACCTTTTATAATCCCTTATTAATATAAAAGGTAGAAGTAGCTTTTTAAAGAAGAGATAATTATAAGAGTATTACCTAGGTATTAATTATAAGATTATAAGATTAAACTTAAACCTAGTAGAGAGCTAATATTTAGACTAATAAATATACTTTTAGAAAGGGAACTCTTAGTACTTCGCGGGTATATCGAGGAGAACCTAAAGAAGGGATTTATTTAAGAATCTAAATTACTAGTAGGGTATCTAATCCTCTTTACTCTAAAGAAGGATAGAAAGCTAAGGTTATATATTAACTATTAAAAGTTAAATAATATTATAATTAAGAATAAGTATCCTTTACTAAATATTAGTAAGTTATAGGATTAACTTAGTAAGGTAAAAGTATTTACTAAGCTAGACCTTTAAGGAGCTTATAATTTAACTTAGATAAAAGAAGGTAAAGAATAGAAGATAATATTTTAGATATATTATAGTTATTATTAGTATCTAGTAATACTATTTAAACTTATTAATATATTAATAACCTATTAAGTATTAATTAATAATATATTAAGGGTATACTTAAATTAAATAATAATTACTTACCTTAATAATATTTTAATATACTCTAAAGATAAGGATAATTATATATAGTATATATAAGAAGTTTTATTATACTTTATAAATATTAAACTATTCCTTAACCTAGATAAATATAAATTTTATAAGGAATTAGTAGAATTCCTAGGATTTATAATTAGTATAAAAGGTATTTAAATAAGCCTTAAGAAGGTTAAGGTAATACTTAAATAGCTAGTACTTATAGATATTAAAGAAGTTTAAAGTTTCCTTAAGTTTATAAACTTTAATTATAAATTTATCTAGGACTATTTAAAGAAAGCTATTCCTTTAACTAATATTATAAAGAAGGATATAGGGTTTAAGTAGGATATAACTTAGAAAAAAGTATTTAAGATCTTAAAGTAATTTTATATAAATCTATTTATACTTAGAACTTTCTAAGCTAATTAACTAGTATAGTTAGAGACTAATATATTAGATCTAGTAATTAAAGCTTACTTATATTAAATAATAAAAGGAAAGTAGTACTTAATAGCCTACTTCTTTAGGAAAATAATACTAGTAGAATAAAATTATAATATATATAATAAAGAATTACTTATAATAGGATATATATTATAGTATTAGTAAGTATATACTAAAAGCTACTTAGACTTAACTATTATAATAGATTATAAGAACCTAGTTAACTTTATTATAATAAGGGAATTAAATTAATAATAAGTTTATTAGTTAGAATTACTTAGATAGTATAAATTTAAAATAGTATATATACCTAGAAAAGATAATAGCTAAGTAGATACTCTTAGTAGGAAGTTAGACTATATAAAAATTAAGAATATAATAATAAAACTAATCTTAAATAAAGAGGATAATAGTTTATTAGTACTAATATAGATATTAGTAGTAACTATATATATCTAAGTCCTAGGAAATTTTAGATATTATTTAAAAGGGATATAAGACTAATAATCTAGTAATAGAGTTAAGAGGTTAGTAACTAGGCGATAAATTCCTAAAGTATAAGGGTAGGCTTTACTTACTAGAATTATATACTAATAAAGTAGTAAGGGATTACTATAATAACCTATTATAAGGATACTTAGGAGTTACTAAGATAACTAAACTTATTAGAAGGATATATACTATACTAAGGTTATAAGTAAAAGTTAAGAAATATATTAAGGAATATATCTAGTACTAATAAAATAAGTTAGTATACTATATAAAGTATAGGTAAATCTAGTTTATACTAGTACTAGATTTACTATAGAAATATATTATAATAGACTTTATAATTAAGTTACTAAAGTTAGGAGACCTAGTAATAAAGGAGGTCTATAACTTAATAATAGTTATTATAAATAAACTAATAAAGTATATAATTATAATACTATTTAAGGAGACTTATACTACTAAGTAGTTAGGATTTATTCTTATTAATAGGCTAATAAGAGATTATAGTATACCTAAGTCTATTATATCTAATAGAGATAAGCTCTTTAAATTAAACTATTAAAAGATATTAATATTAATAATCAAGATTAAGCTATAGATATTAATAGCTTACTACTTATAAATAGATAGATAGATAGAATATACTAACTAGATAATAGAGATATACCTAAGGTATTACGTTAATACTAAATAGAATAATTAGGTATTATTATTATTAATAGTATAATTAGTATTTAATAATAAGTAGTTAGATATAATAAAGCTATCTCTATTTTTTATAAATTATAAAAGATAGGTAAATATATTCTTAGACTTAAAGCCTAGTCTAAAAGCTAATAAAGTAATAGTCCTTATATTAGAGATAAAGTAACTATATAGAAATATATAGGGTATAATTTATAAGGTAAATAATTTAAATAGTAAGGTATATTAATAAGAAAAGGAAAATATATCCTTAATTAAAAGAGGGGGATAAAGTCTACCTCCTTATAAAAGATTTTAAGATAAAGAAATTAAGTAAGAAACTAGATTATATTAAAGTTAGACTATTTTCTATTTAAAGGATAAAAGGACTAGTTACTTATAAATTAACCCTTCTACTTAATATTAAAGTATATCTAGTATTCTATATTTCTAAGTTAGAACTAGTAGATCTAAATATACCCTTATAAGAAATATTTTATTATATAATTAAAGAAGAAACTAAGTTTGAAGTAGAGAGAATCCTAGTAAAAGAAGGTTAGTATTACCTTATAAAATAGAAAGGATATAAAGACTTTAAAAGTACCTAGGAGCTAGTTAAGAACCTTATAAACTACTAGATCCTTTTATAATAATTCTATTAATACTTATAAAATTAGACTAGTTAAAGTCTATAAATATCTTAACCTATTTAAAAGAAATATTAAAGAGGAAGTTATTAAGACTAAGGGCCGTAGTTCACTCTTCTTATTTTAATTCCTTAATATTTTAAATTTTACCTTCTACTATTTCTAGCTTCTTTTTCTCTAACACCTTAACTTTAATATAAAGGTAATTTAACTTAGCTAAAGTCTCTTTTACTTCTCTAGCCTTAAATATCTATTATTACTTAATCTAGACCTACTTTATAAGTAAGAAGGGCGTAAGGTTATAACTATATCTAAGATAGGCGTATTTAATATAGTAATTAGATAAGACGCTAACCTTATATATCTTAAGATAATTAACTTTAAAATAATTCTAGTATATATATATTACTAGAGATAGGGTATTAATAGACTTAACTAACTAATAATAATAGTATAATAAGGGAAGTTAGTACCTATTAGCTAGTATAATTAGAGATAGAAGCTTTTAGGATAAAAGCTAAGGGATAGAGACCTAATATTATAAGCAAGCTAAACAGGTCTTATAATATATATAATAAGAGTATATCTTATTATAAAATATAAATTAATTAGAAGATCTACTTAAATTATATAATAGATTAAATAGATTAAATATTTAATTTATATAAATTATACCTCTTAGTAGGATTTCCTATAACTATATAAATAGCGTAGATTTCTATTTAGATAGGAGCTTTATACTTAACTTATATTATTATATAAATATATCTCCTAGATATTAAATATAACCCTTTACCTTTAAACTAGTTTAGTATAAAGCCTACTTATCTAGTCCTTATAACTCCGCTCTACGAGATCTACCCCAGACCTATTAACCCTAGGGACGACTAGGTTGTAATACTCTACTAGTAAATATAGGGCTAGGAACTTAAATTCTACTATTATATATAATACCCCTCCCTTTAATACTATTTAAGCTTATAGAGATACACCTCTATTAATAGTAGTATATAATATATTATTAGGAAAATCTATAGTTAATAATAATTATAATTACTTAAAGAATTAATATTTATAATATTTACTACTAATATTAGGTACTAATACTAAGAAGAAGAAGTAGGGCTATTATAACCTAATTAGGACTAGTATATTTTATAATTAAAATAAATCCCTTAATTCCTATCTCTACTTAATACTTCCTCTATATATTATTAAAATCCATTTAAGTATTAATAGTTTATAATATAATAGTATATAGTATATATATCTTATTATTAATAACTATAATAATAGCTAGAATTAATAATATAAAAAGGTAAGTATAAGGTAGTAAAGGTAGAGTAGGTAGTAAAGTTTAATTTAATAAATTATAATATAAAGGCTCTTTTAAAACTTATATAATATCCTACTAACTACTATAAATATTAAAGATAAAGAAGAAGACTCTAATAAAACCCTCCTCTAGCGCCTTAATACTTATAATAGTAATAATACTAGTACTATATAAAGCTTAATATATAGTATAAGGGGTTACTACCTAGGTCTTTAAGTAAAGTATAAGGTAGTTAAAGAATTAAGTAAGAATATATATATAAAGTATTTATAAATATATATAAAGTCTTTTATATTAGGTAAAAAGGTAGTAGAATTAGTAAAGAAGGCTAATATTATAGCTATTAATTATACTATTAGGAAGTATAAGAAGTCCCTACTTTATCTTAATATTTTTATATAAGAAAAGGAAGGATAGCTTACTTATCTTTAATAATTTATTATAAATTAAAGGTAAGATTCTCCTAATTATAATTATTATTATAATTATTTAATATTCTTAAAGGATTACTACTAGAATTTATACTAATATAATAGTAAAGCGTTATAATATATAGCTTACTATATATACTATTATTTATACTAATAATAATAGTAGGGACTTAGTATAAGAAGATATTAATAATAAAGAGGCTAAGTTAAGTACTTTATATATAGCTAATTCCCTCTCTAAACTATATATTAATTATATAGATCTAATTTTCTAAGCTACGTATAAGTAAGACGCGCTTTATAATTAGAAGAAATATAGTATTACTTAATATTAGCTTATAAATTAGTAGATTTTATAAAAGTCTAGCTAATTATAATAGGAATATATAATAAACTTTAAAATAAGTTTATTTATTTATATTTAGTTAGTCTAGCGTAAGTTAATATATAGCTTATTATATAAGTTAGATTACTTAGAAAAGATACTTAAACCTAGGATATTTCCCTAACTATTATACTAATAGCTTATATCTACTACTTATTAAGGTATATTAATTCTATAATTCTAGTTATTATTCTAATTATTACTATATATATTACTAACCTAAGTAGAATAGTTAGATTTATAATAAGCCCCTCTCTCTACTATATATATACTTTAATTATAGAGAAAAGGCTATTTAGCGTAATATAACTAGCTATCTTTAAGACTAATATTTTAGTATTATAAATAATACGCGCTTAGTTAATCTCCCTAGACCTACTTTATAATAGCCTAATAATTATAATCTAGTAGCTAATAGTTTTAAGCTTAATATAAATATAGCTAATATTATATAGGTATATCTTCTAATTATTTAGGGTTTTAAATAGGTACCTTAGGAGTTTAACTACCTTTTACCTTTTATTAATAAATTATACCTCCTATTATAAGATATAACCTATTTCCCTATATAAATAGCTATAATTTATAAATATAATAAATTAAAGATTCTCCTTATATTATACTTTTAATTAATAGTTTATTATTATAATTTAATAATAGGATTTATCTTTAACCTTTTCTAGGTTAGTCTTTATACTAATAATAGACCTTTAACTACTAAATCTAGTTATACTCTTATACCCCTTTATTCTTTTTCTTTATAATATATTCTTTAAGGTCTATCTTCTTCTCTTTAATATATTCTTTAAGGTCCTTATAATTAATCATCTTATTATTATTATTAATAATTATAAATAGATTCTACGCTTATAATTTTTAGATTTATAATTATTATTCTAGTTATTAATAGTATTTAAAATAATAAAAGGTAATTATAATATAATATAAGTACTATTTAAGGAAGTTATACTTTATACTATTTAAAGACTTATATTATTTTATAACTTTCTAAATAAGTCTATATCCTTTACTTATATAATAACTCTCCTTATATAAAATATATATAATTAGGCTACTAATAATTTATTAGTATCTATTATATTAAGAGTCTATAATATAATATAAAATACTATTAAGATTATTAATAACCTTAGCCTTTATAACTTCCTAAAGTATACTTAAAGTAGAGGCTTATATTTATATTAAATATATAACTTTTTATAAAAGGTTTATAATAACTTCTCTTACTAAATAACTAAATAATTAACGCGGTATTACTATATCTATTATTTTTTATAAATAATAAATTTCTAGTAACACCTATATTATAATATTATATTAATTACAATTAACCCTATCTATATTCTTAATATATATCTAGGTTTTTATTAATATATTATAATTAGCTATCTCTTTAACTTCCCTCTTATCCTTCTTTTAATAGCTTTTTTACTAACTACTATCTTCTAAGGTTACTAGTATTTTAATAGAGTTTACCTATCTAATAGTAGATTAGGTAAATTATTTAGTAGATATTTAATATTAGAGATTATACTATTAAGGTCTATAAATATACTACTAATAAATACTTAATTAAAAATAGTAGTATAACTATTAATAGAAAATATAAGGAATATATTATATACTAAATAGAAAAGAGAGAAAGAGTATAAGGGATTTTAAGAGATTAATATTAATTATAAAATATACTAAAAACTTAGTCTATCTATTAGTCTAGGAGTAGGGATTATAGTATTTAACTAACTAGGGTAGTAACTAGAATTATAACTAGAAAGGTTAAAGCGTAGCTAATTATACTACTTTTAAGTATCTAATTAAATTATACTTTACTATTACTAAGATTAATAGTAAAATAGTAGATATAAATACTATAATATAATAAGAGCTTATAAATCCTAACCTAAATTCTTAAACTTAATAATATATTAAAAATATTATCCTTATTATATTATCCTTCTCTATAAATAGTAATACTCTACCCTCTTTTATAATTAAGACTTCTATGAATACTTTAACTATTAATTTAGTAGCTAAGAGTAAAAATAAACCCCACTATATCTTTTAATATAAGTAGAAGGATAAGTAGCTAGATTAGTAGATAAAGATAGTATAAGCTATTAAGAATAAAATAAAATCTAATTATAATTATTATAATATCTATTAGGGGTTAATAAAGAAGTCTAAGAGATAGGAATATTCTTATAAATATACCTTTATCTCTAATAGAATTTTATAACTTATATATTATTATTATTATTATAAGGTTATTATTTACCCCTCTATAAGTTATAATATTAATAGTATAGGTATCTACCTATTATTTAAAGGATATATTAAGAAAATAGGTCTTAGTACTTTATAATAAATATTAGTTATTAATAGTTACTAAGATAAGATATATTAATATTATATTTTCTTAGGCTTTAATAGGTAGAATAATAACTAGAACTAATATACTACTATCTACCCTAGAGGAATAAGGGTAAGGATAAAAGATTAGTATTAAATAGGTAGAAACTTATATATAAAGACTTCTTTAAGTAATTTTAATTTTAAATTATAATAATAAGTATACTATTTAATATTATTAATAAGCCTAAGATATTATAACTCTTTTACTACTTAACCCTACTCTTTAAATAGACTTAGTATTTATAATTAAAAATTATTTAATAATAAAGGTTAAAGAGATTAAATAGGGTCTTCTATTAAACTTACCTATTAATAGTATTAAACTCTCTTTATTACTTAATTATTAGTCGGCCTTAAATTACTAATTATATATAATAATTATAACTTTTTTATTAATAAGAATTAGATATAGTATAAAAAACTTATAAGCTTTAAGTATCTTAAAAGTTAATATAATAGCCTATAACTTATAATAGTTATAAATCTAATTATTAAGTAGTATAAGTTTAAAGATTAACTTTTTACCCTTACTATTAATAATATAAGTAATATTACTTTATTATATAATAGACTTATTAACTCCCTTCTTATAAGCCCTTTTAATAATTTTATTAATTAAGGAGAAGATAATCTTAAGTATTCTCTAATATATATTTTATATATAGTATATATTATTTAATTAGTATTAGAAGAGCTACTTAGAAAAGTTTATATTAATCTAATTAATAAAGAATTTTAGAGGAACTAAGTTAATAATAATAAGTAGTAAGAAGTTTAAGTAATAAAGAAGGGCCTATTAATAATCCTAATTAAAATAAAATCTTTATAATTATTATCTTAATTATCTTTTAATTAATTAATCAAAGGTATAAAAGATTAGAATATTTATTATTATAAGTAATTAATAAAAGGAGCCCTTCTTTAATATATAAAAAGAGTAGCTATAAAAGGATAATATAATAGTAGTCCTAAATAATAGTATACTTACTATTAAAGAGAGGTATAAGTAGAGATACCCTCTTAAGCTTTTTTAGGATATTAAAACGCGCTAGGACTTAACTTTCTATATACTAAAATAAGTATATTTACTTTATAAAGATTTAGAATACTATTTTAATAAAAACTAGGAGGTTTCTTTAAGCTTACTAATAATAAATAGTTATAAGTTAAATATTTAATTTAACTTATTAAGACTTTTTATATATTTATATTACTAATAAGTAGAGGGAAGGAGGTTATAATATATAATATTTTTATTATTTATAATAGGCTCTTTAATTATATAAAAATAGAATTTAAGTAATTAAGGTATAAGTAGGTTTTATAAAAAGTTAAGCTTCTTAAGGCCTTTAAAGTAGCTTCTTAAAAGCTTTTTATATATTATAATTAAATATAATTAGGTTTAAGATTTCTTTATAATTAAGTAGTACTTCTTTATTTAAGTTATAGGCATATAATATTTAAGGGTAGGAATTAGGTTATTAAAACTAGTTAGTAATTATAAGTAGAAGTCTATTAATAAGTACTTAAAAGAATATTTTAGAACTACTAAAATTATAAAGTAAATAGCTAAGATTAGAGGGATATATTAATAAGGGGTTATACTAATTTTAGCCTTAATAATACCTTAGAAGCTCTATTAAAGGATTTAAATAATATTATAAAGAATTAATTATAATAGTATAAGGCTTATAATAAGGTTTCTAGTTATTATTATTATTATTACTAATTTTTTAATATTCTTATAACCCCTTTTACTTATTTAAAATAAGGGTTTATTCTTAAGTAGTAGAAGGCTTTAAAGCCCTAATACCTATTAATTACTTATATAACGCGTGATATCTTTACTATTATAATAGGGGCTATTATATATAAGTAATATTTCTTTATAATAAAGAGGTATTATATAAGCTATATATATTATATACCTCCTACTTTTTATACTTTAATAATAGTCCTTTATACTAAAAATTAGTAGAATCTATCTAAATAGGTAGGACTTAATCTAGAAGCCGACTTTAATATATCTAATTAGTTAAAAAGGGCTAATAGTATTCTATATAATATATAAGTAGAAGAAGGTTATCTTAATAATAATTATATTAATAATAGAGATAAAGATAATAAGGGTAATTTAATAAGTAAGTTATAAACCCTTTTTATATATCTTAGAAAATAGTATTAATACTTACTCTTTTAATTAAGAGGGTAAGTTTATAGTTAATAAGAGTCTACTAGTAATAATATAAATATATTAAAGAGGTAGAGGTAGAATTAATAGTTACTATCTACTAAGGTTTAAGTAATAGTATCTAATAAAATTAACCTATTATTACTCTCTATAATTATTATAGAGTAAAATAGGAGGGAAAAGTAATAGTAATAAAAGATAGTAAAGTCTAAGAATAAATTAAGTTTATTTAATTAATAGTAGAAGTTCTTATAAATTAAAATAAAATATTAACTATAAAAAAGGTTTATAATTATTATTTTAGTTGTTATATTTACTTAATATAATCTTTTATACTCCTCTCTATAAATATTAAGCTCCTCTTAATAATTATAAGATATCCTATAAATATCCTATCCTATAAAGAGGTCCTATAAAAATCCTATCCTACTAAAAAATCCTATCCTATTCCCGTCTTATATCTTTTTAAAGATATAAGATTAGGACCTAATTTACCTATCCTATCTTATAGGCCTATACTATTCTACGTGGGATATCCCGTAGGATATCCTATATCTTTCTAGCTAGTAATTAGATATATTAGTAGGTAAGGTGAATAGTAAGGAGTATATTAGATATATTAGTAGGTAGATAGCTTATAAATATAATAGTATTAGCTAAATTATATATATATACTAATAGACTAATATAAATTATTCTAATAGTATTATATACCTAGTAATAAGATAGATATTTCTTACTATTTAAACTAATAGTAGATATATTAGTAGGTATTATTATAAAATAAGTAAAATATAAATAATATAAATAATATTAAGATTTTTATTATTTATAACCTATATTCTAGGTATTAGCGTATAGAATTTAGTAGGTATATCTATTTATTTAAATATATCTTTTAAAGTATTATACTAATTTTTATAATTTTTAAAGTATTAAATAGCTATATATAAGTTATATAACTTTATTTAAGTAAAAAATGTTATAAAGGGTAGGTATATATATAGGTAGAATAAGAAGAAATATTAGACTTTTAATATCTATAGTAGTTAGTACTAGTCTTAAGGAGGTAATTTAAGGGACTTTAAACTAATTAATAAGCTGTAATAAGCTTAGAGTCCTAAATTATATATATTTTATAATAGTAAGAAGATAAGGTTTATATCTAGTAGACTAACTATTAAGTTAGAATTTAATACCTACTTTAGTCTTAACTTAAATTGCTAAGGTATTAAAATTATTTATATAAGCTTAGTATAGGACTCTACTAGCCTTATCTAGTTAGTATATATATAAAATAGTATAAGGTATTACTAAGGTACTAAATATTTATAAAATTATAAAAATATGAAATTTTTTAATTCCTTATAATTAGTCTAATATCTAGAAGCTTTTACTCTTTAATATATTCTATAAATTTAGATATATAGCTTAGTATCTACAAATATTCTACTCTAATAATACTTATATTAAAGTACTTCTAAGGTTTTTTATAACTTAAAATATTCTATTAAAGTATTATTATAATATCTTATAATAATTTCTATATATAATACTAAATTATCTAGTATATATAGTACTCTCTTAAATCCAAATAATCTTATAAAATTAACCTTTTATAACTATTTAATAATATTTTACTTAAATAATATATTTTATACCTTATATTTCTATTTAATAATAAATAGATTATTATATTATAATAAGAGGATAAGTTCTTTTAAGAATTCTAATCTAGCTTTATAAGCTATTTTAAGTTTAGTAATTACCCTTACTAGTATTTATAAGATATATTATTTATAACTAATAACCCTAGTAATAGAACTAAGTAGTAGTACTACTATATTATATTAATACTAGGAAGGTAGCTTTATAACCCTTCTATCTAAGTTTTTAAGCTTAGTTAAGAGTTTTCTAAGCTCTCTTAAGCTAGATAAATTTATATACTTAATTTTTTTTTTTAATTACTTTTAACTAGAAATAATACTTTCTAAGTTTACTAATATACTTTATAAGTAGGTAGGAGCTAGTTAAATAATATCTTAATATTATTATAATTAAGCTTATATAATAGAGTATCTATAAGATTCTTCTTACTAGGTTAATATTTAATATTAAATTTATATATAAATAAATAAATAGCTTATTAACCTTAATAATTATTTAATTACTTTATTTATATAAATCCTCTAAAATTATTATAGTTTATAAGTACTTTAATAGTATAATAACTACCTTTTATATAATAATACTATTATTAAAAGGCTTTAATAATTATTAATAGCTCTTAATTATATATCTTATACCTAGTCTTAGTAGGTATTAACTTATAAGACTAGAAGGCTACTAGATACTAAGCTCTATTATTATCCTATTAAGATAAGATAGTAGTTATAATAAAATTAGATATATCTATTTTAATCTGAATTTTCTTATTAGGATTAAAATATATTAAGATAGGTATAATTATAAAGGTATAATATAAGCTATAAAATACCTTCTTTTTACTAGCTTTTTATATAAAGGGTCTTAACTTCTTCCTATCCTTACTACCTTTTAAAAGGCTAGTTAAAAGGAATACTATCTATAAATAGTAGTATATAAAACGCTAGTAAAAGTTTATAAATCTTAAGAATATTTAGACTTCTTAATATATAATTAATACTAGCTAGTCTTAAATTATAAAAACCTTATAATTATCTATTAATATACTAGTAATACTTATAATAAAATTAAAGAATTCTATTAAATTAATATAAAATTTATATTTCTCTTAATTTATATATAATTAATACTTATATATTTATTATAGTATCTAATAGATATATTATTTATAACTTAAGATATCTTCTAAATAAACTAAGATATTTTTAAGGTATATTATATAATTAATATCTACTAGGCTTATTAAAGCTCTATTAATATAGGCTTAAAAGGTTATTAAGGTATTTATAACTTTAATTATATAATTATATATTTAGAATAGTTATATTATATATAAATTACTTTCTTCTACTTATTATCCTTATAAATATAAATCTTATAATAAGTATCTTTAAGATTTAACTTAGTAAATATCTTTATACTTTATAAGTAATTAAGTATTTTATTAATTAAAGAGAGAGGATAATAGTTCTTTACTATTATCTTATTTAACTTATAATAGTTAATATGTAATTATAAGCTACTATCCTTCTTTAATATAAATAAAATAGGAGCCTTTATAAGGCTAGTAAACTCTTATATCTATCCCTTTAACTTAGTATTATTTAAGTAGATATAAAGTTTCTAACTCCCTTTATAATAAATTATAAATAAGTTTATAAAGAGGCTTATAACTATCTAAATTAATAATATAATCCCTAGGTTTAAATAGGGGTAATTAACCTACCTCCTTATTTAAAAAGATATCTAAAAATTTATAAAGACTTTTAAATAAATCTAGTATATTATTATTAGAGCCCTAGGTTTCTACTTATGATAACCTATTATAAATAGTAGTATAAATTACTCACTTACCTTTAAAGGTATTTATAAATACTTATAATTCTAGGATTAATATACTAATAGAATCTAATAAGGATTACTACTTTTAACTTCTTAAGTCTACTTATATCCTAGCTTCTAATAAGGTAAGTATATTAAGAACTATTAATAAACTATTCTTTTTAATTATATAAAATATACTAGTATATTAACCTAGCTATCCTTAGCTATTAACTAGATAATACTCTAGTTAGTACGCATTATAATAATAAACTAACTAACTATTTATCTACTTAGAAATTAATAGTTAATAATCTTCTAGGGGTTTTAAATTATATTACTTAATAAAGCTCTAAGAGATAATATTAATCTTTACCCTTATATCTATTAAAAAGTCTATATAGTCTTATATATCTTATATATTAATAGAACTACTAATATTAATACTATAAATTAATAATAAATCCCTTTTAATAAGTAGGCGCTCTAATATTAAGGTTTTAATAAAGACGCGCTCCTTTTTTAAATTTAATAGTCTCTTTTCTAATAATATTATTAAGTATTATATTTAAGTTTCTAGGTATTCTAGGCTTATAGTAGTCTTTATTATAATACCTCTTCTTTTTATAATTAAAATATATTAACTCTTCCTTAGTATCTAGTAACTTATTATAATTACTAGTAGGTTAAATACTTTCTACTTTTATAAAAAGCTTAATACCCTTATCTTAACTTCCTTCTTTACTTATAACTCTTACTCTACTTATTAGAATAACCTCCTCTTTTATTAATATAATTATTATTTATTATTAATCTAGTATAATACTACTAGTTATTCTCTAATTAAATTATAAGGGTAATCAAGCTTTCTTTAATTATAAGGAGATCTCAATAATTTATAAGGGTCTTTTAAAGTTCTAGATATAACTTTATAAAGAAGTTAATTTATTAATATTCTTTTAAAAAAGGAAGGATTTATAACTTAATCCTACTTAAATATATATATTAAAACTTTATATTAATTAATTTAGATTCTATTATATATCTAAGTATAATTATATATTATAAAGCTAGTAATTACTAGATCCTTAATAAGGTTTTATAAGTATTAAGTAAAGTACATCTAGATAATTACTCTTTTTAGTAATATCTTTTTATATTAATCTTATAACTTTATAGTTTTACCTTTTAAGAATTATATAATCTAAGTAACCTTTATAAATTTAGTTAAGAATTTATTAAATATTAATTAAAATATAATATCTATAATATAATATTATCTTTTATACTTATATATATTCTTCCCCTTATAAAAGGGTAAGTTCTTAGGCTTTAAGTAACTCTTAAGATTTTTACTACTAAGCTCTTCTAATTAGCCTCTTATAAAATAAATTAGGATAAAACTATTAAAGATAGAGTTTATCTTATAATTTGATATAATTCATATATTTATATTTTAATTCATATAGTATTAAGTCTCTATTAAGCTTAAATCTAAGTTTTATTATATTCTACTAGTAGACTAATCGTATTAGGTCGGTACTTTAAACTCAAGTTAGGTACTTAACTCGACTCTTAGCAAGCTAATACTAAATTCCTAGCCTAAGTATTTAGGTTAGTAATAATAGTTAGTACTAAGTATTCGAGTTAATTCTATAAGGTAGTACTAAGTATTAAACCCGAAGTATTAACCTAACTCGCTAAGATATTAGTTCTACTAATATTATTTTACTAAGACTATTATATTAGGAATATTTTTTATTTATAATAATATTTCGTACTATATATAAGACTTACTAATATATTACTAAGCATTATTATTACTACTAAATAGGTAATTCTTAATAGTAAGTAAGGTAATATAAAAAGGAAATAGCTAATTAGCTATTCCTATAGAAATAATAACTATAATATTACTAATATTTTCTATTTATAGTAGTATTCCTTACTATATATAGAGACTACTATTATATTAACAATTATTATTATTATTATTACCTAGCCTAACCTAGGTAGTTCTTTAAGGTAATATAAAAAGGTAATACATATTCCTAGGGAATTAAGGGGGGTATTAATATTCTAATTTAAAAAAAAATCTATTTTTAGTATAGGAGTAGTTTTAGAAAAAGATTCGTGTCACTTACTATTTTATTACGGGCTTGGCGTCTTGGTAATACCTTGGCGAGTCAGGTCGGGTTAACCTAACTTACTAAGGTACTAAGGGCTTTTCAGGTTAGTACTAGAAATAGGTACTAAGTATTAAAGTTAGTATCTAAACTAGTACTAAGTATTTAGGTTAGTACTAATTTATAGTACTAAAACCTAACTTAATAGTTAGTTTATCTACTAGGTAATCTATTAGTAATCTATTATTAATCTATTATAATCTTATCTACTTCTACTTATAATTAAACTACTCTTTTATAAATACTCTAAAGTTTTCTTTTTTTAATTAACTACTCTTCTTTAACTTTAATAGTAGTAATAAGTATATTAAGTATAATAATATTAATAAGGGTTTTATTTAAAGTTTATTTATTAAGCCTATTATTTATTACTTTAATATCTAATATATTAAACTTTAATATTATATTAATTTTATTTTAATTAATCTTTAATATATTCTTATCTTACTTTATATTAGATATCTTTATATTATTATACTATTATAATCTAGACTATCTCCCTTAAAGAGAAGAGAGATTAGAACTATTAAGAACTAGACTAGGAGGCTAGTTCTTAAGGGCTAGAATAGATAGTATAAATTACTAGTAAGTAGGTAGTATTATAATAGTAGATTTAATACTCTAATAACTTTATAATTATAAGAGAACTAATCTCTACCTTTTAAGAAGGTAGAGGGAAGACTATTTAAATACCCTTTAAGGAAGCTACTTAGCCTCTTAGATATCTAGATAAAGGGATATCTCTTAGGGTAATAGGAAACTAAACTAATACTACTAGGATATTACTAGTAAGTTATAGCTATACTAACTAGATGTATTAAGATATCCTAATAAATTAGGTATTACTATTACTTATAATATAGTTAATATTTAATAATAAATAGTCTAATAATACTAGATAATTACTATTCTTTATAAATTATAAATAATAAGTAAATATATTCCTAGATCTAAGGCCTAGCCTAGAAGTAGAGAAAGTAATAGTACTTTTATTAAAAATAAAAAGACTATATATAGATATATAAGGTATAATCTAGGTTATAAATAAAAAAATAGTAAGGTATCTTAATAAGAAAAAGAAAATATATCTTTAAATAAAGAAACTAAGTAAGAAAATAAATTATATTAAGGTTAGACTATTTTATATTTAGAAGATAAAGGGACTAATTAATTATAAGTTAAACCTTCTACCTAATACTAAAGTATACCTAGTATTTTATATTCTAAAACTAGAATAAGTAGATTTAAATATACTCTTATAAGAAACTTTTTATTATATAAATAAAGAAGAAACTAAGTTTAAAGTAGAAAGAATATTAATAAAGAAAGATTAATAGTATATTATTAAATAAAAGGGTTATAAAGACTCTAAGAATACCTAGAAGCTAGTTAAAAACCTTATAAATTACTAGATCCTTTTATAATAATTTTATTAATACCTATTAAATTAGACTAGTTAAGATTTATAAGTAGACTAACTATTAAGTTAGAATTTAATACCTACTTTAGTACTAACTTAAATTACTAAGGTATTAAAATTACTTATATAAGCTTAGTATAAGATTCTACTAGCCTTATTTAATTAGTATATATATAAAATAGTATAAGGTATTACTAAGGTACTAAGTTTTTATAAAATTATTTAAAAAAAATTCCTTATAATTAGTCTATTTATAAGAACTTTAACCTATTTAGAAGAAATATTATAAATAAAGTTACTAGGATAATAGCTTATAAATTACTCTTCTTATTCTAGCTCTTTAATATTTTATAATTTACCCTCTACTATTTTTAAGTTCTTCTTTACTAGTACCTTAATTTCTATATAAAGATAATTTAACTTAGTTAAAGTCTCTTTTACTTTTCTAGCCTTAAATATCTATTATTATTTAATATAAGCCTACTTAATAGGAGAGAAAGACGTAAGGTTATAATTATACTTAAGATAGGTATATTTTATATAATAATTAGAAGACCTACCTACTTTATACTTCTTAGGATAATTAGCTTTAAAATAGTTCTAGTATATATATATTACTAGAGAAAGGGTATTAATAGACTTAGCTAACTAATAGTAATTATATAATAAAGGGATTTAATATTTATTAAGTAGTATAATTAAAAGTAGAAGCTTTTAAGATAAAAATTAAAGGGATATTAGTAAACTAGAAACTTATATAGAAAATCCGAACTATTAAATCTACTAAAAGGGCTTTTTTCAGGTAAAATACTAGTAATAAATAGGAAAATTTTAGGTTTTTTTTATTCTAGCCTAAAAGTCCTAAATATAGAAAAATCGGATTTGGGGCCTTAAATCCGTGATTTTCCTCTAGCGCTAGGAAGAAATAAGAAGCTCGCTAGAGTTATAATAGCTACGTCGTTAACGCTAGCGTAATATAAGTCTTAAATACAGTCGATTCATGTAATTCATATACGCGTAGAGTATATCTACTAGCCTAGCCCCGTTTTCTATACTTATATTACACCTACTATTAATTCTCTTATTAAGTATTAGTACTAATTAATTAATAGGACTTAGTTACTTATTAGAATTACCTAGTTAGTACTAGCCTAGTATAGCTATATTATAACTAATTAGTAGGACTTATCTTATATTAGTCCTATTATCTAGTATTTCTAAAAGTTATTAAATATGTATTTTATAACTTATAGTATTATTTTTATCTCTAAGGCTAGTATCTAAGCGCGCCTATTATATACGTAATAAACGCCTATTTCTATAGTAAATAAGCTCCCTAGATTACTAATAGAGAGGAATCTAATATTATAAGTATACTAGGTAAGGTCTAGTAAGTATATATAATAAGAGTATATCTATTATAAGTAAATTAAATAGGTCTTATAATATATATAGTAAGAGTATATCTTATTATAATAATACTAGAAAATACCTGTAAAAATTCAAGATTTTTATATAGGAAAAGTATATTTATTTAAAAGTATAATTCTTTTATTTCTTAATAAGTAATAGTAGTTATAAGGTAAGTTTAAGTCTAAATATAATATATATATATATAAACTATTATAGATACTAAGACCCTCCTTAAGTATTATAAGGGTTAAAAGGTAAATATTACTAAAAATATTAATTTTAAATCTAAGGGATTATTTATAATAGTTATCTAGTACTAGAGTATTAATAAATAGTTATTAGGTCTACTTATATTATAACTCTATAATAATATAACTACTTAGGACTAATAGGATATAATTAAGTATACTATTATTAGACGACTTATTATATTAGTTATTATTAGGAAAAGATATTATTATTATTAAGATAGAAGTATTAAAAGACTAATATTATCTATTAATAACCTAACTAATTATAAGATATCTAGTATAGTAATATTCTATTCTACTAATATCTTTTATACTATTAGACTATTTAATATAATTCTTAATTTATTATATCTCTTATATTATAATATATCTTTTATACTCTAATAATAACTATTAATAGTTCTACTAAATTTATTATATTAATATAGAGGAATCTATTAGATATAAGAGTTAGTATAACTTAGTATTTATCTAGCTCTCTAAAGTTTAATAAGTAATATTTAATAAATTAAATAGTAGAATAGCTTATTTTTCTTATTAGAAAGTCTAATATTATAATCTAATATAAAGATATAACTATATAATTAAGTATAATATTAGACTATTTTTATACTTCTAATATCTTAATTAGTAGTCTAATAGGCTACTAAGTAGCTATTAATAGGATCTAGGCGTTAATAATTAATTATAACTAATATATTAGGAGTTATATTCCTAGTCTACCTATTATCTAATAGTACCTACTTATATATAATATTCCTTATTATTTAACTAAATATATATTTAGGAGTTTCAGGCCTAATAATATAGAGGTTATTCTATCTTATTACTTATAATAGAGTTATATATAGCTAATTATTACTAAAAGTAGGCCTAATCTATAAGTTAATACTTATATACTTTATTAATTAGCCTTATAACTTATTAATAGTTATAATAAATACTAGTTAGATAGAGTACTACTTATAAATAAAGGAGGTAGGAATCTACCTATTATTTTCTTTAGATTATAATAGTATCTTAAATAGTATTACCTTCTTACTATTATAAGTACGTACTACTTATAATCTCCCTCTTAAAGATATACTTACTATATCTTATTACTTATAATTAGATCCTATTATATAGATATAATAGATTAAGGTTCCTTAGTAGTATAACTAGTACGCCTAGCTTAATATATAATTTATAAGATAGTAGAGAGGGTTTAATTAATTAATTAATTAATTATACTCCTATACTAGTTAAAGCTAATAAGGGTAGACTATTTAAGGGGGTTACGTCTAGCGTACCTATTATTTAAAGAGAAACCTAGCTAAGAGATAAAAACTCTACCTACTATCTACAGGCTATACTATTATTTAGCTCCTTCCCTCCCCCCCTTAACAGGCCTACTATTAGGGTAGTATATCAAGGAGTTAGATCTACTATCTATAGTATTAAGGTTTTATTAATTATATTCTCTTCTCTTTAATTAGGGCGGAGCCCTTCTTCTCTATTAGTTCTTACTAATATCTCTTTTACTAGTATAAAGTAGTAGAGGGCGCCTAACCTAGTTAACTACCTCGCCGCTACCCTTATCCCTATTAGTAATAAGAGAATAGTACTATAATTATCCGACCTAGCCTCTAGTAATATCTAACTCCTACTAGTATAATAGTCGGGGTAGAATAGTAGGACGTATTTACCGGTCTACCTCGCCGCTTTATACGGGTAGCTAGGACTTAGGATCCTAGGTACCTTCCTAATAAATAGGAAGTGGTTAAACCTAATCTTATCCGTGCGTAATTAGACTGTTATAGAGCTCTCCGGCTTCTTTAGGCCCTCGTGGAGGTCCTACCTCCCTCCTACTAGGTCACCCTTCTATACTAGGCTCGTGTTTCGGCCCTCTAATACCCGCTAGTAGTGGCGCTACCGGCCCTACTACCGGCCTTCCTACTAGGTTAGTATCCTCTTCTATAGCGTCAGGCTATTAAGTACACCGTTTAACGACCGCTTCGCCCACGACTCCTTCTTAACTAACGGGGGTAGCGGAGGGCGCCGTCTCCTACCTCTTCTTAGTTATAACTAAGACTTGATCTTTACGTTCCCTCTTAGGACCGTCTTATATATCCCTTAAAGGATCTTACTCCGTAGTAGGGCTTTATTAAGGAAGTCTCTTACCGACGGGATTCCCGCCTCTACCTCTAGGACCGGGATTAGGGTGGCCTTATACGCCCCTAGTACTTTACGCAGTCCTTTATTCTAGATTATTATTAGGGTCTTCACGTGCTTCCCTACCGCCCTAGGGGTATTCTTTAGGTTATACTATATTAGCGCTGCGAACGTTATTATAAGCCTTACTACTACTATATATATAAGCCTACTAACTAGTAGAACCGCGCCTTATATAGAGCCGGCGACGTAGTAGAGCGCCTGAATCTAGTTATCTATCTTAGCTTATACCTTCTTTAAGTATATAGAGAGGATTTATAAAACCTATAAAAGTACTTAAAGGGGAAGAGTTTATTATCTTCTTCTAATATAATATAATTAATACTCTAGTTATAAGGGTACTATATAATAATATAGCTATTAAGTACTATAAATAGTACGGGTATATATATATATAGAACTCTCTATTCTTATTAATAGTAAGACTAATTACTACCCTTCCCTTTAAGGGGAATTCCCTCCTTTATATATTATAAGTAAAGGGGTAGTATAATACTATTATATACTATAAATACTATATTAATAGTAGTATTATATTCTTAACTAGTCTTTATAATTATCTCCTTATCTAGGCTCTTAAGCTCTAAGAGTATAAAAGGTTATAATCTATAAATAATACTCCCTTATTAATAGAATATACCTCTAATAAAAGCGTAATAATATAATTAATTATAAGGCCCTTTAAGCTAAGCCTTAAGGAATTTATAATTTTATTAAATTATAATAATTATAGATACTACTCTTATATATAATCTTTATATTATAATATATTCTTATTATACTTCCTATTATCCTTTATTAATTTATTATAAAAGTAGTTAGAAGTCTTAATATTTTAAAGTAAATAAGAAGTTATTATTATTAAGGGTTTATTAAGTATTTAAGGTATACCTTCTTTATATAACTTTAATATTATTCTTCTAATTATAATATCTTAATTTTTTTATTAATTATATTAAGTCCCTTCTAATTCTTATTTATATTATTACCCCCTTTATACTTTATTATACCTACTTATACTCCTAGTAGTTACTTTATAAGTAATCCTTAATAATAAACTTACCCTTACTATTAATTAAAAGAAGACTACTACTACCCCCTCTACTTATAATAGTACTTAACCTCCTTTATTAAGTTATTTATAACCTATCCTTATATTATCTTATATAATATACCTCTAGTATATTATATTTTAAAGTAAAGAGTTATAAGTCTAATATTTTTAGTTAAGGCTTTACTTATCCCTTTAATAGTATATTTTATATACGCGCCTCCCTTAGCTCTACTAGATATAATTATTATAAAGATCTTAATATTAAATATTAATAGGAGATTCCTACCTCTACTTATTATACTTATACGCGCCTTCTTTAATCTTTAGATATTATAACTACTTTAGATACTAGCTCTAACCTCTCTTAACTTACTAGATTTTAGTAAACCTTTAATAGATTTATTTAATAGTATTATTACTACCTCTACTATACCTCCTCTACCCCCTCTACTACTACTACTTCTATTAAGGTAGATCCTACTATTATTATCTATATTATAAATACCCTTAAAGGTATTCTTAATATCCTTTACTAGTATATATATATTACTCTATCTCCCCTTTTAAAGCTCTATTAAAGCCTTACTAATATATTATAAGAGTACCTTCCTCCTATTATAAAGGAAGAAGAAGAGGATAAAGAGGATAAATCTATTACTAGTAATAGTAATAGAGCTAGGCTTAATACTACTATTAATATAATATAGTAGCTCTCTCTTATAACGCCCTTAGTAGTTTAGTTATATAAGGTATCTTTTCTTTTTTATTAATAATAATAGAAATTATTTCCCCTTTTATATAATATAAACTTTATACCTTAGAGTAATCCTACTTAAATCTTTCTAATATATCTAGTATATTAATTAAGTCCTACTTATATAACTATTAATTATAATTACAAGACTAACCCTTCTACTTTACTAAATATTAAGGTTTATTATAAGAGATTTTATAATTAAAAATAGCTTTAACTTCCTATTTATCTTTATTATTTATAAGCTCTATTTATATAACTTTTATAATACTCTTACTATTACTCTAATATAGCTTTATAAGTAAGATATAAAATAGAGTAAAAAATAGTAGAGAACAGCTTAAACGCGTAAGTACCGGGTAGTAAAGCGTTTAAGAAACGCGTACGAGAAGGGAGCGGTGGAGTAGCAGGGCGCCCTAGCCCTAAATAGGGGACTACTAGGGGTAGAGGTAGTAGAGCTAGAGAGGGAGGAGAGCGTAGAGAGCTACGCGTCGGGGTAGGGGTTATAAGGGCCTTTACTCCACCTGCAAGCTTAGTAAATATAATAATACTTGGACTACGACGTATATATATTATAGGAACTACGAATAAGCTAAGCGGCTAGGCCGCTATAGTAATAGCGGCCCTCGAGGCTGTTAAGAATACGTGATTTAAGGACCTAAACGCGTCTAGATAGAGGATTTTAACGGCGGGCATCGGCCTAGTATAAACATATATCGAGGAACTCTAACGAAAAGGGGGAGAATATAGGGAGAGAGTACAGGACCTCGGTAGGCCTAGGACTACTAGTTAGGCTAGCACCCTGATAAGATAAGGCTCCCTACAGGGCTAATAGAGCTAAGGGAACCCCTTTATAAGGAATATACTACCGCCCCCTCTATAGGGGCTATATACGTAGATACTAAAGGCGGCTAAGGCTAGGAGGGTCTAATAGATACTAGTAGTACTAAAAGACGAGAAGGAAAGGGAAGCGGTAGCGGGAGTAGTAGGTAAGAGGCTAGTTATAGCGTTCCAAGCCTCTAGCTATAAACACGCGTTAGAAATCATAGCGGTAAACCGAATAAAGAGTAGGGATATACTACTACAGGTCACCTTAATAGAGGCGAGGGAGGTACTAGAGAGGGAATAGTCGTGGGTAAATACGATATACTACTCCGCGGTAGTAGTTAGGAAATCGTTCGGTGTGGTAGTACACGGGGTACGAGTATCTATCTTTAATACGAAAAACTAGCAGGCGATTAAGGAGAAGATCTAACGGGAGAATAGGGCCCTCCACCCTAATCTAGATATAGTAGAAGGGAGGTGGCTGACAGGTACGTATATACCTGAAAAAGCCTACTCCTCCTTTATAGTAAGCGTCGCGTTACTAATAATAGCGGACGATTTAATTAGGAAGGGTTTAGTAGAGGTAGGAGAGATGAAACTTGTAGAGTGGTATAAATAAAGAGCTAGACTAATATAGTACTTTAAATGCTAGTTATACGGGTACATATACTATAACTACCCTAACGATATATAATACGCCGACTATAGTTAGGGCTATAGCACGACAGAGTATAAGGCGAAGGCTATAGGCGCCCTACGAGGGTGCGCCGCGTGTAAATAATAGGGCTACTCCTCCTAGTCTAACGAATGCCTAGTAAGGGCTAGGGAGAGATAACGCGTCAAATAACAGGTCGCGAACAAGACCCCGTTCTATAGGATTAGACGGGAGCGTGTAGTAGCGGCGATAGACGCCGAAGGATTTATAACCGTAGGAATAAAGAAAAAGAGGAAGGCTATAACTAACTAGGCGACATACGACACACTAGGCGGCGGGGAGTAGTCGGGACTATAGAGACCTAGGTATAAGCTAGGGAGACTACCTATCTCTAGGAGGCTCCTAGTAAAGGAGCTAGGCTAGAAAATATTGGAGGTAATAACGAGTAGTAGCAGGGAGCTATTAGATAGTATTAACGAGCTACTCGTAGAAGTAGCGGCGGGTAGCCTCGCCTACCTAGCTAGGGAAGGCGAGTAGGCCGCCCTAGGAGAAATAGATATACGGGAGGAAGGTAGTATTACCCTAGGCCTAGATATCTAGTATACTAACCTTAAAGATACTGTAGTATAATATTAGGGGTGAAATAGGTATAATAATAGCCCTACTAGAAGATAGGGTTATCTAAGATATAGATATCTTAGTAATCTAGGAACTATATTATAACGCTAGGAACTACTCGTTATATAATCCTAGCTCTAAGGCGTTCTTTCTAGCGTATAAAGTAGAGTAAGGTATACGAGTATATTTCTATATTAATAAAAGACTCCGGATAGATAGCTAGGACGTAGAGTTCCTTATAAAAGATGTTAGTACCCTTAAGCTCTAACTCTATACCTAGGAGGAGGGGGAATACCTAGCACGCCTCTAGATATATAATATATATAACCTAAGCCTATTACTAGTAACGAGTAAGAACCTATTAAGCCTCTAAATAGTAGAGGAAAGGATTAGCCGCCTAGGGGAATATATTATTATAAGAGATTTTAACCTCTATTACTCTAACTAGAATAATCTAGGATATTTTTCATACTACCTTAAAGTAGACTAGCTAGTAGGAATTATATCTGATAATAAGATAGACCTAGCCCTACTAGATAGGACGGTTACCTAGAGGGCAAGGGGGTTTAAAAGCGTGATTAACCTAGTCTTCGTTATATCTAGGCTCCTTAGCGCGGTGTAGACTTACTAGGTACGCCCTAAGCTATAGTTTAGCTCTAACCACCTTCCCGTATATATAGAGCTCGACCTAAGGGTAGAGGAATAGTAATATACGCCTAAGAGGTCGTGGAAAATAGCGGACCTAGGAGAAATCAGGAACGGGGCCTATACGCTAAGCCGGAGGCTAGGCCTCGAGCTACTAGAGACTACGGACTAGATAGATAACTACCTCTCACGGCTCTAGTAGGGTCTAAAGGGGATAGTAGAGGAGACGGTCCCCTAGGCGAAGCCTAGGGGTAGGGGGAGAACCTTCTAGAACTTAAAGTGCCGGCTTGCCACGGAAAATGCCACGAGAAGTACGAAGGCGTTCTAGCGGAGTAGGGACGCTACTACGGAGGGAGCTAAGAACGCGGCTATTAAGGAGAGAGATAGGACGTTATAAATAGAGAAGGCGATCGACTTTAAGAGGAAAGTCTATAACGCCGCCGAATTATAGAAGGGTATATAGGGCCTCGCTAAGTAGGCGAGAAATAATAGCTCGTCGCCACGACCCCTCTCTAAGTTTCTCCCTTTAAGAAGGGATAACGGGGACGGGGTAGCTAAGACCTTCGAAGAGAAAGTAGAGGTCTTACGGGTAATATTCTTCCTACCCCCTCTACAGGTAAACCTAGATAATATTAAGAGGGTAGAGTACCTACTACTACTAGCGGACCCTAGTAAAGGGGTAATATACGAGGAGGTCTAGTAGGCTATTTATAGACTAAAGTAGGATAAAGCTCCAGGGATTAATAGGATCCTAAATCGGTTTCTTAGGCTAATAGTAGACGGGCTCCTTAAAGAGCTCGCCTACTTATTTAATGCATGCTTCTCCCTTAGCTATTACCTAAGGGAGTTTAAGAAGGCTAATATAATTATCCTAAAAAAACTAAAGAAAGAAGACTATATAGTACCTAAGGCGTATCATCTAATAGTACTACTAAGTACCCTTAGGAAGGCCTTAGAATTAATAGTCGTAAAGCGACTTAGTAATTATACTAAGAGCTAAGGCCTCCTCCCCTAAGAATAGATAGAGGTATAAAGGAAGAGGTTAATAGAGATAGTACTAGAGACTATTATAGAGGCGGTATATACGGTATAGGACTATAGTAGGGCTAATATAACTAGCCTTCTCTTACTAGATATTACAGGAGCTTTTAATAATATCTCCTACCGGAGACTTATTTATAACCTTAGAGGAAAGAGGATCCCCTACTATATTATAGGCTAGACGGAAAGCTTCCTAGAGGGGAGGTCTTTATCTATTACTATTAGAAAGATAATAAGTAGAATAGAGCTAGTAGAGATAGGGATTCCCTAGGGGTTACTAATCTCTTCTATCCTCTTCCTATTCTTTAACGCGCCCCTTATTAAGGAGTATACGGCCGCTAAGTTATAGTTATAAGTCGGAGGGTTTATAGATAATATCTATCTACTAGTATATAGGAAAACTATAGAAGGAAACTATAGAACCCTAGAACTAGTATATAAGATCTACCTTAAATAGGCTTTAATATATAGGGCAAGCTTCGCCCCCTAGAAGTATAAGTTGGTTTATCTTACCCGTAACCCCCGCCGCTTTAATATAAGCGCGGTGGTTAGTCTAGGGTATATAATAACGAAACCCCAGGTAGAGATCTAAGTCCTAGGACTATATATCGACGGTAAACTACGGTAGGGCCTATACTTAAAGAGGGTACAGGTGAAGCTCGCTACCTAGAGCCTAGCCCTTTCTATAACGTCGGCATCGACGTGGGGAGCTACCCTTAATAAGGCTAGGAGGGTATATAGCGCGGTAGTAAGGCTAGCGATAACCTACGCGTCCGCTATATAGTATATACCGCGGGGCCTAAGGGAGGCGAAGAAGATATATATAAGGAAGCTTAAAGTTATCTAGAATAGCTACTTAAGACGCGTATTAGGGGTATATAAAGCCACTCCAACGCGAGTACTAGAGGTAGAGGTAGGGATAGCCCCTATACAGCTAACGTTAGACTACTCGGTTCTCCGCTAGCATGCGCTAAAAGGAATTCACCCGGTAACGGTAATAGGGAACCGACGTATCCGGAGGAAGCTTAGGGCTAGGAGAGGGAAGAGGAGAAAGGCGGCGGAGTCCCCTGCGGAGGAGAAGAACGAGTAGGCTCTGCGCTCCCTACGCCTAGACGACTGGAACGCGGTTACAGCTAGGGAGGCAACCCGACACCCCTAGGGAATTAGGAAGAAGATATACTATTAGTAGAAGTCCTCCTAGGAGGTAATATAGGGAGAATATTAGATAGGACTAAGGGCTAGGGACTATCCCCCCGCCCAGCTCGGAGGCCTGTAGACTAGTAGGAGGGCCCTCCACGAGGGCCTCTAAAAGGCGGAGAGCTCCGCCCTCACGTAGATAAGGACGGGGAAGATAGGGCTAGCCGCCTTCTTATACTAGTATAGAGTCCCCAGCTTTACGTCCGCGGGCTGCGAGTGTAGCTAGCGCAGGCAGGACACGAGATATATCCTCATTAACTACCCTAGGTTTCACGACCGCCGCTAGGAGCTAAGGGACACCTCAGGGACGTAGGATACCTATAGGATGCTTATAAGCGTGAAGGGGGCGAAGCGGGTAGTAAAATAGATAATCTAAACTAGGATACTAGGCTAGTTCTCGCTTGTAGCGACGTAGCTATATTAGGACCGAGCTAAGGCGTAAGTCCTTACTATTAGAATAATACCCACCGCTATAATATATAATCTAGCCCTAGGGAGCTAGGATAACAGGGTAATAAACACCAGTACTAAGTATAAAGAGCTAAATGTAGTATAAAGAGAAACGAACTAGAAGTTATAAGGAGATAGGAATGGTAAGGGTTTTTACCTAGGCCTTTACAAGGTATAATAAATACACGGTTTCCCTTACGAGTTAGCTACTATAGTAGCGACTATAATATACCTGCAGGCCCCTGTAATTATCTTTTAATAGTTTAGATAGACGCGAGTATAACTTATTAATTAATTAATTAATTAATTAAGTAAGATATAATAAAAGATATTATATATATAAAAGGTATTAGGTAGTTATAACTTATATAACTAACTATTAATATAATTAAAGACCTTAAAAGGCCTTAAATAATATTATAATAATTTTTTAATTATTTATAATAATTTAATATACTTTATATTTAATAAGATATAATTACTTATATTATATTATCTTTATTTTTACTATTTATTTATATACTCTACTTATATAACTTATACTTAATATAAGTACTATTTTAAACCTTCCCTTTATTTTTAAAATAATTTAACCCTTTTTTATATTAATAAAACTTCTCTTAATAATAGCTTTAAAAGCTCTATATCTAGCTTAGGTAAGTAGTTATAAAGTACTTTATATAGAGGTAACCTAGTATTAATATACTTTATATAATTATATATAAACTCTACTAAATAAAGTAACTCTACCTAATTATTTTATCTTTAAGTAGAATAGTAGTATAGATACTACTTAAGTATACTATTCTATCTCTTTATTTAACTATTTATTTAGGGATAGAAAGTAGTATTAAGCTTTCTTTTTATATTAATATAATAATATATTACTACTTAGAAGCTACTTATAAATAATATCCTTTAATTATTAATAATACCTTCTAACTAATTAAACTTTAAAAAGATTTTATAATATAATAGGTTAATAGTATTAATAGTATTAACTATCTTTATAATAAGTAAGTACCTATCTACCTTAATATAATAGTTTATAACTACTAAGATTATATTATAAATACTACCCTTTTATTTACTTAAAGGAAGATTTATAATAAAATTTATAATTATTTCTTAAAAAGGTCTTATAAGTATTAGTAATAGTAATAGTATATTATAAATAGTATATCTACGCGGCTTTATTAATTAATAGGTTAAGTATTCTTATATATAATTATAAATATCTTATCCTATTAATTACTAATAGAACTTCTACTTAATAAGCTCTTATATATACTTTAATAAGTAGTAGTTAATATAAGAGTTATTATAATAGAGCTTTAAGATTTCTTATCTAATTACTTTATTATTAAATATAAAAACTACGCCGCCCTTATAAAGGACCCCTATTTTATCTATTAATAGAGATATATTAGCGGCCTTTTAACGGCCCTAGGACTTTAATAATTATTTTTTATTATAAATATCCTTATTTCCTTCTTAAAGATATTAGAGTATCTTTAATATTAAGTTATTATACTTATTTTATACGCGCTCTATTATTAACGTAGTTATAATATACCTTCTAAGTACTATTTAATTAATATTAAACTATCCTATAATAGGGTTTAAGTTATTACTTATATTACTTTATATCCTTAAGAGTATATTACTCTCCCCTATTTTTAGGGTATAAGGCTTTCTAAGCCCTATCTCTAACCTTTTATATTATTTATAATTATAGGCCTTATTATCTTATAAACCTTTAAAAATATTATATATATAATACTTATTAGAAGGAATATACCTAATATTCTTTAACTTATTTTATAATATTAATAGATTAGTATCTTCTTTATTTATTACTAGTATATAATTTAATTACTTTAATAGGGCTTTAACTAGGTTCTTAGTACTTATATAATAGTATATCTTAAAGTTATATATTATAAGCTTTATTACCTAATATACTTATCTCCTTATTAATAATAATATTATCTAGAAATACCTTAAGTTATTATAATTAATAATTATTATAATTAGGTATAAGCTACCTTTTAAGAAGTACTATTATACCTAGAATACTTTGATAATTATAAGTAGTTCCTAATTATAAGTCTTATATCTAGTTTCTACTAAATATAACTTATAAGAATAAAAAGTAACTAGATACTATTCTACCTCTACCCCTTTATTACTAATTAGGAACTTTTATAATAAAATAGTTATAATAGTTAATATTAAAGTATTAGTCTTTAATTAGATTTCTCTTATAAGGTTAAAATATATAAGTAATAGTACCTCTTAAAATAGTTACTTTAACTACTTAAATACTACTCTTATAATATTACTTAATATTAACTTCCTATTTTTAATATATAAGTAATTATTTTTTAGATAGTCTATTAACGCCGCGGTAATAGAGGAATAGTACTTAATAAAATAATAATAAAAATTAGTAAACCTTAAAAAGATCTAAATATCCTTAATACTCCTAGATTCTAGCTATTCTATTATAGTATCTACTTTATATAAATTTATATATATACTATTATAACTAATAATAAAGCTAAGGAATTCTACTTCTATTATTATAAATTTATATTTCTTTAAGTTAATATAAAGTTTAAATTTATAAAGATATTATAATACTACCTTTATAACTCTAATATAAGACTTTTTATTCTAGGAGTAGATAAGAATATTATCTAGATAAATAATATATATAATATTAAGTAGTTCTACTAGAGCCTTATTAATATATACTTAGAATAAGGTAGGTATATTAATAAGTTTAAAAGGTATAATTATATATTTAAAATAGTTATACTTAATATAAAATATAATCTTTTATTTATTACCCTTTTTTATTTATAAGTAATAATATATATCCTTAAGATCTAACTTAGTTAAGTACTTAGTATTAATAAATCTTATTAATATTTTATTAATTAATAGAAGTAGATAGTAGTTCTTAATTATAATCTTATTAAGCGCCTTATAATTAATATATAAGTATAATATTCTATCCTTTTTTAATATAAAAAGAATTAGTATATTTACTAGACTTATAAAATAATAAATCTACCCCTTTTTTAAAGCTTACTTAAGGTACTTCCTTAATACGCGTAACTCTTTCTTTAATAGATTATAAAATAGGTTAAAGAGAGGTTCCTTATTCTCCTTTATATTAATCGCGTAATTATAATATATATAAGCTAGTAGTACCCTAGTATTCTTAGTTAAAAAGATATCTTAAAATTCCTAAAATTCTAGAGGGAGCTTAACTTTAAATAGTAGGCTTTTATTACCTACTCTTAAGTACGCCGTAATAAATATAATACTATTAAGCTACTTCTTTAAGGCTTTAATAATATTAAAGTACTCCTTAATATTACTTTTTTTAATAGGGAATTACTAGTTTTATATAAGCTAATCTACTTAGGGATTTTATTCCTCTAATTATAAATACCTAAGGTAGAAGTTATAATTAAGGTTTACTATTATATAGAAGGCGCCCTTATAATATTATATAATACTATTAAAATTAATAAGTTTAATTTCTCTTATATAAGAACTTAGTAATAATATTAGATTCCTAACTCTATTTTATAAGGTATTATTAGAGCTAGGGTCTATTTCCTAATCCTACTCCTTTATTAAGCGTATATTAATATAATTAGTATCTACTTTAAAGTTAATTAATATAGTAAATTCTCTTTATAAGCTCTTAAGCCCTACTTATATTTAGACTGACCGCGTCGAGTCGGTACTTCGAACTGGAGTCGGTACTAAAATCTAGTACCGAGTATTCGAGTCGGTATCTTAGTAGGTACCGAGTATTAGTACTAAAGTATTGACTCGAATCGCCAAGACATTTTATCTAGTAATATTTTCTATTTTTAGTAGTATTTCTTACTATATTTTCTATTTTTTTTCTAATTATTATTATTATTATTACCTAGGGAATTCTTGAAAGTAGATAAGGTAATGTAAAAAGGTAATGCATATCCCTAGGAAAAAAAATAACTATAATATTAGTATTATTTTCTTTTTATAGTAATATTTACTATTATATATAGTATATATTACTATATTACTAAGTATTATTATTATTATTACCTAGGTAATTCTTAATAGTAAATAAGATACTTAATTAGAAAAGTAATAACTATTCCTATAGGGATAATAACTATAATATTATAAGTATTTTCTATTTATAGTAGTATTTACTATTATATCTATAGTTTGCTACTAGATTACTAAGTATTATTATTATTATTACCTAGCCTAACCTAGGTAATTCTTTAAGGTAATGCAAAAAGGTAATGTATATCCCTAGGGAACTAAAAGGGGTATTAAAAATCTAATTAAAAAAAAATCTATTTTTAGTATAGGGGTAATTCTAGAAAAAAATTAGTATCTCTTACTATTTTATTAGGGGCTTGGCGTCTTGGTGATACCTTGGCGATTTAAGTCGAGTTAACCCGATTCGCTAAGGTATCGAGGCCTTAGCGAGTCGGTACCGGAAGTAGGTACTAAGTATTCAGGTCGGTACCCGGAGCTAGTACTAAGTATTCGGTCGGTACCAATTCTTGGTACCGAATCCCGACTTAACGGTTAGTCTACTTATATTATAATAATAAGTCGCTATATCCGCTTCTTCCCTTATATTATAATAGTAGATATAATTATAATACTTAGGTATTTTTTAAATTTAAGCCTTTTATAGCCGGCTTATTACTAGATATCTTATTAATTATAAGCTTATTAATTATAATACTTATAACTATTAATTTCACGCTCTAGTAATCCTTAGTTATATATCCCTTCTTTTAATAATTATAATACTTAATAGTAGAAAGGTTAGGCTTAGGCCTTTAAGGAAGGTATAATAATACCCTAATAGCGCCCTACCCTTCTTACTTTATATATAAGCTATTATCTCTTTACCTTTAAAAATTTCCTCTTCCTCTTTAAGGATATTAACCTCTAGTAGGAGTATTATCCCTTTAGTCTTTATATATAAGTAGTATTATATAAGGCTCTAGTTAGGTCGCTAATATAATAAGAGTATCCCTTATCTCTAGGATATTAGGTTATATTATAAGTTAATTATAAAGATCCTTATATAACTTATTTAAAAGGTTATTATAAAGTATATACTTTATTAATAGCTTAAGTTATCTTTCTAACTTAGTAAGGTAATTTATAAAGTTTATAATCTTTTAATATTCCTTTTACTTAGCTTCTAAGTAGTACTTACTAATTATAAGGTATTAATTTTAAGGATCTTTTATTTAATCTATTAAGAAACTATTAAAGTATTCCTAGGACTATTTATCCTTTAGTATATCCTTTATATACTTATACTACGTAGCCTTAAGGTCTAGGGCTATATATTATAACGCGTATTAGATTTTTATAAAGTTATTAAAAAAATAGGTTATACTTATTTTAATTATATTAACTATATTATTAAATTATTCTTAATATTCTTATACTAACTTCCTATTATATATATATAGGTCCTACGGCCTAAGAATATAGGTTTTATATTAAGGATACTTTAATTCTAATTCTTCTATTAATAATAGGTAATAGTAATAACCTACTTAAGTAGTATTATTAGTATATATTTCCTACTCTAACTCTTATAAATATTATTATAAATATTATATTTATTACCTCTTAAAGACTTCTTCTTTAAGTTCTTATATCCTTTATAATAGTACTTCTTAGGTTTTAGGTAGTAAGGACTAGGTTTATACGCCTAATAGCTACCCTTAAATAGTTAATTATAATCGCGATATATCTATTATTAATTTATTAACTAATTCTTAAGACTTACTTTCTTTATAAGCCTAATCCCTTATATTTAAGCGGGTCGTCTACGCTAGTTAACTAACCCTTTTACCTTATACTTATAATAACCCTTCTCTACTTATCTTACTAATAGTTAGGCTACTACCCTTAAATAGGGTAGAGTAATTAGAATATAAGGGTACTATATAATAATATAGCTATTAAGTACTATAAACGGTATAGGTATATATATATATAGAATTCTCTATTCTTATTAATAGTAAGACTAATCGCTACCCTTCCCTTTAAGAGGAATTCCCTCCTCTATATACTATAGGTAAAGGGGTAGCGTAGTACTACTACGTACTATAGACGCCACGTTAATAGTAGTACTATATTCCTAACTAGTCCTTATACTAGTATATTATTATATTACTAGGGATACGTAATATTATCTTAGTATTAATACTAGTAATATCTTTATTAGTAATAGTAAGAATAGCTTATTCTAATAGATAAACCCTCTGAGAGATATTTATCCTAATATTAGTATAGATATTCTTAGAATTAAGTAGAGTACTTAATAACTAACTTCTTTTATAAGAGCTATTAAATAATATATATTACTACTTTATTCTTATTTAATAGTTTAAAGACTTTTTAAATCTCTACCTTAAACCTAGTAAAGCTTTTAAACTATACTTTAATATTAATAATAATAATATTATTATTATTATACTTCTTCTAAAATAGTCTAATCTATTTTTATATATATCCTTATATATAAGTAATTATAAAGGTAGTTTACTTCTTAGTTAGAAGTTTAGTTTCTTAGAAGGTAATATATAAAGTTTAATTATATAAGTTAATCTTTAAATTTATCTCTATCTTTATAATAGAGATCTAGTTATATAACTTTAATTAATCTCTTATTTATATTATCTATTATAAAGTAATATTAGCTAATTTAGTTTAGGGTAGGTTCTTATCTTAAGGTATTTATCTTAAGAGTATTTAAAGTATTATAACCTATTTATTCTAAGGGTTAATAGGCCTATATAGATCTTATAAAGTAGAGTATTAAAGACTAGATAAATAGGCTTTATATTAAACTAGCTTAAAGATAATAAGTTAGATTTAATATCTAGGAGATATATCTATATAATAATATAAGTTAAGTATAAAGCTCTTATTTAAGTAGAAATTAATACTATTTATATAATTATAAGAAATCCTACTAAGAGGTATAATTTATATAAATTAAATATCTAACCTATTTAATCTACTAAGTAGCTTAGATAGATCTCTTAACTAATCTATATAACTATAATAAGATATACTTGTATTATATATACTTATTAGACCCTATCTAATATACTCGTAATAAGCTAATACTACTAACTAGAACTAAGGTAGATATTATTATATATACTAAAGGCGCGCTCGCCGCGCGTATAAAAACTCTATATAAGGAGCTCTACTACTATATAATATCTGATTTTCATTCTAACTACATTTAAACTAGAGACCTCTTAACTCTATTAATAAGTAATAGGTTTATAGCTAGTACTATATATAAGTAGATCTTATTACTAGCTAATAATTAGTACTATAATAGTAAATCCTATATATAGTAAGGAATACTACTATAAATATAAAATATTACTAACTTTATAGCCCTTATATTTATAAGGATATATATTACTTTTTTATATTATCTAATTTACTTTTAAAGAATTACCTAGATAATAATAATAATAATAGGAGAAAAAATCATAGAAAATATAGTAAGAGATACTACTAAAAATAGAAAATATTACTAGGAGAAAAAGTCTTAGTAAATTAGATTAATACATTAAATTAGTACTTAATACTACCTTATAATATTAACTTAGATACTTAGTACTACTATTAATACTAACTTAAATACTTAGACTAGATTTTAGTATTAACTTATTATAAGTTAAGTTAGGTATCTAACTTAAGTTTAAAGTACTAACTTAATATAATTAATCTACTCTAATTAATATAATTAATATTAGAATAGATATACTAATAATTAATTAGTATTTAATTAACATCTTAACTCTATTATAATTATATTAACTTAAGACTAATTAGCTCTCTTATAATAAGATAGATAGGTTTATAAATAGTACTATCTATAAGTTAATCTTATTACTTACTAATTTAAATTTCTAATTATATAATTTATAGCTATTAGTATAGCTTTACTTTTAGTAAATTAAAACCTTATAAATAAGACTTGTTTAGATAGATAATTATTATATAATATTATATATTAAATAGAAGGGAGGATATTTCTATATTAAATACTAAGCTTAAATACAAGTCTTGAATACTAAGACAGAACACAGCAGAAAATTAGATCTCTTTCCTACAAAAAAGACGTAACAACAGACATGTATAGTCCCTCATCAAAAACCCAAGCCCCAGTCCCCAAGCCCTCTAGCTATCATACCATCTAATGTCAGAACCGAAGCACTCCCGTCCGCCAACCCTCCAACATACCCACTCTGCATTCCCAACCTACGATCCCACTAGCACACCCCAACCCAAAACCTCGACAATAACGAGTCACATACCCGCTCGTCCTTCCTGCACTGACATAACATAATCGTTTGCTTGGCTATTTATATATCACACTCGTGCCATTTAAACCCTTAGCTCTCGAAAAAACTTCCGTAGTGATGATCATGTCCTGCTGAGTACCTTTATGGCTAGTCAGACTTGTCGTGTATGTATATATGTATGTATGTCTGTGACGATAATGCGCCATGGGTATGTTATAGAGACGAGAATCTATGCATTTTGACGATGGGGGCGCTTGTGACTGTTGATGAAGACAATAGATAATGCTAGCGGTAGTATGAGGCTTATTCACCGCTGCATCTGTATTCTGTTCTGTGATAAGATTAGACTACCATCAACCCCCTCGAAATCGAGGGATGAAGTACAGATATCCGCTGGTCTTGGACGCGGAGTGTTGTAGGAACACAGAACAGCTTTTCTTACAACATTTTCAACTAATAGAGGATTCGAACCATGATTGAACAGTACGCAGGTGTCGTATTTCCTAGTTCGATAGCGGGAAGGTAGACGACGTACCATTTCCTAAACGACACCCAGACCGATTGGTTTCGTATAGGATATGAAGATCATGGAGGGGAGGTCTTGTATCTGTTTCTGTATCCGATGCAGATGAGGTAGGTAGGTAGCTTGCAAAAACATTCTCGAGGTGAGTGGCAGGGAGCGTCGTTGGGGATATTGGAAGAATGTAGGTGTACGTTAGTCACTGTAATGGAAGTTTTAGCACCACCAGCATTTAGTAGATTCGATGATTTGTCCAGCCAGCAGAGCTGGATCGCACATCCAAGTGTTCCCCTTTCCAAATCATGTTTGTAATTTTCTGGTATTCTTGGATGAGTCGAAGCTTACCCTAGGATGATACACACAAGCAAAACACAAAAACACACCAACAAACATCCACCAACCCCTCAAGCACCACTAACCCCCCCAACCCCACCCCCACCCCCCTCCCTCCCAAGCGGCGCATTCCCCGCCGCCTCAACACTAACATCAAACATCCTCCTCCCCCCCACCCCCAAAATCCCCCCCTTCCACCCATGCGCCTCATTCACACAACTAGTCTGAATCCTCGCCGCAACGCGCGCGATATCCAGCCTCGTAAAACGATCGCCGGACGAGATGACGGCGGGGATCAAGCGGATGGAGCAGCTGCCGCTCGTCCAGGTGTGCCACGAGGTCCAGTAGGCGGGGGCCATGGCGCCGCCTTCGAGGAGCTGGAGCATGGCGGAGTGGCAGTCGTGGGGATGGCTGATGGGGAGGCGGCTGCGGGGGATGGGGAGGCTGGGCCAGCAGATTGGGGGGGAGGAGGCGGTGGTGTTGGTGGGTGGTGCGTTGGTCTCCTCCGCGGGTGCGGTTGGGGGTTGTGGTGGGAGTTGGAGGGAGAGGGCTCGTTCGTTGAGGTGGGACTGTTTGGATGTGGCTTCACGTCTCCTAATCTTGATGTGTGATGACTGCGACACTGCAATTGGCGATAAATTTATTGGAGGCTCGGAATTACTAGCAATGTAGTCATTCACCGGACTAGTTCCGACCGAATGTGGAGGTGTGTAGCTATCAGGGAGCCCTGCGAGGAATGTATGGTCTGTAGGAAGAGCAAAGATAGCTGCAAAGAGAAAGTAGCCGAAGCCAAAGCAGAAAGGGAAGGACAACATTGCACACTTAAACAGTGTCTGTATCACTAGTATAATATCATGGAATGGAAAATGTAATGAATGCTGCACGTTTGATTTATAGGCAAGCCCTACCAACATAATCGATGCTCGTGCGTACCTGTCGCCAATGGCAGGGCCCAGAAGACCAGAGAATCAGGCAGGGTCGCGTAAATTTCTTCGTGTTGGATTCTCGGTAGGCACGAAAAAAATTAGCCGCGGTGGTCTCATTCGTTACCGGAAGCGAGGTTTGCGGAGGCTCGTGGGTCGGTAGCGAAAGTGTTTCAATGCTTTATTTCCGAGGCAAAGCTCGCAGGAAGGATTCGATAACGTCCACGATGATACCGGAGTGGACCAGTAACTTGTTCGCGTTTGGAAGATCCTGGTGGATATCGAGCCAAGGTGGCATCTTCCAATCCCTGAAAGGATACCTCATAGCCCGTTCTCGGTCTTGAATCTTTCCCATGCCTCATTCAGAGTTGCGAACACGGCCGCACTGATCATCTTTTGCTGCGTCGTGGCAGTGGTAGGAAGCTAGTGGTCTCATTTTAGCATTTCACATAAACGGGACATCATTCACCGAGGATTCACCTTATCAGGGTGCACTTTTGCAATCCCCTTCATGTAAACCAGTTTCACCTTTCCAGGCAATAGAAGGTCTCCCATTCCCACCTTCTTCCACCCACTATCTGACCAGAGAACATTGTCAAGGGTCGACAGTAAAGCGCGCAGATTACCTTCTTTGCCTGCGCGCCACCTTGACACCTGCGCATTCACAACATCGGCCAGCGCGAACTTCTCATCGTCAATGCGATCAGCAGCAGCGTTGGCTGCACGAAGACGAGTCACAGACTCAGAGTCAGGAGCAAGATCACCCAGAGCGGTCGCCTTGGGTCTCGGCTTTGGTGCAACTTTTTTGGGACCTGAAAGATTGGACTGAGATGGCGGTGCTGCAGCTTTCTCGCTCCTGTCCCTTCCAGCGATGCTAGTAGCACCCCCAACGCCTGCTTCGACGCACGATCGCCAGACAGCAGCCGCATCGACCCAACGCTCCAAGTGTTCCAAGGCTTCGGCTTGACGTGTCATTGCTTTCTCCCAATAGGTGCTCATTAGCTTCTTGCCTTCGCCACCACCAAGGTCAATAATTCCATCTTTTCCTTTTGAAGGACCGATGAGATCAAGAGCAGACTTCGCGTCTGCCAGCGAAGCTTTAGCGTCACCAACCTTGGAATGTGAAAGAGCACGATTGGTGAGGAGAATGATGGCGAGAGGATGGGTGGATGGGACAGTAGAAAGGGACGTCGAGTAATGAGTCGTTGCGAGTGCAAAGTCTCCGCGTTTGAAGGCACCGTTACCTTCTTGCCGTTCCTTCGTTGAAGCCTGAAGAGCAAAGGAAGAAAGGGAAGGGATGGTGCGTTGGGGAGGTAGTGGACGGCTGGAGGTGGGAGCAGCAGAGGCGGGACGTGGTCGGATTTGATTATTGGGACGAAACGTGACTGGTTGTGGCGAAGGTTTGGCTGTGTCAAGAAGGATGTCGGGTTCTGATTCTGGGATTGCAGGACTATTCATTGGCCGTTTTCGTCTGGCTGGGCTAATGTAGGCTTGAGATGTTTCGGCCTCGACAGTTTGTCTGCTCAATCTTGGCTTGTTGTCTCGAGCAACTAGCTGCTGTATAAATTTCGATTGGGGTAAAATCTGTTCTCCCGGCTTCGGTGTAGAAATAGGGGACTGCTCTCGTTGGAAATGCGATCCGTCCTGAAAGGGTTGGGCTTTGGCACGAGGTTTACGAGCAAGCGGTCGGGAGTCCGCTTCCAGCATCAATGCCTCGTCTGTGACATCGGCGTTTGACGAAGGGGCTGCCTGGTTTGGTAGTGGTCTTCTTCGAGCTCTGTCATGATCATTGGCCTCGCCGTCGGGGTGCTGTAATCTTGGTTTCCGAGTGGTCGCTTCTGGCTGAGCATCCTTCATCCACTTTGGCTGGCTGGAGTCACTATCCGAATTTAGATCTTGCACTGCCTGGTTTAACTTCTTAGTGCTGGTCTTCCATAGTGAGCCGGCTGTCTTGAACATCTTGTTGCCAATCTGCGATGCGTACTGCGCTGTATCCTTCTCGCCATTGACCGGAGAATGACGGTCCGGGGGACGCTGAGTACTCTTGCTACGTTCCTGCTCCCTCATCCAAGCTGGCTGTACAGCTTCGGAAGCTGAGCTTTTCCGTCGCCCTGGTGCTCTTCTGGATTGAGGTGCTTTAGAGGTGCGACCCGGCTCATCTTCCCGAACCTGAGACTTCAGGGCCTTCCGGGAATCCTGATGTGCTTGATTCAGCAACCATCCCACAGCGGCCTGCACGTCTGTCCCAGATTCGGTGGTCTCAAGTGCTCTTCTAGATGTGTTCGGGGGAAAACCCATGTCTACCAATTCGGCGACTGCACGCTCCTGAGGATGGCTCTCTAGTTCTTTCGGAACTTCAGGCGAGGCCGATTCAACCCTCACCCTCGTGGGGAACTCCGACACTGGTCGGCCCAGCAGCCCCAGTACGTCATCTTCATCGCCCTCATCAGCAACTCCGTTTGTGATGATCCCACCACCAGACGCATCCACGTAGCTAGCGGTACCAAGTCCAAAAGGATCATCATTGTTATCTCCCGCATAGCCCCCATTGATCCCATGCAGATCCTTTAGTGGTGATGGTGCGCCGATCGTTCTGCTTCCTTTATTCACACTCGATGGATCTATGATGGAAGACTCCAACAGGTCCGGCATATGGCTCGACGTATCCACAGGCACTGAAGCATTGAAGGCAGCAAGAATGTCATCCTCATCTTCCTTAGGCGTTTGTATGCCGCTCAAAGCGGAGACAGATGGTATATTAGTGAATGGCTTATTTATGACCTGAGATAGCTTCTGTCCACCATATTCACTGGTAGCCGTATACGTTGGCGGCGATCTGACTCTGTCGGTTGTCGTCCTCCCGCTCCCTACATTGTCCTGGCGCGTTGTCTGCTGCGCGCCAAATCGTGCATCAAAAGCCCTCCTCTTCTCCGCCTCTCTCTTAACTCTTTCCTCTTGAAGCTTCTTTTGCTGTGCCTGTAACGAAATGTCTTTATTTGCTTGAGAGGTGTTGAAACTCACCAGATTGGCGAAACTGTCGTTGGCGGGTAAGGGTGCAATGCCGCGTGTTGGAGGTTGGCTGGAGGCCTTCGTATTCGCCAGTGATGGGGAGGAAGCCGATGTTGCCGATATCGAAGGTCCAAATCCCAGAGCTGGGTAGTAATTCCCAGAAGCTGGTGGGTACGGTCGACCTGATGGTGCTGCCTTGGGCGTGTTCCATTCCACGCTGGACAAATCGTTCATCGTAGGAACGGATGTTAAGTCTTCTTTGTGATCATCGTACCCTTAAAACGAGATAGTCTCGAGCTCACTATATTGGCTAAATGCGGATATCGAACCTCAGAAACAGTCAATATATTGTACTCGGAAGGTTAGCGAACGACGGCGCCAAGGCTTCAGCCACAACCGCCACTTCGGTCATGCTCACTCTGTATCTGTACCTCCTCTCTTCATCGACCCTGCTTTAGTCGGAATGGGACAGGGTATACGGATACATGGTTGTGGGCCAGGTAAAGACTCTTGAAGACAAAAGCCACAGCTTCTGGACGGGCTCCTGCCACCTAGAACTATCCACTGATTGCCAGATATACAATCACCGCCCAAGCTAGGTTCCCACTATGCCGAGGTGCTTACAATGGCAATATTCTACGCTGTAGAATATCTCACATAACGATAAATGACCAGCGACTCTTGGGGCCTTTCCAAAACTTCCCCATGTAAAGAATAACAACAGTCCGGACACATTTCATTCTTAGGCGATTTTGGAATTTAGCTTTACGGTTGCTAATTGGGGCCCCTCGCTCCCTACTTTACGATTATAGTTATGGAGCTATTCAATGGTACCTGCGTCAGGGGTTAGGCTTTAGAAAGCAAAATATCTTACGGATGGTCCCAAGTATGACTGGCGTACGTCGTACTATAGAACTAGTACATCTTGAAACATCGCATGCTCAGTCCGTAGAACATTTCCCCACGCCTCCCTGCCAGAAGGGATGAACAGTATCAACGGGGTTCGCCGTTGGAGCGCATACATTCATACAGTAGGTATACGCGTGGTGGAACAATAGGGGTTGGATAATGGCGGTGGATCTAGCGCCAATCTAAACAAGGTACTTAAGTAAGGTAGCTGGTAGATAGTTCTAGTGGGATGAACGGAAATTACGCCACCATGTTGACGATTCTTCCTTCGAATAAGCGGCAGCAGCATGGCTCGGCGCGCCTTCCGTATGTTGTGGAAGTGCTTTAAGCCTAGAGCGGAAAGTAGATAACATCGCAGAATACTCCCATTGGTGGGGTAGAGGCAAAGCTCATGGCGTCCACGCCAGTGAGCGGGGAGACAATCCCGACCCGCCAGTCCCAGCTTTCTGTCTCCCCCGATGGGAGGCCCTGATCCCTGTCATCGGGCTGGACCAAAACACTGGGTGACTGGGTACCTGCATGAACGCTATGAGCCATGAAAAGTTGAAAAGTGCAAGAGAGGGAGGCGATGCGAGGTCCCGGCCCTTTCTCCTCACTTAGACACTAAACATCGACCCCATGGCCCAGTACAGCTAGAACGGCGGAGTAGGGGAGCAGAGTAAGGAGAGCATCGGCCTGCTCCTTCCAAGCCTTGCAAGCTTCCTGTTTCGAACAGCCTTTATTCTACCTGCGTCCTGCAGCTATCCTTCTTCCGCCTGGTCAACCACAACATCTTATGACTGTTGGGGATCGGTACCCCTCCATTATCACCGTCCTCGCTTAGACTTGTCCAAGACACAGAGATGGGTCTCTTCAGTCGGAAAAGCTCCAAGCACATCAATACCAATGGCGACTTCAAATCATCCAACGGCACAAGCGTCAATAGCAACGCCAACTCTTTGAAGTCGCCTCCACCCACAAAGACCTCACATGGGGAGCCCTTGGTGTCACCTTCCGCACTGGATGTCTCACTCCCTCCTCCTCCGGACCCCACACTCGACCCTGCAGCTTATCTTCGGAGTATCTATGCCGTGAGAGCCCGCTGCGGACTGGTCTATCAGCGCGCCAAAAGGAATCAATTGGCGCATTTCGATGTCGATGGTAGCAAGTTCGGCGAGACTGCTGCATACTTGGTTTCCATTATTAAGGTAGCAACGTCTCTACAGTTCGACTTGCGCCCGAACTGACCATGCTCACTACAGAGAGATTACGCGCCTGATTACAGGCAGATACCTGCTCACGGACGATGGCAGCATTTCGAAGCCGGCGGACGACCAAGGATAGAGCAATTGCTGTCCTCCTGGCCCTCCTCCGTAGACGTTCAAGAACGCACACGCCGCTTGATCGACCTCTTTCTTGTTTCAGTCCTCCTTGATGCTGGCGCCGGAACAAGATGGTCATACAAATCAAAGGAGTCGGGGAAAGTTTACAAGCGAAGTGAAGGATTAGCTGTGGCTAGCCTGGAGATGTTCAAAGCTGGCTATTTCAGTAGTGACACATCGGAGCCTTGCCAGGTCGATAGCGCGGGACTTCGAAAGTTGAGCGTGCAGCGATTGGCAAAGGGATTGCAAGTGACGGAAGCCAATCCGCTATTGGGACTCGAAGGCCGAGCTGGGATGATGATGAGACTTGGTGATGCACTCAGGAACACCGCTCTGTTTGGCACTCGAGGAAGGCCTGGTCACATGCTGGGTATTCTTGACGCACCCTGAGCAAAGTGGTAGTCACTGACAGTAGTGGCTAGACTACCTTCTCTCGCACCCAACCACCCAAGCCGCCTCTGTCCCAGTCATCACTGTTCCGACTCTCTGGACCGTCCTCAGCAACGGGTTGTCGAGTGTTTGGGCCTCGTCACGGACCCAGATCGATGGCGTATCCATCGGCGACGCCTGGCCTTGCTCATCCATGCCTGCCTCGCCACCATCACTGCCGTGGGAAAACATCGTCCCTTTCCACAAACTCACACAATGGCTTTGCTACTCGCTCATGATCCCCATGAAGCGGGTCATGAACATCCAATTCGCCGGTACAAATCTCTTGACAGGATTACCGGAGTATCGAAACGGAGGTTTACTCGTGGACACCGGTCTCCTCTCACTAAAAGAGAAAGATGCAAGCCGAGGAATAGCGGCTTACAAAAACAATGCTATGGTGAAGGGTCAGCCAAATATGGAAGTCGTCCCTTTGTTCTCAACGGATGACGATGTCATCGTGGAATGGAGGGCTGTGACGGTTGGCTTTCTGGACGATCTACTTGTCGAAGTTAACGGAATTTTGGGACTTTCCGGTGAAGACAAACTAAGCCTGGCGCAAATGCTGGAGGCTGGAAGCTGGAAGGTATGAATCACTTCCAGCCACCAATGATCGTTACTAATTACGGATTCGCAGGGAGGACGAGAGCTGGCCGAGGTGTCAAGACCGAACACCAAAGAGCCTCCTATTATGATTATGTCCGACGGCACGGTATTTTGATGCGCTTGCAATTTCCCGAGTTTTACTCCCTTCACTTTCTTTCCTTGGGTTTCTCCCCATGCCTCTAGCTCTTATATTTGGCATGGCAATGATCATGATAGCTTGACGGATTCTGCTGGTCTGGCTTCAAGGGTTTGGTGATGATACGACTTTTCAATCGATGGGAATGCTCCCACGCGGATATATGGGGTTTCATGCAGGGCTCATGAGCATTCTTATGTGTAACATGAAGATGGCGGCCACTAGGAGGACACCTTTCTAATTATGTTTATATATCAAGTACTTGATGATACCCTCTAGCTCGTACATCTTCACATCTTCAATCTAGCCCCCTGCATTAGAATTCAATTGGTGAGTGCTAGCCTCGGCTCTTAGCAAAGGCTTGGCAACACAAAAATCTGCCCCCAGCTCACTCGAGGCTCACCCAGGCCCTGCCGCTTTAGCAAGCGCGCCGGGTAAGTAGGGGTAGTACCGCACCTAACCTAGGTAATATATTAGTCCTTTAAGGTAATATACGCTCTTATCTTACCTACTAACTTACTAAACCCCTTATATTTAAATATAAATATACGCGCTCGCCCTTATATAATCTATTCTAGGTAGGCTCTAGAAATAGCCGCTAAGATAGGGTATAAAGAGGAGTAGTCCCCCTCTCTTTCTATTCCCTCTTCTATTTTAACTCTCTCTAAGAAAGATTATAACTCTTATCTCTACCTATTATACCTATTCCCTACTAATTTATTTACTCCTTAAGATTATAGGTTAGAAAGAAATACTATTAGAAAAGTTATAAAAGAAAGTAATTACTAATAATTATAAGTAAGGAGTCTATTAAATAGGAGATAGTAAGAGAGATAATATAACTTATATACTAAAAACTCTTAAAAACTAGAATAGTACTTTAAAATATTATAAGAAGTAAGTATTAATATTAGCTTAATCCTTTTATATTACTTTACCTAATTATATTAGTAGATAGATAGCTCTTATTAAGAAATATAAATCTAATATAAGAGAGGTAGATTATTAAGCTACTATTAATATCTCTTATATTATAAGAGCTTAGAGACTTTAAGAAGGATTACCTCCTCTTAATCTTATTACTATTAAAGACTTTTTTTATTTTATTACCTTTATTAGTAATAAGATTATTATTAATAAAAATTAACTTATTATTATAGATTTAATAAATATTTTTATAAAATTATTCTTTACTAGATTTACTTAAGTAACTAGTAACTATATTAAAAAAAGATAGATATATAATTTATAATATTAGTATATTTTATACTAAGATTTAAATTTTAAGTTAAAAGGAAGTATATTAATAGATTAGGAATATTTTAATTAAAAAAGACTTAATTATAAATTAAAAAAAGCCTAGGTACTATAAGTATTTACTTATTATTACTATTATTAATAGTACTATTTACCTAGTACGCCTTCCTTATAGAAGGCTTCTATACTCTATATACTTAGGTAGGTTTCCTATTATATAGAGAATATATCTTCTTTCTATATTATAAATTAGTTATAATATATAGTAGTAATACTATAGATCTTATTCTAATATTACTAAGTACTATAACTATATTAATAAGAACTACTAGCTCTAGTAGTACTAGCCTTATAATACTAGTCCTTAATAGCCTTCTACTCCCTACTATTATATCCCTACTATTAGATAAAGGCTACTAGTCTATTAGCTCTTAAGCTAAGTCTATTAGCTATTAAAGTAAATAACGAGGTATTAAGGCCCTTATTACTAGAAATACTATATCTAGGTATATTTACTTATTCCTTACCTTTATAGTCCCCTACTATTACCTTTACTACTTCTCCTTTAAAGTAAAAGGTAACGTCTACTACTTACTATTATTCTACCTTACTAGTAGTATATAATTAATAAGCTAGCTCTTAATCTAGTACTTCTTAATTAAGTAATCTATTAGTTATATAAGATTAATTTATTTCTTAAGAGTAGTAGCCCTACTACTAATAAGTTTATAATAAAGTCCTAGAGAGTACTTAAGTTCTTTACTATATATTACCTATAACTAGAAGACTTACCTCCTAACCCTAAGGATAATAATACCTTAGAATTATCTACTACTTCTACTACCTTATAGCGTACTAGGTAAGTATTATTACCTACTACTATAGTATACTTCCCGCCTAAGTAGGTAGTTAATAAATATAGATTTAATATTAATATTTAAGTCTAGTGTATTAAGCTTAAGAGGGTAAATATTATCCTTATAAGCTTTAAACCTATACTAATACTACCGCTATTTAAGATACTAATATTAGTACTAAGTATAATTACTACTACCTTCTTAGAGGCCTAGTAAACTAAAATAGCTAGTATTATTACCTAAGCTATATATATATTTAATTAGATATAACTAGGTAATCTATAAACTACTATAATAGGTCCTTAATAAGGACCTTATTTATCTACTTCTACCTTTAAGTCTTATAATATAAGATACTTTAATCCCGACCTATAAGTAATACCTATTAAAGTAAAAGATAATTATAATATCTATTATAATATCTTTAGTTTTATTAACTATCTCTAAGTTAAAGTAGCTAATATAGATCCTACTATCTTAAGGTAGAATATAGATTCCTATTTACTTAGTACTACTAATAAGTAGTATACTAACTAGCTTAATAAACTTAGCCGCTCTAGCTTATATAATAATTCTTATAGTATTAATTAATAGTATAAGAGTTTTAAAGTAAGATTCTATAACTCCCTAGGTAATAGACTAACCGTCGAGTCGGGATTTGGTACCAAGATTTAGTACCGACCGAATACTCAGGTCAGGGTCTTAGTACCGACCCGAATACTCGGTACCAGCTATTAGTACCGACTCGCTAAGGCCTCGATACCTTAGCGAATCGGGTTAACCCGACTCAAATCGCCAAGGTATCGTCAAGACGCCAAGCCCCTAATAAAATAGTAAGGAATACTAAAAAAAATACAGAATTACCCCTATACTAAAAATAGATTTTTTTTTTTAATTAAAATTTTAATAACCCCTTATTCCCCTAGGGATATGTATTACCTTTTTATATTACCTTAAAAGAACTACCTAGGTTAGGCTAGGTAATAATAATAATAATACTTAGTAATATAGTAGTAAATTATAGATATAATAGTAAGTACTACTATAAATAGAAAATATTATTAATATTATAGTTATTATTTCTATAGGAATAGCTATTATCTTTCTTATTACCTTATTTACTATTAAGAATTACCTAGGTAGTAATAATAATAATACTTAGTAATATAGTAATAAATCCTTAATATAATAGTAAATACTATTATAAAAAGAAAATATTACTAATATTATAATCGTAGTTTTCCTAGGCATATATATTACCTTTTTATATTATCTTATTTACTTTTAAGAATTCCCTAGGTAATAATAATAATAATAATAGAAGAAAAAATCTAAAAATATAGGAAGAATTACTACTAAAAATAGAAATATTGCTAGAGAAAAATGTCTTAGCAATTCGAGTTAATACTTCGGTACTAATACTTGGTACCTACTAAGGTACCGACTTGAATCCTTAGTACTAACTATTAGTACTAACTCGGATACTTAGTACTAGATTTTAGTATCAAATCGCTAAGACTCGAGTCGGGTACCTGACTCGAGTTCGAAGTACTAACTCGACGCGGTTAGTCTACTAGGTAAATTACTAGCTTTACTTAAATTAGTCTAATATATAATTAAAGATATAAGGAATTATTATAATCCAGCTAATTATATTAATACTATTATTCTTAATAGTAAAAATACTAGCTTTACTTTTATAGAAGAGGTATAAGTTAGGTTAGTATATAAATATATAGATAGAGAATTATAATAGACCTTACCTTATCTAATTAAGAAGTCTACTATTAGTAGCCTTCTTATAAAGCTTTATTACAAGAAAGATAGATTAGTAGAGAGGTAGAAAGCCTCCCTATAAACTACTATACTAAGCCTAATATAGTATAACTAGTATAAAGGTATCTATAAGAGCCTTTAGTAAGGTAACTATAATAAATACCTGTAAATAAATAATACTATCGCCTTAATAGCTATATATATAAGTAGAAGGTAAGACTCCCTAATAAGGACCTTAGTCCGCCTAATTATATAATACCTAACTAATTACTATATATCTTATTATATTCCTTAACTATATTAGCGGCATTCCTTATAAGTTCCTTTTCTAATATCTAGAGGTCTTCCTTAGGGCTACTATTCTTCTACCTTACTAAGTATTATATTAACTACCCGCGGCCTTAATATATCTAGCGTTTATTTATTAACTTATTAATCTCCTACTTATCCTCGCTATTAATAATAATTAGAACGGTAAGTTAACGCCGCTTATATAAGTTATTAGTAGGGTTAGTTACTAGTTTAAGGTAGGTAATAGAGATAATATTATAAATCTTTATATTATCTAGGAGTTTTAGCTAGTAGGCTAATTAACTAATTTATTTAATAATTTTAAAAGGCCTAACTAGCTATTACCCGATTTTCTTAGACTTAATTACTAATATACTATAACCCTAGTATAAATATAAGTTAATTATATCCTTTAATTTAAAGAATATAGGTATATAATAGGTGTTATAGTACTCCTTTATCTTAAGGGTAGCTATTATAATAGCGTTATTTATATTAATATATACTAGGTAATACTTATCTATAGAAGCTAGCTTATCTACTAGGTTTCCTTCCTTAGTAGTAGTAGGGTTTACTATAATAAGGCCCTTATTACCGTAGACTTCTATATTATTTATTAAGGTATTATATTTATTAGCCTAGGTATTAGTAAAGCCTTTAATAGATAGGTTATTATTAAGGCGTAGTAAGTCTAGTATCTTATATATTTAAAACCTATATATAATCTAGGTTAGAGTTAGGTTTATAAAGTTATATTTAGTAGAGTTATTTAGGGTAAATAATATCCTATATAAAACTGTAGGCTATTACCTAGGATTATTAAGAGCTATAATATCGTAGTATAATACTACTTTAGCCGTCTAATTAGACTACTTAGATATACTATCTATTTATAGATACTAGGTAGTTAAGTATAATAGACTAACTTTTAGAGACTAAAAGATTTATTTCTATACTTACCTTATAAACTTCCTATCTTAGTCTAAAATAATTACCCTAGGAATACCCTAGCTAAGTTCAGCTAACTAATCTAGTAGCCTAATTACCTAGTCTTTACCTATCTATATAACTTTACTAGAAATAAAGGTAACTACCTTAGAGAATTTATTAATAATTAATATAATATATTTATACTAGTCTAGGACTAATACTAGTAGGGCTAGTATAAAGTTAATTATAATTATATAAAATAGTCTTACTAGTAAGAAGATAGGCTAAAGGGATCTATATAGTCTATACTACGGAGTCTAATTTAGCTAATAATACGGGTAATATCTAATAAATTTATAAAGCTTTATAGTAAGGTTATATATATAGAGTCTATTAGTAAGGTATTTATAGGTATAAGTATACCCTAGGTATCCTATCTTATTATAAGCTAGTTAGAAAACTTCCTTCTCTAAAGCTAAAGGTATATATAGCCTCAGGCCTTTATTATTATTATTAAAATAGAGTACCCTATTAATAATATAATAAGGTAGCTTAGTAGTATTATTATCTAATATATTATTTACCTTAATTATAAAGATAATACGCGCCTAGCGGGGTTTATTAAGGCCCTTAATAAGACGTTCCTAAAACTCTAGACTTATCTCTACTAGGCTAACTAGGAATACCTTTACCGTTAGAGCGTCTAGACTAGATTTATTAGATAGGCGATATTTACGGCTAGTAAGACGGGATAGGGCGTTAGGTATTATATTAGATTTACTAGGCTTATAGCGGATATCTAATTAAAAACGTTATAAGTATTTAAATACGCGGATAAGATAAAGGTTTAACTTTTCTATTAAAGTAGTATTTAAACTTATTTAATAGGCTATTAATATTATAGTAGAGTAATTAGTATATATAATAGTTATAAGTTTAGCTACCTTAATTATATACCTAATCTTCTTTACTACTTATATTATACTAGTAACTTCTAGCTTAATTAGCTAATAGTATATCTTAGCGTCTATTAAAAGACGGCTAAGGAATAAAATAGGCTATTAAGATTTCTACCTAGGAGGGCTATCTCTTATAAAAGCCTCCGGTAAGATATAGTAGATATATACCCTAAAACTAAACTCCTTACTTATATTAAGGTCTATAAATAGTTACCTTAGTTTATTAAAATAATATAGTAGTATTAGTAAGGTAAATAGCTTTTATAACTAATAGAAAGTATTAAGTTCTTTAGGTATTAGTCTACCTAGGTAAGTATAACGGGCTAGCCTCTTATATATATTACCTTAAATACTATTAGTATTAGGGCCTTAAAGTATCTTATTAAGGTACGTCTTATATAGTTATAAGGGTTTAATAATTACGGCGTAGTAGGTAATATATTACCTAAGATACCCTATTAATCTAAGGTATTTCTTAAGAAGACTAAGAGTCTTAGGGAATATAAGGTTAGTAATAGCTATAAGCTTTTCTACTATAATAGCTAGGCCTAAAGTATTAACTCTCTAACCTAGTAAATACACGGAGGGGTACCCTAGGAATAACTTTTTAGGTAAAAGGTATATATTTATTTCTAATAGAGCTTAAAAGACCTTATTAAGGTAAGCTAAGTATTCCTCTAGGGAATTAGAGAAAATAATAATATTATTAATAGAAATATAATAGAAATATTAAAACGGCTATAGGATTCTATTAATTATTCTCTATATATATACTAGCGAATTTTAGTATCCTATAACTAGGATATTAAATAACTCCTACCTACGGTAGCTTACTACTATTAATTAGTACTAGTAGTCTTAATTAACCTACTATTAATAGAAGAAGCTTACGGTATCTACTATAATAATATAAGTTACTCCTTTAAGAGTAGTAAGGATTTTAGATTAGAATAGTACTAGATATATGTCTAGTATAGTAATTTTATTTAATACTCTAATATCTACTATTATATAACCCTTTCTACCTACCTCACTATTTTTCTAGATAATAAAATATAGGAAAGAGAATAGGGTTACCTTACTTATCTATTCTATACGGCCTTAGTTATAAAGTTTATTAAACGCCTTATTAATAACTTCTTTATCTACTTTTCTAAGCGGGTAAACTCAGGCCTAGCCTAGTTTATAAAGCTCCTACTAGTTATTAACTAATAGGATATCTATCTATTATAACTTAGGTATATACTTAATATTCCCTATATCCTACTATAGGCTAGGGTATTTATCTACTACTATACCTAATAAGGCCCTTAATTAGGGGGTACTATAGATTATTACTCTAGTAGGGTAGATAGCCTCAGCTTTTATAGGGCTATAAGGTAGTACTATAAAGGTAGTAGCGGCTACTACTAGTTATTATAGATTTACCTTAACCTAATTAGTAGATTTTTTAGGTAGTTAAGTAGTAAGGTTACTATAAAAGGCTTCTACTAGAAAGTATCTTATAACCTTATACTTAGTAACCTAGCCTAGTTTAATATTTTATAGAAGCTTAACTTTATTTTCTATATTATTATAAATAATAATATAAGATATATTATAATCTATAATATAAGTATAAATAGAAAGCTTATTAAGTTTCTTAGGTTTAAATATAAATTTATAGTCCTAAGGTAAGGTTAGGGACTAGTAATAAGGTCTAGAGATTAGGACTTATCTATTTATATAAGGGGTAATAACTATTACCTTCTAACTATAAATAGTAGTATTTATCTAACTTCCCTTACTAGAGATATTAATTAGGATAATTAGGCCTTAATATAATTAGATTATTAGGGTATTTTAATTAAGATTAATTACTATACCCTTAGGCTTAAGGATATTAACTCTAATAAGTATATTAGCTAATAAATTATTAATAATATATAGCTCTCTCTTAACTAGTACTATACCGTCCTAGCTAGGGAAATATATCTTAATTTAGGTATATTTACTAGTATTATATCTTTTATCTCTAATTCCTTTAATATTAATAGGCGTAGGTATTTTAACTACTTTTACCTCTAGGGTATACTTTAATAGGAATTTATAATTAATTAGACTTATTATATATCTAGTATTAATATATAGCTTATAATATTAACCTTCCGCCGTAAGGCTAACTAAAACTATTATAAAATAGTAGCCTTAGAAGGTATAGCCTTTAAAATAAGTATTAGTAGATATACTCCTAATAATTTTATCTACTTATAAAAGGCTTTCTACCTAGGCGGTATTAGATAATATTAAGGCTGTTAAAGCCCTTATTTTAGTGTAGCCCTAATATACGTGCTTATATAAGGAATTATTTAAGGTAAATTTAGAATAGTAGCAGTAATATCTAAAGCTTTTTATAGGTACTACCTTTAGGGTAGCTAGGAAATATACCTCTATTATATCCTTACCTTCTTAGGTATTATAGTTATTTATTTAATCTAGGTTTTAAAACCTAGTATCCTCCTAGCTTTCCTAATAACCTCTCTAATCCTCCTACCTTATCTATTCTACCTAGTAGAAGGCTTCCTTATATACCTTATACTTAGCCTATTTATTATATCCCTTAGGCTCTACCCTAGTTTAATAGGCCCGCGGCTATTACTAATAGGTATTTTAATTATTCTTTAAAGTATTTAAAAATAGGTGTCTTAGGTTTTAAGTCTAGTATTAACTCTACCTAGGTAACCCGCTTATATTTCCGCTAGTAATTTATAATAGCTAATATAAACTAGGGATTTAGGGCTAGCTAAATACCTAAGGTACTTATTAATTTTATTATAAATTATTATTAATATTATTCTAGTAGTTATTATAAGGTATAAATAGCTAGGTATAATTTAGGTTACTATAGTACTATCTCTAACTAGTACTACTAAAACTAAAGCTATTATTATAAGATAAACTAGAAGTATACTAACCTAATTAAGGATCTTAATTATAATAATTATTATAGTAAGATTCTAGTTATTTTACCTTATAAAGGCCCTTATTCTTATAGATATTAAACTAGATATTTTTCTTATATCTTAACTCCTCTAGTAAGGCGGGAATTATAGATAAACTTATTAGAACTAAAAGATTATAATATAGCTAGCTATTAAGGTATTTATATATAAGGAGGACTTAGGCTAATTTAGTTATAGCTATATTTATATTTTTACTATTTAAGATAATACTAGATATATAGTCTACTAGATCCTATTAATTACGGGTATCTTTAATAGTATAGCGAATTACCTTAAGGAGTCTAAGTAACCTATCTAGTAAGTCTTAGAAACGCTCTTAAAGTATATTATACTACTTAGTAATACTATTTAAGTTATTCTATAAGCTAACCTAGCTAATATAAGTTAGTTAGTTAGTAAATTAATTATCTACCTTTCCTAAGAGGTATAAGTTAAGGTTCTATTATAAGATAGTAGTATCTATAATTATAACCTTTACCTAGAGGCGGTTAGTAAAACTAAATATATTATAATAGATATTATAATTATCTTTAACTTTAACTAATAGTATATTAGAATTTAGATTAAAATACCTAATATCTCTTAGGTAAAAATAAGAGTTACTACTAGCTATACCGCCTCCTATAATAGGTTATAGGGTAGGTACTAGTCTACCTACTTTATTAATTAGTATCTAGAAGAGATTTAATATTATATTAAGTTATTTAGTTATAAAGCCTCCTATAAGCTAGGCTATAAGCTATATATTTCTAGTATTTTAGCTTATATTATTTACTATTCCTAAAGTATTTGGCTACTAGGGTCTAATTAGCTAATTATAGATTACCTCCTTAACTAAGGTTACCCTAGTTATAGCGTTATCCTTACTAATAAAGTTAGAGGGAGTAACTATAAACTCTAGTAGAGGTATACCTATTAATAAAAAAGATCGGGACTAATCTTTATAAGGTATAAGAGGTTATTATAAAAGCCGCCTTAAATCCCTAATCTAATAGAACTAATAGAACTTAGTAAGTAAGGTATGGAATAAGGAACGGTTAATTACCTAGTCTAAAGAGTATAATAGTTTAAGCTCCCCTAGATTAATAGGATTAATAGACGTAGACCTAGAACGTATATATTCTTAAGGCTAACTAGTCGGCCTAGGTAGCTTTAAGTTTCTTAATATAATTAGGGAGATAAGATAATTATTAATATTATTAATAGTACTAGCGTATATATACCTAGTAATAAAGAAATTAGAGAGCTAGAAAGTAAGGATAACTATATCTCTATTTATAAAAGCTAGTTTAACTACTATTTATAAGGTAGGCTAGATAATAAATAGTTAAATATAATAGATAGTAGGCTAGAGTATTACTCTAATAAGATAGTTATAAAATCTAAGGGGATTTTACTAGGAAATAGGCGGTAAGGTAATATAATTATACCTACCTTCTCCGGCCTATTTCTTAGTAGAGGCAAATTATTAAGAAATCCATTAAGGCTACCTCTATAAACGAGAATTAGTATAATACTAAAGAGGTAGACTTAGTAAAGAGCTATATTAAGGTCTTTATTCTATATAAATAGAGGTTATTATCTAGATAGGCTAGGCGAGGTAAGTCGGTATAAGGTAAAGCGGAAGCGGGGTTAAGGACTATTAGACTAGTACCGCTAGCGGCTAGTAGTAATATAAGTTACGCCTAGTATACCTAATCTAGCCTATTAGGTAATTAATAGTACTTAATAGAGGCTAACGTAGTATTACTACTATTTATAGCGATTACTTTATAATATAGTAGAAAGATAGATTAGTAGAGAGGCGGAGAGCCTCCTTATAAACTACTACGCTAAGCCTAATATAGTATAGCTAGTACGAAGGTATCTATAAGAGCCTTTAGTAAGGTAACTGTAATATTTAATATATATAAGAAGCCTTTTATAGATGTAATAAGGTCCTTATTATAAGTAAAATAGCTATAAGTTAGTAAATTAGGTTAGTAGAATTCTAATTTTAATCGTCCTCCTTTTAATTTAAATCTATATTAGTAGAATAGCTAGTATAGTAATAACTTTAGACCTTATAGTAACCTGTTAAATCCTTATAGAAATAGGCTATTTAGTAATCCTTTTTATAACTCTTAGAACTATAGTAATAATAATTAATAGTAACTATAAAATATCTAAGTAAGGATTTTACCTAGAGGTCGCTAATAGTTATAAATTACTAGCGGAAACTTAAATGTAATAGCTAGGATATAGTAGAATAATATTAATAATAAAAATCCCTACTATAAGCTACCTTTTTAAAATAAGCCTTTCTAAGTAAATACCCTACATCTATATAATAACTAGGTATCCTAAGTAACTACTAAGGATAAGGAAGGCGATAATAATAAGATCCTTAATAAGTAGGAATAATATAATATATATAAAGAAGGCTACTATTAAGGTATTAATTAGTCTTAAGTAGATTAATAGGTAGACTAAAACTAGGCTCTACTACTATTAATAAATTAGGTATTAATAATATAGTAGAGAACTACTTTATAAATCTAAAATTACTTAAATTAATATACTATTTATATACCTCTATATTTAAATTAATTAATACCTTATAAAGATATATCTATTCTAGCTATATCTTATTAAAGCGGAAGCCTTTTATAATATCTACCTCCTTAGGTAAATTAAGTAAATTATTAGTTAAATCCTCTATTATTTACTCTAATTCTAATAATATTACTATTAAAGGATATAGCTTTTAGGGGTATTATTATATTATAGTACCCGTTACCTTCTCCTTTAATAGTATTAAATATTATATCTATATTAATATTAGTACTTAAGTAAGTCTACTTAATTAAGGCTTCTTACTTACTAGGTTTTTATAGGCCTTAATAGAAAAGATACCTACACCTATAATAGTAAGGGGTATTAGCGATAAAAAATATAACGCTAGTAAATTTACTAAAATCCCTATATTCTTTAAAAACCCTAATAGAATAGTTACTTTAGTAGAATATAAGTTCTATATTATAAATAATCTATTAGTAAAGGTACTTATTACTATAAATATCTTAAAATCCAAGCGAATAGTTATTAACTTTAGTAATAACTTAATAAAGATTAGATCTTATTAAAATATAAGGATACCTATTATAGTTATTAGTTAGAGTCCTTGTATTACTACCTTAGTATTTACTAAAAAATAAATAACTATTCTACCTTATAGTAATTTTATAATACTAATTTCTAGTTCTTAATAATAATTATTAAAATTACCTTAGGACTAGGATTTTATTTTTAAATCTAACGCTTTAAATAATCTTTTATCATATACTTATATTATTAATATAGTAATATCTTATATATTTATCTGTAATAATATTAATAGCCCTATTATACTTACGCGTAACTAGGCCCTTAGTAAGGTAGTAGAGTATAAATTAGCGGGTTATTTTCCCGTTAACTCTAATAATAAAGCTCTTGTAAGTAAACCTCCTACTAAGATAACTAGCTAGATAAGGTTTAATATACGCGGTCTACTTACTACTATAGCAGCCTTTATAGCTATAATAAGTACTTAGTAGTAAGTAGACTTTATAGCTATAATAAGTACTCCTTAAGTAAATAAGGCCCTTAATACCTTACCTCTAGTTAAAGTATATTATTCTACTAGAGTTATAATCTATAGTACTATACCTTAAGTAGCTACTTTAATTACTACTATAGTTAATAAATTTCCTAATCTTTAGAAAGATACTAGTAATATTATAAGTATTCCTAAGTCTTAATATATAGAAATTCCCTTACTTAATAATTAGGAAGATCTATATAAATTAGGTTAAGTACGCGTATACCCTCTTAGTTAGAGGGATAAAGAAATAAGTAATATAGAATTTAATAAACTTTATTCTTAGGGAAGGTTAGAATAGATAAATATATTTATACCGTTTTTATTTCCCTACTTTATTATCTAGAAAGATACTCCTAATAGCTTAAAGGGCTAAGTTATTATTAATATTAAAGTATTAAATAAAATTATAATACCTAATACCTACCCCGTTCCTCTCTAGTTAGAGATACTTACCTTACTATAAAATACTTTATATATCTTAATAGTTAATACAGTAAGCTTCTTCTATTAATAGTAGGTAAAGTAGGATTATAAGTATTATCTTATAATAACCTCTTATAAAGGCTAGGAGATATTTAATATCCCTATTATAGGTTTTAGAAACTCTCTAGTATATATCTAATATATAATTAATATTATATTATAGGAGTTTTATTACTTTTACTAGGTATATATAGATAATATAGTAATTTTCTCTACCTTATTAGATAAATATCTTAGATACCTACGTAAAGTCTTTAATAAACTAGATAAATATAATATATACCTATCTCCTAAAAAGTTATTCCTTAGATACTTATCTATCTATTTACTTAGATAAAGGGTTAATACGCTTAGTCTATTAATAGCGGCTAAGAAACTTATAACTATTACTATACTTATATTCCTAGATACCCTAGGTTAACTAGAGAAATATCTTAGTATAATAGGTTATAATAGGTAGTATATAGTATTCTACGCTATTATAATAAAGCCTTTACTACGGCGTAAGACTTTACTTATAAAGTTAATTAGTATTAGAGGTAATATATATAAGAAGATAGCTAGTAGACTAAAGGTCCTAGTCCCTACTCCTAAGGAGTTAAATACCTTTTACTATCTATAAAAGCTTTTTACCTCTTTAAGTATTCTTTACTACTTTAATAAGTAGTATTAATTATTTATTAACCTAGATATAAGTAAGAAATTTAGGTTTAAAGCTATTATTTATTATATTATTAAGGATACTTATAAGTAAGGCCCTTCTTTTACTACTATAATAGTAGGGTTAATACTACCTAAGTTTCCTAAGTAAAAATTATAGTAACCTATTTTATTTCTTAGTTTTTTACTTATTAATACTAAGACGAGATATTAGCCTATTAAGCTTAAAATTATAGGGTTAGTATAAGTTATTAAGAAGGTCTATTATATAATTAAGGTTATAAGAAAGCCTATTATAATTATCTATATAAATTACTTAGCTATAATTTTAATAGTAAGGTAAATAAGTTTAAATATAGTATTAACTAAGAAACTTAATCTCTATCTTATTAAAGCTTTAGAATATCTCTAATAATTTTACTTAGATATTTATTATAAACTAGGTAAAGTAAATATAGTACCTAATACCTTATTAAGACTAGTAAGCTATAAATATCATCTATATTAAGATATAGAGGGTAAGTTAGATATCTTATCTATAAAATACTTCCTTATTAGCCTTATTAAGATAAGTAATACCTTTTAGAATTAGTTAGTTACTAGTTATTAAGGTAAACCCTAATAGGTAAGAATAATTAAGATAGTTAGGTAGAATAAAGACCTTTATAATAATGCTATAACCCTAGCGTATAAGCTTATTAGTTAGGTATTATATTTTAAGGATAATAAACGAGGGCTACGTCTATATATCCCTTCTATTATAAAAGTAGAAGTATTTAAGCTAGTATATAATAAATTAGGATACCTAGGCTACGCCCGTATATATAAAAGACTTATTAAAGGCTTATATATTTATAACCTATCTAAGAAGCTTTATAAGTTTATTAGATATTACTTATAATACTAGCTTAATTAAATACTATATTATAAGCTATATAAGTCTTTATAACCTATCTTAATACCTACTTATCTATTTTATACTATTACTATTAACTTTATCTTAGTACTTCTATTAACTACGGAAGGCTTTAATAGTATCTTAATAGTTATATATAAATTTTCTAAAGTAATTACCCTTATTCTAAGTAAGATAACCTAGATAGTAAAGGATTAGGTAATAAAGTTACTTAATAGATTAGCTAATATTAACTAGGATTTACCTTAAGTAATAATCTTAGACCGTAATTAAAAATTTATTATATAATTATAGTAAAGTATCTTTTATTATCTAAAAGTTAATTTACTTTACTTAGCTATCTAGTACCCTTAGATTAATAGTTAATTAGAGAGATTAAATTAAACTAATAAGATAGCCTTATAGTACTATATTACTACTATTAAATACGATTCTATATAGCTATCTATTCTTCTAAGGATAATAGCTACGCTTAATAATTCTACTAAATATACTTCTATAAATAAAATACCTACTAAGATTCTTTATAGATTTTAAATAAGAGAGGTATTAGATCTACTAAAGCCTAATATAGATAGGTAAGTAGATATAATAACTACCTTACTAATGAAACCCTTATTACCTACTATAAAAGTAACTCCTTCTATTATAAGAACGCCCCGTACGCTTATTACTATAATAGAATATAAGCCGTCTTATATTAATATAAAAGATACTATTACTTTTACCTTACTTAGAATAAAAGACTATTATAACTCTAAGTATATAACTAAGTTTTTTAAGGTTAGTAATCTTATTAACCTCCGCCTTTATAAAGGCTATAAGGTTCCTAGTATTATATCTAAAAAGCTAGGTCCCTAATTTATTAATATATTTAAGGTCCTTAAATATATTAGACGTCTTACTTATTAACTAGACCTACTAGATATAATATATATTTATAATATTATCTTAATAGCCTATCTTAAGCTAGTTACTAATCTAGTAGAGGACCCTTATTATTACCGCTACCTCCCTACCCTACCTATTATTATTAATAGAGATGTTAAATATAAAATTAAATAACTCCTATAAAAATACTATATTTACCGTAGTTATAACTAGTTAACTTAGTACCTTACTAGATAGCTTAGATATAGTCTAGAGGATAACTAATAGATACTAGACTATTACCTATCTAATACTCTAAACCTTATCTATAAGTATAAGGAAGTAAATAGCCCTAATATAAGAGCTAGTTAATAAAGATAGAAGTAAGATTTCTTACCTTATAAGGTTATATCTTTTTTTTACTTTAAGCGCTAGTCTATTAAAAATATCTTCTATACCTAATATATATTACTATTAGGACAATAGCTTTATTTATTATAGGTATTTACTATAGATATTTACTTATTATTACTATTATTAATAGTACTATTCGCCTAGTACACCTTCCTTATAAAAGGCTTCTATACTCTATATACTTAGGTAGGTTTCCTACTATATAGAGAATACATCTTCTTTCTATATTATAAATTAGTTATAATACTAGGTATTTATTCAATAAAAAGGAACTAATCTAGTTTACTATTATATTTCTAATTATTAATAATAACTATTTTATTTATCTATATAATAAAGTTTAAATTCTCTTTATTATTATAATCTTTTATTAAACTAATATAAGGATTAATACTTTCTTCCTTAATAAATTAGATAATAGTAAGAAGGGTCTCTAATACTAGGTAAATAGTAATAGAATAATTAGTATAAGTCTAGTCCTTACTAGCTTACTTATAAGGTAACCTATTAATAATACGCCTTCTAGCTTAACTAGTATATTAGTAATAATAAGGGACTATATTAATAATAGTAAGAAGTAGGTAAGCTATTATAAATAGGATATATAAGCTATTAAAATAGCTAGCTAGATTTAATATAGGATATATATAAGGGGTTTTAGTACTATAACCTAGTTAAGTAATCTATTAGATAACCTAGCTAGCTAGATACTAGCTAAGTAGAATATCTATAATATAAATATATCTCTTTATAAAGATAATAGTAAATATATAATTTAAGTATTCTAAAAACCTTAAATAATTTATCTAGCCTAATAGTCTAATTTAGTAGTTTACTTAGTTAGTAGTCTAATATACCTAATCTAGATAGGTATATACGTACTAGGATAAGGTATATATATACTAGGACTAAGGTATACGCGTACTAAGACAGGGTACACGCGGACTAGGATAGAGTGTACGCGTACTACCGCCTTATATAGAAGGGTTTACCCCCTTCTAGTCTAAGCTTACTTCTAGTCTAACCCTAAGGGGCTAGCGGCCCGGAGCTTTTAAGACTCCGTACTTCTAGCCCTAGCTCTAGGGTACTCTTAGGCCTAATAGTATTCGTATCTATAGATAAGCCGATTCTAAATATAAATTTACTCTAAGAATTATTTAGTATAAGATTTCCTATAATACTTATAGTAAAAAGAAGTTGATAAAGTCTATCGTTATAGAAAGTGAGGGCGTGGACCAGAAGTAGGTGTGGACTAGAAGGGGGTGAACCCTTCTAGCTTTAAGATGACAAGTTCCATCTCACTCTTTTTATCTACCTCTGACTCTTCATTACCCCATACCGTCGTATACTCTCCTCCTCAATCTGAATATACCCTTACTGTGATAAATGAGAGAATCGTGACGATTCGTGTCGTAGACGGAAAGTATTTTCTCCATCTGAACATAGATCGTTCGCGCAGATTGGATCCTCGAAATACGAACGCCATCTCCACATGCACATTAACCTTTTCACGAATCCTCTTATGCTCGTCTCTTGGGTCGGCATTCTTTCCTTCTTTAGCGTGCAAAACTTGACATGGCGAACCCTCCAAGCGGGGCGACTGGCACCTCGAGGCGCCAACGGGTCACGAAGTCCAAGCAACGCCCTGTAGAGAAGAAAGACGTTACGGCTTCGCAGCTTTCTCTCTTGGACCTCCCAGCCGAGGTGCTAGACTTGATCGTCAAAGAGACCGAGATTCACGACATGGCCGTCCTTGCCCGCACCAGCAAGTCAATCAGGGTATACATCGAGCCGCATCTCTATGACAAAATCTACACTCGTATAAATACGCAACAGAACACCGCTAGCCTCGTGCGCCTCTTGCGCAATCGGCCTGACATCGTTTCGCTGATCAAAACCCTTGTCCTGGACGAGTATCATCCTCGCCACACGCGCCAGTTGTTGGCATTCAAAATGCCCAACTTATGGTGCCTGCTTATACAGCACGAGGAAGAAACTATCGAAAAGGGTCTGGGGGAGCGAAGAACGAGGATTTTGAATGAAAAACTGGCTGAGCAGCCAAAATTGACCCGTTGTGAGCTCATCCCCAAAAGTCACGCCGATCAGTGTAGAGGAAGAGGGACCAGAGGGGACGGTCATGCCTCTTCCTAGTAGCATCCCCTGCATCGATCTATGGAGCTGACTGATGGCAGTCGTCTTTTGGACCAAAGCACGGTACACGCTGTCAAAGGACGATGCTGCTCTATTTCGACAGCCGAACTTCACACGCTTGCGTCTTTCAAACGTGGACTTTTCGGCTTTTGAGAACGTGTATGAGCGATGCTTTGCCCATAAAAATTTGCAGACGCTTTGGATCGAGGTACGTTAACCGCGCGGCAACATTGTCCTTTCGCAGAACCGACATGCGCAGATGATGCGAGGGTTCATAAGCACTGGTGTCTCTGTTTCAAGGCAGACCTTACAAGCCATTTGATGGTTCCTAGTGCCCGAATTGAAGTTGACTAACCTCGTATAGTGTTCGACATACACCCCGGGAGCTCTCAAGCGACTCGTCACGCCCGCAATATCCCTAACGTCTCTAACGTTCTACGAACACAATGTCCTTCCATTCGATGAAGTTCACCTTCTGCCCATCCTATCTCACCTAACATCAACCCTCAAGGTCCTAAAGCTCAAAGGTTGCTACCAAGCCCCTCTCCGCACCTTCAGCTTCCCCCTCATCAAATTCACCGCTCTACGTCTCCTCCACGTCCAACCCTTCCTCCTCTTCGGGCCCTGCCCTCGCAATGTGAACACATACACCACCCACGAGCACCCAAACCTAGACCGACTAATCCGCAGCCGCTTGCCTCCGAATCTGAAAATGCTGTTGCTGGACTGCATGACGTATCCCCAGCCCACACGTCCTGAAGAGGAGCTGCAATACATCAAAGTCCGAGACTACGACATGCTGCAGTGCATGCTGGAGCAGAAGGCACGCGTGGCCCCGAAGCTGACGCACCTTCTCCTGTACTACATGGAGACCATGGCGGGGCCAGCGCCGTTGTATAAGCTCGCGGATCAGGTCGGGGTGAAGATGTGCGAGCTTTATCAAAGTGACGACATCGATCCGGATTGGGGTTGGTTGGATAGGGATGACACTTGAATGGTTTTCGGGAGGCGAATGGTTTACTGCATAGGCTGCAGTGTTCGATATCGAGGATCATGTGCGTAGGCTTATCATAGGATTGGGAATTCTCACGGGTTAATTCATGGATATTCCGCTCATTCAACTATCGACCGCCTTCTCCTTCGCCTGCTCCTTCGCATGCTCGTTGTTACGTGATATGGCTCCGACGGCCTCTAAGCGGGCTCTAGAAACGAGATCGTGGCTTCGCTTGGTATATATGCCGTAGCGGCTGTGCTATTGGAATCCGCAAGCGTCCCAGCACTCAAGAGTAAGACTTGGGTGATCTGCTTGATCTCGAGACAGTGAAGGACATTGGGGTTGGCGTGATGGCTAGTTTAGACCGTCCACTTGCCGACGGGGTTTTTTTGCTTCTTGATGTGAAGTTTTTGATTGCGTACTTGTGTCGATGTGTTGCAACTCCATTCAGGACAGTTCCCCTGGACAGTCCCCCTAGCCACATTTGCCACATTTGCGGGGTAGTACTATTTACCATTTATAGTAGTACTATTTACTATTTATCAACATGTAACTATATAAATATTATTACTATCGCTATTACTATTACTACTATTACTATTACTATTACTACTACTATTATTATATATTATATAAGACTATATATAATAGTTCTTTTTAATATATATACGTCCTATCCTACTAATCCTACCTATAATAATAAACTTGATAACTTATTAGCTAACTAGCTAATATCCTCCTTCTTAGGCTCTATTAACCTCGCCTCCTTCTTCTTATTCCTTATCTTCTAATTAGTTATATACTTTTCCTTCGCCTCTAACTTTTAATTAGTATCTACCTTATCCCTTTTTACCTACGACTCTAGTCTTTTTATCTTCCTTAGCTCTACGCCCTTTCTAGCCCTTATTAACCGTGTTATAGGGGTAGGATCTAGTTATAAAGGGTAGTTTATAAGTTTTTATTACTAGCTACGCTAGGCTAGCTATATAAAAGGAGGTAGAGGTATTTACTAAGAAGAAGTTAGTAGTAGTAGAAAATTATTAATATAAGAAAAATTATAAGGAGATAGCTTTAATATTAATAGGCTACTAGGCTAGGGGGCTTCTTGAAGAGGTAATTAGGTATAATTATAATAAGGCTAAGTACTTATATACTAGATCTTATCCTTACTATTACCTTTAAGGATCTACGCCTTATTATTAGATTTAAAGAGTTCTTAATAATTATAAGTAAGAGAATCCTTAAATAACCCTCTATTATTATTACTAAAGTTTTATTATAAGAAGTTAGAGATATCCTTTATATCTCTACTATTATTAGTATATATATTAGCCCTTTTAACTTTAATAATTTACTCTTATTACCTAGTCCTTTCCTCTTTTTACTATTATATTATAATCTTATAATACTCTTATACTACCTCTTTATTAGCTACTTTATAACCTATTAATATATACTATTATATATCCTTATTCTTCTATTACTTAAGGTTATCCTTATTTATCTTAGTTATAATAAATAAGGTAGGTAACGCGTTAATATAATACTTTTTATAAAACTTTTTATTAAAACTTTTTAAGGTATTTTTTATACTTATAAGTATATTCTTTAGCCTAATATACCTCTAGAATTTTCCTATAAAATTTATATACCTTAAAGTAAGAAGCCTTTATAATATTAAGACCCCGTCTTAAAAAGCGTAGTACTAATAGTATTATAAGGGTTATAATAACCTCTTATATATTATTATTACTTAATTTACTATTACTCTTAATACCCCTATTATTAATATTCCTATATATAATATAGTAATATACTATTATAATACTAGTATTAAAGCTTATTTTCAAACTAATAATAATCTCTAAGGCGTTAAAAAGCTATCTTAAATAAATAAGAGATAGGGGGATTTACTCCCTACTTTAAATATAATAATATAGCTAGTATTTATAAGGTAATTATATTAATATAGGAGATTATAGTTATTTTTATAATAATCCCTTACTAGTATTAGAGAAGATACCTTATTTACTTTATATAGCTATTTCTTAGCCGCGATAAACTTAGTAAATACTAACTATATAGCCTTATATATTATATAAGATAGGAGTCTTATAAAATATAATTAGCTAGTATTAATATATTAAGGCGTATTCTATTTCTAATACTCTAGCTTATAATAGAATATCTTAATTAGAGTTATTACCTTTATAGTAATTTTATTAGTACTTATCTTAATAGGAGTATATTAATAGGTAGCCTCTTTAATAACTAGGTATATATACTCCCCTTACTAAGTACTAGAGTAATTAAGGTTTAGCTATACTTTAGTATATACTATTATAAACTATAGTTCCTATCTCTTATAAAAGCTAGTTAGGTAATCCCTTTTATTTTAGTATAGATTTTCTAGTAATATTATATAATTATACTTTAATACCTCTCTTATTAGTAATTAAATATACGCTTATATTATATTAATAAGTTTTTCCTTCTACTTAATAGGATAATTTCTATAGGTTAGCCTCTTCTTAATAGCCTTAGTAGTATACTATTTATAAAGTTAAAGAAAATACTTAAAGCTAATATTATCTAATTAGGAATCCTAGAGCTCTAAGGTAAGCTTTATAATAACGCGTATCCTTTACTCCGTATTATTACTAATATAGTCCCTTAATAGTATTAGAATATTAATATTTTTTCTTATTATTACTACTATTAGCCTAGTAGTAAAGTCGCCTAATAAGACCTTTAGCTTATAGTAATTATTATAGAAAAATAGCTCTTATATATAAGTATTTATAAATAAAAAGGTATTAGCTAACTTAGACTAAATAAAGTAATAAGTAATAGGTATTAACCTTAATATATTTATTACGTAGATAAGTACTAATAATAGTAGGCTATTCTTATTTATATTAAATATAATATTAGTAATTACTATAAAATAGCTAGTAAATTACCTTACTATCTTAATTTATTTAGAGCTAGTAAAGAAGAAGAATTCTACTTATTATAATTAATAGATATTTTATTTAATAATATACTTCTCTTTTATATATATAGAAAGGCCCTAATTTTTAAGGGAGTAAAGTATATACTAGAGCTCTTATTAAAGTATCTACTTACTCCCTAAATAGACTAGGTTATAGTACTTAGATTAAGATAGACTTAGGCCTTTTATTTATATTACCCTTCTAACCTTATTAAAGGGTAGATTTACTATTCTAAGATTAAGAGCTATTAATTTAGTAATAGCGCGATCTAGATTATAATAATAATATTCTTTAAGTATAAATAGATTATCTAGTATAGTATAATTATACTTACTTTCTAAGATAGAAATTTACTACTATATATCTCTTATATAATACTAGAGTTTAATTTTATATTTATAATTATTCTAGTTAATATAAGAATTTAGTTATTAATAGGTATCTACTATTCCTTTTATAATAGCTTAGATTTTCTTATATATATTATAAGTCTTCTTATTATAATAAGTATACTTAAAGATATACTATTTATATTCCTTATATTTACTATAAGTAATAATAATAGTAAAGCCTTATATATAGGCCTAGTTCTATAGCTATAATTAGGTATCTTCTTTACTAGTAAAAACTTTATAATTAACAGGGGGACGCTTATAAGAAGTAGGAAATATAATAAAAGTATAAGCCTTCTTATTAGTAATATCTTTAGTATATAACTATGTAATAACTACGAGTCTTAATATAATAGGGGAGAATAGGGATAATAGCGGGGTAAGAGATTATAGGATAATAGCGCTAGTAAGTAACTCCTAAGGCCTAGTCTAATATTATACTAATAGTAAACTATTATAAGTAATAAGTTTCCCTTTATAAAAGATATAGTAAATAATTATTTAGAGTTGTTCTATAATTACTATTAATATTATTTAGCTACTAGAAAATACCTGTAAAAATTCAAGATTTTTACTTAGGAAAAGTATACTTAAAAGTATAATTCCTTTATTTATTAATAAGTAATAATAGTTATAAGGTAAATTTAAGTCTATATATAATAGATATTTATACGAACTTCTATATATAGTAAGAACCCCCTTAAGTATTATAGGAGATATAAGGTAAACGTTACTAGAAATATTAATTCTAGATATAAGGGATTATTTATAATAGTTACCTAGTACTAGAGTATTAATAAATAGTTATTAGGCCTACCTACCTTATAACTCTACTATAATATTACTATTTAGGACTAATAGGGTATAACTAAGTATACTATTATTAGATAACTTATTATATTAGTTATTATTAGGAAAAGACGTTATTATTATTAAGATAGAAGTATTAAAAGACTAATACTATCTACTAAGTACCTGACTAATTATAGGATATCTAGTATAGTAATATTCTATTCTACTAATAACTTCTACGCTATTAGACTATTTAATATAATTCTTAAATTATTATACCCCTTATATTATAATATATCTTTTATACTCTTATAATAACTATTAATAGTTATATTAGATTTATCGCGTTAATATAGAGGAATCTATTAGACGTAGGAGTTAGTATAGCCTAGTATTTATCTAGCCCTCTAAAGTTTAACTAGTAGTATTTAATAAACTAAATAGTAGAATAGCTTATTTTTATTATTAGAAAGTCTAATATTATAGTCTAATATAAAGATATAACTATATAACTAAGTATAATATTAGGCCGTTTTTATACTTCTAATATTATAATTCTTATTCTTATAAGCCGCTAAGTAGCTATTAATAAGATCTAGGCGTTAATAATAAGTTATAACTAATATATTAGGGGTAGTCTACCTATTATCTAATAGTACCTACTTATATATAACATTTCTTATTATTTAGCTAGATATATATTTAGGAGTTTTAGGCCTAATAATATAAAGGTTTCCCTATCTTATTACCTATAATAGAGCTACGTATAGCTAATTATAACTAAAAGTAAGCCTAGTCTATAAGTTAATACCTACGTACTTTATTAATTAGCCTTATAATTTATTAATAGTTATAATAAATGTAGGTTAGATAGGGTACTACTTATAAATAAAGGGGGTAGGAATCTACCTATTATTTTCTTTAGATTATAATAGCGTCTTAAATAGTATTACCTTCTTATTATTATAGGTACTACTTATAATCTCCCTCTTAAAGATATACTTACTATATCTTATTACCCTTAATCAGGTCCTATTATATAGATATAGCGGATTAAGGTTCCTTAGTAATATAACTAGTACGCCTAGCTTAATATATAGCTTATAAGATAGTAGGGAGGGTTTATAGAACTTATAAAAGTACTTAGGGGGGAAGAGTTTATTATCTTCTTCTAATATAATATAATTAATACTCTAGTATATAATTATATTACTAGGGATATATAATATTATCTTAGTATTAATACTAGTAATATCTTTATTTATAATAGTAAGAATAGCCCGTTCTAATAGATAAACCCTCTAAGAGATATTTATCCTAATATTAATATAGATATTCTTAACTAAATTATTAATAGTATTTCCTAGGGTATAATTATATTTCTAATATAATATATCTTTATTAGTAGTAGGGCTTTTCTAGATATTAATACTATAATTAATAGCGAGGAGATCGCTTATAAATAGTCCTATTTTATAATATATAATATCTATTAGGTTAGGATTATTAAGTTACTTATTAATAGTAAGATTTAAATATATAACCTTATTCTAGAAATAGGCCTTTTAAAGATACGCCTTAATAACCTAGCTACTAGATCCTCCTAGAATAACTAGGAGTATTTATTAGAAGTTACTATAAAAGTAGACTACCTTACCCTTAAAATAAGCCTAGTTATTATTATAAATATCTTAAAGGCTATAACTAATAGCTTCTATATTATATTAACTCTATATAGGAGACTTATCCTAAAAGATAATATAAGCTCGCTTAATTAACTTAGTAAGATTAGTCCCCTTCTTAATCCTATATAAGGAGGTAGTATTAGAGTCTAGGAGTATCTTAAATTATAAGTAAATAGTCTAACCTCCTTATAATAGTATTAATATAATACTAGAAGATACTACTATTAGAGTAACCTTTTACTAGGAACGTAGCCTTTTTATAATAGTATTTTATACTATTATCTTACTAGTCCCCCTAGTACTATTAAGGAAGAATAGTATACCTAGAGTACTAAATTTATTATTAGTATTAATATTAATAGCGGTAATAATCTAATTAGTAGTATAATATTAATTAGTATTTAACCTATTTTATAAGACCTTAGCCTTATTAGGGGTAATTTAGTAAGATATTTCTTCCCGTAAAAGTCTATTTAGAATATTATTAAAATTATTAAATAGAATAGTTAGAATAGGTAGGCTATATTAGGCTAGATCCTTAATATATTTAAGGGTTAATTAATATTCTAATTAGCTATTAATTAGGTAAAGGGCGTACTATTTAGTAAATAACTATTACTTATAGTAATTATCTAGGATCTAAAGTATTAAAAAATCCTATTATAGGAGGTATAAGTAGTTATTTAAAATATACTCCTTATATTTATTTTATAAGGTAAGGGCGTTAGTAGGTTAGAGTTTAATTAATATTAATATAAAAAGACTATATAGCTTATAACCTCTCTAAAAATCCTTTCTCTTATTAAGGATCTTATTAGTATATCTATTATTTTTAGTTAACTTAAGCTCTATATAAGCCTCCTTCTATCCTATAAGCTAGCCGTCTACTATCTATAGGTTATTAAATAATATAGCCCCCTTAATATAATAGAGGAGTAGTTAGTAATAGTAGAGATCCTTAGTTTTAAGATTAATAAAATTAATATACCTAAGAGTCTCCCCCCTTTTATATATTTTCTAATGTTTATTTCTTTTATGCTAGGTAAAGACTTTAGGAAAATTAGTATATAGATAGTTAAGTAGGTCCCTTATAATAGTAGGATATTTCCCGTTCTATTTGATAAAAGGTAATAGCTAACTATTATTATAAGCTTCCTTAGTAAGATAATTTATATTAAAAAACTCTATTAATATAGTCCTATAGAGCTTATTACTATCTATTAGCTTTTATTTAGTAGCCTTATTAATAGCCTAGTTATTAACTAGCTTAAAAAGGGTATATTATTAATCTAGGAAGTAGATTTATAAATACTTTATATAAGGCTTTATAATACTTATACTAAATAAGAGTATCTTCTAGATAGCCTTAGTAGACCTAATGTAATAGGCTAACTAGAACTCTATAATCTTATCTACTAACTCCCCTTACTATCGCGGCTAGTTATTAGGAGCGGAGTTATTATTATTACGCGTATAATTCCTAGTAAGGGAGATATTAGCCTAATTAGGTCCCTTATAAATATATTTATAAAGATAGAAAATAGACTTAATAGAGCTATAGATCTTAATATTAATATAGGTACTATATTTCTTTAATAGGTATAAGTTATAGGAGATAACCTATCTATTATTAATAGAGGAATTAGGTTCTAAGGGGCTAACTAGATATTTATAGAAAGGATAACTCCTATTAAGTATAAAAGACGTCTCTTAGTAAAAATCCTTTAGAAAAGCCTTATTATAATAATTCTTCTCCTAACTATAATATCTATTACTAGGGACGCTAGTATAGTAATTATAAACTATATATTATAAGACTAATTTATATAATATATTATCCTATTATAAAGGGGGGATAAATACTTAAATAATACTATTAATATTACTAACTATCTAGATCTAATCCTCTTCCCGTATAATAAGGAGAATATAAGTATATAAGAGACCTTACTTCTAAAACTTAATAATATAATAATAGCTTATATAAATATTAAGGATATATTCCTTAAAGAGGTCCTTTATTAGCTCCTAGAGCTTCTAATTAAAGATATAGGTAATTAGGTTATAATAGTACTCTAATATCTAACTAGATACTAGTAAGCTCTAAATATTAGGCTTCTTAGGATTATATATAAAGGTAATAAAAAAATTAGGTTTACCCCTTTTTTAGACTATTATTATAATGTCTTATATTCTCGCTTTTATAGTACGTAGGCTTCCTAGTATTATTAATAGGAGGATAGTTACCTTACTACTAATATCTTTAAGCGAGATATCTAGATTAGTACTAAGCCTATCTATTAGGCTAGAGTAATAGTCTGCCTAGATAGTCTATTAATTCTAATAATACTAATTTAGATTATTAAGCTCTATTAATATCTAGATATTAGTAGCCTAGTAGCTAAATAAATATCTACTATTAATAGTATAATTAAAGAAATTAGGCTAGATCTAGATATTAATTAACTAATTATTTAAATTATATTAACTATCCCCTAGCTATTATCTAAATAATTTAGAACTATTTATAACTAAGTAGATTTAAGTCTAGAAAATAACTAGGGAAATATATTAAATAGTCTTACCTATATCTATTTTATATAAAATTAATATCTTATTACTTACTAAGACCTACTATAACCCTAAGGTATATACTCGCCGGTAATATACTAGTCTAGCTCCTACTTAGGGTTACTACCCTCTTTCTACTCTAGTTTATTATTACTACTAATTAAGGTATACTAGGTAAGTGTACTAGTAATATAGTTCCGTCGCGATATATATAGTAGATAGTTACCTAGAAGCTAATAGCTAGCTAATAGGAGGCGGTTATACTATAACTATTTATTAAATAAAAATAGGAGCGGATATTAGAGGCCTATATAGGAAGGATATTAATTAGAGATTAATATAAGGCCCCCCTTAATAATTTTTAATATAGATATCCCGCTTAATCTAGCCTCTTATAGCGTTATTAGGAGTTATTATAATATAAGTAACATCTATAAAGGTAGGCTAATTATAAGTACCCTTATCCTATTATTTAAGATTTAACTATTAGATATAGATACTTATAATATTAATAGGATATTATAATTTATCCTCTTTAAGGCGGTTATAATAGGATTTAAACCCCTAGATATATAGGTTAATAGACTAGAGGGTATACTAAATAAATATAAGGGTATCTTAATTTAAATTATTAAAATATTAATAGTAAATATCTAGTTACTCCTATATACTATCTAGTATATAGATCTAGGCGAACTTTAGCCTAAGGCTATTATTAGTAATAAGAGGACCTATAATATAATAAATAGACCCCTAGATCTAGAAGGTAGTTTAACTAATATAGGTATTAATATTAGTTATACCCTTACTTATAAAGGAGAGATAATTATTATAACTAATAATATTATCTAAAAATTCTTTATTATATATAGTCCTCCTTCTTATAAACTATCTATTAATAATAATATTATTTATATTACTAAGTAGTTTATTAATAAATTATACCCTAAGCTCTACCTCCTTTTAAGGCCCCTTAAGTAATAAGTTAATATCGGCTAGCTTATATAACTAGTTAGGGGATAGCTAATTATTCTTCCTACTATTATAATATAGCTATTAACTATCCCCTAAGTTACTATATTTATTTTTCTATAATAGTACATTATAATAGGGGTATATATTTATAAGGAGGTTAAATAATTTATTAACTAGGTAGGGTACTATATCTCCTACTATCTAAGGATCCCTATATACTTAATATCCCTAACCTAGTATCCGCCCCTAATATATATTATTCTAACGCCGGTATAAACCTTATTAAATAGGGGGCTAGTACTTAGTATTATTATCTTAATTAGCCTACTAGAAGGCGTACTAGTAACGCGTATCTAGATAATATTTAGGAGGTAGTAGAGGAGTAATTTCTTAGGGGGTCTCTTTAAAGATAGAGTAGGTTATTAAGGGTTCCTAGGTAGAATAACTACTTAAATAGTTATATTAGCAAGGGCTATACGCTACTAGGGAGTAATACTATTATAAAGGTAGTTATAAGAGTAAGTACCTAATAGTATTTCTCTAGGGCGAGGTTCTATTAATATAATATCTCTAGGGTTTACTAGTAAGTTACTAGATTTAAGTTAGGTACCTAAATTAGTCTTCTTTAAGCGTCTTATATACCTTATACTATTTATCTTATAAGATCTAACCCTCTTATTAATAGTATTAGGGTATAGGTTAGAAAGAGCTAGGCGCTTAGAAGGTATTAGTAGGGAGTTAAAGGAGCTAAATTTAGTATAAGAAGGGTAATACTATATTATTTAAAGGCGGCTAGTATAATTTATATATTATAGATTATAAGGAGAGGTATTAATATCTATATAATAGTATTAAAAATATAAAAGAGGTAGGAAGAAAAATTTATTAACGCGGTAGGGAGGCGCTAAGATATAAGATAGTTAGACTAGATTAGTAGGTAAATATATAGATTTAGATATATCTTTTTAATTAATAGACGGATTTTAATAATTTTTAAAGTATTAAGTACCTTAAAGTAAGCTAAGTAATATTATCTATATAGAAAATATTATAGAGTATTACTATAGATAAAGGTAGAATATAAAGAATTATTAGAGTTTTAATATTCGCGCTAGGCCTAGAGGGGTAATTAGGGTACTTATTAACTAACTAATAAGGTGTAATAAGCTTAGGGTCCTAAATTATAGATATTCTATTATAGTAAAGAAGATTAAGGTAGTATATAGATATTTTATAAGTATAAAATTTTAACTTATAATCCTTAATATATAGCTAAAGTACTAATTAGAAACCTTATAAGAGGCTTTATTTAAGGCTATAAATTTACTAATTATACTCTATATATATATTCCTATAATATTACTATTATATAACCTCGCTATTATACTTACTTAAAAATATACTACTTATTTCTCTATAGACCCTATTAAGCCGTAGGGCTAATAGGGTCTAACTATTAGAACTTAAAGTTATATAATAGCTACTCCTACTATATTATAATAAATAATTATATTAATAGTAGGAGTATATATTATAGAGTAGTATATATATATAATATTAGCGTTTAAATAATACTAATTAGTTATAGTACGTAGTAGTTATATTAGTAAGCGTATATCACGTTATATAAACCACCGCCCCGTAAATGTAGCTAGGGGGACTATCTAGGGGGACTGTCCTGAATGGAGTTGGATGTGTTGTCCTAGACAGGGGTTGTTGCTTTGAAAATGCCTGTGTACGAGATGCACGCCGAATACGTCTTGGGCACGTGGCGAGTGAAGATTTCAGCGAGGGACTGCAACTGACTCGCGGTAACTTCCGGCCGACCACTGTCATCTTTCAAGCTGTTGTATCTGTACTCAACAGACAAGATCAGCCAAGAACTAAATTGCGATCATGAAGACATACAGGGCGATATCAGTAACAAGTCACGTACATGTGGTTTGAGGTTTGAAGGTCAGCAAAAGAAGGGCTGTGATGAAGGCCGGGGAGACCGCTCGGTAGGAGAATAGCTGTCGCCATAGGACCGGTAACTAATATCTTCTGATTGTCAATTGCTGAATAGGCAGATGTTTTTAATCTGGCAGGCGATTATGTTCTTCCTGAGAGCTAAGATGCAGATACAAGGCTTCTTCAAATGTTCGAGAATGAGTCATATCCAAATCAACTAATATTGACTGCAGGGTGGTAAGTCATGATTGGCAGGATGCCGGTGCGAATCCTTAGCAATCTGCAGGGGACTTTAGAATTATAGGATTAGTTATTAGGTACCTTGGTCCCGATTATAAGTCTTCGTACCATCCGTACTTTTTAAAAATTAAAGTCGTACTTTTCACTAAGCTATAACTTTTCTCCCTCTAATTAGGAACTTCTAAACCTTATAGATCTAGCTTAGAATAAGTTAGTTTATATCCTATATAAATTTCTAAAAATAATATTAGGTTTTTAATTAATAGATAAGATAGAAAGTAAAAGTAATAAAATCCCTAATTTACTAGTACTTTATAAATCTCTATTATAATATTAATAGAATTTTATAATTAAGTAAAGAGATAGAAAATTATTTATTTAAAGTTCTTTATTTATTTATTTTCTTAGGATTTTCCTTAGTAGTAATTAAAAGGTAATAGAAGTATATATAATACGACTTTTAATGGTTTTTGGTGTAGAATTACGTGGGGTGCTAAAACTTATGGCCTAGTACTATATCTGTGGGGGTTGTGACCGCTGGTCAGGCCAGTAGAAGGTTGCCTAACCCAAGGTCAATGAGCAATCTGCTAGATCGCATTGATCTCTTGCGTGAAGGGGCCTCCTCTCACTCTTAATAATTTAAAGATGGTCCGTGGAAGGAACGGCGAATGCTTGAGAAGGGAGGAGCGAAAACTCGTGGGCTAGAAATGGTTTTCCAGGAGGCATCTCCCAGGAATGAGGATAAGGCGGTGGATGCGGGCTTGCGTGGAGACGGCATTGTTACCGGCACGACTGAACTCCTAGGAGGCTATCCCATGTCCTGGCATGGCATCCGTCTCAAGGGATCCTGCGCCTAGAAGAGCCTAGCGTGAACTGTGGCTCCAGGGCGAGGACACCAACATTGGTAATAGATTTCATCCACTCTTGACTAAGTTTATCACAATGATTTGAGCATTGTTGGCGCAGACAGCCCCCACTGTGGCCATATTGTTAGTGCGTTGACGATGCGCGTGCCGATTCTTTTGCCTCAAACTCCCGCAGCAACCGCTTTGCGTTCCCCAGCTCGCTCCTGGGCAGCCACGTATCCTTCCAGCGCACCCTCCATTCGTAGCCCTTCCCCACCCTTAATTTACCAACAATCTTTCGGATCTCGCATTCATCCTGTTCAAGTGCTGAAGTTTGGGCCTCGAATTGCAGGGGAAGTGGCGGAGTCCTGGCGCTTAAGGGGCTTGCGACCGCTGCCGCTCCGTAATCATCTTCGCCGCCCCGAGCACACGGATGCTGGGGAAGAGCCACGTCGGGAGAGGCCGACCGATCGATAGGTTCGGTAGGAGGCTTGAGGATGATTGGAGCATTGAAGCCACTGTGGGTCTTAAGCTCTTCCCTCCGGAGGGAGCTAAGGAGGTATGCAGTTCCGGTCTCTGGCTCAACGGTGGTGGCCCTGGTAGAAGCGCTAGCTTCGCTGGCCTTTCCGCCGTCATCCTCAACCACGAGAGGGTCATTTAGAGTAATCGGGGCCCCCCTAGTCGCAAGCTCCTAGGGGTAATCAGCCACTCGTCGTCACCAGCCAAATGACGCTTTTTTACATTTCTCCCTATTAGCTTTATACTTTAATTACCCTATTAAACTATTTAATTTTAACTTCTAAATCTTATATATAAATATTAGGAACTAGACTAGAGGCTAGTTCCTAAGGGCTATATCGGCAAACTGGGAAACCTGTAAAATACAAAAATATACGCATTATGCGTACATGACTGATGCGCTCATGTGTCAGCCCTGGAGCTCGTTATAACACCGTGAGTTGTAAAATACGCATTTAGCAACTTTTAGAAATACTAGGTAATAGGACTAATAGGGGATAAGTCCTACTAATTAGCTATAATATAACTATACTAGGCTAGTATTAACTAGGTAATTATAATAAGGTACTAAGTCTTATTAATAATTAGTACTAATACTTAGTAAGAGAATTAATCGCAGGCGTAATATAGGGATAGGATACGGGGCTAGGCTAAAGGAGGGTACTCTACGCGTATATAAATCACGTGAATCGACTATATTTAAAACCTATATTACGCTAGCGTTAACGACGTAGCCGCTATAGCTCTAGCGAGCTTCCCGTTTCTTCCTAGCGCTAGAGGAAAATCACGGATTTAAGGCCTTAAATCCAGATTTTCTATATTTAGGGTTTTTAGGCTAGAATAAAAAAAACCTGAAATTTTCCTATTTATTACCTGTATTTTACCTGAAAAATACGCTTTTAACGGAATTAGCAGTTTTATTTATTTTACGCAGGTTCCTAGTTTACTAATATAGAATAGATAGTATAAACTACTAGTAAGTAGGTAGCATTATAAAGGTAGACTTAATACTCTAGTAACTTTATTATTATAAAAGAACTAATCTCTACTTTTTAAGGAGGTAGAGGGAGGACTATTTAAATACCCCTTAAGGAAGCTACCTAGCCTTTTAGATATCTAGATAAAAGGATATCTATTAGGATAATAAGAAGCTAAACTAATACTACTAGGATATTACTAGTAGGTTATATTATACTAGCTAGATATATTAAGATATCTTAATAATTACCTCCCCTTTAAGGGTATTTATCTTTAAATACTAACTATTACTATTTATAATAGGACTTATTAAAAACCTTTAAAACTCTAGTAGGGAAAGTAAGGGAAAGAGTTCTAAGGATAATAATAATATAATAATAGTAATATACTACTAATATTATATACTATTAATAGATAAAAGCCTTTATAATTATAATTTATATTAGTAGTAGGATATAATTATTAATTAAGTTTACTATTATATTACTTTATAAATATATAATATAAATAATAATATAAAAGTTAGGTAATAGTATTATACTATTAAATCGCGTAGTTAATATATATAATATAGTATATAATAAAGTTATATTTTATTTACTTCTAACTTCTTTTATAACTACTACTATTAATATTAACCTATTATAAGTTACTTTAAGTTATATTTTAATATATTAATAATAGAAGCTAACGCGTTTAATATTAATACTATTAATACTTTATAAGATAACTACTATTAGAGTATAAATATAATATAAAGGATTAATTACTAATATAGTATTATATATTAAATAATTAACAACTATAATAATAACTAAGGTAAATCTCTATTAATTATCCTTTACTACTTTATATATATTATTACCCTATAATAGACTTTAGTTATCTTTAAATATATTATAAGTATATTACTTATAAATTACCTTCTTATATAAATTTATTATATTAGTTATTTAAAGACCTTATTAATATCTTATTATATTATACTTCTTTTAAATTATTCTTATACTCTTTATACTTAAAGGTATTCCTATTAGCTAACTCTTATAATAGATAATTAAACCCTCTTACTACGCCACGCTACCCTATTATCTTTAATACACTAAGTACCTAGGTTTAAGTCCTAGGTTATTATATAATTATAAGATTAATAGGGCTTATAAGAGGTACTACTACCTTTATAAACCTTATAAATTAATTTATAATAATAGGATTTTAATATAATTTACTTATAACATATTAATAGGTTATAAGTCCCTCTTACCTTTTATACTTATTTATCTAGCCTCCTTACTTATAGCCCTATTATTATCCTTTAAGGTAGAAAGTTACCTTATTATACTACCTTTATAATATAAGTTACTACCTTTAAAATTAAGGTAGAGGTAGTAATTTACTTAGGGGAGCGCGGTAAAACGCTTTTATATAAGTTATAAACCTCAAAGGAATTACTACGCCTTAATATAAAGGTAGGTAATTAGGTAGCTATTACCCTAGAGGGTATCTTAGATATAATAAGATAGTAGGTAAGTTCTTTTATTATATATTTCTTATAATATATATTAATACTTTTATAAGAGGGGTTAACTACCCTTATTATAATAGAGGTTAATAAGGAGTTAGGGGAGGTAAGTATATTATTAAAGTATTCTACTATCTTTATATAAGCTAATTATATATTAGGAGGAGGATAATAATAATTTTAATAAGGGGGAGACAAGGGAGATAAAGGAGGATATAAATACTCGCCGGAAAGATATAGGATTTAATTACCGTATAAGCTAACGCATTTATTACATTAACTTTAGAGCTTTATATCTTAGCGAGTTTTAGAGGTTTTTATAAAGTTTTTTTTAGCGTTAAATAGGGTTTAGGCTATATTTTTAGCCTATAAAAAATATTACCTAATTAGGCCTAGTTCGCGATTTGCCACTGGGATATCCCGTGGGATATCCCATCCCAGTCTGAAAATCGCCTCGATCCCATACCGAAATCTCATATCTTTCCGGCCCGTAGATATAAAGGAGGAGGAAGAGGCTATTATACCTCCTATTATTATATTACCTACTCCTACTCCTACTAGCCCTAGCCGCCCTTCTTATAATAGTAGTACTATTAGTACTACCCCCTCTACTTATAAGATTCGCGCCTCTTACGCCCCTTATACTCCTTATACCCCTATTACTCCTATTCTTATATATACTCCACCTACCCCTATTAGGTATACTACCTTATCTTCTAACTTATTTATTATAAGCCCTACCTTATCTTCTATAAGCCTTAGCTCGCCTTAATATACTCCCCTTATAAGACCTTAATATTATACCTTTAAGTAAAGATTCTTTTCTTAGGTTATAAGGATTTTCCCCTTAATTAATTCTTTTCTTATATACTTTTTTATTAAAATCTCTATTATATAAATATAACTTATAACTTATCTTATATAACTTAACTTTATAATTAAATAACTTTATTATAATAGTTATATACTAGTATTTTACTTATAATACTTCTTTATTATATATATATATTTTATATTCCCTTTATAAGTCTTTTATATTTATATCCTTAATAGATATCTATTAATTATATTCTATTTTATAATTAAACTATTTAATTAAATAATATTAAATACCTTTACTTCTTATTCTATCTATAATTTATTTTACCTTATAATATTCTTTAATATTAATAAGATTTAGAGGAGGTATAAATAGTTACTTACCTTTATTAAGATAGCTTTAATATAATTTTAATAAAGAAATATAAAATATAAGATAGATTCTTTATACTATTAAGAGACTTAAGTAGTACGCCTAGTATCTAATTATATCTACTACCTTAAAGGGACTAGTATACTTATATAATAGCTTTTAATTTAATCTTTTCTACTTTAAGTTCTTTATAACTAATATTATTAGTTCTCCTATTATATAAGACTTTGAGATATAAAGTTTATTATAAAACTTTATAACTTATACTCCAATAATCTACTATTAATCTACTAGTATAACTCTTATTTTTAAAAGGTTTTCTATATAATCTTTAATTATAAGTACTCCTTCTAAAAAGTTATCCCTAACTTTATCTTCTATATATAAATTATATCTATATATTATATAAAATAGTAAATAACTTAGTATAATATAAATATTATTATAATACGCGAATTTAGCTATTAAGAGTTATATAATTCAATTACTTTATCTTTATTTAAAAATACCTTAAGGTAATATTCTAATATTTAGTTTTAATATTTAATCTACCTATCTATTTATAAATAGAAGGTAGTACTTAGTTATCTCTTTATCTTTATATAATAATAGACTTCTAATTAATAGGTACTTATAAATAAGGATCTCTAATCTAATATAATACTTATTAATAAATTATACTATAATACTATATTCTTAAATAAGATCTTAGCTAATTTAATAGTAGTATAAATACTTTTAATTAAAAGGTATTAAACTATCTTTATATACCTATTAATAATTATAAGAATAGAATTATATATAGAGTTTCTATATTTACTAGGTAGTAAGCTTATAATAAAATCTATAAAAAGTTCTTCTTAAAGCCCTTTAAGTTATAATAAGGATATTATATTATTATAAAGTTTATATCTAGGAGCCTTTACCCTTTAATATATTTTGTAAGTTTAGATATATAACTTAGTATCTATTAATATTCTACTTTAATAATACTTATATTAGAGTAACTCTAAAGTTTTTTATAACTTAAAATAACTTATTAAGGTATTATTATAATACCTTATAATAATTTCTATATATAATACTAAATTATCTAGTATATAAAGTACTCCTTTAAATCTTAATAATCTTATAAAATTAACCTTTTAAGGCTATTTAATAGTATTTTACTTAGAAGCTATATACTTTACCTTATCTTTCTATTTAATAATAAATAGATTATTACTTTATAATAAGAAGATAAATTCTTTTAAAGATTTTAATCTAGCTTTATAAGCTATTTTAAGTCTAATAAGTACTCTTACTAGTACTTATAAGATATATTATTTATAATTAATAACCCTAGTAATAGGATAAAATAGTAGTGCTACTATATTACTTTAATACTAAGAAGGTAGTTTTATACCTCTTCTATCTAAGTTTTTAGGCTTAGTTAAGGGTTTCCTAAGCCCTCTTAAGCTAGATAAGTTTATATACTTAGTTATTTCTTCTAGCTACTTTTAACTAGAGATAATACTTCCTAAATTTACTAGTTTATTTTATAAGGTAGGTAGAAGCTAGTCAAATAATATCTTAATATTATTATAATTAGGCCTATATAATAGAGTATTTATAGGATTCTTCTTACTAGGTTAATATTTAACATTAAAGTTATATATAACTAAATAAATAGCCTATTAAACTTAATAACTATTTAACTACTTTACTTATATTAATCTCCTAAGATTATTATAGTTTATAAGTACTTTAATAGTATAATAACTACCTTCTATATAGTATTACTATTACTTAAAGGCTTTAATAATTATTAATAGCTCTTAATTATATATCTTATACCTAGTCTTAATAGGTATTAATTTATAAGACTAGAAAGCTACTAGATACTAAGCCCTATTATTATCCTATTAGGATAAGATAGTAGTTATAATAAAATTAGATATATCTATTTTAATCTAGATTTTCTTATTAGGATTAAAATATATTAAAATAGGTATAATTATAAAGGTATAATATAAGTTATAAAACGCCTTCTCTTTACTAGTACCTTATATAAATAGTCTTAACTTCTTCCTATCCTTACTACCTTTTAAAAGGCTAGTTAAGGGGGATACTATTTATAAATAGTAATATATAAAATACTAATAGAAGTTTATAAATCTTAAGAATACTTAGACTTCCTAATATATAGTTAATACTAGCTAGTCTTAAATAGTAAATACCTTATAGCTATCTATTAATATACTATTAATACTTATAATAAATCTAAGGAATTCTATTAAATTAATATAAAATTTATATTTCTTTTAGTTTATATAAAGTTAAAACTTTTATAACTACTTAAGTACCTAGTAGATATATTACTTATAACTTAAGATATCTTTTAATTAAATTAAAATATTATTAAGGTATACTATATATAAAATACTATTTTCTATTTATTACCCTTATAAATATAAATCTTATAATAAGTATCCTTAAGGTCTAATTTAATAAATATCTTTATACCTTATAAGTAATTAAGTATTTTACTAATTAAAGGGAGAGGATAATAGTTCTTTACTATTACTTTATTTAACTTATAATAGTTAATATATAATTATAAGCTACTATCCTTCTTAAATATAAATAAAATAGGAGCCCTCTTAGGACTAGTAGACTCTTATATCTAACTTTTTAACTTAATATTATCTAAGTAGATACGTAGAGTTTCTAACTCCCTTTATAATAAATTATAAATAGGCTTATAAAGAGGCTTATAACTATTTATATTAATAATGTAGTCCCTAGGCTTAAATAGGGGTAGTCGTCCTACCTCCTTATTTAAAAAGATATCTAAAAAGTTATAAAGACTTTTAAGTAGCTCTAGTACTTTATTATTAAAGCTTTAGGTTTCTGCCTAGGATAACCTAATATAAATAATAGTATAAATAGCTAATTTACCTTTAAGGGTATCTATAAATACTTATAACTCTAGGATAGATATATTAATAAAGTCTAGTAGAAATTACTACTTTTAACTCCTTAGATCTACTTATACCCTAGCTTCTAATAAGGTAGGTATACTAAAAAGAATTAGTAACCTCTTCTTCTTAATTATATAAAATATACTAGTATATTAACCTAGCTACCCCTAGCTATTAATAAGATAGTACTCTACCTAGTATATATTATAATAATAGACTAACTAACTATTTATCTATTTAGGACTTAATAACTAATAACCCTCTAAGGGTTTTAAGTTATATTACTTAATAAAGCTTTAAGAGATAATATGAATCTTTACTCTTATATCTATTAGGAAGTTTATATAGTCTTATATACCTTATATATTAATAGAACTACTAATATTAATATTATAAACTAATAATAAATCCCTTTTAATAAGTAAGCGCCCTAGTATTAAGGTCTTAATAGAGGCGCGCTTCCTTTTTTTAATTTAATAGTCCCTTTTCTAATAATATTAATAAGTATTATATTTAAGTTCCTAGGTATCTTAGGCCTATAATAGTCTTTATTATAATACCCCTTCTTTTTATAATTAAAATATATTAACCCTTCCTTAATATCTAGTAATTTATTATAACTACTAGTAGGTTAAATACTTCCTACTTTTATAAAAAGATTAATACCTCTATCTTAACTTCCTTTCCTCTTCTAACCTTTATTCTACCTATTAGAATAATCCCCTTTTTTAGTAATATAACTATTACCTACTATTATTTTAATATAATACTACTAATTATTCTTTAACTAAGTAGTAAGGGTAATTAGGCTTTCTTTAATTATAAGAAGGTTTTAATAGTTTATAAGGGCCTTTTAAAGGTTTAAATATAATTTTATAAAGAAATTAATCTATTAATATTCCTTTAAAAAAGGAGGGATTTATAATTTAATTTTATTTAAATAATATATTAAAGCTTTATATTAACTAATTAGGGTTTTATTATATATTTAAATATAATTATATATTATAAAGCTAGTAGTTTACTAAGTCCTTAATAAGGTTTAATAAATATTAAGTAAAGTACTCCTAGGTAACTACTCTCCTTAATAATAACTTTTTATAATAATCTTATAACTTAATAGATTTACCTTCTAAGAATTATATAGCCTAAGTAACCTTTATAAACTTAATTAAGAATTTATTAGATATTAATTAGAATATAATATTTATAATATAATACTATTTTTTATACTTATATATATTCTTCCCCTTATAAAAGAGTAAGTCCTTAAGCTTTAAATAGCTCTTAAGGTATTAACTACTAGGTTCTTCTAACTAGCCTTTAATAGACTAACTTAAGGTAAAACTATTAAAGATAGATCCTACCTTAGGATTTAATATACCTTATATATTAATACTCTAATTTAAAGGGTAGTCCTTTATTAGACCTAATCTTAACCCTTATTATATCCCTCCTAATAATCTACTAATAATTTAATATAGATCTAATATAATTATATCTACTTCTACTTATAATTAAGCTACCCTTTTTTAAATACTTTAAAGCTTTCTTTCCTTTCTTAACTACTCTTCTTTAACTTTAATAATAGTAATAAGTTTATTAAGTATAATTATACTAATAAAGGTTTTATTAGAAATTCTATTATTAAGTATATTATTTATTACTTTAATATCTCTTATATTAGACTTTAATATTATCTTAATATTATTATAATAGATTTTTAATAGGTTTTTATCTTACTTAATATTAGATATCTTTATATTATTATATTATTATAATTTAAACTATCTCCCTTTAAAGGTAGAGAGATTAGAACTATTAGGAACTAGACTAGAAGCTAATTCCTAAGGGCTAGAATAGATAGTATAAACTACTAGTAAGTAGGTAGTATTATAAAGGTAGACTTAATACTCTAGTAACTTTATTATTATAAAAGAACTAATCTCTACCTTTTAAAAAGGTAAAGGGTGGACTATTTAAATATCTTTTAAAGAAGCTACCTAGCCTCTTAGATATCTAGATAAAAGGATATCTATTAGGATAATAAAAAGCTAAACTAATACTACTAGGATATTACTAGTAGGTTATATTATATTAGCTAGATATATTAAGATATTCTAATAATAAAGTATATATCTTTTAAATAAATCTTAATAATAATTTATATTTTAATATAAATAGAGTTATAAAGAATTTTAAAATTCTTATATATATCCTTTCTTTAATATATTAATAATATTAAGTTAATAAACTTTTAATTCTTAATTTTTAATTTTTTTTATTAAAGAAAGGATATAATATAAATCTATTAAATATTTTAATATTAATAAAATTATACTTAAATTAGAGATAACTTAACTAAAATTTAATTAAATCTTAGAAATAATAAATTAAATTATATAAAATTAACTAAGCCTTAATAAAATAAATTATTTAAAAATATATAATAGTAACCCTTTTAAGTATACTTGGAAAACTTTAAAAGGTTAAAAATATATTAAAGTTAAGTTAAAGGAGAAATAAGTTAAATTATAAAGAAAGTAGATTAAAGTAAAATATAAGGCTTAATAATCTAAAAATAGCTTATTAAATTAAAAAAAACTATGATTTATAAGTTATTTAAAGTATATAGTCTAACCCTTTTAAGATAGGAAGGTTATAATTAAAGGATATATCTATATCCTAGAAACATCATTTAGCTGGTGACGACAAGTGGCTGATTACCCCTAGGAGCTTGCGACTAGGGGGGCCCCGATTATATCAGAGGAAAGGCTTCGACGCTGGTTAGAAATGCACTAAGGGGCTCACCTTGACTATCACCAGCCGCATTGGATGGACCCGAGCTTCTTGTGTTCTCGCGTTGCTGGAAGTTTTGCCAAGAGGGCGGCATTCTGAAGACAGGCTTAGGTAGCGATCGAAACCGTGCGAACTCAAGGTCGCTCATATCGTCGGCATCATCTGTCGCGTCGATAGGGTCTTTCGAGTTTTATAAGCCGCGGTATATAGCAATAGGACCTGCGGACTGATCCGTACGTCGGACCTTCTCCGAACTTGGCATTTCTTCGTCCTCCTTGTTCAAACCTGTATTGCCCGCCGTGCGCTTAGAGGAATCTCGAAGACCTGTAACGTCCGTGGCGTCCGTGGCCGTCCGGTCCCCATCTCCTTTGTGCCCATCTCCGTTGTGCTCGTCCCCTGTGTCTACCTTCTCTTTCCTTCCATTGGATTCACCGGAGGGACCATATCCGATATCTTCAAGGGCGCCACCACTTGATTCTGTCTATGTATCGGATATCGATGAGGGGGCTGTATCGGCGGGTGGTGGTAGTGGTGGAAGAGAAGGAGGAGGGTGGACGCTGTTACAACTGTCGACACCCCCACTAGTGTCTCCGTCTCGTGGTGGTTCGAGAAGGGGCGCATCAATGTAGTCGCTGGAGTTTGGGATGTCAAAGGCGCCGTCAGCCGGTCCTTCTTCGATTGCAAGGCTCGCTCCTGTATAACTGCAGGTCGTCCTGTGCTTCTTCGACATCACGTCATACTTTCTCAAGGGAAGGAAGGGGTTGGTCGTCTTCGTCGTAATCGTCACGACCGTGGCCGAGGTCCAGTACCGGCTCGCAGAGTTGCTCGCAAGAATCGGTTGGCAGGGGACTGGTCAGATTGACGACTTCGATGACATCGAAATTGGCAAGGGCCATCGCAGAGTCGCTTTGTCGGTGGTAAGAAGAGGGGAACGAATTGGCCGAGCTTCTGGATAGGTAGCGCGAGAAGTGCGAGGCCAATCGAGATGGCAGAGGGCAGGCCTTATATACCCAAGGGTTGGCAGGCCCTTCGCTGCCCTCGTCCCCGCACACAGATCCCCCCTCTTCTCCCGCATACTCCAGAGACCACCCATCGCCGATCTCCCAGCAACCCTGACGTCTCAAAGGGCAGGCATCCCATGCAGCCAACGCGCCGCTACAGTCCTCGCAGACCCCCTTATCGCCTAGAGGACGTCAGCTGAAGCAGCCGAGACCTTCGAACTGAGGCTGCCAGGAGGCGTCGGCTACACCGCGTCCTCCACGATGCCCAGCGAAGCACCAGACCCGCGTTTCGAGGCCTCATCGCCCAGCCCCTAGGGGCTCGTCTCCAGACTCTCGCGTCTCTACCGCCTCTATGCTCATCTAGCCATCCCCCGCTCCCCTTTTGGCCTTCGACCTCGATCGAGCTCCACCGTAGCAGCCAGTTGTACCATCACCATCCTCCGCCTCGTAGACTGCCTTGCAAGACACTTATCAGCGCCCTTCCAGCCCGGATCTTCGTCCTTCCGAGGCTCGTCACCAGTGCTCCACCAATGGTCCAAGATAGCGTCGGGGCAGCTGGAACCACCGAGGTCACTGTTCCCGATCCAGGTGTCGCTGGGCAGTGCATACGTCCGTCCTTGCGATCAAGTCGCCACCACGTCAGCAATGGCTGCTGCCTGAAAAGCAGCTGACCCGCATTCGAATCGAGGTGCCCAATCACCGCCCTCCAGATCGATTGCGGGGGGCGTCACCGGACCACGTTAATATCTAATAGTCGGCTTTCGGCAGTGGGAGGCAGCACACGTCTGTGCGCGCTCGCCGCTGCCCCTGCTAGATTGGCAGAGGCTGATGCCTGGAAGCGTGTCGAATGGAACCTGACAGAGATACCCAGTCGCCATTCCCACCCTGGAAATATCGGTGCGTCAGCCCTCCATCAAAGGCGCAGCAATCGTCGCTCTGCCATAGCGTGAGGCGGATTCATCTCTTTAGTCCTGTTGTTCACCCCAAGGAGCATTGGGCCGAGACAACCGCGATGCGGCCCCTCTCGTCGCTGAGGCCTTTCTAGTCGCTAGGGCCATCACGGGTAGCCTGTGAATACAAACTGGCAGGGCGGTCGCACCGCTGTTCCCAGGGATGTGGGGAGGGCCGACTGAGAAAACCTCAGGAGCGCTGAAGAAGGGGTGAAACCGCGGAAGGTTACGTCGTTCGAGGATAGAAGGAAGTGGGGCCTGCGTAAAGGAACGAGCTAAGTGGCCGAGCAGGGAACGATCGTCGCAGCCTCTGGCGCATTCCTAATGTCAATCGAGATACGAGCGAGGGCAATCATAGACATTAAGTATGTGCCGAGAGGTGAGGAGTCGAGCCGGGGGCAACTAGGGCCAACGGAACGTTATTGAAGGGAGGAGAAAATTGAGTCGCAAAACAAAGATGGAGGGCGATAGAAAGGAGTAGAGAGGATATTAAAGAGTGCAAGAAGAAAGGAGCGTGAGGGAGCGACGTTGTTAATGAAATGTCTTCGACGACGTCGCCGCTTTTTCCCATGGCCTCGCCTTGTAAGCTAGCTGCGGACTTTTTGGCTGCGCGTAGATCTCCCACCAACCCATCACGTAGGCAGTTCAATTCTCTGACAGGAATGGCCGTCAGGAGGCAGCAGCCCCCCACGTTGGATGGGGCGCCACCACCCAGGCATCACCCAGGATCACCCCGGCTCGCGCGAGCGTAAAGCAACGCTCACCCTAGGCTGGAAGGGGGGTGAGTTCGTGGCAGATTTCTATCACCTTGGCATGGTGACTAGGAACTGTCAAGCCTCGCACCCTCGTCACCCATATACCTACTTGCCATTGAGCTTGCAAATCTATTGCAATCCTCAGCTCTACAAGCATCAAGCCAGAAGAAGATGGTAGTCTCACGCCGTACACACCGTCATCGAAGTGTCCCACAATACTCAACACAATCTCCGGACCTGCAAGGCTCCATTAGTAGACCCCACCCCACCAGCCAATCAACCTAATTGGTACTCATCATATCCTCCGTAAACCATGGACGCTCTCAAGAAGCCAAAGAGGAAAAAGGTCCTCTTGATGGGCAAAAGTGGCTCTGGCAAATCTTCTATGCGTAGCATCATCTTCAGCAACTATGTTGCTAAAGACGTGCGCCGCCTCGGCGCTACCATTGATGTCGAACATAGCACCATCAAATTCCTGGGAAACCTTGTGCTCAACCTGTGGGACTGTGGAGGGTTTGTCGACGCTCATTTGCTGTTCTCCCTCACCCGTCTCTGTGCGCCTGCTAATGCAATCAATAATCGCAGACAAGACGCCTTCACAGAAACGTATCTCACAACCCAGAAATCCCACGTCTTCTCTTCTGTTGGCCTCCTTATCTATGTCTTCGATGTCGAATCCCGTTCCTTTGAGGGCTCTAGTCCACGCGACCTTACTACCTACTCCGCCATCATCTCTGCTCTTGCCGAATACAGTCCCCACGCACACATCTTTTGTCTCATTCACAAGATGGACCTCGTGCAAACCGACTATCGGGAGAAGGTCATCGCGGATCGTACAGCTGCTATCAAGAAGCGGAGCGAAGAGTTTGCTGGCACGTTGAAGACATATGGAACGAGTATATGGGATCAAAGCTTGTATGGGGCGTGGGGCAGTATAGTAAATGCGCTAATTCCGGATCTGGACGTGATGGAGAAGGGTTTGAGGACATTGAGTGCAGAGACGAGGGCGGAGGAGGTAGTCCTCTTTGAGAGGGCTACGTTCTTGACGGTCCTGAGCGTGGTAGAGAAAGTAGGGGAGAGGAACCCATATGCGGACAGGCAAGAGAGGTTGAGTAACGTCATCAAGACTTTCAAGCATTCCCTATCGTAAGTTCCTCCTATCGCAGTTAGAATTAGAGGAAAGGCAAGTTGCTGACATTGACACAGGAACTACACGAACACTCCCTCTTCGTCGAATCCATTCGCTGAGTTCGTTATCAAAGCGCCGCGCTTCAACCTCATCATATCGAGACTCACAAACAACACATACGTCCTAGTGGTACTGCCACCTGGAGAAGCAGATCTACAGTGCGCGAGGTTCAATATCATGGCTGCAAGAAGCACCTTCGCAAGCCAAGATATCGGCGGCGTGCAGAACCAGGATAACAGGAGAATTATTGGGGACAAGCAACAAGCAGGGGATAATGGGACCGCTGACCGAGGGCTAGGCCGGTAGGTGGAGGACTACGGATACTGGGAGAGTCAACTGTCTCGTGGAATGTGCACACGACATAGCGAAGGCGTTGAATATATATGCAGCTTTGCGTAAAACTCGCCAATGACACCCGAAACGGACCATATTGATGAAGACGCGGGTGCGATACAGCCCAACGCAAGGCTTCTAGCTCGAAGATATGAACAGCAAGGGCAGCCGGTATACACATCCCAAAGAGAATGTCGCAGGCGGCGTCCGCTTTTGTGCAGAAAAGCCTCAACATAGCGGTATTTCTCGGGCATCCTACGACCATTGCCGGATTATCTTTATGGTTACCAGGGTGAGTTTGATACCTAACGATCTCTCACGTCCACACAACATAGCTCACCCTTCTTCAGACGCGGGAACATCTCGAGACTACCCTTTTCCTGGCCCAAATTCAGCAACCCTACCAAGACTTCTAAACCCCTAGCGGAGCCAGCGAAGGGTACATTGATCTATGTCGATGGCATGGACATTTAGCAGGCGTGAAAAGAGACGTACCGGCATCGCCAACGCGTCCAGCAACTAGCCAAGGAATTCGAAGACTCGACAATGGCGACTGTGAAAGATCATAGACAACATGTATATCAGTTGGCTTACAACCATGCTCTCGTCTCCAACCCACTATAGGGGACTCAGACACGAACATCGCCTACATGGACTGCAAAATCTCATCAGTAGGAGAGCCACGATCGAGGTTTGCATGCTAGCTAGCATCATGAACATTGAGAACGCTTTCGACTTTGCGAACAAGGCACTTTCGTTTGCTCTGGCGCATCGTATCCAGGTGAGCCGTCCTGATAATCGAACTGCTTCATATAAGTCACCTGGGAAAATCCGCGCAGACAGCAGACCGGGCCCGACAGTCAAAACACGCCATTCGCGAACAAACCACTCCTTTGTCCCGTCAAAATGTCAAGGGAGGTTAAACCAAGCTAAGCGAGCCTATAGAAGTTAGGATCCGGAGCCCGATCGAAATACCTGGACAGGTTGTCCGTATAGACAGGAGAACGGACGGGCTCGAGAGGTTGAGAAGCAATTGGGCTTAGCGGTTTGTCAAGCTTACATGTCGTAGATGGCTTTTCTAGCTAGCCCACGATTGTCGAGGCGAGTCTTCTCAAGGGTCATCACCAAGTTGCCGCCGGTCGTGGAGGCGCTTGACTCTGATGCTGGTGAAGCTTATTACCATACACCAATCTTGGCAGCCACGGGCCTTGGGAGTCTTATGGTGCATTGGCGTACCCATTTCCAGGGTAAGTAATGCAGAGCAGAACGGTTGTCATGTACCGAGATGTTTTGCTTCGGTACCGGACGTCAGGAGAGCAACTTTTACGCCTCTGTGAGATCTCTTTCCGCCAAGTGTGCGCCAGAGACGCCGTGGCTTACCTGTCATCTAGGCCTTAGCCTCTGTCATTATACATTGACGGTCTAGACATCGATTTTGAACATCGAACCATTAGACATGACAGAATCTCGACCAAAATTGCCCTGACATTCATGCTGGTTACAGCCGTCCCTCCGGACTATTGCATGTCCGTGAGGAAATCCCGGGATGTTTCACCTCAGCATACCACCACTGGCGTCTTTGTGGATCAACCCATATCGGGCTGTCGAACCCTCTGTAAGACAAGGAAGGATCCAGACAACCTATGCTACGATATATAACCTTAAGTACTGCCTCCAGGAATACTTGCATAACATCTTCCTCCACTCAATCCAACAACACTTATCCAATAATACCTAGAACTCTAAGCATCCACACTCGCCCACCATGAAGTTCACTCTCCCCATCATCGCTAGCTTCCTCGCCCTCACCTCCGCCACCCGCCTCTGCGACAAGCTCGTGCGCGTCAAGATGGATCTCACCTCGCTGTCCTCATCGCTCAGCAACGGGACGACCACCCGCCCTTCCCTGAACGCGGCCTACATGTCCTTGATCGACGCCACCACAATTGTCGACGGCCTCAACCAACAATTCACCCAGTCATTAGGCTCCATCGACATGGCTTCTCAACAATTGGCCAACCTGGACATCCAGACGGGATGCTGGCTGGGCTGGCTGGTGGATCTCGAAAGTGGTCTGCAACAAGTAAGTGCGACACTCAGGTCGATCTATTCGAAGGGGGCGCACGATTTCCAGGAAGGGAATACCGAGAAAGTGAAGGGATACGGACCGCAGCTTGCCAGGACGGCACAAGATGCGTTGAGCAAGCTTACTGCGGCGCAATTGACGCTCAATAAGTATAACAGAGATGTTCTGTGTTGGACGAACTGAAGGTGGAGGTGATCATCTGGGGTGATGAGTCTAGGGATAGGAAATGGGGAAACGAATCTGGGAACATGAACATAAACATAAACATGTAATGCTGGGGTAATGACTGGGGAAATAATTTAAGAAATGTGACGTTGGGGATGTAAAACTCTGGTAAGAGTTGGAGAATAGTAATAATAAAAGCTAAAGCGTTCATTCCTCGAGAAAGTTCTCATGATCAAAAAACAATATCGTTTATGCCGAATTATTATCCCTAGGTATCATGACATTGACCGCAGTCGCACCAAACATGATATATCGCTGACGTTATTGACTGATAAGGGAAGGGGTGTTTATGCCCCTAGAATAGTACGAAGGAGCTGCTAGAATTTTGCATACGCTAGAATAAGCCCTTTCAGCGCGTGTGTTGAACAACGAACATTGAATGTTATCGATACTGACGTTGCACAACCAAATGAAAGGCTTGATAATGATCTGTCATAGTTGTTTGACCTCGGCATACTGAGCAGGAGTCCCATGAAGCCATCAATGACAATCCTAATTTTTCATAACCGATAGCAGCCTGCACTCTACTACCATGACCACGGCAAAACCTCCCTCGACACCTCAGTCACAAACTCTGCAGGCTGCAGTCTCAGCACCCTCGCCTGGCTCCTGGCGCCATCCCAAGTTTGACGAAATCACGCAAAGACAAAAAGCTGATTCGTTCAACGACAGCAACCTCAAGAAGATTGCATGGAATGGAGCGGCTCTACTCCTCCTCGTCTACTCACAGTAGGTTCACACTCGTTGCTACAAATAGTACTTTGGCTGACCCAAGATTACAGTGAGTGGTTTCAAGGTTTTCTAGGACATGCTGCTATTCGACTGTTTTATTGGGGCTTCTGGCTTCTGGGGCTATACAACGTCACCGTAGCGCTGCTGCCACTGGTCAAGAACAAAGACGAGCTCACCGACATCCCGTTGACTCCATCACAACGATCGCTACTAGGTCTCGACCCCAGTGCCACGCCTCCCCCCACACCAGACACCAAATACATCACACCACCTCGATACCCACGCTCGCCGACTCCACGAAACATATCTCCAGCTACCAGAAATAACAGCGCATACAGCACCCCTGTGGCAAGAAGTCCGTCGTACGGCCGAGAGCAAAGCGATTCGCCTACAGGAAGTCTGTGGGGCCAGAAGTCTATGGGGAGGAAAGAGTATACTGCAAGGAGATCAAGCTATGGCTCGCCATCGCCGCTTGGGCCTGGATTTGGAGGCAGAGAAGGCAGCATCTTTGGTGCACCAAGTACACCAAGCCCTACTACCGGAAGGGGTGCATCGGTCGGATTGAACAGTAAATGGCTGTATAACAAAGGGAGGAGTAGCTCGGGTATGTATTCTGGTAGTACGCTCATAGAATAAATCACGTGAGAACGATGATTGCCTCGAATGTTACCTGCTGCATCGCATCAATCTTTACTTGTACCATTGCAGTGCTACCACTCATCATACATAACGGTTACAGAAAGATTCATAGGGATATCATTTCGGACATACTCAGTCTTGGCATACTTATATCCGAGTGACAGACATTCAATGCTGCATAAAGTATTGAACAACGTGCGGTAAGTGATATAAGTAATTCGTTATGACTGTGAGCGCTCACACATCCATAGACAATGCTAGAGATTTTCATACTTCAACATGGGGAATTCTGATTCGAAGCTCGTCTTCAAGCAAGGAATCTTCAAGCTTTCAGAACCCGAAGCAATAACATCTGAGGATCCATATTGGAGAGGAGTGCGTCTCTAAGGCAAATTCAACGGATGTTACTAACGCGCAGAAGTTCTGGGAGCTCCCCGAATCCACTGAAGATGTTTTCAGCCTCTTTTCCCCTACCGATGTCCGCCGCGCGCGAGACAGCTCCCTCTCCAATATCGAAACTCTTATCCTAGCTCTCACAACTCGGCTCTTCACACTACGACAGCATCGATCATTCCCCAACGCCCAAGTCGCACCCGAGAAACATGCGCTCAATTGCATAAGAGTTCTCACGCGTATTCTACCATTCCTCTACGAAGCAGACCATTTGGAGGTATGGGAAGACAAGTTCTTCTGGACGAAGAGGAAGAGGAGGACGAAGGGTAGAGTGACGAAACCAGAAGTCTTATTTGACGACTCGCAAGTGGAGGAAGATCTGAAGCCGGATGAGGAAGAGCATTTTGAGGATGTCAGGCCCTTGGGAGAAGAATTGGTCGACACACTGATCGATTTGCTCTTCTACGTAGGTTTCACGCTTCCTATCAGCGAAAGGTCGCGGAACAGAGTCACGTATGCGATCTGGCAGAAAGGCGTGGGGTGCAATACTTCAATGAGCTCGAGTAAAGAGATGGAGAACAATAGGACTGAGGTCTTGAGGCTGCTATTGACTATTTCGAGTAAAGCACTGTATATGCCCGCTCATATACTACCGATCAAAGGAATGAGGGCGGTGACGTACATCACCACTTGTCCAGATAAACAACTAGTGCTCTCGCTCTTGTGCTCGCAGCTCAATACTGCACTGAATTACAATCCTGCAGCTTGGCGGGTTCCGTACGATCATGTGGTCTACAATGATCCAAAGCAAATACTCATCACTTACTGCTTGCAATTTCTCCTTGTCCTTGTCGTCTACTCAATACCCGAAAGTAGCAAAGGACAAGCACCGAAGAACTACTTCCGACATTTCCTTGGGCGGTTACATCGACCACAAGATTTTGAGTTTCTCGCGGACGGTATGAGCAGGACCTTGAACCAGTCGCTACAAGCAACATCTTCATATCTACCTGGAAGTCAAAAGTCATTGAAGTGGTCGTCAGAGATGGTAATGCTCTTTTGGGAGATCCTGCAATGCAACAAGCGATTCCGCTCGTTCATTATCGACACCGATCGTGGCCACGATTTCATGATCTTGATGTTGTTTCATGCTACAGAATACAAGGCCGATCCCTCGAAACAAGGAGTAGTCCGAATGTGCGCCTTTATTTTGCAGACACTGAGCTCAGAGCCGAATTTCGGAAAGCTTCTCAATCAAGAATTCGAAAGCCAGGACAAGCTTCCTGCCATTATTAAGATGGCAGAATTCAAGGGCACCTATGCCGATTTTCTAATAATTGTGAGTCCTACACAATGCTTGATGCTGTAGAGCTGATGAGGTAGTCGATCCATTCCCTTATTACATCCAGCAATGGCAAGTTGGATGCCATCTACCCGTCGCTTCTTGCCACCATCAACAATGTTGCCCCGTACATAGAGCACCTTAGCCACAGAGCAAGTTCGACTTTATTGCAACTATTCGCATCAATGTCTGCGCCCAGCTTTCTACTCGGGAACGAAACCAATCACTCCTTGTTGCAATCTTTGCTCGAGTCGATGAATGCCATCATAGAGCACCAGTATTCCAGTAAGTGGTACAGACTGCAACAGTAGAAATCAACGTTGATCGGTGACCAGGCAACAAGGTATTTGTGCAAGGGATTTTCAGATCGCGGAAAAGGTTTGAAGCTTTACGCTCTTTCACTCTAGAAAGTGGTCAAGAGGAGATCGAGCGCATGATGCAACGAAATAAGGAAGCAGCTGAATCATCGGACTTGCCGACAAGTCCCTCACGCACATCACGGAACAGCTCTGTCGATAGCATCCGAGCCCCGCACGGTGCGAGGACACCCACACTCAGTGACGTCCCAGAGGAAGACAGCGCTTTCGCAATTGGAGACGATGATGACTCTGACGATGAGAATCAGGAGATGATACCCACCCCGTCTCGATCCTCTCCCTCTGGCCATACATCACGAACTCCCTCCATTTCATCATCAGCTGGGGAACCATTGCCTACCCAATTACGGGGCATGTCCGAAAAAGCTCGCGGCAAGATGCCGGCCGGGCAGTCCTCTTTCTCCAGGCAAAACAGCACCACAAGCCTAAACAGTCACGCAGCGACAATAATGCCGCCATCCCTAAGCGGGTTCAACCCCACAGCAAACTGGATAGATTCTTGGCTTCCAACCCTGCCTCTTCACACCATAATCACCCTTCTATCCTCATCCAGTCTACCGCAGGCACTTCCACCCGGTCTGGAAGCAACACCACCTCGCGTCCATCTTTTCGAATGGACGCCTCTATCCTTGGGCTGGTACGAGTCCTTACTCTGGGGTTTCATCTTTGCCTCGGAGATGGTCGTGCAGAAAGGTACAGTGGGTGTTTGGAATGGTACGGCAATAAGGCTGTTCAGAGTCGAGACTGCTGCTTCCACAGGGCCAAGTCTGATGAAGCCAATGGGGGCTGTGGATGCGGTTGGATCGCGGCTGATAAGTGGTGTAGCAAGTTTGGGGGTGGGGTCTAAGACAGCAGGAGAAGTTGGAGATGGTAGGAGGGGTTCTAACATCAGGGACGTTTAGGGGGTATGATGGCATGGACCTTGGTTATGAGTTTACTAAGTCCAACGTGTAAGACAAAGACGAAGCATCGAGGTACGTCAGTTGGTTCTGGTACCAGACTTTGGAAGATGAAGCATCAAGGTGGTGTACTTGGTCCTGCTAACAGGCTTGGAAAGATGAAACCCGAAACATACTACCCATGCTATTTATTGTACACTTTTGGGTGGAGTCAATCCCAGGACGACCGTGCCATACAGAGTTTCAAAAACGTGCAAATGAATGTGCATAACCCACGTGGCAAGGCAGCGGCTCATAGGGATTACGAAACCTGCTAATCGGCTTCTCGAACATACCGCGCTTGTGCAAGGTGTTCTATTCACGTCGCGCGGCAAGACGGTTAGCTCGACGCTTTGTTTTCGATGTCGTTATGCGATCCAGATGTGTCGCTAATCTGCACAGATGCCTCATGGTCAATTACGCTTAAATCGTCTAGCGCAAAAGCCATGAATATCAAGATCCAAACTTGATGGAATACTTAGAGGAATGAATGCCTCACTTTACGGTCCAGGTTTCATACGAAAGCCTTCCGATCCGTTTTAGGGACATCGTTCCATGATAGACACAGGCAAGATGGCTCGACGTGTCTACTTATCGTACATCGTTTCATTCCTCTACATCCTCAAACTCACCACAGCAACACCTCTCACAGGCTCCACACCCCTCGAGTCTTCCCCACAAACAATCCCAAGCGCATCCACACCCCTAAACGCCAGCATCCAAGACTTCGCCGCCTCCCCCACCTGGAACGGAACCCTCCTCCCCCCCACCGCCTGCACCATCACAAGCATCTTCGCCCTCCTCGACCTCGCCCTCCAAGACTTCACCGCCCCCACCACCACAAAAACATGGCAAACCTCCTCCTTCCCCAACCTCGCCATCGCCATAACCCCGCCCCAAAACCAAAACACCACCACCGTCCGCTGGGCCATCTGGGGCATCGCATCCGCCCTCAAAACCATGCTCGCAACCCACCGCTACGAAACCGCCTCTTTCGCTCTAACCTACGGCGCCAACCCCGTCGGCTACGTAACCTATGCGACAACCCAAACCGTCGCGGCGCCAATCACCAAACCACAAGTCGAAGCCGCATCCGGCCCCTTCGGCACCACCGAGACGGAGATCTCCATATCGCCGACTTCCCAAACCGGCAGTGACCCTCCCATAATGTATACCCTCGCCAATCCCACTTCCACAAGCCAAAACTCCAAATCAAACGCTAGTTCAAAACTCCAAATCCAACTCTCCACCAGCTCCATCTCCATCTCCATCAGCCAAGAAACCTACATCGCCGCCATCGTCAACGCGTTAGTAGCTCTAGCCCCCTCACCTGCCAACCAACGTGTAGATCGGTGGTGTATCTCCAGTCCAGGCGTCACGGATCAAGTGGAGATTTCCTTCCAAGCCGTGGCGCGGTCGCGGGGGCCGTACTTGGAGGTGGGGATGGTGAGTCGGGTGTTGGCTTCTTTGGTGGGGATTCTGATGGAGGGGGGGGCGTGGAGGGAGGTTGATGTTGGGGTTTTTGTGGGGGGGATGGTTGTTGGGGAGGGGAGGGTTGGGAGGGGGTTGGGGATGGGGAGGGGGGAGGGAGGAGGGGGATGGGGTGTGGGGTGTGCTGGGGTTGAGGACGGAATGTAGGGGATACTGTAGTTGACACGGGTGTAGCGTTACCGAGTATGGCTGTGGGGGATTTTTGGGTCATGGTATACGCGGCATATGTACTCTTGGTAGGGTTTTGTTAGGTTCTCACTTCTGCGATAGTCTTTCGCTGCAGAATACCAATCTCGTACACATTCTAGAGAGTTGAGTCGCAAACACACTAACTACCATAAAAGGTACCAATTGCAATTTTACTTTTTTTGGAGCTGATCCATCACGCCGAAACGACCCTCTCGCTGATGTCATACAGGAACTGCTGCTCGGTCTGTTAGATTCGGTTCCGTTTGCATGGATATTTCTCTACTCCCCACATCTACCTGCCTACCTCACCTACCTTACCCCGTCCAAGCCGCCAAGATTAAACATAAACATCTTTGATTAAGAACGCACCACCTCGTCTCCTCCATCTCCATCCTTTATCTAAGCTACCAAATCCCATCCCCTCTTCCCGATTCAATCAGTTTATAAACCCTAAACACGAAATATCTATGTCCCGTTGAAATACCCTCCGGTTTCTAGTCGCTACGCTTTGGCTTACAATCTCAACTCAAACACATTGGATAGAGATCTTCGAAGGGTATACCTATCGCACGGAGCTCTACTCCACAGCACACTGCACAACACGCACGCGGGGCACTGAATTTCAACACCAACACCAACACCAACCACCATCCACGCCACCTTTCCCACACTCCCACTCAACCCCGCATTTCAAGTACGACCTATGAAGCCTAAAATATCTCCGCCTTCATCGTCCTTTCCCACCTTATCCACGCTCCACGCGCTAAATTATCTCCTGTTCATTTCATACTTGGTATCGATCCCCTATCTGACATGTATCACCTACTTCTTTCTTCTCTTATAGCGTTGTCGGGATGGAAGTATTAGATATTATTATCGTATGAAAGGGAAATGGGGATGGATGTTTGGTGGGGATGGTATGAAATGGTATGGTATGGTATGGGATAGTATGAAGGGAAAGCTGATAGGGCTGTGGTGTTTACACGACTGTATGTAGAGGGGGTGGGAGGATAGGATAGGATGATAGGATGATGTTATGGGTTTGAGGTGAGGAGAGGTTGTGCATTGAAAATGGTGTGGATTTTGCCGGGGTGGGATTTGTCGTTTATGAACATAATCCAATGAAGATGACTGGATAATCATATGCCTACTCTATCGTACTAGTATTTTAGTTCTATGCTAACGTCACATCAGCCGCTCCGCCTGAGATCGAACTTTATATTGCTGCTAGAAACATGAAACTGATATATTTGTATCTACATATATATAGGGAGGAGCAATGACTAACCGTGTCGTCCAGGAAGTGGGTATGATTTTTTGAGTTTTGTTATAATATCTGACTTTGGTTCCTTGGCGGATAGATGGTGGTTTTGTTTATTTGGATACCGCTTTCGCCATCTACCTCTTTTCGATTCTTCTCCATTAAATACTAGTCGAGCTTTACACCAGTCATAAAGTTATAGATACAAGAACCCCATCGCAGTCCCCAATCCCACAATGGCCATACCGGACCACCACAGCGAGCCCAACGCCGCCTGTTGATGCACAGAAGCCGCGATCGATTTCGCTGAGGAGGCGGATGGAGCGGGTGTCGAGCCCATGGTCATGGAGCCAGACGGTCCGGCGGTGGCGGCCGGTGTTGCCATGAAGCTGGCGTCGGAGGTGAAAGAGGCTGTCAGGCCTGTGGCGTTTTTGCAGGACGAGGGAACGGACGACGCTTTGCCTGTCACGAAATGGATCGCGGCGCACTATTCGCACGTTGTGGTTAATGGAATTTCGTACAGCCAAGTGGGTGAGATAAGATAAGAGTAGTGCTTGGGGTGTTTTACTTGGAAGAGCGATCCGTCAGGACCATGCTGGATGACCTGAATGACACCATCCTTCCCAGCCCACGTCCCCGGCACGGTCAGTCCCGTCTCGCAGTAAGAACCTAGCCCCGCTTCCGACACGACGGGCAGGAGGTTTGTGAAGTTGTCGCCGGTTCCGGTTTTTTCAAGGGTGGCGCGGAATAGCCATTCGGCTTGTGGATGGGTCGAGGTGACGGCGATGGCGTCGCCGTCGACGTGGAAGTCGGTGGCGTTGTCGAAGGTGACGGTGAAGCCGCCGCAGGGCGCTGTGCTTTCTTTATCGTCGCTGAAACCGACGGTGTTGGGATAGTTGAGGAGGAAGTGGGTGGATACTTGGGGGATGAGGAGTAGGGCTGTCAGGAGGGCCGAGGGGAGTGTATTGTGCTGCATCCTGGCTGAGATGATGTTTGTTGTTCTTCTTTTCGATCTTGATGGTGAGGAAGGAGGAATATTGCTCGAACAATGCGCGTATGGAAACTCACAGACAAAGGGGTGGAATCTGCAATTCCCTCGAGGTTGTTGATGAATGGGGTGAGATTCTCACTGTTTTCAATACAAGGCTAAAGTCACCGTATTTTTGGATAGTTACATAGCGTCTGGAGGATGCGCGAGTTTGAGCACGTCGTTTCTTCCTTTGCTCCAAGAGGGCCAAGTAGACCGTCCCGACCTTTGTCCTCCCTCAGCAGTGGTTACTTTTCGGGCACTAGAAGGAGCTCTAGTGCGCCAAGCGGCGTGGGTTTGAGCAAGTTTAATGCTTGGCATGTCAGATCTCACGCCCTTGATTCGATACACCCCCCTTTTCTTTCATGCAACGGGCATATAATGTGCTTCGGGAACGTGGCTATCGGTTGATTGTTGATTACCTACATCGGAGGTTAGGATATATATGACTGCATAGTAGATCATTAAATGCATCGTTGACCGAGGTGGCGTGAAAAGACGTTTGGCTTCTTCCATATCCCACCACGGCTATGGCAGTATCAGTCTTGGGTTATTAGATTCATGCAAAGACATTGTTCCACAAGCGAAGGAAGGAGGTGGTAAGAAGGTGGTAAGGGATAGTGGCGGAAACAATTTGGTGTTCCCTTTGAATCTCTGCCGTCGTGAGCAGACACCCAGAGGTACTGAACAAAGTATGGACGCCTCAATGATGTCCAGCATGGCTGGCATGGGCATGGATATGGGCTCCGGTGGAGTTTTTCTTCCTCATAACAAGAGTCTGGCTCGAACGTACTGGTACCTTGTTGCAGCATGCGTCGTAGTGGCGTGCATGTTAAAGGCTACCAGTGCGCTCATGGTACGGTCGAGGTGAGCTTCCTGCGCTCAGCATATCCCTACCGTCGCTTCTCTGACGTTGATCGAGGAGAAAATACTAATATTGAATCTCCTGTAGGAAAAGAACTTGTAAGACCCTCTCGGTCTCGCATCCTACCAGGCCGCGCAACATCCTATCACAAGCATACGCAACGACGAACGCCATAACGAGAGAGATTTCATACCCACAGGTAGTCTACCTTCCTCGTCTCTGGTGCGAATGGCTCAGTCCCCCACCTCTGGGCAGGTCGTTGGCCATCCTCACATACTGGGCCATCATCACCTTGTTCTTGACAACAGGCTCTATCGTTCACGATGCCTATTATTGGGAGAGGATAGGATATCGAGCGGCTTGGATCTCCGTGACCCAAGTCCCTCTGGTCTACCTGCTGGCTGGAAAGGTCAATGTTATTAGCACATTCTTCGGATCCTCGTACATTGATCTCAATTGGATACACAGATGGGTATCGAGAACCCTATTCCTGACAATCACCATTCATGGCGCTTTCTTCATCACCGAGTGGGTACGCGCCGACTTCTTCAAGCTTGAGCTGGCCATGATGCCTATGGTCAAGTACGGCATTGGTCTGTGGGCCGTACTGGCCTGGATCCTGATAAGCTCTCTGGTCCCGTTGCGCCGTCTTTGCTACGAGTTTTTTATCTTTCAACATCTCGCATCAGGAGCCATCTTTTTGTGGTTGCTATACAAGCATGTGCCGTCGTATGCAGCTTACAACGTCTGGCTGGCAGTGGCATTTGTCTTGTCGGGTCGTGTGCTCCGAAGCACCATCTTCCTTGTCCAAAACCTTAGCAGGCACTTCGGATATCATGCGGAATTGAAAGCTATGTCTGGGGATATCACGATGGTTACTATCCCTAACGTCAAACTCTCCTGGAGACCTGGCCAGTATATCCTGTTGTGGTGTCCAACGCTCGGTCCAATGGAATCCCATCCCTTCACCATTTCAAACATCTCTCATAATACCGCGAGAAATGGTCCCAATGAAGTCGATCTTGTCGTCCGTGCTCGTACCGGCTTCACACGGAGACTACACAACCGCGCCAGCTCCTCTCAAAACGCTTGTCCGAAAGTACGAGCCTTCATTACTGGTCCTTTCGGTAGCTTACCAACTTGGAACACATTCGAGACCATCGTCCTCATTTCTGCATCCACTGGGGCTTCATTCACCCTTCCGATTCTTGAGAGCATTCTCCGAGATCCTTGCTGTATCAGTCGAATCGACTGCTTCTTGTTGGTTCGAGACAGATCGCACGTAGATGCTTATCTGCAACGTCTGGAAGCTGCCGCTGTCCACGACATAGCTTCAGAAGTGGATTTGAGGATCGAGATCGCCGTCACTGGTCAGCTCCACGACGTGGGCCGTGCTGATGACGGTCAAGTAGAGCTGGGCAGTATCATAGGTTCTCGGACTTCGTCTGGAGCCTCCTCTACTGAAATTCCGAACTCAACGTTCATTCCCTACAAAGCAGAAATCGAGGAGTGTCCCACATCAGAAACCCTGGCGAATGGCCCTCCAGGAATTGATATCGAAAAAGCACAAATTGCTCTCAGCTCAACGGTGCCAGACTCCCGATCCCAAAAGATCTCTCGCCTTCGGTACTCACGCGGTCGCCCAAGCATTGCCAAGATTATACGAGCACCGGTCGAAGCGTCTGCAGGCGAGACTTCTGTCGTTGTGTGCGGTGGAAGAAGCCTGACTACGACTGTACGGAACTGTGTTGCCAGTCTCTCGGATGAGAGAGCGGTCCACAAGGGCACTGGGGCACAGGGTATCCATCTACATGTTGAGGAGTTTGGTTCATGAAAACTTGCGGTTGATGCAGCGTCGGCTAGTGCTAGTGGCTCTTATCGATAACAGTCTTGGCACTGCTTGGACGATATCGGACGATCAAGACCTTACCCATACCCAAGTCTTCGAAACGTTTGCATTGGTGTTCGCCGACCTGTCAACACACCGCTCAGCTCCAGCCTCGACGGCGAGGCCGGCACGTTCCCGACCGCGCACACAGCTCCCGAAGCCTCCGCGAACATTACTATCGGGAGAATAATGGGACACTACGGCCGAACCCTCCCATAGCAGCACCGAATTAACTCGCGCCCCAACAAGATTCCCTCCACAATCTCCGAGATCTCTAGCGCTGTAGTAAACATACGTACGACATCGAGACCCCGATCCCCTCTCCGTCATATCAGGAGAACATCCAGCCAACCCTCAGTCCCTGATTCAAGAAAAACCATTCATTGTGCATGCAGCGATACCGGTGGCCGAGAAAGAAAGATCGCCCGCACGACTCCAAGGTTGAAGACGAAGAGGGATAGGGAAAACGGCTTTAGAACTATGATCCCGAATGGGAACGGGAGCTTTCGACTACGGAAAGTACTTGGAGAGAGAGGACAGGATAGGATCGATTACTTTGAGAGGAGAGAATTGGAGTAGTCGATCTCCCAACCAAACACGCTTGTGAGGGGTGAGAGTTTGAGGTTGGTACACAGCATAAGCTGCGGTGACGGGTATACACAGCAGGCGTTTCGATCGCGATTATAAGCGCATCGTCATCCAGCTAGGTAGTAGAATGAAATTAGTGAATTAACCTCCTATTCTATTCTCCCCAGTTAAAGCCGACTCTCTTCTCCCTAGCTATAATCTACATAATCCTCTAAGATAAATTCCCCTATGCTAGCCATTACTAACAAGCTTGCCCTTCTACCTACCTACACACTTCCCCTCCCCTGGTCCCTAGCCGCTATCTACCCTCTGAAATCCTCTACGTTCGTTCGCCCAATCCCTCCCGACTTTACGAATGCAGCTTCTTCATTTTCCACGATTCCATATCTTTCAAAACCTAGGAGGCCGTTGACATGACAAGCGTGCGGTAGGTAGGGATAGGAGGGTAGAATCTGGGCTTTTTGGTGAGGTTGATGTTGGCGAGTAGGTAGGTAGGTAGGTAGGTAGGTAGGCAGAGTAGTGGTGATTGGGGACTGTGATAACTGTGGCCAGAAAAATTGTTCATGAGAATTCTCTCGAACGGAATTGGTGAGCTGTGGACGACGATAAAGTCGATGATTTTTTTCCCTCAGGGAGCCCACCTATGGGAATCCAAAACACCACGGCAGATTCAAATATATATGTATTCCTTCTTCTCAAACGTATATACACATCAGTGTGACTCGAGGGACTGTCCCAGAGATCGGTCCTGAATCGAGTTCTTCTACAGCTCACGATGACATCTTCATCCATTTTACCCCCAAGAAGCCCACCCAAATCCAAAACACCGCATCGGACCCATATATATTCCTCCCAATCATATACACACTTTAGGATGCGTTTCCTAAACATTTCTCCACCCCCGCCCCTCCACCAGCTCACCGATCCCTGTACATCCAAAACTGCCCAAAGATCAAAAGATCCAAAACCAGCGTGCCAGCGCTCCCAATCACCCAACTAGCATTCACGAGTATATACCGCCCATACTCCTTCCCCCATTCACCCCCCTCACAAAATCCCCCCCCTCCCCCTCCCCCTTCTCTTCCTCTCCCAGCACCATCCACCCGTCCTATCCTCGCACACGCCGGCTCATAAGCGAAGATACTGAGCACATATGTCATGTTACCCACGCAGGCGAAGAGGAAGAAGAGCATGCTGACGCCTTCGGTCGATTTGCGGCGGTGGTTGAGGAGGAGTTGGGGGATGCGGGAGGTGAGGTAGAGGGTTGCGCAGAGGTAGCCGAAGGTTTGGCCGAGGGGGGAGAGGGGGAGGGGTGTGGATGGGGACGGGGTGGGGGAGGCTGGGTGGGGGGTTTTGTGGTGGTGGGTAGGTGGAGCGGGAGGGTATTGGGTGTGGGTGTGGGTGGGGCGGGGGGATAGCCACCAGCCTAGGACGCCGATGGCGGAGACGAGGATGAGGGCTGTGGTGTTGAAGAGGAGGGTGTAGAGGGGGGATTTTGGTTTGGAGGGGGAGAGAGCGGGTGGGGTGGATGTTGGTTTTGAGGGTGGCATGAAAGGTGTTGCGGGCGAGAGGTGCGTAGCTGATACGTGGGTGCTGGAGAGGCGGGAGCGGAAAGAGGAGAAAGAACCTCTGGCCGATGGGCGATCTACGTCTGAGATCGTAGGCCGTTTATGCGGTAGCAGGGACGTTTGCTCAGTAGCTTCCTCTTCTTCGACAGCTTCCTCGTCCACGGCTCCAGGTACCTTTTTGGCTGCTGACGCATCCGAGAAGGTGAAGCCTCGGTAATAGAAGCATTGGCCCAGGAGGACGATGTCGGCGAGGGTGTAGTAGACGGCGAGGATCGTCATTGTGGGCAGCACGCCCTGCAGGACGGCGCCGAGGATGTTGAAGACGTCGCCGAGGAGCCAGACGATGAGGAAGGCGAGGGAGAGGCCGGAGGCGGAGGAGCGGCGGGCATTTTCGATGATTTGGGGGGTGAAGACGACGATCCAGCAGGCGATGGAGATGGAGCTGGGGGGGGATGTCAGGGTTTGTAGGTGTTGTAGAGGAGGGAATTGAGGACTTACCCGCAGATACCGCTCAATGCTTCGAGATCCACGTCCATGGTGGTATTTTCCGCTTACGCTTCTGCGAGTGGACGTGCAGTTGGATGAGATGTTTTGAGGAAGACATTGTTGACCGCGAAGTTGGAATTTACAAGGATGCGAAGAGATTTACGTAACGCAGCCGTCAAGCGAAAAACCTGGGGAAATTAGGGTTCTGGGGCCGGACTAGCCGTAAGAGGAAAGTATAACATATTGCCGCGTATTCTCTGATCTGAAGCTACGGTCTAACCTTCTCCTCATTGTACGTTGAGCTATATCATTGCAAACGAGTTGTTGATTGTTTTCGAGCTGGCTACTACGATCTCCTCGTACGATTGTGTTATGCAGAGATAATTCTATTACCCCAAATAAGCCTCCAAGTTGATGTCTAGACGGAGTGAAATTCTCAGATCTACGCTTGAGTAGGCTGCCAATGGATGCGTCAAGATAGTTGATCAACGGTTTCATGTTGGGTCCAGAGTTCTCAGTTGGTATATCGCAGTCGTGATAACCCCTAATGGTCACGGAATGGTAAGCACCTGATCGTCAAAGCTGTCATGGTACTTTCCACAACGAGGGATGTCGAACGAGGGTTCTGCATCGGTTCAATACGCTAAGATTCCTGGGATAGCAGCACATACTCACTCATTCTTCTCCTCTCTCGCACCTAAAACGATGCAGCGAACGCGTCAATTTCAGGCGAAGTAGACCGAATAGCTACAAAGGCGTGGCGATAAAGACGCTCAACGTGGAAGGCCAATGAAGCTACGAGCTCGAAACACGTTCAAGTCTTTGTGAATATTCCCCAAAGCCTCGGTTTCTCTCCTATCGCTTGATCAGAGGGGCTCCCACTCGACCCATTCCCACGCTCCCGTCAGCAGAGTATCTTCGCCTTCAGCGATCTCGATCGTCGCGATTTGATCCTGCATGTTGCTGTCAAAGGTAATAATTACGCGTGTTCCGACTCGAAAATTCTCTCCTTCTCTAATTGCCTCGCGTATTTGGCTCAAAATATTACTGGTGTATATTGCATGCTCACCAGCTGCCAAATCCAATTTTATCGTCATGTAACCTATATCGAGGGATGATTCTGGTTGATCTATGTATGTCACTGTTGCTTTGTAACGTCTTGCAGCACTCGGCGGATTGACTGGGGCTTCTTCAGTGTTTGGGGGCGCAGCTGCGGAGGCCATAGTATCTTTGAAAAGGCGGTAGAATCTTGAAGATGCGTAAGATTGTTTTGGTTTGAGCAGCGGAATTGGCTTACAGGAATGTGTCGCTCAGGAAAAGCATGATCTTATAGAGACCTGATTCTCGTTACGGAGCCCTCCATTCTCGTAGCCGGCGGTGTTAGCATCGGATACTCGTCTCGGAAAAGATGGACGAGAATTGTCACATAAAGCAGCTTGAAGTCCCCAGGAGGTCCAACAGTGAAGAGCTTTGAAGAAGATCCACTATGCCGTGGGAGAGAAAAGATGAATATGAATCAGCGATTTCTGACAGCTTCAGGCTCGCTCGCTGGCCAATGTCGCTCGGGAGAAGCCTGACCTGAATGGGACTCAATCTTCATTGTCGGTGGCGCTGGGAGCTTATGTTCATGTCATAAGGAATGGACGAGAATCATTACACAGCGCAGCTCAAAAATGTTAGGAGGAATCAAAGAGGTTTGAAAAAGATCCATAGTGGCCGCAGAGAGAGGAGTTGGGTAAGAGTCTGCGAGATCTTGAAATCAAAGGCTCTCTGGCTAGCTATTCAGAATGAAGCCATCCACGAGAAGACTGTGTTGGGGAGCACGGAAAGTCGAAGGCGTAACGTCTGGCCGACCCAGCGGGCCGTTTATCGACAACGAGGAATAACGATGTTAATCTATCACAGACATTGACTACTACTTTCATATTCCAGCCACCAAGTCCAATAATTCCTGCGCAATCTCAATCTTCACCATACCTCGGCTGCCTCTTTCTACCAGATTCTCTGACATGGACCATCTCCTTCGTACGAAAGATTCCACGTTATGAAGTTGTCTCGACAAAATTAGATAAGAGCTTGCAAAAGCATGGAGCATATAATTGTCACTTGCTACTACGCACGGGGAGGAAGTCTAGATAGTCAGACAACCCCTACTGGACGATGCATGTGGAAGCAATGTCAGAAAATGAATGGCTGATTAATGAGAGTAGCAATCCCCTATCGGAATATCGAAAATTAAGAAGATAAACCCGTCAACATGGTCATGATTATCAGGAGGATTGTTGAAATCGACCTTCATGGCACTCCGAAAGCCACCAAACAGACCAAAAGAGTGTGCGAGCGCGGATCGCGTTGGCACCATATTATGGGTAAAGGGTCCAAACATCGCCACGTACCCAAATTGCGAGAACACCTGCGGACGCGAGTCGCTCCATCCAGCGTCTAGTCTGGTATTGTCCCAGAGCTCGATTTCTCCCCAAAAGTCACAATTCCAGAGCTATCCTTTCCTCTATGGTCGGCTCCTCGTCCGGCTGCTCCTCTTGAGGTAAAACCCGAAAGTTCGACACCCAAGCGATGAGGCCACCCTGTATCTTATAGGTGACTGCGATGCGCAAGCCAAGTCTCCAAGTGATGCCATAAGACCTTGCGTCGAGAAGCACATCATTCTGGATCCAACCCTTATCTTCTACTCCATCGATTTTAACTACCAGCACACCCCCGTTGATGGTAGCGTCATAGTGACGGCCCAATGTTGCCTTCTTTTCTCCTACCAATGGTCCCCTAGTCCATGGAGAGGGTGGAGTACCGGGTAGGAGAACATACTCAGGTGCTAAATATTTTTCTGCGGGCATTGTATTATGTGCGGTGTGATTTGGTCGAGCGAGACTGCGGAAAGTCTTTATAGCACAGATTAGTCGAGAAGACCGCGAGTAGAGGAGATGCACTCATACCTGTATGGAGAATTCTGATCTGTATTAATTTTCGCGTGGGGTTTCCTGTTACTGCGTAGGAAATTGCTTATGGTATTGATATTCCACAGATTGGAGAGGCTGACGATACTTATATAGGAAACATCCAAAGCAACAGAGATGACCATGGCAATGCGTCGGTATATTGAAGACTGCTCTAGCGCTGTTTGTGGCTCCGGATTGGGAACGAATCGCCCATAACAGTGCTTCAGTGTTCGCCCAAAAGCACATATTGATATGTTTTTATTGAGCAGACGTAAGCTGGGGTAATTGTTTGACAGACGGTAAAGCGCAAACCCGTCCGCAAGTCCGAATTTTTCCTATTGCGAATATCGAGTATCGGAATTGGGACGCTGGTGAAAGTCATCCGTTTGGGAATGTGGCCTTCCAATGAAACATCGTCCGTAAACCAGGACCTCAGCCAAGAAGAGAAAGGTGGCGAGTCCGAATTTCTCTAGCCAATCGCTTAGCTCGATGGAGACCTATCGACGGGAGTCCAGAATAATGGAACAAAGGAATTTGCGCTCGGGGCAACCAAAGCGATCGGATTACGCAAGCATGACCGTCTGGGACGAGATTTTGCTGCATCGAGTACGTGCGATCAAGGACCTTCGCAATCGCAGACCCATTGGCCATTTTCGTCAATATTGAAGCCCTCGTTATCGTTGTCAGTATCCGAATGCCGCGCTGTGACAAATGGATTCAGTAGCACGAAATGTCTTTGGTCAAATCGGTTTACTGGGCTTCCCAGAAGGTCAGAGTCTATTTCTTATCCCAATGAGCAATACGTCGCGAATTAGCATTTGCAATTGCTGATTGGCAGCAGTCTTTTCGCAGCAAACCCAGATTCAGGTTCGGCAGCGTTCCATTCTTTCCGCTTTGTCGGAAATTGTATTACGACAATCAATGCCTAATGACTAATTCATAGCTCTGTGATAGTCTTCTTGCCGAGGAGCCATTGGCGATGGAGGTCTACCAAATATGGTATCTTATGCATCAAGTTCATCTTTTGAATGGGTTTCCGACCGTAACGCCGAATTCGGCGCGAATTGTCTCCAAATCGCAGCCGTGGATAAGTCATGGCGGTTGGGTGTGATATCGATTATCTTGATGGGCCCCCTCTTCGTCTCATGCAAAGCGTCCCAGCATATATAAAGGACTTTGGATGCTCTGATTTTAACAGCATCACCATACCACGACGCAGACTCCTCCAACTTCCACACTCTAGTCTCAGCGACTGCACACCCTCGGCTGATACTTCATTCGACCCTGCAAGCACGGCAATAAGACATCAGCAGTGTAGGACGTGTGTCATCCTCTGTACGCAGCTATTCTAACGCAAAGAAGGTCCTGCAGCATCCGATTTCAACACTACTCTATCGTCATCATGGCTTCCGAACCAAACAAGTTCAAAGCTACCGTCAAGCAAACCCTGCGCCACGACATTCAGCCATGGCGTAATCTCATTTTCAAGTTCGACTCTGGGATGTTCGACGCAGCGGAAGGGAAGGCTCTAGAGGACGAGCATGGCAATCTGATTGAGTTCCATACAGGAGACCGAGTCGAAGCTGCGTACGAGTCATCACAAGTACCCTACAAACTCCTCAGTGTGCGCAAACTCGCGGTGCCCGTCTTGCCCCTTGAGCCAAACACGCACTTAGCTACCGTCAAGGGCGTCAATTATTACACTGATGGACGAGGAACTCATCTCTGTTTCAAGCTCGACAATGGAGATTTCGATATGACGGGACCGGAGGCTCTAGATTATAAGTATGGCCATCAGGTTGAGTATGATGTAGGAGACCGAGTCAAGGTCACGTACGAGCCTGCAACGATACCCGAACTAGTCGTTGCCGTTCGCAAAGTCGAGGAGAACTAAGCGCTGGTCGATGACGGGGCTCTGCGCGAGATTGTATGGAAGTTTACAGCGGATGGGGGACCATGGAGTGCGGATGAGCCGGTGTTTCTGTCGTTCGACCCTTGTTAATTGTGGAGGAAATGGGTCGCTGAGTTTTCTGGAATTTTTGATTCGATATTTCTGTACTGCGATCCGCGAGACGTGAATTCAACATTCACTCGACGCCTAGAGGAAGTGGCGATCTGAGTTGTCCAGACATTCACAGCCGAGATTTCTGTACTGCGCTCTTAGAGAGTTGGATTCAACATTCAACTCAAAACCTAGTCTATTATGTTGTAGTGAAGTGAAGAATACTATCGTGTAGCATACATTGGTCTTGACCTGATGAAGCTCTGTGAATCATTGTGTAATTTTCAGTATCGATAGAACAGATGTGCGAAACCAAATCCATGCAGTCGAACAAGTCATGGCTCACTGAGAATCTGGTCCTCCCAGCTTCAGTAAAGCCTTGTCCTATGAGAAGTATCAGTAAGGATCGGATGTATGTGAATGGAGTATGGTCACAGGTATAAGCTACCTGTGAACAAGGTATTACCTGAACGATTGAGTTTGCTAGCTTCAAGTTCGATGAGAGCTCTTCCTTAGCAGTATACATCTTGGATGAACGTTGAAAGCCTCTGTAGAATCCATATCTCGGCAGTAGGTTCACGGCTCGCAGGCTAGTTCTGATTGTAAGCCTCATGTTGAGCAGTGGATAATTAAACTGTATTGAAGGTTGGATACCCTGAAATGGACTGAGGGACGTTGATGGAAAGTTGTCCTACGCAGATCTACTGTGGTAGAATTAGAATTAGAACTAGAACTAGCTACCTAGCTTTTCTTGGCACGCTAGCCAAAAATGTACAATTATAAGCAGCGCAAGACCATTCTCTTCACCCCCCAATACCCCTGCTCTCAGAATCCCAGCATAAAATCTCAGCCAATAATGAATGCTGACAATACAGCTAGCTCAACCCTCATAATTTCGAAATCACGCCGCTTGCTCGTGCACGTACCGAGATCCTTCAATCACTACCATGACCGATATCCTGCAGCTGCAATCACAAGATTTCTAGCTATTGCCATAATAGTTGGCTTTTTCAATTATAATTGTAGTTCTGATTGAGTGGACTCCTACGTATCGAATGAATTGGTAAGAGCGAGAGTCGACGCGTACGAATTCATCGAAGCAGATACGTGAGGTGTATGCAGTCATGAACGCTACTACACACGCTCACTGGCAGTCTTAGTGGAACTTCGATCTTATCAGCACGGTTTTACGGCTGCATCGAAGGAAACCGACAGTGAGATGATTCATTGTTACGATCAAAACGGATACACATCACACTACAGCTTCGACTTCCCAGACCCAACCCCCCAAATCTCCGCCCCAGGGTTATTCAGATTCCTCCCCACCTCCCCAGGCGGCGGATCCACCCTCGGCGCACCCCTACCAACAATAAGCGCACTCGCTCTATTCAACGTCTCCTCCGCGTCCCGCTCTATTCGCGTGAGAAGCTCCTCGCACGATGGAATATCATGAATCAACCCAATGACCTGCCCAGCAGTCCACACGCCAAAATCCACATCGCCGTTGATGAAAACTTCCCTCCCTCTCTTTCCGCTGACATAAGGCGCCACATCCTCGAATTTTCCACTCGTGCTCTCCCTCTCAACCTTCACAGCCTCTTTGGCGATTTTATTCGCAAATAACCGACTTGTGTTTTTCCATCGTCTTAAGACGAGTTCTGTATCCGTTTCTTGCGCTTCGACGATGGCTTCTTTGACTTTTTGGTGTATGGGAGCTTCGATGGTACACATGAAGCGCGTGCCCATGTTTATGCCTTCTGCCCCTAACGAAAGAGCGGCCGCCAGCCCTTGACCGTCTGCGAAGCCACCAGAGGCTATGAAGGGAACACCTAACGATTGGCGAGCGCGTGAGAGGAGGATGAAGTTCGTGATATCACTTTCGCCAACGTGGCCAGCGCATTCCAAGCCGTCAATGCTTAAGAAATCAACTCCAAGCTTTATGGCAGACTGAGCGTGTCGGATAGTGGTGCACTTGTGTAAGATGGTGCAATTTGCAGCCTTCAGCTGCTTGATGACAGGACCAGGACTATTTCCGGCCGTTTCAACGATGCGAATCCCTTCATCTATGATGACCTGCGCATAGCCGTGGTAGTCTGGTGGGATTAAGGCGGGGAGAAGCGTAAGATTGACGCCGAAAGGGTTTTGGGTCATGGAGCGACAGCGGCGAATCTCCTTTCGAAGGTCTTCGGGGTTTGGTTGGGTTAAGGCTGTCAGCTAAAATGTATCAGTAAGCGGTCGTTGGAGATTTCCTTTAGGGGAAAAGATGGAGGACGTACGATTCCTAGCCCACCAGCGTTGGAGACGGCAGCAGCCAATTCTGCATAGCCGACCCATTGCATTCCTCCTTGGACGATAGGGACTGGAGCCCGTTAGCTGTATCAATGCATTGACCAAAGGACATAAGGCTAACCCTTGATACCGAGTTGGCGCGTGAGCTCGGTATTAAACGGCATTGTGGAACGTTAAGGCACAGGAATGGAGGAGACTTTTGGGGGAAAGCCTTATAGCCTCTCTGAGAGATACGAAGGAGAGAATAGAAGGACAGGTTATCGTGAAAGAGAATCTAAACAAAGAGTGGTGCACTGTGGATCGCAGTCGGTCGTGTCCCAAGTTTAAGCCTCGGTTCGGCCTATGGCCGAGGATCGTGCTATCTCCGACCGCAACGCTAGCCTTATTAAGCGCTGCTTGGAAAGCTTGGCAAGACGTAGTAGTAGATGAAAATCTCAATTATTCCGTACATCTATGTTGTATATTCTACAGAAAACTCAGTTGCGGAAGATATTTCAACTAAAAATCCATCGAGGTATATGGAACTATGGGGCGGAATCGAAGTGTTCACCATCTAGATACGAACAATTCGCATCCAATTCATTTCATTTCATATCGTATCTCTCTGAATTCGTATTTCATGTGGGAATCGTCCTTATGGCTGAGCAGATGAGGGTCATCGATTCTTACTTCAGTGATATCCTTCGTTACACTATCTGAACTATGGAGTATCCAACGCTGGCCGTTGTATCATCAAATGTTCATCAATCATCGATCAACATCCCTAATATCAGACTCTGGACCACGAACTCATTCCCAACCACTTTAGTCTTTGCTTTCTTCGGAGGAGTCTCACGGACTTCACCCTCTCTGGCTCTCTTGCGTTTTTGACCAGTACTATTGCCGTCAAACAACCGCTTTTCAACCTTCTTCTCCTTGTTGTAGCTGAAGACCCAATCCCATGGTTCGCGCGTCGCTTGTGCTTCAGAGACTGCCTTGGCGGCTGCGTCCTCGCTGATCGCTCTATCGATTCTGCCAGCCCCAAGCGCGTACGTGATCAACGGGTGCTGTTTCATAAGTACTTCCTGCCCTTTCTCCATGATCAACAGAACGGAAGCACCCTCCAGAAGTTTAGGCCGATTGCCCACGATTTCGGACAACATGGCGGCGTCTGCAGGAAATGATGCCAGGTTCCGTGAGCGTACAGCCCCACCGAGGAATGTTGACTCGCCGGATGCTAGAAGGTACGGCGCCCACGGCAAGACACGCTGCTTGGCGATACAGTCGGAGATCCAGCGGGGTGCCAAGCAGGGAATACCAAGAGCCAGTGCTTGGATAAATTTCGCTCTTCGGCAGTGTTTATCTGCGATGAGACAGGTGAAGCCGACCTCTTGAGCATCTGATGTCAGGTGAAAAGTATTGTCTGAATTCTGCTTGGCACTCGTTGTTCGATTAAGACTCGGGACATTGAAGAGCTCGTCGAAACCACTATTCAGTATCACACCGCCATTGGAAACTATACGGGCTGTGATGCGCTTGCTGTCTTCGGCGCGGTCGACATTAGTAATGGCAAAAACCATGTTCTTGAAGAGTCCGCCGCCTACACGAACGCCTGCAGGCGCAGTGTGAGATTGGGTAAACCCTGACATTTTGTTACGTCGGGTGCGAGAAGAGGGGGTCGAGGGGGTTGAGGGTCGATCAGAGGGCGTTTGTAGCCCGGTGACTGACAACATGCGATTAGATGCATGGGCGTATTGGCGATTTCTGAAGGCAGTCCATAGCGTTTGAGTCAGATATATCTGCGTTAGCGGTACGGCGACCTGGTCAGTCGCCGCTTCATTTCCATCCACAGAAGATCGTTGCTTGGGAATTGCGAGCACAGTGGCATAGCCATGAACATCGGTTTCGGGAAATGCGGGTATATTTGTAGAATGCTTGCCCCCGCGTCTGGAAGGGGTTGCTGGATCTGGAGGTGTAGCCGGCTGCCGCTTGTCACGCATGCCAATCACGATGTAGCTCTTTGTACGAGCACCAGGAATATCAATCTTGACGACGTCCCCAGCCTTCAGCTCCAGCCGCTTGATCCCGTATGCACTGATAGTATCCACGGTCCCGTCATCGAAGCGTACCCTATAATGAGGCTCGTCGCCACCAAGTATCTCCAAACATGTTGCGGGATAGTAAGCCGAATTACTGCCGTTGAAACGTGCAAGGACCCGATGCGGTGCAGCGATAGAATTTGGACATGTAGCAACCGGACATGCTGGCTGAACGACCGGCAATTGTTCCGATCGTGATGCTTGTGGTACAATTGGCTTCGTGTGTCCAGTCCTGGTAGTGCGAGGCGTATGGCTGATTTGGGTAAGAGCACGTTCTACATCTTTATTGAGACTTGAGGCGACCCCAGTTTCAGAGACTTGTCTACGGACGGGCTCATCTTCAGACCTGGATGAAGAAGGGAGACTTCCGCTGTTGTCGAGAACAGTGGTCATGTTAGTTGTCCGTGAAGTTCGATTCTTCAAGGGTGACGACAAGGGGATCGGAGTGATCGCAGATATCGCAGATGAAGGCGGTGGCATAGGGGTACCGGGTAGCATGGGGAGAACATTGTGCCCTGGCTCCATAATCTGCAGCGCCAGTCCACGGGCTCCCCTTCGACGCTTTCGAGTAGGTGCCACAGGACTGGAGCCGTGCAAGACCTTCTGGAACTCTTTGTCATCATTGCTGAGTATATGTATGTCAATGTCGATTTCGCCAATCTCATCTGGAGGCGAGGAGTCTGCTGCAATCTCGCTTATGGTCCTCGGCCGTTGAGCCTTGGTAGGAGATGACTGCTTGCTCGAACTGTTCTGTATCATACGCTGCGGATACGATCTGGATGGCGAAGCTGTCAAATGCTCCGGTGCAGTCTCGAAGGGTACGGAATCTCGCGACTGTAACGTGCCTGGGTAAGTGATTGATGGCTTTTTAGATGTCGTGCTCGAAGAAAGTAACATGTTCGAAGAGTCAGGGACATCGTCTTGAGCACTGTGAATGCGAGCTATACCGTTCTCGGAATTTGAGATCGTATTACGAAGTGATCGAGATGAAGGAGCAGAGATTTCAGGGACCTTGCTTTGGCGCCCAAATGTACCCTCCGCATGTGATCGAGCATCGCTAGGGCATATTGTATGATTTGACTTTGCATCGGCTCCTTCTATAGCTCTCAACTGGGTAAGTGAAGACCCACGTATGACTCCGCTTCCCAGATCTTTATTCTGTGGGGAACTACTGGATACGGGTTGAGACGAGCTTCTGCCTGCGTGCTTCTCGGTCATGCCGTTGGTTAGCCTCAAAGTCCTTGGAAGTTCTGATGACTGAGACTGAGGTACTAGGATCCGGGCGTCTAAAGATGATCGGGGTTCCGAAAATGATTTTGTCCCATGCCTTCGCAGACCTCTCATGTTCCAGTGATCGTGCTGAGACGACTGTGAATCTGCAATTGCATCTGGTTCGGTCCCAGTCTCAACTAGCCGTGTCTCTCGCAATCTGCTTGTGTTAGAACCTGATTCTAGATGCGCAGCATCTTTCATCTGAGATACCGCATTACGATTCCGGCTCCGTGCATATGAAGGAGTAGGCTGGGATGAGACGACTTGAGACGTGTGATGTGCTCTGGAAATCGTCCTTGGGACTTCAACATTCTCCTTGTTCTCTTCGGCTAGCTCATCAGCATCGTCCTCTTTCTGTCGTTCGAGGCTTTCTTCCCGCTCTGTTTCATCTTCCGTTATGCTACCTTGGCCATCAACACCAGGCAGATCATCGGATATGAGGACAGGCTCGCTGGCCTGTCTACCACGTTTCCGGGGAGACGATCTACTCGGGGTATTTGCTATATGGCCCCCTGGACCCCGGCTTCGATCTGGTGCTGCTGATCGCGCTGCTACGCTGGCGAATTGAACTTTGGCTTGCTCACTATACCTCTGCTGGCGTAGACGTCTCCGGAGCTGGGTGTCCCCGGCGAATTCCTCATCGGATAATTCATCTGTCAATAGAGCTTGCTCCGCCTTCCTCGCTTGCCTCTGCCGCTCTCTAGCCTCTTGAGACTCCTTCATCGTAGTATATGTAGTCTGAGGTTCAGTGACCGCCCGCACGGTGCTTGAGCGTGTCGCTCTGGCGGGTGATGACAATGTGCCTGCTGTTGATGGACGATGGTATTGCAATTCAGGTGAAGGTCTATCAGAGAGACCGTCGGATGGGACAATGTTGGTCATTGGCGAAGTCTGGGCTTGTGTAGCCTGAAAAAGCTGACTGGCATCCATCAGACCATCAATACTGCCCATTTGACCCGCAAAGGGATTGAGTGGTAGCTTCGGCTCGGATTGCCCTTGCAAAGATGTCTCAACCTCTCTCTTGCGTTTATGACCTTGCGAAGCAGGTGTCTTTGGAGGCTGGAACCGCCTCGATTCAGGGAATATATCTGCCCGTACATCCTGAGATAGCGGATCGATGTCATCTTCCTCATCGTCCACACGCCTGTCTCCAGCATCATCTATAGAGGGTTGCTCGAACATTGCGAGGAGATCGATGTGACCAATTTCGCCAGGCTGAAAAGTGTGGGGCGCGCTGCTTTGAGTATCGAGGGAGGCATGGGTTGGATGGAGTTTTTCAAGCGCAGCTCGTGCTTCTCTACTGTCCTTGCTGTAATATTCATAGACCGATGGTGAAAGCCGCTGGGTGTCGCCCTGCGACTGGCTGCTCTCGACGAGCATCTTGCCCTTTAGTGAATCAGGAATCGTACTGGGTAGTTCTGGCTTTGGAGCAGATTGATGCCACGTTGAGTCTCTCGATTCTTGAGGTCGAGACCGCCGTAAATCGACAGGCCATGACTCGACTTTTGCGTGGAGGCGGAGAGATGGGTTGTGGGGTAAAGATTGCTCGATGGTGGCAGCTTTGGTCTTTGTCTGTACCAAGTCGCGTTTCTTCTTTGTCGCGGTGGCCTGAGGCAAGACACGCTTCGGCGACTGCAGGGTAGATGGCGTCAATTTGATGTACATAAGCGGGCCGACAGGCATTAGATTGCAAGGGTCTGCTTACCAGTCCATCCTCTAATCCAAGAGCAGACGCCCGCAGCTGAGAAATGTCTATGCTATCACCCTGGGTCTCCATGCTGAAAATTGAGGAGACGATTAAGCATTGGAGTTATACTCTTGTACGACAATACACTTTAAGTCTTGGCGTGCAGATTCGAGGACGCGATTGGCGTTTTATAATTGCGACAGCGCTAATCTAAATGAAGGCTTAGTGTTAATATTCCTTCTCGCGTCACTCTTATAAAACAAGGTAATCGGGGCCCCCCTAGTCGCAAGCTCCTAGGGGTAATCAGCTACTCGTCGCTACTAGCTAAATAATACTTTTTTATATTTCTCTCTATTAGCTTTATACTATTATTATCCTATTAAATTAAATTATAATAACTTTTAAATCTTATATATAAAGTATATATCTTCTAAAAAAATCTTAATAATAATTTATATTTTAATATAAATAAAGTTATTAAGGATTATAATATTCTTATATATATCCTTTAAAGTTCTATTAATAATTATAACTTAATAAATCTATTACTTATTATTTTATTTTATTAGTAAAAGGATATAGTATAAATATATTAAGTATTTTAATATTACTAATATTATACTTAAACTAGAAATAATTTAAAAAATATTAAATTAAATCTTATAAATAGCTAATTAAATTATATAAAATAAACTAAGCTTAAATTAATTAAATTTCTTTAAGATATATAATAATAACTCTTTTAAGTATACTTAAAAAACTTTAAAAAATTATAAATATATTAAACTTAAGTTAAAAGAGAAATAAGTTAAAGTAAAAAGAAAGTAGATTAAGGGAAAATAAAAGGCTTAATAATTTAAAAATAACTTATAAAATAAAATAAAACTAAGATTTATAAGTTATTTAAAGTATATAATCTAACTCTTTTAAGATAGGAAGGTTATAACTAAAGGATATATATATATTCTAAAAACGTTATTTAGCTGGTGACGACGAGTGGCTGATTACCCCTAGGAGGCCCCGATTACAGTCTTTGGAGGCCATCCCGCAATCTTAGCGACAACAAACCTGCCCCGCACCCTCACTCGACGCTCGCCCCAACGCCAAAAATCGACACAAATCTGCGAGCCCGAATGTCAAGTTCTGCTCCAGAAGTCCATGAATAAGCCTGCGATTTTCCGATTGGCGCTGAAAGCGGCGTGTTGCTGGGACGATGCATCAGACATCTTCCTCAAAATCTATACCATGCCCGCCATAATCGCGCCAACAGCAAAAAGCATCAAGCGCTATTCTAGCTACAGCATAGTCGATTCCTGCACACTCTCGAGCAATAGGTAAAGGCAGCTGTCGTTCACAATGAAGATCGGCCGAGTGCATGGCATACCCAGCTCTGGAAGCAATCACTACTAACAAGTAGTAGTGCAGTGCAGGCCTTGCACTTGCACTGTTTAACAGGCAGACATTATTCCCGTGTAATATGTGGCTGGTCGCAGACAGTGACATTACACATGAGAGACGGCGTCTGTAAGAATATCGAGATTATAGATATTAAACTCTAGAGACTATATTCTCCTCTACCATCTTACATGAAAAGGAAATTTAGCACTTATGCTGCAGCGTCCGCCTCTACAGACTTGGTGCTAGACTGCGTACCACTAGCTACTCCAGGCTTAGACGCAGATTGCAATTTTTGCCACTTTGCCCCAAAGGCAACGACGGTACACACACAAGCCAACGTAATCGCGACGATAAAGGCGGTCTGAATACCTTCCACGTACGCTCGAAGGATAAAAGGTAGATCGGCAGGGGCAAAGGCGGTCCGCACCTCCGTTGCGCCCGTGCCAATGACAGTTATGGGGCTGACTGCGGAATCTGACTCACGCAGCCTCTTCGTTAGGACAGCTTCAAAGGCACTCTCTCCCGCTGAGACGAGAAAGGCGCCACCGATAGTTTGTACAACTAGGTTCATGTCAGCATATGTGACTAGTGCAAAGAAGCGTGCCCAGAGAAGACTCACATATGATCATCGCTGATCCAGAGGGTATGTCTATTTGAGGTAGAGTGGCCTGAACAGCAGAGACGGGTATTTGAAAGCCCAGCCCCAGACCAAGACCGGTCAGAACCTGGTATCCTATCCAACTTGCGGATGAAGATCCAATGGTAAGAGTGAAAAGTAGTCCAACTCCGATAGAAGAAAGAACTCCAGCTACTACCATGAACGGCAATGGGCGGCCTGTTACGGTGATCCCTATTCCAGAGCTGACAGTTGCAATAGTGATAGCGATAATCAAGGGCAGGTTCCGTACTCCGCTCTGAATTGGAGATACATTGTCGATGACCTGAAAGTAGATCGGAAGGAAATACAACACGAGGAAATAGGTCCCTGCGATAGCGAAGGAGTAGCTCATACCATGGTAGATATATCGGTTTTTCAAGAGTCGCTTCGGGAGCATAGCACGCTCATCCAACCACCACTGGTCAATACAGAAACATATTAGAAGCAGCGCAAATCCGACGAAGAGGCCAATGATAGTCGAAGAATTCCATGGCAGAGTTAGCCCGCCCCACTGCAGGGCAAGGTTATAGCATATGACAGCTGCCATGATGAGAACGATACCAATGGGGTCCAACTGAAGCATCTTCTCCCTGAACGTTGCTTCTGCGGGTTTGACATGCGACGGCAATCGGAAGAAGACGACGAGAATGGCAGCGGCAAGGCCACCGATTGGAAGGTTACTGATCGATGTTAGCTCTGTCGTTCCTATCGTGAGCTGGAAAGATTCTTACATGTAGAAGCACCACCGCCAGGTGAGTCTCTGGGTGAATACTCCACCAAGGAGGGGCCCAATGACAGCTGATATGCCGTAAGAGGCGCCAATGATCCCTAGATAGGCCGGCCGCTTGTCGGGTGGGGCGATGAAGGCGACCAAAATGAAGGCACCAGACGCAACCCCAGCAGCACCCAACCCAGCAATGGCACGTCCAATGATCAAGGCTGTGCTATTTGGGGCAACGGCTAGACGCAGTAGTCAGCAATCTATCGCTAATGGACCTCGAGACACACGTACCACAGATGAGACTTCCCAACTCAAAGATGAAGACTGCCGTTAGGTAGGTCCATTTTAGGGTGAAATACTTGAAGAGCTTGCCCCAGGATGATGTGAATGATGCAGTGGTCAGGAAGAAGGCGGAACCGTACCATCCTATCTGAGAAACGCTGTGAAATTCATCCGTGATCTTTGGTATAGCCGTTGCGACGATAGTCTGTACGCAGGATCAGCGGTTGTCTGTTGAAAGAGCGGAGCAAGACTTACGAGGTCCAGCGCAACCATAAAAATTGACAGTATCAGAGCAAGAAGGATGAAGACGAATTGGAGGCCTTTTGGGTACTCCTCTAGACCTATCTGATCCTCCTCTGCAATCACACCTCCAGTTCCGTTTTCGGCTCCATTTCCATTCTTTTCTTCCATAGTATCGGCCTCTGATGCGGGTGTCTCTAATTGCTTGTCTGCAGTGCGATTCTCGATGTCCATCGTTGGCAGAACTGGGTGAGACGCGCTCATCTTTGATAGAAATATCGCGAAGATTGGTTTTCACTTGGTTCGGGCGGAGATGCGAGGATCACGGTGGAATGCAGACCTCGATGCAAACAGACCCGTGTGAGAGACACTGCAACTCTGTCATTCGATAACCAAGAAGTCCGTGGGCGTGTGTGAGATCTACACGGTATTATAATGGACAAAGGGCATTTTTTAACTCCGAACAGCTTACCAAGTACCGATTTTCGTCCGATGATAAGGGGTCGGGATTGCCTTGACCCGCGCGCCGAAGCCCAATCAATTGCAATAGAAGAGCAACTAGGACTAGATGAGGATAAGATGTCTCCTGCTAGCCTCTCTTCTTCTGTTTCTGAACGATTACACTACTATAGTACATCGTACGAGGTTCGACCTTTCCACAAGCGACTGGTTTAGGGCTGACTGTGGAGCCGAAGGGAGAGATCCCGGTAGGCCGGCTGTGAGTCAGTATGCTTGGCGCTTACCAAGAGCAATTTCCATGTAATATCTGCCTCCTTCGGACAACACGGACTTCCGAGATGATCTGTCCAGTGAGCACAAGGTTTACTGGTAAATCAATTGATTTGCAACATGTCCGGGGGTGGATCTAAAAGTTGGATTTTACGGTCGCCAATTTGGCCCGTCGCGAGATATGATTCGTAAGTAGAATATGAAGGCTTAAGGCTTTACATACCCCAAAAAGGTGGAAGTTCACGAGGTGCAATACCTCCGCACTTGGATCTTTTGCCCGCTCGCGGCCTATGGCGCAGTGGTACAGATCTCACAATAAGGGAGAGCAGATGGACGAAACGGGCGTTAGCGGGAAAGCAAAGCGGCGGCCCCTAAGTCAGCTAACGGTCATGTGTTAATGAAAGGTATAATGCGCTTGAGTCATCTACACGTGATTTAGGTGTAGTGTAATAGTAATTAATAACTAATAGATAGATATATTATCCTAAATATTAATAGAATAGTTAATAGTATAACTATAGATATATTAACTACTTATAATCTATTACTAAGTATATATAACTAATACTAATTTCTAATACTCCTCTTTAATAGAAAGATCTTATACTTCTTTAAAGGTATATATATAGCGCCTTATAACTACTTTAATATAGCTACTCTTCTAATAGTATAACTTCCCTTAAATTATATTCCCCTTATATATTCTACTTTAAAGCCTTATTAAACCTGTAAACCTCCGCTTAATATAAGGAAATTAGAAAGAGTACTATATAGATAATATTAATTTAAGGTATTATTACTTCTATTACCTTCTCTTTATTTAAGTATTATAACTCTTATTTCCTTCTTCTAATATATAAGATAGCTTATTAAGAGGGCTCTAGTATACTTCTACTTATTTCTATCCTAACTCCTAGCTAATAAGGTACTTCTAAACTATTATAATTTAGTTATATAACTTTATAGTATTATAGTTAATAGTATTTTATAAGAGGGAGGTAGAGGACTATTAAAGACGCGTAATTACCCCTAATATTAATAATAACTTATCTCTTTTTACTAGACTCCCTATCTTTCTAGATAATAAAATATAGGAAAGAAAATAGGGTTAACTTAGAAGTCTACTCTATCTAACCCTATTTATAAAGCTTATTAAAGGCTTTATTAATTACCTCTTTATTAGCCTTTCTAACTAGATAAACCTAGGCCTAGCCTAGTTTATATAAGTCTTACTAGTTATCTACTAGAGGAATATCTATCTACTAAGACTTAGGTATATTTATAATATTACCTATATCTTATTATAAACTAGGAAATTTATTAATAACTAATTCTAATAAGTACCTTAATAAGAGTAATTTATAGATTATAATACTTATATTATAAACTACTTTAGTATTAGGAGCTAGGGTATTTAATATAGATACTAAAAATATAATAGTAGTAGCTACTAAATATTATAGATTTAACTTTACTTAGTTTATATTTTTCTTTAGAGGTCTTACTACTAGGTTATTATAGAAGGCTTTTATAAGGAAGTATCTTATAACCTTATACTTTATAACCTTACTAAGTTTAATATTCCTAGGAAGCTTAATTTATTCTTTAGAGTTATTATAAATAATAATATAAGATATATTATAATCTATTATATATATATAAGCTAAAAGCTTATTAAGTTTCTCTAGTTTAAATAGAAACTCTCTATTATATAGAAGGTCTAAGGCCTAATAATAAGGTCTAGTAGTTAGAACCTTTCTATTTATATAAGGGGTAATAATTATAGCCTTCTTACTATAAATAGTAGAGTTTATTTAACTACCTCTACTAGAAATATTAATAGGAACGCTAAGTCCTTTATAAGATTAAATTATTAGTATATTTTAGTCGAGATTAATAACTATTCCCTTAGGCTTAAGAATATTAACTCTAATAAGTATATTAGCTAATAGATTATTAATAATCTAAAGTTCCCTTTTAATTAGAGCTATATTATTATTACTAGGATAGTATGTTTCTAATTTAGTATACTCGCTAGTATTATATCTCTTATCTCCTAAACCTCTAATATTTATAGGTATAGGTATCCTCTTAACCTCTACCTTTAAGGTATATTTTATAAGAAATACTCTATTAATAAGACTTATTATATAATTTATATTAGCGTAGAGCTTATAATATAAGCCCTCCTAAGATAAGCTAACTATAACTATTATAAAGTAATAACCCTAGAATATATAGCCTCTAGGTACTATATTCTTAGAAATACTCCTAATAATAGTAGAGGTAGTCGACTATAAAAGGGTTTAGTAGTTACTACCTACTTAAACCTTAACTAAAGGGTTTACTATTACTAATAAGGACGTTATTTAATAGCTATAATAAATATACTTATATAGATTATTATTTAAGGTGAACTTAGAATAATATTAGGTATAATAGAAGGTTTTTATAGCTAATCTAATAAAGTAGGCTTTAATAGTATCTTCCTATTAATAGTTACGTAATAAGAGGGTTTCTAGGTCTTAATAAAATCCTAACTAGTCTTAGTATTTAAGTTCTTTAAGTCTTACCTATTCGCCCTAGTAGAAAGTATCTTTATATACCTTATACTTAGCCTGTTTATTATATCCTTCCTCCTTAATACTAGCTTAATAGGCTTGTAGAGGCGGATGCTAAGAAAATCTATTAAAGGATTAATATAGGTTTTAGCTATTTAAAGCGTTTAGTAACGGCTAGTCCTGTAATTAAGCTTACCTAGGAGACCTATTTACATTTCTGCTAGTTATTTATAAGGCTTACCGTCTAGTAATCTATAACTAGCTAATAGGTTAAGTCTATTAAGGACTATTATTAATATTTAGACTAACCGTTTTTTTACTACTTAGTACTACTTTTAGGTATTAACCCGACTCGCTAAACTACTTACGGCTAGCTTATACCCTACATAGGTTTAGCGTTATATAATAATTATAAATTCGGTTCTAAATAGAACTAACGCGGTTAGTCTATTAATATTATCTTAGAGATTTTAATATAGAATAAATAGTTAAGTATAAGGGTTTATACTACTATAATATAACCTTAGACTACTACTAAAATTATAAAATAGATTAGTAGTATACTAACCTAATTAAGGGTCTTAATTATAGTAATAATTATAATTTCTTAAGTCTAACTTTATTTTATATCTCTTATCCTAATAAAGACCCTTATTTCTATAGATATAAAAGTATTTATCTTTAATAAAATAAAGCTCCTTTAAAGATCTAGTATATTTAATATAGTAGTTAGTCTTAGTAGGTTATATTATAATTTACTATTAAGATAATTATAAGCTAAGAGTACTTATACTTACTTAGTAGTTATAATACTAGTATTCTTTATGTTTAAGATAATACTAGATATATAATCTATAGGGTCTTATTAATTATAGAAGGCTAAGAGGTTTACTAGGCGAGTCTTAAAAGTATACCTAGAGAGTATTATACTACTTAGTAATACTAGTAGAATTATTATATAGCCTGACCTAATTAAGTTAGCTTAGCTAGTTAGTAAACTAGTTATTAGCCTTACTAAGTAGATAAGAATCTATATTCTATTAAAGGAGGGCTTTATCTATAGTTATAGCCTTTACCTAAAGCTTATTAATAAAACTAAAAATATTATAATAGATATTATAAGTATCCTTAACTTTAACTAGTAGTATATTAGGGTTTAGATTAAAATATCTAATATTATAAGGCTAAAATTAAGTATTACTATTTATAGGTATAGCTACTATAGTAGGTAGAGTAGTAGAATATCTATTAGTTCTATTACTAGCCTTATTACTAGCCCTATTACTAGCTATTATAATTTAGATAAGGGTTACTATTATATTTAATTATTTAGCTAAGAAGCCTCTAGTAGACCTTATAACTCTATTCCCTATATTATTATTAAGCTAACTATTATCTACTATATCTAAAGCTTAGACTAACCGTCGAGTCGGGATTTAGTACTAAGATTTGGTACCGACTAAATACTCGGGTTAGGGTCTTAGTACTAACTCGAATACTCGATACTAGCTATTAGTACCGACTCGCTAAGGCCTCGATACCTTGGTGAATTAGGTTAACCCGACTCGAATCGCCAAGGTATCGCTAAGACGCCAAGCCCCTAATAAAATAGTAAGGAACCCTAAAAATTTTCTAGAGTTATCCTTATACTAAAAATAGATTTTTTTTAATTAGAATTTTAATACCCCCTTTAGTTCCCTAGGGATATGCATTACCTTTTTATATTACCTTAAAGAATTACCTAGACTAGGCTAAGTAATAATAATAATAATACTTAGTAATATAATAGTAAATTATAGATATAATAGTAAATACTACTATAAATAGAAAGTATTAGTAATATTATAGTTATTATTTCTATAGGAATAGCTAATTAGCTATTATCTTCTTATATTATCTTATTTACTATTAAGAATTACCTAGTTAGTAGTAATAATAATGCTTAGTAATCGATTAGTAAGTCTTATATATAGTACGAAATATTAATATAAATAAAAAATATTCTTGATATAATAGTCTTAGTAAAATAATATGAGTGAAACTAGAGTCTTAGCGATTCAAGTCAATACTTCGGTACTAATACTTAGTACCACCCTAGGTACCGACTCAAATACTCGGTACTAACTCCGGGTACCGACCCGAATACTCGGTACCAGATTTTGGTATTAAATCGCTAAGACTCGAGTCGGGTACCCGACTCGAGTTTGAAGTACTAACTCGACGCGGTTAGTCTACTAAAGCTTCTAGTAGATTAGAAAGTTAATTAGGTAGTTCTAGTCCTATCTATTAATTATAGATTACCTCTTCTATTAATATTACTCGCGTACTAGTAGGGATTAATTCTATACTACTTAGCGAGGTAGATCTAGGGCTATATAATAAGGACCTTATTAGAGAATTTAAGCTAGATAGAGGTTATTATAAGTACTATTATAAGTATAAGATAGCTTATTTAAAATAATAATTTATAGCACGTACTAGACTCTAGTTAATAGCCTAGTTAAAAGGCTAGGGTGGTTTATTAATATTAAGGAAAGTAACTAGTTTAAGAGATATTAACTAGGTATAATAGCGTTAATCTTATAATAAAGAAGAAGTAGAAGAAAATAATATCTAATTAGTCCTTAGAGGCCTAAGATTACCTTTAATAATAAGTAAGATTAAGAAGTAGCTAATATTATTAATAGTATTAGCGTATTTATACCTAGTATTAATAAAATTAGATAGCTAAAAAGTAAGTACTACGGTCTCTTATAGTATAGAGGTAGCTAGAGTACTAGAATAAGTAGTAAATTAGAATTAGGAATATATAAGGAAAAGTCAGGTTTTCTTAGTAAAATACTAAGGAATCCTAATAATTCTAAGAAGATCCTAATACTATTAGATAGTAGTAATAGGTAATAAAGAAGGCTCTTATTAATATAAATCTTTTAAGAGGACCTTTATATATATCTAAGGTTATAGAAGGCTTTAATAGTAAAGATTTAGTATAAGGTTAAAGGCCTAGGATCTTAGTAGAGTAGAAGACTTAGGTAACTAGTACTAGAGATAGCTAGTAGTACTTTAAAGAACTAGTACTTATAGAGCTAGTATATAATCCTAGCTTACTATATAATTAATAGTATATAGTAGTAGCTAGAAGGTATTACTACTATTTTATTACGAAGGTATTAAGATATAGTAGAAAGATGTATTCTCTAAGTATAGAAAACCTGCCTATCAATTAAAGGGCTAGGCCTATCCTAGTTAGGCTGTAGAAGGCTTCTGTAGGTAAAGTAAAGTAGTAGGACTGTAATATTTTAAGAATAAAGAAGTACTTACTTACCTTAACTATTTATTTACTTCTTACTTCTACTTTTCTTAGTTATATACTTAGTATATTATAAGGTACTATTTTTATAATTATATAGAGTATAATTATAGATAATATTATTAGTAGTTTACTTATACTTAGAGGTATTACTGGGGCTCTTATTTCCTTTACTTATAAAGTAGAAGGAAGGTATAATCTATATATAGTTAGCGTCGTACTTAGTAAGTATTTAGTAGATATTAGTAGCTCCTACTAGAGAACCTAGAGAATCTATTCTTCCTACCTTAAATAGATATACCTAGTTACGCGGGTAATAAAAATATCTGTATACTAGTAACTATAAAGTCCTCTACTAAATTTCTATATAAATTATCTACCTTTCTTAATAAATAATATATTATCCCCTAGTACTTATATATCTTATAAGGACTAGACTATATCTACTTGTACTATTATTCTTTATAATCGCTTTATTAACTAGAAGTCGTACTATTAAATTAGTAAAGATATAGGAATACCTTTCTTTATAACGCGCGATTAATATATAGAGTATTATAATAACCTTATAATTAATAAATATTATTATTATAATAATTCTACTAGACTTAAATACTAGGGTACTCCTCTAAAGATTACTAACTAGTAAGTATAAGAAATAGAGCTTATTCTAGAGGTAAGGGATAATAACTACCTTATAGAAATAAAGGCTTTAATATAAGAGTAACTAGGATATAAAGTAGGCCTAGATAATATTTTAAGATAGATAATAAAATAATAAATAGGGTCTATAAAATATTATAAATATACTAGAAAATACCTGTAAAAATTCAAGATTTTTACGTCGGAAAATTACCCCTACTACCTAGCGTTTAGTAGGTAACGTGAATAGCGGGAAGTATATTAGATATATTAGTAGGTAGCCGGCCTATATATATAATAGTATTAGCTATATTATATATATATACCTATTCTAATAGTATTCTATACCTAATAATAAGATAGATATTTCCTCCTATTTAGACTAATATTAGATATATTAGTAGGTAAGATAAATAGTAGGAAGTATATTAGATATATTAGTAGGTAATATAAATAGTAGGGTTTTCAGCCTATAAATATAATAGTATTAGCTAATATAATAATATACTAATATAAGTCATTCTAATAGTATTACCTACCTAGTAATAAGATAGATATTTCCCCCTATTCAGGCTAATATTAGATATATTAGTAGGTAGATATTAGATATATTAGTAGGTAATATAAATAGTAGAGGTTTTAGCTTATAAATGCGATAGTATTAGCTAATATAGTAATAGACTAATATAGATTATTCTAATAGCGTTGCCTACCTAGTAATAAGATAGATATTTCCCCCTATTCAGGCTGATATTAGATACGTTAGTAGGTAGATATTAGATATATTAATAGGTAACGTGAATAGTACGGTTTTTAGCTTATAAATATAATAGTATTAGCTAATATAGTAATAGACTAATATAGATTATTCTAATAGTATTACCTACCTAGTAATAAGATAGATATTTCCCCCTATTTAAGCTAATATTAGATATATTAGTAGGTAAGGTAGTAGAATAGGTAATTTATAAATAATAATAGGATTTTTATTATTAATCTAATTATTCTAGCCGTTGGTATATAGAATTTAGTAGGTAAACTTATTAATAATAATATATCTTTTAAACTACTACACCGATTTTTATAATTTTTAAAGTTTTAAATAGTTATAGATATATTATATAACTTTATTTAAGTAGAAAATATTATTAAGGGTAGGTGTATATATAGGAAGAATATAAAGAAATATTAGAGTTTTAATATTTACTACAGATAACGCTAGTCCTAAGGAGGTAATTTAGGGGACTTTAGACTAATTAATAAGCTGCGATAAGCTTAGGGTCCTAATTCTAGTATTTTCTATTATAGTAAGAAGATTACTTATAAGAAGGGCTAGTATAATAAGAGCTCTACTAAGAGAAAGGTAGAATTTACTAAGGTAAAATTATATAAATATCTTATACTTAAAGACTAGTTCTCTATTTACTTTTCTAATAAATATTATTTTAACTAGGGGTTATAAGGTAAATTATAGATTATTTAAAAGCCTAGGTAGAGATATTACTAAGACTATATCTAATATATATAAAAGGAGCTTAAAATAGCTTAAGAAAAGAAAAGGTAATATATCTAAGTAGCTATTAACTATAATTTTCACTTAGATTTAATATTTTATAATATTCCTAGTAATACTAATAGGAAGATATTAAAGTAGGTATATAAAGATAAGATCTTAAAGGCTATTATTAAGTTATAATATAAGTAAGTTAATTAGGGACTAGCTAATCTATTTATACAAGAAGAAGATAGTAAATCTAGTTATAAGATAGTTATAATAAGTTATATTATCTATAAATAGAAGTAATAATATAGCCTATAAATATATTATAACTATCTCTTATTACTAGATCTAGCGCTAATAGAGAATACCTAGTAGGGGCCTAAATAAATACTTTATAAGTACCTCTATTAGGATAATTATACTATAAGAGACTATATTATTTAAGGGTAGGAGGAATATATAGTAATTAAGTATATTAATAAGTAGGTAGCTAGTATACCTTAATAACTCTAGGCTATTTTAGATAGTAACGGATAAATAACAGGGTTTTAGTAGAGAAAAGTAGATAATTCACATAGAAATTTAGTGGGGGATCTCCGCAGTCACTAGTGTGCGGATATTTTTGTCACCCGCGTGCTGGTTCTTTTCTTTATAAGGTGATAGTCATTGCCGGGAGATCTGCCAAGGGATTTGCGCGCGGACGCGTATGACTCATTGAACGATTCCACATGCACGTGAGTGCAATGAACAACCCTCTTCAATAAAACACTCTTCCAGATCTTTTATACTGCTTTCATCTCTCATACACCCAGAAAGGTTCTACCTTTTATGTTAATTATAGCAGGCGTTTCAGCGAGCCAAGGGTCGTTCAGCACGATACCTCAACCAGAAAACATGAGTACGAGTTCAGGCAAACTCGGGGAATGCAGAGCTTGTGGCCACATGAACAATGAACAGAGCTACCACAAATGCACCGTCTGTAAAAAAAGGGACGCTTGGAAAATCTGTCAAGCCACTGCTTCACACCCAAATACCAAGAGGACTTCTATATATGGTAAATGCAAAGGTTGTTGTAGTGGTGGCGGACCATTTCCCAGTCTTATCAATGATATGATAACTTGCTGTAAGTCGAAAGGGAAATACCACTTGCAATCCCAAAACTCTTACCCAATGTCATAGAATGTTCCGCGAGCTCGCTCCCATCTGCCAGATATCACCATATCATTCCGATCTTCAGATACAGTTTCCAGCCCTTTAATGTATATGGTCGGCTAGGCTTGAGCGGGAAGAGCCTAGTAGGAACATGCATCCATTGAGCTCTTCAACCACGCTACTCTTTACGTATAGATAGATATCGCTGGTCGCCGTTACGTTCTGTTCCCTGATATTAGAGTGGAAGGGTGGAGCAAGTATTACAGCATATCCTGGTCAAAAACAAAAAAGGTCCCTTCAGCGCTATCTCTCTAAGAGTGCCTCAGTAGGCTAGAGTCAAAGTTCAGTATCGGAAGAAGAGGACGACGAGTAGGAGATCATGAGAATCGCTAGGAAGAGACGCACGAGGAGGTAGGAGCCTAGAGGCGAAGCACGAAAGACGCAGCGATTGGTCCTCGCATTAGAGGCGACGGGCGTAGTATAGGGACCCAAAACGCAATGGACGCGCTTAGATAAATAGCCCTTAGTGACTGCAAGTTAGTCTACTCTTTTACTAACGAGGTCTTCCATCACCTATAGACTATAGTTTCATCTCTGCTTAGGTCTCTAACAGCCTTTCGTTTATGACATATAACTTGAGACATAGATACCAATTTTATGTTCAAAATGCAGTTATCCGCTTCGTAGGACAGATGTAGCTGGAAATCCCCGGGATTTTCCCTTGCCCTATTAGGGACTAGCGTTTAATCCGTCCTCCTGGCTTTTCTAGCTCGGACTTTTTCACTCTCTCCAGCACCTTTAACAGTAGATCCTTTGTAAAAGGTCCACAGTCTTCCCTCGTTGAGGCATTGCCCCAAAAATAGGCGATCTGAGAAGGGGGCACCGTCTTCGCACTTGGTGTCCGCATCGTCTCTCAACATTTCTAGGCATTCTATAGACTAGTAAACCTGAACCGTTATAGTTGGTTTAGGGGAGTCGAACCCCCGGTCCTTGTCTTTTACATCTATTACCATGGATATACCGGTAGCTAATAAGGTAGCTATCCTAGTCCTGTGATACTAATTCTGACTACAAGTAGCTACTCTAAGAGTACGAATCTAACGGCCCGTAGGTCTTTTTTTTTAAAGGAGTACACCCGCGGTATCCTACTCTATAAAGGGAGACTGACTATTAAGAGCTTGCTTAGCACAGTCCCTAGCTCTTTATAGAGTCTTTTTTACCCACTAAAGTAAGATCTAAAGAACTTCGCTTATACCAGCTCTATTCTATAGATTAAGTAGTATAGTAGACCTACTACGTAGTCTTAAAGACTAACGAGTATCGTACTAACGTTTTTACCCCGAACTTAATGATATACCCCGAACTTAATGATAATGTGCCCCTGTAGGATTCGAACCCACGCAGTAGCTATATCTAGTACAGGTCTACTGCACCAGTAGCAGTGTGTGTCAAACACCGCCGTAAGGCCCGCATCGTCTCTCGCGAGGGAAACAAGACCTCCGTCGCTCTGCTTCGCTCGATTATTATGATAGGCACCAATGATCAAATTAATATACCGAGAGAAATTGAGGAAACTTATAGTGGTCCGACATAAGACTATTATATCAAAAGCTAATTATGTCCTGCACTATATACCTAGGACCCGAACACTAGTATTAAGAAACTTATAAACACTTTGACTTTATCCCTGACAAGGTTAATAGTATAAGCTTTCAACGATGCTTGTACCTTTAAATTCGCGGATAAATCCTTCTGGCCAGGACGGTTTCAGTAAGTCGTCGATGGAAATCATCAATGGTTGTTATATGGAGCACATAACGAAATGAGTGTACAGAAAGCTGTGCAGTGGTTCGCTGAAGTAACCTCAGAAATGCGAAGGTATTCAACAATTCCTGGCTTAAGACGCGGCACGCTAATAGATCAAGCGAAAGCGAGATGGGGAGCGCCTCCTTAAAGGAATCGCGAAGACTTTATAGGAAAGTGGTCTTGAAATGCAGTACATCATCTTCACCTCATATAGAGAAAGCCAAGATAATGGCGCTGGAGCAAGTATAGCTTCCTAACCAACCCTTCACAGAATTTAAGATGAGCTAAGCTTCCTGTTTAGATCCAATTTACAAAGGTTTATAAGCGTATCTCTCTCCAGAAATTTAGAAGAAATACGTTAATTTTTAGAAGAGAGTTGATGCTCAAGCCAAAATTTTAGTAGAGCCGACTATTAAAGGAGCGCTCAGCCGCGCCAGGAGGATCGGTAACGAATATAATAGAATAGAGACCTTAGAGACAGGGAGTTTACACCTAGTTGGCAGTGCTCTATCTTTGCTGATGTTTACGATTCAGTCCTCACAAAGAACCCTACATTAAAAATATTATATTCTCCTAGTAGCCTTAGATAACGTAAACTTATCTGTTGGTCTTTCTATATTTGATCAGGATTAATGGTTACACGTCTTTCTAGGGTAGTCATTGTGGTATGAGCTACAAGGAGCATTGTTCAGAAAAACGGATAAGAGACCCTGACCTATTTTGGGACGCCTACTTTCCAAGTCGTCTATTCTTAGAATTGACGCAAAATATAAGGTCACCAACGACTTGAGCATCCCCTACGTCTAGCATAAGGCTAAGCAGCATCTGCTATGACACATAGCCACTGGTGCGTCTCCGATTATTCCTGCCTCCATCTTGAGCAGCGATTCCAATGTCTCGTAATGGCGGTCTACAAAGCAAGGCAGGTCTTTTTAGGTTCGGTAACGGGACCCAACTTGGTATGGGAATACCATTCCGTAATAGCAGATCGTCCCTCATCTTCAATTGTCGCTGATATTTTCTCTTTCTCTCGTTCTTTGTCTTTAGAGATCTCTCGTACCTGTGCTTCTAATTCGGCTAGCTTATCTGCTGCCTCCTTTTCTCTATCTTTGCGTCTCTGTCGGAAACTTTGCGAGGCAACTGCATTGCGGTGGCGTTTAGCGTTATTCGCTTTGGATGCGGACTGCACATCTACTAATATCGGAAGAGGACCTTGGGCGGTGTTGTATGTCATCATTTGGTATTTTCTCTAGCTCAAAGCCTACGACTGTGGCGACATAACACCTAGTCCCGTTGCAAGGGATGACGGAGAAACGAGGACGGGGCTTCGCCGGTTGAGGTAGGGTGACAAGCTGGACTGGTTTTGTATGACGCAAAAGTGACCATCGCGGCGTGATTGGAAGGTCGGTCGTGTGACGGCTCCGGAAAAGGGTAGGAGTCAGGACTAGGCACTCGTTGATTTGGCTCGCCTGGAGGAGCTAAAGGTGCATCCCCAGCACGAAGCAAACTCACGTCCGTGACAATCTTTAAGGGCGGTGGAGGTCCAGTTGATGTGGACGCCAGGTTCCCGGGGTGTACGAAACTTGGAAGTCGCGCGTTAATGGTTGTGGTTGATTGACCAGCGATTCTCGTAGACTAGGATAGTGTTTCTTTGGGCATAGTCTGTAAGAAACCTGTCCCTTTACTGTCGTGTTGACGATTGACTGCACCTTCGCTATGATTGAGGATATTTCTGAGTTCAAGGGGCCCTGGAGGACGCGGCTCTAGTGACGTAGACAACGGAAGAGGCGGAAGCCTTGAAGATGCTTTATGCATTGAGAGAGCTCGTCGAGGTAGAGCTTGGGGAGCTCTCTTTGGTTGAATCGGTGGTAGCTTGAGTGGCGAATCAAGTGAACCTCCAGCGCTGTCTGAAAGAGTGATTGAGGATGCCATGGCTGCTGTTGTAAGTTCATGGAGACTGGAGCGTTGTATCTCCTCTAGCTTGCGATCAAGACCTTGACGGAGTGAACACTGCCCAAGATTCTTTGGTGCGGTCAATGCAGGATACTTGGGTCTCTTTGCCATTTGCTGCTAGGAAGTCTTTATTGCTCGTCGCGAAGGGAGCGCTCGAGGGAAGATTGGCGGACGAGTGATGACCTTGGAGGTAAAGCGTAAGATCGGAGAGAGGAGACAGATAGAGAAGACATTACTGGCCATATTGACCCTTTTTCGTCCCTGCGACATTTGTTCGATCATGTTGTGGTTGCGATCACAGTATAGAGGTTGCCCTCAGCGTCACTAGTAATGATTGGCAAAATCCATGCCGGTTCTCAGGTCACATACAGGTCACATAGATTAACCAACCGGGTTTCGGACCGTGAGATTATAGGCATTGTGAAATTTTGCTGCAGGATCCATGAACTTATAATGGACTTGCCAATGAGTGTAGCGCCAAGTTAGCCTTAGAATTCTTGGATAGAGTGCGAAAAGTTCGAGAGAGCGCAAATGGTTTGAGAGATCGTAGACCGAGGGGGGGCGTGGGCGGTGACAAGCCTTCCTGCACTAGAAGGGTTCACTGGGTAACCGTCTACACTCGGTGACCGTCTAGCCTTATAGGGCTAGTCCCCTATAAGCCTACCCTATTATAGTCTAAAACATCTATTTCTTGCTATAAATTTATAAAATAACTATTTAAAGCTATTTATATTATCCTTTATAAGGTTTTCTAGTCTATATACCTTATCCTAATTAGCTAATTCCTATAATTACTTAACCTTTCTATCCCTCCTAGCTATTTTATCTTTATAGCTCCTATTCTAACTTAGCTATAGTTACCCTTATTAGTAATTTAATAATAAATCTTTTTAGTCTCTTAGTTATTATTTAAATAACTATATAATCTACCTTCCTTAATATTACTTCTTATATTATAGTTAGGGGTACTCCTATCTTATCTAGTATTACTATTACGGACGTAGTTATAAGTAACCTAAAAGGGGTAATTATTACTAGTCTAATAGTAGGAGGTAATAGCTTCTTCCTTAGAGTAGGATATAATTTAGGAATAGACTTTTCCTTTAAATTAAAAATATCTAGACTAAGTCTATTTAAGGAGGTAATAATAGCCTTTTATACTTTATTAGCCTAATTAGTCTATTATTCCTTAAGTACTACTTTATTTATATATTCAGTAGCTCTATAATTTCCCTTTAAGTAATAAGACTTCTATTATTTTTATTTATTTAACTCTAGAAGTTTTATATTAATAATACTTTAAATAGTAGACTTAGCTATTACTTAAATAGCCGCTTTACCTACCTTTTATAAAGTATATAATAGATTAGGTTACTATATATTAATTATAGTCTATATAATATATTATAGGATTTATTATATATATAAAGTATTAGCTAGTATTAAGATAAGGTAAAAGCTTCTACTAGGGCTAATTAAGGTAATTATAGCCTTAGGAGGTATAGTAGAATAGATCTTAATATTATACTATTATAATAGCTAGGTTATAGGAAAATATTATAGAATTAATTTAGATCTAAATAGGAATAGTCCTGTTATAGCTTATACCTTCTTTATATTAATTAATATTATTACTTTATACTAGGCTATTTAATAGATATCTAGAAAGTCTACCTTATTAATATAATAGCTTCCTTCTAAGTATATAATTCGCTAGATATAAGATTTATAGGCTATTACTAAGGGGGAAAAGATACTAATATCTAATAGTTAAAGAAGATATATTATATATAATAGTAAGTAAAGAAGAATAATTTTATAGTTAATATAATACTAAATTACTATAGTTATAATATATAAAGTATAGCTATTAATTAATAGTATTTAATATTCGCCCTTTTAATAGCCTTATATCTCTTAATTAAACCCTCTTTAAAGCTATTTAAATCTAATTATATTATTAGTTTAACTATTCTTACTAATAGTAATTTTACCTACTTTAAGAGCTTCTTTCTAAGACTTCTAAATTAATTTACCTTTAAAGATAATCTAAGGGGGTAGAGACCTTCTATCTATTAAGATATACTTAATAAGGGATACTTATTTATAATTTTTATATTAAGTTATATAAGCCTTCTTCTTCTTATAATTAGATATTATAACCTTAAGCTTAGTAATTACCTCTTATATAAAGCCTTTCTTATTTATATTATAAACATCCCTCTTATCTACCTTATATATTATCTTAGTCTATAGGTAGAGATTAAACTAGCTTAATAGAACTTTAGGATCCTAGGCTATAATATATTCTTTATCTAGTAGTAGAATATAAGCTATCTTTACCTCTAGATATCTTCTTTACTATAATAGAATATCTATAATTTAGGACCCTAAGCTTATTATAACTTATTAGTTAGTTAATAAGTACCCTAATTACCCCTCTAGGCCTAGCGCGAATATTAAAACTCTAATATTTCTTTATATTCTACCTATATATACACCTATCCTTTATAATATTTCCTACTTAAATAAAGTTATATAGCTTCTTTTAACCTATTTAATACCTTAAAAATAATGAAAATTAGTATAGTAGTTTAAAAGATATATTAGAATAAGTAGATTTACCTACTAAATTCCATGCGCTAACGGCTAGAATATAGATTACGAATAATAAAAATCCTGATATTATTTATAAATTACCTATTCTACTACGTTACCTACTAATATATCTACTATTAGTCTAAATAGGGGGAAATATCCGTCTTATTACTAGGTAGGTAATACTATTAGTATAATCCAAATTAGTATATTACTGTATTAGCTAATACTATTATAATTACAGGCTAAAAACCCTACTATTTATATTACCTACTAATGTATCTAATATCCACCTACTAATATATCTAATATTAGCCTGAATAGGGGGAAATATCCGTCTTATTACTAGGTATAGAACGCTGTTAGTATAATCTAAATCAGTGTATTACTATATTAGCTAATGCTATCGCATTTAAAGGCTAAAAACCCTACTATTTACCTTACCTACTAACGTATCTAATATCGGCTTAAATAGGGGGAAACATCCGTCTTATTATTAGGTAGGTAATACTATTAGAATAATCTATATTACTATATTACTATACTAACTAATACTATCGTATTTATAAGCTAAAAACCCTACTATTTATATTACCTACTAACGAGTCTAATATCTACCTACTAACGTGTCTAATATTAGTTAGAATAGGGGGTAATATCCGTCTTATTATTAGGTAGGTAGCGCTGTTAGAATAATCTATATTAGTATATTACTATATTAGCTAATACTATTGTATTTACAGGCTAAAAACCCTACTATTTATATTACCTACTAACATGTCTAATATTAGTCTAAATAGGGGGAAATCATCTTATTACTAGGTATAGAACGCTATTAGAATAATTTATATTAGTTAATTAGTATATATATATAATATAGCTAATACTATCGCATTTATAGGCCGCCTACCTATCTACCTACTAACGTATCTAATATACTCCCTACTATCTATCTTACCTACTAACGTATCTAATATCAGTCTAAATAGGGGGAAATATCCGTCTTATTATTAGGTAGGTAATACTATTAGAATAATCTATATTAGTGTATTACTATATTAGCTAATACTATCGCATTTATAGGCTAAAAACCCTACTATTTATATTACCTACTAACGTGTCTAATATTAGTCTAGATAGGAGGAAATTATCTTATTACTAGGTATAGAACGCTATTAGAATAGGTATATATATATAATTTAGCTAATACTATCGCATGTATAAGCCGCCTATCTACCTACTAACTAACGTGTCTAATATACTTCCTACTATCTACCTTACCTACTAACGTGTCTAATATCAGTCTAAATAGGGGGAAATATCCGTCTTATTACTAGGTATATAACGCTATTAGAATAATCTATATTAGTTGATTAGTACATGTATATAATATAGCTAATGCTGTCGTATTTACAGGCCGCCGACCTACCTACCTACCTACCTACCTACTAACGTGTCTAATATACTTCCTGCTATCTACCCCACCTACTAACGTATCTAATATCAGTCTAAATAGAGGGAAATATCCGTATTATTAATAGCCTACTATATCTAATATACTTCCTACTATTCACCCTACCTACTAACGTATCTAATATACTCCCCGCTATTCACGTTACCTACTAAACGCTAGGTAGTAGGGGTGATTTTCCGATGTAAAAATCTTGAATTTTTACAGGCATTTTCTAGTTATAACATAAATTTTTAAGGCTAATTAAGATTAATTAGGGTTTTATTATCTCTTATAAAGAGAATTTTATTTATTATAAACTATACTTACTCTACCCTTAATAGCTAACCCTATATATAAAGATAGAGAACCTAAGCTAGAATAGCTACTTCTTCTTTAAAACTAAGTCGCTATTAGCTTTTATAAGTAGTAGTAACTATTATACTCCCTTTAATTCTATTAGCGAGTATACTTTTTAGTATACTATATTATATAGCTACTTTAATAATTAATAAGATTTAATTACCTAGTCCCCTAGCCTTAACCTAGGCCGTATAAGCTAATTCTATATAATCTTCCCTACTTAGTTTAGCCTCTTATAATAGAGGAAGGGATAGTAGGGGTATATTTAATATATTAAATAGATTAATAGATAGTATTATTATAAAATCTAGGTTATAAAGAGTTAAAATTTATAAAATCTAATACTCTAGGGTAGCCTTATAGGGTATTAACCCTATAAGGCTGGACGGTCACCGAGTATAGACGGTTACCCAGTGAACCCTTCTAGTGTCCACGCTATAACCCATGCGTTTACTGCACTAGCGCGAACATTTCGAGAGAGCGCAGAATGTTTGACTAGGACAGGCGTATCCGTCACTAGCACCCCTGCCCACAGTCCCTCGCTCCCACTGCAGGAACGCTTTGCTTGGCGTGCTAGGGTTTTAGTTTCATGCGTGCACTGAGTGCCGGTCAGTCTGAGTAAATGGTGGAGCGTACCTCTTATCCTAAGTCGGAGTGCCGTGGCTGACAGAGATGGACCTAATTGCGTCAAGTAAGGATCAATATTTTATCCACCAAGTGAGGTGTCCGGTGGCAGACAGCCTCGCTTAGGGTTTGCGCGGCTCATGTCAATCCGACTACATGTTCGGTATAAAAGACCTCCTGCAGCTCTCACTGCATTCGTTGAATAGTTTGCAGGCTTCTCTTTTTACTCCTTGAAAGACTTTGCAATGCGTGAAATGGATGACACCGCGACATATGTGCCATATACCTGTGATGCTTGGCCAGACCTTGGAAAGATCCAGATCAGCCAGGTGGTTGAGAGAACTTGTGACACGACAGCCGATGTAGTAGTAATATGCTCTAATCTTTTAATCAAGAGCAGTACTTACATCTCATACTTGGTTTCAGCTACCAGAAGGATTCAAAGGCCCCTGGACTCTTGTTCGCTTGTTCACCGACCAGGTCCTTCCGGAAGACTTCGACCTAGACCAAATGTCTTCGGACTCAAGCATCACAGGCGACATGACCCTAGACCGAGTGCAACACAAGGATCCTGGATCATACGAGATTATTGTTGCTGACCCATGTCTTGGGCTGCTCTCGAGCCGCCTGCCTGGGTTCAATGTAGCCGTCGATTACGATCCGTTTGTACCCTGTGAGGGCGACGTTCTTGCATACGGAATTGACGAGGCTGAGGGAATGGCCCGAGTCAGTGCACTTCACAACATTGCTCAAGCGATTCGGAGAGAAGGAAGTCGAAAGTACGCTGAATGCTATCGAATTGCAGCTAGAAGGGCTGGTCTCAACGCAGCGCTTAAGAGAGTGATCTTGTATTCCGACATTCAGGTGACCTGGCCGCACATCAGATTTTCATTGCGCCTGCTAACGCTGATCAGGAAGCCGACTTCAACGTCCGTGTGAGTTTCATGCGAAACCTACTATTCCTAGGTCTGAATTTGTCGATCGATCGTAACACCCTCCTCGAGCGTCAACAAAGCGGTTGGATTCAAGTCTTTGGGACAGCCCACAGACTACGAACTCTCGAAAGCGGCGGGCGTTCCTAGTAAGATGCGAGAACGATCAGAGCGGCAGGCAGTCTCCTTATTCCGAAGCCTTTTCGAGTTCTCCGGTGGTAGGGCGGATTGTCGCCAGCACAGCGTCCAGCTCGATTATACGACAACCTAGAACGCATCGCTCTGCCCTTCTCTCATGTGCGCGTCTTTATAGTCCCAGGTAGAACATTTTCTGTAAATCTCCGTAGTGTGTGCCAACATTTCTGCTGTCACAAAGTGGCTTCTTTAACTGTCGATTTGACCGTTCTGTGGGGAAAGACCTCGCTAGAGCTCCGACTGAGGCCTTGCATTAGGCACTGTATGAGTGCCCAGAGCAAGCTCATCAGCCGATGTCTCTGATTCTCGCTGAGTAGGTTCGTTGGATGACCGCGACACATGCTTCCTTTAGACGAGTCCAAGCCTGAGTGTACCGCGTTCAGTGCCTTGTAATTTGCTGCTCTCATGAAGTCTTCCCGTCTCTTTTCCGCCCAGTCCCTGGCGTTCCTGAGGGCGCTGGCCCCTTTATCGGAAGGCATCTGGTTTATCGGTCATGGCAAACTAGTTAGGTCGGGTCATATGAAAGTAGGCGGACCGTATAGGGCGTTTAGACGGAGTGGGATGTGTTATATACATAGTAAAATTTCCAGAACCCCCGTAATAAGTCGATGTGACCGTGTATACATTATTATCGTAAGCCGTCTGTGTATCCGCGTAGGATATAAGCTCGTTAATCCCTCGCGCTCCTAAAGCACCGCTGTAGAAAGCTTGCCGCATAGACACTGCCGTATTTCCATGAGGACCTTTCCCTCTGAAGAAATTGGGCAAGCACGGTTGCTGCTGTATTCGACGACGGTACAATGTAAGGCGCTAGCTCATTCCGAATACTTTTGTCTAATTGGGCTGGTCGGGAACCGTGGTAAAAGTCTGGCTGGGCTTTGGTGATAGGGGTTCAACTCCGGACAGTCACCTTCCCACAGTCACCTTCTGACTAAGCGCACTAACTAGAATACCTGATAGATAGTTTACTATAAGAATAATACTTTTATAAGAGGCTTTACTTATAGAAAGGGCTAATAATAAGGGTAATAAGTAAGTATATATAATCTTAAACTACTATATTATAATAAAGTTATATATAAAGCTAACTATCTCTCCTAATAAGCCTATTAATATTATACTTCTTAAAATACTTATATAGATTTAATATTATATATTATAAAGATAATATTTATAAAAATATTTAATCTACTTAAAGTATTTATTATTAATTTTAATTAATTTAAAAGGAATATCTTATACTATTACTTTTAAGTACTTATAATAAGCCTTTTCATAATTAATTACTTATAAATTATAAGATTTATATAAAACTAACTACTTTAATTAAAAAATAAGGCTTATAATTATACTTTATTAATCTACTTTTATTATAGATTTTATTTCTATAATCTATTTTAAGATTTATTAGTTATTAAGTAAGTTAGAGAGGTTTTTAGTTACTTCTTTAAGAGGTAGCCTAGCTTAAACTTAAAATCTTAAAAACTTAAATTAAAAATAATTAACATAATCTTTATATATAATCTTTTTTATTACTATTTTTAGAATTTTTTACTATTTACCTTAAGGTATTAAACTTACTTCTATTACTTATAAGTTCTACTTAGAGTTATAAGTAGATTTAATTTATAAATAAAGTAATAATAGAAACTTATTATCATATAATTATAACTATTTATTAATTAAATTACTTTAATATCTTAGATATATAATTAATTATTATTATTTAGCTCTTTTAAGTTATTAAGTATTAATTATATAACTTAATAATTATAAGTTTAAGTATAAACTTTTATCTCTTTACTAGTAAACTCCTTAAAAATATTATATTAAATACTTAAAATATTTATATAATAGTAGTATAAGATCTAGTAATAATAAAGATATATTATATAAGAAATCTAATATTTAGAAAGAGATTTCTAAAGGAATTCCTTATAAGTTAGAAGAAAAAATTAGTAAATAATATATTATAATATTATTTAATTATCTTTATAATATATATATCTATATTATAAGTATCTTACTTTAAGTACTATTCTAGATAAAAGCTATATACTTATAATAATAGAATAGTTATTAAAAGTAAATATCTAATTATATTAAAGATATTTATACTTAGATATATTACCCTTCTATTATATAGTTAGTTATTAACTTGAAGGGGCTTAGCAAGCTACTTATTAATTAGTAGTATATCTAAAATACTAAGGTAATTATTAGGTATTCTAGTTAGTACGCTTATTTAGAAGGTAATTATAAGAAGGTAACTATCCGGAGTTGAATTCTAGTAGATACCTAGTCTTTTTTAAATCTTTAGTCTTTGTAGTATAATATATTCTATCTTTTCTTTCATTTTATTTAATAGTTAAAGAAAAGATACTTAACTATCTATTCGATAAAAAGGCTATAAGGAAGCTAATACAAAAAAGATAGTAATATTAGAGAGGAAGTAGAGTGTATTTCCTAGGGTTCTATACCTATATTACAGCCTAAATCCTTAAATACCTTAAATACAATCTAATTAGCTTCTTAATTAGGCTGTATTATTATAAATAATAAATACTAGTATTTAGTATATATAGTTTCCATACGATTAGCCTACTATAAGACCCTAACTACGACTCTATAAATCGTAGTAAAACTACTAATATTATTACACCTATAAAACTATACTACTTAATATTTAATACTTATAATATATACTTAAGTAGGCTAAAAGATATGTATTTATTTATAATATCTAGTACTTTAGAAATTATAAGGATTTATTAATATATATAGAAGATATAACTTATCTAATTAGTTTACTTACTAAATCTATATATCTTAGTACTACTTTACCTATTATACCTACCTTATATATATCTATATCTATCTATACTAATATACTCTACTAGTAATAATAATAACTTATAATAAATATCTAAGCAGGTTAAAAGATATATATTTATCTATAGTATTTAATACTTTAAAAATTATAGAATCCTATTAATATATATAGAGGATATAACTAATTTAATAAATATATTAATACAGATTTCTACTATAATCTATAGGGTTGTAGTTAGGGTCTTATAATAGGCTAATTATATTAAAACTATATACGCTAAATTACTTAGAGTTAGTATAATAATAATTTTATTTATATTTAAATATATATTTAAATATATTCGAATATTTATTTTAATATAAATATACTAGTAGGATATTTAAATATAAATACGCTATTTCAAGATATTTAAATAATATTTAGATATATCTAATTATAGTTATATACTAAAAATAGTATATATCTATAGTATTTTTAGTTAGATTATATAATAAACTACTATTTATAGCGCTTAGTAATTTATACTAGCTTACTAAGTATATAATTTATTACTAATCCTACTAATTTATAAGGAGTACTATTTAGGTAAGATAATTGAATATATATTCGAATATATTCGGTTAGATATTTGAATATGAATATCGTCCTAGCATATTCGAATATCAATGAATTTGTTACACTGCCCAGAGTGGTGCCTAAAGTCACGCTAAGGATAAGTGCTAAACACTGCCCCGCATGAGACGAATCCCTTGTACCATTTCATTGTATACGCTCGCAACATAGCAAGTCCAGTCAAGGATCATTTGGACTCGGACTCTGTTGCGCCACTGAACTCAAGCTGGTTCTGCCCAGATATGCATCCTGTAGATTGAAACGGAACCTTACTGCCTGCACCCTCAGCTGATACTTTATTAGGCGTAATAAGACTTCCGCCCTGCTCTCTCCTGACCCTCGAAGCTTTTGAGAGGGACGTCGATTTTAGGCGATTGTCTCCGACCGAGATGTCTTTTGAGAGTACAATCTTTGCAAGGCCATAGCTGGAGAGGTGATGACTACTATATCCCACACAACTAACATTAAGAGGCGCTCTATGATCTTTTGTATGTTCTGCAGCTGCAGGCTCGCTATAACATTCGAAGTCAATGTCCGTTACCATTGGCGGCATGGCCATTCGCGCCACTCGTGTGGCCATTCGTTCCATTGATCCCATGACCATTCCTAACATTCCCAACAAGCCCATCAACAACACCGTTCCCAGCTTTCCCTCCTACCACGGCGGACTTCCTTCCTCCCCACCCCCCCTCATCTTCCTCTCAGCCGGGAACATCTCCCTGGCAGGCCCCAAACTAGCCGCCAGCCCCCCCAACGCCATCACATCCGCCGCAATAAAACTAAGTGCATTATCCTTCCCCAAACACTTAACCATCTCCGGATCTCCCAACGCGATGCCCCCGCGCGGCATATCATGTTTCCGCAACACATCCTCAAACTTCCTCACCGCACTCACATACTCCTCCTCCGGGCCCGGAAACCCCGTCGCAACCATATTCATCGACACCCGAATATCCAGCGTCCCAAGCCACACGGCATCAATATCCGGGACCTGCGTCAGGATATCGTCGAGGTTATCAATCCCCTCCTGTGTCTCGATCTGGATCATGATGGCGGCTTGGTCGTTTAGGTTTTCGTGCATGGTCTTTGATTTGTTTATGGGGATGGCGGTCACTTCTGGGATTAAGCGGAAGGGGGGCGCGGAGCGGGTGCCGCGCTGCTTGGTGCCGAATTTTGCTGCGGAGCAGCAGTGTTGTGCTTCTGCGACTGTGTTGATTTGCGGGAGTACAAGGGAGGCGCCTGCGTCGAGGGCGTAGCCTATGGCGGCGTGCTCGTGGCCGGGGACGCGGACCCAGGGGATTGTTTTGCCTTCGCTCATGAATACTACTTCGTGGACCATCTGATTGGTAGAGGGGGTTTCGTTAGCTTGAGAGAAGGGGATGTTGAGGTCGCCCGCCAGAGGGACGAAGAGGGGGAAGAGAGGGGGAAGAGGGTTGACGACGCACGTCTGTCATGGTTTCGACATTGCAGGATGAGTGCTCCCAGTCGATCCAGACGGCGTCGAAGCCGAGGGGTGCGATGAAGCGGGCGTTCACGACGCTGCTTAGGCCGAGGTAGAGGCCGAGCATTGGGGGGATTTTGCCCTCGTGGGCGTCGCGGAGGGCTTGGCGGACGCGGTGGGGTTGGAAGAGGGATGGGGCGCGGTACGCGGCCATGCCTGTTGGGGAAGCTTGGGAGGTCATGTTGGTGACTGTTGGTTATGGAATGGAAAGAAGAATGTGAACTGAGAGAGAGATGTGGGGATATGAAGGAGGTGGAAGGAGAAATGGATCGGGTTATATATGCGTAGAGAGGGTAAGCTGGAACGAGATGCGGGCGCAGTCAGCATTGCGAACCAACATGCCACGTCGTGGTCAGAATAATTCGGACACTAGACCAGATGAAGAGTCGCTGCAAAACTCATGTACAATTATTCCCCCTACTATGATAGGTTCCTTGGTTCCCTATAACCCATCACAATGTCTTTCCCTTCAGGTCATGAGACAAGTGTTCAGTGGCATATGCCCCATACATGATGCTGGCGTGGCTGGGTGGGAAATCTGGTGGGGTTCTCTATTGTTGAACGATCTCAGGGGTCTAATAGATGGTTTGGCTATGATAGATGTCTGAAAAGGTCTGAAAAGGTCTGAAAAGGTGTCTAGGAACAAGATAACGAGACAACACGACTTTGTAGACGTGGCCACTCGCTTATTATCTTGGCAGAAGGGCTTATTTCCAACACTCCCCTTAAGCCATTGCTGCCGTGGCCTCGCTGTCGGAGATTTCCCAGAGATTTCCTAGCCGTTATAGGCTAAATCCAGCCTTTTTCTCCATCCTTTCCCCTGCTTCTATTGTAGCTATAACTATTATAGGTTATTACTATTATATTATAATTTATAACTATAACTATTATAAGCTATTACTACTAGTTCTTTAATTTATAACTATAACTATTATAAGTTATTATTACCCTTATAATTATAACTATTATAAGTTATTACTACTACTATTTTTTTATAGCTATAACTATTATAAGCTATTATTACCTCTATAATTATAACTATTATAAGTTATTACTACTACTATTTATTATTACTTTTTTATTATAGCCATAGTCTTTATAAACTATTTTAAGCTATTACTACTACTTCTTTTATTATTTAGTTTATTTTATAGTAATAGTTATAACAGGCTATTATTACCTTTATAACTATAATTATTATAGGTTATACTTCCTTATATACTATTATACTAAGTAACTAGTTTAAAATATAGTAGTATTATCTTATTTCCTTCTCCTAAATTTCTAGTCCTCCTCTTATAACCTATATACGTTTTATACTCTCCTAACTCCTTACTTATTTAGCCTTTATAGTTAACGATTTAAACTAGAGGAAGTAGATAAATTATATTAATTCACTGTAATTATTTATTATTTTAACTAATATAAGGAATATAATAATAATATTATTTTTTAATAACTATAACTAGCTTTTAATATAACTTAATATAGATATAACTCTTTATAGTAGTAGTACTAACTAGGCTTATAACCTATTAAATAATCTTAGGGGTCTAATAGATAGTTTAATTATACTAGATATCTAAAAAGGTTTAAAAAGGTCTAAAAAGGTATCTAGGAATAAGATAATAAGATAATAAGACTTTATAAACGTAGCTACTTACTTAGTATCTTAGTAGAAGGGCTTATTTCTAATTTATATCTAGTTAAGTATCTAAATTATTCTAACTATAATATATATACTTAGTTTTATTAGAATTTAGGCTAGGTTGTCCTTAGTATTTATTAATTAAGTGTAGTTAGAGGGTCTTAGTAAACTAGTAGAGATTTCTTATAATATTATTCCTATATAATATAGCTATTATCTATCTATTAGTTATTAATTACTATTATATTAAACCTAAATTATATATAAATAACTTATAAGTATTATATCTTTTATTAGGTTATAAGCCTAGCTAAGTACTATTATACCTAGAATAGTTCCTTTATAAGGGATATTATCCTTATATTATACTAATAGCCGCCTAAGCCGTATATACTATATAAAATAGTACTTAGATATAGCTTTTTCAAGAACTATTTATTAATATTAATACAGTAATCAAATATCTGTAATAGTACTACTCTCTTATAACGAACTATTAACTATAATACTATAAAGTTATATAGCTAGAATAGGATAGTTTAAGGATATCTTATTAGCTAGGAGTACTAGGATAGGAATAAGTAGAAGTGTACTAAAGCCCTTTTAATAGGGTATCTTATATATTAAAAGAAGGAAATAAGAGCTATAATACTTAAATAAAGAGAAGGAAATAGGAGTAATAATATCTTATATTAATATTATTTATAGTACTCTTCCTAATTTCCTTCTATACTAGAATAATTTAATTAAGTAGAGGTTTATAGGTTTAATAAGGCTTTAAAGTAGGATAAGAAGTATAGTTTTAAGGGAGTTATACTGTTAATAAGGTAGCTATATTAAAGGAGTTATAAGGAGTTATATATATACCCTTAAGGCTTTAAAGAAGTATATAAGGTCTTTCTATTAAAGGGGAGTATTAGATATTAGTACTAGCTTTATATAATTAGTAATAGACTATAAATAGTTAATATATCTATAGCTAAATAATTAACTATTCTATTATAATTTAAGAGGTTATAAGTAAGCTAGATATTACTTATACTATTTTTAATCTAAGTTATTTACTTTATAACCCTACTTTATAGTATATAAGTATAGTAAACAGGGTATTATATTACTAGTAGGAACTATTAATAATAGTATTATCTATTAACTAGATAAGAATAATAGCTTAGAAGGTTTTACTAACACGTTATACTATAATAACTATAAGATATCTTATTCTACTAAGGCGTATATTTATAAACTATTTAATAGCCCTATTACCTAGTAATCTAAATTATAAAAGCTAGTAGTAATATCTATATATAAGTCTAAATATATTACTATAATAGAGGTATATAAAGAAGCTTTATATCTAGGCATTTATTAGTAATTTAAGAAGTTAGCCTACTAGTTTTAAATTATATATCCTATATAACCTGCCTTTAACTAGCTATAAATTTATAAAGTAACTTCCTATTACTTTAAGTTATAATAGAATAATATTATAGTATATCTTAGCTAGAATTAGATTAAAGTTAAGTTAGATAGATTTAAATATATAGTTATAATAATATTATAGATATATTATTCTAAAATTTAATATTATTATATATAATTATATAATATATAAATATATAGTAATAAATATTATTAGTATATTTATATTACCTACTATATATAGTATTATAAGTATTCCTAGTATATTTACTATTACTATTATTAGGGTTAACTAATATTTCTTTCTCTTACTTATATCTAGTCTATTACTATTAATATTAATTAATATATAACTATGTAGTAATATATTTATTTTATATTCTAAATTTCTATATCTAAGATCTCTAATAATATCTAATAAACTTAAGTTATATTTAAATATAAGTTATAATAATAGTTATAGTTTTAATTAAAGGTTAAATTAAAGTTATACCCTTTACCTTTAATATTAATACTACCTCTAAGCTAATTATAATAATTATAAACTACTTTATTACTATTATATACCCCTTAGTAAAAGTTTTTAGTACGGAGAATAATACTCTTCTTTATTAGGGGCTAATATAAAATCTACTAAACTTAAAGTACTAAGGTATACTTAGAGTATAAATCTAAACTAATATTAATTTATATCTACTATAATATATATAGTCTTAAAGTTATATATAGAGAATTAGAAGGTATTTTTTAAATAATAAGTATCTTTAGTTTTATAAGTAGTAGAAGTTCTTTATAATAATATCTTACTATTAATAATTAGTTTTTAATACCCCTCTAACTTTTTAAAGGTTTCTTTACTATAGATATTAAGTAATAGTACTATAATAGTAATAGTAATATATATATCTTCTTACTATAATAGAATATCTAGATATTAGGACCCTAAGCTTATTATACCTTATTAGTTAATTAATAAGTCCTCTAGATTTCTTTTCTAGACTAGTATAAATATTAAAAGTCTGATATTTCTTTATATTCTACTTATATCTATACTTATACTCTATAATATTTTCTACTTAAATAAAGTTATATAGCTTAATCTAGCCTACTTAATACTATAAAAATAATAAAAATCGATGTAGTAGTTTAGAATATATATTAGAATAAGTGGATTTACCTACTAAATCTATATACTAACAGCTAGAATATAGATTATAAATAATAAAAATCCTAATATTATTTATAAATTACCTATTCTACTATATTACCTACTAATATCTCTACTATTAGTTTAAATAGGGGGAAATATCCGTCTTATTACTAGGTAGGTAATACTATTAGTATAATCTAAATTAGTATATAGGTTTATAGGCTAATACTATTATATTTACAGGCTAAAAACCCTACTATTAATATTACCTACTAACGTATCTAATATTAGTCTAAATAAGGGGAAATATCCGTCTTATTATTAGGTATAGAACGCTGTTAGAATGATCTATATTATTACATAGGTGTATAGGCTAATACTATTATATTTTACAGCCTAGCTACCTACTAATATACTCCTTATAGTTCACGTTACCTACTAACGTGTCTAATATTAGTCTAAATGGGGGGAAACGTATCTGCTATTAGTTTAAATAGGGGGAAATATCCGTCTTATTACTAGTAATAAAACGCTATTAGAATAGGTATATATATCTAATATACTCCCTACTATTCACCTTACCTACTAAATGCTAGGTAGTAGGGGTAATTTTCTAACGTAAAAATCTTGAATTTTTACAGGTATTTTCTAGTAAGTAATAGGTAAATAATAGTAATAGTAATTTCTATTACTAAAAAAGAGGTAGCTTAATAGAGGAGTAAGTAGAGTCGCTCTAATATTTAATTATAAGGTTAGTCTAGTAAGTAGTAGATATAACCTCTTTATTTAACTATATCCTATTAAAGCTACGCGTCTATTAGGCCCTTATAATATAAATATTAGATATTACTAGCTTAAACTAACTACTTATAAAAGTTAGTCTAGATTAGAAAGTTTAGAATAGTAGAATATACTATTAAGTTATATACCTTGTAATTATTAACTACGTCGCTATTTTAAAATATATATATAATAGTAATATTAATAGACTAGATAAGTAATAGAGATAGTAATAGGTAAGTAATAGTAATAGTTAGAAATCTAACTTATTAATAGTTAAAAAGTAAAAATTAAAGGATACTTATAAGAGTTAAACTTAGTTAGTAGGTAATCTACTAATTTAGCTAAAGTATTCTTAAGGGTATTAATATATAAAGTTAAAATAATAGCTTATAAATAGTAGCTATAACTAGTTATTATTATTATAATAAATAAGATAAAATAAGAAATAGGAATTAACTTATATAGTTAACTACTATATTATTAGTACTTTTTTATATAATTTATATCTTATTCTTTTATATATTTTTTCTATACTTAGGAAAGGTTATACTTATAATACTATTAGGTATATAACTACTATAAGAGACTATATAAAGTAAGATCTTAAACTTAGAGAGAATAGTATATAAAATATAATAGTATATATAATAGATATATATAATATATTAATTTATTACTTATATTCTTTATATAAAGAAGTATAATTAATAATATATCTCTAGGTATTATAAGTACTTTAAGATATAAGTAGTCTAACTACTTTAAGTAAAATAGATCTATTTAATTTAAAGAGTATATAATATATATTTAGGTATTATAGTATATAAATAGCTATTAATTATAATTATATTTATAATTTATAATTTATAAAAGTTTTTATTTTTATTTTTACTACGTATTTAATAAATATATTTTAGCCTAGCTTTAACCTAGCTTTAATTTAATATTAGGCTAACTCTTTCTTTATAACTTATTTATACTAAATATTTCCTTATTTATCTAAATATTATCTATATTTATATTCTATAACTTACTTATCTATAACCCTAGTACTATTTAATAGAAAATCTAGGTTATAAATAGTATTAGATTAATCTTAATTAATATAATTAATATAATTATTTATATAGAATCTTATCTATTTCTTATTTATTAGTACTAGATATATATTATAGAGTATATAAGATAAATTATAAAAATGTTAAGTACCTAGAAGCCTTAGATTTTAGAACCTACTTAATAGTTATATCTCTACTTTAAGTATTTTATATACCTTATTTATTACTCTATTATTAATCTAGTATATTATCTTTATGAATACCCTTATATATATTTATAATCTTCTATCCTTCTTAAGTTATTTATAGTTAAGGATAGAAATAATAAGTTATAATTACTTTATATATCTACTACTTCCTTTTATAAATCTTATAACCTTATATCTAATATTAAGATTAGTTTCTTATACTTAGAAATAGTTATACTACTACCTTTTTCTATTAAAAGTTATATATATTTTAAGAGTCCTTCCTATTATACTTTTAGTAGGTTAAAGACTAAGGAATTATATTAAAATAGTAATTTACTTATATTAAATCCTTCTTATCTCTATTAAGATTATTATAATTATATAACTACCCCTTAAGTCTATTTTAGTTTTCTTAAAGAAAAACTACTAATATATTTATAAGGCTATTATACTTAAATTTTAGATTATTTAGTACTTATAAGACCTTCTACTATTACTTATAATTATATTTTAGATTATATAATATTATTATATTACCTTTAAGAATTATAATTATTATATCTATTAAGTCTTAAGTAGTAGTAGAATATCTATTACTTATTTATTAACTCGTATTTAAAGTAGAATTAGTCTTATTATAAAGTATTATATTATTTATTATAATAAGGTTTTAATAGTATATATTATAATTTAAGATTTAATACTCTTAGCCTTCTATTATATTTATTATAAGAAAGAAGGGTTTAAGTAGAATTTTATATATAACTTTATTATAAGCTATTTTAAAACTCTATATACTATTATATAAATAAATAAATAAATTAGTAAATAAATATAGTGTAATATATTATAATATATAATTTAAGGATATTAAATTAGGTTTTATTATTATTATTATTATATAGGGTTATATTTTAAGGTTAATACTTTATAAAAACTATCTTTAAGTAGTTAATCTAATCTAATATATATTATATATAAGTAAAAGTATTCTTATTATAGCTTTTATATATTACTAGTATAATAAAGTCTATAATTACTTAATTATAATAGATTATAAAGTCTTACTTCCTAGTTAGTAGAAGTATTAGTACTAGAATTAGTTAATATACTACTACCTTCTATTTATTACTACTCTACTATTTAATCTTACTAAAGTATTTAAATAGACTAACCGTCGAGTCGGGTTTTAGTACTATAGATTAGTACCGACCCGAATACTTAGTACCTATTTAGGTACCGACCCGAATACTCAGTACCTATTTAGGTACCGACCCGAATACTCGGTACTAGTTTCCGGTATTAACCCGAAAAGCCCTCGGTCCCTTAGCGAGTCGGGTTAACCCGACCCGACTCGCCAAGGTATTACTAAGACGCCAAGCCCCTAATAAAATAGTAAAGAACCCTAAAAACTTTCTAGAATTACCTCTATACTAAAAATAGATTTTTTTTTAATTAGAATTTTACTACCCCCTTTAGTTCCCTAGGGATATGCATTACCTTTTTGCATTACCTTAAAGAATTACCTAGGTTAGGCTAGATAATAATAATAATAATACTTAGTAATATAGTACTAAATTATAGATATAATAGTAAATACTATTATAGATAAAAAATATTAGTAATATTATAGTCATTATATCTATAGGAATAGCTAATTAGCTATTACCTTTCTATATCACCTTATTTACTATTAAGAATTACCTAGTTAGTAATAATAATAACGCTTAGTAATCTATTAGTAAGCTATATATATAGTATAAAATACTATTATAAATAAAAAATATTCCTGATATAATAGTCTTAGTAAAATAATATAGTAGAACTAATACATTAGCGAGTCGGGTTAATACTTTAGTACTAATACTTAGTACTACCATATAGTATTAACTTAAATACTCGGTACTAACTATTAGTACCGACCTAAATACTTAGGCCAGGAATTTAGTATTAACTCGCTAAGAGTTAAGTCGGGAACCCGACTCGAGTTTAAAGTACCGACCCGACGCGGTTAGTCTATATTTAAAGTGTTTTTAATTTTAGCTAGTAAATCTAAGGCCTTAGTGAAAGTATTTATTAAGTTAAATTAATATTATAGACTCTACTACCTTTTTCCTATTCTTTATATTTATTTTCCTTATAGTTTTTATTATTTATTCTAAGGATATCTTCTATTAGGGCTATATACTAGTTAATTAGTCTTATAACTACTCCTTTAAATAATTAATATAAGATATTAATATCTATTAGTATATAAATACTATATTATTTATACTTCTAGGCCTAATCTACTATTAGATATATTATTTATAGTAGCTATCTTATATCTAGCTTATAGTATATAGTATTATCATTATAATAATCTTAATTCTTAGCTATATAAGAATTATAATACTATAAGCCTTATAGTAACTTATATCTAATAGCTCCTTTCTACTCTACTAGCCCTAATTACTACCTACTTACTATTTATATTATTATAGTCTTTCCTATTTACTTTATACTAGATAGTTACTTATAAAGTTTAGCTTATATATATTTATAATTCTAATATTTCTATTCTTTTATAAGATTACCTTAATTATTAAGAGGTACTTTATAGATATTATAATAGTAATTTTCCTTAATACTTATAATTAGAACTTACTCTTTATAAGCTACTATTATATTATTATTAATTAGGTAGTAGTATCTTATAAAGCTATCTATATAGTAAATATTTATACTAATCTCTATAAGACTCTTAAATACTACTTTAGTTAGCTATAAATTACTTCTATTTAACTTAATCTAGCTTTTATAAGTATAGATAGTATAAGTATTATAGGTAGATTAAATATATATTTAAAGATTTACTTTATTAATAAGTAATAAACTTCTACTTATAAGTATTTTTAATACTTCTTTTTAATCTTTATAATTAGGATTAAGTTAATAAGAAATAAGCGCAGTTTTATTTAACTCTATCTAGTTATTTTCTACTTTAGGAGTTTTATAAAAACCTTAATATTAAAGATAGTTAGAAGGTAGTTATAAGCGAGGCGAAAACTAAGCGCCTATTTTAAGGATAGAAGCCTACCGCTACTACTAAGAAAATTAAAGAAGTAAAGCTCGCTACTACTACTACTATTATAGATAAGTTAGAACGTACCTTAAAGTAGTAGCTACTATTACAAAGAAGAGAGATAAGATAGCTAAGAGGAAAGCTCTAATAGACGTACTACCTATTAAGAAAGATAAGGGTAAGATAAGAAAAGCTATAAGCTATTAACTAACTAATTATAATAAAGATAAAACATTACCTTATATTAATATACTTTAAAGGCTAGTACCTTTCCTACTAGATTAATACCTACTAAGGATACTTACTAGTAGTTAGATAAGAAAGGCTTAATATAATTTTATTATTAACTTAACTAATTTAGACTTTAGATTTCTTACTCCTAAAATATAGATATCCTTTTAAAGGGATAAATCTAGGAAAGGTACTTATAAATAGTATATTTTTATAATAAATAAAGAGATAATAGATATACGCGTAAGGAAGTTTAAGTTATTATAAGCTTAAAGATAGGCCTTTTTCTTTTATTTATAAGTAACTAATATAGAAATATATACCTTCTATATATTATTATACCTTCTATATTAATTAGGTAAGTACTTATAACTAGTACTTTACTAGATAGTAAGGTAAGTCTTTATACCTATTTACCTAATAGTACCTTTACCTTACATTTACTTTTCACGATATAATTTCTACTATATAAGTAGTCTAGATATATTATTAATTAAGGTTATATATACTTTACTTATATTATCTATTACTACTATAACCTACTACTTATATTACTATTACTACTCCCCTACCCTCCCTTATCTTATACCTCGCTAGAATAGCTTATATTTATAAGAGGAGGTTGCGGGTTATCTATTTCTTAGATATAGTAATAAAGAAATACTATTATCTACTATAATAAAGAGGAAGATACTAGAGTAATAAAGAAGTAACTAAGTAAAGTATAAAATAGTCTAATAGCTAGAAGGTATCTTTAAGCTAAGTAGCTAGCATTTTATACTATTATTATACTATACTAGAAAATACCTATAAAAATTCAAGATTTTTACTTAGGAAAAGTATACTTAAAAATATAATTCTTTTAGTTATTAGTAAGTAATAATAGTTAGAAGGTAAATTTAAGTCTAAATATAATAGATATTTATATAAACTTTTATAGATACTAAGACCCCCCTTAAGTATTATAGGAGATATAGGGTAAACGTTATTAAAAATATTAATTTTAAATCTAAACAATTATTTATAATAGTTACCTAGTACTAGAGTATTAATAAATAGTTCTAAGTCTACTTATATTATAACTCTACTATAATATTACTATTTAAGACTAATAGGGTATAACTAAGTATACTATTATCGGACGACTTATTATATTAGTTATTATTAAGGAAAGATATTATTATTATTAAGATAGAAGCGTTAAAAGACTAATACTATCTATTAAATACCTAACTAACTATAAGATATCTAGTATAATAATATTCTATTCTACTAATAACTTTTATACTACTAGACTATTTAATATAATTCTTAAATTATTATATCCCTTATATTATAATATATCTTTTATACTCTTATAATAACAATTAATAGTCCTACTAGATTTATTATATTAATATAAAGGAATCTATTAAATATAGGAGTTAGTATAGCCTAGTATTTATCTAGCCCTCTAAAGTTTAACCGGCGGTATTTAATAAACTAAATAGTCGAATAGCTTATTTTTATTATTAGAAAGTCTAATATTATAGTCTAATATAAAGATATAACTATATAATTAAGTATAGTATTAGGCCGTTTTTATACTTCTAATATTATAATTAATATTCTTATAAGCTACTAAATAGCTATTGATAGGATCTGGGCGTTAATAATAAGTTATAACTAATATATTAGGGGTAGTCTACCTATTATTTAATAGTACCTACTTATATATAATATTTCTTATTATTTAGCTAGATATATATTTAGGAGTTTTAAGCCTAATAATATAGAGGTTTCCCTATCTTATTACTTATAATAGAGCTACGTATAGCTAATTATAGCTAAAAGTAGGCCTAGTTTATAAGTTGATACTTATATACTTTATTAATTAGCCTTATAATTTATTAATAGTTATAGTAAATACCGGTTAAATAGGGTACTACTTATAGATAAAGGGGGTAGGAATCCGCCTATTATTTTCTTTAGATTATAACGGCGTTTTAAATAGTATTACCTTTTTACTATTATAAGTACCACCTATAATCTCCCCCTTAAAGATATACTTACTATATCTTATTACCTATAATTAAGTCCTATTATATAAATATAATAGATTAAGGTTCCTTAGTAGTATAACTAGTATACCTAGCTTAATATATAACTTATAAGATGGTAGAGAGGGTTTATAAAACTTATAAAAGTACTTAGGGGGGAAGAGTTTATTATCTTCTTCTAATATAGTATAATTAATACTCTAGTATATTATTATATTACTAAGGATATATAATATTATCTTAGTATTAATACTAGTAATATCTTTATTATTAATAGTAAGAATAGCCCGTTCTAATAGATAAACCCTTTAAGAGATATTTATCCTAATATTAGTATAGATATTCTTAACTAAATTATTAATAGTATTTCTAGGGGTATAACTATATTTTTAATATAATACGTCTTTATTAGTAGTAGGGCTTTTCTAGATATTAATACTATTACTAATAGTAAGGAGATTACTTATAAAGAGTCCTATTTTATAATATATAGCGTCTATTAGGTTAGGATTATTAAGTTACTTATTAATAGTAAGATTTAAACGTATAACCTTATTCTAGAAATAGGCCTTTTAAAGATACGCCTTAATAACCTAGCTACTAGATCCTCCTAGAATAACTAGGAGTATTCATTAGAAGTTATTATAAAAGTAGATTACCTTACCCCTAAAATAAGCCTAGTTATTATTATAAATATCTTAAAGGCTATAACTAATAGCTTCTATATTATATTAACTCTATATAAGAGACTTATCTTAAAAGATAATATAAGCTCGCTTAATTAGCTTAGTAAGATTAGTCCCCTTTTTAATCCTATATAAGGAGGTAGTATTAGAGTCTAGGGGTATCTTAAACTATAAGTAAGTAGTCTAACCTCCTTATAATAGCATTAATGTAATACTAGAAGATACTACTACTAGAGTAACCTTTTACTAGGAATATAGCCTTTTTATAATAGTATTTTAAACTATTATCTTACTAGTCCCCCTAGTACTATTAAGGAAGAATAGTATACTTAGAGCCCTAAATTTATTATTAATATTAGCGTTAATAGTAGTAATAATCTAATTAGTAGTATAGTATTAGTTAGTATTTAGCCTATTCTATAAGACCTTAGCCTTATTAGGGGTAATTTAGTAAGATATTTCTTCCCGTAAAAGTCTATTTAGAATATTATTAAAATTATTAAATAGGATAGTTAGAATAGGTAGGCTATATTAGGCTAGATCCTTAGTATATTTAAGGGTTAATTAATATTCTAATTAGCCGTTAATAAGGTAAAGGGTATACTATTTAGTAAATAACTATTACTTATAGTAATTATCTAGGATCTAAAGCATTAAAAAATCCTATTATAAGAGGTATAAATAGTCGTTTAAGATATACTCCTTATACTTATTCTATAAGGTAAGGGCGTTAGTAGGTTAGAGTTTAACTAATATTAATATAAAAAGACTACGTAGCTTATAACCTCCCTAAAAATCCTTTCCCTTATTAAGGATTTTATTAGTATATCTATTATTTTTAGTTAACTTAAGCTCTATATAAGCCTCCTTCTATCTTATTAGCTAGCCGTCTACTATCTAGAGGTTATTAAATAATATAGCCCCCTTAATATAATAGAGGAGTAGTTAGTAATAGTAGAGATCCTTAATTTTAGGACTAATAAAATTAATATACCTAAGAGTTTCCCCCCTTTTATATATTTTCTAACGTTTATTTCTTTTATTCTATATAAAGACCTTAGGAAAATCCGCGTATAAATAGTTAAGTAGATCCCTTATAATAGTAGGGCGTTTCCCGTTCTATTTTATAAAAGGTAATAGCTAACTATTATTATAAGCTTCCTTAGCGAGATAGTTTATATTAAAAAACTCTATTAATATAGTCTTATAAAGCTTATTACTATCTATTAGCTTTTATTTAACGGCCTTATTAGTAGCCTAGTTATTAGCCGGCTTAAAAAGGGTATACTATTAGTTTAGGAGGTAGATTTATAAACGCTTTATATAAGGCTTTATAATACTTATACTAAATAAGAGTATCTTCTAGATAACCTTAATAGACTTAATTTAATAAGTAGACTAAAACTCTATAATCTTATCTACTAACTCCCTATACTATTACGGCTAGCTATTAGGAGTAGAGTTATTATTATTACGCGTATAATTCCTAGTAAGGGAGATATTAGCTTAATTAGGTCCCTTATAAATATATTTATATAGATAGAAAATAGACTCAATAGAGCTATAGATCTTAATATTAATATAAGTACTATATTTCTTTAATAGGTATAAGTTATAAGGGATAACCTACATATTATTAATAGAGGAATTAGGTTTAGGGGGGCTAACTAGATACTTATAAAGAGGATAACTCCTATTAAGTATAAAAGATATCTCTTAGCGAAAATCCTTTAAAAAACCTTACTATAATAATTCTTCTCCTAACTAAAATATCTATTACTAGAAACGCTAGTATAGTAATTATAACCTATATATTATAAGACTAACTCTTATAATATATTATTATCCTATTAAAGGGGGATAAATACTTAAATAAGGCTATTAATATTACTAACTATCTAGATCTAATCCTCTTCCTATATAATAAAGAGAATATAAGTATATAAGAGACCTTACTTCTAAAACTTAATAATATAATAATAGGCTATATAAATATTAAGGATATATTACTTAAGGAGGTCCTTTATTAGCTCCTAGAGCTTCTAATTAAAGATATAAGTAATTAATTTATAATAGTACTCTAATATCTAACTAAATACTAATAAGCTCTAAATATTAGGCTACTTAGAATTATATATAAAGGTAATAAAAAAATTAGGTTTACCCCTTTTTTAGACTATTATTATAGCGTCTTATATTCTCGCTTTTATAGTACGTAGGCTTCCTAGTATTATTAATAGGAAGATAGTTACCTTACTACTAATATCTTTAAGCGAGATATCTAGATTAATACTAAGCCTATCTATTACGCTAGAGTAGTAGTCCGCCTAAATAGTCTATTAATTCTAATAATACTAATTTAGGTTATTAAGCTCTATTAATATCTAGATATTAGTAGCCTAATAGCTAAATAGATATCTACTATTAATAATATAATTAAAGAAATCGGGTCGGATCTAGATATTAATTAGCTAATTATTTAAATTATATTAACTATCCCCTAACTAATATCTAAATTATTTAGAACTATTTATAATTAAGCGGATTTAGGTCTAGAAAATAATTAGGGAAATATATTAAATAGTCTTACTTATATCTATTTTATATAAAATTATTATCTTATTACTTACTAAGACCTATTATAACCCTAAGGTATATACTCGCCGCTAATATACTATTCTAGTTCCTATTTAAGATTACTACCCTCTTTATACTCTAGTTTATTATCGCTATTAATTAAGATATACTAGGTAAGCGTACTAGTAACACGGTTCTATTATAATATATATAGTAGATAATCGCCTAGAAGCTTATAGCTAGCTAATAGGAAGTAGTTATACTATAACTATTTACTAAAGGGAAATAGGAGCGGATATTAGAGGGTTATATAAGAAGGATACTAATTAGGAATTAATATAAGGCCCCCCTTAATAGTTTTAATATAGATATCCCGCTTAATCTAGCCTCTTATAGTATTATTAGGAGTTATTATAATATAGCTTACCCTTATAAAGGTAGGGCGATTATAGGTACCCTTATCCTATTATTTAAGATTTAGCTATTAGATATAGATACTTATAATATTAATAGGATATTATAGTTTATTCTCCTTAAGGTAATTATAGTAGGATTTAAACCCCTAGATATATAGGTTAATAGACTAGAGGGTATACTAAGTAGAAGTAAGGGTATCTTAATTTAAATTATTAAAATATTAATACTAAACGTCTAATTACTCCTATATACTATCTAGTATATAGATCTAGGCGAATTTTAGCCTAAGGTTATTATTAATAATAAGAGGACCTATTAGATAATAAATAGACCCCTAGATCTAGAAGGTAGTTTAACTAATATAGGTATTAATATTAGTTATACCCTAACTAGTAAAGGAGAGATAATTATTATAGCTAATAATATTATCTAAAAATTCTTTATTATATATAATCCTCCTTCCTATAAATTATCTATTAATAATAATATTATCTACGTTACTAAGTAATATATTAATAAATTATACCCTAAGCTCCGCCTCCTTTTAAGGCCTCTTAGGTAATAAGTTAATATTAGCTAGCTTATATAACTAGTTAGGGGATAGCTAATTATTCTTCCTACTATTATAGTATAGCTACTAACTATCCTCTAAGTTACTATATTTATTTTTCTATAATAGTACGTTATAATAGGGGTATATATTACTAGTAATATTAAATAATTTATTAACCTAGTAAAGCTCTATATATCTTACTATATAGGAATCACTATATACTTAATATCCCTAGCCTAGCGTCCGCCCCTAATATATATTATTCTACTACCGGTATAAGCCTTATTAAATAGGAGGCTAGTACTTAGTATTATTATCTTAATTAGCCTACTAGTAGGCGTACTAGTAACGCGTATCTAGATAATATTTAGGAGCTAATAGAGGAGTAATTTCTTAGGGGGTCTCTTTAAAAATAGGGGGAGTAGGTTATTAAGGATTCCTAGATAGAATAACTACTTAAATAGTTATATTAGTAGTTACTATATACTACTAGGGAGTAATACCCTTATTAAGGTTAATATAAGGGTGAATCCCTAATATTATATCTTAAGGGCGAGGTTATATTAACGTAATATCTATTAGGTTAGCCTTAAGGATTATAGATTAAACTTAGGTACCTATATTAGTTATCTTTAAGCGTCTAGTACGCCTTATACTATTACCCTTATAGGATTAGGCCCTCTTATTATTACTATTAAGGGTATGATAGTCTAGCTTAGAAAGAGCTACCCGCTTAGAAGGTATTATAAGGGAGCTAGAGGAGCTTAGTTTAGAATAGGAAGGGTAATAGTAGGTAGTTTAAAGATAGCTAGTATAAGTTATATATAATAAAGAATTAGGGGGAGTATTAAAATCTATAGTATACTATTAAATAGTAATAATAAGTAGGAAGAAAAAATCCCTAATAGAATTAGTAGGCGCTAAGATATTAGACTATTATATAGAATTTAGTAGGTAAATCTCTTTATAATAATATATCTTTTAAGCTACTATTACTAGCCGGAAAGATATAGGATGGTATAGGATATTAGTCTCGCCTACTATACCGTACTATAGTATAGGATTAGCTATTTTAGTCCCATCCCGTTCTAGGATAGTATAGGTTTTCGTAGGATAATCCTATGGGATGGATTATTCGTAGGACCTTCTTTTAGGATAGGATATTTATAGGATATCTTATAATTACTTAGAGGAGCTTAGTATCTATATAGAGAGAATAGAAAGTCACGTTAAGTAAATATAATAACTAGAATAATAACTAGAAATAATACTATTATAAATAAGCTATTATATATAAAGAATATTATAATTCTATAGTATACTAATTATTAGGAAGTTTAGGCCTTATAAACTATATTAGAGTAAATACTTTATAATTATAAGGGTTTATAATTTGTATATATAGCTAAATATCCCTTAGTATTAATGTAATATACTTCGCGTATATAGTATATAGGTTTAATACTACTATAATTATTAATATTAACTATATTAGAAATAAATAGATAACTTACTTTCTAATATATTTATTAAGAATACTTTTAAAGCTTCTTATAAGCCCTTTAATACCTTAGTCTAGAATTTAGTACTAGTATATAAATTAAGGGTAATCTTATAAATAAGTCTATAAAAAGGGAGTTTTAGAATAAGGAGATTAGAAGTTTTCTAGTAGCGGCGGATCTTATAAAGAGTAATAGCTTATATACTTTATTAGCTAGGAGTAATAAGTAGAATAATAGCTATAAAGATATACTACTATACTTCTATTTAGGCTTCTTCTAAGTACCTAAACCTAGAAGACCTTTAGTAGTACTAGACTTGGGACTTATAGCCTTCTTACTACCTTTACTACCTATAGTCTTACGAGCTTTCTATACTACTATATTAGCTATTATGAATTAAATACCTTTATTAGAAGTAATTAATTATATCTAATAAGGTTAGAAATATATAAATACCATCTTATTAATTTAAGCTATACTATTAATTATAGAAGGGTAGATATACTTAAATTACTATAAAATAAAATAAATAATTATATAATAAGGATATAATATATATAATATAAGACTAATATACTCCTAGAGTTCTAGAGTCATACGTATATAATATTAGAGGAGGTTATAAGTTAGATAATTAAGTCTTTTAAATAAGATATCCTTAGCTATTATTATTTTAAGTAAATACTTAGATTTCTTACTATTCTCTACTTAAAACTACTCTATTATTTACTATACTCCTCTAATTAATATTAGAGAAGATTATAATTAATTTATATATTTAATATTATTATATATTATATTATTATATTATTATAGAATCCTATAGTATAATATAGTTATTATTATAGTTAGAATATTTATAGAATTATTATTTATAGAGATTTACTACTAGTAGCGGGAGGCCTCTACTAGTATTATAAGGCTAGGAACTTAAAAATTCTACTATTATATGTAATACCTCTCTATTTAATACTATTTAAGCGTATAAAGATACGCCTTTATTAATAATAGTATATAATATATTATTAGGAAAATCTATAGTTAATAATAATTATAGTTACTTAAAGAATTAATATTTATATTATTTACTACTAGCGCTAGGTACTAATACTAAGAATAAGTAGTAGGGCTATTATAACCTAATTAAGACTAGTATATTTTATAATTAAAATAAATCCCTTAATTCCTATCTCTACCTGATACTTCCTTTATATATTATTAAAATCTATTTAAGTATTAATAATTTATAATACAATAGTACGCGGTATATATATCTTATTATTAATAACTATAATAATAGCTAGAATTAATAATATAGGAAGGTAAATATAAGGTAGTAAAGGTAGAGTAGGTATTAGAGTTTAATTTAGTAGATTATAATATAAAGGCTCTTTTAAAACTTATATAATATCCTACTAACTACTATAAATATTAAAGATAAAGAAGAAGACTTTAATAAAACCCTCCTCTAGCGCCTTAATACCTATAATAGTAATAATACTAGTATTATATAGGGCTTAATATATAGTATAAGGGGTCGCTACCTAGGTCTTTAGGTAAAGCGTAAGATAGTTAAAGAATTAAGTAAGAATATATATATAAAGCGTTTATAAATATATATAGAGTCTTTTATATTAGGTAAAAAGGTAGTAGAATTAGTAAAGAAAGCTAATATTATAACTATTAGCTATATTATTAAGAAGTATAAGAAGTCCTTACTTTATTATAATAAGTCTATATAAGAAAGGGAAGGATAGCTTACTTATCTTTGATAATTTATTATAAATTAAAGGTAAGATTCTCCTAATTATAGTTATTATTCTAGTTATCTAATATTCTTAAAGGATTACTACTAGAATTTATACTAAAGTAGTAGTAAAGCGTTATAATATATAGCTTACTACGCGTACTATTATATATACTAATAATAATAGTAGGGACTTAGCATAGGAAGATATTAATAATAAAGAGGCTAAGTTAAGTAATTTATATATAATTAACTCCCTCTTTAAATAATATATTAATTATATAAATCTAATTTTCTAAGCTACGCGTAAGTAGGACGCGCTTTATAATTAAAAGAGATATAATATTACTTAGTATTAGCCTATAGATTAATAGATCTTATAAAAGTCTAGCTAATTATAGTAGGAATATATAATAAACTTTAAAATAAGTTTATTTATTTATACTTAGCTAGTCTAATATAAGTTAATATATAGCTTATTACATAAGTTAGATTACCTAGATTAATACTTAAACCTAGGATATTACCCTAACTATTATACTAGTAGCTTATATCTACTACTTATTAAGGTATATTAATTCTATAATTCTAGTTATTATTCTAGTCATCTCTATATATATTACTAACCTAGGTAGAATAGTTAGATTTATAATAAGCCCCTCCCTCTATTATATATATACTTTAGTTATAGAGAAAAGGCCGTTTAGTATAATATAGCTAGCTATCTTTAAGACCGGCGTTTTAGTATTATAAATAATACGCGCTTAGTTAATCTCCCTAGACCTACTTTATAATAGCCTAATAATTATAATCTAGTAGCTAATAGTTTTAAGCCTAATATAGATATAGCTAATATTATATAGGTATATCTTCTAATTATTTAGGGTTTTAAATAGGTACTTTAGGAGTTTAGCTACCTCGCGCCTTCTATTAATAGATTATACCTCCTACTATAAGATATAGCCTATTTCCCTATATAAATAGCTATAATTTATAGATATAATAAATTAAAGATTCTCCTTATATTATACTTTTAATTAATAGTTTATTACTATAATTTAGTAATAGGATTTATCTTTAACCTTTTCTAGGTTAGTCTTTACGCTAATAATAGACCTCTAAGTACTAAATCTAGCTATACTCTTATACCCCTTTATTTTTTTTCTTTATAATATATTCTTTAAGATCTATCTTCTTCTCTTTAATATATTCTTTAAGGTCTTTATAATTAGTCTTATTATTATTATTATTAATAATTATAGATAAGTTCCGCGCTTATAATTTTTAGATTTATAGTTATTATTCTAATTATTAGTAGTACTTAAAATAATAAAAGGTAATTATAATATAATATAGGTACTATTTAAGGAAGTTATATTTTATACTATCTAAAGACTTATATTATTCTATAGCTTTCTAAATAAGTCTTTATCCTTTACTTATATAGTAACTCTCTTTATATAGAATATATATAATTAGGCTACTAATAATTTATTAGTATCTATTATATTAAGAGTCTATAATATAATATAAAATACTACTAAGATTATTAATAACCTTAGCCTCTATTACTTCCTAAAGTATACTTAAAGCGGAGGCTTATATTTATATTAAATATATAGCCTTTTATAGAAGGTTTATAATAACTTCTCTTACTAGATAACTAAATAATAAACGCGGTATTACTAGGTCTATTATTTTTTATAGATATTAAATTTCTAGTAATACCTATACTATAATACTATATTAGTTATAATTAACCCTATTTATCTTCTTAATATATATCTAGGTTTCTATTATTATATTATAATTAGCTATCTCTTTTACTTCCCTCTTACCCTTCTTCTAATAGCTTTTTTATTACCTACTATCTTCTAAGGTTACTAATATTTTAATAGGGTTCGCCTATTTAGTAGTAGATTAGGTAAATTATTTAGTAGATATTTAGTATTAGAGATTATACTATTAAGTTCTATAAATATACTACTAGTAGATACTTAATTAAAAATAGTAGTATAAATATTAATAGAAAATATAGGGAATATATTATATACTAAATATAGAGGAGAGAAAGAGTATAAGGGATTTTAGGAGGTTAATATTAGCTATAAAATATACTAAAAACTTAGTCTACCTACTAGTCTAGGAGCGGGGACTATAGCGTTTAACTAGCTAGGGTAATAACTAGAATTATAACTAGAAAGGTTAAAGCGCAGTTAATTATACTACTTTTAGGCCTCTAATTAGATTATACTTTACTATTACTAAGACTAGTAGTAAAATAGTAGATATAAATATTATAATATAATAAGAGCTTATAAATCTTAACCTAAATTCTTATACCTAATAGTATATTAAAAATATTAGCTTTATTATATTATCCTTCTCTTTGAATAGTAATACTCTACCCTCTTTTATAATTAAGACTTCTATAAATACTTTAACTACTAATCTAGTAGCTAAGGGTAAAAATAAACCCTACTATATCTTTTAATATAAGTAGAAGGATAAGTAGCTAGATTAGTAGGTAAAGATAGCGTAGGCTATTAAGAATAAATTAAAATCTAGTTATAATTATTATAATATCTATTAGGATTTAATAAAGAAGTCTAAGAGATAGGAATATTTTTATAAATATACCCTTATCTCTAGTAGAGCTTTATAGCTTATATACTACTATTATTATAAGGTTATTATTTACCCCTTTATAAGCTATAATCCTAATAGTATAAGTATCTACCTATTATTTAAAGGATATATTAAGAAATTAGGTCTTAGTACTTTATAGTAAATATTAATTATTAATAGTTATTAAGATAAGGTATATTAGTATTATATTTTCCTAGGCTTTAATAAGTAGAATAATAACTAGAATTAATATATTACTATCTACCCTAGAGGAATAAAGGTAAGGATATAAGATTAGTATTAAGTAGGTAGAAACTTATACGCGAAGACTTCCCTAAGTAATTTTAATATTAAATTATAGTTATAAGTATACTATTTAGTATTACTAATAACCCTAAGATATTATAACTCTTCTACTACCTTAACCCTACTCTTTAAATAGATTTAGTATCTATAATTAAAAACCGCCTAATAATAAAGGTTAAAGAGATTAAATAGGGTCTTTTATTAAACTTACCTACTAATAGTACTAAAGTCTCCCTATTACTTAATTATTAGTTAGCCTTTAATTACTAATTATATATAGTAATTATAGCTTTCTTTATTAATAAGGATTAGATATAGTATAAGAAACTTATAAGCTTTAAGTATCTTAAAGGTTAGTATAGTAGCCTATAACTTATAGTAGTTATAAATCTAATTATTAGGTAGTATAAGATTAAAGATTAACTTCTCGCCCTTACTATTAATAATATAAGTAATAATACTTTACTATATAATAGACTTATTAACTCCCTTCCTAGAAGCCCTTTTAATAATTTTATTAACTAAGGAGAAGATAATCCTAAGTATTCTCTAATATATATTCTATATATAGTATATATTATTTAATTAGTATTAAAAGAGCTACTTAGAAAAGTTTATATTAATCTAACTAATAAAGAATTTTAAAGGAACTAGGTTAATAATAATAAATAGTAAAAGTTTAAGTAGTAAAAAAGGGTCTATTAATAACCTTAATTAAGGTAAGATCTTTCTAATTATTATTCTAGTTATCTTCTAATTAATTAATTAAAGGTATAAAAGACTATAGTCTTTATTAATATAAGTAGTTAATAAAAGGAGCCCTTTTTTAATATATAAAAAGAGTAGTTATAAAAGGATAGTATAATAATAGTCCTAGATAATAATATACCTACTACTAAAGAGAGGTATAAGTAAAGACGCCCTTTTAAGCTTTTTTAGGATATTAAAACGCGCTAGGACTTAACTTTTTATATATTAAAATAAGCGTATCTACTTTATAAAGATTTAGAATACTACTTTTAATAAAAAACTAGGAGGCTTCCTTAAACTTACTAATAATAAGTAGTTATAAGTTAGATACTTAATATAACTTACTAAGCCTTTTTATATATTTATATTATTAATAAATAGAGGGAAGGAGGTTATAATATATAATATTTTTACTATCTATAATAGGCTCTTTAATTATATAGAAATAGAATTTAGGCGCTTAAGATATAAGCGGGTTTTATAGAAAATTAAGCTTCTTAGGGCCCTTAAAGTAGCTTATTAGAAGCTTTCTATATATTATAACTAGATATAGTTAGGTTTAAAATTTCTTTATAATTAAATAGCCCTTCTTTATCTAAGTTATAGGGATATAATATTTAAGGGTAGGAATTAGGTTATTAAAACTAGTTAATAGTTATAAGCGGAAGTCTACTAGTAAATACTTAAAAGAATCTTTTAAAACTATTAAAATTATAAAGTAAATAGCTAAGATTAGAGGGCTATACTAATAAGGGGTTATACTAGTTTTAGCCTTAATAATACCTTAGAAGCTCCGTTAAAGGATTTAAATAATATTATAAAGGACTAGCTATAATAGTATAAGGCCTATAATAAGGTTTCTAGTTATTATTATTATTATTATTACTAATTTTTTAATATTCTTATAACTCCTTTTACTTATCTAAAATAAGGGTCTATTCTTAAGTAGTAGAAGGCTTTAGAGCCTTAATATCTATTAATTACTTATATAACGCGCGATATCTTTACTACTATAATAGAGGCTATTATATATAAGTAATACTTCTCTATAATAAAGAGGTATTATATAAGCTATATATATTATATACCTCCTACTTTCTATACCTTAATAATAGTCCTTTATACTAAAAATTAGTAGAATCTATCTAAATAGGTAGGACTTAATCTAGAAGCTAACTTTAATATATTTAATTAGGTAAAAAGAACTAATAGTATTCTATATAATATATAGGTAGAAGAAGGTTATCTTAATAGTAGTTATATTAGTAATAGAGATAAGGGTAATAAGGGTAATCTAGTAAGTAGGTTATAAGCCCTTCTTATATATCTTAAAAAATAGTATTAATACTTACTCTTATAACTAAGAGGGCGAGTTTATAATTAGTAAGAGTCTACTAATAATAATATAAGGACGTTAAAAAGGTAGAGGTAGGACTAATAGTTACTATCTACTAGGGTTTAAGTAATATTATCTAGTAGAACTAGCCTATTATTACTCTCTATAATTATTATAAAGTAGAATAGGAGGGATAAGTAATAGTAGTAAAGGATAGTAAGGTCTAAGAATAAACTAAGTTTATTTAATTAGTAGTAGAAGTTCTTATTAACTAGAATTATATATTAACTTTAGAAAAAGTTTATAATTATTATTCTAATTATTATATTTACTTAATATAACCTTTTATACTCCTCTCTATAGATACTAAGCTCCTCTTAATAATTATAGGATACCCTATAAATATCCTATCTTATAAAGAGGTCCTATAAATAACCTATCCTACTAAAAAATCCTATCCTATCTCCGTCTTATATCGTTATAAAGATATGGGATTAGGACCTAATTTACCTATCCTATCCCACGGTCTTATACTATCCCACGTGGGATATCCTATAGGATATCCTATATCTTTCCGGCCCGTAGCTACTATACTAATTTTTATAATTTTTAAAGTAGTATATATATTAAAATAAGTTATATAACTTTATTTAAGTAGAAAATATTATAAAGGGTAGGTATATATATAGGTAGAATAGGAAGAATTATTATACTTTTAATATTTACCGCGGTTAGCGCTAGTCCTAAGGAGGTAATTTAGGGGACTTTAGACTAATTAATAAGCTGCGATAAGCTTAAGGTCTTAAATTACATATATTCTATTATAGTAAGAAGATAAAGGAGCTTCTTAACTTCCTAGCCTATTAACTTATAATATATTAGAATAAGATATAAGACTTTTTCTAGGATAACTTTAATATTACTATCTTATAATAAGCTATTAATAAGGCTATTAAATAAATTATTTAGAGTAAGAAGTAGATAAAAAATATTATATACTAGTAAAGCTAATTCCTTAGAATTAATTATATTTTATATTTTACTAGCTAATAAGTAGAATAGCTTATTTTCCTAGATAAGAGTATTATAAATAAGTAGTCTAGCTTTAAGAAATATAGATATATATTAAATAGAGTAAAGGTAGTATAAAAAGAATTCTTCATTTATAATAAAAGATAGAGTATTTTACTTATAATTACTATTACTAGATATATTACCTAGGATATTTATTATAATACTATAATATTAGATATCTTTAATAACTTTTTTTAGATTAGAATCCTATTATAAATAGCTTTATTTCCTAATTTATATTCTATTTTAATTATAGATAATATATTAATTTATAACTTTAAAGAGCTAGAGTTTATATACTATATTATAGGTATTATTCTAGCTAAGCTCCCTCTTTATTTATTAGACTTAAATCCTATTAAGATATTATTTATAAAGTTAAAGGGATAAAGTAAGTAGAATAATTAGAAGATAAAGGTATATATAAATAATAATAACTTTAAAGGCTTTATATAGTTTTTTAAAAATATTATATATTATTTAAGAGTTATAAGAGTAGGAAAAGGAGATATAAAAGGTCTATTTAAAGTATTAAGGATATAATATTAAAATATTTATTTATATCTAGAGAATATAGAGAATATATCTAAGAAATAAGAAAATAACTAATAAATTAATACTTTTTAAGAAGTTTCTCTATTAAAGCTATACTTCCTACCTTAAAAGGTAACTATTAAATTAATAGTAACTTATCTACTTAGACTTAAGCTAGAAATACTTATAAAGCTAGTATTAAACCTATTGAAAGATAAGTATTTCTAGCTTAGAATAGAACTACTCTTTTAAGTAACTTATATATCTAAATCTTAAGTATTAATATTATTCTTATTATTCTTATCTTTATCTATTCTATTAATAATATTATTCTTATTTATATCTATAACCTTATAAACCTTATAATTATAAAGCTTACTTTTATTATACTTCTACTTAATATACTTATTTATATCTCTTATTAAAGCCTTACTAATATTAATAGTAATATTATATATATAGTACTAGAAAATACCTGTTAAAATTCAAGATTTTTACGTGGAAAATCACCCCTACTACCTGGCGTTTAGTAGGTAAGGTAAATAGCGGGGAGTATATTAGATATATTAGTAGGTAGCTTGTATATATAATACTATTAGCTAAATTATATATATATACTAATAGACTAATATAGATTATTCTAATAGTATTATATACCTAGTAATAAGACAGATATTTCCCCCTATTTAAACTAATATTAGATACGTTAGTAGATAATATAAATAGTAGGGAGTATATTAGATATATTAGCAGGTAGGCGGCCTGTAAATACGATAGTATTAGCTAAATTATATATATATACCTATTCTAATAGCGTTCTATACCTAGTAATAAGACGGATATTACCCCTAGTTAGGCTGATATTAGATATATTAGTAGGTGGATATTAGATACATTAATAGGTAATATAAATAGTAGGGTTTTTAGCCTATAAATGTAATAGTATTAGCTAATATACTAATATACCGATTTAGACCATTCTAATAGCATTACCTACCTAGTAATAAGACGGATATTACCCCCTATTCAGACTAATATTAGATATATTAGTAGGTAAGGTGAATAGTAGGGAGTATATTAGATATATTAGTAGGTAGGTAGCTTATAAATATAATAGTATTAGCTATATTATATATATATACGAATATACTAATTTAAATTATTCTAATAGTATTCTATACCTAGTAATAAGATCTATATTTCCCCTATTTAGACCGATCGTAGATACGTTAGTAGGTAATATAAATAGTAGGGTTTTTAGCCTGTAAATGCGATAGTATTAGCTAATATACTAATATACTAATTTAAACCGTTCTAATAGCATTACCTACCTAGTAATACGACGGATATCACCCCCTATTTAAGCTAATATTAGATACGTTAGTAGGTAATATAGTAGAATAAGTAATTTATAAATAATAATAGGATTTTTATTATTAATCTAATTATTCTAGCTGTTAGTATATAGAATTTAGTAGGTAAATCTACTTATTCTAATATATCTTTTAAACTATTATACTAATTTTCCTAATTTTAATATAGCTAAGTAGTATGAAATAGAGCGAGTAATATAATTTATATAGAAAATATTATAATATATTAGTATCTATATAGGTAGAATATAAAGAATATTAGGAATTTAATATTCTTTATAAAAGTAAGCTAAACTAAAAGTAGTTAAATAGGGGTATAAAGTAATAAATCTATTAGATAAGGGGTCTAGAAGATCTTTAGAGTTTAAAATTCTATATATTCTATTATAGTAAGAAGATAAATACTCTAAATCTATCTTCTTTAATTAAAGGCTTTTAAGGTTATATTACTTCTTTTATATTAAGTTTAATATATACTTCTATTATAACCTATTAATATTTTAATAGCTTATTAAATACTACTTAATATATCTAGACTAATTATAAGGAATTAAATTAGAGATTAAATTTATAAAGTTATATAATACTAAATCTATATAGGATATAAGCTAGTTATAAGTAGTTTAGTAATTCGAGTTAATACTAAAAATAACCTCTAGCTAAGTACTAAAAAAATAGTTAGTCTAAATATATCCTCTTAAATTATTACCTTCTACTACTTTACTCTAAAGATATAAGGTAATAAGAGAGATAATATTTATATTTTTATATCTTAATAATATGAGGATTAGCTCTAATACCCTTACTCTTATAACTTTAATAGTATCCTCTTTATCTATTTACCTTTACTCCTATCATATAATTTATAATAAGAAGATATTAGTAATTAATATACTAGTTAATATAAATATAGGCGTAGTTAAAAGTAGTTATAAAGTAGGTATTTAAGGTAAAGAAGAACTAGTTAATAAGCTTATTAAAGGGGTAATTAATAAGACTATTATATAATTCCTCCTCTTCTTCTAAATATAATTCTTATTTAAGTCTTTTAATAGCTTAAATAGACTAATTAAATTATCTTTAAGATTTATAACTACTTACTATTATATAAAATTCTTATAATTTATAAGGTATTACTTACTAATTTTAATATAAACCTAGTAATAATATAAGTAGTTAAGATAAAAATTAACCTCTTTATATTTATAATCTATTATAAGTAGGGCTACTTATTACTTAATAAGTATTTATAAAGCTTATTACTTAATTACATTATAAATACGTCTTACTATTATAAATTTATAATATTTACTTTTTAACTAGCCTTAATAAAAGGAGGAGTACTATTTAATAGTACTTAAGTAAATATTATTAATAAGATAAACTATTTTATAATATATATATAATAGAAACTAATATATAACTTAATATCTTTAAACTTTATAATTTATTTATATAATATTACTTACTTAGTATTATACTAATTAATATTAATATTAATAGTATACTTTTTATTCTCCTTTAAATCTTTTTATATCAGGATTACTTTAATATTAATAATAAAGTAGGCTAATTCTTTTTAAGAGGTAATTATATTTACCTTCTTAAAGGTATTAAATTTAAGATTATATTTACTAATATTTTTAACTATCTTAGATCTACTAATAAGATAAATATAATTATATAAGTTATATTCCTCTCCTTTAAATAATATCCTTTTAAATTATATATATTTTATTATTAATTTTTTAACCTCTTCTTTATTAGATATAAAAGAAGTCCTTACTTAAATACTTTATTATATAAATAGGAGAGGTATTAGTAAAGATAATTATATAAATAAAGGTATAAGAGACTCATACTCTTACTAATATTAATATTATAATAGCTCTTAAATATTTAGACTAATAGCCCTTAATAGTAATAAGGTAAATATAACTATTTAAAGAAGAAGTTTAACCTTAACTACTTTAATAGTATATTAGCTAGGTATATAAGATTATTAATTAAGAAGCTCTATTATTATAAATAGGGCGGCGGTACGCGTATACCTTATCCTAGCCCGCGTACACCTTATCTAAGTCCGCGTACACCTCCCCCTATTTGGAATAGCAGGCTGCTAGTAGGTTATATCATGCTACTACCTATAACTTTCCCGCTAATAGACGGATTTTAAAGGCCTTTAAACCGTTAGACTATATATAGAAATGCGTATACTATTAATATAATCTATCTATAATACGCTGAGTAGTCGTTACTATCAGGACGGTACAGCGGAAGTACGGAGCGCTAAGGAGCGGATGATTTTCCGCCGTACTAAGCTTGGTTGACTATTCGGAACGCTCCCGCCAGCTGACCGCTAGGCTAAATAAGGGGAGGTGTACGCGTACCGGAACAGGGTGTACGCGGGCTAGGATAGGGTGTACGCGTACTACCGCCCTATAAATATACTATTAGAAGTAAGCTATTTAAACGCCTTTTTATATATAACTATTATATAATAGCTAAATATTATTAGGAAGTCTAAAATACTAAAGAATAAATATATCTAGGCTTTAGAATTACTTAATTAAGACTAATATAATTAGAATATAAGGGTAGGGATTTATAGGATATTTTAGTATAGGGACTAGGCTAATTATGCGATTTTCTCTAGGAACGCCAAGACCGCTACATAAAAATGGTACGACGATATCTGGCTCTGAGATATACGCGGAGGAGATATCAAACGGGCGAGAGTCCCGCCATTGAACGCGTTCTGCAATTTCATATCATTTGGATACAATCCCTTCTCGTACTATTGCAATATTCCAATAGTATAATATGTGACGCCTTGGAAAATGAGGGTATCTGCTAGCCCATTCGATTATGATGGCTGTATTATCACTTGGAAAAAAAGATCAAAAAAGATCCGTCTTTATTCGAGGCCTACCGGCGTTCGAACTCGAGATCTTTCAGGGTGATTCGATTAGCACTAATTTCCGGCACTGGTTTTTCACAGCTAGGAGAAACTAGTGGGATAAATCTTAACCCAGGCCATAGGGACACCTTTGTGTCATTTCATCCCGAACGAAGATGTCTTATTTCATTAGATATTGCGGTTAGAGATCTTAGCTGCTGTGCTCTTCTCATCGTACTAGGACTTTCACACGCTGTTACTGGTGGATCAATAATCATCTCCCTGATCTACCTATACTGCCAGCGCACATGGGTGCAGTTACTTGCCATGGTATCTATGACTTTGGGGTTATACTTTGATGTCAAGGCCTACCTCGATCATCAGCACAGCGAACTTTGTAGTCGGGTAGAACGCCGACTAGGTAAGTCGACCTGTCATCCACCTATTGATATCTTGCGTCCACGCTTAATTCCGCCGCCAATCTATTGCAATCCAGAGCCACCGACCATGACAGTCATGCCTGCTGCAGGATACTGCCACCGAGTATGAGGTTTACGAAACTACAGAGCCTAGACTTTTGAGGGTTCTGGACTCCTTACGACTGACGAGCACCAAATACGACCAGCTCAGTAGTAGCCGCAGCGCTCGGCGAATGTGACTGTGTTTAGGCAGCAACATTGATCTGGACATGACCTGGTCGCAGTAGATACCTCACTGTCAGTACCAGGTTTTTTTTAAGAACCAAGCCTGCAATTATTGTAATCAGGTAGTCCCATCATCTACGGGAGTGGAAGACATTACCAACTCATATCTTCGGCGTCTCTCCCTTCGAAACGCCTTCCCGTTAGATATTGTCTTTACATTCAACAATTTCCTAGAGCTTACACATACCCTTCATGCCACCCGTTGCCAACCAGTCAGACCACCGATACATCACCAGACATCTCAGTACATCCTCAATTATGGATTCCTTTGACCCGTCTGACCAACTAGTTCCACAGCAATGTCACTCGTCGCGAAAGACAATAGACAAATCATTCTTCGTGAAAACAGAAGTCGCCAAACTTGGCCCAGTGGGTTAGATCTGAAGCTAGGAAATAAGTGTGGTGGACGGTTTGGATCAATGGGGAGGATGGTTCGAAGAAAAGAACCGAGAAGAAGAGTGATGGAATAGGGAAGCGGATGGCATGGCAAGTGTAGCCGCACTCAACAATGCGGCGTTTTGCAAGGACGGTGTTGATGACATGCGAATGACAGAAAGATTAAGATTTCAGATACATGCGGGTCCAATTGCCTCAAGTTTCATGTATTTTAAGTGTCCTATGCACTATCGATTCTCACTTCGATCCTTGAGGCAATCCCTTGAGTTATGTATAGAGCATGAGCAACATCCGCCGGTCTAGACAGGTTGGCCACTCAGACGGCTCTCTTGTGAAGTAACTCTAGCCGGATCTCATTTACTTGACATTGGCTAATTCCATTCACGTTCTGACATTTGGAATACAGCAGTCAACACAGCAGTGTTATCATGCTGTACCTCATGCGGCTAGCATGGGGTCTTGGCGCAATTACCTGCTTGTATAAAGTATCAAGACTCTTCCTTACCCTTAAACATACGAGCTTCCAATACATGACCGGAATGTGGTTTAAAAAGACCATGTTGAGCGCCGTCTTTGTGATTGAACTTTCTGTGACCCTTGGAGTCTGTCTTTACTTTGGAACATCTGTTTTCCTTACATATTACTTCTCGCGAGTGGAGCCTTTCGCTTCATTGGACTATCCAACATTGCAAAAATTCACAGCACCAATGCATAATTGTCTTTTATATTGGACTTGGTCTATATCACTCATCGTTATCTTCCTGTGGAGGTTCTTCACATTCTCTTTCCAACCTGGAAAACTGATGGTAGCATGGGAGAATGAGGACCAGTACACATTATCCTTTCAACCTGGAAAATTAACGGTCACGAGGAAGAACCAGAATCAGTACACAAGGAGACAAGGACAGCCGCATGAACACCACAACGCGGAGGAAATACTTGTAAAGTATGTAATCTCATTCTGAACAGGTGGAATATGTAGCTTACCAGCATACAGCGATGCTCTTCATCCCCACTTGGACTCTCATCTCAACAGCCAGTCACCAAACCCTGAATGCCCAGCTGGTATCATCATAGCTCGCTCAAAGCCACAACACCGCCAGCAAAATAGCGGTAGTAAGGAAGATCATGTGCAGCCGGTGCATGGAAGTGTTGGGGTCAAAAAAGCCGGTACGTACGAGCTTACTAGAACGCCGCCCGGATTGGCATTCGATGCTCCATTACATGTTTCCCCCTACCAGCCCCATCTGTAAGGGCGATTGCTGTGCGGACAGCCGTGCAAACAACGCCTGACATTATCAACATATTCACAGATATGACTTCAATCTTTCTGTAGGAGCCTAGCTAATCGATATCGCAGAAAGAAAAGCCGTCACGGCGAAGGGACAACTCCAGGATTAATTCGGTTCTAGCGCGATCACTGGCTTCGCTTTTCATCCTCTTCATCGGAGGACATACTGTACTAGCCCATCAGGTTCCTGTTCGACTACGAGACTGTTCGCATGCGAATGAGCTTTGCAAGATTGGAAAGAGTTAGGCTTGACGTTGTGTTCCAATGTCTTGAGGAAGCTGAGCAAGAGAGATCTTGGATTATAGACTAGTTGAGGACGACATGGGGTTAACCATTGTCTACTTGTCGATGAGGCTCACTATTTTTGGGGACGAGAGGAAAGGCATCGAGGCTCGCTCGCGGGCTTCAGTCTAGCACAATATGATCATCTGGGGTGCGACTACCCTATGGAGCCAATCAAAAGATATTTTCCAAGAGCTCAAGCTGATCACGGAACTCTGTTACCAAATTGGATGGTGTATAAGGTGTATGCATGAGCAGATATGCTGATATTGACAACAAGATATCCATACTATTGTAGTAGACGACCGGTCGAAAGCCATTGCATATCAAGCAGGGCCTAGCACCGTACACTTACTACATGTGAGAAAGACATCGTAATGTCGTACCGAAGCCTCTGGAAATTACTTAGTGATCTACCGTGCCATCCCCAAGTAATTTCAGTTACCGTTCCAATACTTTTATGTGGCGGTCTTGGCACTACCTGAGAAAAAACCAAAATTCTTATATAATTTATACTATATAAACTAACATGTCTCTAAAGTACCTAATAGACATCTAAGTAGTCTAGATATATTATTAATTAAGGCTATATATACTTTACTTATATTATCTATTACCGCTGTCGCCTACTACTTATATTACTATCGCCGCCTCCCTACCCTTCCTTACCCTATACCCTACTAGAATAGCTTATATTTATAAGAGGAAGTCGCGGGATATCTACTTCTTAGATATAGTAATAAAGAAATACTATTAGTTACTATAATAAAGAGGAGGACGCTAGAGTAATAGAGGAGTAACTAGGTAAAGTATAAAATAGTCTAATGGCTAAAGGGTATTTTTAGGCTAAGTAGCCGGCGTTTTATACTATTATTATACTATATAAAGGAGCTTTTAGACTTCCTAGCCTATTAGCTTATAGTATATTAGGATAAGATATAAGACTTTCTCTAGGATAAATTTAATATTACTATCTTATAATAAGCTATTAATAAGGCTATTAAGCGAATTAGCTAGAGTAGGAAGTAGGTAAAAAAGATTATATACCAGTAAAGTTAATTCTTTAAGACTAATTAGATATTATATCTTACTAGCTAGTAAGTAGAATAGCTTATTTTCCTAGATAAGAGTATTATAAATAAGTAGTCTAGCTTTAAGAAATATAGATATATACTAAATAGGGTAAAGGTAATATAGAAAGAATTCCTTATTTATAATAAGAGATAGAGTATTTTACTTATAATTACTATTAATAGATATATTACCTAGGATATTTATTATAATTCTATAATATTAGATATCTTTAATAACTTTATTTAGATAAGAATCCTCTTATAAATAACTTAATTTCCTAGTTTATATTCTATTTTAATTATAAATAATATATTAATTTATAACTTTAAAGAGCTAGAGTTTATATATTATACTACGGGCGTTATCCTAGCTAAGCTCCCTCTTTATTTATTAAACTTAAATCCTATTAAGATATTATTTATAAAGCTAAAGAGATAGATTAAGTAGAATAATTAGAAGATAAAGGTATATATAGAAAATAATAACTTTAAGGGCTTTATATAATTCTTATAAAATACTATATATTATTTAGGAGCTATAAGGGTAGGAAAAGGGGGGGTAAGAGGTCTATTTAAAGTATTAGGTATATAATATTAAATCCCTTATTTATATCTAGAGTATCTAGAGAATATATCTAAGAAATAGGAAAATAACTAGTAAATTAATACTTTTTAAGAGGTCTTCTCTACTAAAGCTATACTTCCTATTCTAAAAGGCTACTATTAAATTAATAGTAAATTATCCGCTTAGATTTAAGCTAGAAATACTTATAAAGCTAGTATTAAACCTATTAAAAGATAAGCGTTTCTAGCTTAGAGTAGAGCTCTTCTTTTAAGTAACTTATTTATCTAAATCCTAAGTATTAATATTATTCTTATTATTCTTATTCTTATCTATCCTATTAATAATATTATCCTTATTTATACTTATAACCTTATAGATCTTATAATTATAAAGACTACCTTTATTATACTTCTACTTAGTATACTTACTTATATCCCTTATTAAGGCCTTGCTAATACTAATAGTAATATTATACTTATAATATAAATACTCTAGATCTATCTTCTTTAATTAAAGACTTTTAAGGTTATATTACTTCTTTTATATTAGGTCTAATATATACTCCTATTATAGCCTATTAGTATCTAGATAGCTTATTAGATATTACTTAATATATCCTCTTAAGTTATTACCTTCTACTACTTTACTCTAAGGATATAAGGTAATAGGAGGGATAATATTAATATTTTTATATCTTAATAATAGGAGGATTAGCTCTAATACCCTTACTCTTATAATCTTAATAGTATCCTTCTTATCTATTTACCTTTACTCCTACTATATAATTTATAGTAAGAAGATATTAGTAACTAATATACTAGTTAGTATAGATATAGGTATAGTTAAAGGTAGTTATAAAGTAGGTATCTAAGGTATAGAAGAAGTAGCTAATAAGCTTATTAAGGGGGTAGCTAGTAGGACTATTATATAATTCCTCCCCTTCTTTTAAATATAGTTTTTATTTAAGTCCTAGATTATATACTTTAGTAGCCTTAATAAATTAGCCGAATTATTTTTAAGATCTATAGCTACTTACTATTATATAAAATTCTTATAATCTAGAGGATAATACTTACCTATTTTAGTATAAACCTAATAATAATATAGGTAGTTAAGATAAGAATTAATATCCTTATATTTATAGTTTATTATAAGTAGGGCTATTTACTACTTAGTAAGTATTTATAGAGCTTATTACTTAGTTACCTTATAAATAAGTCTTACTATTATAGTAGTAGCTTTCTAACTAGCCTAAGTAAGAGGAGGAGTACTATTTAATAGTACTTAGGTAAATACTATTAGTAAGATAAACCCTTTAATAGTATATATATACTAGAAATTAATATATAACTTAATATCCTTAAACCCTATAATCTATTTATATAATATTACCTACTTAGTATTATACTAGCTAATACTAATATTAATAATATATTTCTTATCCTTCTTTTAACCTTGTTATATAAGGGTTACCTTAATATTAATAAGAAAGTAGGCTAATCCTTTCTAGGGGGTATTTACTATTACCTTCTTTTTAGTATTAAATTTAAGATTATATATACTAATATTTCTAGCTATCTTAGATCTACTAATAGTATAGATATAATTATATAAGTTATATTCCTCCCCCTTAAAGAATATCCTCCTAAATTATATATATTTTATTATTAGTTCTACCTCCTCTTCCTTATTAAATATAGAGGGAGTCTATACTTAGGTACCTTATAATATAAATAGGAGAGGTATTAGTAAAGATAACTATATAGGTAAAGGTATAATAGACTTATACTCTTATTACTACTACTATTATAGTAGCTCCTAGATGTCTAGGCTAATAGCTCTTAGTAGTAATAAGGTAAGAATAGCTATTTAAAGAGGAAGTTTAGCCTCTACTACCTTAATAGTATATTAACTAGGTATATAGGGTTATTAATTAGGAAGCTCTACTACTATAAATATACTATTAGAGGTAGGCTACTTAGGCGCCTTTTTACGTATAATTATTATATAATAGCTAGATATTATTAGGAAGTCTAAAATATTAAAGAATAAATATATCTAGGCTTTAGAATTACTTAATTAAGACTGATATAGTTAGAATATAAGGGTAGGGATTTATAGGATATTTTAGTGTAGGGACTAGGCTAATTATGCGATTTTCTCTAGGAATGCCAAGACCGCCACATAAAAATTGTACGACGATACCAAGTTGTCGTACACAGAGGACCCGACCAAATCAAGCGCATTCAAAAGTCTTGGCACCATCCAGGCGCTAGACCAAAGAAAGTGGGAAGCGGTGAAGGGCGTCAGCTTCGCAACCAACGTCAAACTTATACGAGCAGACGTATCATTGCCTTTAGACCAAGGCCAACTTCGTCACTGTCATAGGTTACATCGCTGGACAAGTCGTATTCGACGGCTTGTTGCGGGTGAGCACAGTCAGACCGGGATCTCATGTTGTCACTGTACATCTCTATAACAGAGTTGCGATGTTTTCCTTACCCTCGAGAAACAGACTCCAGCACGATTTCATAGCTGAAGATCTTGTCACCTTGCTCTCACCCTCGTATTATTGTTGCGTGAATTCCAATCATGCACTTTGCAAACCGTGTATCTTTGTGCTTCCTCGTTACGTCCTTTCCATTTCTCTCAACAGCAAGAAGTTCTAATCGACTGTTGCTGCCGAAGCCAAATGGCGCTTTCGAAGTCGGGATGGGTACGATGGAAATGATTGACAAGAGCAGACTCCAGCCGTTCGCACCAGATGTCCAGCCCCGCCGATTTATGATATCCTCGTTCTATCCCGTCAAATCACACAGCCCAACCACACCAGTCGACTACCTACCACCCACAATAGCAGCTTTCGAGAATACCTGGCAAGAACTCACCACCGGCCTCGACTCCCCCAACGGCACCTTCGAGAAGCTCGCCATCCACCTAGCCAGTCCCTCCGCTGAAACCCAGACATCACCAATCGTCCTCTTCTCCCCAGCCGAGGGCACCAACCGCTACCTCTACAGCGCCATCGCCCAACAGATTGCGAGCACAGGCTACATCGTCATAACAATCGACGCCCCCCGCGACGTCGACATAGTCCAATACCCCGACTCAACAACCGACCTTATAAACACCACCGTCGCCACAACCGCCTCCCCCTCCAACATCAACCTCGCAGTCACCACCCGCGCCCAAGACGCAACCTTCGTCCTCGATCAACTCTCCCACCCCTCCATAACCTCCAAACTACTACCCAACTTCACACACAGCCGCCTCGACACCGGAAAAGTAGCCATGTTCGGCCACTCCCTCGGCGGCGCCGCAACCGCAGCCGCCATGCTGACCGACCCCCGCATCGCCGGCGGCCTAGCCATGGACGGCGCCCTCTTCGGCCCCGTCATCCAGCAAGGTCTCGACAGACCATTCATGTTCATGGCACACACAAACCACACACGAACCAACGACAACAGCACCAACGATCCCTATAACTCCTGGTACGAGATCTGGTCCAAGCTACGCGGATGGAAACTCGACATCCAGCTCGCAAACTCCCAGCATTACACCTTCTCCGATTTCCCCATCGTGTTGGAAACTCTGGGGATTGTGCCCAATGCGACCGTTGCTGGGAACCTGCTCGTGACGGATCTGGATGGCGCGAGGGCGTTGCAGATCGTGACGACGTATGTTGGTGCGTTTTTGGATATGGTGTTGAAGTGTGAAATTGCACCGCTGCTTGAAGGTCCTGTGGATGCTTTTCCGGAAGTCACGTTCGAACGTTGAGAGATTCATGGTATATATATTATAGGAATGGTTGTGCGACGTAGGTGGTAGTAGTGTCCAAAGAATCTGATACTAGTATTGGCCCATTGAAGATTCTTGGGGTGCCTCAATGGTTCGGCACAGCTGCTGTTGTATGTAGAAGTTGTGCAGAATTCATCGACTGACGTACTTGACTTACTGGATCTGTCGTCGCCGACCACGGTGTCCTGTTTGAAAATCAGTCTGTGTTGACCAAGAGCAATGCAAGAGCAAGGTTGAGGCTCGTTGTTCACGTGTCGAATTCTCGCTTTATGCTAGGTTCGGTCACGGTCAACAAAAATTGACAAGACCAAATCTTTTCACAAGAAGTACATGGGAACGACGTCAGAGTTATGTCATTATGTGTGAAGCATTCAATTGGTATCATGTCAACGCTATTCGCGCTCACCATCGTCTTGCCAATCCATCCCTCAAGATCTCAATTTCGCACAAGCCAATACATCTCATTAGAGCGTCATCGTGATTAGCGTGGCGTCTCAAGCATAACTCACACCCCCTGTAACCTTCGTGTCACGATCCGCCCTGAAAACCAGCAACCCCGAAACGACAAAAGAAACACTGTCAAGAACATCAGTACACCACCCCGCACGCCAAAGCAATCCGCAAGAAGCACTCACATCTCAACGAAATCAAACGCAATACCAATATCCCATCTCGCCAGCGGCTGATCCGAATGCAGGCGGAAATGATCCTTTCCCTTCCCTTCACACACATCCAACCCCTTCGCAATATCCCTCGCCCCACAGCCACCTTTCGGCCTGAGCATCAGCACGGCCGTCGCGATCCAGAGGAGGAATACGACAGCTTCGGCCACCAGACGGAGTGTGGTGCGCGTGGCGGAGCCGCCAGAGAAGGGGTTCGAGGTGAGGTGGTGTGTCACCAAGGCGTGGATGGTAAGGGCGAATGTGAATATTGTGGCGATGACTGCGGGGTTTGCGTTAGTATATCTAAAGTATAGTATATATGTGAGTCGCGTCGTGAATTGAGACGCTCCGGTACGGGTCGAAGGGGCTGGGAATGTGTATATATGTACCTCCGACGGCTAAGGCGCCGTTGATATTGTCCCACCATCCACGATGGACGCCGGCGTCGCAGACTAGGACGAGGAAACCGATACCGAATAGCAGCTGCACAATGCGGGTGAAGTAGAGCGTTCGAGGATTGCTGAGGATGGACATAGTTGCGGACCGTGACAGAGACGCGAAGTAGGAAAGAGATACGAGGAGAGTATCAGGGAGTCGTGTGTAATCGGACAGTCCTCTCACTTAAACTCCTCCAAACCGTGCATTCAATAGACAATAAATCAATCAATCAATCCCGTATATTCTTTTTCTCGGAAAAGGACACGAGTGCTCAAATCCAGAAATCCAAAAGCCCACAAGGAACCCTCAACCTAATATAAAACACCGACACAGGACTCAGCCCCTCACCGCAGCTCCTGCACCTCCTCCCAACCCTGCCCTCCAGCGCCCACCACACTCATGCATCAAGATCCTCCACCCAAACACCCGCGTCCTAAAACCCACTCATCAGCCTTGCAGGATGCATACCCTGCATACCATCCGCCCACTCTCAATGGCTGAAACCATACAGCAGGCAGGCAGGAAGGCAGCTGTGCTATGCCCGAATCCTTCGACCGCGGCACACTAGACTCTTCGTCTCGAATCCGTGCACAGCCCTGTAGCCTAAATACGGAGTGGATGTTTCAGAACTTTGCGGAGCAGCGGTGGACCAATCAATGGTTTGAGACTCGATGGAGTATCCTTGCACGCTCTCTGACAAGTGTGTCGTCGTTACCTTGTGCTTTGCCGCGCGGTAGGTAAGAGCCTTCGTGAGCCTAGATGGTCCGTTTACATACAGGCTTGAATTTCTTGCGATGTTGTGTGCTTCATCGTATATGGTACTATATCTAGACTGCAATGATGAAGAGGTGCGAGTGATTGGGGTATTAGGAATTTTAGGGGGTGTAGTCATTCATCTATATAGAGTAACGCATTTGAGAAGTGCGGGGAACAGCGCTTTACCTGCGATTCGGCCGCTAAGCCAGGCTATTCTATAAATAGACGGTGCGCTCCTCCCAAGCCTCATACGTTGAAATACCCAAAATAGTGCCCTCATTCATTGCATCACCGCTATGCCCGAATGACTTGAAGAGGTCGAGACAAGGATTGGGAGGACGGGTCTGGCCAAGATGGCATTGCTAGAATCTGGTAGCAACCCAACAGGAAACAGGCTTTGATATGTCTTATGTACTTCTCAAAAGTTCACCACGGACAACTCCAGGATCTCGAACTGCGAGATTTTGGATTCTAGGGATTAGATGCTTCCATGATATAACCTCTACCGTAAAACCTGATGCCCAAAACGCTAGTCTCAATATCGCTGCATCCCCAATAAATGCACAAAGACGCCGATGCTATGCTCCGCAGTTACCCTGCCCCAAATCCCACCATGCACGTTCAAAGGTCAAGGCCGTCTCAACATCTTCTGCCACATCGACTTCTTCTTAGCCGCCTGCCCGTAATTCTCCTCCTCAATATTATGCTTCCCCACAATGCTCAGGAAAACCTGATCCAACGTCGTCTGGCTGACCGAATAATACTCGAACCCCAGTTCCTCCTTGTGCGCCTCCAGTAACGTGAACAGAGCCCCGACTCCGCTACGGTTCGCGTCGACCTCTTGGATGGCATCGACCCGAACTTCCGGTGATTTCGGATGTTGCGGTTGTTGTAGAGCTGACCGGCTCGCAGGGACAGAGAACCGAAGTTGCCCATGGAAGGTCCTATCTTCTACAGCTGCGCCGTCAAGGTGGGTATTGATCCATAATTTGATTCGATCCATTTCCGACTCCGGCGTGTGAGGGGCAGTTTTCATGATAAGGTGCACGTGGTAGCGGTCTCCATGTTTGCGTCGCAACCCTTCGCTGGTCCCCAAAGCAAGCATCTTCTTGCCCATGATCCCAGCCCGATCCGCCAAAGCATCGGCTTCTTCCATGCTGTGGGTTGTCAAGACGAGGCTACGGCCTGGAACCACACTTGCCAGAGTGCGCCACATGACTCGTTTCGCGCAAACATCCATGCCGGACGAAGGCTCGTCAAGCAAGAGGACCGATGGGTTGCCCATGAGCGCGATGGCAAGTGATAGCTTGCGCTTGTTGCCTCCCGAAAGCTTGGCCGCCATGCGGTGCTGGAATGCACCAAGTCCAACAGCCCGAATCACTTCTCGGACGTTATGGTCAACGTCTTCGACGCCTATTCATTCAGTGTCAGCATTGCCTATAACGTAATCAAGCCACGGGACAGAGTCATTCGATATTGCTGCGAAGAAGAAAAGGGCCTAAGAGAAGAAACTACTCCCAAATCACGGACGATAATGGCCCCAGCCAGCCAATGAAGGACTGTGTAAGCCAGGCAAACGCCGATATTTTCGAAACCTTCAAGAAAACAGATTGGAAAATGCCTTACCTCGAACGCGCGCATAGAACCGGAGATGTTCCACAACTGTCATCTGATCGCAAGCGTCGACCTGTGGGCATACTCCGAGGTGGTTTCGTGCTGCTGCTCTCCTTTTACTGAGTGCAATATTCTCAACGTATATCTCGCCACTGGTATGTGATGGCTGGATGTCACCCCTGATGAGTGAAATTGTTGTAGACTTGCCAGCGCCGTTGGGTCCCAACAAAGCAAAGACCTCTCCTCGCTTGACACCGAAAGTAATGTCTTGGACTGCAACGTTGCTTCCGTAAGCTTTCGTGATGTGCTGGACTCGCAAGCCATCATCAGGTGCCGTGCTGACACGCTTGACTTCGGCAGCTATCTCGTCATCAAGGGGATCTACCTCCTCCGCATCTTCACTTTTGTACTGCTGGCGACGGATTCGGGCCCAAATAGAGCCGCTGTCCCACCATAAAAGTACCCCAAAAAGGAAGAAAGATTGGGCTATAAGGTACAATATAGGCCCACCGTACAACGTAATCTTTCCTGGATAAGATGCAATATGGTTCTGCCCTTCGCACAGGGTTGAGAAAACATTCAAAGCCACGAAAAGGGCGCGGATCAGGTTGCCAGCGGGCGTTATGAGGCCGATGGTGAAATGCGTGACTAACAGATAGCTGTCCACTTTATTTGTCGGAGCATAAGTGAGAACACTGAGATAGGCGATGAAGTACAGCAAGAACATGACCGCTTGTCCACCCGCAGCAAAAGCGAAGGCAGCGAGCTGGGATCTGGCAACCAGTGAAATGACGTATGATAGAAGCGTGGATGATATACCATACAGGAACAACACTACGAAGAGGTATTCGGCGTGATACCAAGCGTCACTAACACCCCGGAAGATTATGATTGTAAGAACGCTCGCCGCAAGGACGATCACGAAGTCAAAGGTCAGGTAGGCGGACCACAGACAGATGCTGCGAACACCATTGCTGTAATGGAGCTGACGAACGTTCCTCAACCTCTCGAGCGTAGGATAAAGGGCAAAGAACGCAGGGAAAGCGGACATTGCAAGCCCGAAGTATACGACGAGCTGCAATGTCTTGCCTGCTGATGGTAACAACGGTGTGTCAAAAGCCTGAAACTGAGTACTGATCGAGACGTTGAGCAAGAGTGTATCGAGTGCGTTCTGTGTAATGGTAGCTAGGGAGATATCGCCATTGCCTTTGTACGCGAATGTTGGTGGTGAATTGTCATCACCCAAAAAGAAGCCGCCAGGGGTGACGTTCCCATAGAACTGTCGGACATAGTTGTTGAAGTCATCCAGAGTGCCATTGACAGCATGGATTGAGGACTGTAACGTTGATAGTCCATTTCCTGCGGAACCACTCGAGTTTCCACCGGGTAAAGTCGCCTCAATGCGAGCAAGATCTAGTGGTGTGAATTTGCTTGCTGGTCCAACGACAAGTTTATAGTTCACCTGAGTAAGCAAGGACTTCAGTTCTGACGGAGAGATAGAATCTGTAGGTGAGCAGCCCGGGGCCTTAAAGCCTTTGAGGAATAAGGTCACTAGTCCTGCGGCAACAACAGGGATAAGAAACGCGGCCGCATAGGGTATCCAGTTCCGTTGGAACACAGTCCACCTCTTACGAAACAAAGTAACAGCTTGGCGGAACGATCCTATCTGCTTACTTGTTTGAAGCTGGAGACGACGGTCATTGCCAATTAGGCCGTTATCCTTGTCGTCTGCAATGACCACTTCCTCGCTGGACCTGGCTTTGGCACTGTCGCTGCTGTGAGACTCCTCTGGACTGATGGGGCCAATGACCGTAAAAGATTCAAGGTCTTCCGCAATATTGAAAAAGATCTCTTCGATGGTCGGCGAACTGATCTCATAGTTCTTGATCTCATGCGACTCTAATAGCCGGACAAACTCCGCTGCCGAGCTTGAGTCGGGCAAGGTGAAAATTGTCTGATCCACCATCTCTTTGGACACAACGCCATCAAATTGCGGAAGAGTACGCTCATCTCCTGGCGTTTTGAACACATGGATACGATACCCACCGCCAAGACGATGTTTCAACTCCACAGAGGAGCCTTGAGCTTTAAGACTTCCACGTGATAGGATGGCAATCTGATCGGAGAGCAGATCTGCTTCATCTAAGAAATGAGTAGTGAATATTATGGTGCGCTTCCCGCGCTCGTTGAGAAGGATCTGCCAAAGCTTCTGACGAGCAAGCGCATCGACTCCGCTAGAACACTCATCCACGCAACAGACACGACTACCACCAGTGAACATCATACTAAGTAAGGCATGAGTGTCAGCAACGTAATTGATGAACAGCTTTCACCAACATAAAGTAAATGCGCGCGCAAGCGAGAGGAGAGCAATGGAATGTCTTTGCTTCCGGGGCAATATGATCAAACGCTACTTGCATCAGACAATCAACACGGAAGTGGACACACCTTAGCTGGAGCTTGCGCTTTTGGCCCCCCGATAATTGACGAGACTGGGCATCTATCTTCCGATCGAGATCGCAAGCAGCGATAAGCTCGTGCATCTCCTCTTTAGATGAGGGCGAACCCGTCGATTTGAGTCGATTGAAGATCTTCACATGCTCATACGAGGTTAAGTTGTCCCAGAGAACATTCTTTTGCGGACAAATCCCGAGCCCACCATAACCGTCAACGGCGATGGTACCCGATGTGATGGTGTTCAGTCCACTGATGGCTTCAAGCGTCGTAGATTTACCGCTCCCGTTGGCTCCAAGTAAGACCATGATTTGGCCCTGTGGAATGGTCAGGTTCAAGTCGTCAACGGCTACGACAGTCTCCTTGCGCTTCCCAAATCTTGTTGCAACATTCCGGGCCCAGAACGACGGCGTATAGCGTTTGGTGAAACCGGTGAGCTGAACGGCGGCCACAGAACGATCGGTGGCATTGGTGAGCTGTCGCCCCTTCGAAGCCGTACCATAGAGAGTCCGCTCGACGATGGCCCCAAGGATCGGGAATACCATGATTTGTATGATTGCAAAAATGAAGAAAGCGATCCCGGGCAAAGTCGATGGGTTTTCCGGCGCGGCTTTTATGAGATTCGTGCCCTTATCTTGTCGCTCCCATCGAGCCATCAGAATGGTGAAGAATGTATAGTTCATCGGTGGAAAGAGAATGCTGAGGATTGCAACCGCACCGGTACTGGATTTGGCAATGACTTGAGCCAAGACAGCCAGAAGAAGGGAGACTATCGTCGTCACGATGCCACTGAGTTGAGCTTTGTGGAAGAAAGCTTCACAATATCCTGGAGTCAGCATCGCAATTTATGGATCAACTGTAGCGTCGCGAAATAAGCTTCACTGGGGAAAGGAAAAGATTCCAACATACCGGCGCCAAAAATGGAGAAGGACGAAAGAGAGAGCCCGGTCAATATATTGAAGAAGATGAGGATTGCAATGTCGGTTTTGGCAAACACCCCATATGATAGTATCAAGCCGATACCGATCCATCCTATACATCGTTAGTATCTTGGTCTACTCATTCATGGGATGATTATCGCGCTTGCCTGGTAGGAACATGATGTCGAAAGCAATATGATTGGCAAGAAGTCGCAAGGCTTGGGGCTCCCAGCGCCTCTTATTTGGCATTGAAGCTTCAATGATCTGGGTCATCCCAAGCTCCCTTTCCGAGGCCATGAGACCTACAAGCTGGTAGATGACTCCAACGATCCCGATGAAGAAGGCTACTGCTAGGATGTCGATGATCCCTCCCATATAGCGGACACGAATTTGATTGTTTCGCTCGGCTTGGGTCTGCGAAGTGAAAGGGTACTCGTCGACCTCTTTCGGGATTGCCAAGTGACTGATGCTGGAATTCCGAGCTGCAATGGCAAAATCAATGGCATGTTGGAGAGGTAAGACGTAGAGCTCTTGGTCGTTGTTGGCATTAGTGGTGTCGATCTTGTTTCCTAATCCTCCGTCCGCTCTCAAACTGTAATTCCATTGGCCGTTGCCATTGCCTTCGGTAGGCGATCCATAGAAGACAGCGGCGCCGTAGCATGAGGAAACGGCGCGAATGGACGATCGACATGTGGTAAGTAAACCATCCTCCTTTGTCAAGATCTGAACCTGTTTCCCAGTAGACCTGACCTGGTCTGCGACATTATTGATGACCGCATTGATCTCGCCTCCGGTGAAGCCATTATTCACAAAGGCTACCGTATCTCTTCCTCCCGCATTTTGCAAACCACTGACGAGTGACCTGACCGGCGTAGCCTTACCTATGCCGTAGTGCGAAGGTGGGATGAACAGATTGCGGGCATAGGCCAGGAAACCGGTAAAAATGACGGGCAGAAGGAAGCATCTCTGGGAAATGCATCAGCGTCAGCCATTGTCAAGTTCGCTGCCACTTACCAAGGGGGTGGAAAAGGCGTGACGAAAGAGAACGATGAGGATGTTCTTGTACACCAGGGTAGTGGTTTGTCGAAACCACATCTCAACGTCTGTTCACTCTTCTGCCCAATGGGAGCAATGACTTGTTTCGACAGTCGGGCCTTATTGTATGTATGATGTACCCATGAATGTATGCCAGTGACATAGGCGAGCATGCAGCCGTATGAGATCTGGCAGGACGTCTTTGGCGACTGTCAAGGGGGATCTACTACATAGTATACATATCTGGTGAGGAGCCACGGAGCATAGCATGATCTTGTAGAGGTCACCATATTACGTATTCGTAATGTAGGGCCCGATTCTGCGCTAGAAAGAAGCATGCAGCGGGAGCTAAGCCTTTCCGGCCTCCAGCCGCCGACCATCGATTGGACTAAGCCGCAAAACTAGCTTCATTACGCCTAGCCTTATCTTGGTACTACTCGGTCGGCCCTGATGTTGTGCCCGCTGCACACGACTTGCCAAGATCAGATTCTGAGGTAGCCTACTCGGAATACGACATCACATCGCTGACAGACAGTCGTAGTAGTAGGCTTCATCTTGCTCTGTTTCATACTTCAAGGTTGCTCGTTGCTCGATAGAAACGTCCCCTAAACATTGCAAGCCCATTCACCTGATCAAGACTACGCTTACCATCGTAATTCACCCGTCTTAGCCATAACGAGCTCACCTGACAATTCCGAGCTACGCTTTACTACTTAGACTAGCACCGGGAGAAGCCACCTCACCCATCAATCGGCTCGAAGATACTTTAGTCTCTTGCGAATGTCGCTGCTAAATACTTAGCCTCGGGATTTGTAGTAGTACGTGGTTGGCACGTGTACTAGTATTATAGTACCTTAGGCTCAGTGGCTCAGTTGAAAACCCCACCAAGTGTCCGCCGCAGGGCTGTACTACAACATACCTTAGTGTGGTGTGACTTGCAACCGAACAATGCGCTAGACCATCGCCAGCTGTCACATCGCTTCCCATCGTGAAAGACATACGACTATGGATCAAGCTGCCCGCGGCTCGTCTGCCCTTGCCTCCAAAGACTTCGGCTCTGCCGTCAGACTCTATACCGATGCCATTGCTCAGAACCCTGGCGCAGTCGATTATTACATAAAACGCTCCACAGCATACACCCGCCTTTCTCCTCCTGATCATAGTGCTGCCTTCAAAGATGCCGAAACTGCGCTCTCGCTCGCCTCCAAGCGAGCTAAGAGGGAGCTCATCACGCAATCCCAGCTCAGACGAGCAATCACTCTGTTCGGACTGGAGAGATATGCAGATGCCGAGCAGTGCCTGCAGTGGGTTAAGAAGCTTGACGAGAAGGAGAAGTCGTTGGCGATATGGGACATAAAAATAAAGGGCAAATTAAAAGGCTTGGAGGAGGGCGACGAGCGTACCAAAGTGACGGTGAAGGAGATACCAGAAGTGGAGGCTCCAATCCCATCGAAAAGCCAGAGCAATTCCAAGGCCGTGGAAACCAAACCCAAACCCAGCAATGGCGCCCAGGAGATATCTAAGCCAATCGTTCCACCTGCGGAGGGGGTTCAAACACCGGCAAGCAAGATACGGCACGACTGGATCCAAACGAATGATAGTGTCATAATCACTCTCTACTGCAAAGGCATACCCAAGGACAAGGCCACTGTCGACATCAAGTCAAGCTCGCTCGAGGTGTCATTTCCGCTGCCCACCGGTTCAGACTACCAGTTCTCACTAGATCCTCTCTTCTCAAGTATCGACAGGATGAAGTCGTACTACAAGATTATGTCTACCAAAGCTGAGTTCACGCTCATGAAATCAACACCAGGCCAGAAATGGTCGTCAATCGAGGGAAGTCAATCAGTGCAAGGTGAGAGTCCAGAAATAGATGGCAACTCCGGTGCAGACAAGTCCGACGAAGTCGTCAAACGCGCCCTTCTCGCCGACAAACCTAATCCCGCTGGACCTGTTTATCCCACCTCTTCAAAGTCCGGACCAAAGGATTGGGACAAGTTGGCCAGCGACCTTTCTAAGCGGCCAAAGAAGAACGCCAAGGAGGGCGAAGAGGACGAAATGGAGGATCCGGGTTTGGACGAAGAAGAAGGCGACCCTACCAACAATTTCTTCAAGATGCTATACAAGGGAGCGGACGCCGATACACAGAGAGCCATGATGAAGAGCTATCAGGAGAGCAATGGCACCGCGCTGAGCACGAATTGGGCCGAGGTTGGCAAAGGGCCGGTAGAAACGTCTCCACCTGATGGGATGGAGGCGAAGAAATGGGGAACTTGAGCTGAAAGCAAGCTAATATGCATGCGAAGTGAAGGGTCCTCGAATATGGCGTGCATAGCGAGGCTTGTGTGCGTGGGCGTTCGATACAGGTGATTTGATCATGTAGAATAGTACAGAATCTACCCTCAGGCAGGAATGTCGGCATTAGGCCACACCGACAATAGTGACGAATGAAAAAACCTCACATATCATTGCGTTTCTATACCGTTCAATTGTACCCATGGACCATCGGCGGATTCTACGTGCGAGCCATGGGACCGTGCCCGAGGTTGACAGCGGGCCGGCCCCTGAAACTCCAATTGACCGTTGCGTCGCCCCGATTCTGTAATCCTCAGTCTGCTGCAAAGTCAATATCTTCAGCGCGATCAATTGCGCTGGACGCATTGCAACGATTGCTGTCGCATGTTTGAGCTGCTCTGAGCGCTGCCATTGAGACATGCCAGCTTACTGGTAGCCTTTGCCTTCTTCAGTCATATCACAATTGCGTGGTAATGACGCAGAGCCTTGCTGAATAACACAGAATCATCAGCTCATCGCTCACCAAATGAACGAACATCCCTTTCTTGATTGCTTACCGATATGCGAACGGTGCTCACGCATATTGTATCGAGATACTCCCATCACTATCATTCATTATCAAGCTTCTGACGTCCACGCTGCGACCACTACTACAGAGTCCCTCACTGCCTCCCTAACCCAACCTACCCTTCCATGTCGATTACCCAATGCTACACCCTTCAACACCGTCGAAGGCGGATGATGGGATAGAGAAAGTCAAGAGAGCATTATCAAACAAATGGAGCATCAATATTCCTCCCAGAGAGCCCAACTGGAGTCCTTCAAGAAACAACCCAAACCGAGCGGAGGACAAGATATCGGCCCGAATACAATTCTTATATTTCAAGGGAGGGGCCTTGAACTTTGCTATCGATGAGTTTGAAAGGAGGGCCATCGCCATATATTCCGAGTGGCAGTATAAGCCGCGAGGGGAACCCAACGTGCTGCCAACACGCGAAGCAGGGAAAAGTGTGCTCAGGCAGAATTTCCTACGCAGGCGTGACCCACTCGAAGATGATGAGGTCAAATTGCTAACCGAGAGCCTTTTATTATGCCTCGACCAAACCACAGCCCGAGTCATAGCCGGCGAGAAATTCCCTTACATCGAAACGAGGCATGGTCAGAGCTTCCAGGACTTTCTAGCATATACGAAAGGCTAACGATAGCTCAGCGACCAGAGCCGTCTCTACTCCAAATACGCCCAAGCGCGAACACCGAAATCTTCAGCAATCTTCTATCAGGCAATGGTGCCGCTCAAAGAGCGATCTGGCTGCGTCGACTGGGGGCCCCATGGCTGTTAGCGGTCATACCTCCTCAGACGACTTCAACGATGAAGATATGGCTGATGTCCTTGTTGAGTTGAGCAGGCACGACAAGCCGCCTGATCCAGTCCAGACGAATCACCTCGAGAAGTCCAGAACTATACCATTCGACGACGATGTATTTGAAACACCACCAACGACACCGCCTTTATTGCACAAAGCCGCACTGGGATTAGGCATTGGTTTTGAGCAGGTTGTAGATCCGAGAGGCGCTTTTCCGTTGAAGCCAGTGCGCAGTGATATCAACCAGAAGAAGCGGCCTTGCTCTGACGCTCAGCCCATGAAACCGCCGCCGATGAGGAGAATCTCGCGTGAAAAATCTAACGTGCGAAGCAATGCGAATTCCGCCGTTCCAGCTTCATCTCCAGAAAGTCATGGCTTTATATCCCGTTCACTAGATCTGTCGCGGTCTTTTGACAACATCTCTTCCGTCTCATCATCGATGACAAACGCTTCTCCTGCCTGGACGTCCCCGAATACATCATTCTGCTCTGAGTCATTAGCAACGTCGTTCGAATCCACCGCAGACGACACCGATGCTACGGTTCGTCCCTCGTTTGGCCAATTGCGATCAAGATACCCATCTGATCAGTCATTATGGTCCATTGGAAAGTCGAAGGACAACGGACAAAACCGGAGCAATGTGTTGCATGGCTCCGCTATCCTGAGTCCAGAGTATTTACTTCATAAATCAGAGGAACCTGTTCAGTCCGACATACACGCTTGTAGTACAATGAATCTCGACACGACTCATACGACTAAACCGTCTACGAATGCGAGAGGTTTTACAAGTACAGGCACGATGGCCGATTTAGCGAAGCGTCTCACTTCCCAACCACCTTTCGGTATTTCTGCTTCAATTAGCTTGATCTTTAGTCGTATTCGCTGACCTTTCGAAGTTCCCATTTCCGATGATATTGCAGCTATTCCCTTTCGACAGCTCTACGAGATCGTCCGAGTGTCATTGCATGGTGAACTATCCCCAATCAAGATTTCTTACTTGCTGGGTCAGACCTATGAGTCCTACGATGCCATGTGGTCTGCTCTCCGCCTCGTCATCAAGGATGCGGGGGCGCAGCTGCCCGAGGAATCAAGTCGCGCCGCCTGGACACTCGCCGAAGAGGCCTTCGAGGAAGTTGCAATAAGTGGCAGGTTATCGTTTCGTGAGCAGCTCAGTGGCCCTTTGTTCGAGTTCAGGCTGAACCCGCTGAAGTTGGAATCATCCTACCGGCTTTCTCGCAAATTTGGCAGTGACCGATTTTGTGTCATTACGATACCGGGACTAGGTCCTGATGGTTTGCCTGCACACCTCGCGTCGGATCATGCTGCAGCCCGAGATTGCATCATCAGATGGCTTGTTGGTACAGAGCATCACTTTCTAGGCCGGAAATGGCGCGTATTCTTCACCAAGCCTGAATCGACTAAGAAACGTTTGAGATCATCCCGCACTGCTTTCAACTATGCTAAGGATAGGATCTACTTCTTTGCCGAAGATGGTGTAGGCTTCAGGCATCATGTGGCCCATAGTGGCGAACAGGACCCACGACGAACATCTCACTTGCGTATGACTGTCGAACATTTGATCCAATGGTTCATGCCGCTCGATCTCAACCAGGACCAATACTGGTTGAAGCTCTTTGCGCGACTTGCATTAGGTAAACGCTTGAGACATGGTTACTATTGAGAGCTAACATTACAGACAGGTGTGAGTGATACGGCTCCGACTGTGGTATTCGAACCTCATGAGATTTTACGATGTGACGAAGCTCGGGCAGATTCGGTGAATGTATGGCGTGTCAACATTCCACGCTCCGACGAAAAGAAGTTGCACCTCAACGCACCCACCTCAAAAGCTCCGGTGATGAATGATGTAAGGGAACGTATGTTTGGCTTGTTGGTCAATGTTAATCGTCCCAGGGATGCTCACGTATATCGAGACCTGCTGCGCTTGCAATTGCTCGCATGCTCGGCATGGATCACACTCCCGCGGTATACCAGGGGCGTATCGCAGGCGCTAAGGGAATATGGATGGTTGACGCTCTGGACGAGAACCCCCTCCTGACGTCGCGGAATTTCTGGATTGAAATAAATGACTCCCAGTTAAAGTTCGAAGGTCATGCTATAGATGCTATTTCTCCAGATGAAGAGAGAGTCAGGTTCGAAGTGAATGATTATTCCCGACGATTAAGCCCTAGCTCTCTCAACTTCCAGCTTATGCCGATCCTTGCTGATCGAGGAGTACCGACTCAAACGTTCCGTGACCGATTGGAAGAAGATCTCACGCTGCGTGTAAGAGAGCTCAAAGTTGCTATGGAAAGCAGTACAGCGCTCAGGAAGTGGAATCAAGATAACAATTCTGTATCGGGAGATCGAGCTGGATACGGAGGTATCGAGATGCAAGGTGGTCTACCACTTTCAAGAGCTGAAAAGATCGACTGGTTCTTGGAGGTAAGAGCCATCTGCAATGCCTATACCGAACAGGGGCTAACGACATCTTAGCATGGTTTCGAGGCCAAATCATGCAAGTACCTGAGGCAGCAAGTCTGGGAGGCTATTCATTCTTACTGTTTGCGACTCGAAAATAGAATGAATATCGGAATAGGGCGATCAACTTACGCTTTCATGATTGCTGACCCGCTAGCTATCCTTGAGGAAAATGAGATACATCTTGGCTTTTCAAACAGCTTCAGAGATGCAAAGTCAGGTTTTGACGAAGCAATGCTACACGATATAGACGTTCTTGTTGCACGGCTGCCTGCTCACTTACCTTCGGATGTTCAAAAGGTATTCTGACTTCACCGTTATCTGTGGAAAACAAGATATTAGCCCGATAGATGATCTCAACGGAACGCTGATGTTTGACAGGTTCGCGCAATATTCAGACCCGAGCTACGGGTGTACAGAGATGTTGTTGTTTTTTCGTCCAAGGGCTCGGTGTCCCTTGCGAGCAAACTTTCCGGGTAAGTCTGGATATCATGCTAAGTATGCAAGGTTCTGATCAACTACGCTAGCGGAGACTATGATGGGGACAAAGCCTGGATTTGCTGGGATCCAGATATCGTGGAGCCATTCACCAACGCTGCAGTACCCGATCCCCCCTCCCTTGAATTCTACGGCATTGAAAAGAACAGTACCAAGGTGGCAGATCATCTAGCATATCCTGATTATCTGAATCGGTTTTTGTATCAGGCTTTCAACTTCAACCTTCAACACAATATGCTAGGTTCATGTACGAATTACCACGAGGCTTTATGTTATAAGGAAAAGGCTATCGACAGCCCTCAAGCCATCAACATCGCGATCCTTCTTGGGATCCTTGTCGACAGTGCCAAAGGAGGCTTCATGTTCGATGAGCCCAAATGGCAATCGCTCCTTAAACGAAACGAATTACCAGCACGATTAATGCCCCCTGCCTACAAGAACAAAGACAAGGCGAAGCCGACAGACCATATGATCGATCAGCTAGTCTTCGATGTCGCCAAAAAAGTACGCGGGAAGGCATTGGGCGACTTTGATCAAGCATTCAGCGAAGCAGTCTGGTGGGATGAGGATCTAGCACGTCTTCGTAATGACATGGTGGAATACGCCAAATCAGATAAATCAGACAAATCATTGGCACATGTCCTGAAGAATCTTGAGATCGACTTGGAAGCAATCCTAAGATTCTGGCTGCGAAATGCGCGACCCGAAGACGAGAATGACGAGACCCGACCACCACGAAAAGGTAACGCATTGAGCTTTCGAGCAGTGGTCGAGAGGTGTCGTGGAGACTTCCTGTCCTTGAGACCTAGGACAGACGACGCCGGTCCTCCAATGGTGAACAAAGATAGCACCACCACATCTGTCGTCGTTTCCGAAAGAGTGCAGCAGTGGCAAAAAGAATACACGTCCGGCAGCAAAAACAGCTCTTGGGCCCTCATCAAAGCCAGCGTCGCCTTCCGTCACCACCACAAGCGAGCTTTCGTATGGCACCTTGCCGGGATCGAGCTCGGCGAGATGAAAGTCATGGCGAAAGGAAGGGGCACCTATCGCATCGTCGTCAACGAGCTGTTCTATACTTACAAGCTTGACTCCAAGCTTGTGGATGGCGTGAAGAGGAGGGAGATGGAGCGGGATGCGGAGATGGAGATGACGAGTGCGGGTGGGAACGTGAGGGGTGATGATGTGGCCTTGTTGGAAGATGTGGATTGGGACGAGGGGATGAGTCAGCTCTAATTTTTTCAAAGTAATGTGTGTGGGATGAGTGTCGTGCTTGGATTGTCAGTCGGTACGGAGCATGGTAGTAGGGAGAGCTGGCGATGTGGGATGAGTGTCGGTACTGAGCATGGTGGTAGAGTAGGCTGGCGATATGGGATGAACCGAATGCGAGAGTTGGATAACGAATTGTAGGTGCGGAGACTTGGATAAAGAGGTGGTAATGGGATGCTCCAACTTGGAGCAAAGGAGGGGTTTCTACACCGCAGAATTGGCCGGCTGTCTTCGAGATGCCTTGGTGTTTCAGTTCCTTCAATACCGCACATTCGCATTGGAAACAGACAAACATCGCACTCCACCGAAGAAGAAAAATACATAATTTCGGCATTCTTACTCAAACTCACACACCATCCCATTCCCTTCACCAGCAAAAATATTCCCCTCTATCCAGTGTCCACCCCCACGTTTTTCAATCCCTCTCTACAACATACACATCTATATGCAGTAGGGTATAGTGTGGCGTATAGATGTGAGTACTTATGCCAACGAAGGAGACAGTGGCGGACGGAGGGATTAGAGGGTTTTGGTGGTTTGGATTGGATTTGGGGAGGCTGCGT
>JAABUR0100000035.1_pt1 | contig 268821 bp, 271 predicted proteins | sample 5560091 | NCBI WGS metagenome assembly JAABUR01 (sample SAMN10711879, study PRJNA513375) | rock metagenome | isolation source: Antarctica rocks | place: Antarctica: Victoria Land, University Valley sud | reverse complement strand
AGGGGGAGGGGGTTTGACTCGACCTCGCTGTTCAACGTGCAGAACGCAGGTGGGACATCCGTCTTCAACGTCGATACAACCAACGGTAAGATTATAGTGGGATCAAACAGCCCCCAGTCCAACGCCTTGGTGTCCGCGGTGCAAGGTGGCAACGGCCTGGAGTTCGGACACGCAAACCCGGCGGGATATCACAGTACGCTGGGAGCAGAGGTAACCAGCGGCCGGCCCTTCCTCGGCTTCAGTGCCGAGGCCGGATCGACCGCTAACACCTACCGGACCCGCGGCATTGGCGGATCCGTAATCCAAGGCAACTTGGCCGGTGGCGTCGCGTTCGGAACCCTGGCAGCCAACGCAGACAACCAGGCGTTGAGCAAGACGTTAGAGCTTACCAATACCGGAGCACTCCAGTTCGGAGCGGCCGGGGACACCAACCTCTACCGCAGCGCCGCCGACACGCTGAAGACCGATGACAGTTTTATAGTAGGCCGGAATTCCGCGACCGCCTTCCAAGTACAAACTGCTGTTGGGGTCACCACGCTAGGGGTGGATACGACTGCAAACAGAATATTCTCAGGTGTCGCCGATAGCGGGACAGCGATTGGTTTCAAGTTTGATACCCCGGCTTACACCACGGCCGGCGCCAAGCTGCTCAGCCTGCAGAACAACGGCGTGGAGAAGTTCGCGATCACCAAGGATGGGAAGATCGTCCAGGAGGGGTGGACCGCGGTGGGCTCTTTTAGCTTTTATAACTCCTGGGTGAACTATGACACGACGACATATAACCCGGCCGGGTACTTCATGGACTCCCAAGGCATCGTCCACCTGCGGGGCCTGATCAAGAACGGTATCGTCGGTAACACCGGCAGCATATTCAACTTGCCGGGCGGCTACCGCCCGGAAAGAACTGAGCTGCAGGCAAACAATACCTCGGTCGGCGGCGGGCGGGTCGACGTTCGCCCCGACGGCAATGTAGTGGCCTATGCTGGCGGTAATGGATACTTCTCGCTCGACGGTATTACCTTCCGCGCCATTCCATACGTGGCACCACCGGATCCGTGCCCCCCTACCTGTATTTAGGCATACTTTTCTACAGTCGTTTACTTTTTTAAACGAACGTAACCCCTGGCTTAAGAAAACGCGACTAGGCTTGGGCGGATGTTTCTTTGGCTGCGGTGGCTCTAGAAGGCTGCTTTAGCCCCTGCTTAGCCTGCTCGGCCAGACCGGCGAACACGTCCGGCTGGTTATAGGCGATTTCGGCCAGCATCTTGCGGTTGAGCTCGGCTTGTGGACCGCCGGATTGCTGCAACCCGAAGATGAACTGGGAGTAGCTGAGGCCGTGCTGGCGGGCACCGGCGTTGATCCGCTGGATCCACAGCCGCCGAAAGTCGCGCTTGCGGTTGCGCCTGTCGCGGTAGGCGTAGCTCCAGGCCTTGAGCAGCGCTTCGCGAGCCTTCTTGACGGAATGCCTCCGCAACCCCTGGTAGCCCTTGGTCTGGGCCATCAGGCGCTTGTGGCGGCGGTGTGAAGTGACTCCTCGTTTGACGCGTGGCATGGGGTATGTGCTTGGTGGTTAGTGGTGCGGCTGGTTAGCCTTTGGCCAGCAGCCGCTTGGCGCGGTTTTGGTCGGCTTTGGCGAGGTTAGTCACGCCGTGCTTGTCGCGCTTGCGGTCGGCACCCTTATGCTCGAGCATATGGCTGACGAACGCGCGGCGGCGCTTGAATTTGCCGCCCGCAGTCACCTGCAAGCGCTTGGCTCCGCCTTTGTGGGTCTTCAGTTTCGGCATAGGCTTTAGCTTACAGGAATATGCCGGCTGGTTCTACTCGGCGGTAGCGAGAAGGCCCCGGTGTTTTACAGGTGAGGACGTTTAAACCAGCCGCGCTATTCCTTCGGTTCCTGCTTGATTTCCGGAGGACGGGAAGTCTTCTTGGCCAGCATCACGATCGCGCTGATGCTGCGGCCGGCCCGGGTAGGCTCGGCTTCCAGCTGCACGCCGTCTAACAGCGTGGCGAAGTACTTCACGCGTTCCTTGGCCAGCTCGGGGTGGGCGTTCTCGCGGCCCTTCATCATCAGGTTAAAGCGGACCTTGCTGCCTTCTTCCAAGAATCCCTTGGCCCGCTCGAGACGGTACATCAGGTCGTGCTGGCCGATCTTCATCGAGAGCCGGATTTCCTTGACCTGCCCGGCCTTGGAGCGCTTTTGCTTGGTCTGCTGCTTTTCCTGCTCGTACTTGTACTTGCCAAAGTCCATGATCCGGGCCACCGGCGGCTCGGCGTTCGGCGCGATCTCGACTAAGTCGAGGTTCTTTTCGTCCGCCAAAGACTGGGCTTCGCGCAAAGGCACTACCCCCAGCTGGTTATCCTGGTCATCGATCAGGCGGAGCTGGTCGGCCCGGATTTGCGATCCGACACGGTACTTCTTAGCTATTGTGTCACCTCGTCGTAGCTAGCACGGCCACGCTCCGGAAAGGCAAGTAGCCTGGGGCTGTTCCGAAGCCTTTCCGGACGTCTGGTCGGTAAGGCTTCGTTTAACGCCATAGCTTGAATAGCTCGCTCCCTAAGTCGCTGATTACCGAGGTCGAGTTTCCCAATACCGTCAGGCCGGCCAGCACCGCTACGAAAAACGTCACCGTCAGGCCGAGCTTACGCAGGTCTTTGCGAACGGCCGGGTATTCGCTGGCAGCCAGTTTAGAGTCGATGCCGTCGGGACCGCGCTTGGTGGTCGCCCGGAAGCCGACGGTCGAGGTGGCGGAACCAGACCCCGCAGAAGACGGGGCAGACGCGGCGGCAGCGGGCGTAGGGGCTGCCGGAGACGGTGCGGGGTTGGCTTGGGCCGCGTTTGCCGTGGCCGGTGCGGGTTCAGTCGGACGGCCGGAAGCCGTAGAGGCATCAACCGCCGGGGGGGCACCTTGAGCCGCACCCGAGCCCTGTCGGGCGCGGCGCGTCAGTTTCTTACGTTTCTTGAGCTTTTTTGCCATTCCTGAATCCTATTTTAGCGGGTTACGGCCATCGGCGCTACAAACTGTCTCTATTATGGTTGCTAGCTTAGTATAAACAAGCTACTATATACGTATGATCGCCCACGTCACTTCCGCCACGTTAATCGGCTTAACGGTAATCCCGGTGCGGGTGGAAGTGGACCTGAGCAACGGCTTGCCGGGGTTGACCGTGGTGGGCTTGCCGGACAAATCGGTCGACGAGAGCCGCGAGCGGGTGCGCTCAGCGATCCGGGCCAGCAGTACCAGCCTGCCGCCGCAGCGGATCACGGTCAACTTAGCCCCTGCCGACGTTCGCAAGGAAGGACCGGCCTTTGACCTGCCAATTGCCGTGGGCATCCTGGCCGCCGCCGGCAAGTTACCTGCCCCTGCAGCAGACAGCTTGTTTTTGGGAGAGCTGTCGTTAGGCGGGGAGGTGCGGCCGGTGCGCGGCGTGGTGGCGATCGCCCAAGCGGCAGCGGCTGCTGGCGTGCGGCAGCTGTTCGTGCCGCACGCCAACGCGGCTGAAGCAGCCCTGATTGCGGGCGTTACGGTGCACCCAGTACCGGAGCTGAGCGCTCTGATGACGCACCTGGCTGGCGGTACACGGCTCGCTGAATTCATACGGCACGAACGGAGCATCCCGGCTGCCAGGAAAGTCCAGCTGGCTCCTGGCGGTCCGGACGGTCGAGACAGCTTAGATCACGCTACCGCTTCTGCCGACGTATCTGAGAGCGACCTGGCCAACGTCAAAGGACAGTCCCAGGCCAAGCGGGCGCTGGAAATCGCCGCCGCCGGAGGGCATAACGTGTTGCTGAGCGGTCCGCCGGGTACGGGCAAGACGTTGTTAGCCCGGGCGTTGCCGGGCATCCTTCCGCGCCTCAGTGCGGCCGAGCAAGTTGAAGTGACGGCAATTTACAGCGTGGCCGGCGTCCTCCCGGGCGGCACCTCGCTGGTTACCGAACGGCCGTTTCGCAACCCGCACCACACGGTTTCCTTGCCGGGACTGCTGGGCGGGGGAGCCGTGCCCCGGCCGGGCGAAGTGTCGTTGGCACACCGCGGCGTGTTGTTTTTAGACGAGATTCCGCAGTTTACGGCTCACGCGCTGGAATCGTTGCGCACGCCGCTGGAAGATCGCACCGTCCGGATCAGCCGGGCGCGCCATACGTTGTGCTTTCCGGCTGACTGTATGGTGGTAGCCAGCCAGAACCCCTGCCCGTGCGGGTTCGCCGACGACCCAGCCAAGCCATGTGTCTGCTCACCGGCCAGCATCGACCGCTACCGTAAAAAGGTGTCGGGGCCGATCCGCGACCGCTTCGACCTGAGCATCGAGGTGCCGCGCCTGCCGTACGAAACGATCCGCACCCGCCCACCCGAAAATTCGGCGACGGTGCGAAGCCGCGTTACCGCGGCCAGGGCCGTGCAAACCAGGCGCTTCGGGGATTCTGCCAAGACCAATGCGGCGATGACCCCGGCCGAACTCGAGCGGTTCGTACGGCTAGGGGGAGCGGCTGAGCGTCTGCTTGCCCAGGCTGTCGATTCCTGGCACTTGTCGGTCCGGGGCTGCCACCGCGTGCTCAAGGTTGCCCGCACGGTCGCCGACCTGGCCGGGCAACCGGACGTATCCGAGGCGACCGTAGCGGAAGCGCTGCAGTACCGGGCTGCCTAGGTTGAGGCTCTCCGCCGTTTAGGTTTTCGATTGGGAAATCCGCTGCCGGTAGGCCTGCCAGCTGACTTCGCGGTACTGCTTGGCTTTGTCCAGCGGCTTGGCGTCTTGGAAGATGTCGCGCCCCACTACCACCAGGTCGGCGCCGGCCAGAACCAGCTCCACCGGGGTGGCGTACTGCTGGCCCAGGGTGTCGCCCTCGCCGGCAAATTTGGCACCCGGAGTAAGGATTAGCTGGCTGGGGAGGATTTGCGCCGCTAGGCTTGGCAGGTCGGCTAGGCCAGCGCCGATGTAGCCGATTACGAAGTCCTGGTTGGCGGTACCGAGCTCGACCACCGCTTTCGTATACTCCGGCGTAATCAGGTTATTGGCCGAACTCATCTGGGCCAGCAGCAGGATTGCCCGTTGGTCGATCAAACCGTACTCGGTCACTTCTTCGCGGAGCCCGGCCACGATGCCGGGTCCCGGCAGGGCGTGGGCGTTGACGATGTCAGCCCACTCGATCACGTGGAAGACTCCTTTGGTGTACTGGTTTTTGACCGTCTGCCCGATGTCGGCGAACTTGCGGTCTTCGAAAATCAAAAAGTTATGCTCCCGGGCGAGGTTGGCCAGGTCGACGGCGACCTTGCCGGTATAGCCTTCGAGCGTATCGATATGGGTTTTCAGCACGGCAATCTCCGGACCTAGCTGCTCGGCCAATGCCAAGAAACGGTGTGGATCGGTCTCGTCCAGGGCCAGGCAGACGTTCGACTCTTTGGCTGACATCGTTTCGTACAGCCGTTTGCCGACGGCGTTGCCGGCCAGCTCGGCGCGTGCGGCAAACGTCAGGCGCAGCCGCTCGGCCAGGTGCGCTGCCTGTTGGGTCTCGCTAGAACGCCGGGCAGCCGTCATTCGAAGCCCATCCGCTTGCCCCACCCGGCCGGATCGCCCGCCCACTCCAGTACCTTGGCCTGGGCATCGGCGGAAATCACCCCGCCTCGCACGGCGGTATCGACCAGCGTGGGGAAGTTGGTCAGCGTGTGCAGGGGAACTTCGGCCTCGGCAAAGCCCTCGGCGGATTGCTGCATCCCGTATGAGAAAATCCCTACCACCGCCAGCGGTTGGGCGCCCGCCCGCCGGACGGCCGCGACGCTGTTCAGCGCGCTGCCGCCGGTAGAGACCAGGTCTTCGATCACAATCGTGGCAGCCCCTGGCGGGAGTACCCCCTCGATCTGGTTCTTTTGGCCGTGGCGTTTGGCCCGGTCACGCACGTAGACCATCGGCAGGTTGAACTGCGCGGACAACCAGGCTGCCCACGGGATGCCGGCGGTGGAAGTACCGGCAAACGCCTCGACGTTTTTGTAGTTGGCGCGGACCAGTGCTTCCAACGCCTGGGCGATTTTCTTGCGCTGCGGAGGGTGCGAAATCAGCACCCGGTTGTCGAGGTAAATCGGCGAAAGGATGCCGGAGGTGTAGCGGAAGGGCTCGTCGGGCCGAAGCGTGACCGCCCCGACGTCGAACATCATCTTGGCTACGGCGACCGCGGTATTCATCCGAACCTCCCGGCGATAGCTTGGTTAGCGGCCAGCTCGAACGTGTCGGCTGGACGGGGGAGCGGCGGCAGTTCGGCTCCGGGGTAGCGGTGGGCAAGCGCCCGCCGGAGCAGCCAGTCGGCCAGGTGGGGGTTCTTGGGCAGCAGCGATCCGTGCAGGTACGTGCCGATCGCATTGCCGGCCACGCACCCTTCGCCGCCATCTTGGCCGTTGTTACCGTGGCCGTGCTGGACGGTGGCCAGCGGTTGGGCGTCCTCGTCTAGCGTGGTCAACCCGGAGTGGTTTTCAAATCCCACCAGCGGATGGTCGTTAAGTTCGTCGAGCGGCGAGCGGGCGACCACGTTGCCGATCAAGCGCTCCGGACCGCCCACGGTCACGGCCGGGAAAATACCGACCCCGGTGAGCTCGGTGGGGGCTTCCTGGCTCGCGACATCCTCTGCAACGGGTGTAAAGTTCGGGCGGTAGGAGCGTCCGAACAACTGGTACCCGCCGCAGACCGCCAGCATCGCCGCGCCTCCCCGGTGGGCTGCGAGCAGGCTATCGGCCTTGCCGGCCAAGTCCTTGGCCACCGTGAACTGCTCCACGTCCTGGCCGCCACCGAAGAAAAACAGGTCATAGCGCGACACATCCAAAGGATCATTGGCTTCGATTTGCTCCACTTCCAGCCCGATGCCGCGCCACTCGGCCCGCCGCTGTAGCGTTACGATGTTACCGCGGTCGCCGTAAATATTCATCCGCTTGGGGTAGAGGTGGGCTAGTTTGAGGGTGAGCTTCATCAGTCGAGGTAGTGCGGCACGTGGCCGCGCCGTTTCAGTTCGCGTCGTAATTCTAACATCGCGGTGTAGGTTGGGAGCACATAGAGCGTACCGCCATCGGGCACGGCGTCCAACCCGTCGCTCAGCGCCTGGCCGACCGAGCCGGCCAGGTTGATTTCCGGTTCGGACCTACCCGCGTACTTCAGCCGGACGGCCATGTCGGCCGCCCGGGTCCCGCCTACCCTGATCGAGCGGAGCTGCGGCAGCAATTCCTCGAAGTCCGCGTCCCACAACCAGGAAACGTCGGTGCCGTCGGCGAAGTTGTCGTTAATCAATACCAATAGATCCTTGGGCTGGCCGTCCAGCGCCAGCGTATGGATTACCTCGTTGGTGCCGGTGGGGTTTTTGATCAGGCCCAGCCAGACGGTCTTGTTCCCGACGGCGATTTGCTCGACCCGTCCGAAGGCGGCGGCCGTTTTAGAAACGGCTTCGGCCACGGTTTCTGCCGGTATACCAGCCGCCACCCCGGCCGCCAGCGCCGCCAGCGCGTTGTAGGCGTTGTAGAGACCAGGCAGTTTGAGTGAAAGCTGCACGGTGGTTTGTCCAGTGCGGATGGTGAGCTGGCTGCCGCGAATCCCGTCCAGTGCGACCTTTTCCAGCGCGATTTCCGGCATCGGACGCACCAGGCTGCCGGAGCGGCTGCGGTAGTGGCCGAGGTGGCCCACGTAGACCGCGTCGTACTCCAGCAATTCCCCGTCGGGCCCGCTCAGGCTGTCGGCGGCGTGGGGCAATTGGCTACGGGCAACGGAAGGATCTTGCACGCCGAAGTACACCACCCGCTGCTTTAGGTCTTTGCCCAGTGAGGCCACCAGCGGGTCATCGGCGTTGAGTACCACGGTGCTGCTGGCTGGCAGGGCTTCCAGCCCGTGGCGCAAGTACTCGGCTGTGCGGGCCAGTTCGCCGTAGCGATCCAATTGGTCACGGAACAGGTTGAGCACCAGCACCACGTCTGGCTGCAAGGCCGTACACGCCGCTGGCATGGTAGCCTCGTCTACTTCGAACAGCCCGTAGGTACTTGCACGCTGGCGCTTTGACGGCCGGTTCAGCGCCAGGCTGCTGGCAATGCCGCGCAGCAAGTTCGAGCCGGCCTGGTTATGGACGTAGCGCCGTCCGGCCGCGTGCCAGGCGCTCCCCAAAAAACGCGAGGTGGTGGTCTTGCCGTTGGTGCCGGTCACCACGACGGTGCCGGCCAGCTCCCCGGCCAGCTTAGCGACCAGCTGGGGCTGGACTTTCAGCCCGATCACGCCTGGCAGGGCGGTCGCCCCACCGCCCTGCCAGCGGCTCAGCCTGCGGGCGATTTTGGCGGCGATGATGGCAACGGCAGTGCGCATACCTAAAAGTGTAGCGCGTTCAGCGGGTCACGACCGCCGCCGCTCTGGCCAGCAACCAGTCGGAAACGATTTCTTCGGCTTCGTCTTCGGTGGCGACCCAGGTTATCCGCTTGTCGCGTTTGAACCAGGTCATCTGGCGCTTGGCGAACTGCAGCAAATCCTGGCGCAAACGCTCGGTGGCTTCCTGGTAGGTCAGCTTGCCTTGGAGGTGTTCGGCCAAGCGGCGGTATTCCAGGCCGAACGATTCCAACTGTTCCCAGCTGACCCCGCGCGCCTGCAAGGCTTTGACTTCCTCGAGCATACCGCGCTCCAGCCGCTCGTCGGAACGTGTCAGGATGCGCTCCTTCAGTTCCGCGGCCGGTTTGCTAATGCCGATCATTGCTGTGTCAAAGCAGGGGTCGCCGCATTTCTGCAGCTCTGACCAGGGCGTACCGGCCGTTTCGCTGACTTCGATTGCCCGGATCAGCCGGCGTGGATTCTGGCTGTCGACCGTTTCGGCTCCCACCGGGTCAGCCGCCACCAGCCGCTGGCGCAATTCCGCCAAGCTGAGTTTTTCTAATTCTGCCCGGAGCTCGGCCTGCGGGGCAACTGGCGGAATCTGCAGGTTGTCCACGATCGCTTGCACGTACAGGCCGGTTCCCCCGACCAAAAATGGCAGCCGGCCGCGGTGCTGGATGTGCCGGACCGCCGTCAGGGCAGCTCGCTGGTATTGGGCGACGGTGTAGGTTTCGGTCGGGTCGGCCATGTCGAGCAGGTGGTGGGGGACTCTACGGCGCTGCTCGGCCAGCACCTTGCCGGTGCCGATGTCCATGCCGCGGTAGATCTGGCGGGAGTCGGCGCTGACGATTTCGCCGTGGAACTCCTCCGCCAGCTCAATCGCCAGTTCCGATTTTCCGCTGGCGGTGGGCCCCACGATGACCGCTAGTGGCGGCTTGATTTCCATTCCTTCAGTATAGGGCGGTTTATGCCCCAGCGGGGATTAAAACGAGGAATGGGTACGTAACGGCTGTCGGAAGGTACTTATGCCGCACCCAAAAACTCATCGTTGTTTTTGGCGATATAGCCGATCGTACCGCCCTCATCCAGCGAACCCGGGGCCAACCTTACAGCTTCGCCCCGGCATCTTTTGAGGAGACGCCTCCCTAGCTCGCTTCCGCTCGTCGCGCCGAGCACCCTGACGCCCGGAAACCTCAAATCATCGAGTACCTCGGCTTGCCGGTGGCGCCGCTCCTTTTCAGCGTAGGTGTCATACAGGTATACCCACACCGGCGGGCGGTCGGGCTCGTCCGGCAGGATGATTACCACCGAATCATTCTCGACGGTTGCCTGGGCTTCCGGATGCAAGTGTTCCCAGAGCTCCCGCCGGGGAGATTCAGCTCGATCCGCCGAAGTTTCCGGTTGGTCCGGCTTCGGCCGGTATGATTCCGCTTTGGGCATAAGGATCCTTGGTAAAAGTGAAGCTAAAAGCCATTCATTCTACCCAGTTCACCGCTGGTAGCGCAAGCGGTGATATTCCAAACGGATTATACACCGGTACCTTAGGAACTGGCAGGCAGTACTTTCTCGGCGACTTCTTTGGCCAGCTGTTCGGCCAAGGCGGCGACCTTTTGCGAACCCAGGTCGCCGCGGTGGTAGGACCTCACCGAAACCGACCCCGCCGGCTCCTTGTCGCCAAGGATCAGCATGTAGGGGACTTTGCCGGTTTCGGCCTCACGGATCTTTTTGCCAACGGATTCCGGGCGGTCGTCGACTTCCACTCGCAGCCCGGCTTCGCGCAATTGGCCGGCTACCGTGGCCGCTGCCTCAGCGTGCCGGTCGGCAATTGGCAGCACCCTGACCTGCTCGGGCGACAACCACAAAGGAAAGGCGCCGGCGAAGTGCTCGATCAGGACCGACAAGAACCGCTCGATCGAACCCATGATCGCGCAGTGGATCATCACGATCCGCTCCTCTTCGCCGGATTCGTTGATGCAGGTCAGGTCGAACCCTTCCGGCTGGTTGAAGTCCAATTGGATTGTCGCCACCTGGTGGCTCCGTCCAATCGCGTCTTTGCCGATGAAATCGACCTTGGGGCCGTAAAAAGCCGCTTCGCCGGGATCGTCGACGTAGCCGCCCTTGACCTTTCCCTCGAGCACTCTCCGGAGCTGGGCTTCGGCCTGCTTCCATTGGCTGGCACTGCCGGAGTAGGCGTCCATCGCCTCCGGGTCGTGGCGCGAGAAGTGTACCTCCAACGGCAAGCCGACCGCCTCATAAAATCGGTCGACGATGTTCCACAGCGAGAGCACCTCGGCTTCGATTTGGGATTGCCGGCAAAACACGTGGGCGTCGTCTTGGGTGATCGAGCGGACGCGCGAGAGCCCGGACACCTCGCCGCTCTGTTCGTCGCGGTAGACCATCGTGGTTTCCTGGTAGCGCTGGGGTAAATCGCGGTAGCTGCGGAGCCGGTTTGCGTAAATCTGGGCGTGGTGGGGGCAGTTCATTGGTTTCATCGCGAACTCATGGCCCTCCCGGGTGGTGATCCGGTAGAGCTCGTCGGAAAACTTCTGCCAGTGGCCGCTCTTTTCGTAGAGGTCCTTCTTGGTGATGTGGGGAATCGCCACCTTTTGGAATCCGGCGGCCGCGCGCATCGATTGCACGAAATCGTTAAGCTCTTCGCGGAGGATCGTGCCCTTAGGAGTCCAGAGCGGTAGGCCGCCGCCGACCAGCTCGGAGATCAAGAACAAATCGAGTTCCTGCCCCAGCTTACGGTGGTCACGGGCCTTGGCCGCTTCCAACCGTTCCAGGTGCGCCTCGAGCTCGCCCTTGCTGCCGAACGCCACGCCGTAAATCCGCTGGAGCTGGGGGTTCTGCTCGTTACCGCGCCAGTATGCCCCGGCGATCCGGGTCAGCTTAAAAGCGTCGGCGGGGATTTCCGTGGTGCTGCCCACGTGGCCGCCGCGGCACAAGTCCACGAACTGGCCGGTGCGGTAAAAGGTGATTTCCTCGCCAGCCTGGGCGAATTCCTCGGCCAGCTCCACTTTGTACGGTTGTTCGGCCTGCTTGAGCGCATCGACCGCCGCTTTCGGCTGGATAACCTCGCCCTCAAAGCCGAGGTTTTGCGCCAGTACCGCCCGCATCTTGCCTTCCAAAATCTCCAGGTCTTCCGGAATCAATGTGCGCGGCAAATCAAAGTCGTAGTAAAATCCATCCTCGGTGGCCGGCCCGATGCCCAGCTTGGCTTCCGGGAACATCTCCAGCACGGCGATCGCCAAGACGTGGGCCAGCGAGTGGCGGACGGATTCGAGGTTAGGGGAGCTAGGCGTGGCCTTGGCAGATTTGGTTTTGGGCATGGCTTCAGTATAGGGGAGCGGCCGGTAGCCGGCTACGAACGGGTTCCGTGCAACAAGTCACTGGTCTTGATCTGGCCGTGCGGGCAGTGCGGCAGCCGGACGACCTTGACGCGTATCCCGTGCCCGGCCAGCGTTTCAGTCAGTCCCGCCTCGTCAAACGTTTGGTCATGGCCGAGCGCGATTACGCTGGGGTTGGCGCGCCTGGTGGTGGCGGCCAGGTCGTAGGGTTCGGCGCCGACCAGTACCTCATCGACCACCCCCAATGCTCCCACCAGGGCCGCGCGTTGGGTGGCGGTGTGGATCGGCCGCCGCTTGGTGGCGGTGGCGTGAGCATCCGAGGTGACGACCACGCTCAAGTGGTCGCCCAGCTTGGCGGCTTCTTCCAAATAGTAGACGTGCCCGGGGTGGAGGATGTCGAAGACGCCGCTGGCGAGGATGCGTGGCATGGCTTAATCGTAGCAGCGCAGGCAATAAAAAACGCCCCGCCCGGGCGGGGTGCCTACCGTCCGTTTCGGCTCAATCTGCCTGAGCCTCGTCAGCTGCTAAGCAGTACGGAAAGTAAGATACCAGAATACGTCTGGCGGCGGCGGATTGTCAAGAGCCAAGCATTACCGATTGTTGATTTGGAATGCTTTCGCCTCCTCGTGGTTCATAAACGGATGGCCGGGCAGGTGCACAATGGGTTTACCTGTGTGTTTAGTCCAGTCGTACTCTTCTTTACGCCATTCGCTCAGGGGGCGGAGGTCGCGCCCCGGTTTACCGCATTCGGGGGAGTTGCCGCACAATGGGTCTATCATTCGACGTTTCTGCGGCAGGTCGAATTCTCGGAACCGTTCAGGAAAGTTATCCATGACGTGCCCCATGGATTCTGTTGCATCACGTGGTATCCCTAGTTCCACGAAATCCACCAACAGTCGGTCGAGCTCTCTGTCTTCGCCTCGGACGGACCAGAGTTTTTCTAACACGCTATCATCTGTCCCTTCGGCAATATCGGCTTCCTCGAGGTAGCCTCTGTCAATTCCGTGTTGAAGCAATCCGACGGTCTGATGCTTTACTTCGCGCATCATCGGGTTTGAGTACTGGGCGGTTTCCAATACCGCCAGCAGCCGCTCTAATACATCGGCCGACCAAGGCGTTTCGAAATACCACTGGAAATCGCCTTTTGTGACGCGCAGCTCAGCCAATACATCTTCTGCGGTTTCGCTGCTAATAAAGTTTGCGGCGATTCCGTCTCTTAGGATGTAATCAAGTCGGTCGGCGCACAAATCCGGCTTCGGACGATCCAGCAGTGGGTGCGCGAGGTTTGCCAGTACTTCTACTTCGCTAATGCCGTGGCTATCCAGGACTGGCCGCACGCCGTAGCGGTCTTGGGTAATGATCCGCTCCAACTGAGATTCGTGCCACTCTTGTTGGCCGGCGTCGTCGAATACGGCTTCGCCGTGGTGGGAGAAAGCCGTATGGCCGGCATCGTGTAGCAAGGCCGCTATATGTAGCGCGCGGTCAGGTGGTCCGTGGTGCCGGATCAGTTCATAGGTGCCGAGCGAGTGTTCTGCCCGGGAATGGGGCAAACAACGTAGTAGCGATGCGGTGGCCCAGCGGTCTCCGAACTGTTGGACCCGCCAGAGACGCTCGAATGCCGGCGTCGCCATCAAATCGGTAATCGGCGGGTCATTGAGCAGAATCCAGCCGTGGACGGGGTCTTTACAGACGTGCCCGACATGTTCAGTCTCGACACGCGCTAAGGAATGAGTTTCACCTAAAAAGGCTGCTTGGCGTCGGGCTTCGGCAGCGTCTATCTCCTCACTAAACTCCAAAGCTTGGCTCCCCAAAGGCCGGAACTCTTCAAACTGAGTGCGCGTAGTCATGACATCGCAGTGTACCGTGGTTTGTGGCAGCCGAACACCTGCCGCTTGGATTAGGGTGGGTCCGAGAGGACTCGAACCTCTGACCTCCTCAACGTCAATGAGGCGCTCTAGCCAACTGAGCTACGGACCCTTATCACTTTGCGACTACCTGATTTTATACCATTTCTGCCAAGACCCCCCAAAACCCTTACCGCCGCAACCTCAAGCTCCGCCGCCGCGTGCGAGTAGCCTTGGGCCGTGCTGGCGGAGCAAACTCCATCGAGCGCCCGGCCACGGCCCGCTCGTACACCGTGATCAATTCGCCAGCCCGCTTCTCAGCACTCTGCGTGCGGGCGATTTTCACCGACTCCCGCCCGAACCGCCGGGCCAGCTTCTTGTCACTCAACAACCGGTTGACCTTCCAGGCGAACTTGGCTTCGTTGGCATCGGTGAAGAACCCGTTTACCTCAGGATGCAAGGCGGTCTCCAGCGGCGCATCCTTGATCGCTACCAGCGGCAAGCCCGTGGCGGCGGCTTCCAGCAGCGTCAGGCACTGGGTGTCGGTGCGGCTGGCGAACACGAACACGTCGGCGGTGGAGTAGGCCTTGATCACGTCGGAACGCTTGGGCATGAAGCCCGTGAACACCACGCGCTGGGCAATCCCGAGCTCGCGGGCGAGGGTTTCCAAATCCAGCCGCGCCGGACCGTCGCCGGTAATCAGGTACCAGGCGTCCGGGTGGTGGCGCAGTAACTGCTTGAAGCTCCGGAGCAAGAAGTCGACGCTTTTCTCTTTGCCCAGCCGGGCGACGGTGATCAGCAGGGGAGCGGTCGGCGGGATCCCGTAGCGCTTGCGGATCGTACCGCCCGGATCGGTGGTGGTAAAGATTTCGCCGCCCACGCCGGTAGGCAGGGTCGTGACCGGCTTGGTGATGCCGTAACCCAGCAGCTTCTCCCGGATGCCGTCGGACGGCGCGATGATCTCGGTGGCGGCGTTACAAAATACGGCCGACAGTTTTTCGGCGGCGCGCTGGTTCCACTTTTTGAAGCCGGGCCAGTAGAACTTCACGTACTCCGGATACAGCGTGTGGTAGGTATGGACGTGGGGAATGCGTTCCTGGCGAGCCACCCAGGAGGCGAACAGGCCCATCGAAAACGGCGTGTGCGAGTGCACCACGTCGAGTTTGAGCTTGCCGATCCGGCGCTGTACGGCAATGTTGAACGGGATCGCCACCCGGATCGACTTATAGAACGGGTAGCTGAAACTGTTGAAGCGGTAGACGCCACGTTCGCGCTTTTTGGGTCCCGAGCGTCCTAGCCAGTCGGGCCGGGAAAACAGCTCAGCTCCCGGCGCGAACACGTACACGTTATGCCCGGCCCGCTCGAGTTCCGCGCGGAACATGTTCATCGAGGTGATCACGCCGTTGATGTCGGGCGAGTAAGTCTCCGAGAAGAATCCGATGTTCATAAATTAGTTAGCCGCCAGCACTTCCTTGTAGATAGCTTCGTAGTTCTTCGGCATTTCCTTGAGGTCGTGGGTGTCCTCCACGATCCGACGCGATTCGGCGCCCATCTTTTCGGCCATCGAAGGGTTCTTCAGGATCCGCGTGACGCTCTTGGCCATCCCCTTGGGGTCACCGGCCAAGAACAGGTAGCCGTTGCGGCCGCTCTTGCAGAGCTCTGGCAAGGCACCGGCGTCGCAGGCCACCACCGGCCGCCCGGCTGCCATCGCTTCCAGCGTGACCAGGCTTTGCAGCTCGGCCGGGGAGGAAATCGCGAATACCGTACCTAGGCAGTAGAATGCCGGCAGGTCGTCGTCTTCTACCAGCCCGGCGAAGGTGACGTGCTCGGCCACACCTAAGCTGGCCGCCAGCCGCTGCAGTTCCGGGGTGACGCCGCCGCGTCCGCCAATCAGGAAGTGGGCGTCGATCTCTTTCCGAATGTCCGGGATCGAGCGGATCCAGACATCCATCCGTTTCTCGCCGTCCAGCCGGCCCATGTAGAGCACGACCGGCTTGTCCTTGGGTAGCCCGAGCTTTTTTCCGAGCTCCGCCACGCCCCTGACATCCGGGCGGTAACGCTTCAGGTCGACCCCGTTGCTGACCGGGCGGTTGGGCGCGGTCAATCCGTGGGCCAACAGCATGTCGACGGCGGTCTGGGTAGGGGAAGTCACGAAATCGGCGCGGTTGAGATAGCCGATCTGCCACCGCCAGACCCGTTCGGCACCGCCGGGAATCAAACGACGCAATGGGCCGATGTTATCCATCAGGTTCTCCGGCATGTTGTGGTTAGTGGCCACGTAAGGGACGTTGGTTTCCTGGGAGATGGAAAAAGTGGCCAAACCGATCGAGAACAGGTTGTGGCCGTGGATCACGTCGGGCTGCCACTCCTTGATCAGGCTACGGATGGTGCGCTTGGGGAAGAACGCACCCCGGGCGCCCACGCGTCCGAACTTGCCAGGCGTCCGGAAGCTCCGGACGCGGTGGATCTGGGACGTGCCGTCCTTTTGGATGTAAGGCCTCCCCGTCGGCGAGGGTGCCACCACCCGGACGTCGTGGCCGCGGGCTCCCAGCCCCAGCACCAGGTTACGCTCGAACACCGAGCCGCCGTCGCGGTTGGGCCAGTAGCTTTCGGTGTCGACCAGGATTTTCATGGGTTTGTTTTAGCTTTTGGTTTCAGATGGGTAACTGCTGTGCTCAGCTCCCGACGTATTTCTTGACCACGTCCTTGATTTGGTCCAAGTCGGTCTTGGCTTTGACGATGTATTCCTTAGCGCCCAAGTCCTTGGACTTGTCGATCGCCTGCTGTTCGTCGGTGTTGGAAATCACCACCACCGGCGTGGTGTTTCCCTTTTCCTGGAGGTCGGAGAGCACCTGGAATCCCGAAATGCTCGGCATGTTCAGGTCGAGCAGCACCAGCGCGGGCTTTTCGGATTCGATCAGCTCCAGCCCTTTGGCTCCGTCGTTGGCCTTGAATACCTCGTAGCCGTCGGCGCTCAGGGTGATCGCGTACATCTCGAGCAGCAGGAAGTCGTCTTCGATTACCAGGATTTTTTGTTTCGGCATGGGGTTCCTCCGGAAGGTCGTTTAGGATAGCTACACTCTACTGTACTCTAGTACTTCTCTAGTGCATTCTACCTTACGCCCAACCAGCTGCCAAAAAAGCCCCGCTGGGCCGACCGGCGTCCTGGGCAGCTGCCAATGCTATGCTAGGTTCTGGCGTAGAAGAAACTCCAGGCTTATACCATGCTTCAAACAGCGCAACAGCAAATACGACGGGCGGCCCGCAAGATCAACTTGGATCACTCAGAGATTGAGTCGCTGCTTAAAATCGATGCCGAGCACCAATTCGAATTAGCACTTAGTGGAGGCAAAACGTTTCAGGCCTACCGCATCCAGCACAGCAACAAGCGGGGACCTTACAAGGGAGGAATCCGGTTTCATCCTGAAGTTGACGTGGATGAGGTCCGGGCGCTGGCTACGCTGATGAGCTTAAAATCGGCTGTAATCGGACTCCCGCTTGGCGGCGCCAAAGGAGGGATAGTAGTGGATCCTACGGGGCTGGGTGAGTCGGAGCTAGAGGAGCTTAGCCGGGAGTATGTCCGTAATTTATACCCGCACATCGGTCCGGATAAAGACATTCCGGCGCCGGATGTGAACACGAATGCCAAGATTATCGACTGGATGACGGAGGAATACGAAACGGTATCCGGTGACAAAAGCCGGGCTAGCTTTACCGGCAAAAGTACCGGTAATGGCGGCAGCGTGGGACGCCAGTCAGCCACCGGGCGGGGCGGTGTGATTGCCCTGGGTGAACTCTTAAGACTGCGGGATGCAGATCAGAATCCAATCACGATTGCCCTCCAGGGTTTCGGTAACGCAGGCTCGTTCTTTGCCACGGTTGCCGCTCACGAACACCCTAGTTGGAAGTTGGTAGCAGCCAGTGATTCAGGCGGGGCCATATATAACAGCGACGGTCTCGATGCGGTAGCCTTGGCGGAGTATAAATCCTCAAAAGGCCGCTTTGCTGATTATGACCAGCCAGGCATCACGCATATGAACAGTGGGAAAATCATTGGAGCAGAAGCCGACGTATTAGTATTGGCAGCATTGGGAAGCGCCGTGACCGAAGCTAACGTCCGTGAGGTGAAAGCAAAGTATGTCGTCGAGGTAGCGAACGGACCAGTCGATGAAGCTGCCCATGACTATTTAACGGACAAGGGCGTGGTCGTGATACCGGCGATTATTGCCAGTTCCGGAGGCGTTATAGCCAGCTATTTTGAGTGGCTGCAGAATAAGAATAATGAAAAGTGGACAGAAGATAAGCTCAACCAAAAACTAAAAAAGTATATGACCGAAGCCGTTAAGGAAGCATTCGAAACTGCTAAACAATATAATACGAGCTTGACGGAAGCCGCGTTCATACTCGCCCTGCAGCGCCTCAACCGCTAACCGTTGTTAGCGCTGGGCGGAAATGTTGCGGCGGCTGAGCAGGTAAATCCCGCCACAGACCAGCCCGGCGGCAATCAGCTGGGCGGTCGGTAGCCCGAACGTGTGGGCGGTGTCGGTCCGGAAGAACTCTATGCCCGCCCGCCCCACAGCGTAGACGATAAAGTAGGCGCCCAGCACGGCTCCGGGACGTTCGCGCAGCCGCGGCCGCAGGGCGAGCAGTACCAAGACGCCCAGGAAGTCGTAGCCGGCCTCGTAAAAGTAGGTCGGGTGGAAGTAGGCGGAATCGGCGAACTGTTCGGGGCGGTGGGCGGGGTCGATGTAGGTTTTCAGCACTCCGTCCGTCGGCTGGCCGAACGCTTCCTGGTTGGTCCAGTTGCCGAACCGGCCGATGGCCTGGGCGGCCAACATCCCTGGGGCCCAGACATCGAGCAAACGAAGCAAGCTGAACCCCCTGCGCCGGCAGTACAGCCATAAACCGACCGCCCCGCCGGCCAGGCCGCCGAGGATTCCCAGGCCGCCGTTCCAGACCGCTAGTACGGAAATCGGATCGCCCGCGTAACGCCCGAACTGGTCGAGCACGTGGTAGAGCCGGGCGCCGGCGATGCCGGGAAGCAAGCCGTACAGCAGCGAGGCCTGGAGCTGCTCGGCGGTAATACCGAACCGCTTGGCTTCCGGCCGGGCAATCAGGTAGGCCACCACTACACCGACCAAGATGAACACCGAGTAGAGCTGGACGCGCAGCGGCCCGAGGCTGAGCGCTTCCGGGGGCACGAACGGTTGGCCAGCGGCCGGGTTCATGCCGGGTGGGGAGTCCGGATTCATGCCGGGTGGGGAAGCCGGGTTCATGCCGGGTGGGGAAGCCGGGTTCATGCCGGTTGCGCCAACCCCCGACGGCTCAGTTGCAGAAACAACGGGAGGGACACGAACGCCAGCGCGGCCGTGGATAGCCACAGTACCTGCAGGCCGTCGGTGGCGGGGAAGTAGCCTCCGAACAAGTCGATCAGGCCGCCCGTCAGCGAGGTGCCTACCAGCAAGGCCAGTCCGCGATTGAATTGGAAGTAGCCCGTGTACTCGCCGCGGCGCTCCGGCGGGGTAATCCGGAGCAGGATCGGATACGCCAACAGCAGCGTGGCCACCCCGGCGAACACGCCCACCGGGGTAACCACCGTCAGCACGTACCAGTTGGTGCTCAGCCCCACTGTCAGCATACAAACGGCGTATACGGTAATCACTCCGGCGGCGTAGCGGTGCGGCGTGCGGCCGGGGCGGTCAATTACCTGGCCCGAGACGACCGAGGCCAGCAAGTAGGCGACGATCACGACTGCCATCACCGGCACGATTTGAGAGGGGCTTAAGTTTAACCCGTTGAGCATATACAGGATTACGAACGCCCGGATCGCGGCCAAGGTGTATTCCCAGCAGAAGTGGGCGGCCAAGAACCAGCGCAACTTCGGGTCGTCTCTGAGTCGTCCGAAGAAGGTTAGCAGGACCCGCCGTAAACGGGGTGGGGTTGCGGAGCTGTGGCTGCGCTCGGCGTCTCCCGGCCGGGCGCGCTGTTCCTTGACCAACCCGGCCGTTACCCCGGCGATCAGCACAAAAAAGAACGCTGCGGCAATGAACGGGGCGCCCAACCCGACGCCCAACAAAGCGCCGCCGCCAAGCAAGGCCACGGCCACGCCGAGTCCCTGGAACAGGCTGAGGTATCCCCAGGCCCGGCCGTATTCGTCGGGAGGCAAGGTATCTGGGTAGAGCGCTTGGTAGGCCGTGTAGTAGGCGTAGTATCCGACGAAGAACACCAATACGGCGGCGACGATCAGCCAGTAGGTGTGGAGCAGTGCTACGGCCAGCATGGCCGCGAATACCAGCGGCGTGGCGGCTAGCAGGTACGGCATCCGGCGGCCGAAGCGCGTCCAGGTACGGTCGGACGCCTGGCCGACTAGGAGCGGGACCGTCAGCGCGGCCACGCCCTCGACGCCCACCGCAAAGCCGATCGCCAGGCCGGAATCGGTCACGCTATCCAGTACCACCGGCAGGAAAAATGTCAGCACGGTGGTGGAAACCACCAGCCCGAGCACGCCGATACCTAAGACGATCCACTGGCGACGGACGGCTTTGATCAAGTGTTGAACATTTAGCATGACCTTATCCTAGCGGTTTTGGAAGCTTACCGCGCTCCATTGTTAGCTGGTTTGCTCCGTAGTACCGTAAAGGAAGCTCCACATGGAATCGACCTCGCTTATTTCGAACCTCTGGACCCGGTACAAACGGATCAATGCCTGGACAGCAATGGCCAGTTACGTGGCCACGTTGGTACTGTTCGGACTGGCGTTTTTGCCGCCGTTCGGGGAGCGGCTGCAGATTACGCTGCTGGTGGTTGCCGCCGGCTTGGCTGCCGATTACGGATTGCACAAGTTACAGGAAACCGGCCGGTCCGGGTTCCCGCGCTCGGGACTGATTACTTCCCTGATCGTGACGTTGTTGATGCCGCCGGAAGTCCCGCTGCTCCAAGCGTTGCTGGCGGTCTTGTTGGCGATCGGCTCGAAACACTTCTTACTGAAAGGCCGGCGCCACATCTTCAACCCGGCCAGCTTCGGCGTGGCCGTGACGGCTGCCTTGTTCGGGTTCGGGCTGGGCTGGTGGCCGGACAACTACACGGCTTTCAATGGCTACCTGATCCTGGCGGTCGGACTGGGATTGGTCAACGTCTACCGGGTCCGCAAGTATCCCCAATTGCTCGCCTTTGCGGCGGTGTACTTTTTACTGGTCTTCATCGGGACCGACTTCAAGCTCCCGGCTTTGAGCGTGCAGAGCCTGGCCAGCGCCTGGCCGTGGTTCTTTACCTTTTACATGCTGCCGGAACCACTCACTTCGCCGGGCCAAAAGCAGCAACAGCTAATCTTCGGAGCTCTGGCCGCGCTGGTAACCGCGGGTGCGCTGCAGGTCGAACTGCTCAGCCGGGCCGCCCCGTTGTGGGGCCTGTTGGCCGCCAACGCGTACGCCGCGGTGAAGCGTCCCTAGCTTGCCCGCGTAGCCTAGGGCTTGGACGGCGTAAGCTTGAGGGCCGCCGAGTTGATGCAGTAGCGCTGGCCGCCGGCCAGGGCCGGACCGTCGTCAAAGACGTGGCCCAAGTGTCCGCCGCACCGTTTGCACAAAACCTCTGTGCGGCGCATCAAGAAGCTGCGCTCGGATTTCAGTTCGACGTTGGCGGCCACCGCCGGGGCGGTAAAGCTCGGCCAGCCGGTGCCGGATTCGAACTTGGTGTCGGAGTGGAACAGCTCCGCGCCGCAGCCGACGCAGCAAAACATCCCGCTCTGCTTGGAGTATACGTACGCGCCACTGCCCGGCGGTTCGGTGTCAGCCTCGCGCAAGACGCGGAACTGCTCAGGAGTCAGCTCTTCGCGCCACTGCGCTTCGGTCTTTTTAGCTGGGTCGTCCATGGTTGTGTACGCGGGTGGCTCAAGGTCTACGCCGGTACGAACGTCAGGGCCTGCCCGCCTTGGCCGGCCCGGCCCGTGCGTCCGATCCGGTGGATGTAATCTTCATAGGCTTTGGGAATGTCGTAGTTGACCACGTGGCTGACGTACGGCACGTCCAAGCCCCGGGCGGCCACATCGGTGGCTACCAGCACCTGGACCTTGTCGGCCTTGAAGGCCGCCAGGGCCTTTTGGCGCTGGTTCTGGTTCTTGTTGCCGTGGATCGCCGCCGCCGCCACACCGCTTTTGCTCAAGCGGTCGCTTAAGCGCTGGACGCCGTGCTTGGTTTCGCCGAACACCAGCACCTTGCCGGCGTCGGGTTGGCTCAAGAGCCGCTCCAGGTGCGCCAGTTTTTCGGCCGGGGTGTTGGCCTTGATCACGCGTTGTTCGATGTGCTGGCTCGTTTCGACCGTGCGCAGGGAAACGGTGACCGGATCCTTCAGCAGCGTCTTCACGATACCCTCGACCTCTTTGGTGATGGTGGCCGAAAAGCACAGGGCCTGGACGTTTTGCGGCAGGGGTTGCATCAAAAATCTCATGTCGTGGATGAAGCCCATGTCGAGCATGCGGTCGGCTTCGTCCAATACGAACGTCTGGCAGTGCGAGAGGTCGAGATGGCGGTTGGTGACGAAGTCTTTCAGCCGCCCCGGCGTGCCGACCACCACGTGCGGATGGCGCCGGAGGGCGGCGAGCTGGGAGTTTTCGCGGACGCCGCCGACGCAGACGGCCGAACGCAATCCGAGCTTGGCCGCGAAGCTCCGGAACTCCTCGTCGATCTGCTGGGCCAGTTCGCGGGTGGGGGCGACGACCAGCGCCGAGGGGCTCTTGCTCCGGGCACCGGCCGCTCCCGTGAGCAAGCCGTTGATTATCGGCAGGACGAAGCCGGCCGTCTTGCCGGTGCCGGTGTTAGCCAAGCCGACCAGGTCGCGTCCGGCCAGCACGTGGGGCATGGCTTGGTCTTGGATCGGGGTCGGGGTGACGTAGCCTTTGGCGGCGATGGCGTGCTGTAAGCGCGGGTCGAAGTCGAAGTCCGCGAAGCGGTGGGTGGGTAAGTAGGCTGGCGCTTCGGCTAGGATCGTGGCGGTGTTGGTGTAGCGGGCCGGGTCGACCGCCCGGACTGCCGGGCCGCGGTTGGAACGTCCGCCTCCCCCATTTCCTCCCCGGGAACGGCCGTGGTTGGGTCGGTTACGGTTTGATTGTTGGGGCCGGCGGAAGCCGTGGCTTCCTGACCGGCTCTTTTGCCTCTGGGGGCGTGATGATGTAGGCATATGGTCCTCGGTTAAAAAATAATCACTGCTCGGGTGAACAGTGAGAACGTTTTAACCTCCTATCCAACAGAACGTACTCTATTATGCAGTTTTTTATCGGCGGGGTCAAGTAGTACTGAGAGCCCGGCCCTCTAATCCCGAGAGGGCATCACTGCAGCATCCTATTCGGCCAAGAACCCGCCGGACTGGTGGCGCCATAACTCCGCGTACGCACCTTTTTGCGCGAGCAGCTGCTGGTGGCTGCCGCTCTCCACGATCTGGCCCCGGCTCATCACCAAGATCCGGTCAAGGTTCCGGATCGTGCTGAGGCGGTGGGCGATTACCAGGGTAGTCCGGTTTTGCATCAGTCGCTTGAGGGCGTCGGTAATCAGCTTCTCGCTTTTTGAGTCCAGCGAGCTAGTGGCTTCGTCCAGCACCAGGATCGGCGCTTTTGCCAGCATTGCGCGGGCAATCGCCACGCGCTGCTTCTCGCCACCGGAAAGCTTGATGCCGCGCTCGCCGACCAGCGTGTCGTAGCCGTCTGGCAACGCGTCGATGAATTCAGCGGCGTGGGCCAGCCGGGCGGCGTCACGCAATTCTTCATCGCTGGCCCGCGGATTGCCGTAGCGGATGTTTTCGGCCAGCGAGCGGTGGAAGAGGATCGGCTCCTGCGGCACGTAGGCGATCTTAGAGCGCAGCTCGTCCTGGGCAACCTTGGAAATATCCTGGCCGTCGACTAAGACTCGCCCGGATTTCAAGTCGGCAAAGCGCAGCAACAGCTTGGTCAGCGTGCTCTTGCCGCTGCCGGACTGCCCGACCAGCCCGACCCGTTCACCCGGCTTGATGTGGAGTGTAAAGCCCTTGAACACCGGCGGATGGCCGGCGTAGGCGAACGTGGCGCGCTCAAAACGGATGTCGCCCTTGGAAACGGTCAGCGGCTTGGGCCGCGCCGGGTCGCGGATTTCCGGCGTGATTCCCAAGATCAGCGTCATCTCGGCCGTGTCTCCCAGGACCGCACTGACGCGTTTGGTGATACGCCCGACGCTCCAGAGATCCGAGATGATCTTGGCGATGTAAAACTGCGCCAACAATACGTTGGCGAACGAAGCGCTACCGCTGCCAACCAAGCGGATCGCCAGCCAAACCACCACCAGCTCGAAAACGATAATTAAGAATATCTGGTAGCCCATGATCAGCTCGTCGTAAAACCAGGAGCGCTGGCGGAGCTTGCGTCGGGTATCGGCTACTTCGCCGAACGAACCTACTTCCGCCTGCCGCCGCGCAAAAATCTTCAGGTTGAGGATGTTGGCGATCACGTCGGCCAAACGGGCTGTCACCTTGGTATCGCTGTCTGCTGCCCGGCGGGTCATTGGCTGTTTGAGCTTGGTCAGCCAAATCACGCTAGAGATGAAAAGGACCGTCCAGACCAGTAACGCCAGGCCGATTTCGGGCAGCAGGAACAACAAGATGCCGATGGCAGCTAGCAGGCGGACGGAACCCCCCAATAACTCGAAGAAGAAAATGTCTTCGAACGTCTCATAGCCGCGTACAAAGCGGCCGGCCTGGGCTACCAGTGCCCCGCCAAAGCGGTTGGTGAAGAAGCTGTAGCTTTGCCTGGTGAGGTGGTTGAATACTAGCTGGTCGAGGTTGCGAAGTACCAGTGGTTGCCGGGATGCATTCATGAACCCCACCACCCGCCAGGTGCTGAACGTAATGACGCCGAGTCCGATCAGCCAACCGAAATATTTGCCTGCTTCCCCTACGTCGCCACCACCGCTAGGGACATTCGCCAGCACGTCAAAAATACGGCTTGCTACATACGGCGTAGCAAGGTTGGCGGAAGTAACGCCAATGATGATTAGCAGTATCAACACCAGGCCGGTGGCCCAGTACCGTTTGGCGGCTTGGAGGTAAATCCTAATTGTGCGTTGGGACGTGCTCATGTTTGGGAGGTGGTGGTAGGTAGCTGCGAGGTATTAAAAAACCCGACGGATGCCGGGATTACGATGCGAAAATGCGAGACGTAGTTACGGCGTGGCATAGCCCTGGCAGGCTCCGGAAACGAAGAGGTTGGCCGGTCGAATACTCATGGTCTCCAGTATTCGCTTACCCACGGGGTTTGTCAACACTCTTTTGGATCACTCGGGCAAACCTGGAGACTATACTGTACGTATGAAGCAGCGTCCGCCTCGTCCCTACTCCCAGATCTGCCTGATTGCCAATCCGAAAAGCTCGAACGGCGGCCAGGCCGTGGCCCAGCGGCTGGCCAAGCAGCTCCGGGCAGCGATTACGGAGGCAGGGAAACCCGCTGCGATTAGCGCGGTCACCGTGCGCCTGACCAAACGCGCCGGCCATGCCAGCCAATTGGCGCAGCAAGCCTTGGCCAAAGATTCCTCCACGTTACTGGTTTCCGTCAGCGGGGACGGTGGCTACCACGAAGTAATCAACGGGGCGATGGCTAGTGGCACGCGTCGCCCGATCTGCGCGGTCTACGGAGCCGGCCATGCCAACGACCACCACCAGCACGAGTACGGCGGTGAGGGCGAGTTGGTTGAGCGGATTGTCAGCGGCCGGACCCGGCCTCTCGACCTGATCGGGGTGCACATCAAGGGTCGCCAGACTGGTACGCGCGGAAAAACCCGCGCCACGGGCAGCAGTAAGAGCAGCCGCAGCGTCACCCGTTTTGCACATTCGTACGTCGGGCTAGGATTGTCGGCAGTCGGGGCCAAGCGCAGCGACCAATTCGCTAAAGGCTCGTTGTCTGAATTCCGCTTGGCACTGGAGGTGACCGCCAATGCCGAGCCAGTCAGTGTGCGCTTTGGCCGCCGGACCAATCGCTACGACAGCATCTTGTTCTTTAACATCGGCCGGATGGCAAAGTACGTAAGGACCCGGCGGCGGCACTCGGCTGGTGACGGCCAGTTGGGGATGGTGCGGGTGAAGCACGGCTCCCGGCTGCGTCGGTTCTGGATCTTGTTCCAAGCCGCGACGGTCGGCTTGCGCACACGACGTATCAAACGCATAACGTTCACGGTGGAAGAGCCAGCTTTACTCCAGCTCGACGGGGAGGTGAGCCAGCTGGCGGCCGGGACCACGCTTACCATCACCAGCCGCAGCGGCGCGCTGCGGACGTTCTAAGCGTGCAGCCCGCAGCCCGGGCTTGCTGTCCCGCAGACCGCAAGCCACAATGTCGAAGCCGCCCGGCAACATCCCAAGGGGGAGGTCAGCGGGCGGCGTATTCGACAAAAGGAAACGGGTCTAACGGCGGCGGCGTGCTAAGAGTATGAAGAACCGTGCGATGGCTATTCCGAATAAAACAAGACTGCTGTACAACGCAGTCAGCTTAAGCGTAGCCATTTCAAGGCCTGGAGGGAGCTTCGGTTCTAAGCCGTTGCTAAAGGCCAGCCACTCTGCGAACAACAGTAAGCTGCCCAAACACAGCACTAGCTGTATCCGCCAAAAACGAGGGAGGTTCCACCAGAAACCGCGCAACTTGAGCATCAGCCACAGCATATGAGGTGACATATCCGTCCCAATCTGTCGAAGGTTCAGCCCTTGGAGGGTTCCAAAAGCAGGGAGTAAGTCTTGCAAATTCAGCGCCGTTGGTCAAATGTCATGCGTCAAGTGCGCTATTGTCTATTGCTACCGCTTGGGCTAAAATGCCCTGTCTACCCCATACGCCATCATGCCAGACCATCCCGAAAGCAGTAACCCGTTATTCCAAAGACTTGAGATAGAGCTCGAGGGCACTAGGGAATTCGAAGAAAAACTCCAACAGTTCGAGACATTCTTGGCTGTACGCGGTGTAAATTTTCAAGACCCGTCACCCCTGCCCGATTTGGAAGGGTACGTTGCAGAGCGAGTAGGGGAGGCCTTTATTGAAGTAGCCGACGAAAACGTGCAGCCCGAAACCGTCCAAGCAACTGTCAAGTCCGCGGTCGATGATTACTACGCGCTCCATGAAAAACACATCGTCGCACGTAATGACGTCTCTCTGAATAGGTTACGGCTTGCTGAACTAACCGCGATGAAATGCCTGTCTGGCATTTCTGAAAGCGGCCAGAAAGACTCAGCTTCCGAGAATACTACAGCTAGCGAAAGTTTACGCTCGAGCGTGGTTCGTGTTTTATGGATGCAGGGGAAGTGGGAAGTGCCGTGGAGTACGCTCGTTGATCAGGAGTTTCCTGGTCCCGACCTGACCGCAGAAGAGATAGAACGGTTCATTACCGAGGCTCCTGACCAAATCGAACGGCATCGTGAGTCGTTGACCCGCTTAGCCGAAAAACGAGGAGAGCTCGAAGGGCAACTTACCGGTGCGGGCTACGAATTGCAGCACGCCGATATGATGGTAGTGCTGCAATTAGCGAGCAGTATACTGCTCAAACAAATGCGTTTTGGGGGTGGGCAAGGGCAACCAGTGCCACGTCCCGAGGCACTGGAGATAATCCAAGCAGCCTCTGAGTCAGATCATACGGCGTGGCGCGGTTTAATCGATGAATATTTTCCGTTATCCGACAATGGGTGAAGCAGCCGAACAAAACAACCCCGACCTCCCGCCCGAGTACGGAGTTGCGTATCGGGGGCTTAGGGAAACCCTACACCAGGTACGTTTCGAAAACGCCGAGTTCGTAATCAAGCTACCTTCTTCGGTCGATCTGGAACTTCAGAGGAAGGGGTTTCCCAAGTCTGATAAAACTACCCTGCACCTGACCGACGGAGCGAAAGAGAATCTAGTCGTTACCCAGCACATTCGCAGTGACGAGATGTTGGACTTTGTAGCGTCACTGCCATCGGAAGGCAGTACAAAAAAGCCTCTGGTGACAGAATCAATTCATCGCAAACCCCATCGTCGTTACAAGCTACGGGCTGATGAAACTATTGAGGTGGAAGATCAGGACTTGGAACGGCACGGGATTGCCGACGAGGACTTCGCCGAGTGGTCGCAGGAGGTATCGGACAAGCTGCGCGAGATGGCGAGAAACAAACAGCTGGAGGAAGAGCTGGGATTGCTTGATCCGCGGTTATCACTTCAGGAAGCTCGTGAGCTTACGGAGCTACTAAAGCAATGCTACGGTTACTTCCCTCTCGATTAAGACGAGTTATTGCCATTTTGTAACTAGTTCGAAAGCACATACTGGCACCTTTGCTAGAGCACCAGCTTCCGCTTCAAAAACCGGATCGCCAACCGCCAGGCAATTAACGCGAACACGATCAGGAAGGCCAAGTGGTAGACGTCGATCAACCCCCTCAGCCCAAATACGGAGTGCCGGACCAATTCGACGCAGTGGAACAGCGGGTTGAAGTTGCTCAAAAAGCGCGCCCAGCTGGGCAACTGGTCCAACGGGAAGAACGTGCCAGCCACCAGGAACATTGGCGTGAGCAAACCGCTCATCCAGTACGAAAAACTCTCGATGTTCTTTGAGATCCCGGCGATGAAAATCCCGAAGCTGGCCCAGCCGAACCCCGCCAGGGCGGCGATCAACGGAACCAGCAGCATTCCCCAGCTCGGATCCAGCCCGAACACCATCGCCACCAGCATCGGCACGCAGCCGAACACGCCTACCCTCGTCGCGATCCACAGCGCTTCTCCGGTGACCAGTTCTTCCGTGTCCACGGGGGCGGCCAGGATTGCATCGTAGGTGTGCTGGAACTGGTACTTCACGAACGTCGAGAACATCGCCGGGAAAGCTCCGGCGAACAGTACGGTGGTAGCGACGATGCCGGTGCCCACGAAGTCGATGTAGAAATATAACGTCAATGTAGCCCATACTATTGTTGACAGTAATAACAATATTTGTTATTATTCCACCACACCCATTACCACGCAGGAGCATATGGCCACCACCACAATCAGTATTTCCCTCGATGACACTACCAAGCACGAAATCGACCAGCTGGCCAAGGACCAGGGTAAGAGCCGGAGCGACTTGGTGCGGGATTTATTCGTTTCCTATCGGTTCAATAAGTCGCTGGACGGCCTGCAATCCCCCCTCCAAGGAACATTCCTCAAAGCAGGCCTGCAGACTGACGATGACTTTGAGAAGTTCCTGGGATGACGGTTGGGCTGGTATTCGACACCCACGTTTACATCACCGCGCTTAAACGGGGAACTTACTCGGAATACTGGTTACGGCAGTCCTCGATGACGCCATCGATCGCGGTCTACTCCTCGGAAGAAATCCTCTTGGAAGTCCAGGCAAAGCTAGAGGAAAAGCTTGGACTGGCGAGAGCGCAGGCCGTGGAGTACGTATCAGGCCTCAGGGAGGCCACGGTTGTGGTGGCACCCCGCGCCAAAGTAGAAGTAATCGCAGCCGATCCAGACGACGACAAGATTATCGAATGCGCGCTCGAGGCGAAGGCACGGCTGGTAATCACCGCGGATCATCACCTGCTGGACCTGCTGGACCTGAAGGACTTCGAAGGTATTTCTTTCGTGCATCCGCGGATGATGCAGTACCTTTTTACGGAATCGTAAGTTTGTAACATTTCATCTCGCATACTACAAAACGCATACCAGCTACACCGTCCATGGTAGGCGTGGACATGATGCCGGTTGATCCCAAGCTGGATGCCCTCTTCCGCTCCGCTAAAAAGCGGGCGCAAAACGAAGTCGCGTTCCAAAAAACAAACGATATCCTAATGGCGCAAGCCAAAACATAACCAGCCGGACATTGAGAACGTGATCGAAGAAAACGAGACCCACTAGGTGGTCGCCAAATTGTCAGGGCTGCTCGCCAGGGACTAGGCCGCTCCCAGCCCTATGGCCGCAGAATCAGACGGCGACCATACCACAGGCCGGCCAGCGTGAGCCCGGTAGCCAGCGGCAGCATGCCGGAGGCTCCGGCGTCAGGAAGCGTGTCCGCCGAATCAGCCAAGGTGGCAGCGTTTGAGGCGCTGGCCGACGTAGCCGAAGTAACCGACCCGTCAGCCCCTGGTTCCGGCGTATCCGGGGTTGGCGTTGGCGTCGGAGTTGGAGTTGGAGTTGGAGTTGGAGTTGGAGTTGCGGTAGCACAGGCACTGTCGGTAATCGTGTTGGCATCCAGGGTGACCGCGGCGTTGCGGGCCAGTACGCTGCCCTCCAGGTTGGCTCCCGTAGCGAGCGTGGCAGAGGTCAGGGCGAGAATATTTCCTTTGAACGTGGAGGCTGTTCCAAGCGTGGCCGAGCTACCGACTTGCCAAAACACGTTGCACGCCTGGGTACCGTTAATCAGCTGGACGACGCTCCCAGAGGCCGTGATGAGCGTAGATGACGCCTGGAAGATAAAGACAGCGTTAGCATCGGCGAGGCCGTCTAAGATAAGCGTGCCGGTAAGGTTTGCGGTAGTGGCACTGCCAAAGGCGTACACACCGGGCGTTAACGTTTGCCCGCCGAGCTGGTTGTCAGTAGCGGCAAACGTGGTATCCGGTGTGCGCCCGGCCGCGTCGAGATACGCCGCGTCCAAATCGTTCTTCGCTGTCGTCAGTAAGGCGGGGTTATTCACGGAACCTGCCGGTCCAGCACTGTCTACCGCGTAGATAGTCCCAGACACTTGTGCGGGGGTGACGCCGACATAGTTACTGCCCGAAGCCGGACTCAAACCCACGTCGCCCGTGATCGCGGAGGTGGGGACGTTAGTGACGGCCGTGCCAGCGAGTACGGCAAAGTTATCGGCCGTGTTTAAATCCACAGTGGTAGCCGCGAGCGCCTGTCCGGGAAGGCCGAAGGTGAGGGTGCACGCCAGCAGAACAGTAGTCGTATACGTAGGAATTTTGTTCATCTTTATTCTGCTCCATACAATAACCCAATCATGCGCCGATGCAAAGCGACCAACCGAAGGCGCTCAGCGTGCGTAAAGGACGACGGTCCAAAACCCGCTCATCAGAAGGATCAGCAGGATGCTCATCACGATTGCTTCGATCAGAGGGATGGGTTTGGCGTGTTGGCGCGTACGTTTCATGGGTACATCATATCCTATCCGGCTGGCAGGCCGTAGCCACCAGACGGTAATCACCCGTACTGGCTGAGCCAGGTAGCGTAAAGACATCTTTAAAGGTTGACATAAGTATACCTTTGAGGTAGTATCCCAATAGAAAGTGGGAACTATATGAATACCCTTGGCATAAAAGAGTTTCAGCAACAGGCGAGTAAAATTTCCCAACGGGTGCAGGAGGGAGAAACCTTCGTGATCCTCAGCCGCTCCAAACCCGTCATGAAACTATCCCCTGTAGAAGACGGGGAATGGGAGCCTCTGCTCGACTTTACCGAGTTCAAAAAAGGCGGGATTAAACTGGACGAACTACTCTCCAGGCTCTAATGGACAGGGTCGACAAGGCGCTCAGGAAGCTCTCTGCTGGTCAGAGGGCTTCGCTTAAAAAGGTCCTTACGCAGATAAAAAGCGGGGCGGTTTCCGAGCTTGATATCGTCAAGCTGAGAGGAGCTAAGGATATCTACCGTATCAGGCGGGGGGATATGAGGATTATCGCCATAAAAAGCAAAGGTGGATCCATGATCCTGACGGTAGAGCGGCGGACCACTACCGCGTACAAGAAGCGGGGACGGTAGCGGAAGGGTTTATGGCGGTTGATTTGCAGAGTTTAAGAACCACTGCAGCCTGTTCGTAACGAATTCGAAGCTGGTGAAGCAGTTTGCAAAGGAACTGGCGCCGTTCACGATTAATCACACGACGGTCCAGTTTACGCCCGAGCGGCCGTTGCCGGCGGCGCTCGTAAAGAAAATCGTCAAGGCGCGGATTAAGGAGAACGATAGGAAGTAGTCTGCAGGGGGATTTTGGACCGTAATCACGAGAAGCTCGTGGTGAGTACTTTTTAGAGATGGCGAGAAAAATCGTCGAGCAGCCGCTATCTCGCTACCCTTTTAATCGTGGGATGCGGAATTAGCGCTTCCCTGGCTTTCTCGCCCGCCTCAGTATTAGAAAAATCCTCCGCCACTTCTTTAAGTGTATGAAGTGCATCTATTACTTCCCTGTTATCCATTTGGTGCCTTCTCTGCGTCAGCAAAATCAGTCCGTCTACCGCTCGGCTTATCCCGTGACCTTGCTCCACGTTTGATACTAGCGCTCCATGGACTGCGCTTGCTGCTCGTTCCCGTCGACCAAACTCACTTTCTGGATTCGCTGCCAGGACGAGCAATTCTAGGGCATCCTCGTTCTGGGCGGGATCGGCTGTCTCCGAAATGGACATGTTTCGGAGGGCCTTGATTGCAGCGACATCAGCCACTCTTTGTAGTGAACCGCCGAATGCATTTGGTCGCTTTCGGTCAAAGGTATCGCCATCGGTGAGAATAAAGTTTACACCTTCGAGAACTTCACCCAGTACTCTCTGGTCGGTAGAGCCAATTTCATGGCCAAACCTTCGTATTCCATCATTGCTTCCAGTAACCTCTGGGCTGGTTAATCTCAACATCGCAGCCAGCCGGTCAACCGCTGCTAATTGAGTTGCTGGGTCGTTGTTCTCCACGGTGGCTCGCCAGCCCTGTACTTTTTCGAGCGCAGTGTGGGGTGAAAGCTCTGCAAACGGAATCTGCTCAGGAGATTGGCCGTCAGTCACCTCTCGATCTATAGGGGAATCGCCGGTTGCCATTGAATATACCTCATGATGAATTACTAGCAAATAACCCTATCAAACATGAATAAAGGTGTCAACAGTGGCCAACCAAAAAGCCGGATCTGTTTACGTTAGCCGTATTTCGGACGTTCGCCCGCTGCCGCGTAGCGGTGGTGGAACATCAGCGAGTTTCCGTCCGGGTCGGTGAAGTAGGCCATGCGGCAGACGCCGCTGTCCATCGTTTCTCCATAGAACGTGACGCCAGCCGACTCCAGCTCCTGGCGGGCGGCTTCAACATCCTCGACGTGGAAGGCGATCGGGTGGCCGCTGGGTTTGAATTCGCGGCCGATCGCGGCGGCGTCAATCAGTTGGAGCGTCAGGCTGCCGGTCTCGTACTCGGCGCCAATCGGATTCTCGCCGCCGCGTGCGTACAGCTTGCTCCGCTCCAGGCCCAGGGTAGCCCCGTAGAATTCCTGCGCCTTGTTGAGGTCCGCGACGAAAACGGTGGCAAAGTCAGTACCGGTGATGGTGAAGTTGGGCATATGACTGCTCTAGATGTAATCCCTCCCCCTGAGCGTGAGGGCTTCGTCGGGAAAGATTTCTGCTCTTGACGGCCATGGCTCCACCCCAATGGCTTCCTGCGCTTTCTGAAGGGCTTCTTGCGAAACGCCCACGCTGTGCCTATCAATTCTATCCATAAGCCAGCCCGCTTAATATCGTCTTGGCATTTGTCAGCGGTGACTCGCCCCAGCTCCCGGTAACGGCACTCCTCTGACGCAACGCCGTACGCTAGCACCAATAGCCTAGTTGCTTCAATCACTTGATCATCACGGTTGGATTCCGGCAAGCCATCGATACTGCGCGCCAAAGCCTGCGCCCTTTCAATACTCGGGGCATTACGGAATGACTCTCGACACTCCTCGAAATTGGCGGGGGTTGGCTCAGCTTCCGCCTGGCCGGCTGAATGTTCTGATGTTCCCATGTGACAGCTTATCTTACGACGTCGAAGTTGTGGCCTCAAGCAAAAAAGCATTAGGGATTCCGATCGCAACCATATTGTATGACTAGTAAATTTGCGGCTAATCGCGGAATAATTCGGGATGTTCTTGCATGAAAGAAATCATTCGCTGAGCAGCGCGCTTCATGGACGGAGTGCTACTAAAAGCTACTGCTACTTCCCGAGGTTCAAGTCCATTAGTACTGGCCACACCCTCTATCTCCTTTAAAAACAAATGATCGCGGGTAAGCGTGGCCAATTCAGGCGGAATCTTATCCGTGGCTAAACCTAACCAGTAGTCACCGATATAGTGTGTCTTTTGATGGGGCAGTAGTTCCATCAGAAGACCCCTTTCTTGCTCCTTGGTATCGACAAGTAGCGTAATGGGGGCCTGAAAAGGTGCTTGTCTTAAAGTAAGAGGGTACGTCATATCAAACCCCTTCCTTACATCTTCAGTGGAAACGCCGAAACGTTGCCAATCGAGCGCCACTAGCCTATCGAACGCATCGTCGATAATGAGTCGTTCGGCATCTTCAGCGGTAGTTATCTCCGTCGAAATAACTTCCCTATCGGATTCATTCTCTTGGGCCGCTATTTCATAAGCATCACCAAGAAGGTCTTTGGCTATTTCCTCGACTTCTGCCGCAAAGTCTTCGGGTAAGACGCGAGATGCGATATCAGGCAAAGCAACAAGCAGTTTATTGTACTCGAGTGAAGGAAGTCCTACGAGGTCATTCTGAATTGGCTCACCCGTGAATCCGTTAACCCCTTCCTTCAAATCGTAATTAGCGAGTGCTCCGGCCATAACGAAACCTTGAGGTACAAGCTCGGGATTTAATCGCTCTGCCAAATATCGAGCGTATTGGTTGACTTTGGGATCCAATGAGTCGTCGTGGAATTCACGAAGCTTTTCTGCGGCTTCGCCAGTCTCGACACTTCTTTCACGGTCAGGAGTCATATAAGGTGTATTAATAATAAGCATCGAATAATATCCCAACCATGAGGATATGTCAAGCATTAGGAGTATAACTGAGCAGTCGCCGAAGTAGCCATAAGCCAGTAGCCGGACATACTATGTACGTAGCCTACTAGCGCAAAAGTATAAGGAGTCCATGATGGTTAAAGGTATCAGACTGATCGTTTACCCCGTCAAAGACATCGCTCAAGCCACGGCGCTCTACATCAAGCTGTTGGGCACAGATCCTTACTTTAACGAACCGTACTACGTTGGCTTTAAGGTAGGCGAGACAGAAATAGGCTTAGACCCCAACGGCCATAAAGAAGGTTTAACAGGCCCGCTCGGTTACTGGCGGGTGGATGATATTAAAGAGAGCCTGCAAAGTTTCGCAGACGCAGGTGCCCAGGTGCAGCAAGAGGTCAAAGACGTTGGGGGCGGCAACCTGATTGCCTCGGTCAAAGACGCGGACGGGAACGTCATTGGGTTGAGTCAGGTAGCGAGCTAACAGATGGAACCATCACGGTTGACGAGTACTTAGCAAAACTTCCCGACGCTCAGCGCAAATCGCTCGAGCGGCTGCGCAAAATCATTGTGCGAGTAAGTAATATTTTATGATAGAGTAATACGTCTAGCTCAAAAATTATGTCTGAACGAGAACCAATTAGTTTTGCCAGGGGTGCTCCCAGCCCTGATTTGTTGCCTGTTGATGTCGTTGACAGGGCAGCGCATGAAGCTCTCGCTAACGATGGCGTTCGAGCACTTTCGTATGGAGATGGCTACGGTCACCCGGATTTGCGTTCCTGGGTAGCAGAACGTCACGATGTCTCAGTAGAGCAGGTGATGATAACAAATGGATCGCTAGAAGGCGCGGTCTTGTTGTTCGAAGACATCAAGAACGAAGTGGACGATGCTCTGGACAGTAGAGGGAGCTGGGGAAGGCAGAGCGCTGCTATCGAAGACCCAACCTACGACCGCACGCTCTTGAAGCTGCGAGAGCTGGGCTACTCCCTGCAACCATTCGGGATGGACCGCGATGGGATCGACGTACAAGCCCTTATGGATGCTTCAGAACGAGGCCGGATTGACCTGGTCCACGTTATTCCGAACTTCCAAAATCCAGGTGGCACCAGTCTTTCAGACGAGAAACGGCAAGCCCTGGCAGACTTCGGCGAAAGTGATGGGTTGCTGATATTTGAAGACGACCCGTACGCCGACATTCGCTTCACCGGAGAGCCGGTCCCAACCATCTTGTCTCGTGACCCGAAAGGTAATGTGGTGTATGCCTCCTCATTTTCAAAGACAATGGCACCGGGTTTGCGCGTCGGGTATCTAGTGGGTCCGGAAAAGGATATAGGACGGATGGCAGTGCGGGCCGGTAACCGAAACATTTCAGCCAATATGCTGGCGCAATCAATCGCGAACGAGGCCTGCCGGACAGGAATGCTCGAGGAGAATATCAGGAGCGTGAACGAAGAGCTGAGTAGGCGGTGTGACGCGTTAGCTGATGCAGTAAGAAAACACTTACCCGGTGCCGAGTTCGAAAAGCCGGAGGGTGGTTACTTCTTATGGGCACGTATTCCCGGCATGGACGGCAATCGCATTTCAACAGCTGCTAAGCATGAAGGAGTAGGGGTCTTGCCCGGTTCTAATTTCTCTGCCAATGAAGAGACTGCGAAAGACTGTATTCGGCTGTCATTTGCCAGTGCCCCACTGGATCAGATTGATGAGGGCGTAAGTCGTCTGGCAATAGCCGTTGAAAAAGCCGCTTAGACTGAGGAACACCAATCCGAATTATACATATGCCTTGTGCCCTATCTTCGAGTGGCCAAGAAGGCGTTCGGGCAAATCGATATTACTGTGCTTCGGCGCGGCGCCATCGAGTTCTGGCTTGTCCATGCTAAGAATCTTTCCGTGATCGTGACCGGCCTTTGATTCGGGAGCCGAATTGATTGTAAACGTAGAATTCCTGCAGTAAGCTATATTTACCGAAACCCACATATTTGTGGTTCTTTTTGTAACCAACTAAGGAGATTAGCTGCCACACGACCTAATGACCGGGATCAGGTTTTTATACGAACAGTTTGCTAAGTTGCGAGAGGGCTTGAAAGTAATAGCTAAGACATAACATTATCGCTATTATTTTGTTACTTAACCGGAGTAAATATGTCGAGTGCACATGGAAAGAAAATTCGCGAGCACCTTGGGTTTCTAGGATATGAAATAGAAGATATTGAAACTGAAGATCAGTCAGAATGGTTTGTTGCAAACAGCGATCAGAAAGGAAACATTGTTTTCAAGGTAGTACCCTCGGGGTTTACCCTTATCACAATCAGATGGAACGGCTTCAAGAAAAAGATAGTAGGTGACAAAAATGTTCTCTCACTACTCAATCGACTGAACCGCGAAAGTTTTATTTCGAAATGGACAACTCGGGAAAATGAGGCTGACGCAACGCTTATTATCGAAACCGTGTATGAAGGCTACGACAAGACGATCTTTGTTACGGTCCTTGAACAAATCGAGGAGGAGATGGGGAAGGGTCTTCAGGAATTTCAGCGATACACAAAAAATAAGTAAAACACCGAACCTAGGCTCGGTAGCGCAGGTAAACGACACCGTTTTCGAAGCGACGCTCGTCAACTAGTTCGAGGTCCAAACAGGCGTTGTCTGGCAGCGCCCTCTTGCCGCCTCCGATGATGACGGGGAAGACGAAGAATCGGTACTCATCAACGAGCCCAGCCTTGATGCCTTGAGCCGCCAGATTGGCACCCCCTACCGAGATGTCCATCTCCGCGGTTGCCTTCTGGCCCCGGATAGCCTCCGGCTCGAAGTCCCGTTCGATTCGCGTGCGTTCACTTGAGACCTCTTTGAGAGTCTTTGAATAGACAATCTTCGCGGCGGATTTCCAGACGCCGGCATAATCCAGCTCGACAGGAGTGGAGTCGACTGGAGGAGTTTCCCAATAGACCATCGTCTCGTAAAGGCGCCGGCCGAAGAGATACGTGCCGACCGGTCGCTCGAGATCGTTTATGAATTGGTGCAGCTCCGTACTCGGCATGGACCAATCGAAGTTGCCATCTTCGTCCTCGATGTACCCATCGAGAGAGGTGATCACGGTGTAGACGAGCTTCGCCATGGCTTTAGTGTAACTGCATACAGCCGCTACAGCATGTGGACATGGTATCGGAGCAATTAAATCGGGTTCTAGGAATACTTCATGGCTGGCAGAATATACAAACTAGTCGGGGTGAACACGTTGTATACGCTAAGCAGTGAGACACAGTGGGGGAGTAGAATCAGTACTTGTTCCTCACGAAGATTCCGAAGCTTCCGTAACAGGTATTCTTGAACCTATCTTTATGAGGCCTAAGGGTTGAATCATTGCTTGAACGAGTAAAGCTCTTCCCGCATATTCCGCATTTAAATACGTATTTCATACCGCCGCTTACACGTGGTCTCCTTGTGCGGCTACTCCGGCGGATTCTAGGGGTGCTAGCTCTTCTTGTACGAGCCGAGGTGTATCCAGAACTCCGTCGGCGCACGGGAGGGGCAGAGATGCTGCCGGATGATGAAAACTCAATAGCATATCGTGGGGTAAAGGTAATATCGGTTAACGTTGCGCCTTGAATTCGATCGACACGGTAGCAACGCACTTCGCCTGTTTCCTGCTTAATCGCATACAAGAGAAGATGTCCGTCATTACTTCTCCTAAGTGAGTACGGTGCAATGAGTCTTGTAGATCCTCCATACGCTAAATTCACACAGAGGCGGTTGATTGCGGCGAAGCGAATGCCCTCCAAAGAAAAGGATTCACCCCATACATCTGCATTAGGTGGGGGCGACCAGGGAGTTGTGTTTGGTGCATATACTCGCTCTACTGGTTCCGTAATAGCATGACCTTCAAGCCATTCAGCTAGTAAAGGCAGCTCATCCCAAAACTGCTCCAGCGGTGGGAGTATCGGCAGTTGGTGACTCAGCATAGCTTCCCAGTCACCCCGGATTTCAGAATCCGACGCTTGAAGAACTTCTAGAGTCGGAAAAGGTATTCCTTTAAACTCACATTTTTCTCGAAGGATGTCACAAACTAATCCTGTCTGCAGGTTAAGATCATCCCTTCTAAAAAGGTTCACAATGTCATAAAGGTCTCGAGGTCGACCACGTTCGGCCATCGCACGAATCTTCTCAGCGAAGACCTCCTCGAATGTGTAGGCAAGAACCTCGGCACTTGGAGGAAGGGAGTCGGGATACGTATGGACGATTGGTCTTCGGACGGGTTCCTTAACTAAAATTTCCTTCCCAGTAATGTCCAATTTAATGGAAGCAGCTGTTGGGGTATTTCGTGGTCCGATGTAGTACACCCTGCCTTCAGTGGATGTGCCAGCTTGCCTCAATCGAAGGCGGGGTGGTTGAGAGCCGAAGTTGATACCGGACTCTGCTTGTACGCTCGTGAGCACCTCGGCAAGATGTGGCTCCACCGCCTGCGGAGTAAACGGGCCCCTATTTCTTACCGTAAAATCTAAATCCTCAGAGAATCGATAAGTCTCGATATAGCATTTTTTTAGGCATGTTCCACCCTTAAATACCCACTGATCGCCAAGTATAGGGTGCTGAGAAATTCCCCAGAGCAGCCATCCTAGGACATAATCTTTTTCAACAACCTCTTCACGCAATTGCCATTCCCGAACACGCTCGTCGATGTCCTGTCGACTAATCATCTAAGAGATCCATCCTGGCGTTAACTCGGAGTCTCCATTTATTACTCGTGGGACCTTTGTCGGACAGGGAGGGGTCTAAAAGAGAGAATCCGGCACTTAGGTTCTTTTCCGCTTCCCGAATTAGTGGGGCAGCATCAATTCCCGCCGTGTCCAAAATCATGCCAAGCCGCTTATAAATCGTCCTGTTTTCGAATTTTTTGATGTATTGGCTTAACAGAGCATCATCCCGATGAGTGCTCTCGAAGTACTCTAGTACCGCCTCAATTACATGTCTTATGCCACCACCGATACGGGGTTCATCCAAAATATCTACGATTGTCTTCGTGGGATTAGAAAAGGCAACACTATTTCCATCAATCCAAATGGGAGTAAACCCAAAGTGCTTGCTTGGAGAAAGCTTCTTTAAGTAAAATCCGTTCTTTTGGATGTTTTGCTTTCGGGCACGAACTGGTTGCTGCGTGATCACCATGACATCCCGGAAAAGCTGATCCGTAAGGTGCCATTGCTCTAATGCGCTCCACCCTCCGATATATGATTTTGGGAAAACCTGCGAAGCCACTACAAACGAATTGGCTCGCCAATCAGACGGCTGACTCGCTCCCAAGGGAACAGTAGTATATAGGCCTCTACGCACTCGTGATAGCCAGCCTCGCTTCGCTAGGTACGCCAGGGTCAGGCTTGTATTTGAAGGGTCTGTTCCTAGGGTTTTAGCGGCTTCATGAACGGTAAATGGACGCGTGTAGGCTCTATTTAAAGAGTCGATTAAACGGCGTTTCTTATATGTGAGACCAGGTGAAGACATTGTAAATACAGAAAAGTGTTAACTAGTTCTAACTAATGTAGCTGTAGTATAGTGTTACTTGAAAGGAGTTTCCAGTGAACTACGATTTCCGCACCCTGTCACCAGCTGATTTTGAGGAGCTGTCACGAGACCTTCTTCAAGTCAAACTCAAAAGAGATTTGCAGTCCTTTAAATTAGGTAGAGATGGTGGCGTCGACCTTTACGGAAGCTTTAATGATTCGAAAAAACTAATTGTTCAGTGCAAGCATTATGCGGAGTCCTCCGTTGCTGACCTCATCAGGGATTTGGCGAATGACGAGGTACCCAAAGTACGAACGCTTCAACCTGAAAGATACCTCGTAGTAACGTCGAAGCCCCTCCTGAAATCCGATAAAGAGAAAATCAAAGATTTGTTTAAGCCCCACATTAAGAGTCTTTCAGATGTTGTTGGCAATGAAGATATTAATAATTGGTTGAGGCAGAACCCGACCATAGAGCGCCAACACTACAAGCTATGGTTGAGTAGCACCAAGCTTCTAAGCACGATACTGCACAGTCAGTTGTACAACCACACGACCGCAAGCGTCGACATGCTTAGGCACCGAATAAGGACATATGTTCAAAGCAGCAGTTTTCAAAATGCCAAACGACTACTTGAAACCCATAATTATTGCGTAATCGCTGGCGTGCCGGGGATCGGAAAAACCACCCTGGCCGAAATGCTTGTCTACCATTACGTTTCTGAAGGCTACGAACCTGTTAAGCTTTCCCGTTCGGTATCGGACGTTTTTAAGGTGGTTGATTCTACGAAACCGCAGGTGTTTTACTACGATGATTTTTTAGGACAAACTACGCTGGATATGAAACTAGAAAAGAATGAAGATAGTGATCTTCTTGACTGGCTAAATGTGGTTAAAAAGTCGGAAAATATTAAGTTCATTCTCACCACTAGGGAGTACATTCTGAAGCATGCCAAAGCGGTGTACGAAAAGCTGGATAGGACTAATTTAGACTTTCCTAAGTGCACCGTTGAACTCAAATCATATTCGGAGTATCAGAAGGCCAAGATTTTATATAACCACTTGTATTTCTCCGAAGTACCTCAGACCCACATAGACGAGCTCGTGAAGACTCGTACTTACAAAACGATCATTGCTCACCGTAACTATAATCCTCGGTTGATTTCGGCAATGACGGATCGACTTGCAGTAAATCGTCCCAATCTGCCCGCAGATAAGTATCCCAGCGAATTTATTAATATTCTCGACCATCCAAACGAAATCTGGAACCACGCATACACAAAGCAGATGACAAGTTCAGCGCAAGAGATTCTGCAGGTCCTAACCACATTCCCCGAAGAGGTATTTCTGGATGATCTGTTGGAAGCGTATGCGCACTACAGCGACTCCGATCTACCAGTCGAGGCGGAAAATGTACTAGAAGAGCTCGAAGACAACTTTATCAAATTTGAGAAAGTAGAGGCGGGTGTCCTGGTGTCTTTCCATAATCCGTCGATCAAAGACTTTATGCTGGACTACGTGTCTTCTCGAAAGAAGCTCGTTTGGCGCTTAGCTGAAAAGGCACGGTATTTCGATCAGGTTGAACGTATGCTACTTGCTTCATCCGATGATGGGCCTGAGCAACAAATCAAGAAAGTGCTCGAATCAAACAAAGATAAAATCGTGCATCTTCTCTTTTCCAAAATTATTGGCGGTAGTTCTAGAGTGGTCCATGTCTCGTTTGAAGGAGGAGATCCTTCCCCTGAAAGGCGTCCTAAAGGATTGGAAGAGAAGGCGAGACGTCTCGTGCTGTTGTCAGACGGCTTGGGGCCAGATGCGCTTGCGGAAGTTGATAAGGCTATTTCTTATGCAGCCCGGTTTGTACAGAAGGGGAGAGTCGATTCTGATGATTTACTTTGGTTGCTGAGAAGCATCAATAAATCAAAACAAGAATTTACTTCTGCACCTACTTTGATTGAGGCTTCGAAGCACTACTTTACCCAGCTTCACTGGTGGCACGATTATGACCAACTTTTAGACTATATTGAGTTATACCCAAAAAAGTTTACTTCAGCGGAAAGAAAGCAATTCAAAGAAGCGTGTCGTAAAGATCTGGAAAGTGCGATAGAAGATCTCGCCTCGGATTATTCCACGGGTGACCTCGAGAGACTTAGAGATGATAGTGGCACCTTCGTTTCGATTGCACGAAAATTTGGCCTACCTGATGTGAAATACGAGCAAGCATTTGAATTAAAGGAAAGAGAGTTAGAGGTCGCAGAGTACGAGCCTGAACCCGATCATATTGATTATGAGTTTGGAGGAAGAAGTGAAGGTGACGTCGATTCTCTCTTCATGAATCTAAGAAAATGACATTGATACCAAAATTAAAGCAGGAATATGTCGAGTACTACCGGCACGTACCAATCCAAAAATATGCAGCCCTAGCTATTGCCCGGGATGAAGACACTGTTATCCGCTGGAAGAAATCGGATAAGAAGTTTGCGGATGCAGTTAAGCGTGCTCAGGCGGAATGGGTCCGCAAAAAAGTTCTGGCAAGCAAAGCAGAGTTTGCACTAGAAAGACTTGAAAGCGAGATCTTTAGCAAGCGTTCATCAAGTACAAGTAGTTATAGTGATCCGTTCAAAGATCTTACAGACGAGGAGCTGAATGCCTTCATCAATAGGGCTCGAACAAACGTGGTGACTGAAAAGTACGTTCACGCTTGATATTTATTTGAAGTATAAGTTACGGTTTGCTTGTCCACCGGACTTTTAAATCTCATCGGAGGAATACCATAGGCCTATTTGCTTTGGTGTTCGGAGCCACGCAGAAAAGCGTGGCTATTTTTGTACCGATGAACTCACAACGGTTATCAGTAAAAGATTGTAGACACTACCTTGGTAGGATCGATTTAAGCGATAATGAGATCGCTGATTTGCGTGACACTCTTTACGGGTACGCCGAAGTGCTAATTGATCAATATATTGAGGCCAAGCCGAATGTACGAAAAACCCCAGAAGATGAGTGACGCAATCGTATACGCTCGTGTGTCTAGCCAAAGGCAGGTTGTGGAAGGGCAGGGGCTTGCAGGCCAGGAAGCAAGTTGTAGAGCGTACGCAAAATCACAAAATCTCAAGGTAATTAAGGTTTTCAGAGATGAGGGTCAGTCGGGTGCACTTCTAGAAAGGCCTGGTATGCAGAAGCTACTTGACTATCTTTCGGGCAGACCAAAGCATGCCGAAACCATTACGGTGCTTATAGATGACATCAAAAGACTGGCACGAGATGAAATAACTCACCTAAAGCTACGCACAGCAATCTACGCTAATAATGCGGAACTAGCCAGTCCAGGTTTCCAATTCGAGTCAACGCCCCACGGCCAGTTTGTGGAAGCAATTATGTCTGCCACAGCCGCCCTCGAGCGTAGGCAAAATCAAGCCCAGGTTATTAGCAGAATGAAAGAAAGGCTTTTGGCTGGGTATTGGCCGTTTCATCATGTGCCTGGGTACCGGGCTAAACCATTGGCCGGTCATGGCAAAGTTCTCGTACCATTCGAGTCTGAAGCCAGCATTATTAAAGAGGCGCTTGAAGGGTATGCAACTGATCGATTCCTCACCCAGCAGGATGTACAACGGTACCTTCAATCGAAAGATTTCAGTAGCGGTAAGAAAGTTCACCTTCAACGAGTAAAAAGACTCCTAGAGCGAAGTTGGATTTACAGTGGTTTAGTTAAGTTTGATCCGTGGGAAATTCCGGAGCGTTCAGGGCATCACGAAGCTCTTATAGGTCCTGAACCCATAAGCTAGTTCAGGACAAGCTCAGAGGCTTCACAAAGAGTTATGAGCGCAAAGACGTAAACCCGACTTCCCATTAAGAGGTTTCGTGCTCTGTTATGAATGTAGCGACCCCATGACGGCCAGTTGGTGTCAGGGGCGAGCAGTAAAATATCCTTACTATCGTTGTAGAAACTCTACTTGCCCTGCTAAAAAGAACGTCCGGCGTGAAGTCCTACACTCTGACCTTGAAGTAATTCTCAAGAAGGCAGCGCCACGTAAAGGAATTACAGACTTGTTCTTTCAGGTTCTGGCAGAGGTCTATGCAGTAAGAAAGGACCAGATTCTCTCAAGCTGTCATAGCCATCGATCAAGAATTAGCGACCTGACCGCTAAGACAGATGTGCTAATGGAAAAACTGGCATCCACGACCAATCCTGAAATGACTCGAATGTACGAGGGTAAGGTGGAGAAGCTACAAGGACAGATACAAGAGCTGCGCAGGGAACTGGCTCATTTAGAAGACACTGACTTTAATGTGGAAACCATCAAAGCGTTAGCAGCACCAGCTTTGAAGAATCCCTTAGCTGAGTGGCATAAGGGCGATATTGATGGTCGGAGAAGGTTAATTAAGATGGTGTTTGCGAAGCCGCTCCGATATATACCTGGCAAAGGCTTTGAAACCACTGACTTATCCCTTCCCTAAGCTCTTTTGCAAGAGAAAAAGCTTGATAAATCACAGCTTGTGGAGATGGCGGGAGTCGAACCCGCGTCCAGTGGAGAGCAATCACACGCGTCTACCGGCATAGTCCATCCTAAGTTCTTAACCCACCGCTCAAGAACGGACGCAAAACGGCAGGTCCAGCCCCAAAAGTGTTCCGCTCAGGCCGAGGCAGCTCCCAAACGGTAAGTCCGGAGAATGACGCGCTACCGGACCAGCCGGACGCTGGAACGGGCGCGGTCCGCGGTCTTACGCGCGGACGGGTGCTAGAGCAGGCGTAAAGTCGAAAGCAGCGATTGCTCGCTCCTTAAGACTGGCCCACTTTTCGCTAAGTGAAGTTTTGGCAGGTATCTCTGCGAACGCTCGTTTAACGAGAGCGCGTTCAAACTCGGCCGGCAACGTGTAAAGGTGCACCACTGTCGAGACCGTGACATCCCCAGGGCACCTATCCTAGCGCATTCGGGCGCAAAAATCAATGGGGCAACGCCAGAAAAAGTGCTACACTAGGTGGTAAATCAAATCAAAAGGGGAAGGAGGAACGCATGGCCGAACCCAAACCGTCAGATTTCGATTTCTCGTTAGCCGAAGCCGATTTCTCGTCAGTAGAAGACGAATTATTTGCCAGTGACCCGGAACGGGCCGATGTGCGTACAATGTACGTTCGGGAACGCGAACAAGCGTTCATAGGGCGTGGCAAGACGGATATTCCGCTGCCACCAGAATGGGTGACCGACCAGACGTTGGAAGCGTTTGACGTCCACAACCTACGGCTACGCTACCTGCCGATCACTCCTGACGACTCCACCTCCCTCCCAAACGTCTGGGAGCGGGCAATGGCTCAGAATTCGTCCGATCCGGGGTGGTACATGCTGTACGACCGCCCTCTCAACGCTGATGACTTGGCCGAACTGTTCGAGGCGCGTGCCAGGTTACGCATGCCGGACTGTCCGCCCTTTGAGTTTGGAATCAGGCTGCCCCCCAGAAAAGTCAGAGAGTTCTATAGTGCACTAACGATTGTCAACGAGGCGATGCCGGTACACCGCGACGACCCAGTCCGCCTCCCGACGGTTTCGGAACTGGCCTACCTTACCCGGACGGCCGGGTACGACACGCCGGATGGTGAAGTCCTTTGCAACAATGGCGACGACTTTAATAGTGCCATTTCCCTCACATTAGAAAACGACCACCCCGCAGATGTCAGCAACTACCAGCTCAAAGAGCCGTTCAGCGGTTCGATCATGCCAATGCGAAAAATCAGCTGACAGCCGTCGGACGGCTGGCTATTTAACCCCAAAAGAGTACGCTTAAGGTAAGAAAGCCGCTGCGGGCGGCGGATAAAAACCTCAAAAACCTAACCAAAACCCAACCGAATATGCGACGCATCGTCGTGCTCACCGCGAACTCAGGCACCGGCAGCAACCTGCAGGCGCTGTTGGATGCGCAAGTGAGCGGCTTTGACGGCCAGATCGTCGGGGTAATCGCTTCCAGCGCGGATGCCTACGGCCTGGTGCGCGCCCACGAAGCCGACGTCCCCCGCGAAGTGCTCGATTACGGCGCTGCCTGCGCCGCCGGCACGCCCCGCGCCCGCTACGAAGAAGACCTCGCTCGTGCCGTCCAGCGCTACTCGCCGGACCTGATCGTGCTGGCCGGCTGGATGCTCAGCCTCGGCGAACCGTTCTTAAAGTATTTCCGCTGGCGGGTGATCGGCCTGCACCCTGGTTTGCTGCCGAGTAAGCCCGGCGAGCGCGTGCGCTTGCCCGACGGCAGTTTGGCCGACCCGCTGTGCGGCTTGGCCGGCGAAAACGCCGTCAAAGCGCTCTTGGCCTCGGGCCAGACCTATGCCGGCTCCACGGTGCACGCCGTCACCGGCGAGGTAGACGCCGGGCCGGTAATCCGCCGCGGGCTCGTCAAGGTACGGCCGGACGATACGGTCGCCACGCTCTACGACCGCATGAAACAAACCGAGCACCGCATCATCGTCGAAAGCGTCTGGGAACTGTGCCGGCAGGGGAGTACGGTCTAGGGTTGGCGCCAGCGGCCCGGGCCGGGGCCGCTTTCTAGCCATTCGACAGCCTTGCGGACGGGAGCCTGGCCGGCGTCTTCGGTTCGCTCACTGCGCTGGCCAGACTCGTCACGCAACCGCTTGGTGAGGGCCTTGATGAAGCCCGGCCGCAGCTCCGTAGGGATGTCGTAGAAGCATCCTAACGGATAAGGCCGGTCGTGCCCCCGAAGCTGCCGAAGCAGCGTTTCGGAAACCGCCTCGACTAGTCTGCCCGGCACCAACCCCGGCAGTGCCCCAGTAAGCCGCGGTTTCAACGGATCGTCGCCGTCCGCTCCGGAGTCACCGCCGCCGGCGGAATCGGGGCGCCGGGCGGGGTCGCCACCGTTCGGTTCGGGGGGTGGTTTGGGTTCGGGAGAGTGGCCTTCTGGCGGATGCGTGTCCATAGCTGAGAAGTATATCCTACCTTCCCGTAGAGTCAAATTCCCGCCGTTGAGGAATTATTTAAGCGATTCCCGGATCGCCCGGTCGGCTTCGCGGGATTGTTCCTTGGCCTTCAGCGCGGCGCGCTTGTCGTGCAGCTTTTTGCCGCGGCCCAGCGCGATTTCCAGTTTCACGTAGCCGCGCACCAACCCGATCGCCAGCGGCACGATCGTCACGGACTTTTCGCGGCTGGCTCCGGTGAGCTTGGCCAGCTCGCGGCGGTGCAGCAACAGCTTGCGCGTGCGGGTGGCGTCGCTCTGGCCGGCGCCGCTGGGTGCCGCATTGGATTTAGCTCCGCCCTGGTACGGCTTGACGTAGCCGCCCACCAGCCAGGCTTCGTCGCGGTTGATCCGCACATAGGCTTCCTTGATGCTGACGTTGCCGGCGCGGATGCTTTTGACCTCGGCACCCCGCAATTCCAGCCCGGCTTCGAACGTGTCGAGCAGCTGGTAGTCGTGGCGGGCTTTGGGATTGGCGGCGAGGACTTTCATGGTGGGTGGGGTGGTGGCGGAATTAGCTTTGGGGAGGGTTTCGGTAAACGGCGCGGGTGACTCATACTAAGGATATATGGTTGCGCAGAAAATACATGGGGTGGTGGCCGCGGCGGTGGCTAAGGTGGCCGAGGGCTCGGCTGAGGTCGCATTTACGGTGGAGCGGCCGAAGCAGGCCGGGCACGGCGATTACGCCACGAATGCGGCGCTAATCGTTGCCAAGCGGGAGGGAAAGAACCCGCGCGAAGTGGCCGCCGGGTTGCGGGAGCAGCTGGCTGGCCACGAGCTGTTCGAGTCGGTCGAGGTCGCCGGGCCGGGGTTTTTGAACTTTACGGTCGCGGCAGCAGCCTGGCAGGGGACGCTGCGCAGCATCCTGGAGCTAGGCACCGAGTATGGCAGCCAACCAGCCAGCGGCCAAACCATCGAAGTCGAATTCATCTCTGCCAACCCAACAGGGCCGCTTACGCTTGGCAACGGCCGCGGGGGGTTTGGCGGCGACGTGCTGGCCAGGGTGCTCAAGCGCGCCGGCCACACGGTGAAACGCGAGTACTACTTAAACGATGCCGGCAACCAGATCGTCCAGCTCGGCAAGTCAGTCAAAGGGGTGGAGCCGACGTACACCGGCCCGTACATTGCCGAGCTAGCTAAAGAAATTAATCTGGAGCAATCCGTCCCCGAGGTGGGCCGTGCCGCCGCCGCCCGGCTACTGACACAAATCGAAGCGACGGTGGCGCGCATGAACATCAGCTTCGACACCTGGTTTTCGGAATACGAAGAACTCCACCAATCAGGTGCGATCGCCGCCGTACTCGGCGTGCTCGAGCGCGCCAGCGCCACGTTCGAGCAAGACGGCGCACTCTGGCTGCGTACCACTGAGCATGGCGATGACAAGGACCGCGTGCTGCGCAAAGCTGATGGCGAACTGACCTACCTGGCCGCGGATGCCGCCCATTATTACGAGAAGCTGATCCGGCAAAAGCTCGGCCACGCTATCCTGATCGTCGGCGCCGACCACCACGGCTACGTCGGACGGATGAACGCAGTGGTGGAGATGCTCCGTGCCGCGGAGCCTTTTGACGGCAAATCGACAATCTTGGTGACGCAGTTGGTGCGGTTAGTGCAAGATGGCAAAGAGGTAAAGATGTCTAAGCGCGCTGGTACCTATGTGGCGCTAGATGACCTGTTGGATGAAATACCGGTAGACGTCGCCCGGTTCTTCTTTGTGATGAAGAGCTTTGATACACACATGGACTTCGACTTGGACCTGGCCAAGGAGCAGTCGCAAAAGAACCCGGTCTATTACGTAAAGTATGCCCACGCGCGAATTGCGAGTATCTTGCGCAAAGCGGGTTCGGCCAGCGCAGGTGGCACAGGTCAGGCCGCGGTTTTGGCACGCCTGACCGAGCCGGCAGAGCTGGCGCTGATCCGCGAACTTTCGGAATTTCCAGACCTGATTACGCGCACGGCCGCCGACTACCAGGTTCACCGCTTACCCCACTACGCGCTCGGGCTGGCCGACGTGTTCCATAAATTCTACGAGCAGTGTACGGTCATTTCCGATGATGCCGAGCTGACGGCAGCGCGGCTCGAACTGCTGCGCGGGACGCAAATCGTGCTACAAAACATCGGCGAGACGCTCGGCATTGAGATGCCGGAAGAGATGTAGCATGGCGGATAGGATTTCATTGTGCATGATCGCGCTGAACGAGGAGGCGTTCATCGGAAAGTGCTTGCGACGTGTAAAGCCATATGTGGACGAAATAATCGTAGTCGACGGTGGCTCAACCGATCGGACAGTCGAGATAGCCCGGCGCCACGGCGCCAAAATCCATCATCACAAATGGCCGGGCCATTTTGCTAAGCAGCGCAACCGTTCGTTGAAATACGCTACCGGCGAGTGGATCGTCCAGGTAGATCCGGACGAGACCTGGAGCTTTCCGTTGCTTAAGAAGTTACGGCAATTGGTCCGCGATGCCGGGCAGGTCGATATGTTCATATTCCGCGAGCGACACTACATTGATAAGAGATTCAGTACGGAGACCAAGCAGCTCAAGCTGTTTCGCAATAACGGCCAAATCAAATTCCAAAACCGACTACACGAACAGCCAGTCGGCTGGAAGTTCGCCGGGTATCCGCCGAACCTACTCGTATACCACTACAAGACTTCATCTCGCCAAGCCGAACAGAATAAACGCTACGATAGAATTGGAAAATTAAGGAAGCCCAGAAAAACTAGCTGAGCGAGATAAGTCTCGCTTACCCCAACGTAACCTGGTACAGCTTCCCGCCGGCCAGCACGAACAAGGTGTTGGTCTTGTCGTCCACCAGGATGTCTTTGGTGTCGCCAAACGCATCCTGGCGAAACTGCCGCACGTACTCGCCCTTGGTGGTGTATTCGACCACGCGTTTGGCGGCCGGGTCGGCGATGTAGAGCGTATTGGCGGTAAAGTTCGCAGCCAGTGCCACCGGGCTGCTGATCGCGGCTGAGGGTTCCGGCGGTGGTTTGAGCGCGAACGGTTGCGAGCTGCCACCCACGAACTGCTGCACGCTGCCGTTGCCGCTGAGCACATACACCTGCGCGCCACTCACCACGTCGACGGCATTCTTTACGTCCACGTCGCTGCCAAAGTACGCGTCGCCCTTGTTAAACGCCGAGAGCGTGCGGGCGTGCCTGAATATTTGGTTTTGGGAAGGCGAGAGCAAGAAGATGTTCTGCTGGACCGTATCGATCGCCACGCCGGGTTCCCAGGTCCCGCCTCCTCCGACGGAGGCTTCGGCGGCCGCGCCGCTGGCGGCATCGAGCTGGTAGACCGTCGGCTTGTCGGTCAGGGCCAGGACGTCGCCGTTACTGGCCGTAGCCAGGCTTTTGACGCTGCCGGTAATGCCGGGCGATGGGTTGATTGGCTTGAGTTCCTTGCTGGTCGTGTTGTAGCTGACCAGCGGGCTGCCGTCGCCGACCGCCAGGACCGTCGCGCCGGTAATCGCCATGCCGGTGACCGGCTTGCCACCGGCCGCTCCGGCCAAGTCGGCGGCGGGTTCACCGGGGGCGGCGATGATCCCGGCGATCCGGTCGTAGCTGGTGTTGACGCTCTGCTGGAGGGTGGCGATTTCTCCCTTCAGCCGTTTCTCGCGACCCAGCTCGTCGGCCTTGGTCTTGGCTTGCGATGCCTGGGCCCGCGCCGCTTCGCCGTCTTTGATGATCACGCTGGCTTCGGCTTTGGCTTGGATCGATTCGACTTCTTTGATGCGCTCACGGACGCTGGCTTCTTCGCGGTTGGCGCCGGCCGCGCGGATGCTCATCACCAGGCTGAGCGCAAAAACCAGCCCGATCACGATTACCAGGTTGCGGTAGAGGCTGCGCCGCTCGCCGAACAGCTGGCCGACCACTGGCAGGCGGCTGATCCGGCTGCGTACCGCCGCCGTCCTCGCCCCGATTTGCCGGCTTACGCTGCTTTGCGGGATTCCCGAGCGCTGCCAGAGCTTGCCCGCCTGGGCCTTCCCGGCGGTAACCCAGAGCGCCACCCGGCTGGGCAGGCTGGCAATGCCGGTTCCGCTGGCCGCGGCCGGGTCGGGGGCTTGGGCATTGGCAGTCCGGGCCGCGTTGCTCCGGCCGCTGCGGCCGGGCTCACCATGGCCCGAGCCGCCACGCTCCTCCCGCGGTACGCGGACGGTTTCCGGCGTACCGGCGGCGGGCCGTGGAGCAATAGTTTTAGCGGGGGGCGGTGGCGGCTCCACACCCGCGCGGCGGGCTTGCAAGCGCGCTACTTGGTAGCGGGCCACGGCCAGGCCGTGGCCGACGCCCGGTTTGAGCCGCTTGTCCCAGAACTTGCGGGCGGCATCGCCGGCTTGCCCGGCCGCTCCGGCCTGGCGGAACGACTTCAGGCGCTGCAGGCGCTCGAAGTGGCCCCGGGGTGCGCCCAGCACAATCTCGTCCGGTTCGTGGCTGACCGGCTCGCTGGATACCAAGTCGATCGTGGTCAGCTCGACCACTACCGTAGCCAGCCGGCCGGGAGCCTTGGCCGAGTCGGCCGTCAGATGGTCGGCCAGTTTGCGGATTGCCCGGGTGGGGGCATTTAGGGCCAGGTAGCGCTGCACGTCGCGCTGCGAGGCGCGGTTGAACAGTTCGGCGGTGGAGAAGAGCAGCTTGTCACCCAACTCGAGCCGTCCGGAAGCGACGTTGAGGAACGTCTTGGCGGTGGCTTGGCCGCCTGGCTGCCCGGCTCCGCCTGGGCCGCTGAGTCCTTCGCTGATGTGGGTAGTGGAGTGGCCGCGGATTAGGAACGCGTGGGCGTTACCTACTTGGGAGACGTGGATCGTGTCTTCGGCCAGCACGCCGAGCACGGCGTTGAGCTTGCCGACCCAGTCGTTCTGGCCTTCGGCGGCCAGGTCGGCCAGGGTCTGGTTGACGGCTGTCAGCGCGCTTTCAAAGCTTTCGCCAACGCTTTGGTTGAGGTTGGCGTAAAACTCGCGCTCGAAGGTATCGACCAGCACTTCGGCCACGTCGTACGTGTCGGCCGTAAAGCTCAGGTCGGCTACCGCAAAGAGCCGCCCGTACTGGCGCTCCAAGAAATTCTCGGACTGCTCGCCGTACAGCTTGACCACGCCGGCCTCCGTCTGGTTGGAAAGCCGCGCCACCTTGGTGGTGTGCTGGATGTTCCGCGGATTGCCGTGGAAGCTGAGGTCGTGTTCGGAGGCTGCCATAACGGAGTCAAGTATAGCTGCCACGCGGGCTGGAGGATAGTCGGACGGCGCGTGTACGTTGGCTGCTTTAGCGGTACTATGAGGGCGTATGGCACGCATCCAAAAAAGGCCCACCGCCCGTTCCACCAGCCGGGTGCGCCGCCCGGCAAACACCCTCGACCCCCGCCGCTTCACCAAGCGCGACTGGCTGATCATAGCCGCCCTGACCGCGGTGGCCGCCCTGACGCGTTTCCTGTTTTTGAACTGGCCGCCGGACATCGTCTTTGACGAGACCTACTTCGCCAACTTCGCGCACAATTACCTCACTGGCACCAAGTTCTTCGATGCCGAGCCGCCGCTGGCAAAGTTCATCATCGCCGGCGGTGAATCGCTGTTCGGGTTCAACAGTTTCGGCTGGCGGTTTATGCCGGCGCTGTTCGGCACGGCCGTGATCCCGCTGATGTACCTGCTCGTGAAGCGGCTGTTCGGCGGCGTGGTGATGCCTACGTTGGCCGCGGCCTTGGCGCTGTTCGACGGCCTGCTGTTGGTGGAATCCCGCGTCGCCGTAATCGACATCTTCGTCGTCTTCTTCAACCTGCTGACGTACGCGCTGTTCCTGCTTAGCCTGCAGGCCTCCACCCGCCGCCGCTCAGCGGGGTTCCTGGCCGCCACCGGCGTCAGCCTGGGGCTGGGGTTGTCGGTGAAGTGGATCACCCTGGCGTTCGTCGGGCCGGCGCTGGTGCTGCTGGCGCTGCTCTACGCGCGTCGTACACGCCTCGTCAAAAAGCTCTTCCAGCTTCCCGCCCGGAGTTCGGGTAACGCGCTGCTCGCGGCCCTCGGCGCCCACGCCCGTAACCTCCACACCCCGGCCGTGTACCTGATCCTGCTCGGTTTGCTGCCGGTCTCCCTCTACGTGCTGCTCTTCATGGTCCACGTGCCGTTCGATTCGACCGGCCAGGGGATTATCGGCATCCACCAGCAGATCTTCAACTACCACCACAACCTCACCGCCACCCATCCGTACGGTTCCGCCTGGTACACCTGGCCGTTGGCGATCCGGCCGGTGGCGTACTACTTCCAGTCCGGCGGCTCGGGCGGGGGAGGCGCCTGGCAGACGATCATCGCCTTGGGCAACCCGCTGATCTGGTGGAGCGGGGCCGCGGCCGCGGTCTTTGCGGCGTACCGTTTGGTCAAAACACGCAACCTCATGCTCGGGTTCGCGTTGCTCGCGCTGGTGGCCCACTTCGGCCCGTGGGCGCTGATCGACCGGGTGCTGTTCATCTACCACTACATGGGCGGCTTGCCGTTCACGATCATCCTGCTGGCCTACGTCCTGAACCTCAGTTGGCAGTGGCGGCCTAAGGACAACTCGGCGCAGGTATTCGGCTGGGCGATTTTGGCCGGAGCCGGGGCGCTCCTGGGCGGATTGCTCGGGCGCTCGGTGTACGCTTCCTCGGGCGATGCCCTGGCGTACGGAGCCGGCGCGCTGCTGGTAGTGCTCCCGCTGGTCTACTTTGCCGTGGCCAACGTCAAGGGACTGCGCTGGGGCCAAAAGCAGGTAATCGTGTTCATGGGTATCATTGCCCTGGCCTTCGTCTACTTCTTGCCGATCTGGACCGGCATCGGCTTAAGCCCCGATGACTACTACCGCCACATCTGGCTGAAAACGTGGATTTGAGCGGATCCCAATTAGTTGACTAGTACTAATTTTGTACTATTTGATATTTGACTTTCATAAGCATTTGCCGCGATGGACTTTGCGCTGACCCAGCTCAATCCCGGCGTGCGGCTGCTCGGCGTGCTGGTGGCCACGCTGGGTTTGAGCTACGCCGCCAACTACTGGCTGAGCCGGATTTTCAGGGGCAAGACCTACCGCTACCTGATCGCCCCCGGCGTAATCGTCCACGAGTATTCGCACGCGATCGGCTGCGTCCTGACCGGCGCCCGGATCCGGGAAATCCGGGTGTTCGAGCGAACCGGCGGACGGGTCGTCCACGAAGAGTCCCGGCTGCCGTTCGGCGAGGGGTTGATCAGCATGGCCCCGATTTTCGGCGCGGCGCTAGCGGCCTACCTCTTGGCGCGCTTGCTCGTCCCGGGGTTCGTAGGGTTAGCCGACGTGGAGTTCTCGTCGTGGCGGTTCCTGCTGTTTACCTACCTGGCCGCCTCGATTACGGCGGCGATGGCGCCGAGCGGCCAGGACCTTAAAGTGGGCTTGGCCGGCTTCAGCTTCGGCTGCCTGGTGCTGGGGGTAGGGGCGTCGATCGAGCCGGTCAACGCGTACTTCTCGGCGCTGTTCGGCGGGGCGTTCGACCGGTTGTTTGCGGTGGTGCTGTTCGGGCTGATCTTGCTAGCGGTGCTGACGGCTGCGGCGGGGCTGGCCTACCTCGTGTTGCACCGGACTACGCGACGGGGCACCACGTACCACTCGGCTAAATGATGCCGACGACGTAGAATAAGGCCATGCGTTCTACCTTGTTATCGGCCCATGGCCTGATCCACGGGTTTTCTCAAACCGCCGACGGGAATATCGACTTCCGCTACGGTCCGGCTCCCGAAGTTACCGCCAACCACGCGGCGTTCTTGAGGAGCTTGGAAATCGATCCCGCCGAGGGCGTGATGATGCGCGTGGAAGGCAAAGACAGCATCGCCGTGGTGGATGCTGACGCGAAAGGCCGCGGGATGCGTTCACTCGATGACGCCGTGGTGGCGGACGGCCTGGTCACAAGCGCACGGCGCGTCTGCTTGTTGCTGGCCGTCGCCGACTGCCTGCCGATTATCTTGTTCGATCCCGCCGGCCGGCTGGCGTTGGTGCACGCCGGGTGGAAGGGGACGGACCTCAGGATCGTCCAAAAAGCCGTCCGCCTGCTAAAGGAGCGGTTCGGGGTGCGGCCGGACGGGCTGGTCGCGCACATCGGCCCGGGGATCGGGGCGGCTTCATACCGGTTCCGCGACCCGATCCAGCGGCAGCTTCCCGATTGGGCGCCGTACCTCGAGGATTTAGCGAGCGGTGAAACGGCGATAGACCTGGCCGGGTTCAACCGGCAGCAGCTGGTCGAGGCTGGCGTGCCGGCCGGCAACATCGAAACCAGCGACGTCGATACGGCCAGCGACCCCAACTACTTTTCGCACTACCGTGTCGAGCGGAGCGGGGAAACGGAGGGACGCTTCATGGCCGCCGTGATGCTGCCGTAACATGATGGCGCCATATGCCGTATAAATCGTCCGCAGGCACCATCTTCAAACGCGTATCAGCAACCCATCCCGGCCGTTATACTGGGTAGGTGAGCCCTCCGCCCAGACTGAACGCTGAACAACGCCGCGCCGTCGAACACGGCGAGGGGCCGTTGCTGATCATCGCCGGGGCCGGCACCGGCAAGACCACCGTAATTACCGAGCGGATCATCCACTTGATCAAGCAGCGCCAGGTTCCCGGCCAGCAGATCGTGGCGCTGACCTTCACCGAGAAAGCCACCGGCGAAATGGAGAACCGGCTGTACGACCGGCTGAGCTTTGCCGAAGCCAGCATGCGGGTGGGAACCTTCCACGCGTTCGGCCGGACGCTGCTCGAGCACTACGCCCACCACTTAGGCCGTAATCCCTCCGCCCGGCTGGTCAAGCGGACCGAGCAAGTGGTGCTGCTGACGGAGCATTTGAATCAGCTTCCGCTGGCGCTGCTAAAGCCACGCTCTGACCCGACCGGCCAGCTCAACGGCATCCTGAACGTGATTTCCCGCCTGAAAAACGAAGACGTTAGCCCGGAGCGTTTCCAAAGTTGGGTGGCGGCAGAACAGGCGGCCCTGGAAAAATCCCCGCCCCAAGACCCAACCGAGCACCAGGCCCGTACCGCCGAACTGGCCAAGCACGCCGAAGTGGCCGGCTGTTACGCGGCCTACGAGGAACTCAAGCTGCAGCACGACCTGCTGGACTACGACGACCAACTGGGCTTGCCGCTCAAGCTGCTGCGCGAGCATCCCGACGTGCTGGCCGCCGTTCGCAAAGACTACACCCACGTGCTGGTCGACGAATTCCAAGACACCAACGTGATCCAGGCGGAGTTGGCCTACCTGGTAGCCGGCGACGGCGGTAACCTGACCGTGGTCGGCGACGACGACCAGTCGATTTACGCCTTCCGGGCGGCGTCGCTCTCCAACGTGCTCGGCTTCGAGAAGCGCCACCCGCAGGCCGAGCGGGTAGTGCTCAAGCGCAACTACCGCTCTTCCCAGCCGATCCTCGATGCCGCCTACCGGCTGATCAAACACAACGACCCGCACCGGCTGGAAGCGATCGACCAATTTGACAAGCACCTGGTGGCCAACCAGCCCGAGGGGCCGCCGATTACGTACTGGCAGAATGCCACGGTCGAGGACGAGACGGAACGGGTGGCCGCACTGCTGAAGGCCACCAAAGCGGAAGGGGTACCCTACTCCGAAATGGCAGTGCTGGTGCCAACGCACCGCGACGGCGAGCTGTTCCGCCAGACCCTGGCGCTGGCGGAAGTCCCGGCCACGGTCGAACGGCGGGAATTCCTGTACCACCAGCCCGAGATCAAGCTGGCGGTGGCCGCCTTGCGCGTGCTCGACAACCCGCTCCATTCGAGCAGCCTGAGGGTGGTGCTGACCAGCCCGCTGTACGGCTTGCCGGCCGAGGATTACGACAAGCTCGACCGCAGCGAGTCCCGCACTACCCTAAGCGCCTGGGAACACCTCTCCGACCCGGCCGCGCTGGCCGCCGCCGGCGTGTCCGGACCGGGCCAGGCCATTGCCGCGGCCGCGTCCGCCGACGTGGCCGCGTTCCGCCAGCGCGGGGGGACGCTGTCGGTGGGGCAACTGCTGCACGCCTACTTGGTAGAGCACCGCGGGTACTTGAGCACCCTGGAGACCGAACCGCTGGGCAATACCGCCCAGATCAACAACCTTTCGACGTTCTTTACTTCGCTGAAGCGCTTTGGCGACGTCGCCGCGGAAAACGGCGTGGCCGCCTGGTTGCGTTTCTTCGACCACATCGCCGAACTGAAGGACGAGGCCGCCGTGGAAGAAGACTTCACCGGGGAGGTAGAGGCCGTGTCCATCCTCACCATGCACGCCTCCAAAGGCTTGGAGTTCGAGCTGGTGGTGCTGCCGGTGCTGATCGCCGACCGGATCCCGGGCCGCCGTCAGGCAGGCTTGGAGCCGCCGCCCGAACTGCTCCACGACCCGGCCGACCGCGACGCCCATATCCGCGAGCAGCGCCGCCTGGCCTACGTGGCGATGACGCGCGCCAAACGCCAGCTGGTCCTGAGTTTCCCTAACTCCGTCGGCGGCAAGCGGGACCGGCTGAGGCCGTCGCCGTTCATCGCCGAAGCGCTCGGCGAGCAGGAACCGCTGGCGCAGCAGTCGGCGGGGGAGGCGGCCGCCCACCGCATCGCCCGGCTGAAGGCTCCGGCCGCTTCCCCGGTCCGTTACCGCGCGCCGGACCCGCTGGTGCTCAACCACTCCAGTCTGAGTGCGTTCAGGGAGTGCCCGTGGCGCTATTACTGGGATTACCACGTCGGCGTGTACTTGCCGCCGGCGTCGCAACTGCTCTACGGCGATGCTGTGCACAACGTGCTGCGCGACATCAACCGCGCCGCGATGGACGGACAGCCGCTGGATGCCGCGGCCGTCCAAGCCCGTCTCAAGCAGTACTGGCGCGGCGAGGGCTACGTTTCCGCGGCGGAGCGCGACGCGGCCTACAAAGATGCCCTGCGCACCGTCCTGAGCTTTTTGGAGAAGTCGGCCGGTGAGCCGCCCGCCCGGGCGATCGAGGAACCCTTCAAATTCAAGCTGGCGAACTGCTTCGTCAGCGGCCGCTACGACCGGGTCGACGAGCAAGGTGGCATGGTCAGGATTACCGACTACAAGACGACCGATGCCGCCACCCAGGCCGAGGCCGACAAAAAGCTCAAGAACAATCCCCGCAACAGGCAACAGCTGTTGCTCTACGCGCTGGCGCATCGCCACACCACCGGGAAGCTGCCGGACGAAGTCGCCCTGTGTTTTCCGGAGCACTACCTGTTTGCCAGCCTGACGCCGCCCGAAAAACCCTTGGCCACGCTGGAAGAAGAAATCCAAGCGATCGCCCAACGGATTATCGACGGCGACATCCGCTCCAACCCGGCTCCCCACGAGTGCTCCCGGGCAGCCTGTAACCGCTGCCCGACCAATACGCTGCGTAACAAGGGGGACTTTAGGTGAGCGGCGCTACTGGCTGTTTGGACCGGCCTTGTAGCGACCCCGTTACCGGAGTAATGTAGACATATGACTACTACTATCTTAGTAATCGCGGCGATCGTGCTGGTGGTGATGGTGGGGGCGATGTTTTACGAGATGCGCAAGCGGCTTGCTCGCATCGAACAGCCCGCCGAAGACCCCAACCAGCAGGTGCTGCTGGAGTGGCTCAAGCAGATGAAGGACGACCAGCGCCACAATACGGAAATGCTGCAAAGCCAGGTCCATAAGACCAACCGCGAGCTCGGCGAGCGGCTGGATAACGCCGCCAAAGCGGTGCAATCGGTCAACACCGAAGTCGGCAAGATGCAGGAAATCGGCCAGTCGATGAAGGATCTCCAGTCGGTGATGCGCTCGCCCAAGCTGCGCGGCAACCTCGGCGAACAGGTGATGAAGGACCTGCTCGAGCAAATCCTGCCCAAAGCCGGGTTCCACTTGCAGTACAAGTTCAAGAGCGGCGAGGCGGTCGACGCCGTCGTAAAGACCAAGAACGGCCTGATCCCGCTGGATTCCAAGTTCCCGCTGGAGAACTATCTGGCCGCCCAAAAGGCTGACCAGGAGTCGGATCAGGCCGCCAAGGCCACCTACCAAAAGCTGTTCCAGCGCGACATCAAGGCCCACATCGACAAGATTTCCAAGAAATACATCTTGCCGGCCGAAGATACCGTCGACTTCGCGATCATGTACGTGCCCGGCGAGTCGGTCTACTACGAGATCATCACCACTACCGGTTTGGCTAACTACGGCGAAGACAAGAAAGTCTACCTGGTTTCGCCGAACACCTTCCACTACTTCTTGAAGACCGTGATGGTGGCACTGGAAGGCGAGAAAATCGAAGAGCGCGCCAAGCAGGTGATGACGGCGCTGCGCTCGATCCGTACCGACTCGAGCAAGCTGGGGACGGACCTGGGCGTGCTCAACCGCCACGTCACCAACGCCAAGAACACGATGGAGTCAGTCAACACGAGCTACGCCCGGCTGGGCCAAAAGATCGACGTGACCGGACAGCTCCAGGAAGATACCGTCGGGAAGGCGGAACGGTTGGAAGAAACGGCCACCCCGGGGGCGGAAGACGTTGGCGTGGATTCCACGGATTCTCCCCGGGCCGACGAACTGTTCAAGTCGGCGACCGCTGAGAAGCCTGTCCAAGCGACCGGAAAGGGCCTCTTCGACGATAAAAAGTAGCTTTATCGCGCTTGCGCCAGCTCACCGGGCGCGATAGCATGGAGACAGATGGTTTTACCCTATCTGCCAAACAAAATTATTGCCGGAGGAATCGTTTCCTCCGCCTCGAGCCGCCGCCACTAGGGCGGTTTTTTGAAACCAACACGAACCTTCACACACGTTTTGTCCACCCACGATACGGAGGGAACCGGGACCGGCCCAGTATCCACGCCAATCGACGAGAGGACCACTCCACGTGGCAGTTGTAACGATGTGTCCAGCCAGACGCGAGGAAGAGGAGAAAGCCCGCCTGGCGAGAAAAAAGGCTCGTGACACACAGCGCCCTAAGCGCTTTCCGACTCGGCGCCTAGGACGCCGACAGCCAAGAGCTCAGCCCGCCCACTAGCAAAGGAGGAACAGTCTGATGCCGCACCCAGTCATCAAGGTTGTATCCATTCGGAGCTAGAAGGAGGTGGTCCCTATCTACCCCACCGTCCGAGCGCCAGTTGGGGGGTCTGATCGCACCAGCGATAGATCAGACTGGCGTTTGCCGCATCGTCGGACACACTTCTTCCGCTGGCGCCCGTCACCCCAAAAGGTGCGACTCGCCAGCACTATCCAGCACCTAGTTCGGGATACTACTCCCTATCCCTGCAAACAACATTCCGGACTGACGATAAGCGGCACGACTGCGGGCTCACCCCCTCAGAACCGGCCGCCTTTTCGCTCCTACCCCGCCAGTTTCCACCTCGTTTCATCCTCACTTTCTAAGCCCCGCTACAAAGTTGGAAAATTGCTATTGACAACTCCTTCCCACAGTGCTAGTCTGACTTAATCCCGATTGAGCGCGGCCCTTGAGCCCGCCAGCTTCGGGATTTTTTAAGACCTCAGGCCTGTACAGCCGGGTCCCAGAACCTTTCCAACTCGCCCTACTGCCTCGCCGGATAGCGCGGCGCCCCGCCCCTCCCCGTGACTCATTGTGGAGCGAGAAGGTGCGCGGCGCCCTGCTATTCGCGCGGGTGCCGATCCCACCTACACGGTTAGCAGACGAACGTTATCCTGCACGCCCTTCTTCACGAAGAGCGGTCAGGACAACCAAACCAAAACAAACGCGTTGCCGGTCACCAAAATAGTGCACGGTAACACTTTTCACACGAAAACAGGCTGGACCAGAAGTACCATCTGACGGAACAGCCACCAAAAACCAAATCGTCAAAAAATGCGTTTCGTTTTGCGACCTTCCGGTGCCGATTCCGCTCGATCTCGTGAGCTTCAGGACAATAATTTACTAACGCTCCTTTGAAGACCTCTCATGAGGTCGAACGCACTCGGCGCCGGATCCTCAAGAAAGTAGGGCAGGGGACTCTCGGATCTGTGGAGAGTCCCCACCACCTTTGACGTTTGGTCCGTCATTCCGCACCGCAATCTAACGGTTGCGCGGAAGGGCTGCTAAATCGGAAAAAGGCGCAGGCAAGCACCACAAAATCTATAAGGGGGTGATCTTAGCCCGGCGCCTTTTTTATTTGTGTCACAATAAAGCCTATGCAGCCCATTTTGTTACAGCTCGGGCCCCTGACCCTCTACAGTTACGGCGTGTTCGTAGCGCTGGCCTTCTTGACCGGTGCCACCGTAGCCTACCGGCTGGCCAAGCGTGACAAGCTCCCGACCGGCAATGTGCTCGACTATTTTTTGTATGCCGCCCTGGCCGGGTTGCTCGGCGCCCGGTTGTGGCACGTACTCTGGAAACCGTCGCAAATCGACTCGGTCTTCGAGCTGTTTTTGCTCTCCGGCGCCGGCTTGTCGCTGCTCGGTGGCTTGTTGCTGGCCGGTCTGGTTTTGCTTTTATTGCTCCGCCGCCAGCGGCAACCGGTGGGGCGTTGGTTCGACGTCTTCGTAATCTCCACGTTCTCGGGGCTGGCGGTGGGCAAGGTAGGGAGCTTTTTGAACGGCGACAGCTTTGGGCGGAGCAGCGACCTGCCCTGGGCCGTCCAGTTCGGAAATCCCCAGGCTCCGGCGTACATCATGGGCGTGGCCGTGCACCCGCTGCAGCTGTATGCCGCCGTGTCCTACGGGCTGATCGCGTTGTTACTGTGGCGCTTGTGGCGCCGCCAGCCTGCTAGCGGTGCATCGGTCGGCGCGGCGCGGCCTTCGGCCGCTACGGCAGCGGACGCTCGTCGCACCGAAACTGCCGGGCGCCCTGCCCTGCAACCGGGGGCGGTCGCCTGGCTGGGCGCGTTCTTGCTCGGAGCCGCTTCCTTTGTCCTGGAATTTTTCCACGCGCCGATCGATTCGTTGTACATCTCTAGTAACCTAAACGTAGTCAGCAGCTCGGCGGGGCTGCTCGCGGTATCTGCCGGCGCCGTTTTGCTGCTTCGCTACCGCCGTCCGCTCGCCGCTCATTTGCCGGGACGACGATGAACACACTGGCAAACCGTACGGGCGAGGCGGGATGGTTGGTGGCCGCGGCCTTGGCAGTTGGTGACCAGCTGACGAAGCTCCTGATTAGCGGGCTCGACCAGCCGATTGGTTTTGCCGGTTTTTCCCTGGGTCGGGTGGTCAACCAGGCCGGGCTGTTCGGGTTAGACGTCAGTAACCGCTCGTTGGTCGTCGCCGGAGTCATCGTCTGCACAGGCCTGACGGCGCTGCTGCTGACGAGCACGCGGCATCCCGCCGTCCAGACCGGACTGTGGTTGATACTGTTCGGAGCTGCCAGTAATTTGGTTGACCGCGTCACAAGCGGCGGGGTTATCGACATCGTCGGCATCGAAGGCGTCAGCCGATTCAACCTGGCAGACGTGATGATCGTGCTGGGAGCGCTGGCATTACTGCTAGGACTACTGCGGCCGTCGCCGTCCAGCGGAAACGGCATGACCGAGCGATGAGGACTACTGAGGAGCTTACCGTCCGCTATGAGGACGCCCAATTAGCCGTGATTAGTAAACCGGCCGGACTGGTGGTGCATCCCGGCGCCGGCACAGCCGGCCTGACGCTGCTAGATGCCCTGGCTGGGCGCTGGCCGGAGTTGGGCGGCCTGGACGGCGAGCGGGCCGGTCTATTGCACCGCTTAGACAAAGACACCTCGGGACTGCTGCTGGTTGCCAAGACCGAAGCCGCCAAGGCCAACTTGAGCGCGCAGTTCGCTACCCGGGCCGTCAGCAAACGCTACCAGGCGGTGGTACACGGCCGCCCGGCGCACGCCACGGGCGCGATTGACGCCCCGATTACCCGCCACCACGCCGACCGGAAGCGGATGGCGGTGCGCCCGGATGGCAAGTCCGCCCAAACCCACTACGAAGTGGTCAGCTCGGCCGGCGGTTTTTCCTTGCTGGACGTCCGGATTACCACCGGCCGGACGCACCAGATCCGGGTCCACCTGGCCGCTCTCGGCCACCCGATCGTCGGCGACCAGAAGTACGGACGCCAGACGCCGCCCGACCAGGAGCTCGACCGGCAGTGGCTGCACGCGCTGGAGCTGGGGTTTACGCACCCGAGTAGCGGGGAGCCGATTACCGTGACCGACGAACTGCCGCCCGAGCTGCTGGAATTCCTGGAATCCAGAGGCCTCGATGAAGGCTGAAACGATCGTGATTACCGGTTTTCCCGGTACCGGCTCGAGCACCGTCGCGCGGATGCTGGCCGAGGAGTTCGGCTTTGAGTACGTCTATGCCGGCGGGATCATGCGGGCAATGGCCAAGGAGCGCGGCCAGTCGATCGATGATTTTCATACGGAAGTACTCCAGAATCCGGAGATCGACCGCCAGCTCGATGCCGAGCTGACGAGCCGGGCGGCCGTTGGGCAGGCGGTGATCGAAAGCCGGACCTTGCCGTGGTTGCTGGGGCCGGACGTGACGGCCTACAAGGTGTGGTTGCGCTGTACGCGCGCCGAACAGGTCAGGCGGATGAGCCTGCGCGGGCGGGCGGGCGTGGCCGAGTCAAAACGCCTCGGAGAACGCGAAGCCGTGGAGCGCGACCGCTACAAGGTTTTGTACGGATTCGACATGCAAGACCTCGGTGTGTTCGACCAGGTCATCGACACCACCGCGATCTCCGCCCGCCAGGTGGCGGAGCTGATCACCGCGGAACTGAGCGGTTAGGCGACGGTCGTTTGCTCGAAGTGCTCGATACAATAGAGCGGACGCGCTGGCGTGCCGTCGGCGGCCGCAGCCGGCGCGAATGGCACCTCGAAAGCGGTCTCACAGGCCGCGCAGGTGACGCTGTGGCGGACCTTATTCTCTTTCTTGGAGCGCTCGGCGGCCCGGCAGGCCGCGCACTTCTTGGGTTCGTTGGTCAGGCCCTTATCCAAAAACGACTGGGCTTCTTTGGCCGAAAACAGGAACGCCTTACCGCACTTGGCGCATTCGAGTTGCTTGTCTTTGGCTTCGATCATCGTGGTATAGAGGCTTACGTAGGAGAGAATTCTAGCAGCTCTTAGCCTAAAAAGCAAGGCGCATGAGGCCCAAAGGCGTACAATGGCTATAATGCCGAACCAGCTGCCGACCACCACAACCACACCGACGATCATTGGCCACGCGGCCGTCGTCAGCCGCTTAGCCGCCGCGGTTCCCGCTCCCCACCACGCGTACTTGTTTACCGGACCGCCGCACGTAGGCAAGCGGACGCTGGCGACGGCGTTCGCGGCTGCGCTGTTGTGCGAACGCCCGGAACCAGGCCTAAGCGCCTGCGGACGGTGCGCCCAGTGCCTGCTGCGCCTGGCCGGCAACCATCCCGACTTACTCGAACTGCCGCGCGAGGGAAAGCTCAGTATCGACCAGATCCGCGGGCTGAAGCGGGTGCTCAGTTTAGGTCGCCACTCCGCAGAGGTGCGCGTCGGCGTGATTCCCGAGGCGGAGCGGCTGGCCGGCCCGGCCCAGAACGCCCTGCTGAAGGTACTCGAAGAGCCGCCGCCACAGACCGTCTTGCTCCTGAGCGCAACTACGCCGGAGGCGCTGCTGCCGACCACCGTGTCGCGCTGCCAGCAGGTCCGCTTGGGGATCCCGGCCGCCAGCGAGCTACGCCAGCGGCTGACGGATTGGCAGGAAGGTGGCGCCGGGCAACCTTCCGTAGCCAGCCTGGAATCGGCAATCAGCGCCTCGGCCGGCCGGCCCGGTTTAGCGATCCGGCTGCTGCAGGATCCGGAGCGCTTGGCCGAGCGACACGCATGGGCCGAGCAGCTCGTGGAACTGGCAGCGGCGCCCGTGACAACCCGGCTCAGCGCAGCCAAGCAGCTGGCTGACGACCCGAACCTCCCCGAGGTGCTGGAGTGGTGGTTGCAGCTCCACCGCGAGGCGTTAGTGGCGGAACATGCCAGTCCGGCTGGCGACGACGCCCATGGCAAGGGTGAACAGGATCAGGCCGCGCAAGGTGGAGCGAGTCCGCCCGTCGTCGCCCTCGCCCGCCAGTACACCGTGGCCCAACTGACGGCTAACATGCGGGCGCTGGTTGCCGCCCGCCGGCGGCTCGGTTACAATCCGAATGTTCTGTTGCTTGTTGAAAGTACTCTCCTAAGCCTTGGTGAAACGTGATTGAATTTATTTTATTAGTGGCCGTGATCGGCGGAATCGTCGCCTTGTCGCGCCGCTGGCCGGAAATCGAGGCCAAGCTGTTCGGCGGTCACGCCCCGGTCAGTAAACCGTATGCCGCCGAGCATCCTGAGCTGGCGTCGGACGACTCGGCTGCAGCGGCAGCATCGGAGCCCGTGCCGGAGCGGACGGCAGGGGGGTTTATGGAAAAACGGCCCCTGAGGAGTGAGCCGAACATCGATCCGGCCGTAATGAGCCGCGAAGCCGCGGCGCAGAGTGCGCCCAGCGAAACTGCCACTGCTAGTACGGCCGAATCAGAGGAGGCGGAGACGGAACCTGACGAACCATCAGCCCTCAGCGACCCCGATCCCGTTCCTCCTGCGCCTGAACCTGAGCCCGCTCCGGATCCTGCCGCCTCAGCATCGGCGGACACTACTCCGGAACCCTCCCCTGGCGTTTTTGAGGAGCCCGTGGCCACGACCACAGCGGCGGAACCAGTTGAGTCGCCGCCTAGCGAGCCTGACACACCGACTGAAGCAAATCCAGAAATAGAAGCAACGGGAGGGACGGAACAGGAAAAACCCGAACCCGACCCAGCGCGGGCCACACCGCCGCCCGCCGCGTCTCCCGAGGTGGCTCCTAAGCCGTCTACGCCAGGCGAGCTAGTGACCGGCCAGCCTGCGCGGCCGTCGCAGCCGGCCTACTACGATGCCACGGCCGGTGGCACTGAGAGCATCGCCGACCTGGCGGCCGAGGCCGACGAAGCCTACCGCGAGCGCGATTACCAACGCGCCGAAGAGGCCTGCCTGAAGCTTTTGGTCAAGGAGCCCAAGAACCACAAATACATGACCCGGATCGGCCAGGTCTACCAGGAGATGGGAAATTTGGAGGATGCCAAGGAGGCGTTCGAGGCGGCCAAGGTGCTCGACCCGAAAAATTTCTTCGTGCTCAACCGCTTAAGCGAAGTCGAGCGGCTGCTCAACGACAAGGGCGGGAAGTCGAAGACATCGTAAAGCAAATACGTGCTTTAGCCAGTCCTACCTTGCTGAAAAAAACTACTAGTAATTCCTGGAGGCGCTTTAACGCCTATTTTTCAACCGAGTTTTCAAAAAATCGATATATTGCGCATTACGATGCGGAACAAATTGAAAAGCAATACACTAAACTTGCCCCGGAATCTTTTTTTCATAAAGTATTTCTACTCGTCCACCCGCTTAAAAGCGAACCGTTTCGGAAGGCTACCCGCCTAGTTCGCAATATTGAAACCGCCAGACACCATCACAACCAGGCTTTCTTAAAGGCTGAACTTAAGAAAACCCAATCCTTCTTTAACGATGTGGATGGCCATTCTTTAGATCAGCAGCAACGCAGGGCGATACTTACCAACGAGGATAATTCTTTAATCGTAGCGGGAGCGGGGAGCGGTAAGACAACCACAATAATTGGGAAAATAGATTATGTCACAAAAAAACTATGCGTGCCGCCTGACAAAATTCTCGTAATCTCTTTTACGAAAAAGTCCGCCATTGATCTTGCTGCCCGTCTAAAGAAAGACCAAGTTGAACCGCAAACATTCCATGGGTTTGGATACCATGTGCTTAAGCAAGCTGAGTCTGGCAAAAAGCCAGACATTTATGATGGTAAAAAAAATACCTCGTTGCTGGAAGGTTTCCTTGAGGAGGAAACTGCAAATCAATCTTATCTTGCAGATTTAGCGTCGTGGTTCTTGAACTACCAAAGGATTCCCGTTTCCCAATTTGAATTTTCGACACTTGGTGAATATGAACAATATCTCAAAGACCAAGGGTATCAAGCCTACACTCGTGTGCGAGTACCCTACCAAGGCAGCACTACTTACAAGAGAGAAACTGTACGGAGTATCGAGGAATGCATCATCGCAAACTTCTTGCTTTTTAACCGGGTGGATTACGCGTATGAAGAGAGCTACCCGCTCTATTCCGGAACGAGTAAGTACGAGCCTGATTTTACAATTACACACAACGGAAAAACTATTTATCTTGAGCATTTCGGAATCGACCGCAAAGGCAATGTACCCTCATTCTTTGCCCGCCAAGGCGAAACGGTCAAAGAGGCTTCCCAGCGATATAACACGGGGATTCAATGGAAAAAATCTTTACATAAGGAAAAAAAGACCACTCTAATCGAAACATATTCATATGACTTTACTGAAGGCAGCTTGATTGAAAGGTTGGAGAGCAAGCTAAAGAAGGAGGGCATTGTACTCGATCCAATGACTCCAGAGGAAACCTGGGAGGTTATAAGAAAGTCAGAGGAAGATGACGTTAGCATCTTTATAAAGCTTGTCGAAAGTTTTTTAGCACTCCTTAAATCAAATGGATACACCCTGCAGGAAATACGCAGTAAAAGTCGGTCCCAAAAATTACTTTTCTCAAGAGACAGGACGGCGCATTTCTTACGATTATTCAAACCTCTCCAGAGGCGGTACGAAACGTATCTACAAGATGAAGGAAAGATTGACTTCGCCGATATGATCAACCGGGCTACTCAACTTCTCAACACCGGGTCTGTTAGGAGGCAGTACAAGTACGTCATCATTGACGAGTTTCAGGACCTTTCCATCGGTCGCTATCAGCTCCTTCGAGCACTCAAAGATCAAAACCCATCAGTAAAATTTTTTTGTGTGGGAGACGATTGGCAGTCAATCTACCGCTTTACCGGAAGCGACTCGGGATTATTCCAGCGATTTGAGAAATATTTTGGCTATACAGCAACAGCCAAAATAGAAACTACATACCGGTTCAATGAACCGATGATTGGAGTTAGCGGTGGGTTTGTCATGAAGAACCCAACCCAAACCAAAAAGAACCTCAGGGCGCCGGTAAGCGCCTTTCCAGCCACGTACGATGTGGTTAAAGCCAGAAACGATGATGATACTGAGGCGTTACGAAAAATATTTTCCGGAATGGCTACGGCTGGATTCTCCTCTTCAAAGAAGATAATGCTAATCGGACGGTACAATAACGATTTCAACCGGATACGGAATATGGGCTCAGAGATGAGGGTATATAAGGATTCAAAAAAGCTTAGGTATGAAATTAAACAAGGTAAGCATCAAGGAAAGTCCTACGTAGCATCATTCGTTACTGCCCACGGAGCCAAAGGGTTAGAAGCAGACGTGGTAATAGTATTGAATTGCAATGTCGGTAGTTTTCCTTCTGAACGGGCCGATGACCCAATGCTGAACCTTTTACTGAGCAAAGCAGACACGTATGGGCATGGCGAGGAGCGGCGGTTATTCTATGTGGCAATGACCCGAGCTAAGCAAAAGACTTACTTCGTTACAAGCCCAAGTAAACCGTCACAATTTGTAGAAGAGATGAGGTCTGATGACAAAACTAATAGCACGCGTATGTGCCCCAAGTGTGTGACGGGTGACTTAACCGAACGACGAAATCGTAGAGATAACAGTCAGTTTCTTGGGTGTACTAATTATCCCGACTGCACCTATATTGCGCAATCCTCAAATTGAGATTTCACGGTAATGAGTAAGCCAAATGGTGCTGGGAGGAGGATTCGAACCTCCGAAGACATAAGTCGCGAGATTTACAGTCTCGTGCGTTTGGCCGCTTCGCTATCCCAGCAGAGGGCGGTGCTGTCTGGTATTTTACCAGAATAGGATTATGCACCGTTAGGATCGTGGCGGGCAACCGGTGCCGTCGTTTTTATAAGCTCCAAGGCGAATGCCGTCGGCATGTCCGGATGGTGGAAGATGTGAGCGGTCTGCCTGCCGGTGTCAGCCGTTCTACCTAATACCACAAACGCGAGCGGTGTTTCAGCAGATTCGAGCTTAGAAGCCACGGCCTCCAGAAGTTCCGGCGCCCGTGCGGGTTGGCTCCCCCAAAACAATTCGAGCTTCCCTTGGCTTTGGTGTGCCCGCTCTGGCGTGACCAGCTGGGCAACCTGGCGACGGGACTTCTCCCGCAACTGACCATCTCCGTTGTCGAGCGCAAATGCCCAGTATTCGGGCGACCCGTTAGCGCCGGGATAAATACAGGCGTACGTTTCTGGCTCCGCAGGAACGCCTCGCGGACCCCCTAGCCTATACCGGCTATAAAACCCACCTTGGCAAACCCGTTCAATCGCTTCCTGGTGGCGCTCAAGGTGGTAGGAATGTTGTTCGTGACGCTCGGCTGACATATGGAAAACTCCTCTTATGAAATAACGGCCAAACATAGCACTTTTTAGTGCTTCTGGCAATACTCCCTGAGCCGCCTGTCGGATTCGAACCGACGACATGCTGTTTACAAAACAGCTGCTCTGGCCAACTGAGCTAAGGCGGCGTGATTTCTTGATGTGCTCTGAGCCGAGACCGGGATTCGAACCCGGGACCTCGAACTTACCATGTTCGCGCTCTGCCAGCTGAGCTATCTCGGCACATACCAACGAGCAAATCTCGCAAGCGCTTATTATTGTAATGGACTGTGCATACGCCGTGCAGACTTTTCCGGCGATACGTGCCCAAAGAGCCAGAAGGCGTACTCCTGGTTTTGTAAAACTGATTCCGGTGCACTCTCAGTTGACTCGTCCAAAATCTCATCGCTATTTCCGGATTGAGGTCGGAAAAGATTTGAATTGCAAACCGGAAGTCTGGGCGTGCAACTCCGAATATCCTGATCAAAAAATCCATAAATGTTCGTGTCAGTGCAGGATCCGTATTCCCCATCCTTACTGCCATACTATTCAACTTTGTCCCTTCACCCCAGTAAATTCCGATTCCCAGACCGAACAGTACAGCTTCTTCGAGCGTCTGCGGTTCGGAGAATCGAAACGGATCCCCGTTCGGGTTGTTTTTTAGATACACCGCGTCACTGATTGAACGGCGCTTAATGCCGTAATTGTCCATCCAATAGACAACCTTGTGGACGGAGCAGCCTAGCTTAACGGCAATTTCTTGCATGGACAGCCGTTGTTGCTCGTAAAGTTCCAGGAGTAAATGTTGCTCTAGCATGGTATACATTAGTATACTATATACAAGCAACAATAGCAAGCGCGTCAGCTCAGTAATAGCCTAGACCACCGTACTTTCAAGATGCGGTATACTCGAACTATGGCCAAAGACATCAGACCGGTAATCGCGCTCGAGTGCACCGAGTGCCGCGAGCATAACTACCACACCACCAAGAACCGCCGCACCACCACTGACCGGTTGGAGCTGAAGAAGTTCTGCTCGCGCGAGCGCAAGCACACCCTCCACCGGGAAGCCAAGTAGCGTGCGCGAACTGTTGATTGCCGCCTGGCTGCTCGCCCTGGCGTTCTTCGTGTGGGAATTCGTGTTCGCCAACCGCGTGCCGAACATCGTGGGCAGTGCTTCGCCTCTAACGATCCGCCTGGTGGACGTCGCCTTTGCCGTGACGATCTTGAGCACGATTTACTACCTGATTAAGCACTGAGCATTTTGCCTGGCGCTTTGCCTGGCCGGAAGCCGTGCGGCGTTGGTCGTGCGGCTGGGCGGCCGTAGCCGGCTGGGTTAAAATACGGTCACACCTAGGGGTGTAGCTCAGTCCGGTTAGAGCACAGGTCTCCAAAACCTGGTGTCGGGGGTTCGAATCCCTCCACCCCTGCAAGTATCGCTAGTTCTCCGGCAACCCGAGTACCCACTATGTTTAATGACTACTTTGACCTTACGGATACATCAAGCGACGTTGATTCAATAAAAATTGTTACCAGCGGGGGTTTTAATTGTCGTTTAACTTCCGTCGATGAAACCAAAACATATAAAGGGTTTGTTTTGGCAAAGACGCCTCAGGGAAATGTGGCTACAATTTGTGATATCGATTTTCACTGGTCAGATACAGACGGCAAGTATCAACCTCGACCGGTATTTCGACGAGTTGATCGTGATCTGCAGGATAAGCTTGCAAAATCTAACGCAAAGCACATAAGGATTTCTTTTCACAGCGGTGCTGAGGGTTATCGTGAATTTTGGAAAATGATCAACTTTCTTCGACGTTACAAAGAAACAATAGATACAGGCGATTTCGAAGATAAGTTCCAGGTGGTTTCAAAAGAAGGAGTTGTTCGTTTTCTAAACGACAAGACAGATCCTGAGCAGCTGGGCAAGGATCTGGAGGGGCTAAACATAACTAGCTCCTCAGAATTAAATGCGATTACCACGCTCAGGCTATTAAAGGATGTAAAAGAGAAGTTAGACGAGTTTATTAGCTCCGACGCATCGGAAACCGATGTTCAAAATTGGATAGACGAAGATAATCATGTCCACCGGCAGCGCCGATGCTTAATATTTGGACTCGAATATTTGAATTTTTATCGTGAAGGATTCGCGTCTTCTAAAAAATTCGATATTTTGACGCGCATCGGCACTAAAAGCCCAGAACATGTCTTAATTGAACTTAAAGGACCGTCCGAAGACTTGTTCCGGGTTAGCGAGAGTTCAACCATCAACGAGAAAACATCGGAATTTCAGCTGAGTGACAGTTTAGCGAGATCCATTCCTCAGATCCTTGAGTACAAAAGCATTTTAGAGACAAAGCAAGCTGAAGACCCTGATCTACAAAGGATAGGTCTCACTGATAAGAAAATTACGATTGCGAAATGCATCGTCGTAATTGGTAAGAACCGGGAAGATGCTAGGTGGAAAAGGAATAAGACCAATTTTCAGCAATCTTTAAATTCAAGCCTGGAAGTTTGGACTTACTCTGAGTTACTCAATAAACTGGATTCGACTATCGAAAACTTGGAGTACAAAGATTCCTCAAACTGGGTTGAGGTCTAAACCCAAGTAGCCTGCCAATCCTTGACAAAACAACTTTGTTAAGGTATATTTAATGACTATGAATCTCGATGCTCCACAACCAGACCCGGCTGAATTTGAATCTCCAGCCGAACGAGAGGCTGCTTATGAACGGTATCGTACGGCAGTCAAGGAGGTGGCACGGAAGAAAGAGGGAACGCACTCAAATGTCTTAGGGGGAACCATTACTACGCTTCGGAGTAGTGATACAGGAAACCTAATAGGGGTTCTCGCCCTAGCTTCAAGAGGTGAATATCAGGTTAACAGAGAATTAGCGGAACCTGGCCGAATAACGCCAATGGAAATATTTCATTGCGAAGAATATGGAGAGGTTACAAAAAGACTTCAAGATCCGAGTAAGGAAGGCTTGCCCACATATTTATCGGGCACTGAAACCGACGAGGAAGCCTTATCCATTGCCCAAAGCAACCTTAAAATGATGTCAGAGGCAAACGCTAACCACGAATTATCAAAGCGTGTCGGCCACTTAGCGAGGGCGACTGTCGCTGAAATAGATAATCTCATAGAGGAAGTTGATAGTGCTATCCCTGAATAGATAGCTTTATTGAGGTTCGAACGTCCTCTACCAAGCCCTGCCAATATATGGCTCTCTCGCACTATCATCGAAACTACGGCAAGCGGCTCAGCTCCCAGCAGCGTGCAGATATTAAGGAGCGTGAGTTGCGTCAAGTTTTCTCAGCCGTAAATTACACGCCCCAATTAACATCGTTAAGAGTCGCTATCCTTGGCTGTGCCGATAAGTGCCACGTCGAGGCACATCAACAGATATTTGAGAAGCTGTTAGACCGCCCGGTCGAGCTGACAACATTTGATATAACCACCGAGCACTTGACTGGGGAAGATGGGGTGATTAAACACGACCTCACCAAGCCGATTCTAGGAGGACCCTATGACATAGCTTTTGGCCATGTTTTGCTGAAATTTATTGAAACGGGCAATCAATGGAATGTACTTCAGAACTCGTACGATGTATTGCGTAGCCCGGGCATAGCGATCCATGTGTTTGATGACGAAGATGTGAACGCCGATACGATCAAGCAACCCGATGGGCGTTACTCCGTACCTCTTGGTAAATGGGAACAGAAACTGACGGAGGCCGGTATTAAGCACAAGACCATCCGTTGGAGCAGTGCAATCTCTGACTTGCCGGGCATAAGAGGAGCAAATGGCGGCGCGCTGGTACTCTTGAGGTAGTGGTACAGCACCCAAGATATTTCCAGCCACCTAGTTCAATGTATACACTTCCTCGTTCTCTAGGAATAACTGTCCTTTTAAGCAGCTCAGCAAATCCCAACGCTCCTCGGATGAACCCTCTTGCAGTATGTAGCGGGCGAACTTTCGTAAGTCGATTTTCGGGAGCGTAGGCACCTCGTCTTTCTGAGCGAGAATGGCGCTGCAAAACCGTTGGAATCGCCGCATTTCGTCATCGAACTGCGCGGTTACCTTAACTCGGTCGAGTTCGAGGATACTCAACTGCTTGACATTCCTTACTAAAAGTGATTACAATGTAGTCATTATGGCACAATCAATCACCACCAAACTAGTCCAGGTCGGGAACTCGCGGGGAATCCGGATTCCCAAGGCGCTGCTTGAGCAATCCGGCGTTCGAGACCAGGCGGAGTTAGCCGTGCGCGGCTCCTCGATCGTGATCACGCCCAGCCAGCACGTCCGGGCGGGGTGGTCGGACGCGTTTGCCAAGATGCACGAGCTTGGCGATGATGCGCTGATCGATGCCCAGGCAGCCGCAAGCGATTGGAACAAGCGCGACTGGCGATGGTAGCCAGCCGGTTCGATGTCTATCTGGTCAACCTCGATCCAACCATTGGCAGCGAAATCAAGAAGACCCGTCCGGCAGTGGTAATCTCTCCGGACGAGCTGAACCATCATATCCGGACGGTGATTATCGCGCCGATGACGACCGCAACCCGTGCCTATCCCACCCGGGTGAACTGCACTTTCGCCGGTAAAAAGGGGCAGGTGGTCCTCGATCAAATCCGAACGGTTGATAAGGCCCGGCTGGTCAAGAAAGTAGGTACTGTCAGTACCCGGACCAAGCAACAGGTGCTGGTTTCATTAGGCGAACTGTTCGCTGCTTAGCTGGCAGTCAGGATCCTTGGACTCAACACCTGCTAAAGTAGTGGCTATGAAGCAAGTCGCGGCGATTACTCCGGCGGAGCTGTCCGAGATGGCTGAGAGAATGTACGGTAGCTTTGTGAAGGGCGTGGTTGACGTTAAACAGAAGCTACTGGTCGTTGATGCGGAGATGCACGTAGACGAAGAGCAGTATTTGCTCGAGCGAGGCTCCGCGCAAAAAGATTTGTGGGGGATCAACCTTCATCCTGCCAATTTCAGCAACGACGACTTTGTGGAGTTCGATTCGATGATCAATATCCGGCCCAGTCAGCGCAACCGCTCACGCGATGTTGAGGATCCGGACATGCGCAACACCATCCGGGGAATTGTCAGGGAGATCGTTACGCCATGAGCGCCTACCGGGTAGACCGTGTGCGGTGGCCGAAAATGGGTATCTTTGACCAAATGGGCAACCTGTATAGCGAAGTCGGCCGTTCGATCAAAGCCAAACAAGCCGGCGACGAAGCCGGCTTTGAAGCCGCATTGGCCCGGGCGCTTGATTTGTTCGACGCGACGACCGAGGCTTTGGTCGCCGAAAAATCCGTGCGGGTGCGGGAGGTGTTGCGGGCCAAAGACCAGTACCTCCAACTCTTTTACGGCGGTGAGGAATCCTTCTCCGATGCTCCGAAGCTCGAAAACTACTTCATGCAGTTCGCGGTGGCTGCCAGGCTGTCGAGGTAGCTGGAGTGGAGGATCCCGTAGTCCCGCCGCATTTTAGCTTGGCGGACGTCCGCTACGCAGCGTATCCGGAAATGTTCGGGCGAGCTTTGGCGCTGTTTCGTGAACAGAAAGTCAAGGAATTCTCTCGGGAGATTTACGGGTATTCTGCTCTCGTGCAAGGAGGCTCGGCTTACCGGGTCAGGGTGTCTGGCCGCCATATTGACGAAGCTGACTGCGATTGCTACATGGGACAAAACGAACAGCTCTGCAAGCATGTCTTCGCGCTGGCGCTCGAAGTGCTCAGGCGTGCGGGGGTGATTGATAACGAAGGGAATGCGGTCGGCGATGTTGGACCCCTCACCACAGAAGGGGCCAAAATGCGGATTACCGCCGGCATGCGGAAAATCAAAGCCTACGAGGGACCGTCCCGTACCTGGTTTCGTTACCAGATGCGGCTGTCAGTCGGTTGCGGGATGATCCTGGAGACGGCAAAACGGTTGAAGCCGACGGCCGAGAACGCGCGGTTATTATGGAAAACGGTATTACGTCTTTCGAAAAAACTGGCGACCGGCGGAGTGGACGATTCGGACGGCACGGTCGGCGATTGCTGCAGCGAAATCGTGGCCTTGTTGCGCGCGTGGGCCAAGAAGAGTGATGCCATTAGTGATTTGGTAGTCAAATTCGCCCATGATGAAACGGGTTTTGGTTTCGAAGAAGAATTAGTTGCCCCAGGCAAATCCAGACCCTGAAACGCTGTGGCATACCGCTCGGGTGCTTGATTCATGAACCGCCCCACCCTATGATTCCTAGTTATGAATTCCGGCAAAATAAGTAGTACAAACCCAGGTCAGTGCCATGCGTGATTATTTTGAGTTAGCGGAGTCTATGGAACCGATCGTGCGGGAAGCAGGTGAGAAGCTGGTCCCGTACTACGGAAACGTCGAAGAATTCAAAGCTAAGGCAGACGACACGTGGGTCACCGAGCTAGATGGGAGGATTGAGAAGTTCCTCGCAGAACAACTGACTGAGCTTGTGCCTGAAGCGGGCATACAAGGTGAGGAGTTTGGTAACAGCGGGAGCGAGGAGCGATTTTTCTTAGTTGATCCAATCGATGGAACCCATCATTTCATTTGCGGACTTCCCTTTTGCGCGGTGATGGTGGCATACGTGGAAGCTGGAGAGATCAGGACATCCTCTATCTATAACTTTGCAGAAGGGAACTATTACGCTGCTACGCAAGGACGGGGAGCTACCTGTAACGGTGAACCAATTGCTGTCAGTGAACGATCTTTAGCAAACGGGAGAGTAGTGTTAGAAACGAACGACAAGCATGATGGAAATTGGGAACTCAGGAAAGAGCTTTTCAGTAAAACACGGCAAATTCAACTGGAAGGTTCGGGTCACGAGCTGGCTTTAGTGGCTTCGGGGAAGATTGAAGGGAAAGTCGTCGTAGACGGATTCGGACAAGCCTACGATTTCGCACCAGGAGCCTTACTTGTAACAGAGGCAGGCGGTGTTGTAGCTAACGTTGGTAGTGACCACTACGACTACAGGAATCTTGAGCTTATTGCCGCGAACCCCATCGTCTACGAAGAGTTGACTGATCCGGACAACGGATTATTCTCCGTTATGCGACCAGGATGATATTTAACTAGTATATCCAGCTAAGAGGTTGTCAAGATGCACGCAGAACGCACGGAATCAGAACTCAGGGTCCTCCTTACGGAAGAAGAAGTATTTAGGTTGCAGAATGGAAAGCCAGCAGGGGAACGGTTCGGTCTGACCCAAACAGATGCCAAGATTTGGGTTCGTCCCCTGTCGGAAGTTGAAATCGATGATTCGGCAGAACGGTACGGCTTCCGCGACGAAGAGCTTGCCCAGCTTAGGAAGGCTACTGCAAAGGCCAATATGGCCTTGGATGGCGACCTACAAGTATTCGTGCCGGGAGCCATGCTGGTTGACACGCGCAACGACCGGGTCAAAGTGTCGCGCAACTCAATTGAAATTCCTGGAATCCCACCCGAAGACCGAGAATTACTCCTGCAGAATATTCCCGAGCGTGGAATCGTGGTCCATCTGGGCGGGTCGCTTAAGACCGTGGACGTTATGGAATTTTTCGAAACCTAAAACGGAATCCCATATTCTTCCGGCGTAGGCGCGAGGGCCAAGCGCTGGGGAGCCCCATTCTCCAGCATGTCGACGATCTGCTCCACCGGCAAGTCCTCAAGCGGCCCGCTAAAAAATTCATAGATGGTTTCGTCCCCGCCGAGAACCGCGTGGATCTTGGTCAAGGCCGGGTTGCTTTCCAGTGCCCGGCGCATCGCCATGTTGGCTTTCAGGTTAAAGCGTAATGGGGCGGCCGTCTGGCCGATGGTTTTTTCGTGTGCCTTACGGAACGCGACCAACTCCTTGGCCTTTTCGGGACCGATCCGACAGGCGGCTTGGCCAGCCGCGCTGCGCGTTAGCCGGCTCCACGCTTTGGCGGTAACCGGCCGCTTACCGATTGTCCTGACTGGTTTACCCTCGGTGTGGCGCTGCAATGCTTTCAGCAGGTGGCTGCTGGCGTAGCGCTGACGCTTGGAGCCGGAGGAACCGCCGGAGCCAGAGTGGCCAGAGGAACCGCTGTTTCCTGCGGCCCGTCCAGCGCCTCCCAGCGAGGCACGCAAAACCCGGCGGCTGTCAGGGTCCATGGCCTTCACTTTCTGGCCGTAGCCATCCACCTCCCCGCCGATGCCGCTCCGTACCGCCCACTCCACGTAACTGCCGGCGTACGAACTTTTGCCGTTGTAGTGGGGGTCGCGGATGTAGTAGTGCTCGAGTTGGAAACTTTGGTTTGCCAGCAGCGCTACCGTCCGCAGTTCTTCGAACGCCGTTTCCACGCCTTCGCCACCCAGCCCGCCGTAATCCCGGCTGCATTCGACGATCTGCTGGAGTATTCCGGGCGCGTCCGGAATACTCCAGCACATCACCGACCGTGAGCTGCATATTGGCGACTTGCGCCTCGATCCGCGGGAAGTAATCCCGGGCCGCTTCCGGCGCCTGCTCAGCCTGACTCGCTGGGCCATCCTCCGCGACCGTAAACTCTCCTTGATCAGGGCCGCCGCTTGAGAATATTTCCACCATCGTGGATTGGGTGGCGCGTTCCCGCCGCCGCTGGATCAGCCGGCCGCGTTCCAGGCGGCAGTACGCAGTGAGGAATTCGGCATGCGCGGCCACGACGGTCTGGATCACTTCTGGGAGGTCGCGGAGTTCCTCGGCGCGGTCGAGGAAGTAGTCGGGGAGCACCGGTACCTCGGCGGACTCCGCGGTACCGGTAGTATTTGGGGCGAGCGGTAGTCACGCCGCCTCCACCGCGCGCTCCAAACCCGTGGGTTCTGACGGGGGAACTAAATAAGGACCGGCGTCCCGATCCTTGGTAATGACCCTGAGGCCTAGTTCCTGCTCTGCGACCCGGATCCAGCCGTCTGGATCCTCGTGCCCGAGGCTGAGTTCACGTGCATATTCGAGGGCGATGGCGGTCGTGTTCACAGGCGCATGGGCATTAGGTGTTGGTTTAGGAGCGTCTGTTTCCAGTCTAGCAAATTTCAGCGCAGGTTTTTAGGTGGCTTTGAGATACCGGCAGCCCAACGTGTTTTGCGGCGGGAGATGCGTATTTAACCCGTTGACTTTCCGGGCGGAAAGTGCTAAGATTGGTTAATTTCCAAAAATAAAACCTCCTCAACCCATGAAAAAGTTCCCGATCCGACTCCTGCGCTCCCGTCTTAGCCTGGCCCTGGTGGCTGGCATTGCGGCGGTCGGTCTGGTGTTCGCGGTCAGCAGCTTTGCCGCCGGTCCCTCCAAGCACAAGCAAACCCGCAAGCCAGGCCCCACGATCAGCCTGGCTGGCAATACGTACACCGCCTGCCGTCCTGCTCCCCGGGGGAGGAGCTGTACCAAAACGCCTGACGGGGGAGTGCTGGCTTTTTGGAACACCCGCTTTACCTACCGCACCAAGTCGCTGCCGGCCGGCCGTTACCGGGTAAAAGTCCGCTATCACAATGCCGGCACGGTGCCGCCGAACTACAAGTTCGACGTGCGGATCAAGGCCAACTCCGGCCGGGAACAGAAAATGGCGTTGCCGGGCAGTGCTACCGAGCGGACAGCCAGCACGGTAATCGACCTGAAGAAAGGATCGAACAAGCTCGCCCTCCGCTGGGTTAACGATAAGGAGCGCGTCGGCAGCTACGACACCAACTTGGCAATCGCCGGGCTGGAGCTGGTCAAGGTGGCCGAACCCCGCCCTGCCACCAAAGCCGAAAAGCGCCAACAACTCGCCAAAGAAATCCTGCAAAACCGGCGGATAACTTACTGGAACAGTTCCAACGGCTCGAGCCGCGCCGTAATGCAAGCCCTGGCTGACGGTAAGTGTGCGCCGACCACGGCACCGAACGCCCGCGGCAAATGCGTCAAAAACCTCGACCCGCGGATGCTCGAAACAATCAAAGAGGTTGGCGAACGCCGCCCCATCCAGATCAATGCGATCACGGAGAAATACCACACCAACAACTCAAACCACTATAAGGGCAAGGCGCTCGACATCCAAGTGAGCTCTGCCGACGGGACTGTGGCCGCCGTCGCCCGCAAGCACGGCGGACGCCGCAACGGGGAAACCAGCCACATCCACCTCGACTGGCGCTAAGCTTTGCAAAGGTTAGCCGGCCTAACTTGTATAGTGGGGCTATGCAACCGCTAGAGTTCAGAGAACAGGTTCCCTTGGCTCCCCACACCACCTTCGGGATCGGCGGACCGGCGGATTATTTTTGTACGCCGCAATCGGCGGACGAATTAGTGGCGGCCCTCGCATGGGGGAATGAGCGGAAGTTTTCGACCTTCGTGCTTGGCTTGGGCGCGAACATTTTGGTTGGCGACCGGGGGTTCCGCGGATTGGTAATCAAAAACGAAGCGCGCCACGTTAGCTTTGGCGGTAGCGGGGGCGGTAGCGATGGCGACCCGGACGGAGTCCTGCTGACGGCCGAGAGCGGCGGCGTGATCAACGACCTGATCGAGGAAACCACCGCCAAAGGCCTCTCCGGACTCGAGCACTACCAGAACATCCCGTCCACGGTGGGGGGTGCGATGTGGCAGAACCTGCACTTTTTGAGTTACCCGCACGAGCGGACGTACTTCATCGAAGAAATCGTCAAAGGCGCGACCGTACTGAGCGGCGGAAAAGTAAAGAAAGTCGGCAACGGCTATTTTGAGTTCGGCTACGACTCGAGCAGCCTCCATACCAACGGCGACGTGGTGCTGGACGTCACGCTGGAGTTGACGCCGGACGACCCCAAAGAAATCCAGGTCCGGCGCGATAAGAACGCCGCTTGGCGCGAGGCCAAGCACCCGCCGGGTGCCGTGCAGATGAGCGCCGGGTCGATTTTCCAGAAAATAGAAGGCGTGGGAGCGGGACGGCTGATCGACGCCGCCGGTCTGAAAGGCTACCGTATCGGCGGAGCGGAAGTTTCGGAGCGCCACGCCAATTACATTCTGAACGTTGGGCGCGCCACGGCGGCCGACGTGCGTGCCCTGATCGCCCACGTCCAGCAGGCTGTCAAAGCCGATTCGGGCTACGAGCTGCTGCCGGAAATCAGCTTTATCGGAGAATTCTGAGGGTTTAAGGGGCCGGGTTGCTGCTGCCGGATCAGGGATGCAGTCCCGCGCTGCTAAAATCCAGGCGCCCTCGAACAAACCACGCCGGCACGTTACACTTAAGTACATGCGCCCAACTCTTCGCAAGCCAATCCAGTTCCTCAAGGAAACCCGGGCCGAGCTAAGCAAAGTCGTCTGGCCGACGCGTTTGCGGGCGGCGCGACTGACCGGCATCGTGATCGTGATCACGGCGATTTTCGGGTTATTTATCACGGCGGTTGATTCCGGCCTCAATAAAGGCATACAATACGTGATTGATGCCCAGGGAACGGGCTCTTCGGGTTCGAAAAACCCTGGCGGGCAACCCGGCCAGCCCGGAGCAGGGCAACCTGGCCAACCAGGATCTGGGCAACCCGGCCAGCCGGGAGCCGGCGGACAAGCTCCGATTACCGTGCCTGGCGGCGACGCTCCGGCCGGAGCCCAGCCAGCTCAACCGGGACAAGCCCCACCCGGCCCGGCCGCGCCAGCCCCCGCAGGACAAGCCCCACCCGCTCCCGCCCCACCAGCCCCACCAGCCCAATAACCGCACCACCTCCAACTACCACCCATCCGAACTATGCCCCGACAAGCCCAATCCACCGAACGCGCCTGGTACTCGATCCACACCTACTCCGGGTATGAAGACCGCGTGGCGGAAAACCTCCGCCAGCGGATCGAGTCGATGGATATGGCCGACAAGATCTTCGAGGTAATCGTGCCGACCGAAAAGCAGATCGAAATCAAGCACGGCAAGCGCCGCACCGTGGACAAGAAGATTTTCCCGGGCTACGTGATGGTCCAGATGATCGTCACCGACGACTCGTGGTTCGTGGTGCGCAATACCCCGAACGTGACCGGCTTCATCGGCGCCGGCACCACGCCCACCCCGATGTACGAAGAAGAGATCAAGACGATCAAGAAGCGCATGGGCGTGGAAGAGCCGACCTATGAAGTGGACTTGGATCCGGGCGAGACGGTCAACATCGTCGACGGGCCGTTCAAGGACTTCGACGGCCAGGTAGACGAGGTCGACAAGTCCAAGGGCAAGATCAAGGTACTGGTCAACATGTTCGGCCGCGAAACGCCGGTGGAGCTGGACTTTTTGCAGGTGAGGAAGATATGAGCCAAGAGCGGCTTGTACACCTAAGCGAACCGGATGCCTATATACTGGCTCGCCAGGAGCGCCTCCGAGCGTTTGAAGACGCTCACGGGCGGCCACCGCACAACTCGGTAGAGCGACTGCGTATCCACTTCGAGGCGCAGAGAGGCGAAGCATTACCAGAGGGATGGGAAGAGCAATTTAGAGAGGCGGCAATTGCCACTCAGGCACGTGAGAATGAGGAACAATTCAGGGAATTTATCGACGGGGTGATCGATGAAGCGGCGGAGGATTTGTAATGGCTAAGGAAATCGTCGCCAAGGTAAAGCTCCAAGTCCCGGCTGGCAAAGCCAACCCGGCGCCGCCGGTGGGAACCGCACTCGGTCCGCACGGCATCCAGATCATGGAGTTCTGCACCCAGTTCAACCAGCAGACCAAAGAGATGGGAGACACGGTCGTGCCGTGCGTGATCACGATTTACAAGGACCGCACGTTCGAGTTCATCACCAAGACGCCGCCGGCCGCGGTCATGATCAAGAAGGCGATTGGTTTGGAGAAGGGCTCGGATAATCCGCTGAAGAACAAGGTTGCCAAGATTAGCGATGCCCAGATTGAGGAAATTGCCAAGACCAAACTGGAAGACCTCAACGCCACAGACTTGGGCCAGGCCAAAAAGGTGATTGCCGGCACCGCCCGTTCGATGGGCGTGACGGTCGAGTAATCCACAGGAGTAGCCGATTGCCAGGCCAGATAGCCTGGTACAATCAGACAGATAGTTAGTAATTGAGCGGGGGAGTTCGCGCTAAGCCGGACGCTCGCACCCCAGGAGGAACGATGGCAGAAGATACTACCACCGAGGCAAAGACCTCGGAAGAGACGGATACTGAGCAGACGGACGCCGGGGCTGAAACGCCGGCTGAGAAGGCTGCGCCTAAAACGCCTACTAAGAAGCCGACGGCCAAGAAAGCTCCACCTAAAGCTAGTGCTAAATCCAGCTCGAGCAAACCGAATCCAAAACCCGACAAGTCCTTAATCGCCAACCAGCGCGGCCGCCGCTACGCCGCCGCCTTGGAGCTCATCAACCGCGAGCAACACTACGACGCCGCCAAAGCCGTCGGTTTGGTGCAGCAAACCAGCACCACCAAGTTCGACGCCACGGTAGAAGTCCATATGAAACTCGGGCTCGACCCGCGCAAAGCCGAGCAGAACATCCGCGGCACGGTCAAGCTGCCGGCGGGCACCGGCAAGGCCGTCACGGTACTGGCGTTCGTGCCGGCCGCCCAACAGGCCGCCGCCAAGAAAGCAGGCGCCGATTACGTCGCCGACGAGTCGACGGTTAAAAAAATCCAAGGCGGCTGGACGGACTTCGACGTGACCGTGGCTACCCCCGACCAGATGGGCGAAGTCGCCAAGCTAGGCAAGGTGCTCGGTCCGAAAGGACTGATGCCGAACCCCAAAGCCGGGACCGTTTCCGACAAACCGGCCGAGGCGATCGCCGAGGTCAAGAAGGGGACGATCGAGTTCCGGCTGGCCAAAGATGCCACCGTCCACGCCGGCATCGGCAAGGCCAGCTTTAGCGCCGAGGACCTCAGCGGCAACCTGGCCGCGTATTACCAGGCCGTACTGGCGGCCAAGCCCGACGATCTCAAAGGCACCTACATCCGCTCGCTGACGATCGCCTCGAGCATGGGGCCGGGGATCAAGGTCCGGCCGGACTCGCTGCGGGCCGGTGCCGGCGCCGGCAAAGACGCGGCAAGAAAGTAGGCCCGGGTGATCCTCTCCGACCGCGACATCAAGAAAATGTTAAAAGCCGGACGGATCAAAGTCAGTCCGGAACCGAACCTCGACGAACAGTTGGGGTCGTGCAGCCTCGACTTCCGGCTAGGCAGCCAGTTCCGCGTTTTCAAACCGACCTCCACGCCCTACATCGACCCGCAAGACCCGTCGACCCACGCCAGCCATACCACCGTGATCGACGTCAGCGACAGCAAGGAACAGCAGCCGTTGCTGCCGCACTTGCCCAAAGGACCCCGGGCGTTCGTGCTCCATCCTGGCGAGTTCGTGCTGGGAATGACAATCGAGCAGATCGAGTTGCCCGATGACATCGCCGGGCGGCTCGAAGGACGCTCGTCATTAGGCCGGCTGGGAATCGTGATCCACTCCACGGCCGGCCACTTCGATGCCGGTTTCAAGGGGACGATCGTGCTGGAAATCACCAACATCGGGGTAGTGCCCGTGCTGCTGTACCCCGGCATGCGGTTCTGCCAGATGGTATTCGAAACAATGACCTCGCCGGTCGAAGTGGCCTACTCGGAGAAGAAGAGCGCTAAGTATTCCGGGCAGACGGGGCCTACTAGTAGCGCGCTCGGACGGGAGCAGAGCGAAATCCAATCCGAATCAGGCCATGTTGTATGATGGTTTTGATGGACACGGCGCAACAATACGAGGTCGAGGTAAAAGTGCTTTTGGGGAGCAAAGCTACCGCGGCTGATTTTGTAGAAAGGTTGCGTCAAGCCGATCCCCACCTTTCGGTGAAGCGCGAATCCAGCCAGCTTAACCACTACTTCGACAAATCGGGCGATTCTAAAGCATTATTCGAGGCGGTAAAGGATTTGCTGTCGGATGCCGACCGGGTCAGCCTGAAACGTATCCTTGATACGTATGAAAATTTTGCACTGCGGACGCGCTTACAAAACGGGACAGTGCTGTTAGTGGTGAAGGCGGCGAAGGAATCAGGGCATGATGACCAGCACGCCCTCAACCGCATCGAAGGCGAATACGAGGTCAGTTGCACGACCATCGATCAGCTAGACGGATTAATCCGCTCGGCAGACTATCATTTTTTGTCTAAGTGGTCACGCGAAAGGACTGAATATGACTATAAGGACTACGTGGTAAGCCTGGATAAAAACGCCGGATACGGCTACCTGGCGGAGATTGAGCAGGTGGTTAGCGACGAAGAAGCCTCGGTGAAAGCCAAGGCGGCCGTGCTGGCTGAATTGTCGGAGCTTGGCTTTGAAGAGCTCTCTCAGGAACGTTTGGGCCGCATGTTCACGTACTATAACGAACACTGGCCAGAGTACTACCAGACCGATAAGACGTTTACGGTGGAGTAGCCTGTGAGTAACCAGACCCATCCGGAATTCCAGTACCTCAACCTGCTAGAAGATATTCTCGAGAACGGGACGGAAAAGCGGGACCACAATACCGGCAACGGACTGACTAGCGTGTTCGGCCGGCAGATACGGTTCGACCTGTCTAAGGGTTTTCCTCTATTGACTACCAAAAAGGTGTACTGGAACGGGGTGCTGCACGAACTGGTTTGGTTCTTGACTGGGCAGACCAACATCAAATATCTAGTAGATAACAATGTCCATATTTGGGACGACTATCCCTACAAGGATTACCTCAAGGGAGTAGAAGCCGGTAAAGCGGAGGAGCTGACCAAAGAAGCGTTCATTACCAAAATCCGCACTGACGATGCGTTTGCTCAGCAATACGGCGAGCTACCGCATATCTACGGCGGCCAGTGGCGCCACTGGCCGCGCACTAATGGCGGCGATATCGACCAGATCGCGTGGGTGCTTGATAACATCAAGAATTATCCGCAGCGCAAACACTCGGTGGTCAGCGTGTGGAATCCGGAACACCTCTACTCGATGGCATTGCCAGGGGAAGCCTTAAGTTTTCCGCTCTGCCACATCTTCTTTCACTTTAACGTGGCCGGTGGAAAGCTGTCCTGTCAGCTCTACCAGCGCAGCGCCGACATGTTCTTGGGTGTGCCGTTTAACATCGCCAGTTACGCTATGCTGACCCAGGTGATGGCCCACTTGGCTGGCCTGGAACCCGGCGAGTTCATCCACACCTTCGGCGATGCCCACATTTACTTAAACCATGTCGAGCAGGTAAAGCAGCAACTGTCGCGCGAACCCCGGCCATTCCCAACGCTGGCGATCAGTCCTGAGCTGAAAGAGGTAGATACCGTCAGTGCCAAACACTTCACGCTCGAGGGATACGACCCCCACGACACGATTAAAGCCGAGCTGACCGTAGCCGGCGGCTTTCAAGAGAAGGACAGGCGCGAGTTCAAGAGCACTAACGCCCCGGAGTAGGCGGTCATGCTGAGCCTGATCGTGGCGTATGACGATGAGCGGGGAATCGGAAAAGCGAACGGCCTGCTGTGGCGGATCCCGCCCGACCACCAGAATTTCAAACGCCTCACCACCGGACACCCGATCATCATGGGGAGGAAAACATACGAATCGATTGGGCGTCCTTTACCGGAGCGCACTAACATCGTGGTGAGCCGCCAAGCTGGCTTTAGCGCTCCCAGTTGCGTAGTGGTCGATTCGCTCCCCAGGGCATATGCCACCGCTGAAGCGGCAGCGGGATCGGAAGAGGTTTTTGTGATTGGCGGAGGGCAGATCTACGAGCAGTCCCTGCCGCAAGTGGACCGTCTCTACATAACCAAAGTCGAGGGAACCCACGGAGCGGATACTTTTTTCCCGTCTGCGCCGGTTGAATTTACCGAATCGTCCCGTGAGGTACGCGAGAGCGATGGGTACCGTTACGCCTTTGTAACGCTTGATAAGCCCGTCTCATTGCGCTAAAGTCGAACCAGTCGCCAAAGACCGCAGCCGCCGGGAGAACCGCCCCAAGGAATCCCAGGCTTAATCCGCTGCGCAGGAGATAAAGATCGCATCCGGTCCGGGCACGGGCTCAATCCGGACTCCGCTACTCTTTGGTGACGCGCCAAAGATTTTTTAATTGCGCGCCCAGCCATGCATCCGGCGCGCCGCGAATCCACTCACTCCACCCATATGCCCATCACCCGAGCCCAGAAAGAAGCCCAAGTCGCCACGCTCGTCGCCCAGTTCGGCAAGCTGGAAGCGGCCGTCCTGACCGACTACCACGGCTTAAGCGTCGAGGAACTACAAGATTTGCGCGCCAAGCTGCGCGAGCAAGGCATGGACTACCAGGTCGCCAAGAACAGCCTGTTCAAGCGCGCCGTCGAGCAAGCCGGGTTCAAGATTCAAACCCTCAAAGGCCCGACCGGCGTGGCCTTTGGCTACGACGACCCGGTCAAGACCGCCAAGGTAGTCAACCAGTTCACCAAGGACCACCAGGCGCTCGAAATAATCGGCGGCATCGTCGACCGGGAAATCGTCGACGTTTCGGTCGTGACCCGCCTGGCCAACATGCCGAGCCGCGAAGAATTGCTAGGGCGGTTGGTGGGCAGCCTGAGCGGCCCGACCCACAACTTGGCCGTGGCATTGAGCGGCGTCAGCCGGAACCTGGTGTACGCGCTGCGGGCCGTGCAAGAGCAAAAGGGTTAACGCGCATTTGTTAAGTCAATGTTACGTAATTAATACCTGAGGAGGTAACCATGGCCGACGACGCCAAGACCGAAGAAAAAGACCCGAAAGCAGCAGAAACCACCGACGCGGCAGGCGCCAGCGAGGGAGCCGAAGAGAAAACGGCTGACAAAGCTGACGCGCCCGCGGAGAAAGCTCACGCCAAAGCCGAGGACAAAGCCGACAGCAAGCCCGCTGCAGACGAGAAACCATCCAAAGAGTACAGCAAGGAAGTCGCCGACATCGTCGCCAAGGTCGAGAAAATGACGGTACTTGAAGTAGCCGACTTAGTCAGCGCGATCGAAGAGAAGTTCGGCGTCAGTGCCGCTCCCGTGGCCGTAGCCGGCGCCGCCCCGGCCGCCGGTGGCGGGGACGCCGGAGAAGCCGCCGAAGAGAAATCCGAATTCACGGTCCACCTGGCCGCCGCCGGCGAGCAGAAGATCAACGTGATCAAGGCCGTGCGCGAAGTAACCAGCCTGGGGCTCAAAGAAGCCAAGGATCTAGTAGACAGCGCCCCCAAGGACGTCAAAGAGAACGTGCCGAAGGAAGAAGCCGAGGAAGCCAAGGGCAAGCTCGAAGCAGCCGGAGCGACGGTCGAACTTAAGTAACCAAAACTTTTTAAAAAAAGAGCGGCTCCGGCCGCTCTTTTTTGATTGACAATACGAGTAATTTAAACTATACTGAGGTACTTTATCTACGTTATCCATTCTCCATGGCCGAACTCCCACCAGAACTTACCGAACTGCACTCCACGTTGGAGCCTCCCAACGACCATTTGCGGCTGTTGGCGGCCAAGGCCAGCGATGCGAGGGAGAACCGTTCGACCGAACGGCTGCTCAGCGATATCGCTGAAAAAGGCGAGCAGGCCAAAGGCTCAATCGAGCAACGCGGCATCTTGGATGACGGGCTCGAGCAGCGAGCCATCGAAGCTACGCCACCGGACTCGCGATCAAATACTAAGGAAGTGCACGAAAAGGCCAAGGGTTTTATTGACCAGGCTACAGAGGAAGCCCAAAACGACCAAGCGAATCGCCGTGAGTTGCATCGTGACCGCCGCCACCACGGGTTGCTTGAGCACGGCTTGGCTAGTGATGCGGACAGGGGTTTGTTTCAGGAGGCCTACCAGAGGTATCTCCAAGAAAATATTGATCCGAAATTATTGGAACGCGCCCAGAAGCTGCAAAAGGTCGGGTTGCGTGCGGAACTGTATCCGCGCGGTAGCGCTTTGTCCAAAGACGAGGTGGACGTTCGGCTGGAGCAAGAGCTAAAGCTGGCTGGGCCGCCGCCGCCGGAAACCATTCTGCAAGCCGCCGAAGAGGTCGTTTATCGCCAGCGCCATACCGCACAGGCTCGTCAGGCGAAAGATTTAGCACATCGCTACGATCAGTCCGAAGTTCGCTACGACTACCCCAGCGTGGCCACACCATCCTCGGTAGATGCACAGACAAAACCACTCCCTCGCACCGATTCTTCTGATTCCACCGAACCAGAAGTGTTGAATCCGAGCGAAGTGTTACCTCCAGATCAGCCAGCGGTTGACGATGCGGATAAAGAACCGGCCGATCCGGACAAGGCCGGTAACCTCGGCAAACCAAAGCCAGTCCAGCCAGCCGAACCACGATCCTTCAACCAGAACGAGGTTAGCGGGTCAAGGGAACGAGCTGCCGCCAACCAATCGCAAGACGAGGGCGAGCTTGCGCCCGGAGAGGCTCTGAACAGATTTTTAGAACGTCTGGGGAAATTCACCCGGCGCCTGCTGGGCGGGAAGCCCTACCAATCAGGGAAAGGCCATGTCCGCTTGAAAAACGGGTCGGCTGATCCCCGACGAAGCCGCTAAACCAGCTAGTCGCGTCTGATATGTGTGGATAAGCAACCCAGGGCGAGGTTGCCCCGCCTACGCTTGTGGTTTAGGATGGACTCTTACGGCTTTGCTTAAGGAGGCCGTAAAATCCCCCTTGACAAAGGGTAATTCATTTGTTAGTATGACAAGCTTTGGCCGAACGGGTCGAGTACGAACGTTAACAACCTGGCCAATCAACCATCATTGCACAATGCTCTGAAGGGATTGATGAACAAGATTACAGCTTAAAAACAAACCAACCTAATAACATGTCCAATCAATGGATGCAGGCGGTTTGTTTTTTATTGGCTCGAACGAGTATCGCGGCACATTAACGTGTTTCGCGGCGCTCGTTCGAGCGCGTACCCAGGGAACGGGCACGATGTTAAGAAAAATACACCCACAACACCCATAAGGAGGTGTTTAGTATGTCGCGAGTGAGCAACAAGAAGCTGGGATTCATCAGCTTGCTGTTTTTGGTACTGGCGGTTTCCGCCGTCGCCATAGTGGTGGCAGTGAGTCTCAACGATAGCACGAGTTCCTCGGCAGCCCAGGCGGCCGAGCCCAGCGACAACAACGCGGGTTCCAAGCCGAGCATCTGTGGCGGCTACGTCTACGGCCAGTCCGAGAAGGGCAAGGTCCAGTACGACATCTGCCGTCAGGATCAGGGCGACTTCGAAGACGTCAAGGCGAAGAACCTCCACCGCGACGGCCGCGTGGTCTACAGCGGGCTGAAGGGCCACTCTGAGTCGGAGAAGATTCAGAAGATGGTGCAGTACTCGGCGGAGGACCCGGTGGTGACGGCTTCCATGCTGGAATGCCTGGCTCCCGGAACCTACAACCGGCAGGAGTTGGACAAGCTCGCCAAGAGCGAGCCGAAGTCCGGCACCCACTGGAAGTACCACCAGGAGCTCAGGTCTATCGTGGCGAACCCGAACTTCACGCTCAAGGGCAAGAAGCTCACAGGCGTGCGGTACAACGAAGGACGGACCGCCGCAGGCGACCGCACTTCGACCGCCACGGCTCACAACGGCACACCGGCCAACGAGATGCGGGTGCCCACCATGGAGACTGCCGACAACCGTGCAGTCAAAGGTGGGAAGCACACCGCTTTGGAGCGGTGTAACAACTGTCAAACGAAGCGGCCGGTCGGCGTAGTGACGCCGAGCCCGGGTGCTCCGGCGACGGTGACGCCGATCCCGGGTGCTCCGGCGACGGTGACGCCGATCCGGAGGGTTCCCGGCCAACCACGGCTCGCCGCGGAAATCAAGCAGGAGAAGGAGGAGAAGAAGCAGGAGGAGAAGAAGCAGGAGAAGGAAGTGCATCCCATCACGGATGAGACGCACAAGAACCAGCCTGATCCGCATTCGGATGTGGAGAAGGCCTACCAGGGCCCGTCTCGGACGCAGGAGCCGGGCACGGCCACGCCGGGCGATCACGGTGGCTACGGCCCCGCGCCCACAGAAAACCTCGACGACAAAGGAGGAAAAACGCAGTCGGATCCGACCCAGCCACCGACCCCGACCGGTGAGGCGATCGGCCCCGCGCCGGCACCCAATCCAGGTCTGGGCAGTGGAACCGCAGGACAGGCTCCGGCCCCCTCGGCAGCGCCCCAAGCAGCACCGAGCCCGGCACCCCAGCCGGCGCCTCAAGCAGCACCGGCTCCGGCCAATCCTGCTCCCACGACGTCGGCACCCCAGCCGACTCCGGTGGAGTAGACCCAACACCGAAGACCCGACACACCCAGTACCGCGGACTAGCTATCCGCAAAACGACTCGAGGGTAGCTCCCAGCTAGTACGAGTCAAAATCAGTAATCTCTCGGCCGAGAGACGCAACATCCGATGATCCGGAACGCAGCGTACGAGCCGACCGGTTCATCATATTCTCAAGAAAAGTGCACTGGTGGTGACGGTAGGAGGAGCTTTTTAGGGCACAGAATACACAACGGTATACCCGTTTTTGTTTTCTCACCCTTTACAAGCTTCTCCTGCCTCCCCCCATCTCAATGCTGGTTGATTGGACAGGTTACAAAAAGCCTTGACACAGGTATTCTTTAATGATAGTATGACTAGCTTTCGTCCCAGAACGCACCTTTACAACCCGGATTGACAGCTGCAAATAGGACGGTCAAACCGTTCACTAAAACCAAACCAATCAAAAACGCCCACCAGGCCGTTACCCGCGATTGGTTTTTTTATTTTCAGCCGCCAGTCCAGGTCGCCCTTTAACAACCTGCCCGAATGCTTCAATTACTTACCGCTTTAACTTTACAATTTCCTAAGGAGGAACACTATGAATACACTTAACCTACGCTTCCGGCGTAAGAAACTGTTTGTCGGCCTCGGCTTGCTGATGGCTCTGGCCATCACTCCGCTGTTGCAGGGAGCGAGCGCTTCCACGCCCGCTAACATCGTCAACCTTGACATAGACCAGGCAACACGCCTGGTAACCGGTCCGGGATCCCCGACCGAATTCGCTGACAGCGCCTCGGTCCAACACGGTAACGTGGCCCAGGTTTCGAACATCGTCCACAATACCAAAGACGCCTACAACGGCCCCACGGCTACCAACTTCAAGCTTAAGCTCAACGTCCCCAAAGGACCGGCCACCAGCCTACAGCTGAGCAGCACCGTTTCCGCAGACAACGCCCAACCGGATCCACGGTTTAAGACTACCGACTCCAACACGCTGACCAGCGCCAATGGTAAGCCGGTTTCGCTGACCAAGCCGCGTGCTTTCAAGATCCAGCGCAACACCGTCGCCGCAGACAAGTGCAACACTGCCGAATTCAAATTCGACCAAGGCACTGATTTGCCGGCCGACAGGATCACTACCACCGAAACCGCCGCCGGTTACGACATTACGATTAACCCGAACGGTAACGGCCAGCTGGAACCCAGCTTCTGTGACGCGTTCAGGATCGTCTATCTGACCGACGTCAGCGGCACCATTGCAGGTCCGAACCTCTCGATTGACAAGAAAGTCCGTAACGAAAACTCCCAGAGTTTCGTAGACGAGAACACCGCCAAGGTCGGTGAAACCCTCGAATATGGCATTAACATCGAGAACAAGGGCGAATCCAAAGCTACCAACGTGGTAGTAAGGGACGCCTTGCCCCCGGCTTCTAGCGTTGAATATCTCGCCGGTAGCTGCCAGTTCCGCACCTCCAGTAACATGACGTTGCGTCCGTGCCCTGACAACTTCAAGGATGGCGGACTGAGCTTTACCGAGATGGTTCCCGGTGGCTACGCCCACTTCTTCATCAAGGTAAAGGTCAAGGACTTTGACCGGGCTAGCACTTGGTTCATCAACGGTGCCGACGTCGATTCCACTGAGACCCCTCAGGTGTACGACACGGTCAAGACGACGGTAGTGAAGAAGTTGGAAAGCCCAACCCCGACGCCGACCCCGACGCCTACCCCAACCCCCACTCCTAGCCCGACTCCGCCGGTGATCGTGGAAACGCCGACGCCGACGCCTACCCCTCCGGCTACGGCTACTCCGACTCCGCCAGCAACCCCCGCCCCGCCGAACGAGAACAAGGGACCGTCCGCCCCGCCCGCCGAGCAACTCCCCCGCACGGGTGGTGCCGCCGGCGCGATGGCCTCACTGGCCGCGCTCAGCTCAGGACTCTACCTGGCGATGCGCCGCAAGGGCTAAGCGATTGGATTCGAACTAAGCTCAAACGTTTGGGCAAGGCTCACGAAAAAGACCTCATCCGATGAGGTCTTTTTCTATTGGCCATGGATCACGCGACCGTATGTCTCCAAACTCCAAGCGTCACGCGACCGCGTGCCCGCTAGCATCCCGCGACTGCGGGTCTTCAATTTTGTATACTCAAGCCATGCACCCCGAACTACACACCCGTTTCGATGACCTGGCGCGGCGTTTCGCGCAGGTGAAGGAGTTCCTTTGACCTGGCCGCTACCGAATCCGAGTTAGCCGAACTCAAGCACCAGTCCGAACGCGAAGACATTTGGAAAGACGCCGAAGAAGCCGCCGCCGTGATGCAGCGGCTGCGCCAGCTAAACGACCACGTCAGCTTTTGGCAGCGCTTCGGGCAGGATTTTAACGACCTGCGCGAACTGGCCGGACTGAGTGGCGACGATGCCGGAGCCACCGCCGACATCGAGCGCTCGCTGACCCAACTGGAGCGCGACTTTACCGCCCAGGAGTCGGCCGCCTTGCTCCACGGCCCGAACGACCGTCGCGCGGCCCACCTGCATATCCAGGCTGGCGCTGGCGGGACCGACGCCCAGGACTGGGCCGAGATGCTGGAGCGGATGTACCTGCGCTTCGCCGAGCGCCGGGGCTGGCAGACCGCGATTACCGAACGCTCGGCAGGGGAAGAAGCCGGCCTTAAGAGCACTACCCTCCACGTCAGCGGGCCGTCGGCATACGGCTACCTCAGGGGCGAAGCCGGGGTGCACCGTTTGGTCCGCCAATCGCCGTTCAACGCCAAGAGCCTCCGGCAGACCTCGTTTGCCAAAGTAGAAGTGCTGCCGGACCTGCCGGACGAGGAGATCAAGCTTGATCCCAAGGAGCTGAGGGTCGACACCTACCGGGCCAGCTCGGCCGGCGGACAGCACGTCAACAAGACCGATTCGGCCGTGCGGGTAACCCACCTGCCCACCGGCCTGACGGCCCAGTGCCAGAACGAACGCTCCCAGGGCCAGAACAAGGCCACGGCGATGAAAATACTCTACGGCAAATTACTGGTACTGGCTCACGAGCAGCAGACGTCTGACTTACGCAAGCTGGAAACCAGCGGACAAGCCGCCTGGGGCAACCAGATCCGCAACTACGTGCTGCACCCGTACAAGCAGGTGAAGGACGTGCGCACCAACGTGGAGAGCAAGAACCCCTCGGCCGTGCTGGACGGCGACTTGGAGGCGTTCATCGATGCCGAACTGCGGCTGCCTGCCACTGAGAAGTAAAGGGGTCCGGCCGGAAGACCCTTAGCTGTTTTCCAGCGTCGCCAGCCACCCTTCTACTTTCTGCACGATTTCCTTGGGCGTGAAGTTCGACTTCATCAGGTACTGGTTAGCTCCCAGCTTGAACCCTTCGTCCACGTACGTCTGCTCCCCGACGTTGGTCAACAGCACCACATAGGTACCTTGCAGCTCGGGATCGTTCCGGAGGTCGCGCAGCGTGTCGAGCCCGTTCTTCTTGGGCATCATGATGTCTAACAGCACGATGTCCGGCTTTACCCGTTTGACGAGCGCAAGCCCTTCTTCACCGTCCATCGCGCGCTCAATCGCGTAGCCTTCCAGCGCGAACTTCTTGACGTACATCTCGCCAAGTACGGCATCGTCTTCGACCAATACGATTTTAGGATTTTTTTTGGGCATTCCGGTGGGCAGTTACGCTGAGCGTATTGTGGCACAGCCAGCGGTTTAGCTGCAACTGTCGGCGGCAGCAGGCATTGACCCGAACGCTAAATCATGGTATGGTTACGTAATTTTCCACCACAGCTAAAAGGAGCACGCCATCGATCCACTGATCATCGTTTTTGCCGCCGCCGCTAGCCTGATCGTGACGATGGTCCTGGCCGCCCGGAGCGTAATCCGGCACATCGACCGCCAAGCCCCCGGCCGGTCGGCTCCGCCTGCTGGCGCTGCTCAGGACGGCGCCCTCCCTGGTGCGCCGCCCGTGGTCTCGCCAACATCGCCTCCTGCCCCGTCCGACCTCGGCAACCTCAGCCTGCTCCGCAAGATCGACGGGATGATCCTCTCCAACCTGGCGTTCGGCTACATCGCCGAAGAGGTGGTCAACGTGCTGCCAGGACGCGGCGCATTGGTAGGCGGGACCCTGCGGGTTGTCGACCAGCAGACAGGTAACTTAGAGGTGCTGGCAATCTCCAAAACGCTCAGCGCCCCGAAAGACGGCCTCAGCCTAGCTAAGCTCAAAGGAACCACCGTAGCCCCGAGCAAGCCCGAGCAAATCGACGCCTTGACGGCCCAAGCGCTCAACGGGCGCCGGATTGCCTCGGGCGAACGTCTCACCCAAGCAGCCTGTCCGCCGCTGGAGCAGACCGAGGCCGACCAAATCCAGGAACACTTTGGCATCAAATCATTATTCGTCTACCCGATCGTGGTCGAGGGCCGCTTAAACGGCGCCCTGACGTTTTACCTCGACGTAGCCTTGGCCGATACTTCCGCGTCCGACGAAGAATTCATGCAGTCGATTACCGACGAACTGGGGATCGCCCTGGCTAATGCCAGCCTGACCCGCCAGCTCGGTGAAATCAACGCCAAGCTCGAAGACGCCAACGCCCACCTCCAACAGATGGATGCTATGAAAGACGAGTTCATCTCGATTGCCTCGCACCAGTTGCGCAGCCCACTGACGGCAATCAAAGGGTACTTGTCTATGTTGCTCGACAACGACTTCGGCCCGGTTCCCAAGCAGCACAAGCCGGTCTTGGCCCAGGTCAAGCAAAGCACCAACGAGGTAATTAACTTAATTAACGACATGCTTAGCGTTTCCCGGATCAACGCCCAGAAGTTCGAGCTGACCAAAGCCCCCGTGCACCTCGAGGAAATCATCAGCGACGTGGTCAACGAGCTCAGTGCGTTGGCGACCGCACGTTCCTTGGCGCTTAAGCTCGAGTTGCCGGTGGTGCCGCTGGGCGAGCTCACCTTCGACCCGCTCCGGATCCGCCAGGTCTTGATTAACTTCATCGACAACGCCATTAAATACACCGAACGCGGTACGGTTACCGTCAGCCTCAGCAAAGAGGAAGGCGACGTGGTCTTAAAGGTGCACGACACCGGAATCGGGATCCCGAAAGGCGAGCTGGACCGCATGTTTACCAAGTTCTACCGCGCCGAGAACGCTCGCCAGATGATTACCAGCGGTTCCGGCTTGGGACTGTTCGTGGCCAAACGAATCATCGAGGACCACCATGCCACCCCGATCATCGAAAGCGTCGAAGGCTCGGGCAGCACGTTCGGATTCCGCGTTCCGGTGGCGGCGGTGACAGTAGCGCGCGATACGGCCGCGCCGGCAGGACTCGCACTGGAAAAACCGTAAGGACAAACCGTAAGGCGCGCTTAGTCTTTGGAGCCAGCTGGCGCCACGTCTCCCGCAATTTTCTTGGCAGTCTGCTCAGGGCTTCCGCTGGCAGCTGGAGCGGCTGGGGGTGCTCCGTCCGCCGGGGTGGTGGGCTCAGCTGACCCTTTAGCGGCAGGCGCCGCCGCGCTAGCCGCGGCTGTTTCGGGTGCGGACGCCGTAGCACCGGTCCGGGGTGTGGCGGATGCCGCCAGCGCCGCTTCGGCATCGTCCGGATTAGTCGGCGCGGCCACGGGCTCCGGAACCAATTTGGGAATGCTTAGTATGAAGACGTTACCCTCCGCTTTGGTGTTGACCGTTACGTAGGCGTGGTGGCTTTCGATAATCTGCTTGGCTACGTAAAACCCGATTCCTTCGTCCAAGCCGCGTCCACCGACGTAATCGAATACGTTAGCTTGGCTCTGTTTGGGGAGGGGGGAGCCTTGGTTTTCGAGCTGGATGTCTATGGTGCGCGGTGATTCGGCGACCGAAAGGCGTACGGCGGTCCCGGCTTGGGCGGTGCGGGCGGCCGTGTTGACTAACATCGCCAGTAGCCGGCTGATCTGGTCAGGATCGATTTCTGCCTTGGCATCGCCGCCTTCGGCTACTTCCAGGCTGCGCTCGGCCTTGGCGGCCACAGCTTGCAGCCGCTCACTGTGTTCGTTCAGGAAGGCGGCCACGACCATCGGCTTCTTTTTGGCGGCTGTTTTCTTAGTAGAGAGCTCTTCGACGTTAGCCATGTCGTCGATGATCGTCAGCAAGGTGTCGGTGCTCTCTAAAATCGGTTTGACGTAGCCGCTTACTTCAGCCGAAACCTTACCGGCATCGCCGTCTAAGATCATCGAGGCATACCCTTTCATCGCCGTGACCGGCGCCCGCAGCTCGAACGACGATAAGTTGACCAGGCGGTGGCGGAGTTCTTTTTCGGCGTTTTCGGCCGTAGTGTTCTGCAGTACCACTACCGAATAGTCCACCGGCTTGTGGAGGGGGCGCTTGGCGGCGCGCACCGCCGTGCGACGGCCGTCCTTGCCTAATACGAACAGTCCGCCGCGCGCTTCGCCTTCCGGAATATCCACCGGCTTGGCTTCGGCGTTTTGGAACTGCAGCACGCTGGCCAAGGGCTGGTGGAACGAGGAGCGGCTGGGCCACTGGGTCAGCTCGGCAAAGGCCGTATTGGCATAGGTTATCGCGCCGTGCTCGTCGACCAGGGCGACGCTTTCGTCCAGGTGCTGGCCGAATTCCTCCCAGAGCTTGAGCTGGTCAGCTGCCCCCTCGGAGGTTTCCTTCATCGCGTCCTGGATGCCGGCTTGGCGGAACAGGCTCCGAACCAACAAGGTCACCGTAAAGGCCAAGGCGAGCAGCAGTCCGATCGTCAACGCATTCATGTCGCTAGTATACAATGGAGGGAGCCTGGCGCTAGCGCGGAGTGCTGGGAAGCAGCGGCCGGAGTGGCGGAATTGGCATACGCGACGGACTCAAAATCCGTTGCCCTCACGGGCTTGAGAGTTCGAGTCTCTCCTCCGGCACCACGTATAAATCCTTGCCAAAAGGCTGGTTTTAGTGTATAGTGACTGAACTATAACAGCACAACCTAGCCAATAATATGTCTGACTCACCAAACACGCCCGCCACCAGCTCGGCACCCCCGCTCAGCCCCGCTAGTCCAGGCGTGGCGCCGGATGAAGCGCCGGTCCAACCAGAAGCTCCTACTAGGCGGAAGCGCCCACGCGGCAAGCTCAGCCGGTTGATCAGGGCCTTTTTCCCGTTAGTGGTAATCAGCGCGCTGGTATACGTCGCCTTCAACTTCCAGGCGCTGCAGAACCAGGCCCAGTACGTGCTCGATAAGCCTAAGCCCGGAAACTCCAAGCTGCTCCCGACCACCATCCGCGGGCCTGCGCCAGGAGTCGCGCCAGCCGCCGCTTCGGGCATTCCCGTGGGTGGAGCCGCCTGCGGCCGTCCTGTGCCATACGACGGTAATGGCAACCCCAAGGCCATTTGTGACAACTACGTCTACATCCCGAAGATCGGGGTGGCCGCACCGATGACCTGGCCAGCTTCTACGAGCGAAGCGGTCATTAACGAGAACCTGCTCAAAGGGGTCGTCCATTACCCAGGGACGGCCGAACCCGGCCAAAAGGGGAACGTCTTCCTGACCGGCCACAGCAGCTACTACTGGTGGGTGCCCAGCGAATACCGCACCGTTTTCACGCTGGTGCCGAAGCTGGTGCCGGGCGATGAGATCATCATCTATCATAAAGGCATACGCTACAGCTACCGGGTTACCGACTTCCAAGACGTCAAACCGAACAATACCGACTCGCTTAAGCCGACCGCGGAACCCACGATTACGCTCTCGACCTGCGTGCCGATCGGTACGAGCTACAACCGGCGGATTGTCCGGGCAAAGCAGGTCAGCCCCGACCCTAGCACGGCCCGCAGCGCCAGCAGTAACAATTCCAGTACGCCAGGACGGTTGCCGGGCGTCCGTTGATTCGCGTAACCAGGCCGCTCAGCTCCGGACCGGGCTCCCGGCTGCCTTATTTAGCGCGGCAGTAATCCCTGGCTCACCAGCCGTCCCGATGGTTCCAGGACGACCACCCGCCGCTCGCCCGTCAGCAGCGGGGGAGCGGCGTAGCCCTTAGTCAATAAGTGGTCGTTCGATCCGTTGGCCGTTACGGCGCGCGCTTCGCCCTTCAGGCCGTACAGCACGTAGGTTCCGGCGGCGAACGGTTCGAGGTACTCAAGGGGCTCGGAAAAGCGGGTAACCAGGGTGCTCTGCCGGCTACTCCGCTCCCATACGTTCAGTTGCCGTGAGCTGGTGTAAGCCACAAACGCGCCGTCCGGCGTGGCCTGGTAGCCTTCTACCCCTTTTGCCACGCGGAGCAGCCGGTCATCGGCGATCGTATACAGAGCGTCGGCGGCGTCCTTGGCAAACAGTGATTCCGATCCCTGGCGGGCCGTAAGCTCGGTCAGCGGGGGGCTCGCCTCAGGATTCGGGCTGGCCGAGGGCGTAGCGTCCGGACCGGCAGCCGGCAGCACTTCCCGCCGCGCCGCGCTCAGTTCCCGGCGGTAGAGCCGGTTATCTACCACCATATAGATTGCTGAGCGGGTGGTGGTCCAGGCACTGACGCCTCGTTCCAGTAGCTCGCGTCCACCCCCGGGCCTGCTAGCGACCAGTTGGTTGCCCTGCAAGCTGAGCAAGCGCTCGGAGCTATCCGGGGCAAACCGGACCGCACCGCCGAGCGGAACGGTTTGGCTGCTGGAGCTACCCGAAGCGCTGATTACGAGGGTTTCGGTGGGGGAAGAAACGGCCATGACCGAGCCGGAGTCGTTGAAAACCAGGCTGGTGGGAGCGGCGAATGCCTCCGGAAGGCTGGCCCGGCGGCCCGGTTCGGTGCGCTCGCCGCTTCCGGCCACCCACAATCCCAACCCGGCGGCGTCGCGGCGGATATAGCCCACCTGGCGGCTGTCCGCCGAAAGTACGCGCGCTGTAACGCCCGTCTCGGCGATTACGGTCCGTTCCGGCTGGGCGGCGAACAGCAGGATGTCATCCTCCAAGACGGCCTCGCCCGAGCCTAGGTGAATCCGCCGCTCCCAGGCCTGCGTCCCTGGCCGGTCGACTTTCACCTTGTAGTTGCCAGGGGGCAATTTGAGACGCGCGTTGGTGCGTTCGGCGCGAACCTCGTCGTTAATCGTGATAAACGCGTTACTAGGCGTGGAGCTGAGCACCACCAGGCCGTTCTTGCCGACGGCACCGCTCTTGACGTCGAACGAATACCCCAGCGCGTATAGCAGCGTGGCCACCGCCACCGTCAAAAAGATGGCGGCCGACAGCACGTAGACGGCATTGCGTGCGCGGTAGCGGGGAGGTTGCGGCATCACTCTAAGCTTACCGCTTCGGTGGCATAACTGGTACACTAAGGCTCGTATGGCAGCATCTCCTACTGGAACCATTACCCAGATCATCGGGCCGGTCGTCGACGTGCAGTTTGACGGCGCCTTGCCGGAGATTTACGAAGCGCTGACGGTTGCCCTGCCGCAAAGCGAGCTGGTGCTGGAAGTGCAGTACCATCTGGGGAGCAAGACCGTGCGGGCCGTGGCGATGAGCTCGACCGAGGGTCTGAAGCGCGGTACGGCGGTCAAGGCGACGGGTTCGCCGATCAAGGTACCGGTCGGGGAAGAAACGCTCGGCCGGATGTTCAACGTACTCGGCCAACCGATTGACGGCATACCCGCCCCTAAGCCTAGCGACCACTGGCCGATCCACCGCGACAGCCCGGCTTTTACCGAGCAATCCACCGAAGCCGAGATATTTGAGACCGGAATCAAGGTAATCGACTTGATTGCCCCGATCATCCAGGGTGGCAAAGTCGGCCTGTTCGGTGGGGCCGGGGTGGGCAAGACCGTCCTGATCCAGGAGCTGATCCGCAATATCGCCAGCGAACACGGCGGTTACTCGGTGTTTGCCGGCGTCGGCGAACGTACCCGGGAGGGCAACGACCTCTACCATGAAATGAAGGAATCCGGCGTGCTGGACAAGACCGCGCTGGTGTTCGGCCAGATGAACGAACCGCCGGGTGCCCGGCTGCGGGTGGCGTTGAGCGGCCTGACGATGGCAGAGTACTTCCGCGACCAGGCCGGCCAGGACGTCCTTTTGTTTATCGATAACGTCTTCCGCTTTACCCAGGCGGGCTCCGAAGTCTCGGCCCTGCTGGGGCGGATGCCCTCCGCGGTCGGCTACCAGCCCACACTGGCAAGCGAAATGGGTAAATTGCAGGAGCGCATCACCTCGACTACCAAGGGTTCGATCACCTCGGTACAGGCCGTTTACGTACCGGCCGACGACCTCACCGACCCCGCGCCTGCTACCACCTTCGCCCACTTGGATTCGACCGTGACGCTAAGCCGCGCGATCTCCGAACTCGGCATTTACCCGGCCGTCGACCCACTGGACTCAACCTCGACCATCCTGGATCCGGCCGTAGTAGGCGAGGAACACTACCGCGTTGCCCGGGGCGTCCAGGCCACACTCCAGCGCTACAAGGACTTGCAAGACATCATCGCGATTCTGGGCGTCGACGAGCTCAGCGAGGAAGACAAGCTGACCGTCTCGCGGGCGCGCAAGATCCAACAGTTCCTCTCCCAGCCGTTCTTCGTGGCCGAGGTTTTTACGGGTACGCCTGGCGTGTACGTACCGCTGAGCGAAACGGTCCGGAGCTTCGCCGAAATCTTGAGCGGCGAACACGACCACCGTCCGGAAGGCGACTTCCGCTACGTTGGATCGATTGACGACGTGGTCAAGCGCTCCGGCGACGTCGCCAAGGGGCCGAAACGTCAGCCCAACGCAAAAACGGGCAAGCCAAAAGCCGGCAAAGCCGCGGGCAAACCTACGGCCAAGCAGGCCGCCAAAGCCTGAAGCTGATGGCGACCACCAGCTTCAGCGCTGTCACTGCAGAAGGGGTCACCGCCGAGCGTGAGGCGGCCTCCGTGACCGTTCCCACCGCCGATGGCGAGATTACCGTGCTGGCGAACCACATCCCGCTGGTCAGCGTGCTGGTGCCCGGCGTGGTGACCGTCCGCAGTGCTACCGACCAGTCCGCCGAAGACGCCGAGCACCTGGCCGTGTCCGGCGGATTTTTGCAAGTGACGGCGACGAGCGTGACGGTGCTGGCCGACACCGCCGAGCAGGCCGACCAGATCGACCTGGACCGCGCCGAGCAAGCCCGCCAGCGCGCCACTGAGCTGATGGAGGCCCGTACCGAGCGCGAGGAGCTGACCGATGCCTCGGCCAACCTCCAAAAGAACCTGGCCCGGCTGCGCGCTGCCGAACTGGCCGGTCACCGCCGCCGTAACCGGAACCGCCGCTAAGTGCTAAAACATGGCTAAGTTCGTCATCAACGGTCCGACCACCTTGAATGGATCCGTCAAGGTCGGCGGCAGCAAGAACGCCGTCCTGGCAATTTTGCCGGGATGTTTGTTAGCTACCAAGCCGGTCACACTCCACAACGTACCGGCGATCCGTGACGTGTCCGTGATGCTGGAGCTTTTACGTTGCTTTGGCATGGGCATAGAAGGGGAATCGGGAACCGTGGTGCTCGATCCGAGGGGTCTGCAAGCGACAACGATTCCTGATGACTTGGCGGTCCGGCTGCGAGCCTCGATAACCCTGCTCGGCCCGGCCCTGGCCAGGTTCGGCGAATACGCTTCGGTGCACCCGGGCGGTGACGTGATCGGTAAGCGCCCGTTGGACGCCCACTTCATGGCGCTGGAGCAGCTCGGAGCCACCTTTGAAAGCGACCATCACCGGTATACGGTCAATGCGAAGCGCTTAATGGGGACTACCGTGCTGCTTGAGGAGCCGTCGGTGACCGCTACCGAGAACGTGCTGATGGCGGCCGTACTGGCCAAAGGGACCACCGTGATTAAGAACGCGGCGTGTGAGCTGCACGTGCGCGACCTGGCGCACTTCCTTAACCGGCTGGGCGCCAAGGTCACTGGAGCCGGCACTAACAAGGTCGTAGTGGAGGGAGTAGATATGCTGGAAGGTGGTGAGCATCGCGTCCGGGCCGATGAGCTGGAAGCCGCCACGTTCATAATGGCCGCCGCCGCGGCCGGGGGGAACGTCACTATAGAAGACGTCGACACCGAACATTTCGGGGTGCTGCCCTATAAGTTACGCAAAGCAGGGGTCAACCTTGAGCAACATCCGGACCGTTTTATAGTGAAAGGCCCGCACAAGCTGCGCGCCGAAAGCATCAAGACCGGGCTGTGGCCGAACGTCCCGACGGACGTAGCTTCTCCATACACCGTCCTGATGACGCAGGCCGAAGGAGTCAGCATCATCCACGAGTGGATGTATGAAGGACGCCTTTTCTTTACGGACAAGCTCGTCAGTATGGGCGCCAACATTACGATGGCCGATCCGCACCGCGTGATAGTCTTCGGTCCGACCAAGCTGTATGGCCGTCCCGTGGCCAGCCCCGACCTCCGGGCCGGCATCAGCATGGTAATCGCCGCGATGGTAGCCGAGGGGGAAACGGTAATCGACCATGCCGAGCACATCGACCGTGGCTACGAGCGCCTGGACGAGCGGTTACGGGCGCTGGGCGCCGATATTACCCGCCTTGAGGAAACCGAGCCGGCCGTGTAAGCTGAACGGGCGTTCCGGTTGGTTTTCCGTTTTTGCCCGTACGAACAACCAGGATGTTCAAAAAGCCCGTATTGAACAACCAAAAGTGGCTTTTTCTTAGTAGTTTTAATCCGTTCTAAACAGTTTTAACTCCGCGAATTCATGTTCAGCAAACGTATCGGCATCGACCTTGGCACCTCGAATATCCTGGTTTACGTCCAGGATCGGGGAGTGGTGATCAACGAACCGTCCGTGGTGGCGGTCTCGACCGATGACAACCGGATCGCCGCGGTCGGCGCCGAAGCCAAGGAAATGGTCGGCCGCACGCCCGAGAACATCGTGGCGCACCGTCCGCTCAGCGACGGCGTAATCGCTGATTACCGGATCACCGAGGCGATGTTGCGCTACTTCATCAACAAGGCCGTCGGCAGCGTGCGGCTGTTTAGGCCGGACGTGATGGTCTGCGTGCCGGCCGGCGTGACGTCTACCGAGCGCCGGGCGGTAATCGATGCCACCACCCAGGCTGGGGCCAAGAACGCCTACATCATCAGGGAGCCGTTGGCGGCGGCGATCGGGGCGGAAATCCCGATCGGCTCGGCCTCCGGCAACATGGTAATCGACATCGGCGGCGGCACCTCGGAGGTGGCGGTAATTTCACTCGGCGGGATCGTGGCGGCCAATTCGGTGCGGGTGGGCGGCGACAAGTTCGACCAGGCGATCACCAACTACGTGCGGCGACGCCACAACCTGGCGATCGGCGACGTCACGGCGGAGCAGATCAAGATCCAGATCGGGTCCGCCGTACCGCTGCCAGAAGCCGAGGAGCAGTCGATGGAGGTGCGCGGCCGCGACATGGTCGCCGAGATGCCCAAGACGATTACGATCAAGACCAACGAAGTGGTCCAGGCGATCCAAAAGGAACTGGGCGAAGTGACGCTGTCGGTCAAGGCCGTGCTCCAGAAAACGCCTCCCGAGCTCAGCGCCGACGTGATTGACCGCGGCATGGTGATGACCGGGGGCGGCTCGCTGCTTAAGAACCTCGACAAGGTGATTACCGATGCCACCAGCGTGCCGGCCCACGTGGCCGAAGACCCGCTGTTTAGCGTAGTGCGGGGGACGGGCATCGCCGTCGAAAACTTGGATTCGTACAAACGGGCCGTGGCGCTGCGGTAATACCTAGCCCCAAAATCGCACATTCCCGCCCGGCTCCTAAAACGGAGTGGTTCCGGGCGGGAATGAACATATCTTTGTTCAAGAAGACAGTTTAGTGTAACGGTATTATTTTACTGCAACCATCGCCCGCTTAGGCTAAGCTGATGACATGCTAATCGGCATCGACGCCTCGCGCGCCAACATCACAGAAAAGACCGGCGTGGAGTGGTACGGCTACCACGTGATCAAGGAGCTGGCCAAACTCGATCACTCTAACCGCTACCGTCTCTACAGCTGGGAGCCGTTGACGGGTGGGCTGAGCGGGCTGCCTGATAACTTCGAGAACGTAGTGGTTCCCAACCGCCGGTTCTGGCCGCACACCGCCCTCTCGGCCGAACTTAAGCGGAATCCGGTCGACCGCCTGTTTATACCGTCGCACATCGTCCCCCGGGTCCATCCGGAACGCACCACGGTCGCGATCCACGACTTAGGCTTCCGGCAGTTCCGCGCCAACTACACGCGCTACCACTACCTCAGCTTGTCGCTGGGCACCAAGTGGTCGGCTAAGTGGGCGCACCAAATCTTGGCGTTGAGCCAGACGGTGGCTGGCGAAATCGCCCACACCTATGACGTGGCACCATCAAAAATCACCGTCGTGCCGCCTGGCTACGACCCGGCGATGTTCAAGGGCGTTACCTCGGGCGTGGTGATGGACGTGCTAGGGGAATACCACGTCAAAGACCCCTACCTGCTCTACCTCGGCCGGTTGGAATCGCGCAAGAACGTCACCCGCCTGATCGAGGCATTTTACCGGCTGACGGATTCCGGCTTGTTTGGAGGGCAGCTGGTGCTGGCCGGCCACCCTGGCGTGGGCTACGAGGAAATACGCGCCCTGATCGGCAAGCAACGCTACGCCGGGCAAGTGGTCCACACCGGCTACGTTTCCGACCGGGCCCGGGCGGCGTTGTTGCGAGGGGCCCGGGCCTTCGTGTTCCCCTCGCTGCATGAGGGCTTCGGCATCCCGATTCTGGAGGCATTCGCTGCCGGCACGCCGGTGCTGACCAGCAAGCAGGGCGCCACCGCCGAGGTGGCCACAGGTGCGGCCTGGCTGGTGGATCCGGAAAGCGTCGAGGAAATCCACCACGGGATGCAGCAGCTGCTTTCCGACCAGCCGCTGGTGGAGCGTCTGACCGCTGCCGGCGCGGAACGCCTCCGGCACTACGGATGGGACAAGACGGCTGCCGCGGTCCACCGGGTACTGGCATCATGATGGCTACTGCCTCCAAAGTCATCGAAATCATGGGCGTGGAGGTGGACGCCCTGACCGCGCCCGAAGTGATCGTCCGGTTGCGCAAAGGGCTGGACGCGGGACGCCGCCAGTACGTAGTGACGGTAAACAGCGAGATGATCATGCGGGCCCAGCGCGACGAAGCATTCAAGGAAATCATCAACCAGGCCACGCTCAAAGTGCCCGATACGATCAGCACGGTCTGGGCGGCCAAGTACCTGCACGCGCCGTTGCGCGGACCGCTCAAGACGCCCCGGGCAGGTTTGCAGGCGCTGCGCACGCTAAGCCAGATCGTGCTGCAACCGCGGCGCCTGAAAAGCGTGATACCCGATACCGTGCCGGGATCGGAGCTGGTAATCGACGTAGCCGGGATGTGCGAAGAGTTCGGCTACCGGCTCTACCTGCTGGGCGCGGCCGACGGAGTGGCCGAGGCCGCTGGCGCGAAGCTGCAGGATTTCTTCCCGGAGCTGAAAGTGGCTGGGGCGGCGCCTGGGTCGGCGCAGGAGCGCGACGACGATTTTGTGCGCGGAGAAATCGAGCTGGCCGAAGCCGACGTGGTCTTAGTAGCCTACGGCCACCCAAAGCAGGAGCGGTGGATCGCCCGGAACCTGCCTAAATTACCGGCACCCGTCCTGGCAATCGGGGTGGGCGGTACCTTCGACTACCTGGCCGGCGGGACGGCAATCGGCGCGCCTCGGGCTGCCAAGGCCCCGCCGGGCTTCATCCGCCGCCGCGGCCTGGAGTGGCTCTGGCGGCTGTTTACCCAGCCCTGGCGCTGGCGGCGGATCCTGACGGCCTTTCCGCTGTTCGTGGGATTGGTAGTGCGCTTCAAGCGGCGTCGCAACCGCTAGACAATTAGTCTAAAAAGTGCTACACTGAGCGACTATTTAACTTAGTTCCAAATTCGCTCATGGCCGAACCAACACCATCCCCCTTCTTTGATCCGGAGCCGGCCTACCGCCGGAAATCTCCAGATGGTAGGTATCAAGAGGTGGGGTATCCGGAATACAGCGAGTGGTCGGAGGAGCGCACGGCCAGACTGTTTCCTAACGACATAAGTTATCGCCAGGCACTCGAAACAGCAAATCTCGTGGAGACTACCGAAGCGGGACGATTGGCGGCGGAGCGGCGGGCGATCATAGACTCCAAGACGGAGCTGTTAAACATGGACGGATTCTTGCTGGAGCTCGATCTATTGGCTGGAAACGTGGAGCGGCACCCCCAGCCAGTGACAGTCGTGGTTATCGATTTGGATAAGTTTAAAGCGGTTAATGATACGCTCGGCCACCAGGCAGGTGACCATGTCTTGGGTGAGGTGGCAGACAGCCTCAAATCGACCATGCGACCAGGGGACGTCTTGGCCCGGCTTGGCGGTGATGAATTCGGTATGCTGCTCCCAGGGACTACAGACGCCGCTCCCGCCCTCGAGCGCGTCAGTCAAAACCTCCCCATAAACCCTGTTACGGCCGAGCGAGTCGGGCTGAACGAGCCGGCGGTAACCGTGTACGAGGAAGACCAAGGCCGCACCCTCCGGCAGGCATTCGATTTAGCGTGGAGCCAAAACAAATCGTAACGCTTTGGGCTTATGCCAACCCGCTTCCTCTATACTGGGAGCATGAGCGATTTGCCAATCCGCACCCGCTTCGCCCCGTCGCCGACGGGCTACTTGCACGTGGGTAACGTGCGGACGGCCTTGTACGCATATTTGCTGGCCCGCAAGACCGGCGGGAGGTTCTTCTTACGGATCGAAGACACCGACCGCAGCCGGTTCGTGGCCGACGGCGAAGCCCAAATCAAAGACAGCTTGGCCTGGCTCGGCTTGGAGTGGGAGGCGGAAGTCTGGCGCCAGTCGGAACGATTGGGAACCTACCAGTCATATGCCCAGCGTTTAATAGGCGAAGGATCCGCTTATGTCGCCGACGAAACGCCGGAAGAACTGAGCGCACTCCGGGAGCAGCAGCGGGCGGCCGGAACCCAACCGCACTACGACGGCCGCAGCCGCGACAAAGGGTTAACGTGGCAGCCGGACGCAAGGGGCGCGGCAGGTTCGGGAGGCTCAGGCCATACGGGCCAGGTGGTCCGCTTCCGCTGGCCGGAGGACCAGCCGCCGATGGAAGTCGGCTACTTTGAGACCGGCACCACGGGTGAAAGCGGCGACAAGGACCGCACGATGACGTTTTCACCGGCCGAGGCGCCATCGGCGTTCGAAGACTTCGTGCTGATCAAGGCCGACGGCTACCCCACGTATAACTTCGCGCACGTAATCGACGACCACGAGATGGAAATTTCCGACGTGATCCGGGGCGATGAGTTCGTGGCCAGCCTCAACAAATACCAGAAGCTCTACGACGTGCTGGGCTGGCAACGGCCGCGCTACGTCCACGTCCCGCCGATCCTCGGGCCGGACGGCCAAAAAAAGCTGAGCAAACGTGAGGGTTCAAAAAGCACCCAAAACTACCGGGTGGCCGGGTATCTGCCTGGCGCCCTGGCAAACTTCATCGCGCTGATCGGCTGGAATCCGGGCGCCGACCGGGAATTGTTCTTCTCGTTGGACGAGCTGGCCGATGCCTTCACGCTGGAAGGCCTACAAAAGGCCCCAGGGCGGTTCGACGAAGGCAAGCTGCGCTGGATGAACAAGGAGCACATGAAGAACCTCGGGGGTGGTCAGCTGCTGGACCTAGCCATCGGCGAAGGGTTCTGGAAGCGGCGCGCCCAACCCAACGAGCTGCGCATCTTTGAGCTGGCGGCCGAGCGGGCCAATACGCTGGCCGAGCTGTCCGGCGAAGAAGCCGCGTACTACTTCGAGCGCCCGCGACTAAGCGTCGCAGAGCTGACGGGCGACGAAAACCGGGAAACAGTGGCGGTCTGGCTGGAGCGCGTCCAGCGCTACTTGGAAGACGTCAGCGAGTGGACCAGTGAGCGGCTCGAGGGTGCGCTGACGGACATTAGGGGCGAGCTCGACCTATCGCCCAAGCAACTCTACCCGGTACTGCGGGTGGCCGTTACCGGCGCTCCCAACACCCCGGCGCTCTGGGACGTCTTTGAAGTGCTCGGCCAGTCGGAAACGCTGGCGCGCTTGGAGGCCGCCGCCGCTCTCGTTAGTTGAGCCTAAAATTGGTATGCTTAAGGCGTCCTAAACGCGCTAATCCGAAACTAAAACAGATGCTTCGCTCCCACACGCTCGGTGAGCTGACCAAACAAGACGCCGGCAACCACGTCACGTTAGCTGGCTGGATCCACCGCCGCCGTGACCACGGCGGGCTGGTTTTCATCGACCTGCGCGACCGCTACGGCCTGACCCAGGTGGTCTTTAATCCCGAGCAAGCCGACTCGTTTGCGGTGGCAGAGCAGGTGCGGCCCGAATGGGTGCTGCAAGTAGAAGGAACTGTCCGGGAACGTCCGGCCGGGACCGTTAACCAGGATTTGCAGACGGGTGCAATCGAAGTCGCGGTCGAGAAAGTCGAGGTCCTGGCTGAATCCAAGACACCGCCGTTTGAGATTGAACTCGACGAAGACGTCAACGAAGAACGCCGTTTGGAATACCGCTACCTAGACATCCGTCGGGCCGGCCTACGCGAGCGCTTACTGTTCCGGAGCCGGCTGGTACAGCGCATCCGCGAGCTATTGAACGGACAGGATTTCGTGGAAGTGGAAACGCCGCTGCTTACCAGTAGCTCGCCGGAAGGCGCCCGGGACTACCTCGTGCCGAGCCGCGTCCATCCGGGAAAGTTCTACGCACTGCCCCAAGCCCCCCAACAATTCAAGCAACTGTTAATGATCGGCGGGTTCGACCGCTACTTCCAGATTGCCCGGGCCCTGCGCGACGAGGACCTGCGGGGCGACCGCCAGCCGGAACACACCCAACTCGACCTGGAGATGTCGTTCGTAGAGCAAGACGACGTGCTTGGCCTGATCGAACCGCTGATGGGCACGTTGGTGGGGGAACTGACGGACAAGAAAATACACGAAACACCGTTCCCCAAGTTAACGTACGCGGAGTCAATCGAGCGGTTCGGTACTGACAAGCCAGACTTACGCTTTGGCCTGGAGCTACAGGACGTCACGGAAACCGTCAAAGGCAGCGACTTTAAGGTGTTTAACGAAGCCGAACAGGTCAAATGCCTGGTCGTACCCGGCCTGGCCGGATCAAGCCGCGGGGAGCTGGATGCTTTGATCGAATTCGCGATCGGGCACGGGGCCAAAGGCCTGGCCTGGATGAAAGTAGCGCCAGACGGGTCATTCGAAGCACCTATCACCAAGTTCTTCCAACCCGCCGTCCAAGCTGATTTGAAAAAACAACTCAACACCAAACCAGGCGAACTGGTACTCTACGTGGCCGATACGCCAAAGGTCGTGGCTGGCGCTTTGGCTGCTCTCCGCAGCCACCTCGGTGCGAAACTGGCGTTGGCGGACCGCGACTCCCTGGCGTTTGCCTGGATCGTCGACTTCCCGATGTACGAGTTCGACGAGGATACCGGAACGTGGGATTTCTCGCATAACCCGTTTTCGATGCCGCAAGGCGGGTTGGAAGCCCTCCGATCGTCCGAATTGGGCGAGATCAAAGCTTTTCAGTACGACCTGGTCTGTAACGGCTATGAACTGGCCAGCGGCGCGATCCGTAACCACCGCCCAGAAATCATGCGCGAAGCGTTCAGTAAGGTCGGCTACAGCGAAGAGCAGTTTCAAGCAGCCTTCGGACACTTTGTGAAAGCGTTCGATTACGGCGCCCCGCCGCACGGCGGGATTGCTCCTGGCATCGACCGCCTAGCGATGCTGCTGACCGACCAGCCTAACATTAGGGAAGTAATCGCTTTTCCCAAGACCCAGAAAGCGGAAGACCTGATGATGAAAGCACCCAGCAGGGCTAACGAAACCCAACTGCGGGACTTACACATTCAGCTAAGGAAGCAATGAGCCCTGCCGGGAATAATGGGATCACGGTTTGTCAGCAGACTTTTGAAGGTCCGCTGGACTTGTTGCTGCAGTTGATCGAAGCCGAGAAACTCGACATCACCACGATCTCGCTGGCCGCCGTCACCGATCAGTACCTGCGCTACGTCGAGCGCTTAGAACAGCAGCGCCTCCCGGAAATCGCGGAGTGGCTGGTGGTGGCCGCCCGGCTATTGGTACTGAAGTCGCGGGCATTGCTGCCACACGCCGAAGTCGATACCGAAGAGACGCCCGACGACCTAGCCGCCCAGCTGGCCGAGTATAAACTGTTCAAACGGTTGGCCGGCGAGCTTGGTTCCGGGTTGCGCTCTACGGACATTTCGGTCGGCACATCGCCGAGCCGCCTGGAGCTGCCACCACAGTTCGTGGCCGAAGGAGTCGGGCTGGGCGTGCTCCAGCAGGCCTTTAGCGCGGTCCTGGAGCGGCTGCCGATGCTTAAGCCGCCCCAAGGTCCCGACGTGGAAGCGGTGGTATCGCTCGAGGAGCGGATCACGGCCGTCCGGCAGCAGCTCCGCGGTGGGCCCCAGCGCTTTGAGCGCATGTTCGCGGCCGTTACCAGCCGGGTAGCCTTGATCGTGACGTTTCTGGCTATACTGGAATTGTTCAAGCAGCGGATCATCGGCATTACCATCGGCCAGCCTAGGCTGACCCTAGAATTACGGACTACCTAAACTCCGAGCATATGAGCCCTGATCCCACTACCACGCACGCGAATCCGACCGCACCTGCCACCACCGATCCTCCTCCCGAAGCGATCGTCGAAAGCGTGCTGTTTGCCGCTGGGGAACCGGTCGCACTGAGTGAACTGGCCGTCCTGGCGGGCTGTTCAAAGTCAGCACTCCGGCAGACGCTGGAAGGCATGCAAAAGGATGCCGCTGGCCGTGGCATCCGTCCGGTCTGGGACTCCCGCACGGTCCAACTGGTCACGGCTCCCAAAACGGCGCCGTATCTGGCGCGCTACTTACAAACCGAACTGCGCGGCGCATTGTCGCAGAGCGCGCTGGAAACCCTGGCAATCGTCGCCTACCGCGGTCCGGCCACCCGCCCGCAGATCGAAGCGATCCGGGGCGTCCAGTCGGCGGCCGCGGTACGCACGCTGACGATCCGCGGGCTGATTACCGACGTCGGGCGCAGCAATACCCCCGGCCGGCCAATCCTCTACCAAACCACCGTCGAACTGCTCAAACAGCTCGGGATCGAATCGGCCGCGGACCTCCCGCCGATTCCCGCAGAGCTGACGGCCGGACTAGAGGAGCGCGAAGCGGCCGAAGCCCCCGCCGCACCTCCTAAAGCGGCCTAGCGATGGAGCGGGTGGGGCAGCTCTGGGTGGCACTGGTGGTAGCCGCCCAAAGCGTGCTGCCCGGCTTCGACAGCCAGCCTGCCAAGCCTCCTACTACACTGCCACCCCCCGCCGTCGTAAAGCTCCAGCCCCCGGCACCGGCGCCGCTTAAGCAAGCCGGTGCGGTCGCCCCGGTAATCGAAGCTAAAAGCGCCCTGCTGATCGACCTGCCAAGTAACACGGAGCTCTATTCCAAACAGCCTGAGCTGCCGCTGCCGATTGCCAGCATCACCAAGCTGATGACGGCCTTGCTGGTAACCGAACGTCTGGATCCGGAAACGCCGGTCGGCATCCCGGCGCTGCCGACCACGGCCGACGAGTCCCGGATGGGGTTGATTCCCGGCGACCAGTTGAAGGCCGACGAATTACTGGCCGGCGCGTTGATCGCCTCTGCCAATGACGCCGCCTACAGCCTGGCCGTGCAGGTGGCAGGTTCGGAGGAAGCCTTCGTCAAGCAGATGAACCAGCGGGCTACCCAACTGGGGCTCAGGCAGACATCGTTCGCCACCTCTAGCGGTTTCGACAAAGGCAAGAGCTACAGTACCGCTCGCGAATTGGCGGTACTGTCCCGCGCGGTGCTGGAACAACCACGCATCCGCAACTTGGCCGGGCTTAAGGAGCTAAAGATCCGCTCGGCGGGAGGCACCGAATACACGCTCCAGACTACCGACGAACTGATCGGCGGGTACCTGCCCGTGGCCGGGTTAAAGACCGGCACTACCGACGAGGCTGGTTTTTGCCTGGTGTCGGTAGCGGTCAGCGGGGACCGGCAGCTGCTGGCAATCGTCCTAAATTCACCGGACCGCTTCCAAGAAAACAAGTCGATGCTCGATTGGGGACTGCGCTCGTTCAGCTACTGACGCGAACTATCGGCTCAGCTGTGCCACATTGATAAAATACTTGAACCATAGTATTTTAGAGTGCTACGTAAATTTAAGTAGTACTTCGCAATCTAGCGAAACCACAACTAATTCTGAGAGATGTGAGATTCGGCAAACCATCTGAGGCTCAAGAGCTATTCGATCTCCGCTCCAGGGAAATCCGGTCAGGGGAACTCTGGAGTACAAGCCAAGCCTGGCAAGGGTTAGCGGTCCGGCTCGCGCCACAAGATCGCGAGCTTGCACTGGCTGCAGTCGATCGTATCGACAATCCCCGGGCCAGGGTATCGGGAACAGTCTTGGTTGGTTTGGAGCGTGGCGAGCAGGAACTAGTCAATAGGGCATTCCAGGACATCTCAACAATTGATCCCGATGAAGTTCATTTGGCATACCATAGATTCGCGATTCGTGTGGCCGGTTTTGACAAAGCACTCGCCCTGTCTGCTGCAAGGAATATCTGTGACGAAAAAGCCGTATTCCGGGCTGAGGCGTTAGCTGAAGTCGGTAGCACCACGGGAGACCCCGTGGTGCTTGAAGAAGCATTTGAGACACTGCAGAAAGCACCGCACCCTGGTAAGAAACGCCAGAAAATAGTAGGTAAGATACTGCGAGGTGCAAATCGGATAAAATTTAGCGAGCTGGTGGAGAAAATAGAAGCCACGCGAGCCCACCCCAAAAAACGGATGAGGACACCAGAGTCCCTTAGCGAGGGTGGCCCCGACATGATCTCGATTGACGGCATTGAATTCGCCAGTGAAAAATCGAAGCATCGTTTGGCTGAAGCGCTCGTGGCCGCGGGCATTGATACGGGCGATGCCCACATTTTGCGAGCGGCACTGCGCGTAACGTTACTGCTCGGAGAAGACAAACAAGAAGACCTTCTTAACAAAATCTCCTCAGTCGTTCCGGGCTCCAAACGTCGTTGAAACCGTCGCCGGCATGAGGTTGGCAAGCGTACGCCCTGATGCTAGTATTTGACTGACGAGGCGCCCAACCGAGCGTTTTCTGGTGTTTATTAAAGACATGGAACGTCATAAAACAGACTGAAAGAATCTTCCAGCCCATGCTGGTTTTTCCCACTTTCTTACTATCAGCTAATTTTTAGCCCATGCACGCAATGCAACCGCTGGTGGCGATCATAGGTCGTCCCAACGTCGGAAAATCAACCCTGTTCAACCGCCTGGTAGGTAGCCGCCGGGCGATTACCAGTGAACTGGCCGGAACCACCCGGGACCGGCTGTACGCCGAAGGTGAGTGGCGGGGCATACCGATGACGTTCATCGATACCGGCGGCTTGAGCGAGCAGGATTCGGCGTCCGCAACCGGGACGCGCCGTACTGCTGGGCAGGATACCCTGGCTAAGCCGCTCCAAGCCGCAATCAACGACCAGGTGGCCGAAGCGGTCCGCGAAGCCGACGTACTCTTGTGGATCCTCAGTGCGCCGGATGGGCTGACGGCCGAAGACCGCCGGGTGGCCGAGGTGATCAGAGGAACGTCGAAGCCGGTTTTGGTAGTGGCCAACAAGGCCGACAACCAAAACCTGGAAACGGCCGCCGCGGAGTTCTGGGAATTGGGAATCGGCGAGCCGCTGCCGGTCTCCTCGCTGCACGGCCGCGGCACGGGTGACTTGCTGGACAGGCTCGTCGGCCAGCTCGGCCCCGCCCAGCCTGCCCAGGCTAAACAGGAACGGAACCACCCCGCCGTCGCGATCGTCGGCCGCTCGAACGTGGGCAAGTCGACGTTAGTCAACCGTTTGAGCGGAGCTGCCCGGATGATTACCAGCGAGCACCCCCATACCACCCGGGATTCGACAGAGCTCGAAGTGGCCACGGAGGCAGGCCCGTTGACGTTGTTGGACACGGCCGGCATGCGCCGCCGCGGCCAGTCCGGGCAAGGCATTCCCAAGTACAGCCTGCTCCGGACGTTGCGGGCAATCAACGAAGCGGACGTGGCCTGCCTGTTAATCGACGCCGACGAAGGCCCGACCCTCCAAGACGCCCATATCTGCAGCTACATCATCGAAGCCGGCAAGGCGATCGTGCTGGTGGTCAACAAGTGGGACCTGATCGAAAAATCATCCGACGTCCAGGAGCAGTGGTTCGCCAGGCTAGAGCAGCGCTTCGGGTTCTTGCCCTCGCCGCCGGTGGTGTTTGTGTCCGCCCTGACCGGAGAGAAGCTTGAGCGGTTCGGCCGGGCGGTCTACGACGTCTGGGAACTGGCGGCCACCCGACTCGAGACCGGCGAACTCAACCGCGTGCTGCGCGCCAACCTGGTCAAACTGCCCGGCGGGCGTGGCGGCCCCAAACTGTACTACGCCACCCAGGTGGACGTCCGGCCGCCGACTATCTTGTGTTTCGTCAACAAGTCCGAAGCCTGGGCGGCCAACCACCGCCGCTTCCTAGAAAACACAATCCGCGATCACTATGGCCTCTACGGCACGGCGCTCCGGCTGCGCTTTAGGGCCAAGCAACCCAGGGAGGTGGTGGCGTGAGCGTTACCAGGCTGGTCGTCGGGCTGGGCAACCCCGGCGAGCGCTACCAAGCCACGCGTCACAACGTGGGATGGCGGGTGCTCGACGCGTTTGCCGCCGCCCAGGGCTTAGGCGGCTGGTCCGTCAAGCAAAAACTGGCCGCCGAGGTGCTGGCGGCTGGGGGGCTGGCGTTGGTAAAGCCCCAGACGTTCATGAACCAGAGCGGCCAGGCCGCTGGCGCCGTAGCCTCGTACTATAAGGTTCCGCCTGAGCGCGTGCTGGTGGTCGGGGATGATTTCCAATTGCCGCTCGGCACCGTGCGGTTCCGGGAGTCAGGCAGCTCCGGCGGGCAAAAAGGGCTGGAAGACATCATCAAACACTTCGGCACTAGCGACGTACCGCGCCTGAGGATCGGCATCGGCGATCCAGTCGGCGATCCCAGCGACTACGTACTGAAGCCGTTCAGCAAAGATCAGCAAAGCGATCTGCCGGGAATCATCACCGACGCGGTGAACGCCCTGACAGAGTGGACCACTGGTGCGGAGCAATGAGTAACGGCAGCTTCTTCCAGCAGGTCGGCGAACTTCCGGAAGTGGCCGAGTACGCGGCCCAACTGGAGTCCGGCCGGTTGCGCATCGGTGAAACCTCGCGCGGAGTCAAGGAACTGCTCCTGTTGGCGCTGGCCAAGACGGTTGGCAAGCCGTTCGTGGTAATTACCTCCGAGCATCTGTTCGCTCCTGGGATTGCCGTGGCCTGGCCTAGCGAGGTTTCCGGAGAATCGTACGAAGTGGCCGTTGGGATGGCCCAGATCTTAGGTAATAAAGCGGGTCTGCACCTGGTTCCGCCGGACTTGCTGGGCGTGCCGCTGATCGGCGTGCGGCGCTACGACACCCTGACCCGGACCCTCAAGACAGGCCAAGAGCTCTCACCAGAAGACGTGGTCAAAGCGTTGGTGGACGCCGGCTACGATCCTGATCCCGACCTGGAACGCTCCGGTACCTTCGACCGGACTGGCGGCAGCGTCCGGATTTGGGGCATCGGCGACCGCTACCCGCACCGCCTGGAGTGGTTCGGCGATACGATCGAGCAGCTGAAGCGGTTGGAAGGGGAGTCCGAAGTAGCCTTACCGGAAACTACCTTTTACCCGGCCTCGATTACCGACCCCAAAGGTCCCGCCCGGCTGAGGGATTACATCAAGCTGGCCGGGGCGGTGATCGCCGGGGAAGAGTACCTGCTGGATGCCGCCGAAGACCTGGCCGGTTTGAGCCAAGTCAGCTTTACGTTCAAGAAGGAAAGCAGCGTGACCACCGTGCCGTGGAGCCGGGCCGACGTGACCCACAACCGCTCCGATCTCCACGAGCTGATTACGCGCTACACGGCCGACCGCTGGCACGTGGGCTTGGCGCGCTGGGAAGGTTCGGCGGTGGATTTGCCAGACGGCGTGGAGGACGTGCGCTTGCCGATTACCGAAGGGGTCAAGTGCCCCGGCATCAAATGGGTGGTCTTCACCCCGTCGGAAATCCTTACCAGGCCGGCCGCGCCCAAGAAACGCCACTCCGACCGCTTGACGCTGAAACTGGAAGCCGGCGACCTGGTGACCCACCGTGACCACGGCGTCGGTAAGTTCCAGGGTCTGGTCAAAAAGACGGTCGGCGAGGTGGAACGCGAGTACTTGTATTTGGAATACGCCAAGGGCGACAAGCTGTACGTACCGGTGGCCGAAGCCGACAAGGTCGACAGCTACGTCGGGCCGAAAGACATTACCCTGACCCGCTTGAGCTCGGCGAGCTGGGAGCACATCCGGGAGCGCGTCAAAGCATCCGCCGAGCAGCTGGCGCGGGAACTGCTGACCGTCAGCGCCCGCCGGGAAATCGTCACGGGCGTAAAATTCCCGCCCCAACCAGACATCGAACAACGCCTGGCCGCTTCGTTCCGCTATGAAGCCACGGAGGACCAAGACCGCGCGATCGCCCACGTCTTCGCCGACATGGAGGATGCCCGTCCGATGGACCGGCTGGTCTGCGGCGACGTGGGGTTCGGCAAGACCGAAGTGGCGATTAGGGCGGCCGCCAAGGCGGCCGCCTCCGGCCACCAGGTGGCCGTGCTTAGCCCGACCACGATCCTGGCCGAACAGCATCTGGCCACCTTCACCAAACGCTTAGCCGAATTTGGCTTCAAGATCGCGGGCTTAAGCCGTTTCAAGACCCACGCCGAACAGTCGGCCACGCTCAAGGCCTTGGCAAAAGGTGAGGTCGACATCGTGATCGGCACGCACCGCTTGCTCTCCAGCGACGTGGAAATAGATAACCTGGGACTCTTGATCATCGACGAAGAGCAGCGCTTTGGCGTTCGCCACAAGGAGCGGCTAAAGCGGATGCGCGCCAGTGTCGACGTACTGAGCCTGTCGGCCACGCCGATTCCGCGTACTTTGAACCTGGCATTGTCCGGCCTGCGGGAAATCTCCACGATCCAGACCCCGCCGAGCGGGCGCCGTCCGATCATCACGACGATTGGCGAATACGATTCCGGCCTGATCGACCAGGTAGTCAAAGACGAGCTTGGCCGCGGCGGCCAGGTGTACTTTTTGCATAACCGGGTGGCCTCGATCGGGGCGGCCGCCAGCGAGCTGGGCGCCCGCCACCCAGCCGCCCGGGTCGGGATTGCGCACGGCCAGATGACGGAGGAGCAGTTGGCCGAGGTAATGGCCGCCTTCGCCGGGGGCGACATGGACATATTGGTCTGCACCACGATCGTCGAGAACGGGCTAGACCTGCCGAACGCCAACACGCTGATCGTCGATGACGTTTCCACGCTAGGTCTCTCCCAAAGCTACCAGCTGCGCGGCCGGATCGGGCGCGGCAGCCGGCAGGGACGGGCGTTCTTCTTATACAAACCGGGCAGTTTGTCCGGCTTGGCCCGGGAGCGCTTGCGCAGCCTGCAGAACGCCAAGGAGCTCGGATCGGGGTTCCAGGTAGCCTTGGAGGATCTGGAAATCCGCGGCGCCGGCAACGTGCTGGGTCGCGAGCAGTCCGGCAACGTCCGGGCGGTCGGGCTGACGATGTACTCTAAAGTGCTGTCCCGGGCGGTCGAAGAACTCGAGAGCGGGGAGCGCTTCCTGGAAACGGAACTTGACCTGCCGTTGGCAGCCTCGATACCGGAGGCGGTGGTGGAGGACGAATCCGAGCGGCTGGGATTCTACCAGGCGATTTCCAACGCCGCCACGCTGGGCGAGCTGCATGGCGTAGCCGGCCGGCTCCGGGCGCGCCAGGCCGGTTGGCCTGGGGAGCTGGACACGTTGCTGCGGTTACAAGCCGTACGCCTGGCGGCTTCACGCGCGGGGATCACCGCCCTGCGCTACACGGCCCTGCCGGGTACCAACCGCAGCGCCCGGGTGCTGATCGCCGATCTCAACCATCCGCTCCCCGAGGAGCCGGCGGCGGCAGCGCAGAAGGCCGGCTGGACGGTGACGGAGCGCCGACTCTCCAAACCGCTCAAGGCGGAGCAGCTATTGGAGGAAATGGAGGGGTTGCTGCACGGGTTAGGCCACCTACCGGCCGACGCGAAGGCTACTCCTGCATAAGTTGCTCGGTTAAAGCTCGCTTGGTATACTGTCGTTATGCAGGCAAGCTTTCAGCAACGGAGGATAGTACCGGGCGACCGCGAATTTCCCGAAGCGCTCCGCACCATTCCCGGTGCCCCGGGGTGGCTATACCTCGCCGGCACGTTGCCTCAGGCCGAGCCGGTGGCGATCGTTGGCAGCCGGCGGATCAGTGCCTACGGACGGCGGGTCACCCAGGTAATCGCCGGCCGCTTGGCGGCCGTCGGCCGGCCGATCGTGTCCGGACTGGCGTTCGGAGTAGACACGATTGCCCACCGGGCCGCGCACGAAGTGGGCGGCAGCAGTATCGCGGTGCTGCCGTGCGGGCTGGATTCCCGCGTGCTGTCGCCCCGGGCCAACCTGGAGTTGGCGGAGCGGATTGTGGGGCGCGGAGCGTTGCTGAGCGAATACCCGCCCGAGGCCACGGCGCGTAAAGAGCACTTCGTGGACCGCAACCGCTTGATTTCGGGCCTGGCGATGGCGGTGGTAGTGGTGGAAGCCGCCGAACCCAGCGGCAGCATGATCACGGCCGACCACGCGGCGGACCAAGGCAAAGACGTCTGGGCGGTACCGGGACCGATCGAAAGCGAGACCAGCGCCGGGACGAACCGCTTGATTAACGACTTTGCCCACCCGCTTCATAACATCGACGAATTCTTGGAAGCCGTGACAGGTGATATCCCGCAGCCGCTGGCTGCTGCGCCTCGTGAGGGGGTGCTGCGCTACTTGGACAGCCGCCCGCGCCACGTGGACGAACTGGTGCACACCAGCCAGCTCAGTCCCTCGGCGCTGGACGGGGAACTTACCAAGTTGGAGCTGGTGGGGGTGGTACGGAACGTCGGGGGACGGCACTACGTGCGGGTATGACGGCGGAAGAGGACCAAGTTTACGCGATAGCTACCTAACATTGCCTACTCAGCTTAAGTGAGGCAAGTTGAGCCAATCAGGCGACGCATTTTTATCCAGCGTCAGTTTGAACTCGACAAACTCGACGGTCTTACAAAACCAAAAAGCTGGTCAGGCGCGGGAAGGCCTTAAAGGCCAGGCGGCGGTAGCTGGCGCGGACGCGGCGCGGCGAAATCGCCAGGAGCTTACCGGAACGGGTAGAAAGGGCGAGCTGCATAACGTTCTCCTTTGTTACTTAGTACGTACTACGTATGACTATTTGACGTGCTGGCGGACGACGGCCATTACTTTGCCTTGGACGCGCCACTCTTGGTCGGGGAAGATGTTGTCATAAGCCGGATTCTCGGCTTTGAGGTAGGAAACGTTGTCTTTTTGGACCAGCCGCTTGACCGTCGCGTCACTGCCGATTACCGCCACCACGATGTCTCCGTGGTTAGCCGTATCTTGCGGCTGTACGATCAGCAGGTCGCCGTCGAAGATGCCAGCCCCGATCATGCTTTCACCGTTGGCTTTGAGGATGAAGACGTCGCGCTTGCCCCTGGTCAGGTCGGTCGGCAGGGTAACCCAGTCCTCGATATTCTCTTCGGCCAGCAGAGGTCCCCCGGCCGGGATGCGTCCGAGCACCGGGAGGGAGACGATTTTCTCTCCGATGTCGGACGCTAGATCCCGGAACCGTTGGGCAAGGGTAATGCCGCGCGAACGGGAATCGCGCGTGATGTAGCCCTTCTTCTCCAGGGCTTCGAGGTGGCGCTGGATGCCACGGGGGTAGGCGACGTTGAGCTTAGCCATGATTTCCCGGATCGTCGGCGGCAGGCCGTGCGCCCGGATATGGTCGAGGATAATATCGAACGTCTGGGATTGGCGAGGAGATAAGTCGGTGGAGGAATTCTTCATAGTAGTTTGGGGTTAGTCCTTGACGCGCTTGGTACGTTATAAGTGAAACCTTAAGTGAGAGAGCCCCGCCGCGACCGATCTACATCTCAATCTGCAGTGCCGGAAGCGGCGGGAACAGGAGCGCACGGTTATAGTATACAAATGTATACACCTTGTCAACCCCTGGTTTTACCCGCACTATACGCAACTGCTATGGCTACTCAAAAGCACAAACATCTGGTAATCGTCGAATCGCCGGCCAAAGCCAAAACGATCGAGCGCTATCTGGGCAGCGACTATAAGGTGTTGGCCAGCTACGGCCACGTCCGCCAGTTGCCGCGCAAGAGCGGATCGATCGACGTCGAGCACGGCTTTGCGCCCCTCTACGAACCGATCGACGGCAACAAGAAGCACATTGCGGCAATCAAAAAAGCCCTCAAGGATGCCGACGACCTCTACCTGGCGACGGACCTTGACCGCGAAGGGGAGGCGATTGCCTGGCACGTGGCCGAGCTGGTCAAACCCAAGCCCGGCCAAACCAAGCGGATTACGTTCAACGAAATCACCAAATCGGCCGTGACTGCCGCCGTGGCCAACCCGCGCCAGATCGATTCCGACCTGGTGGCCGCCCAGGAAGCCCGCCAGGGCCTGGACTACTTATATGGGTTTACGCTCAGCCCGTTTTTGTGGAAGAAAATCCGCTACGGGCTATCCGCCGGACGCGTCCAGTCGGTGGCACTTAGGTTGGTGGTGGAGCGGGAGCGGGAAATCGAGGCGTTTAATCCCAAGGAGTACTGGACGCTCGACGCGCTGCTCCGCCAGCCGGAAGAACCGAACGAAGCCCTGGCCCGTTTTGGCGCCAGCATCTCCGCCGACCGCGGTAGCAAGCTCGGCCAGTTCGACCTGACCGAGGCGCGGGCCAAGGAGCTCGCTGGACAATTACCCGAGCACCCGGTGACCGTGGCCAGCGTGGAAACCAAGCAGCGCAAACGCTCGCCGAGCCCGCCGTTTACCACCTCGACGCTCCAGCAGGAGGCCTCCCGCAAGCTGGGATTCGCCGCACGGCGAACGATGCGGGCGGCCCAAGGATTGTACGAAGCCGGCCAGATCACCTATATGCGGACTGACTCGCTGAACATGGCGCAGTCCGCCGTGGCAGAAGCCCGCGCCAGCATCAAAAAGCAGTACGGCGCCGACTACGTGCCGGCCGAGCCACGTTACTACAAGAACAAGTCCAAGGGCGCCCAAGAGGCGCACGAAGCGATTCGCCCGACCAGCTTTGCCAAATCGCCGGATTCGCTCAGCGCCGCGCTGGACGGCGACCAGCGTAAACTCTACGGGCTGGTTTGGAAGCGGGCGATTGCCAGCCAGATCGCCGACGCCCAGCTCGATGCCACCACGGCTACGTTCAGCGCCGGCCCGAACGGCGAAGTGACGCTCAAGGCCACCGGCTCGCAGGTAAAGTTCCCGGGGTTCATCAAGGTCTACCTGGAGGGCCGCGACGATGCCCAAAGCCCGGCCGACGACGCCGAAAAGCTGCTGCCACCGCTGGCCACCGGTCAAAAAATCGAGTTGGAATCGGCCAGCCCTGAGCAGCACTTCACCCAACCGCCGCCGCGCTTTAGCGAGGCCTCCCTGGTCAAGACGCTCGAGGAGCACGGCATTGGCCGGCCGTCGACGTATGCCTCGATTCTCTCGACTCTCCAGGAACGCCGCTACGCCCGGCTGGAAGAACGCCGCTTTTTCCCCGAAGAAGTCGGCCTGGTCGTCAGCGACTTGCTGACGACGCACTTTACCAAATACGTCGATTACGGGTTCACGGCCTCGCTGGAAGACGAGCTCGACGAGGTCGCCGAGGGCCGGAGGGCCCGCGTCGAACTGTTGGGGCAGTGGTGGGGGCCGTTCAAGGAGCTGGTCGATGCCAAGGACAAGACCGTTAAAAAAGAAGACGTCACCCAGCAGGCGACCGACCAGGCCTGCCCGACCTGCGAGCAAGGGAAGCTGGTAATCAAGCTCGGACGCTTCGGGAAGTTTTACGGCTGCTCGCGGTTCCCGGAGTGCAAGCACATGTCGCCGCTGGAGAGCGAGGCCGCCGCGCAGACCGAGGCCGAGCAGGCGGCCGCCAACGAGCAGTGCCCGGAGTGCGGCAGCCCGATGGTTGCCAAGCGCGGCCGGTTCGGGACGTTCCTAGGCTGTTCCAAATATCCGGACTGCAAAGGAACCAAGCAAATCGTCAAATCGACCGGCGTGAGCTGCCCCCAGTGCAAAGAGGGGGAGCTGGCGGCCAAGCAGACCAAGCGCAAGCGCACGTTTTACGGCTGCTCGCGCTACCCCAAGTGCGACTTTGCCGTCTGGCAGGAGCCGGTCAAAGAGCCGTGCCCCAAGTGCCAACACCTGGTGACCAAACGCGGTAAGGACAAAATCGCCTGTACCAAGTGCGAGTGGGAAGCGGAAACGGCCGAAGAGCCGGCGGAAGCCGCTGCGTAACGTTTACTTGTCGGCAGGACCAAAAAGGTTTATGTTGATACGTTATTCACTAAGGAGGTAAACATGCGATCCGAAAACCCAACCAGTGAACTAGTTATTCATGGTTATAATCCAGACAGCTTCACAGACGCAGAAGTCGGCTACCACCACTTCCGCTTTCCAGAAGGCGTCGCGGTTACCGACGAACTAGTAGACAGGCTTCGCGCCCTCCCAGTCTTCGAAATGATAGAACGGGATGCGGAGACGGATACGCTACTCGTCCAGGTCGCTGTAGCTGATAGGGACGATGACCCAAATGCCCGACTCAATGAACTTCCTGGGGCGTTGGAACAGTTCTTTGGTTGTCCCGTTAAAATCGAGCCACACGGAAGGCTCAGCGAAGACTGAATCCTCCGAAACTGAAGCCCTGGTTAGCGGTTACTCTGCTATCCTGAACCTATGAAAACGTATTCATTCCGCCTGCTCCCCGGCACGGACCTGCGGCAGGAGATTGAACGTGTGGTGTCGGAGAAAGGTATCCAGGCTGGCGTCCTGTTAGCCGGGGTAGGAAGCCTCCAAAAGGCTCACCTCCGGCTTGCAAATGCCGAAAAATACTACGATTCAGAAGCTGATTTTGAAATCGTCTCCCTCACCGGAACCGTTTCGGAAAACGGCTGCCATATCCATATTTCCGTGTCGGACGACACGGGTAAGACTATTGGCGGCCACGTAAGCGAGGGCAACATCGTACGGACGACCGCCGAAGTCGTAATCGGCGTGGTTGAAGCTGTTTATCGAAGAGAACCCGATTCCCGGACTGGCTATGACGAGCTCGTCATAAGCGACCGGGAATAGTCTCTGGATCACGACCTTGTTTAACCGAAAGGGTGTAACTAGCCGTCACTAGTGCGGTACGCTAAGTACAGCATGCAAAAGCAACACCCATTTTACCGCAAGGAACGCCCCACCCGTACCTACGTCTACTGGTTCATCGGGTTGGCCTTGCTGGTGCCGCTCCTTAGTTACGCCGGCCTGGCCAAGGCCGTCGGTCCGCTCTTTAACTTGCCGACCAAGGAGAACTTCGTACCGACCCAGACGATCTTTTACGACCGCACCGGCGTAAAGTTATACGAAACGGAAGGCGCCCACCAACCGATCCCGGTCAAGCTCGACCAGGTGCCCCGCACGCTGGTCTTGGCGACGCTAGCCGCCGAGGATGCGGATTTTTACCGCCACCGCGGCGTCGACCCGACCTCACTGACGCGCGCTACGTACAAGACGTTGTTCAGCGACAAGCCCCAGGGTGGGTCGACGATCACCCAGCAGCTGATCAAGACCACGTACTTATCGAGCGAGCGCACTACCTCGCGTAAGCTCCACGAAATGACGTATGCCCTGCTCCTCGAGAGCCGTTTCAGCAAGGACCAGATCCTGGAGCGCTACATGAATGAGATTTACTACGGCCAGCAAAGCTACGGCGTGGCCGACGCCGCCAAGACGTACTTTGGCAAGGATTTAGCCGCGTTAGACCTGGCCGAATCGACCATGCTGGCTGGGCTGACCAGCTCACCGACGCAGTATTCGCCGCTGGGCGCCAACCCGCAACTGGCCAAGCAGCGCCAGAAGTACGTGTTGGACCGCATGGTCTCGCTCTACCCCGACATCGTCACCCGTGCCCAGGCCGACGCCGCCCTGAACCAGCCGTTGGCCTACGCCCAGCGCGAACAGGTCTTTCACGCGCCGCACTTCGTGTTTTACGTCAAGCAGGAACTGGCCCGCTACTACGGCGATAAGGCCGTCGACCAGGGCGGGCTCAAGGTCTACACCACGCTCGACCTGGCCAAGCAGCAGACGTTGGAAGAAGAGGTGAAAAAGGGCGTGGCGGCCGTCCGCTCCGGGGGTGCCACCAATGGCTCCGCCGTAGCCTTGGACCCCAAGAACGGCGAAGTGCTGGCGATGGTAGGCTCCGCCGACTTCAATAACGACGCGATCGATGGCAAGGTCAACATCGCCACTTCAGACCGTCAACCGGGGAGCTCGTTCAAACCCTTCGTCTACCTGGAGGCGCTAAAGCAAGGCAAGACCGCCGCCACCGTATTACACGACCGCTCCACCACCTTTGGTGGCGACTACACCCCCCGCAACTACGATGGTACCTTCCGCGGCAACGTCACGATGCGCTACGCGCTAGCCAATTCGCTCAACATCCCGTCCGTCGAACTGCTCGAGCAAGTCGGCGTGCAACCGGCCTTGGACATGGCCAAGCAGTTGGGTATTTCGACGCTGGGTGATCCCGCCCGCTACGGGCTCTCGCTGGTGTTGGGAGGCGGGGAAGTGAAGTTGCTCGACATGACCAGCGCCTACGGCGTGATCGCCAACAAGGGCGTCAACCCGGGGCGGGCTACCGTCACCAAAGTGGTCGGCCCCCACGAGCAGACGTTGTACCAACGGACGCCCCAACCCAAACCGGTCGTGACCGAAGGGCAAGCCTACATCCTGACCGATATCCTAGACGATGACCGCGCCCGGAAGCTGGCGTTCGGTCCCAACAACCCGCTTAATTTCCCGCGGCCGGCGGCCGTAAAGACGGGAACGACCAACGACTTCAAGGACAACTGGACCGTCGGGTATACGCCCAATTTGGTGGTCGGCGTCTGGGTGGGCAACAACGACGGCACCCCGATGCGGGGGTTATCTGGCGTGGAGGGCGCCGCCCCGATCTGGAATTCGGCGATGCAGCAGCTGCTTAAGGGGGTACCGTCTGAGTCGTTCACGGTTCCCGGCGACCTGGTGCGCTCCTGCGCCTGCGTCTCGGCGATCGGCGGCAGCCAGTTCGAGTTCTTCCTGAAGGGAACCGTCACCGTCCGCGACGTCCCGGGGGCAGATTTACCGAGCACCGGCGACACCGCCGCCACCCCGCCCCCGCGGCGCTCCACCCGCGTCCCCACCCGTAACCGCCAGCAGCAGACCGCGCCGAACGACACCAGCGCCAGCCCGCCCGCCCCAGACGGCTCTGGCAGCGGTGGTGTCGTGCCCGGCGGCGTTCCCTAGCACTCGCTTTCCGACCTCCCGCCAGCGCCGGTGCGCCTTCTCACTTGAGTCCCGCTCGGCCCGGCTGATACACGTGGGTATTGGTTGACTTTTGTGCTCCGTTATGCTATAATTTTTCAACTTTGAGTCTGTCTCCCCAAATCTATTAGCTGACCTAAGAAACGTGGCCGACCACTCCACCTCCCGCCAAAACAAGCTCAAGGAAGCCCAGCAGCGCCATCTGCAGGCGCTTTTCGCCGATCAGCCTGCCCCGCCGGTGCAGCAGGCGGCCGACCAGTCCCAGGCCCGGGCGGCCGATTTGGAGCGGGCCGCCGCCGCCAAACGGCGCTCGCTGGATGATTCCGAGCGCCAGAAACTCGAAGAGTTGACGGCCCGCCAGGCGGAGCGTCAGGGTAGTGCTGCCCCAACAGCCCCCCCGGATGCCCCTCAGCCCACCTCGCCCCCACCCGCGGCCCCGCCAGCCAATCCGCCGGCTGCATCCGGATCCGACCTCTACCGGGTCAGCCAGCGCAACGACCTGGCCTCGGCCGCCTTGCGCAACATGCAAACGCACGTCCGCGAGCGCAAAGCCGCCTCGGCGTCCGCAGCCGCCCCGGCTGCTACTGAGACGCCAGCCACTGCCGACCAGCCTCCCGCCGCCGGCCAACCGCCTCAACAACCCACGGCTGCTCCGAGCCAGCCTGATCCGCCCCGTCCACCCGCTCAGGCCACCCCGCCTGACCAGCCCACACCCCGCGACCAGGGCGATCAGCCTGATTCCTCTTCTCAACCACCGCGACGCAGTGCCCCGTCACCCGAAGAGCTCGACCGCTTGCTGCGCTCGATGGCCCGCCGCGCCCCGCGCCCGGGTGCCGGCGGACGCCCCTCCGGACCCGAGCGTGGCGAGGCCGGGCTGGAGAGCCCCGAGCGCGCTCCCGAGCCGCCCCCCGACGTACCGGAAGAGTCACCGGAAAAACGCGCCGAGCGCCAAGCCGAAATCCTGAACGAACTCCGCTCCAAAGAGTCGGCTGCCCAGCAGTCCGCCCGCCCCGTCCCGCAAGCCGACGACCAGGCGTTGGCCAAGGAGGCTGCGGTAGAGGCGACGGTGCCGATCGAAACCGTCGGCAATGCCGTCCGCTCGGCCCCGCTACACGCCGCGATCGCCCAACTGCAGCAGGAAATGAAGGCCCACAACGCCGGGGGCCAGGTCGTGGGTGTCAACGTGATCCAAGAGAACATGCCCAACCACCCGCTCTGGAAAGGAAACGGCCATGGATAGCCGCCGCAGCCACCACAGCACCCAGCTACAGACCGTGGGAACCAACGTGCCGGCACTCACCGGCGACGAAAAAAAAGTCGTCAGGAAGCTCGAACGCGTCTTGCTGGAAATCCGGGTTCCGCGCCACCGCACCAAAGAGGGAGAGCCTTCCCAAGAGCTCGACGCCCAGATTGCCGTGGCCGAGCAGCTGTTTACGAGCCTGCATTCGATTTACCGCGGTGGACTGACCAACGCGCTGTTCGAGCAAGACAGCTTAAGCGTCGAAATCGCCGCCTACGAAGGCGTGATCGGCTGGTTCGTGGCCGTACCGCTCAACCTACAAAGCCTGGTCGAAAAGCAAATCCACGCCTACTACCCCGACGCGGAGATTACGCCGGTGCCGCTTTACAACATCTTCTCCCGGGAAGGCTACGTGGCCGCCACCAGCTTAGCGCTCAACCGCAAGAGCTTATACCCGGTCAAGACCTACAAGGACATCGAGGCCGACCCGCTGGCCAGTATCGTCGGGGCCTTGTCTAAGACCTCGCCCGACGAGGGCGCGGCCGTCCAAATCATGATTGCCCCGACCGGCAACCGCTGGCGGGCCAAAGGCCAGGCCCAGGCACGCCAATATGCCCAGGGCCGGGGCGGGTTCGGGACGGGGATAGGAGGCAAGATTTCCGGCGGTATCTTTAAGTTCGGCGGGGAACTGCTGGGCGCGGCGATGGCCGACCCCAAAAAAGAGGCCAACGGCCGCAGCCAGGCCGAGGAACCCAAAAAGCTTACCCAAGCCCAGGAAGAGCTGATCGAAAAGCTCGAGTCGAAGTCCTCCAAAGTGGGCTTCGAGACCGTGATCCGGGTGGTCGCGGCGGCCGGCGACCGGGGAGTGGCCGAAGCCAACTTGCAAAACATCACCCGGGCGTTTGCCCAGTTCACCGCACCGGACTTAAACGGTTTCAAGGAAATCGTCGGTCCCGTGTCCACCCAGGGCAAGCTGGTCACGCGCTACGTCTTCCGGGATTTGGACGGTGCCGGACGTAAGTTCATCCTAAACGCCGAGGAGCTGGCCAGCTTGTGGCACCCTCCCACCAAGGCGATCGAGACGCCGCACGTCCGCTGGCTGGGTGCCAAGGCCGCCCCGCCGCCATCCAACACCCCCCGGGAAGGGCTGCTGCTGGGCTACAACCAGTACCGCGGCCACAGCACCGACATCCGGCTTAAGCAAGACGACCGAAGACGCCACATGTACACGGTCGGTAAGACCGGCATGGGTAAGTCGACGCTCCTGACGAACATGATCGTCCAAGACATCCGCGCCGGCCACGGCGTCTGCGTGGTCGATCCGCACGGCGACTTAGCCGAGACCGTCCTCAACAAAGTGCCGCGCGAGCGGGCCGAAGACGTGATTTACTTCGATCCGGGCGACACCGCCCGCCCGATGGCCTTCAACATGCTCGATTACGCCTCCCCGGAACAAAAGGACTTCGTGGTCCAGGAGACGGTCGGGATTTTCTACAAGCTCTTCGGCGAAGAGATGGTCGGGCCCAAGTTCGAGCACTGGACCCGCAACGGGGTGCTGACGCTGATGGAGGACAAGGAATCCGGCGCCGTCTTGTTCGACTTGCCGCGGCTGTTCGCCGAGCGCGACTTTGCGGCCTACAAGATCGCCAAGGTTACCGATCCCGTCGTGAAAAGTTTCTGGTCGCGGGAAATGGCCCAGACCTCCGACTTCCACAAGTCCGAGATGCTCGGCTACTTCATCAGTAAGTTCGGGCGTTTCATCACCAACGAGATGATGCGCAATATCATTGGCCAGCCCAAGAGCGCCTTCGACATCCGCCAGGTGATGGACGAAGGTAAGATCCTGATCATGAACCTGTCGAAGGGCCGGACGGGTGAAATCAACTCGGCGCTGCTCGGGATGATCGCCGTTTCCAAAGTCCAGATGGCGGCGATGAGCCGCGTCGACATCCCCGAAGACCAGCGAAAAGATTTTTACCTGTACGTCGACGAATTCCAGAACCTTACCAACGAGGAGTCGATCCAGTCGATCCTGAGTGAGGCGCGGAAGTACCGACTCAACCTGATCATTGCCCACCAGTACATCGCGCAATTGGAAGAGAAGGTCCGCGACGCCGTGTTCGGGAACGTCGGCACGGCCGTCAGCTTCGGCGTGGGTGCTGACGACGCCGAGTACCTCGAAAAGCAGTTCGAGCCGGTCTTCGACGGCCACGACTTGATCAACTTAGGGCGCGCCAACTGCTACGCCAAGCTGATCGTCGATGGCGTGACCGGACGGGCGTTCAACATGAAGACCTACACCCCGGAGCAGATCAGCGACGATGAGAAAAAAGTGGGAGAGGCGATCAAGCAGCTGTCACGGCTGAAGTTCGGCCGCGACAAGACCTTGGTCGATTACGAGATCCGGATGCGGAGCAAGCTGTAACTTCACGTCCCTTGGTAGCGAGGAAACGCATGCCCAAACGCACCTCAGAAGAAATAATCGACAGCAACCGGGAGGTAATGGCGGCAAACGTGGCGCTTGATCGGTTCGATTTTTCTGAGCCGGTTTTCCAACCTGAGCCTGGCACGGATCAAACCGAACGCGAGGCTCATCGTCGTGGCGTGGAGAATCTCTTGACGGTTCTAACGGGTCAACGGAGAGATGGGAGGAGTAGCCCGCCCTCACGCGGTGAAAGCGCTGCGATGAACCAATACATCACCACCCGGCTTGACGAAACCGATTACCCCGCGCTGATCCAGGAGTTGGAGCTTATCGAATGGGCGATGGACCGCACCGACTATTGACAGGTCGTCCATTTTCCGCTATACTCACTAGCTATATCGCCTTAATTGCAATCAAACAGCGGAGCCCACTACAATAACGTGGCTCCAAACCAACACCACCAACCCAACAGAAAGTCACCATGCCACAAAACGCCAAACTAGAAGTCGTCCGCCAGATGCTCGAATCCGCCGAGGGAAACCTCCGCTCGGCTAAACAGCTGTTGGCCGAACTCACCGGCGTGCAGTTCGGACCCGACTACACTAAGCGGGCCTCGACAGTCGGTGCGGTGGCCGAAGGGGGACGGGTAGTCGAAGGGGTATTCGACGGCAAGGATATGATTGGTCCTGACAAGCGCAAGTACCCGGTCCCCGCCAATTACGCATCTAAGTCCAAGCTGGTGGCCGGCGACATCCTCAAGCTGACGATTACCGACGACGGTAGCTACATCTACAAGCAGATCGGTCCCGTGCCGCGCCGCAAGATGGTCGGCACCCTCAGCCAGGAAGGCAACCAGTACCGTGTGCTGGCCAGCGGCAAGTCGTACAGCGTCTTGCTGGCCTCGGTGACCTACTTCAAGGCCAACTCCGGCGACCAGGTCAGTATCATCGTCCCAGAGGAGGAAGAGTCCGAATGGGCCGCCGTCGACAACCTGCTGGTCCGCCCGGTAGGGGGCACCTCCCCGCAGGGTGCTACTGAGGGAATCGCTGAGGATGCTCCTGAGGGAGCCGATGTCCCGGCAGATCCGGCTGTCGCCGAAAACGCTGAAACCCCCGAAACCGTCCCCAGCGCTTCCGAATAGGCATACCACCCATCTCGCCGCGAGCCCGGCGTTAGCGGGTGATTCGAGCTTGACCCTCATAGTATACAAGTGTATACTAACCGCTGCCAGAGCCCACGACGGTGGATAAGCGTGTGGAGGAACCTGTGAAGCGTTTGGGTACAAAATCGACTCAGCAGACAAGCATTTATGCGTGCTCGCTCGCTATAAACCGCGCAGCGAGAGCCTTCTCAGCATCCCCCCGATTGGCTGCTGGAATTAGTCCGCTGGGCTGCCTATAGTGGGGAGAGTCACTACACGACCGCCAGGCCGATTCTCCGCTCCGACCAGTGACCGCCCTAGCGCTTCTTTGCGCGTCTAGCGTTTTTGTCGTCATCGTCACTATGCCAAACCAAGCCCTCTACCTCACCTACCGCCCCACCCGCTTTGCCGAGCTGCAGGGCCAGGCGCCCGTCGTCAGCACGCTGACCCAGGCCGTGGCCAACGACCGCGTCGCCCACGCCTACCTCTTCTCCGGCCCCCGCGGCACCGGTAAAACCTCGGCGGCGCGGCTGCTGGCCAAAGCGCTCAACTGTGAAAAACCGCTCGCTGGCGAGCCCGACAACGCCTGCCGTTTTTGTACCGAAATATCCGCCGGCCGCAGCCTGGACGTGCTGGAAATAGACGCCGCCAGCAACCGCGGCATCGACGAGATCCGCGAGCTACGTGACAAGGTCGCCGTTACGCCGACGGCCGCCAAACGCAAGGTCTACATCATCGACGAGGTCCACATGCTGACCAAAGAGGCCTTTAACGCGCTGCTTAAGACGCTCGAAGAACCGCCCGAGCACGCGGTCTTCATCCTGGCCACGACCGAGCCCTCCAAGGTGCCCGAGACGATCCACTCACGCTGCCAGCGCTTTGAGTTCCGTCCGGCCACCACGGTCCAACTAGCCGAGCACCTAGCCAGCATCGCCCAAAGCGAGGGGTTCGGGTTGGAGCCGGCCGCCGCCGAGCTGATCGCCCGCACGGCCCGGGGCAGCTTCCGCGACGGCCTCTCGGTGCTGGACTTGCTGAGAGCGGCCGCCCCGGCCAAAGCCGAAACCGCCGCGCTGTCAAACAAATCCACCACGACCAAAACGAACGCAGCGGCCAAAACGACCAACGCACCAAAGCCCGCGACGGCCCAGCCGCGGATTACCGCCGCCACCGTCCGCCAGACGCTCGGCCTGGCCGACCTCTCGGTAGTCGCCGAGCTCGAGCGGGCGCTGGCCGGCCGCCAGACGGCCGACGCCCTCCAGCTAATCCGTACCGTCAGCGCCCAGGGCATTGCCCCGGAGGCACTCCGGGCGGCCTTAGTCGAGTATTTACGGACGATCCTGTTGGCCGCCGCCGGCGTAGCCGGAGAGTCGAGCGAAACCACCGCCCTGGCCGCCGATTGGACGTTGCCGCGGCTGACTGCGGCAATCCGGGCCTACGTAGCGGCCGGCGAGCTGAGTGGCACGGCCGTAATCGCCGAACTGCCGCTGGAGCTGGCCACGGTCGAGTTTTTGAGTGAAGCAGAGGCGCGCCCAGTTTCCGGAGCCGTGCCGGTCGCGCCACCTCAAGCGCCGCCTACCCGCCCCGACTCACCCGCGCCTCAACCGGCTAACCCACACACTGCAGCCCCTCCTACGCCGGCTGCACCGCCCGCTCCCAACCCCCCAGCCGACCCAGCCGCCGCCAAACTCTGGGAAGCGCTGTTGGTCGCTACCAAGCACCAGTACTCCTTGACAGTCTGCCTCCAAAAGACGCGCCCGTCGGGGCTTAGCGGCAATGCCCTCACGCTCGCCGTGCAGTCCGACTTTTTCTTAAAGAAACTGCAAGATCCCCAAACCAAGGCCAAGGTAGAGCAGCACGCTTCTGAGGCCGCCGGACGGGCGATTTCGCTGGTTCTGGAAGTCGACGAGTCCGGCGACATCTTCGAAGAAGCCGTCGCCTTGTTCGAAGGAGCCACGGTAGAGTAACCCCATGAGCACCCCACCAATGAAAGAAACCGCCGTAATCCCGCCGCAAAGTACCGAAGCAGAAGCCTCGGTACTGGGGGCAATCCTCTTGGAGGGGGCGCTGATTGAGCAGATCGCCGATACCTTGGCCGCCGAGGACTTCTACCGCCGCGCCCACGGCACGATTTACGAGGCGATGATCGCCCTTTATGCCAAGGCCGAGCCGATCGACGTGCTGACGGTGTCGAACCGCTTGGAAGAAGCCAAGCTGCTCGAACGCGCCGGGGGAGCGGGCTACTTGACCGACCTGGCCGGCCAGGTCCCGACCACTGCAAACTTTACCAGTTACGCCGAAATCGTGGGCAAAAAGGCCACCTTGCGCCGGTTGATCAAGGCCTCCCGGGAAATCGGGGAGCTGGCGATGGCCGAATCCGACGAAGTCGTGAACATCGTCGACTCCGCCGAGAAACGGCTGTTCGCCGTGGCCAAGCAGTACAGCCAAGATGCTTTCGCCCCGCTGCGCGACGTCCTGAGCTCGAGCTTCGACCGGATCGACGAGCTCCACAAGAACAAGGGCAAATTGCGCGGCGTGCCGACGGGGTTCAAAGGCCTCGATTCCAAACTGGCCGGGCTGCAGGCCTCAGACCTGGTGGTGCTGGCCGCCCGGCCCTCGATGGGCAAGACCGCGCTGGCGCTGAACATCGCCCGCAACGCCGCCGTCAAAAGCCGCGTCAGCGTAGGCATCTTCAGCTTGGAAATGTCCAAAGAGCAGCTGGTCGACCGCTTGCTGAGCCTGGAAGCCGGCGTCGACTCCTGGAAGCTCCGCACCGGGCAACTGGCCGAGGCCGACTTCCCCAAGCTGGCCTCGGCGATGGATACGCTGGCGGGAGCCAAGATTTTCGTCGATGACAACGCCCTGACGTCCTCAATGGAGATGCGCGCCAAGGCCCGGCGGCTGCAGTCGGAGGTGGGCTTGGATTTACTGATCGTCGACTACCTCCAGCTGATGGAGGGATCCGGCGGCGGGCGCTCGACCGACAACCGGGTACAGGAGATCTCCGAGATTTCGCGTTCCTTGAAAGCGCTGGCCAGGGAGCTGCAGATCCCGGTACTGGCGCTGTCGCAGCTCAGCCGGGCCGTCGAGAGCCGCACCGGCAATATCCCGCAGCTCTCCGACCTCCGGGAATCGGGTTCGATCGAGCAGGACGCCGACGTGGTGATGTTCATTTACCGCGACGAGATGTACAACCGCGACTCGGAGAAGAAGAACGTGGCCGAGATCCTGATCAAGAAGCACCGCAACGGGCCTACCGGCGAGACGGACCTCTACTTCTCCGCCGACCAACAGAAATTTACCGATTTGGCGCGGGAAACGAGCTAGGTAGCTCAAAGGTTAGCTAAAACTTGCGTAGTTACGTTGCCGGTAGCACAATGTAGCAGCGGGGGACTTTCCCCGTTTTTCTGTTCATTCCCAACTAGGAAGGCTTAACCGTGACTGAGACTGACCCCACGCCAATCGTCGGCATCCTGATGGGCTCGGATAGCGATGGCCCGGTGATGGACAAGGCCGAAGGAGAACTCCACGAGCGCTACATTCCTTACGAAGTCCACGTGATGAGCGCCCACCGCGACCCAGAGAAGGTCGCCGACTATGCCAAGGGTGCCGCCGAGCGCGGTTTGCGCGTAATCATCGCCGGTGCCGGCTTGGCGGCAGCCCTGCCCGGTGTGGTGGCTGCCCACACGACGTTGCCGGTAATCGGTGTACCGCTGACCTCGGAAAACTCGGTGGCCGGCGGGCTCGACGCGTTGCTGGCAATCGTGCAGATGCCGCCCGGCGTGCCGGTGGCGACCGTCGGCATCAACAGTGCCAGGAACGCCGCCGTGCTCGCCGCACGGATCATCGGCTAAACCAACCCACGAGACGAAGGAGTCGCATGGCTGCCAAGAAAAAGCTAGCCGAAGGCAAAACCAAGATCATCTGGGAGGATCCTGATATTGCTCAATCTGGAGCAGTAGCAGCGGTACTGGTCGAGTCCAAGGACGACATCACCGCCCACGACGGGCTCGGCCACGAGCTCCTGACCGGCAAGGCGGTGGCTGCGACCACCACCACCTGCAACATGTTCGAGGTCCTCGGGCAGGCTTGGGTGCCTACCCACTACCGCGAGCGCGTCGATGAGCGGACATTCCGAGCCGACTGGGCCGAGATGGTTCCGATCGAGGTGGTGATGCGGCGGCTGGCGTATGGCTCGTTTCTCAAGCGCCATCCCGAAATCGAGCCGAAGTCGCGTTTCGATCCGGTGCGGGTGGAGTTCTTTGGTAAAGATGATGACCTCAGCCCGCCAGAGGATGGCGACGACACCATGAACGACCCACTCCTGGTGCTCGACTTCATCACTAACCGGACGTTGCGGTTCAAGCCCAAGCGGCCGATGGGCGAGCAGGGCTCGTTCATTGACGAGCTCCCCGGGATGCCAGGCGGTCTGGACTACGAGGAATGCCAGTACTTGGCTACCCTCGGCCAGCAATCGTTCGAGGCCATTGAGACCGCATTGCGGCAGATTGACGTGGTCATCGTCGACCTCAAGATCGAGTGCGGCCGGGACACCGACGGAGACCTCGTGGTGGCCGACGTGATCGACAACGACTCCTGGCGCATCTGGCCGGGAGGCGACGAGAAAGCGATGAAGGATAAGGAGCTGTTCCGTAAGTGGGTCGCCCAAGGTGACCCCAGTGACAAGGAGCAGCAGCTCGCCGGAATCGGCGAGGCGTACGAGTGGGTGGCCGAGGCCACCAGTTGGCTCTTCGCCACGTAGTACCAACGGCCCCATAGTCTAGCCTCTCACGAGGTGGCCTTAAACAGACGACCAGGGGAACCACAATTTGTTTATGAGATACCCATCTCCTAACGAATTGCCCCGCCCTTTCGCATAGCGACTGATGAGACCTGGGAAGTTCAGGTCGAAAGGGTAGAGTAGATCACTACGCGTATCGCTCGAGCATAGCCAGCCGCCTCCACCCGCGCTAGACTAGGGGCTATGTCCCGACCTCCACAGCCTGCCCCACGGCGCGCGAAAGCAACTCCACGCCCAGCCAAACCAGCGCTCTCCATCGTGATCCCGGCCTATAACGAGGCCCGGCGCCTCCCCGGCACCTTGGCGGGCATTTCCGAGTACCTCGCACAGACGGGTCAAAACGCCGAGGTGATCGTGGTCGACGACGGCTCGGGCGACGGCACGGTGGAGCGCATCCGCCGGCAACCCGGCCATAGCCTGCCGCCAAAGGTGATCGCCTTCGAAGCCAACCGCGGCAAAGGCGCCGCCGTACGGGAAGGCTTGCTGGCCGCCACCGGCCGCTACATCCTGTTCATGGACGCCGACCATTCCACGCCCGTCAGCGAAGTCGACAAGCTGCTCAAAGTCGTCCGCTCCAAAAACGGTGCGCCGGTGGTAATCGGCTCGCGGTACCTACGGCCCGACTCGATCAAGATCCGTCAGCCGTGGTACCGTGTGGCAATCTCGCGCTTTGGCAACGGCCTGATCCGGCTGGTGCTGCTCCCCAATGTCAAAGACACCCAGTGCGGCTTCAAGCTGTTTAGGCGCGACGCCGCCCGGGAAATCGCCGGATTGCTGCGCATGGAGCGCTTCAGCTTCGACATGGAACTGCTGCTGATCGCCAAACAACTGGGCTACGACGTCCGCGAAGTACCGGTCGACTGGTACGATACGCCGGGTACCCGGCTGAGGCCGATCAAATCGACGCTCCAGACGTTCGCCGATTTGGTGCGCATCCGGACCAACTTATGGCGCGGCCGCTACCGGCGGATCGTTCCGGCGGCCGAAACCAAGTAGGCAAGCAGCGCGGCACTAGCCGGCCGGGTATACTAGAGCTTGTATTCAGGCCAGTCTAACCAAAGGAGAACCATGGCATTTGAAAAAGTAAAACAAGCCAAGCAACTCAACGACTTTCGTAAGCAGGCCCAAACGGTCCAAAAGGAACTGCGCGACACGCTGATCGAGGCGACCGACGCCGACGGCAAGGTCAAGGTGGTCTTTACCGGCGAGCAAAAGATCGAGGAGGTCCACATCGATCCGGCACTGCTCAGCCCGGATCAGCAGAAAGACCTCGAACGCTACGTCAAAAACACCGTGTCCCAGGCGATTACCCAGTCCCAGCAGGTGGCCGCCAAGAAGATGCAGGAAATCACCGGCGGCTTGGGTTTGCCGGGGATGTGAGCAGATGACGATTCCTCGCAAGACCCTCAGTAACGGCTACAGCCTGCCGGTGCTCGGCCTGGGGACGTGGCAGATGGGCGATGACCCCGACCGCGACGTGGCCGCGATCCGTGCCGCGATCGAAGCCGGACTCACCCACCTCGACACCGCCGAAGTGTACGGCGACGGCCAGGCCGAAACGCTGATCGCCCAAGCCATTGAAGGGCTCGACCGGAGCAGCCTGCAGATCGTTTCCAAAGTCAGCCCGCGTCATTTTGCCGCCGCCGACCTCCGCCGCTCGCTGGAATCCAGCCTGGACAGGCTTAAGACCGACTACCTCGATACGTACTTGCTGCACCGTCCGAACGACGACATTCCGCTCGAAGAAACGCTGGGGGCGATGGACCACGCCGTCGACGAAGGACTGGTCAAGCACGTCGGTGTCAGTAACTTCAACATCAGCCAGCTGCAGGCCGCCCAAGCACTTTCCAAGCACCCGATCGTCCAGAACCAGGTCCACTACAACCTCCGCTTCCGCGAGCCGGAGCACAGAGGATTAATCGAGTACTGCGCGGCTAACGACGTACTGTTCGAGGCGTGGAGCCCGCTTAAGAAATTATGGAGCGCCGAACCGCCGGCGATCGTGACGGAGCTGGGCGAGAAGTACGGCAAAGCCCCGTTCCAGCTGGCACTGAACTGGCTGATCAGCCAGCCCGCCGTGGTGACGATCGTCAAGACCAGTTCCTCCGAGCACCTCCAAGAAAACCTCGGCGCCATCGGTTGGGAGCTGGATGCTGCAGACATCGAACGGCTGAGGGCGGAATTCCCGGACCAGCAGGACGTTTCCGACCTGGTCCCGCTCGACGACGAGGAAACCGCCGCTTAAGGCTACGGAGGCTGAAAAATATGGTCGAACGAGGATTTAACGAACAGCCTAGCTCGATTGAAACCCCCGACCAACTGACGGGCCGACTTCTAGAGGTGGCCCGCGCTCAGATTGGCCGCTCCAGGTTTGAACTAGGGATTGACCCGGGCGAAGCACCGCAAGTGGTTGATTGTTCCAGTTTTGCACAATGGGCTTTCGCCCAGGTAGGGGCGGATATTCCTCGCCGCACCGTCTGGCAACGCGAGGCAGGGAGTCCAATAGAACCGGAAGACGTGCGAGCCGGGGACCTGGTGTTTAGGACGGGTAACGGCCATAACTACACAAGCCCGGAAGGAGAACTCGTCGGCCACGTAGGCATTGCCAGCGGACCAGAAACCGTCATCCACGCTACTAACGGTGGGGTGCGGGAAGGGTCGCTGGCAGAGTTTGTAATCGAGCCGTCCCGCTACCGGGGAGCGCGCCGAGTACTCTGAGATATATGCAAATCATCCCGCCATCGATTGAGCGCCTGATCGGCGAGCTGGAAAAGCTCCCCGGCATCGGGCCCAAGTCCGCCAGCCGCCTGGCGTTTTACCTGATCAAAGCACCCGACCGCGACGTTACGGGGCTCGGGGAAGCGCTGCTTGGGCTGAAGGCCAACCTGCGCCACTGCGCGGTCTGCTATAACTTCGCGGAATCGGAACGCTGCGCGGTCTGCGCGGCCGACGACCGTGACCCGAGCGTGGTCTGCGTGGTGGAAGACCCGCTCGACATCGTCGCCTTAGAGCGCTCCGGGAGCTTCAAAGGACGCTACCACGTGCTGCACGGGGCGATCGCCCCAATCGAAGGGATCGGGCCGGAGCAGCTGAAAATCGCCGAACTGGTCGAGCGGCTCGGCCGCGAGTCGGTTTCCGAGGTGATCGTGGCCACCAACCCCACGCTGGAGGGCGAGGCCACGGCAATGTACGTCCAAAAGCTGATTTCCCCGATCGTCGAGCGCGTGACGCGCCTGGCCAGCGGGCTGCCGATGGGCGGCAACCTGGAGTATGCCGACGAACTGACGTTGAGTCGCGCGCTGGAGGGGCGGCGGGCGGTTTAACAGCGTCATCCGCTAGCCCGCATCCGCCCAGCGCGGTAAGCTGGTCGTATGCCCGTCCTCCCCGTCAGAAAAAAAGACACGCCGCCCGAGCCAACCCGCGGCCGCTCCAAGGAGCGCACCAACGTCCGCCAGCTCAAGTTCGGCGGTGAGCTGCGCTGGCTGGACTTCCGCAACCCCAAGGAAGCCGATTTCCGCTACCTTGAGCGCAACTTCAAGTTCCACCCGCTGGATTACGAAGACCTCCGCTCGTCCCGCCAGCGCCCCAAGCTCGAGCACCAGTACGAGGGCTACCTCTTCCTGATTTTCCACGTGCCGTTTTACGACCGTCGCTCCAAGCGCCTGTTCCAAGAAGAAGTCGACGTGTTCGTAGGACCAGACTACCTGATTACGGCCCACTCCGGCCGGCTAAAGATCGTCGACCAGCTGTTCGAAGAGTGCCGCACCTCCACCGCCCTGCGCGAGCGCTACATGGGCTCCGGGGCGGGGTTCTTGCTCTACGAACTGATTTCTCGACTGTTCGAGCACAGCTTCCCGATGCTCGACCAGGTGGCCGACCGGATCAACACCGCCGAGCGCCAGATCTTAGCCGGCGATTCCAAAGAAATGACCGAGGAACTCTCGCACCTCAAATTGGAGATCATCAACTTCCGGCGGATCATCCGCCCGCAGCGGGTACTGGTGGAAGCGCTGGAAAACAAGAAGTCGCGCCTGCTGCCAAAACGCTTGGACATCTACTTCGACGACGTGCTGGACGCGATTACACGCGCCGCCGACCTGCTCGATAACTACAAGGAAGTGGTCGAGTCATTGGAGGACACCAACGAGACGTTCATCCAGCACCGCACCAACAACGTCGTCAAGATGCTGACGCTGATTTCGCTGATCACGCTGCCGGGGGCGTCCATTTCTGGCTTGCTGGCGATGAACCTACGCTACCCGTTCCCGGTCAACGAGGGGACGTTCTTCTTTGCCCTGGCGTTGTCGGCGACGTTTGCGGTGGTGCTGTTTAGTTACATGTACTGGAAGCGCTGGTTATGAAACCGCCTCGTATCCACGTCAAAGAGGACTTTGTTAACATCCCGGTGAACCTTTTTTTGTTACCAGAAAAGGTTGAGGTTCTTGGTAAAACATGGGTCCGCAAGAATGAGTTCCATATTAGCGTCTTTGATCCATCCCAAGTGGCGGAACAATTGGGAGCGCCTATCGAGAAAGTGCGAAAGTTTTCTGCTCAGGCAGCCTCAGATATTACTATTGGCTCCATAGGGTTCACGGGAGAAGTTAGATTGGCGAAACTTGAGAAGCGCCAATCCATAGTGCTGATGTGCACAGTGTCAGGCCTCGACTCGTTCTATCAACGATTCTCTCAGCTAGCCGATACACTGCTAGCCGCCGCGCCGACCCATGTGACCATCTACACCACTGAAGGTGGACGAGGAATTTGGATCAGGGATGAAGAAGAGCTGAACAGCCGAACCCAGCTGTTAAACGATGACGAAGCCGCTGTTGTAAAACAGGCAATTAACTTCGACTCGATTCAACAAGCATAATGCCGCTTAGGCTCTACAACACGCTGACCCGCCGCAAGGAGGACTTTGTGCCGTACAAAGCGGGCCAAGTCAGCCTCTACACCTGCGGTCCCACCGTCTACGGCCCGGCGCACATTGGTAACCTCCGGACGTACGTGTTCGAAGACGTGCTCAAGCGCTGGCTGACCCACGGCCACAAGTTCAAAGTGAAGCAGGTGATGAACATTACCGACGTGGAAGACAAGATCATCGCCAATTCAGAGGCGGCTACGGTCGCGGAAATGGCCGCCTACACCACGCCGTTCGAGCGGCGGTTTCACGCGGACTTAGCCGCGCTTAAGGTTGAACCGGCCGATTCCTTACCGAGGGCGACGGCGTATATTCCGCAGATGGTCGCGATGGCCGAAGGCCTGATCAAGTCAGGCTTTGCCTACGAACGGGACGGGTCGGTGTACTTTGATATTGCCGCCTACCGCCAGCGCCACACCTACGGCCAGCTGTTACATATCGACTTCAGCGGATTCAAACCCACGGAGCGGGTCAAAGCCGATGAATATGATAAAGATAGTCCCACTGACTTCGCGCTCTGGAAGGCGGAGCAGCACGGCACGCCGGGCTGGGACTCGCCGTGGGGGTACGGCCGGCCAGGCTGGCATTTGGAATGCTCCGCGATGGTTACGCACGAGCTGGGCGAGACGATAGACATCCACGCCGGAGCTGTCGACCTCAAGTTCCCGCACCACGAAAACGAGATCGCCCAGTCCCAAGCGGCCAACGACGCGCCGCTTGCGCGCTACTGGCTGCACGGCGAGCACCTGCTGGTGGACGGCGCCCGGATGGCCAAGTCGGCCAGGAACTTCTATACGCTGAGCGACGTCACTGAACGCGGCATCAACCCAGTGGTCTTGCGGCTGCTGTTTTTAGGTGCCCACTACCGCTCCAAGCTCAATTTCACGTGGGAGTCGCTGGAATCAGCCAAACAGAGCTTTACTAGAATCCAGGACTTTTTACTACGACTTGAAGAAGTCCCCGCCGGATTCGGTGAAGAGGATCTCGATTTTAGTTTCCTTGAGACTTTCGAGCAAAACTTCGACGAGGCGATGAATGATGATTTGAATACTCCCAAAGCCCTTGCAGCTCTCTTTGAGATGATTCGCGAAGGCAATAACTTGATTGACCAAGGGAAAATAGGCGATGAAGAAGCAGACTTTTTTCAGCAAGCGATAGAGCAAACCAATCCGATTTTGGGATTGGGCCTGCCGCCATTCGATTCGTATGAAGCGGCAAGATTGCCGCAGGCCGTGCACCGTCTGGTTGAGCATCGCGAAGAGATGCGTAAGAAACAGGATTGGGAAAAGGCCGATTCACTCAGACGGGAAATCGAGCAAGCAGGCTACATCGTGAAAGACACCCCGCTAGGTCCCAGCGTCCGCAGGATGTCGTAACGTCCCAGTGTGGTTTGTAAAAATTCACAACCCCCGTGTTGCGCCAAGCGTGAACCCTGCCTATACTGAGCGTGTTCATTACTTACCCGTAACCAAGGAGAACACCATGGCCGATGTAACCGTCCAAGCCTACTGCGTCAAAGAGCGGAAGAAAGTCGATATGGATGCACCCGAAGAGGTCACCATGAAGAACGGCCGCAAGGCCGTCAAAGGCAAGTGCCCGAGCTGCGGCAACTCGCTGTTTAAGATCGGCGGAATGCCGACGGAGTAATCCGTTGCCTGTGACCCCGCGTGCGATTGCACGCGCGATCGCGCGAAGGTACGAGAAAGCGGCCGAGAGGCCGTTTTCTCGTTGGTTATCGTGACGCTTGTGATCTAGACTGGTCAAAAAGAGGCAACGTAACCTTTACCACTACCATTGTGAATGTGAGCTAAGGGTATATTCTGCTTACAGGAAAAACTAACGAGTAAACGATTGTATGAGCCTGAGCAACGACATGCACAAGGGGTGGGAGCGCATTGAGACGCACCTAAGGTCAGCGCTGGCTTTGGTCGACGTCGAGTCAAGCGAACGGCGCCTAATCGAGGAATTCCTCGACCACAACGAACTCGGCCTCGCTTTCGAGATACTTACCGGTGCGCTTGCCGGCATGGGGAAAGCACCATCGCCAGCTGCTCGCGAGCACCTTGCCGCCGCAGCGTCGGACATGGGACGTGAAGATGACCCCGACTGGCTCCTCATTAATGCCGCCGCAAGCTAACCCTGCCGAGCAGAATGCCCAGATGATGCGAGAGGCGGGAGCTAGTGGGTCTCGGTATACTGTAGATCGCTAAGGGAACGTGATTCGTACAATCAAGATATGCACCTCGCCGCACCCTGAGCGTACATACTGTCAGCGAGAATTTTAGGACAGCCGCGGCCCGCCGCGGTATAGTTAAAGGAGCCATTCGGGGATAGTCTAATGGTAGGACGCCAGGTTTTGGTCCTGGAAGTCGGGGTTCGAATCCCTGTCCCCGAGCAAGCAACCTTTAATCTGTTATTATATAAAAGTATGAAGGCATTTGACGAAGATCAGAGAACCATTACCCAGCTTCTGGGGGGTTCAGAATATTATTTAGTTCCTAAGTACCAGCGAGCGTATACCTGGGAGAAAGACCAAATCCAGGCCTTGTGGGAAGATGTTACAGATGCTTCCTTAGATGGGGTTACGGACTTCCACTTTCTGGGTACGCTAGTTCTCAATAAAGAGGACTACGCACGCACCAATGCCCAAGAAATCATTGATGGTCAGCAAAGAATACTTTCTTTAACAATCTTTATTGCAGCATTGCGAAATCTCTACTACGAACTTGAATCAGAAAATAAAGCCGATGGTCTGCATTCAAGCATGATATCGAATCCAGATATCAATAACAAAGATCAGTACAAAGTGCGTGCCGGTAAAGATCTGGATGGTTATTTTGAAAAAACGATTCAGTCAAGAAATAGGGTGGAATCTAGGCCAATATCAGATGAACAGCGTCTAGTAAGAAAGAATTATAATCGGTTTATTGACTTAATTAAGAATACCGACGAGTGGGTCTCGGGCACTACTAAAAACAAGGAATTATTGTTGGATACTCTACGAGATCGTATCCGGAATATGAAGATGTTAGTTGTTACTGTCTATAGCGACGTAGATGCCTATACCCTATTTGAAACTCTTAATGCGCGGTCTTTACCGCTCTCGGAAGTGGATCTCATTAAAAATTTAATTTTTAAAAAATTGATTGGACTTGAGACTGAAGACGAGATTGAGCGTAAATGGAATGAAATTTCTGAAAATATTAGCGGTGATTCAGTTTCTGTAGCGCGTAATTTACAGTCATTTTTTAAGCACTACTGGTGGTCCCAAAAAGAGAAAATCCCTCAGAAAAAAATTTTTCAATCAATTAAGCAAGATGAAGGGGATTATGCGTACCTGGTAGATAATTTACGACTCGAATCTAGGTTATTTGGTAAGCTTATCAATCCAGCAGAAACGGACTGGTCAGAAGGATCAGGTGTATATGGAAACTTAGATCATAGAGACTTTAAGAAAGTCTATAAAGCTCTTAAAAATATTAAGATCTTAGGTGTCACTCAAGTTTATACAGTACTTCTTGCACTTTTGCGTACGATAGCAAGAGATGATTACCCTACTTTCTACAAAACTAGCTCCGTAATCGACGCGTTCACGTGGTTAGAGAAATTTAGTTTTGTGTTTACTCTGAGTGATAAGTATCCTTCAGTCGTAGAAAAAATTTATAGCGAGTTTGCAATCGAGATTCATAATATTGAGAAAACATCAAATAAATATAAGAAAGCAAACTTGAATAAGTTGCTACAAAAATTGAAACAGAGAGTCATTGATACTTATCCTGCAGAGGATCAGTTCAAAGCTACGTTTGTGGAATCTATAAAATACAAAACAGGAGGCGATAACAGGGGTACCTTGTACGTGCTAGAGAAGTTGAACTATGGCGATAAAACAGAACAAAGGTTAGATGAAATATCTATTGAGCATATCTACCCTCAAAATCCTGGTCCTGCGTGGGAACAGCCATCCAGTGAACTTTCAAAGAACGTAAATTCATTAGGAAATTTAACTCTAATTGACCCGAAGGTGAATCAGGCGGCAGGTAACCGCTCTTTGGAAGCAAAGGTTGAAGAATATAAAAAATCTGATATTAAAATGACAAAAGATCTGACTACTTCGCTGAGGAAAGATATGACTTGGAGTGATAGTCAAATTATTGCTCGAACAAATACATTCGCGGAAAAGGCGTGGAAGTTGTGGCAACTTTAAAAAAAGAAGTTTCGACAAAGCCATTTCTTAAATGGGTTGGCGGGAAAGGTCAACTACTTCTCCAGCTTAAACAACTTATTCCTCACCGGAATTCCTATCATACCTATCACGAGCCCTTTCTTGGCGGAGGAGCGATGTTCTTTGATTTAGGTCCGTTTCGTGCGTACTTAAATGATATTAATCGTGCATTAATAACAACCTATGAGCTAGTAAGGGATGAACCCATAGAAATTATTCACCTATTAAGCGTTCTTGAGAAAGAGTACCTTTCTCTTGATAGCGATGGCCGCAAAGCTAGCTACTACAAAATTCGAGATTCATATAATTTCAACCGATGGGAAAGTGAAATGCAAAGGGCTGCTTGCCTTATTTTCCTCAATAAAACTGGTTACAACGGAATGTATCGCGAAAATTCCCGAGGAGAATATAATATCCCCCACGGACGTTATACGAAGCCGCGAATTTGTGATAGTGAAGGTATTATAGCTGCATCAAAGGTTTTACAGAGTGCAGAGCTACTCTCAGAATCTTTTGAGGCAGTCACCTCTCTAGCACAACAAGGAGATTTTATTTATTTAGATCCGCCTTACTGGCCCCTAGACGAATCACCAAGTTTTACGGGCTATCATGAAGAGGATTTTCATTTACTTGAGCAGCAGCGCTTGAGAGATGTGATCGATCGACTCGATAGAAAAGGCTGCCTCGTTATGATGAGTAATTCAAACACAAAATTCATTCGAGAAAGTTATCGTGAAGCTAGATATAATATGATAAAAGTGTTTGCGAATAGGGCTGTAAATTGCAAGGCAGAAGGGCGAGGGAAGGTAGAAGAGCTGGTCATTCGCAACTTTTCTTAATACAGTTCCGAAGACATCTTGTTCAAGCGACTGTGCTGTTTCCAACTCAACAATAGTCTACGGACGATATGTCCACGGTCAACCACTAGGGAGGCTCGCGCAACCCGGCTGCTAGCACCAACCAGCTAGACATCGACACGACCGACTGGGACGCCAAGGTAACGTTTCCGTTGCTAGCCAGGTCTAAGGAGTTCTGAACGCTATCTGAGAATTCGCCGAATAAATCCCTCATGATATAGTGAGAAGCATGATAGAGAAGTCAGCCCGCCGTCGCCCGGAAACGGTTTCAGCGGTGCCGGCTGACCAGCTGGCGCTGAGCGAAGCGCTGACCTTTGACGATGTCCTGCTGGTGCCGCAATACTCCGAAATCAGGCCGCGGGAAGCCGACCTGTCGACCCGGTTGACTAAGAAAATCGGATTGAAAATACCCGTGTTGTCCGCCGCCATGGATACGGTGACCGAAGCCGAGATGGCCATTAAGCTGGCGTTGCACGGCGGCCTGGGAGTGATTCATAAGAACAACCTCGCTGCGGAGCAGGCGTCTTTGGTGCAGCAAGTAAAACGGTTCGAAAACGGCTTCATTCAGAATCCGGTAACGCTTGGACCGGAAGACAGCCTGGCTCAAGCCCACGAGATCCGGACTCGGCTGGGGTATAAAAAAATTCCCATCGTGGATCAAGATGGAAAATTCTTAGGACTCCTCACCGAAAAGGATTACTTTGCCTCGGATGGTTTGACGGGATTGGTCAAAAATCACATGCGTCCCAAGACCGGTGTGCACACGAGGCCGATCAGCGTAACCCTTAAAGAAGCCAACGAAATTATCCGCCGCGAACGAATAGAGGTCCTGCCCGTGCTTGACCGTGAAGGCAGGCTGACCTCGATTGTCACCCGCAGCGACCTAGAAAAAAACGAAGAGTACCCGAATGCCAGCAAAGACGAGCGCAAACGGCTCCGGGTGGGAGCGGCGGTCGGCGTAGGCGCCGAGGCGCTGACGCGGGCCAAACTCCTGGCCGAGGCCGGGGTCGACGTGGTAGCCGTCGATGTGGCGCACGGCCATAGCCGCGGCGTGGCCGAGATGGTCAGCCAGCTCAAGCAGGCGTTACCGCAGGTCGAAGTGATCGGCGGAAACGTAGCCTCGCGGGCGGGAGCCAAACTACTGGCCAGTGCCGGGGCTGACGCCGTGAAAGTAGGAGTCGGACCAGGCTCGATTTGCAGTACCCGGGTGGTGGCCGGTATCGGTGTACCGCAACTGACGGCGGTCCAGGAAGCCGTGGCCGGGGTTCGGGAAACCGGAAAGGATATTCCGGTAATCGCCGACGGCGGTATCCGTTCTTCCGGCGACATCGTGAAAGCATTGGCGGCGGGAGCGGAAACGGTAATGTTAGGGAGACTGTTCGCCGGTACGGAAGAAGCTCCGGGGTTGTTAGAAAGCGTGGGCGAGCATCGCTATAAGGTGTACCGCGGCATGGGATCGTACGAAGCGATGTCGCAAGGCAGTGGTGACCGCTACGGCCATGACCAACAATCCTCCAGTGAAGTGTCGGCCGAGGGCGTAGTGGGGCGGGTGCCTTACGCTGGCAGCATGGTGCCCCGCTTGAAAGAACTGTTGGGGGGAATCCGGGCTGGCTGTGCCTATAACGGAGCCAAGCACCTCGGCGATTTACCGGCCCGGGCCCAGTTCGTCAAGATTACCGGTGCCGGATTGCAGGAAAGCCACCCCCACTCGATCAGCCGGGAATAGGTCCGGCGTTTCCCGGACTTACATAACTTCACACGCTTGGAATTAGTCCACCAAGACTGACTCGAAAGAGACCCAGACCCGGTGTGAAGTGCCCCACTGAGGAACGAGACGAAAACAGCAGTATGCTGAACCAGTCTGCAGAATTTAAAAAGGTGCAGGAACATATGCGTACCCTGGTTTCTCGTTTCGAGCGATCCGTTTGGGAAATTGATAATTAAGGCTGTAGGTTCCAGACCCGACTGGCGAGCAAAGTCTTTAAAAAATACTTTGATTGTGGTATAAATAGCAGCTATATGAGAATTTATGGCTACTATTGAAAACACATTGCCAAGAGTAGACGGCGCTATCGCCGGTTTACGGGTTGGTCAGGTTGAGCGTAATCCCTTAGGTGACGAACAAGTCTATTTTGGTAATGATTCAGTTGAGCGGTTGCGGCCATATGATACGGTAACCTTGCGGGATGGCCGAATAACTGTTGCTATGTACACAATTGAAGGCCGTACGGATGTTGATTATGCCCAAATTACGATCAAAACTCCTCTCACGGACCGGACCGCGACCGAGCGAGGAAAAGCTTTGAGATTCGGCGGTACTCGTCCCGCCGATCTACTTGAAAGAACCCCCATCCAGTTCTTTTTGAGTACTAGAGGGTTTATGGATATTCCGTTGTCTGGCCGCGCTCGTTGGTTAGCAGTTAATCCTGAGGGCGATTTCACTGAAGGTTTATTTGACGATCGCTTGTCGGGTCATGCTAATCAGGTTGCCAGATTTGGAGAGGGATGGACCTGGGTATGGATAGTAGAGGGTAGCCGACCGTTCACGTTTGGCGAGCTGTGCTCTCCTAGGTTTATTGATCAAACAGATTTATGCCCTTCCGGCGAAGCAGGAATCGAAGAAATTGAGCCAAGTGGCTTGCAAAGGCTCCCGCAGATTTTCCAGGATCGCTATGCGTTCTACATGAGCGGCGAACATTTGCGGAGCAAAGCTGCTTGATTCTACGGGGGCAAATCGAGTAGGTTTGAACTAGGCTCGGCAAAAAGGGAACTATGTGAGCCAGCCAACCCAGAGCAACTGTCTCAACGGTACACGTGAAAGCGCCTAAAAGGTTCAAGACCCAAACCCCGAGCAAGCAACTATGAAACAATTCTTACTCATTCTTGATGGACCAACCGGTGCTGGAAAGACTACCACAGCCGAGATTATTCATAAGGAGTTTCCGGGGACAGCCTTGATAGGTATGGACCGGATTAAATGGTCTGTTTCTGGCTTTAAGCGGGATGATCGCAATAATGAAAAAATTAATGTCATAGTTCTCGAAATGTCTAACGCTTTTCTCCGACAGGGTTACAGTTTGATAGTGGAGCAGGGTTTTAGGGAAGGCTGGGCTGAACAGTATCAAAGGCTCGGGGAAAAATTGAAGGTGAAAACTATTACTGTGCAACTTCAAGCTCCGAGGGAAGTTTTGCTGCAAAGAATTGCCAAACGGAATCGCAAACCGCATCCGACTGGCATTCCGCGTGTACCCCAGTCCAGAGTGCTGCGTAATATCCGCAAGCAATTGAACAAATCTCCAATCGAAAGTGTGATAATAGATTCTTCTTCTCGAAGTTCTGAGCACCTTGCAAAAGAAATAGCTACCCTAATCCGTTCACGCAAGAGGTTCTAGTAAGGTAGGACGCCAGAGCGTCTGCCGGGACAATGAAAGGCCGGGAGGCTGCCTTGGGACTGAATAACGAGTATTCGCTGAACTGGTGTGGCTATTCAAGCGTGAGCGAGCAACCCGGCGGACGGTTTCGCTTTTTGTTCGCCGAGGTGACGAAGCAAATCAGCAGTTAAGCCAGGGTTAGGCTGCTTGCATCGCCACAGAATTAGATATAGCTTTACGGTCATAAGAATTCCCCTCGAAAAAATTCGGTATCGCTCCCAGGATACTCCACAGCGTAATACCAAGGGTGCGCGGTGGTAGTAAGCTTCTAAAAGCTTGTCGCTGAGGGTTCTAGGTGCTATTTTTTTCTATATGAGCAAGAAGCCGTCTCTTAGTATGAGTAACCCCAGACTGATAGTCGGGGGAGCGGTCATTGTACTGCTTTTGTGCTACCTCGTCATCGCGCCACTTGTTCTGGCCGGTACCTATAAAGACAAGGCGCTCCCGGCCCAGAACAAGATCGCGGAAAAAGTCACCGTCTTGGGCGAGCAGTACAAGCGCCCGGTCTTTACCAAGGTGGATACGACCGCCGCGGCCGATAAGGCGGATTTGGAAGCGACGCGCAAGGCGCTGAATGAAACACGCGACCAGTTCAACCAACAAAAAGGCGATCTGACCGGCTTCGTGAAGTTGCCGCTGATGGGCGTGAACGGAAAATACGCCGAGGCTATCACCGCATCGAAGGATGCGAAGGAGTGGACAACGAAGACCGAGCAACTGCTGACGTCTGCCGACGCCGACTTGGCGTATTTCGAGAAGAGCACCACGTTAAACGCCAAGTTCGAGAACCTCGGCCAGTCCCTTAACCCGGTGAGTGAAAACGACTCGCCTGAAGCCATCGCTCAGAAACTCGACCAGTTCACTGCTGAGCTGGACACAGCGCTTACCGAGGCGAAGCAGATCCAGCCGACGGAATCATTGAAAAAATCGCACGAGACACAGGTCTCCTTGGTCGAGAAATTCTCTACCCAGCTGAAACAGTTCTCGGCGGCTGTACGCGCCGGTAATGCCGATCAAGCCGAAGCTATTTCAGTCCAACTGGACGCGACGGCGACGGAAGGGCAGAACGCGACCAACCAGGCCATCATCGATTACGCCCGAGACTCGACCGTCAACAAACTCATCGCTGAACTGAGCGTGTTAGACCGCAAGCTGGAAGACGGCTTCAAACGTCTGTAAAAGGGTGCCTGGCGCTACTTCCGGCTAATCCCGGTAGACGTCTTTGCGGTGGCGGATTCGTAAGACCCGCAATTCACCCGTCCCGACCTTTTTGACGATTACCCGGTACGCTCCCACCCGGAAGCGGTGACTGCCGTGATGGTGCCGCACCAGCGGAGCGGCGTACTGCAACGGGGCCCCGCTGGCTTGCCAGTAACGCAATTTCTTTTCAAGACGTGTTTGGAGAGGCGGCGGAAGCTTTTCGGTATCCTTTCGCGCTGACGCGGTGATCGTAAAGCGCAGCACGTTCGGGCCAGTTACTCAGCGAACACTTCGTCAAGGGAGTAGGTCTTCTCCCGCAGGGCCTTGCGCAGGCTGGCTTGAAACTGCTTATCGTCGGCTTCCAGCAGGTCTTCAAGATGGTCAAGGTCTACCAGCGCCAGGTCGGGCCGGCCGCGCTTGGTGATTACCGCGATGTCTTTACCGCCGCGGATTTTCTTGGCTACGGAGGCGTAGGTTTGCCGCAGTTGGGTCGCGTTAACAATGGTTGTCATGTCTGAAGTATACATTCTAAATGTACAGATGTCAATTAGAAATAACACACATTTGTATTATAAGGTAGCTCACTTACGATGGCATAATACCTCGATACGGTGTGCCATTTGTGCCATTTCACGCTTGAAATGCCCTGATTTGAGAAAAGCTGGAAATCCCTCTTTGGTATTGCTGAGGTGGCAGCCAACCCGGCTAGTGAATACGTAGGGACGGTGTACTCTGGTTAAGGTCATGACGAGGAATTCGCAAAAAAGCATCAAAAAGTATTGCAACCACGCTATTTAAATAGTATGCTGAGACTATGGAAAGGACAGGACAATCCGGCGGGCGACCTGTATCTGCTGAAAGTCTTCGGCGACTTCAATACAGGGGCGCTTCTGATGAGCTTTTAGAGCTAGGTGAGAAGGCGTTAGGGCGGCTTGCTCCCGCTGAGCTTGAGAAGTGGGTAGCTATGAGAGACGTTTACCCAGAAGGTGATGTACCGTCTGAGCGGCCACCTCAGCGGTAATTTTCCGAGCACCCTCGTGATGGGTAGTCCGGAATGCGTCCACTAGAGTTTGCTTGTAGAAGAGGCTGGGGGTGTAGTTACAAATATTGGAATCGGTTCGTATGATGTCCGTAACAGGGATGCCATTGCTGCTAATCCGGTAATCTATCGAGAACTCACCGAAGGCGAAGGGGCGTTATTTCCGATCAAAAAGCGATCTGAAGAAGGCTGAGAATTATCCCGAAAACCGAGCCGGTGTCGAGTACCCGGAAGGTTGTTAATAAACTCAAGAAAGCCCCGCTTGGCACCCAAACCGACTGCTGAATACGTAGGGACGGTGTAGAACTTTTTCCGGAACCGTCTCAACGGTCTCGCAAAAGCGGTTCCCAACCCGATTGACGTTTTATCTAGGCTAAAATCACAAGGAAAGGGTATCAAATCGACTGGTGAGCCAATAGCGGTGGTGTAGAACCAGGCTCCAGAAAGCCCTCAACGGTCCTAAAGACCGGCGATTTTCAGTTACCCATTCGGGTGGCTGCAAGGCGGGGGCTGCGCAAAAGGCTCTTAAGGGCCTTAAATAGCGGGTTCCGAACCCGACTGCGGGTCCAGCCTAATGGCTATGAGCAGGAATTAGCTTTATTGACTCCATTAAAGGGGTATAGTATACATACTGGTTACTAACATAACCCGAGGGCTTTCATGGACTCCATCATTGAGTCAGGTGTCCAGCCAAAATCAGCAGAATCAACGCCCCGGGTCTATCGGGAGAATAACCCCCTAGTTGTGGTCACAGGTGTTTCGGGCTCCGGAAAGGATCGCCTGATTGAAGAATTCAGAGAGCGCTCTAATATGGACGTGGATGTCGTTAATTTCGGTGAAGAGCTATTCGAGCGGTTGCGACTGCAGCTTCCGGATCTTTCCAGTCGCGACGAGATTGCTTATTCAGTCCCGCAGAACGAACTATACCCAATCATTCGAGAGCTCGTGAGCGATATTAGAGAGAGAGGGCCAGCGATCCTGAACACTCATGTAGTCTATAGACACGGCGGAGGCCTAACCGCCAATCCTGCAGTAGAGCAGCAAGTCAACCCAGACGCATATTTCTTCGTGCAAGCTGATGCCGCCCAAATTGTAGCCTGGAGGAGAAAAGACGAATTCCGTGAGCGTCAGCAAGAGGAGGAGCGAGACATCGCTCTGCATCAGGATATAGCCAGAGCGGTTACCGGTTATTTGGCCGAGTATGTCAACGCTCGATTTCTGGTTATTGAAAATAGCAGTGACAACATTGACCGAAACTGGCGACTGCTCGAAGAAAACATCGAGGCATGCCCCTGATGGACAAGATTCTTCTAGCCACGGGGAATCCTCATAAAATCAAGAAGCTCTCGCACATCGTGCGAGAGTATTTCACCCCAACCAGGCTTCAGGATACGAATCTACCCCAGGATATTGTAGAGAGAGGAGATACCTTTGAAGGGATTGCCACGGAGAAGGCGATCGTGTTTTCGAAACGGTGGGGAGGATATGCAATCGCTACCGACGGAGGAATTGATATTCCGGCCCTTGGACAGCGTTGGAACCAGCTCTTTACGAAGCGCTTCATCGGTCGGCCCGATGCGACAGATTTTGATCGACTCGACGCGATTCTTGAGTTAATGAAAGATAAACAAGGAACAGATCGTCAGATGGTGTGGCGAGAAGCGGTCGCCATTGCTCACAATGGGAAGCGTCTATTCTCTTTGGAGGTCGAGGGGTCGAAGGGCATCATGCAAGAGACGTACGACCCCAAAAAATACCGGTCAGGCATCTGGCTTTGCAGCCTTTGGTATTACCCTGATTTCCGAAAGAATTTCTTTGATTTATCCGACGTAGAATTGGCCAAGGGCGAGGTCTCATGGACGCGCCTAGAGACAGCCGTTCGAGAGTTTCTCGCGGGGCGACAGAGCGATGCCAGATAGACGTACTAGCGATCCGAACAGACTAAACTTCGATGTTCTCGAGCGGTCTAGTACGAGCGAGTGGATTCGGCGTGCGAATCTGGCGTTCGTTAGTGAAAGAGCCTCACAACTGAATGCCGCTCGCTTCCTCGTGAAGACTCTTCAGCAGAGTGACTATCGACTAATCTGGGTGAATGCGTTGGTGCCGAATTTAATGGATGAGCTTGAGCGCGCCGGGATCTCGGCCACATTGAACTCGCACGAGATTCGCCGGGTGATGGCGCGTTTTCAGCAAATACTGCCTCGATTTGACGAAGACGAGGCAGTACAAATTTCCGTAAATGCGCTCAAGACTAATCGACTCAACCCCCAACTAGCCAAAAAGCCTGCGCTGTATGCTCGGGCGTATTCGTTGTTAGTACGGATGCTTGAGAGAGAATTGGTGCCGAACGGCGGCGTCGCCCTGCTTGTCAATCAGGCCACCGACTTCCGGCCACGATTGCATCGTATTCACCTGTGTGGACAGTCTCAACCGAGCGATTGTTGTGAACGGTCAGACTGGCGAGTTCCACTGCAGTGGAATGCGTTTTTTTTCAGTACGCATCACATCGGCGATTGCCGAGGCCGAGCAGTCTCATAATCGTCGGACAGCGCTTCGTCATAGGATTCTAGCAGGGGAGGTTACCTTGTCCCCAAAGCCCGTTCTTTCTAAGTGGCCGACTGATCCACTTATGCAATCGGCCCGAGCGCAAATTATACTTCAATTGCAAGACCGGAAGTTCCCAAAATACGCGGATAAAACCGACCTGAAGCACCAAGTTGCGTTTAGACTGACGACTATACCGTTGAGCCGAGCCTTTTCGGATGGCGTTGCCCTCGAGGCATACCTTCAACAAGCCGGCGTTTTTTCAAACTGGCGGAACATACCCTCTTTGTCTCCGGATGAGATTCGAAGGTATCGACTTGACCTTCGCGTGCTAAACTCAGTCATCGATGAGCAAGCTGAGTTGTTTGAAGAGCGCCTCCGCACGTCTATAGTTCCGGTCCGGGAGATTACCGAGCGGTATAGACAGTTCTTGGAGGGAACTTGGTTCATTAGGCGTCAGGCTGGAGAGTTACGAGCGGTCGAGCGAAGCGGAGCCACTATTCCACTAGAATTCCGGCCAGTTTCGCAAGACCTTGCTAACGCTATTCATCAGACGCTGCACTATATTCATTCGCCACGAGCCGACTGGGCATTCGGACTCTTCGCTCGTGGTGCCGACTTGCCGTTTTCAGTCATCTCCGCGGCACGCATCGACCGCGATTATAAAAAGGATGCATTGCTGTTCCAGGGATTTCCTGTCGAAAACGCGATTGAATCGACTCGTCTCTACACATTTGGGTTTGCGCCTCGCTATACCAGCAGTGCCATCCTCAAGCTGTTGACCAGAACAATTCGACAGATTTCACCAGTGACCCCGGTGATGTTGTCAGCGTTCATGGCTTCTCATGCTACTGGACTCTCGATGGTCTCCGGAGGGTTTCGCGACCCGGTCTTAGCAAAGCCCTTAAACCACCGGTTTCAGCAGCAAGGACGGCTATATGAGCACACTGTACTGCGTCGAATGACCAGTGAAAGGGCTGCTGCTGAGAGCTGTTGGCCGCTTCTTCCAGCCTTTGAACTAATGTGTTCGCTAGAACCGCCACATTATATTCCAATGAGCGGATCGAAGGACTACATCATTGATCTGACCTGACGGGGGCACCCAACCCGACTGGTGAGCCATCCTTCGCCAAGGGGACCGAGCCTGTTAGAATTATGCTATGGCGTCCACCCGCACCTACGCCCATCACCACCACACCGTATTTCTGGTATTCGGGATTATCGCCGTGCTCTGGCTAGCCTTTCAGCTCCGGTTCCTGCTGATTCTCCTCTTCCTGTCCTTAATCGTGACCCTCGGGCTGCGACCGCTGGTCGATCGGCTGGTGCGGCTCGGCCTCGGACGGCGGATCGCCTCGATGATCTTGATCCTCGCCCTGTTGGCGATCCTGATCAGCACCATCACCTCCATCGTGCCCCAATTGGTCGGCCAGAGCGTGGCCTTCGTCAATGACCTGCCGAACAGCTTTAACCGGCTTTCTGACACGATCGGCGTGCGGGTGCCTAACCAGGCCAATGCCATAAACCAGACGCTAAACTCGAGCCTGCAGACCGCCGTGGTGGTCACCTCCGCCACCTTCGGGGTGATTTTCGCGATCTTCGCTGTGGCCACCATCAGCTACTTCGGACTGTCCGACTACGACGCTCTCTGGCGCTGGGTCAGGGGATGGCCGGGCGTCCGCGCCGAGCGGGCCAAGGCGGTCGAGACCAACCTGGAAGCCCGGCTCGGCGGATGGGTCCGCGGGCAGCTGGTCCTGTCCATCTTGATCGGCGTACTCGACCTGGCGTTGTTCGTGGCCTTCGGCTTGCCGTTTGCGGCGTTATTGGCTTTGCTTGGGGCGGCCCTGGCGGTGATTCCGATCGTCGGGCCGGTGGCGGCCGGGGTGCCGGCGGTATTGATCGCCCTGACCATTTCTCCCGGGCGCGCCCTGGCACTCGGCCTTGGCTACCTGGTGCTCCAGTTGATTGTGGCCTACGTCCTCACTCCGAAGATTCTCGGCCAGTCATCGGGGCTGCACCCGGTGGCGATTATCATCGCCCTGACCGCCGGCGCCGCCCTCGGCGGGATTCTCGGCGCCCTCTTGGCGGTCCCGGCGTTCCTCTTTCTGGTCGCCCTGTATGAGGGAATTAGCCGCAAAGACGCCCCGCTGACGGAGTAGAACGGGCTTTTGTTTATTTTATAAAGCTAGGGTTCGAGTCCCTGTCCCCGAGCCAATAGGGAAGGTGTAGAACCAATCTCAGGAAACTCCTCAACAGCCTCGAATAAACCATAATTCAAGTCACCAACCCAAGAGCTCGCTGTGGCACGAGCCGCTGAAAGGCTCCAGGCTTTACCATAACGAAAACTCCCGGGCACGTTTGAATGTGCGGTCGGGAGTTATCCGTTCTGATGTACTAACGAGTGAGGAGGTTTGCTGGGCGTGAGGGCGGGGACCTAGTGGATGGTCGGGTTATTCCCCAGTCCAGCGAACGGGTTGCCCATGGGGTGGTGGCCGAAGCCACCGATGCCGAAGACCCTGAGGCCGCCAACATCGTCCAGGCTTGGACCGTCGGCCGCGCCGAGGGATCCCAGCAGACTGCTGAGCAAACTGCGGTTTTCCTCTAGCCACTGGACTACCGCCTCCATCATGCGCTCGTACTGCTCGGGAGTGATACCAGCCTCTTGGAGGATCCATGGATCCTTGAGGATGAGCGCGGTGAGCGCCGGGTACTGCTCGGCACAGTCATCCTCACCGAGGTGATCGAACACCTCCCTGACCTGCTGGATGCGGTGGCGCTGGATCATCGACTGCTTCAGTTCCTCGTCCATGCCGTAGCTCTCCGGCTTGAGCTTGTAGCTCGCCGCCAGGTCCCGGATCAGCGGGCCAGCCCATGGGTCGTCGTGCTCCTCGAACAGCTGGACGCCCGCGGCGCAGAGCACCCGCACCTCCTCGCGGAAGTCCTCGGCGGCCTCCTCCCGTGGCTCGGCCATCAGGTCGAGGTCGTGGTCGGGCAGCTGATGGAAACCGGGGGAGCTGGGGTCTCGTTCGTCGCCCACGATCAGGTTGAGAAAGTCCGACTCCATGCGGTAAAACTGCTTGCGCGACATCCTGAGTTCGCTGAGGATCGCCGGGTCTTCCTCGCGAGCCTCGCAAACCTGCAGGTGGCCGCACGGGCACCGGTCGCGGCGGTAGTGCGCGACCGGTGTAGCCGCCCGCATCACCATGACCGCCCTGCGCGGATCCACCTCGTAGCGCCGTAGATCCTCGTCGGTGATGATGCCTCGTCGCTTGGCAGTGATCAGCAGGGGTACGCCGTCAAGCAGCTGCTCTTCACAGAGCTTCAACGCTCTGAGCGCGAGGTCGCGGACTTGCTGCTGGTACTTTGTGGACGCCTCTGTCATGAGGTGTCCTCCTCTCTGGTTGTAGGGGTGCATCGGAACGGGAACTCGTGGAAAAGAAGCTTGTTTACTCCTTAACCAGAGCTGTCTAAGGTATCAAAATTACCGTATGCGTGCAACACATCGTCTTCGTTTTTTCGTGAAAATACTAGGTTGCCCAAGCCTTTCGCGGTATGCTAAAGAGTAGAAGTATGGCAGTCAAAGAACGTAACCGCTGGTTAATCATGGGCATACTGGGCCTGGCCGTTTTGTCTGCCGTAGCGGCTGCCTCCTCTAAGGGATTTTTTCAGGAGTTAGGTAGGCAGCCCGGTCCGACTGACTTGCTGGCTGGCCAGGTACACGGCTTCCATGCGGCGTACTATGTGGCGGTCGGGTTCGGCCTGGCTTCCTCGCTGATTGCGCTCCTGCTAGTCCGCCAGCGCAAAGGAGAGAAGATTACGGTTGGGCCTCCGGTTGGGTAGGGTATGAGCAAACCGGCCGCTATCCTCGATGTTGACGGAACGCTCGTCGATTCCAACTACCACCACGCCCTCGCCTGGTACCGGGCGTTTCGCCAGTCTGACGTAACGATCCCGCTCTCCACCCTCCACCGCCACATCGGCATGGGCGGGGACCAGCTCGTCGAAGCGGTGGCCGGTAAGCGGATTGCCGCAGACCAGGGCGACGAGATCCGGGCCGCCCACTCCGTACTCTACCAAGCGATGATTGCCGAGACGGCCGTCTTGCCAGGCGCTCGTGAACTGGTACGCGCGCTGAAGGACCGGGGGCAGCAGGTGGTGCTGGCCAGTTCGGCCTCAGCAGACGAAGTCGAGCACTACCTCGACCTGCTGGACGTGCGCGAGACGCTCGACGGCTGGACCACCTCGGCCGACGTGAAGGCCACCAAGCCGGAGCCGGACCTGATTAACGCCGCTTTGGAAAAGCTCGGAGGGGGCTCGGCGGTGATGCTCGGCGATTCGGTCTGGGACTGTGTAGCGGCTAAAAAGGCCGGGGTCCCGATCGTCGGCGTACTTACCGGCGGTTTTGCGGAGGCGGAATTGCGCAAGGCCGGGGCCATCGCCGTGTTCGGTTCCGCCCAGGACCTCCTCGATCACCTGCCGGAAACTCCCTTCGGCGCTTCGTAAGCATAGTCGTGGCTAGGCTCCCGGGCGTCCGGTGGCGTTGACAGTGGTGTCTCCTTCTGGTATGCTGCTCTAATTTCTCTCCGAGAGCGGCAAAAAATAAAAGCCCTCGCGACCCACGTCAAGACAAAAACCATGCCCGCCAAAAGAAACCTCCGAACCCTCGCTTCGCCCAAACTGCTCGCAGCCCTGCTGGTGGTCGGTTTCGTATTGGTCTCCACCAAGCAGGGTAAGGATAAGAGGCCAAGACGATGAAACGGCTCGGACAGACCCTCTCTTCTTTCATGAGCACGCTACTGGCCCACCCTGGGCGGTTGGTGATTACGGTGCTGGTAGCCGTCGGACTGATCCTTTCCGCCTCCAGCTTTGCCGCCAGTAAGCCTGCTCCAAATAAAAAGTGTACAGCTGCACAACAGAAAAAGACACCGAAGAAATGCAAGCCTCCTGCTAAAAAGGGAGCACCGGCACAAAAGAAAAACTGTACAGCTGCACAACAGAAAAAGACACCGAAGAAATGCAAGCCTCCTGCTAAGAAAAACTGTACAGCTGCACAACAGAAAAAGACACCGAAGAAATGCAAGCCTCCTGCTAAGAAAAACTGTACAGCTGCACAACAGAAAAAGACACCGAAGAAATGCAAGCCTCCTGCTAAAAAGGGAGCACCAGCAGAGCCTGCAAACGACAACGATCAGGAGGAGAAGGCCGAAGACGAGCCTACTGCTGATGAAGATACCGGTCCGGAGGAGAGCGTTGAAGAAGCGGACCCAAAGGTGCCCAAAGAGGTAGGCACTTCGGAGGCCGCAGATTCAGCTGCCGACAGGGCCGCAGATTCAGCTGCCGACAGGGCCGCAGATTCAGCTGCCGACAGGGCCGCAGATTCAGCTGCCGACAGGGCCGCAGATTCAGCTGCCGACAGGGCCGCAGATTCAGCTGCCGACAGGGCTCCTTCCGCTGCCGGCAGGGCTGACGCAGATATCCCCAACGCCCCTAGGGACAGCACCCAGGAAGCGCCGGCAAAGGACCAGACGGAGAACGACAAGCCCGCCGCTGACAGGTCGCCAAGTAATGCCGAAGGCTCCGGAGACGTTGCCCAGGCGGACAGAACGCCCGATGCGGCAGCGTACGGGACTGCCCCGGGCGGCCAGGCTGAGGCGGGGAACCGCGTCGCGGAAGATCAGGGCGAGCCGATTCCGGTGGCCGGCTCCAGCGATGACAAATCGGATAAAAAACCGGGAATCTGGTCACTGGTCGCTAAGATTGTGGCCGGCGTGACAGTCCTGGTAGGCGGCTACTTCGGGGTTCGGAAGTACTACAACAGCCGGGATAGTTCCGACGAAACCAGCTCGTAAGAACCACTCCGTAAGCAGCTTTTAGCGAAACGACAACGTGTACAGAGCGGCCCGCTGGGGAGGCAGGCGACAGCGGCGATAGGGCAGAGCCCTGACTGGTCTGACCCCTGCAATGTCCGGCGCCGTTCTTGATAGGCCAGTAATGCAAAACCTCCTGAGGTTACTCGATGGGCATCCTCTCAACAGCCCGCCGGTTGCGGTAATTATCGATGATATCAAGCGATTAGCTCGCAGCGTTGAAGTACACATCACGCTGAAGGCAGCGATCTATAGCCGCAACGCTCGTTTAGAAAGTCCCTCTCATCGCTTCGAAGATACGCCAGAGGGTCAGTTTGTAGAGACGGTTCTGGCTGGTGCTGCCGAATTAGAACGCAACCAGAACAGACGACAGGTGATGACGCGGATGCGTGCGAGGCTGGAAGAAAGTCTTTGGCCTTTCTATCCAGTGCCGGGCTCCCGTGCGCCCGATGGCATTGACAGTGGTGTCTCCTTCTGGTATGCTGTTCTAATTTCCCTCCGAGAGCGGCCAAAAATAAAAGCCCTCGTACCCACGTCAAGACAAAACCATGTCCGCCAAAAAAAACCTCCGAACCCTCGCTTCGCCCAAGCTGCTCGCAGCCCTGCTGGTTGCGGGCGGACTGCTGGCCGCCGTTTCGACGTTTGCGGCTGGTCCCCAAATCGGCAACAAACAGGAGTTTGAAAGCCAGGAGATTAGCGCTAACAGCGGCGACATGTTGCTGCGCGTTTTTGAGAACGCCAACAACGGCGGCACGGTCGAGGACAAGCCCCTCGGTAACGTCAAGCTAGGCTTTGCGGCCAAGTCTCCAGACGGCGCCTGTAAGATCCTGATCGCCAACGGCAAAAAGAGCAGCCTCCTCAACGGCGTGCTCGGCAGCACCCTGTTATCGGGACCGGCACGCGGCACGCTGAAGATTGGCCGGTGCGAGGCCGGAACGTATACCGTCCGCGTGGTGGTTCCGAAAGGGTACCGTATGGACAAGGGTTCTTCCCAAGACGTAAAGGTGAATGTAATCAAAGATAAGGTCAGCGAAGCTAAGTTCGTACTGGTCTCCACCAAGCAGGGTAAGGATAAGAGGCCAAGACGATGAAACGGCTCGGACGCACCCTCTCTTCTTTCATGAGCACGCTACTGGCCCACCCTGGGCGGTTGGTGATTACGGTGCTGGTAGCCGTTGGACTGATTCTTTCAGCCTCCAGCTTTGCTGCCAGCGGCAAGAAGCACGCCCCTGCCCCAAAGCATAAGAGTGCGGCCAAGGCGCCTAGCAAAGGCGGCTCGAAGGGTCACGTCGCCAAACCGAAAACGGTTTCTGCCAAGAAAAAGGCAGCTGCCAAAAAGAAGGCTGCAGCCAAAAAGAAGGCAGCTGCCAAAAAGAAGGCTGCACAAAAGAAAAAGGGAGCCCCAGCACCGGCTGTAGACGACAGCGAGCCTACTGCTGATGATGACACCGGTCCGGAGGCGAGCGCCGAGGCGCCGGAATCAAACGTGCCGGAAGCGTGCCTGACCTCTAGTTCCGAACTGCAAGGCTTTGTCGCGCTGAACCACCTTTTCGTCCCGACCATAGGCGGTAGTACCACCAACTACTACGCCACCGATCCGGTCATCCTGAGCTGTTTGAAGGCACTTGGGGGAGTTGACGCGGGAAGCCTTTCTCCCCACCAAACAGTCGAAGGGTACTTGGCTGCCGACCAAAAGCCGGGTACGGTGCCGCTCTTCCACCTGATTAACCCGAAGCGCGAGTTCCGCTCGTATTACACCACCGAGCAGTCGCTGCTTGACGGTGAACGCAGCCGTGGCGGCATAGACGCCGGCGTGCTTGCCCCGCACCGCACGATCGAAGGCTACGTCTACCCGCAACAAATTCCCGGTACGGTCCCGCTGCTCCACTCGTTCTGCCCCACTGCTAACGTGGCCACCAGTGAACACTACTACACCACCAAAGCCGAGAGCATGCAGGCTGTCCAGGTATACGGGTGCCGCAATGACATCGCCGGGACGTTTCCTCCCGAACGTAAGGTAGAAGGCTACATTTACCAAACGGCGCCGAACGGCGACGACGACGAGGACGGCCTCCCGAACGCGTTCGACAAGTGCCCGAAAGACGCCGGTAACCCGAGCGAAAGCGCCACCCTCAACGGGTGCCCGCCCAAAGAGGTAGCCGCCCTAGAAGCCGCAGATCCTGCTGCCGACAAAGCTGCGGCCGCTGCCGACAAAGCTGACGCAGATGCCCCCAACGCCGCCGCCGCCGCCGACAAGGCTGACGCGGACGCCGCCAACGCGGGAAAGGACAGCACCAAGGAAACTCCGGAAAAGGATTCTGCGGAGAGCGACAAGCCTGCCGCTGACAACAAACCACCAGGTGATGCCGAAGGCTCCGGTGACGTGGCCCAGGCCGACAGAACGCCCGATGCTACCAGCTCACCTGATGCGGCAGTGTACGGTACTGCCCCGGGCGACCAAGCCGAGGCGGGGAACCGCGTCGCGGAAGACCAGAGCGAGCCGATTCCGGTGGCTGGTGCCAGCGATGAAAAGTCCGAGAAAAAACCGGGAATCTGGTCGCTGATCGGCAAGATCGTGGCGGGTGTGGCAATCCTCGTAGCTGGCTACTTCGGGATTCGAAAGTACTACAACAGCCGGGATACTTTCGACGAAACCAGTTCGTAAGGACCAGCCCGTAAGCGGTTGCCCGAAGGGGTCAACGCCAGAGTCCCGTGCCAAGCGCTCCTTTTTTGCGTACACTTGGGCTTATGCGCCCAGCAGAGCAAATCCGTAACATCGCGATCATCGCGCACGTCGACCACGGCAAGACCACCTTAGTCGACGGGCTGCTTAAACAATCCAAGACGTTCCGCGCCAACCAGTCCGAGATGAGCCAGACGACGATTTTGGACACGGGCGATTTGGAGCGCGAGCGCGGCATCACCATTTCGGCCAAGACGGCCGCCGTGGAATATAACGGCTACAAGATCAACATCATCGATACACCGGGCCACGCCGACTTCTCCGGCGAAGTGGAACGCACCTTAGGCATGGCCGACGGTGTGATCTTGATCGTCGACGCCCAGGAAGGCCCGATGCCCCAGACCACGTTCGTGCTGGCCAGGGCGCTCGAGCTGGGGCTCAAGCCGATCGTGGTAATCAACAAGATCGACAAGCGCGACGCCCGGACGCTCGAAGCCGAATCGGAAACGGCCAACCTGTTTCTGGATTTGGCCGTTACCGACGACCAGCTGGACTACCCTGTATATTACGCCGTCGGCCGGGAGGGGAAGGCTTTTGCGGAACTTCCCGATGACTTGAGCGATGGTGCAAAAGTCACCGGCGACCTGACGCCGATTTTTGAGGCAATCATTAACACGATTCCTGCTCCGAAAGGGGCCGCCGACCAGCCGCTCCAGCTGCTGGTTTCGGCCTTGGATTGGGACAGCTACCAAGGTAAGTACGCGATTGGGCGGATCCAGCGGGGCACGCTCCGCCGCGGCCAAGCGGTGGCGAGAATCGCCGCCGACGGCACGCTCAGCAAAGCCAAAGTAGAGAAAATTTTCGTTTCCAGCGGCTTGGGCCGCACCGAAGAACCCGAGGCCGCGGCTGGGGAGATCGTCCAGCTGACGGGCATTGCCGAGGTGAAGATCGGGGAAACCCTGGCTGATCCGGAATCGCCCGAAGCGTTGCCGGCGGCGGAAATAAAGCCGCCGACGCTGCAAATCGCAGTCAGCCCGAACACATCGCCATTCGCCGGCCGGGAAGGCGAGTTCACGACCTCGCGCCAGATTGGCGCGCGGCTGAAGCGGGAACTCGAGACCAACGTCAGCTTGCGGGTGGAAGAGCAGGGGACGACCTTCGTCGTTTCGGGCCGCGGTGAACTGCACTTATCCGTACTGATCGAAACCCTCCGACGCGAAGGATTCGAGCTGGAAATCGGCCGCCCGACGGTGGTGACGATCGAAGAAAACGGCAAGACGATGGAGCCGGTCGAGGAACTGATCATCGAGGTGCCCGAAGAGCATACGGGCGCCGTCACCAGCGAACTCGGCCGCCGCAAGGCCACGCTTACCGAGATGAAGCCGACCAGCAAAGGCGTGACCCGGCTGACGTATAAGCTGCCCACCCGGGCGCTACTGGGTATCCGTAACTTACTGCTGACGGCCACCAAGGGAACAATTATTATGAACAGCGTGCTGGTAGGCTACGAGCCGGCCGGACCGAACCTGGAGCAGCTGCGTAACGGCGTATTGATTTCGGCGGAAACCGGCAGTGCCGTGGTGTACGGCTTAAAGGTGGTCGAAGAACGGGGCACGGCCTTTATTGGAGCCGGCACGCCGGTCTACGCGGGAATGGTAATCGGGCTCAACCGAAGAGGCGATGACATGGAAATCAACGCCTGCAAGGAAAAGAAGCTGACCAACGTGCGGGCGTCCTCGACCGACATGACCACCCAGTTGACGCCGTTTACCAACTTATCGCTGGAAGAAGCGCTGGATTTCATTGAAAACGACGAGTTGCTGGAGGTGACACCAAAGTCATTACGGATTCGGAAGAAGGGGCTGACCCAGCTTGATCGTAAGCGGATGCGTTAAAACGCTTACCCCCGGCTGGGCGACTGCTATACTTAGAAGTGAACACCCGTATAACCGAGGATTGCGATGCAAGACGACCAGCAGACCGACCAAAACCAGCCAGCGCAGGCTCAAGGTGGCCAAGCCCAGACCGGCTCGAACACCGAAAAGAACCCGGCTGAGTGGAGCACCGGCGGCGAGCCGATGACCGGTGCCCAGGCGAGCTACTTACAGACGCTCAGCGAACAGGCCGGAGTGGAATTTGACGCGAACTTATCCAAAGCCGACGCCTCCAAAAAGATCGACGAGCTGCAGAAGAAGACTGGTCGCGGCCGTTAGTACCCGGCTAGCCACAGCCCGCTATTACGCCCGTGAGCGCACCGCCGATTGACCTGACCCGCCGCCCCTCTCACCTCGCCAAGGGGGAGTGGGGACGCTTGTTAATCTTGGCCGGCAGCTCGCAGCTGGCCGGCGCGGCCGTGCTGAACATGCTGGGAGCTGTCCGTACCGGGTTGGACACGGTGGTCGTGGCCGCTCCCGAGCGCGCCGCCAACGCCGTGCTCCAGGCTAATCCCAGCGTGATTTCGCTGGCCATTCCGCGCCGTCACTATGAGCCGGCCCACCTCAAGTTCGTCGATCAGTTCGCGCGCTACCCGGTAGTGCTTGGCTCGGGTTTGACCGTCCACCGTCCGGTCGAGAAGTTCGTCAAAGGTACGCTTAAGCGCTTTGGCGGCCCGTTCGTGCTGGATGCCGACGCGCTCCGGATCGTGGCGATGCTGCGCCATCCCGCCAAATTGTGGCAAGGCAAGGCCGTGGTGCTGACGCCGAACCGCGGTGAGTACGCCGCCCTGGCCGGCCGCGACGACGCGGAGCCGATTGACACCATCCAGCAGTTGGCACGCACGCTGGACGCCACCATCTTATGCAAAGGCCCGACCGACTTGGTCAGCGACGGCCAGACCGTAGCCGAAGTGAAAGGCGGCAGCCAGTTCCTAGCCGGCGCCGGCAGCGGCGACGTGCTGACCGGTGTAGTTGGAGCTTTGCTGGCGCGCGGCCTCAGCCCGCTCGAGGCCTGCCTGAGCGGAACCCGGCTCCTGAACGACGCTTCCGAGCGCGCCGAGGCCACGCTCGGCGCGGGTTTGAGTGCCGCTGATTTGCCGGATTACCTCGACGTGCGGCGGCTGAAGCGCCACGAATAACCTGCTGAATCGCCTGGTTTAGGCTATACTACCAGCAGAACAGCCGTCACAGGCCATCAAATCCAAAACCCAATCCAAAAGCCGAACCAAACATGAGCCTGACCAAAACACGCGGTGTGGTGCTGCGCGGCACCAACCTCAAAGAAGCCGATCGCATCTTAGAAATCTACTCCGACCAGCTCGGCAAAGTCCGGGCGGTGGCTAAAGGCGTGCGCAAAATCAAGTCGCGCCTGGCCGGGCACCTGGAGCCGTTCACGTACGTGGACCTGATGTTCGCCCAAGGCCGTGGCGATTTGCCGACGGTGACGGGAGCCAAGGCGCTGGAGCACTTTGCCGGCCTGCGCCGTAACCTGAAGGCCGTGGCGGCGGCATCGTACTTAGCCGAGTTAGTAGGCCGCCTGACGCCCGACGGCCAGGCTAGCCGGCGCTTCCCGACGCTGCTGCGCGCGGCGCTGAGGGCGCTGGACGCCGGACACGATCCTAAGCAAATCGTCAGCTACTACGAGTGGCAGGCCGTGGGCGTGGCCGGCTGGGAGCCGAGCTTGCGTACTTGCGCCAGCTGCCACCAGCAGTTGTTCCCGCAAGGACTTTCGTTTTCCGTCAGCCTGGGCGGGGTGTTGTGCCGGGACTGCCGTGTGCACGACCCGTCGGGCAGGCCCGTCAGCCCGGAAGCCGTCAAATTATTGCGCCAGTACGCCGAGCGCCCGTTTGCCGAAGTTGAGGGATTGCTGGTAGGTGACGGCGTGCGGGCTGAAACGGCCGGGCTGACTGAGCTAATCGTCCATATTACATTGGAACGCGAGCCGAAGAGCCGGTCATTTTTACGACACGTGGAGGCGGTGTGAAAAGCGAATTTCCCTCTATAAAAGATATTGCAGTAAGCACTGCTTTCTTAACGAGCGTATGTTTCATTTCTGCTCTACAAAATCCTCTGTTTTATCTTGGTTTTATCGCGGGAGATATTCTTGAAAGTAATCCTATATTCGGACGCGGGCTTGGCACACTTTACGGCTTGGGCGGGTTCATTTTGCTAACGGTTGGCTTGCTCATTCTCCTCAAGACATTTCTCTACGTAAGAAAAATAAAAAGAGCTTGGTTTAGTATCGTCCTTGCTTTGATACCCGCTAGCTTGCTAACTTATGCGTTAATCTATACGCTCCGTCTACTGCTTGGCAATAGCTATTTATATTGAATGTCTTCTAGTAGCATCACCATGGACACCATCGTCAACCTCGCCAAGCGGCGCGGGTTCTTGTTCCAAGGCTCAGAAATCTACGGCGGCCTCCAGGGCACCTACGACTACGGCCACTACGGCAGCTTGCTCAAGAACAACATCAAGGCCGCTTGGTGGCGCGCCAACGTCCAGCAGCAGCGCAACATGGTCGGGCTGGATGCCTCGATCCTGATGCATCCTAAGGTCTGGGAAGCCTCCGGCCACACCGCTAACTTTTCCGACGCCCTGGTCGACGACAAGATCACCAAAAAGCGCTACCGCGCCGACCACTTGGTCGAAGAGCAGCTCAAACTCAAGGTCGAAGGGCTCAGCAACAAAGACCTCACCAAAATATTCCAGGAAAACGAGATCAAGACGCCCGACGGCGCCAAAGCCGACTGGACGGAGGTTCGCTCCTTCAACCTAATGTTTTCCACTCACGCCGGCCCCGTCGCCTCCGACGACGCCCGGATCTACCTGCGCCCGGAGACCGCCCAGGGAATCTTCGTCGACTATAAAGAAGTCCAGGCCACCACGCGCAAAAAGCCTCCGTTCGGAATTGCCCAGATCGGCAAGGCCTTCCGCAACGAAATTACCCCCGGCAAGTTCATCTTCCGCTTGCGCGAGTTCGAGCAGATGGAAATCGAGTTCTTTTGCCCGCCCACGGAGGCTAAAAAGTGGCACGAATGGTGGATGGAAGAACGGATGCGCTGGTATGTCGAAGACCTGGGCATTACGGCGGCCAACCTGCACTTCCGCAAACATACGGATGACGAGCTCAGCCACTACTCCGCCGGCACCAGCGACATCGAGTACAAGTTCCCGTTCGGCTGGAGCGAGCTGGAAGGCGTTGCTAACCGTACCGACTTTGACCTGAAAGCGCACATGGAGGCCTCCGGCAAAGACCTCAGCTACTTCGACGACGCCACCAAGGAATCGTACGTGCCGTACGTAATCGAGCCCTCCTGCGGCGTGGATCGGATCGTTTTTACGGCCTTGTGCGATGCCTACCGTGAGGAAGCCGATGAGAAAGGGGACAGCCGGACCGTGCTCAAGCTGGCGCCAGCGCTCGCCCCAATCAAAGCGGCCGTCCTGCCGCTGATGAAAAAGCCAGAGCTGACCACACTGGCTGAATCGCTCTGGAGCGAGCTGGCGCCGCGGTTCCAGACCGAATACGACGAGACCGGCAGCATCGGCAAGCGCTACCGCCGCCACGACGAGATCGGGACGCCATACTGCGTGACGGTCGACTTTGACTCGCTGGAAGACAAGGCCGTGACGGTACGCGACCGCGACAGCCAACAGCAGCAGCGGATCAAGATCAGCGAACTTACGGCGTACCTAGCCGAAAAGCTAGCCATTTAGCCTCGGATTACGCGCCCCTTGACCCTCCTCACCCCATATGTTGGGGTTATTCGGTGTGCTACTACTACATCTTGTTTTCGACAGTTAGCCGCTTAGTGGAGCCATTTCACCCTAGACAGGCGCGATAGAGTGGGGTACTATGTAGGTGGAAGTGGTGAATTGTGGGGAGAAGTGGGGATAACCCATCAACTCCACGCCTAAAACCCTCATGACCTGTGGATAACTCACACCAAACACCCATCGACCCAAGCCACGTGAATGACACGGCAGCGGCCCACACGTCGGCGCCACAGGCCGCGGGCGACCCCGCCACCGGCGTGTGGTCGAGCGACCACACCTTGTTCCTGGGGGAGTACAGCCACAAGGTCGACGCCAAGGGCCGGCTGGCCCTGCCAGCCAAGTTCCGCGGCCAACTTTCCGAGGGAGCAATCCTCACCAGGGGATCGGACAAGACCCTCTACCTTTACAGCACCGCGCAATGGAAGCCGATGTCCGAGCAGCTCGCCAAGCTGCCGTCCTGGTCATCGCCAGAAGTACGCGAACTACAACGGACCGTTTTGGGAGGCGCTACCGCCGTAACCCCTGACCGGCAGGGCAGAATTCTGCTCCCGCCGAACCTCAGGGAGTACGCTGGTCTCGGCTCCGGGACCGTCGAGGTAGTCGTCGCGGGGCTGTACGCCCGCGTCGAGATTTGGCCGGCCGACCGCTGGAAGGCGGAACGCCAAGAGGCCGATCTCGACAAGCTTGCCCCCAAGCTGGCCGACCTCGGCATTTAACAACCTAGTTACTTTCTAGCCGCCAAAAACCGGACCTCGGTACACACCGACATCCAGCGGCGCGAACAAACCAAAAGAAACGTTGTCCTTTTTTCAAAAAGCAAAAAAGTCCGGCACGTCCGGACGGCAACACAAAAATATTCTTTCGGGCACCCCAACATGTGGGTGCCCGAAGGGAAACCTTCCAACCCCGGTAGGAAGCGGTAACAGTTAGCTGAGAGATGCCCGACCCAATCGAACCCTCCCAGGTACCTGGCGTACCAGACGACTCCCCGGAACCAACGGTTCCAGACCTCGCCGGCTTACACCAGCCGATTATGGTCACGGAAGTCGTCACGCACCTTAAGCTGAAACCTGATTCCGTCGTAATCGACGGCACCATCGGACTCGGCGGCCACGCCGCCGCGATCTTGCCACACATTCCAGAGGGCAGGTTGCTCGGCGTCGACCGCGACAGTGCCTCCCTGGCCTTAACCCGCGAACGGTTGAGCGCCTTCGCCTGCCAACTGCACTTGCTGCAGGGAAACTTCGCCGACTTGGAACGATTGGTGCCACCGGAGTTCAAGCCGACTGAGGCGATTTTGCTCGACCTGGGCATTTCGTCCTGGCAGCTGGCCGAACGGGGATTCTCGTTCGGGACCTCCGCTCCGCTGGACTTCCGGATGGATACCCGGCAGGCCCTCACGGCGGCTGACCTGGTTAACGAACTGCCCGAGCGTGAGCTGGCCGACCTTTTATACGGCAATGCCGAGGAGTACCGCTCCCGGCGCGTGGCGGCGGCGATCGTAGCCGCCCGGGCCGAGGGGCCGGTTACCACCACCGACCGCTTGGCCGACGTGGTCGCTAGCGCATTGGGACGGCGCGGCCGAATCCATCCGGCCACCAAGACCTTCCAGGCACTGCGGATTGCCGTTAACGACGAGCTCGGCAGCCTCACCAGGGGACTGGAAGCAGCCCAGCGCTTGCTTAGGCCTGGCGGCCGATTAGTGATAATCAGCTTCCACAGCGGCGAAGACCGGATTATCAAACGGTTCATCAACGATTCAGCGCACCTTACCAAAGTGAACAAAAAAGTGATTCAGCCTACCAGGGCTGAACAACGAGCCAATCCGCGATCCCGGAGCGCAAAAATACGGGTCGCTGAGAAGCAGGCCGCGGCTACTGAGCCACGGCAGACGGTTACAGATTCCTGAGTGCGTCCTTTTTACGGGAGAGGGCGCAGTCAGGAGCACGCAACCACAAACACACACTAACCGCCGGTGGCGCAAGCCAGCCGCTGGCAGAAACCAAGAGAGAGCAATGGGACGCTTACTAACCATCACCGCCACCGGGCAAAGCCGGCCCGGCATCCGCAAACGCACCTTAAGCCGCGACGCCCTTAAGGTCGGGCCTGTTTCGGTCCAGCTAATCGTAATTGTCGTCGGCACGCTATTGGGCTTGTTTTACCTGGTTCAGTCGAACCGGGTTTCCACTCAGAACTTGCAGCTGAAGGCGATCGAAGCCCAAAAGGCTAAGGTTGTCGAAGACAACGAGCGCCTAAGTGTGGAAGCAGCCCGGCTGCAGTCGATCCAACAAATCAAGAAGTCGGCCGCTGAAAGCAAATCGGCTCCGGCCACCAAACCGGTAGCCAGCGCTGCTGAGCCGACCGACCCCGCCGATAAGGCGTCTGCCAGCAGTGCCAAAGGTGCCAGGCAGCCCGCGGCCACCACTTCTGTGACCGAGTAGCCTGATTGCTGCTTGAGCCTGGGAGCGCTATGCTGGAGGCACCGTTCCCGTTGGCTTTTCCGAGAGTGGCGTACTTAAAACCAACAGTAGCATGAAACCAGACCTCAGCCTGCAACGCCACCGCTTGATCTTAGTCAGCCTGGCATTTTTGTTCGTGGCCACGTTCTTAAGTTTGCGGCTGCTCCAAAAACAGGTCTTCGAGCATCGCACGTATGCGGCGTTGGCGCAGGACCAGCAGTACCAAAAAATCGACCTGCAAGGGAAACGCGGCCAGATTTTGGTCAAAGACGGCCCTACCGGCAAGCAGACCTACCCGTTGGCTACCAACCAGACCATGTACGCGCTCAACCTGGTGCCGTCGCAAATCAGCGACAAGCGCGCTACCGCCGACAAGCTGGCCGGCCCGACCGAATTGGGCTCGGACTACATCCACGACCAGATCAATAATTCACGGCTCTACATCCCGCCGGTGAAGCGCAAAATGACCTATGAGGAAGCCGAGAGAGTCGGAGAATTGCGCCTGCCTGGCGTATTCGTCCTGCCTGAGCAAAACCGCTTTTACCCCGAAGACGGCCTGGCCGCCCAGGTCTTGGGATTCGTTAACACCGAAGGCAAGGGCCAGTACGGCGCCGAATCGTACTACGACGACATCCTGGCGGGCAAAAGCGGCTCCCAAGGGGGCGCTAAGAACGCCAGCGGCGATGCCCTGGCGCTGGGAGGCAGCAGTTACGCGCCGCCCAAAGACGGCGATACGGTGGTACTGACGATTGACCGCAACGTCCAGTTCCAGGCCGAGCAGGTGCTTTCTAACACGATTACCAAGCACTCCGCTACCGGTGGCAGCCTGATCGTGATGGATCCGAAGACCGGGGCAATCGTGGCGATGGCGTCACAACCGGGCTTTGACCCGAACCGCTTTGCCAGCTATAGCGCCGAAGCCTACGCCAACCAGGCCCTGGCCGGCGCCTACGAGCCCGGCTCGACCTTCAAGACGATCGCGATGGCCTCCGCCCTCGATGCCGGCGCGGTCACCCCCAACACCACCTTCAACGGCACGGCCTCGGTCAAAGTGGACGACCGCGAAATCTTCAACTCTACGAAGACCGCCTACGGCCGTGAAACGATGACCCAGGTGATCGAGCGCTCCGACAACGTCGGGATGGTCTATGTGGCCAAGCAGCTCGGCGGCGAGCGCCTCTACGACTACATCAAGAAATTCGGCTTCGGGACGCCGACCGGCCTGGAGCTGGACGGGGAGGTGAGCCCGGCCTTGGCGCCCGTCGACGAGCTGGGGGAGGTCAACTTCGCCACGATGGCCTTCGGCCAGGGAATCTCGGTCACCCCGATGCAATTGCTGAGCGGGGTGAATGTGCTGGCCAACGGTGGTCAGCTGGTCCAGCCCCACGTCTTAGACCAGATCCAGCGCCGTGACGGCCGGGTGGAGAACGTCGGTCCGAAAGTGGTCCGTCAGGTAGTTAGTCCGCAAGCCGCCAGCCAGATTACCGGCATGATGGTCCGCGTGACCGAAGTGGGAGCCGGAAAGCCAGCTGCCGTACCCGGCTACCGTGTGGCTGGTAAGACCGGTACCGCGCAAATCGCCAGAGCCGGCGGCGGAGGCTACGAGGAAGGAGCCAACATCGGGAACTTCGTGGGCTACGCTCCGGCTACCGATCCCAAATTCGTGATGATGGTCAGGGTCGACCGGCCGAAAGGCGTGGTCTTTGCCGAAGAATCGGCCGCTCCGGCCTTTGGGGACATGGCCAAGTTCTTACTGAAGTACTACAACGTCCCGCCGAGCTAATGGATGGCCAGCCGGAGGCCGGATGAACCCGGGCGGGCTGAGGCGCTTGGCCCGGCACGTCGTGGTGTTCGGTTTGCGGGTGTTAGCCAAGGCCGTGCTTAGGCGCTACAAGCCCAAGGTTGTAGCGGTGACCGGGAGCGTCGGCAAGACCACCACCAAAGAGCTGACGGCGGCAATGTTGGCTCCGGGCTTTCGGGTGCGCGCCGCCCAAGGCAGCTACAACAGCGAGTTCGGCGTGCCGCTGACGATTTTGGATCGCGAAGCCGGCTTTACGGCCGGTCACTGGATCAGGGTGTTCGGACACGGGTTGGCCCTGTTAGCCGGCCGAACGGAGTACCCCGAGGTGTTGGTGTTGGAGATGGGAGCCGATCATCCCGGAGACATCCGCTACCTGAGCGACCTGGCTCGTCCTGACATCGCGATTCTCACCAATATCAGGGGGGTGCATTTGATGAACTACGATAGCATCGAGGCGATTGCCGAAGAAAAGGCCTGGCTGGTCCGGCGGCTGCGGCCCGGCGGCACGGCGATCCTGAACTTCGACGATACCAAGGTGCGAATGATGCAGGCGCTGGCACCGGGCCGGGTAGTGACGTACGGCTTGAGCGATGAGGCCAACCTGTGGGCCGAAGAGATTACCCAAAGTGAGCGCGGGCTGACGGCCACGGTCTGCTGGCGGGGAAGCGAAGATGCGCCGGTCAGCCGCTGGCCTTTGCGTACGCCGCTCCTGGGTCGTTCCCAGTTGTCCGGTGTGTTGGCGGCTTTGGCGGCGGCCATCGCCGCCGGAGTACCGGCCGAGCAGGCGATTACCGCCGCTGGCAGCATCCACCCCCCGCCGGGCCGGCTGCGCGTGCTCCAGGGCAAGCACGGACTGAGCCTGCTCGACGATACGTATAACGCCTCGCCCCAGGCGATGATCGCATCCCTTGAGGTCCTGAGAGGCTTTCCCGGCCCGCACCGGGCCGTGTTGGGAACGATGCGTGAGCTGGGAGAAGCAAGTGAGTCCGGCCACCGGGCGGTCGGAGAATTCGCCGGCCCGTGGCTGGACCAACTGGTGACGGTGGGTACTACGGCCGGACTGATCGCGGAAGCGGCAGAGGCAGCCGGACTCAGTCCACACAAAATAAAACGCTGCGCCGAGGCCACCGAAGTGGCCAGGGTTATCGAGGTTACTGGCGGGGGAACAGTCCTATTCAAGGCGTCGCAAGCCGTCTACCTGGAGCGGGCAGTTGCCGAACTGCTGCGCGACCCGCGCGACCGGAGTTTGTTACTCGACCGTTTAAGCCGGCCGGAACACCAGCCAGGGAATCCGAAGCACCAGCCGGGAGAGGCAGCACCTGTCGCCAACCATACCGAACGGGTAGAATAGTAGAGTGATGGTCCGACTCGCAAGCGGGTCGAACCTAAAACCTGGCCAAACCTAAAACCAAACGTGGAAAACCTTACCCAACTGACCCAGATCTTTTTGCTCTCGAGCGTGGCGTTCGTGGTGTCCATGGCCGCCACGCCGCTGCTTTCGCACGTGCTCTACCGGTTCAAGATTGGCAAGCGGCTGCGTACCCACGGCATGCTGACCGGCGCTCCCTCGACGGTGATGACCACGCTCCATAAGGCCAAGGAAGGTACGCCGACGATGGGCGGCGTGCTGATCTGGCTGACGGTGGCCGGCGTGACCCTAGCGCTCAACCTTTCCCGGCCTGAAACCTACCTGCCGCTGTTTACGATCGTGGCCGTCGGACTGATCGGTGCCGTCGACGACATCTTCAATGTCCGGGGAATCGGTACGGCCGGAGGAGGCTTGCGCGAACGCCACAAGCTGGTCTTCCAGTTGCTGATCGGCATTGCCGGCGCCTGGTGGTTCTACTCCAAGCTGGGATTTTCCACCCTGCACGTACCCGGGGTCGGTGACTTCGAACTCGGTTTGCTCTACATCCCGTTGTTCATTGTGGCGATGGTTGCCACCACCAACGCCGTCAACATCACCGACGGCTTAGACGGCCTGGCCGCCGGCCTGGCCGCGATCGCTTTCACGGCCTTCGGGGCACTCTCCTACGTCAACGACTTTTACGCGCTGGCGGCGTTTTGCGCCACCGTGGTGGGCGCCTTGCTGGCATTCCTGTGGTTTAACATTTACCCGGCTCGGTTTTTCATGGGCGACACCGGCTCGATGGCGCTGGGAGCGACCTTAGCCGTAGTGGCGGCGCTCAACGACGCGCTGTTGATATTGCCGATCATCGGGATCGTCTTCGTGGCCGAAACGCTCTCGGTGATCGTCCAGATCGCTTCCCGTACGCTGCGCGGTAAGAAGGTCTTCCGTTCCGCCCCGATCCACCACCACTTCGAGGCGATTGGTTGGCCGGAAACCAAAGTGACGATGCGCTTCTGGATCATCGGGGCGGTCTTCGCCGTGGTGGGACTGGTTCTGGGAATTGTCGGGAGAGGAGCCTGATGGCCAGTTATAGCAGCACCAGGAACATTTCTCGGCAATCCACGGCCGCCGCGGGCCTCAGGCGCCGCACGCTCGGTGGCGGTAGCCGAGCCAGGGCCGTACCCAAGCGCACGGCTGCCCGTACCGCTTATACCCGCACCCGTTTCCACCGGGCGGATTACCCGTTCTTCGTAATCGTGGCGGCCCTGGTGCTGTTCGGATTGCTGATGGTGCTCTCGGCCGGCTCCGTCCAAAGTTTCCAGCTCAAAGGCAACGGGCACTTTTATTTCGTCCAGCAGCTCCAAGCGCTGGCGATCGGTTTGGTCGGGTTTTTCATCGCCCAACGGGTGCACTACTCCACCTGGCGCAAATTCTCCGGACCAATGCTGGTGCTCGCCGTGGCCTTGCTATTGGCCGTGTTTATTCCCGGTGTGGGCTATAACTACGGCGGCGCTAGCCGCTGGATCAACCTACAGGTCTTTTTGCTGCAGAGCTCGGAAGTCGCCAAGGTAGCCTTGGTGATTTACCTGGCGGCCTGGCTGGAGCGGAAAGGACGCGACGTGACCGACCTCAAGGCCGGCTTTTTGCCGTTTGCCGCCCTTTTAGTACTGTTGTGCGGGTTGATCATGCTGCAGCCTGATATGGGGTCGATGTCGGTGTTGGCGGCAATCGGCCTGGTGATGTTCTTTACGGCCGGAGCGGCCGCCAAGCACTTGGCGCTGGGCGCCGGAGGCGTATTGGCTGCCGCCGCCCTGCTGATCGCGGCGGCACCGTACCGCATCAACCGGCTATTGACGTTCTTAGATCCGTCCAAAGATACCCTGGGGACGGGATACCACGTCCAGCAAGCCCTGGTAGCAATCGGTTCCGGCGGGCTGTTCGGACTTGGTTTTAACAACAGTTTGCAAAAACACTTCTTTTTGCCGGAACCGATGAACGATTCGATTTTTGCGATCATCGCCGAGGAGCTCGGATTCTTTGCCAGCATCGCCGTAATCGCGGTATTCGCCTACCTGGCCGTGCGGGGACTGCGCATCGCCCGGAACGCCCCCGACACGTTTTCCCGGCTGCTGGTGACCGGCGTGGTGACCTGGATCACGGTCCAAGCGATGGTCAACATCGCCGCGATGCTTTCGATCGTGCCGCTGACCGGGGTGCCGCTCCCATTCATCAGCCTGGGCGGGTCGGCCTTGGTGGTGTTGATGTTCGCGCTGGGTATCGTCTTGAACATTTCCCGCTACACCGTGGCCAGCCGCGAGCGGAGCAGCAGCAACAGCAGAGAGGAGAGCCATGAAGGTACTCGTCGCCGGAGGAGGAACCGGGGGACACGTCGTACCGGCGCTGGCAGTTTCGGCCGCGCTTAGGGAGCGCGGGGCAAACCTGCTATACGTCGGGAGTCGGGCGCCGCTGGACCGCCAGCTGGTGGAGGCGTCCGGCGTTCCCTTCAAGGCGATTTACACCGGCAAGCTGCGGCGGTATTTTTCCTGGCAGAACCTGAGCGATCCGCTTAAGGTGCTGCTGGGATTTTTCCAGAGCCTGGTGGTGGTCGGCCGCTTTAAGCCCGACGTCGTGTTTGGCAAAGGAGGCTTCGTGACGGTGCCGGTAATCCGAGCGGCGCGCTTATGGCGGGTTCCCGTAGTCTTGCACGAATCGGACGTCTTGCCGGGATTAGCCAACCGCTTAGGAGCAGGAGTCGCCACCACGATCGCCGTATCGTTCCCGGTGGAAGAGGTCAGGGGGCTGCCACCGGAGAAGCTGGTCTTTACCGGCAACCCGATCGGCCGGGAAGCGTTGACCAGCCAGGCTGGCCGCGCCCAGAAACGCTTCCGCTTGGAACGTGGGCTGCCGGTAGTCTTGGTAGTCGGCGGATCGCAGGGTTCGGCTTCCCTCAACGCCTTGGTAACCGCGGCCCTCCCCGCTTTGCTCAGCCAAGCCCAAGTGGTCCACCAGGTCGGCCAGCGCTCGGCCACGGAATACGTCAAGCAGCGCCAAGCGATGGAGGCCGGCGCGCGCCGACGCTACCACGTCCGGGCGTATCTCGAGAATCCTGACCTGTTCGATCTATACGCCGCCGCCGACGTAATTATCGCCCGGGCCGGGGCGGGGGTCTTGGGCGGGATCGCGGCCGCCGGCAAGCCGGCCGTGCTGGTACCGCTGCCGAAACGGGTGTCGGGACACCAGGCCTACAATGCCGCCTACTACGCCGACCACGGGGCAGCCGTGGTGCTGGACCAGGAGCAGGCGGATGGCGCTACCCTGACGCGGGTGGTCCGGCAGCTGCTCCAAAATCCCCAGCGCCGGGCCGAAATGGGCCGCCAAGCCCACCGCCTGGCTACTCCTGAGGCCACAGAGCGCCTGACTGAGCTGATCTGGCAGGCGGCAAAACCGGCCGCGCGGGAGCGGCGTGGGTAAAGCTCCACAGGCCGTGCCGCCTGCCCCGCCAGGGCACCTGCACTTTTTGGGTATTTTCGGGCACGCCATGCGGGGGGTGGCCGTGGCAGCCCAGCAGCTCGGCTATACCGTCAGCGGCACTGATGACGGCGCCAGCCCGCCGGCCGCCTGGCTGGACGGCCACGGCATCCGTTGGTGGCAAGCGGCTGACCCCGCCCATTTGGAAGGCGTCACCGGCGTAATCATCAGCGGCCACGTTAAAGCTGACCATCCTGAATTAGCAGCCGCTTTGGAGCGGAGGCTGCCGGTTCGCTCGTTTGCCGAATTCGTGGGCGAACTGACGGCTGGTAAGCGCCGGATCGTGGTCACCGGCACGCACGGCAAGACCACCACGACCGCCCTGATTACCTGGATTTTGGAATCAGCCGGGAGGCACCCTGACTACTTGATCGGGATTCTGCCCAAGAACTTTACTACTACCGTCAGGCTGGGTGGCAGTACAGTAGGTGCTCCAGACAGCCCGGCCAACTCTGCCCGGCCTGCTGGAGGTGGTGAGTCCGCCAGCACCCCGCTGGCCGTCTTGGAGGGCGACGAGTACCGGGCCTCCCAGCTCGATACCGAGTCGAAATTCACGTATTACCGGCCTGACGTGGCGGTAATCACCTCGATCGAGATGGACCACCCCGATTTCTTTACGGATTTAGGCGATATCCGTGGCCGGTTCGCGCAGCTGGTCGGAAGCCTTCCTCCAAGGGGTAGCCTCTACTACTGGCAGGGGAGTAGCACCGTCGAGGCGGTGGCTGCCCAAGCGAAGGCGCGGGCCGTCGCTTACGGAACTGGAGAGAATGCTGCCTGGAGAGCGCGTGAAGTGGCCTACCTGCCGGACGGGCTGCGCGTTACGGTGGAACACGATGGTGCCGCATTAGGCGAGCTTGCAGCCCCTGTCTACGGGCTCCATAACGTGCTCAACCTGCTGGCCGCCGTGGCCGTGTGCGCGGGGGAGGGCGTAAGCTTTGCCGAGTTACAAACGGCCCTCCAGAGCTTTAAGGGCGCCTCCCGCCGCTTCGAACGGCTCAGCCGCCCGGGCGCGACGACGACGGTAATCGATGATTACGCGCACCACCCGAGCGAAGTAGCCACCACGATCGAAGCCGCCCAGCGGCATTTTCCGGGCCGGGTCATCGCGGTTTTCCAACCCCATACGTTTTCTAGAACAAAGGAATTGCTCAGTGACTATCACCACGCATTCGGAGCGGCTGATGTAGCATTCGTCACCGTAATCGAAGCGGCCAGGGAAGATTCCTCAGACCCGGCAGAAAACGTCAGCGGAGCGGATATTTCCAAACAGGCAGGCCCGCACGTCAGCTATATTGCCGACCGCCAGGCGTTGCTCGAAGAAGTAATAAAAGTTGTTCAGCCAGGCGACACCGTCCTGTCGATGTCGGTCGGCGGCAACGGCCGGTTCGCCGCAGAGCTAACCCGGCGGTTGGACGCGGCCTAAGGTACCATACAGACATGGCCAAACCCCCCAAGAAACCGGCACGCAGGCGCACCTACGCAGACCGCATGAGCTACCAGCCCAAAGGCAAGCGGGGAGGGAAGCGCTCGCTGAAAGCCCCTTTGGCGCTGCTGGGTTTACTGATCTTACTAGGCGGAATAGGCTACGCCGTGGTCTTTTCGCCACTGTTCGCGGTCGGGAGCGTCAAAGTTTCGGGTAGCCAAAAGGTGCCGGCTGCCGACGTCAACCGGGTGGCGCTCCAAGCCGCCGAAATGCGGTTCGGGCCCCTCGTTTCCGAGAGCCTGGCCGTGGCCAGCCCGTCTAAGCTGGAAGCGGCGCTAAAGCGGGAGTTCCCGGACTTAGACGCGGCTACCGTCAAGAAACGCTGGCCGCAGACCCTCGACATTGCGCTGAGCGAACGCAAAACCACGCTACTCTGGAAGAGCGGGGAGCGCTACTACCTGATCGACCGCCAGGGAACCGCCTACGCCGCCTCTGAGCCCCAGGAAGGCGCCGTAACCGTGGAAGACACCACCGGCCTAGGCGTGGAGGTGGGCAAACCGGTGGCCGGAGCAGGATTCATCAAGGTGATCGAAGAGATCAAGGCGGGGATGGATGCGGCCGGGCAGCCCGTCACGACGTTCCGGATTCCGGAAACCACCTTCGAAGTCCAGGCGGTGACGGGGGGCGGGTACTACGCGCTCTACGACACCACGCGCCCGGTGGCCTCCCAAGTGCAGGCGCTGGCGGCGGCCGTGGCCCAGCAAAAGCCTCGCGAATACGCCGACGTGCGCGTGCCGGGCAGAGTGTACGTCAAGTAGGTGGGCGGTGTGTTACAATAATTCGTCAACCATAGATTAAAGGAGTTTCTAATGAGCGAAACTGACATTGAAAAAGGACATGACCAATACAATGCAGCAGTTGAATTAACCCGCAGACTCGCTGGTACAAGAACTGAGTGTGATGCGGCAATCGTAGAGAATATACATCGGATTGAAGACTTTTTAGCGGATCCAAATATAGCCGCCCTTGTCGTTAGTCGCGATATAGACACAGAAAGGCTTGATTGCTTGCTTAATGAGGCTAAAGCGGATTTACCACAGCGCATTATCACGTATAGGGCGTTTGCCGAAATTAACGAACAAGTATCTCAGGTAACTGAACAACGTAGCATGGCACTGTGGCGTCAATATGTTGGTCTCGTAGGAACGTTTTTAGAAGGCCACGGAGTCCCACGCTAGAAAAATATGATTGTTCCAAAGCGTTGAGATTAATATATGAAAGAATCTACGCCGCCAGAACTACTAGAAGATCCAGAAATTGCCGCAGAGCGAATCAAGCTTGCGGCTCAGAAAGCCCACGATGCGGTTGTCCGTATGTGGGGGAAGCGATCCGAGCGCATTGAGTGGTCAAAAGATGAACTCAGCGGGGAACTGACCGGTGCCACGTGGGAAATAAGCGGGGAGTACGGCTACGACACCTATGGACGATGGGTATTAAACTTGTTAGCGGGCGATACAAAGGATTTGGCAGGCGCAGAATTTCAAGTTGATATAAGCCGCTACTGGAGAGAAGACCCACGAAAGGAAACCTGGGCAATTAGCAGGGAAAAACTCGAAAAAACAGGAATAGTGTTTCCGTTCAATCAGCACAGGTTTGAACATGCTGACATCACCCACCACCCCCTATATGGAGCCGAGTTTTCAATAAGTGACTTTGATGACGCACGCCAACTCCTCGAGAGTTTGTCGGACCGTCTATTCCCGCCGTTAAATGAACAGGTCGATGAGATAGAAAAATTTGCTCGACATGTAGAAGAGGCTACAGAGTTTAATAGAATGTTACGTCGCACAACATAACTTTTGCGACTTTACCCCAACCTAATGTTCGGTAGGGCTGATGGCTCTAACCGCGTACCGCAAGCCTCTCGCGAATGTGGCAGCTTTGGCTGCTGACAGTAGATGCCCGTCGCCTAACTCCAAGTCGAGGTCGGCATTCTTGTACAAGGCTGAGAATAGTTCCACCTTCTCCTGGTACGAAAACGTTTCCGCTGACTCGTCAGGATCAACGCCATGCTTTAGCGTATCAAGCGCCACGGCCTTGTACGTTTCGGTGCCTGTCAGCCGTCCAATATATCCCCACCCTGTGGCAGTTACAAAAATAATCCTGATGTCAGTGCCGTTTTTGGCCGCATCCGAATCGGTCGGTAAGGACCGTTCGAGGCTAAAACCCACCCCGTTTTCGTGCTCTAAGTCGAGTTCTTGGACCAGGTGGCCGTTCCGCTCATAGACGCTGATGTATTCCGCTTTTTCTACGAAACACTGGCCGACTGCTTCCGAAAGGTCCCGATAGGCGGCGGCCTGTTCCGGCGTCGGTTCGCGGCGGATTGGTAGCGGCTGGCCTTCCGGGTGCATTTCAAAACTTAATTACCACGTCTTCTTCTAATTCTTGCCGGTTACCAGTAACCGTAACCGGGGGAGGCTGTTTCGTAAAGGGAGCCGGCGTAACTGTGACTGCTGGGTCTTGAGCAGGCCGTTTTGGAACTGCAGCATCACTCTTTGCCGGGGGCTGCGTGGGTTTAGGAGCTGGCGCGGCCGGTGCGCTATCTGTTTGAGCAAGTGCCACGGTACCTTCCCCCACGGCTTTTTCGGCAAATACCCGCTCCTTGTCCAAGTACGATTGGTAGCGGCGCTTGCGGTCTTCGTCGTCGGCCGGGCTAAGGGGTCGGGAGTGCGCAGCAGGGGCTCCTGACGTGCTGACAGCAGCTCCGTCCGCGCCCCCCGCTCCACCACTACCCGCACCACTTACCACGCCCGGCGCTCCCCCACGCACGAACTGCGCTTCCACTTCGTCCCGGTCGCTGGCGTAGCGCTCGCGGCTCTGGGCGATTACCTGGTCGCGGAAGTTGGTCGTCTGTCCCGGCAGGGGGATCGTGTGCGCCGAAAACGCCGCGTTGGTCACCCCGTCGATCGCCTGCTTGAGGTAAATATGGTACTTATCGAGGTTGACGATGTCGGTTTCCAAAAACACGGGCTCGAACTCCTTGACCAGCCAGGTAGCATCGGAGGCACCCACCCTAAAGGTGATGATCGTGCCGACGTTTCCGAAGACGGCGTCGCGCACCTCTTCCGGCATCTGGGCGACGTACTGGTTGGCCATCGCCAGGTTGAGCCGGTACTTCCGGGCTTCAGACAGAATCGACGCGAAGCTTTCCGTCGCGAAGTTCTGGAATTCGTCTACGTAGAGGTAAAAGTCGCGACGCTGTTCCTCCGGCAGGTCGGCCCGGCTCATCGCCGCCAGTTGCATCTTGGTAATCAGCATCGCACCCAGCAGTGACGCCGAGTCTTCGCCCAGCTCGCCTTTGGATAACTTCAGCAACAAAATCTTCCCTTCGTCCATCACCTGCCGGATGTTGATCGAGGTGTGCTTTTGGCCGACCACGTTCCTAATCGTGGTGGCCGAGAGGAACTGGCCGACTTTGTTCTGGATCGGGGCGATTGCCTCCACGCGTTGGCGGTCGGTATAATTGGCGAACTCGTTGGTCCAGTAATCGCGTACCACCGGGTCTTGGATGTGCTTGACCACGTCGTCGCGGAACTTCGGTTCGGCCAGCAGTTTCGGCACGTCGAGCAAGGTCGAGTCCGGGTAGTCCAATAGCGCCAGGATGGAGTTTCGCAAAATGTACTCCAGCCGCGGGCCCCAGGAGTGCCCGTAAATCTTTTCGAACACCCCGACGATGCCGGAGGCCACCAGCGGCTTGGCGTCGCGGTCGACTTTTTCAAAGATGTTGAAGGCGATCGGGAAGCTGCGGTCGGCCGGATTGAAGACGATCACGTCATCGACGCGGTCCTTGGGAATGTGGTCGAGGACGGTCTCGATGAAGTCGCCGTGGGGGTCGACCACGGCCAGCCCCCGGCCCGCCCGCATGTCGGAAAGCACCATGTTCTCGAGCATGTTCGTCTTCCCCATGCCGGTCTTCCCGATCGCGTAGACGTGGCGGCGGCGGTCGTCGGGCTTGATCCCGAACGCCGTGGTCTTGCCCCGGAAGTTGGTTTCGGCGAATACCGTCAAATCCTTGTGTTCTCCGCTACTATCAGCGGTCGGCAAGTTGTCCGGCGGCTCGCCCTTGCTGGAGGTGGTCCAGGAGATAGTCGGCGTTTCCACCGACGTGTTCGGCAAGTGCCACAAGCTGGCCAGCTCCTCGATGTTCAAGATCTGGCCTTTGCCGCTAAAGATGCGCCGGCGGTACGTCCCGATCACGGTTTCCGCTTTGGTATGGATCCGCCCGGCCGTAAAGCCGTTTAAGTTGGTGGTGTTGTACTGCTTGAAGGCCCCGATCGCGGCATTCAGGCGGCTGCGGGCAGCGGCCGGCTCCCCACTGACCGTGACGACTCGGATTTTGAACTGGTAGCCCAGCTTGGCGCTTTTTTCACGGATGCCGGAGGAAACGGCTTCGTCGACCTGGTTAGGCACGGGCGCGGCCTTGCCACCGGCCTTCGGTTCGGCCGGCGGGGCGGTGGCGGCCCTAAACAGCTCGCCGACGAACGCGCCGACGGCACTGAGCGCTCCCCCGCCGGAGAAACCGGAGGCGGTTCCTTGGAGACGCTGCAGTTCGGCACCGGACTTGCGGTGCCAGGAATCGTCGGCCGGTCGGGCCAAGAGCTGGATCCAGACTTCCTCGCCGTCGGCGAGGTCGCCCATCACGGCCGTGATTCCGGAGAGCGGGTCGACATCCTCGAAGTTAAGGAAGGTCTTGATCGGGTACGGCGACTTTTTGCTCAGCCGCAGGTCGGTACCGGCCACGGCCTTTTCGGAGAGGTCTTCCGGTTTGACGTAATCGGGTACTTCCTGGATGTCGGCCTTGGGGTACTGGGCGTAAATCTGGCCTTCCACGAACGATTTTTGGTGGCTCGGGGCATGCACGTAAAAGTTAATCCGGTTGGCCTGGGAGACAATCTCGAACCCGATGTGCTCCTGGGCGCTGCCCTCGAAAAAGCGGGCCCGGGCGTTCTTGTGGATGCCGTGCAGGGCGGCGAACATCTGCTCGGCCGCTACCGGGGCTTTGTCGTTTTCCTTAGGGACCGATACCTGGAGCAGGATTGACTGCTGGTTCTGGGCCCAACTGCGCTGCCGGTAGGCTTGCACGCCCACCAGCACCAGCGCCGGCACCAGCAGTAGCCAGGTGGCCGACAAGACCGCTCCTAATATGCCGGTGATGAATTCCATCGCCGCTTAGGCCCTTTCTTTACCAGCAGTACCGATAGTGCCGGCCGGGACGGCGACGGCCGGAGTTTTTGCGGCTGCGGCCGGGGTTTCCGGGGGCACGGTCGCCACGCTGGCATCGGCCTCGGCTGTGGCCGGGCTAGCGGCGGCACTGGTGGGCCGGTCCGCCGGGGCCGACCTGCCGGCCAGCACGTAGCGGCCGTCGGGTAGGCGTTCGAACAGTGCCTTGTCTTGTAAGTTGATCATGATCGTGTTGCGGGAAACGTGGCGCTGCTTGAACACTTCGGCGATCACCTCTTGGCGCTCCAGAGGTTGGCTTGCCTTGGTGAGGACGGCGGCGATTACCTCCGCGACCGTTCCGGCCACGTATCCCCAGGCGGCCAGGGCGTAAATCCCCCGACCGATCAGGATAAAATCGGCTCCGTGAATCAGTTCGTTATGGACGGCCTGGGTGGTAACGCGCTTGGTGTCGAGCTTGGCGCGCTTTATTTGCTCTGTAATCTCGCTGAAATGGAGCGGCGTGCCGGCGAGCTTCAGCGCGTACAGCGTCTTTTGGCGGATGTTCTTCGGGTTGATCGAGGGCCAGCTGGCCAGTCCCCAGTTACCGTCGGCCGTCTGCACAAAGTCTTTGCTGATTTCCAAGACGGCCTCGGTAAAGGCCTCGTCGACCAGGTAGCCGGCGCCGCTGCTGCCGGGATCCGCCCGCAGGCGCTGGCTGAGTTCGGTGGCGGGGGTGGGTGTTCCCAACCCGTGCAAGAGCTTGGCGAGGACGGGCCCGAGCTGTTCCACGGCGCGCTGGTGGGCCGAGCCGCCCGCGTAAAAGCCGCGCAGGCGCTTGGCCGGCTTGACCGTGAGCAGGCTGCCGGATTGTTCGAGCAAGAACGAGAGGGCCTGCTGGCCGGTCGCGGTCTGCTGGCTCTCCGGCAAAAAGCGGCCGTAGAGGACGGCTTGGGCCACCACTCCCCCGTGCTGGCGGACGAAGTCGGTGGTGACGGCCAGGATGTCGTGCAGCGTGCCGGAGCCCAGGCTGGCCCGGAACTTCTTTAAACCTTGGGACTCCACCTGGCGGACGCGCTCCCGGGTAATCCCGAATTCAGTGCCGATCTCGGCCAAGGTCTGGCAGTTCCCGTCTTTCAACCCGAAGCGGCGCTGCAGCACTTCAGCTTCCCGGCCGCCCATCGCCGTCAAGGCCGTGGCTACGGCACGCTCCACGGGCACTTGCCGCTTGAGCTCGTCTTGGGAAATCTTGATGATTGTTTTTAGGTCAGCCATGGTTTTTTACGACAGTAGATTAATATAGCATAAAATCCTCTATTTGTCAAGGAGTTGTACTGTTTGGGTACATCGGTACCACCCCGGCTGTCTGCCCAGCATACGCCATCGGGGTGAGGTACCCGAGCGCCTGGTGGGGCCGCTTGAAGTTGTACTCCACCAGCCACTCGGCCAGTAAGCGGTTGAAGACAGGGGCTTCCTCGGTGGCGTTGCCAAGGTCAATGAACTCCTCCCTTAGGGTGCGGTTGAAGCGTTCCAGGCGGGCGTTGTCCTTGGGCGTCTTCACCCGGGAGTAGTAGCGGGGGAGCCCCAGGTAGCTACATGCCCGGTCGAAGTACTTCGCGAACTCGGATCCGTTGTCGGTATGGACGTTGCGCACCGAAGGGACCAGGTAGCGGAGCCTGAGCAGGAAGTCGGTGGCTGCCGCACTGGAATGGCTGGCATACATCCGAGCGAAGGCGATCCTGGAATGGGCGTCAGAGGCCGTCAGGACGTAGCGTTTCTTGCTGTTCCAGTAGCAGCACACGGTATCCAGGCTGACCAGGAAGCCGGTCTCGGGACGGAGCGTGAGGGTGCCGATCCGAGCTTTGGTACGGGCGCGCTGGCGTTTCCGCCGGGCGTTGAGGGCCTGCTGGGGATGCCAGTACAGCCGGTGCTTGCGGATCACCCGGTACACTTTGTGGGCGGAGATCGGCTCGCCGTAGCGCTGCTCGTAGAGTCGCTTGAGCTTCTCGGGGCCGTAGCGGATATGTTCTTTCCGGAGGGTTACGACCCGGAGCTCTTGCCCGGGGCCTACCTGCCAGCTCCGCACCCGCTTGGGCCGGCGGGAGCGCTCCTCCAAGGTCTTAGGGTTCCAGCCGTCGAACCGTTGCAACCATCCCCTGACCGTTTTCCGGCTCAAGCCGAAGTGCCGGGCAGTTAAGCTGACGTTGCCACCGTGCGCCTCGTGCCAGAGCAGTGCCCGGAGCCGGCGCCTGGCCTCCGGACTGCAGCGCCCGGCCTGTTTGCTGAGGCGCTCCGGCCGGGCCAGCAACGGCCGGTCCTTCCATAAGCTATGTAGTTCGACGGGCATGGGGTACCTCCTTTCCTGGCTTCATGATGCCAGGGGTGGTACCGATGTATCTCAAATTGCGCAGGAGTCCAGGCGTGAACAGGCGCAAAAAAAGCGGCGATGAGGCCGCTTATCTTTGCAGGGTCCCGGTAAGGTCGGGGCAAGCACCAAGTCACCAATCTGATGACTCCGCCACTCCCGCCTGGGCCGGGGGCTGCGGAGTTACCGGATTTACAAGTGGCGCCGGGCGGTGGAAAAGTAGGCGTTGGTAACCAAGACGGCCCCGGCTGCACCAAGCGCGGTACCGAGCTCCCCGTTGACCAGTGCGTACGGCGTCAGGACCAGCAAGAAGACGATCGAAGCGATGTTGAGGGTGGTCAGGTGGGCGTTGAGCATGGGTGGTGAGAGGAGTGGCTTTTGATTAGTTGGGTCTGGCTGGTCTGGTTGGTTCTAAAAATGCGTACGAAAAAACCGGCCACTGTGTTGGTCGGTTTTGTTTGGGGTCGCGGTGGCCACGGGGGCCTGATCGGGCGAGGAGCGAAGAGTGCTCTCAGCGACTGGTCATACTAGCAAATAATAGCTCTGTTGTCAACTATTAACGTAACGCGACGGGGGCTTCTGAGATTGGCTGTTGCACCACGTGCAGTAGCTAATTCTCAGAAGTGTGTCCCCCGTCACGACGCTTGCTTCTTTATGCTGGACAGGATGTTCACAACAATCAGCAGGGCGATGGCGACGTTGGCCCAGGCAGCCAACGTATTACCAACGGTGAAGCGAAACACGGCCATGCTGATATTGAGGACCACTACGACGGCGAGAATTATGATCATTGCTGTCCTCTCGAAACGTAGTTGCGGTGGGCTGGGCTGACGAAGAGGCTACGGCGACCGACGGGCTGCTTGGCACATGCCGGTCATATCCCCGTCAGTATCCATCGAAGCTCTTTGCGGGTTGTCTGGGTACGCCCCACTCCAGTCAGAAGCAAGGAAGCCAATCATACCACCTTTGTGGGTTTCCTTTGCGAGGGTGGCTGGACGCCTCAAAGATCCGGCGTGGAATTACCGGTTGGGAGTTAAACCTAGTTGTTTAGTGGGGTGTGACGGGGGGCTTCTGAGATTGGCTGGTTGCACAGAGTGCAGTAGCTAATCGTCAGAAGTTCGTCCCCCGTCACTACTTGCTTCATGTGAGGGCGAGCATCACCCCGAGTATGAACAGGGCAACGCCTGCGTTGAATGAGGCGAACCCCGGATTGCCGATCTTGAGGTTGTACACGGCGAAGCCGCCATTGAGACCCATCAGAGCTACGAGTATCAGCAACATATCGTTGTCCTTTCGGGGACGTGGGTTGACGTTGGTTACGAGCGGCTTCGCTCGTGGATATACCAGCGCATCGTCCATCCGGCGACGAAGGCGAAGAACATGCCGATGTAGTAGTTGGCACTGTGAACCTTGCCAAAGACGACGGCGTAGTTCAGGCCGACGCTGATGGCAACGAGGAGGGTCGCAAAGACCATTCCAGAACCGATGACCTTGAGCATCGAAGCTCCTTTCGGGTTGTTGGGGTGCATCCCGACTTCATCCTGAAGCAAGGAGAAAAATCATACCACTTAGAGATAAGTGCGTCAATAGAAACATAAAATAGCCCTTGTCAGTAGGCATCGGTGCTATTACGTTGATTATATCTACCCGTATAGTTTTGTGAAAATCCAGGTAGCCATTCCTGGCCGCCCCTCCATAGTGGACTGCCTCGAAAAAAGTTGGAACCAGTTTCAGGATACCGTGTTTGAAGCGGCAGAGTTGCTGCGTGAGCGTGGCTGGACACCCGAAACCTTCGGCGTGGAGTCACCGGTTGGGAGTTGAACCATTTCTTGTTGCTAGGTAGCCGAGCTGCGGATTCGGTCTAACGCTCGCTCGTATCCAACTGTTTCAACTAACTTACTCAGGGCTTCGGTCTGACCACGGTCATAGCCAATCTTGCTGATGCGTGCTAATGCGCAGTCGATTGCCGTCTCAGGAGAAATCTGCTCGTGCATATCGTACCTGGCGTAATCGAGCCAGTGGCCAGCCAGCTCAGCATTGAGCTGATTGCTAGGGACGTTGGTTTCTAACTTGGCTGATTTGTCATCTAGAAAAAACGTTTCATACTCAACGCTCTGATGTTCTGACAAGTCAACAAGTAGGCCGGCCACAAGCAGGTTACGGTGGTCGTCGTAGATTGGGCTGGAGCCACCTACCGTTCGCTCGGCCGCACGAGTTCCGATGATGTCTCGGGCAATATCGGCGGCGTTGGTCTTGGCTGATTCTGCCAAAGTGGGCATCCCTGCTTGCTCAAACTGCTCAATGATTTCGTCAGGTGTATGGGTTTCGGCGACAACTTTCGGTAGCTCTGTCTCAGAGAAGCGAAACGCTGCTTCGCCTGTTGACTGAGCTTCTTGGTGATTTCCGTCTGGAGTTGGTTCTGTCATTAAGTTTGGTCGGTTGTTAGTTGAGTAAGTTTATCAGGAAATGCTGTGGTTGTCAATGATTAGAGTTATTGAGATTTGTGGACCGAGGCGGATTCGAACCGCCGACCTCCGCAATGCGAATGCGGCGCTCTACCAACTGAGCTACCGGCCCATCTGCCCCAGTATATACGGGTTTAGTGTCCTATTCCCCGCCGCCGCTCACGGCAACCCCTCGCACAGCCGGGCCATCGCCACGTCCTGTCCCGTCACTCCGCCGGCGGAGTGCGTGCTCAACCTCAACGTGACCTTGTCGTAGCGGATATCGATGTCCGGGTGGTGGTCGTGCTCCTCCGCCAACTCGCCCACGTGCACCACAAAATCCATCGCGTGCGCGAAGTCGTCGCACTGGTACGTCTTGGTAATCGCGTTGCCCTCGGCGGACCAGCCAGGCAAATCAGTTAAGGCGGTATCGATCTCGGCTGCGGAAAGCTTCATGGTTTCAGTATACTAGCTTATGGAAATAACCAAGCGGAGGTGGTAGCAGTGGAGAGGATTGATTTGGCAGGTAAGCGGCTAGCCGTCTTAGGGGCCGGCCGCGAAGGCGCGGCCACGGCGCGGTGGCTGCTCGGGCACGGGCATACCGTGACGGTCTGCGAACAGAAAGCCGACTTTGCCAGCCAGCCGGTCTACCAAGAGCTGACCGCGCTGGGCGCCGGCTGGGTGCTTGGCGGCGAGTACCTGGCTGGGCTGACCGACTACGACGTCGTATTCCGCTCTCCCGGGCTCCCCTACCTCTCGCCGGAAATCCAGGCTGCAAAGCCGGCCGGCGTGGCGGTTTCCTCGCAGACCAAGCTGTTCTTTGGGCTGTGTCCCGCCCCGATCATCGGCATTAGCGGGACCAAGGGCAAAGGCACGACCGCCGGCTTGGTTTCGGCCATGTTGACGGCGGCCGGGCGGTCCCACCAGGTGGGCGGCAACATCGGCACGCCGCCACTGGACTTTTTGGACGGGTTAAAGCCCTCCGACCTGGCAGTGCTCGAGCTTTCCAGCTTCCAGCTGCAGGATTTGGCCTGCTCGCCGCACGTCGCGGTCGTCACTAACCTCACGGCCGACCACTTGGACCATCACCGCTCCATCGCGGAGTACCGACACGCCAAGGAATCGTTGCTGGCCCACCAGTCGACGGCAGACTTCGCGATCCTCAACGCCGAAGATGCCGGGTCACGGCAGCTGGAAGGCCTTGGCCAGGCAAAACGCTGGCACTTTGCCGCCCCACGGCACGCCACACCCGGCGCATACATCGAGAACGGGAACGTGGTGCTCCATACCGGTTCGTCGCCGGTCACCGTCTGCAGGGTCACAGACATCCTACTCCCTGGCCGGCACAACCAGCAAAACGTCCTGGCGGCCTGCCTGGCCGCTTCCGCCGTGGGCGTCCCGGTCGGGGCGATGGCCGAGGCGATCAGGTCCTACCGCGGTCTCCCCCACCACCTCGAACTGGTCGCCACCAAGCAGGGAGTACGCTACTTCGACGACTCGTATGCTACCAACCCGACGGCGGCGATCCCGGCGATTGAAAGCTTCAGCGAGCCGGTAATCCTGATCGCCGGCGGCCACGACAAAGGGTTGGAGTATACGGAACTAGCCCGCGTGATAGCACGCAGCACGGTCAAAGCCGTGGTGCTGATTCCTCCGGTCGGGAACAACCTGGCCGAGGCGTTACAGCAAGAGGGCGACGGTTCCGTTCCGGTCACGTTCGTGCAGGAAAAAGCGGAAATCGTGCCCGCCGCCCTCGCGTACGCTGAGCCGGGTGACGCGGTGCTGCTGTCGCCGGCCGCCGCCAGCTTCGGGATGTTCGGCTCGTACGTGGAGCGTGGCGAATACTTTAGCGGGCAGGCGCAAGGCTTACCCGACTGAGCAAGCTGCCTAAGGGGTGGTTAGAGGGTTAGCCACGGTGTTCCGGGGCGTTAACCAGCCCGCACCGTTTGTATTTGAGGCCGCTGCCGCACGGGCAGGGGTCGTTGCGGCCTACCTTGTCTTCAGTGGATGAGGCCGCCGGGTTAGGAGGAGCACTCCGGCGCTGCTTGACGGTGACCGTGCTCGAGCCTTCCTGGATGGTTTCTTCGACTGGTGCCGAGGCTTCAGCTGCCGCTGCTTCAGCGGCTTCGGCCTGGCGTTGGGCTGTGGCGGCTTCGCTGGCGGACGGCGTGCTGGCCAAGGCTTCGGCCGCGGCGGCAGAAACAGCTTGGGGAGCAGCCGGCTGCGGTGCCGGCGCGGCTTTGGCCGACTCCGGCGCGGCAGGTTCGCTTTTCGCTGCGGCTTTCGGCTTGTCGCCAGACGAGGGCTCGGCTTCGGCTGGTGGCGCAGGCTCTTTTGGGGGCGCACTGACCGGCTGCTCGATCGGTTCTTCGCCCGGCTCTACTTCGCCAATCACGGCCTTTCGCTTAGCCCCGGTGTCTCCCCGCTTGCCGGTTTTCACGTTGGCGGCGGCCTGGGCCATCTCCGACGGCGCCTGTGGGGTGGCCAAACTGACCTTGAAGATCGTCCGGGTGACTTCCAGCTGGACGTTCGCCAGCAACTCTTCGAACAAACGGTAGGCCTCCTGCTTGTACTCCACCAACGGGTCGCGCTGGCCGTAGCCGCGCAGTCCCACGCCTTCCCGCAGGTGCTCCATCGCGTCCAAGTGGTCAACCCAGAGCGTATCGATCGCGTTGAGCACCACCATCCGCTCGAGCGTGCGCATGTTTTCCGGGGTTTCTTCGGCCTCCTTGGCCTCGTAGGCGCGCCGGACCATGTCGTGCAGCCCTTCCAGCAGCTCGTCGCGGCTCTTGATTCCGGAAATCTGCCCGGCCAGGTCGCCTTCGGTCGGGATTACCGTGGCCACGCCCTCGGCGATCTTATCGAACTCCCAAGCCGTCACGTCGTCTCCGCCGGCGTGGATCGCCACCAGCAGGTCGACCTCGCCGTCGAACATGCCCAAGACGTCTTCCTTGATGTTCTGGGCTTCCAAGCTCTTGCGGCGCCGCGCGTAAACCACCTCACGGTGGGCGTTCATTACGTCGTCGTATTCCACCACGTGCTTGCGGATGTCGTAGTTATGGCCCTCGACCTTCTTCTGGGCCGATTCCAGCGACTTCGAGATGATCCCGGCTTCGATCGGCTGGTCATCCGGTACTTTCAGCCGCTCCATTACGCCCTTGATCCGGTCGCCGGCAAAGATCCGCATCAGGTCGTCTTCCAAGCTGACGTAGAACTGGCTGGAGCCCGGGTCGCCCTGGCGGCCGGAGCGGCCCCGGAGCTGGTTGTCGATCCGGCGCGCTTCGTGGCGTTCCGAGCCGATCACGTGGAGGCCGCCCAGCTCCGCCACTCCGTGGCCAAGCTTGATGTCGGTGCCGCGGCCGGCCATGTTGGTCGAGACCGTCACCGCTCCCTTTTGGCCGGCGGCGGAGATAATGTCGGCCTCCCGGGCGTGGTTCTTGGCGTTGAGGATCTCGTGGGGCACGCCGGCTTTGGTCAGGGACTGGCTCAGCCGCTCGGATTTCTCGACGGCGATTGTCCCTAAAAGTACGGGCTGGCCCTGCTCGTGGCGGGCCTTGACGTCCTTGGCGACTGCCTCGAACTTGACCGGCTCGTTCTTGTAAATCTGGTCGTTTAAGTCGGTGCGGACCATCTCCCGGTGGGTCGGTACGGCCACCACGCTAAGGCTGTAAATCTGGTGGAACTCCTCTTTTTCGGTCAGCGCCGTGCCGGTCATGCCGGCCAGCTTTTCGTAAATCCTAAAGTAGTTCTGGAAGGTGATCGTGGCCATCGTGCGCGATTCCTGTTGGATCTTAACGCCCTCCTTGGCCTCGATCGCCTGGTGGAGCCCCTCGGAGAACCGCCGGCCCGGCATCATCCGGCCGGTGAACTCGTCGACGATCACCACTTCGCCCTCTTTGACCACGTACTCCTTGTCGAGCTTGAACAGGGCGAACGCTTGCAGCGCCTGCTCCATGTGGTGCACCAGCTGGAGGCCGCCGGCTTCGTAAATGTTGTCGATCCCTAGGTACTGCTCCATCTGCTTGATGCCCGCATCGGTCAGCACCGCAGAGCGGCGTTTCTCGTCGACCGTAAAGTGTGTATCAAGCTTGAGTTTGGGCATCAGCTGGGCAAAGCGCTTGTACTGCTCGGAAACGGCTTCGGCAGGGGCGGAAATGATCAGCGGCGTACGGGATTCGTCGATCAGGATCGAGTCGACCTCGTCGACGATGGCGTAGCTCAGCGGCCGCTGCACGACCTCTTCGAGGCTTTGGACCATGTTGTCGCGCAGGTAGTCGAACCCGAACTCGTTGTTGGTGCCGTAGGTGATGTCGGCGGCATAGGCGGCGCGTTTTTCGCCGGTGGGCTGGTCGTGGTAAATGTTGCCGACGGTCACGCCGAGGAACTGGTAGACCTGCCCCATCCACTCGGTGTCGCGTGTGGCGAGGTATTCGTTGACGGTGACCACGTGCACGCCCTGGCCGCCGATTGCGTTGAGGTACACCGGCAGCGTGCTGGTGAGCGTCTTGCCCTCGCCGGTCTTCATTTCGGCGATGATTCCTTTGTGGAGCACGGCGCCGCCCATCAGCTGGACGTCGAAGTGCCGCTCCCCGATCACCCGCTCGGCGGCTTCACGTACCACGGCGAAGGCTTCGGGCAGTAGGTCGTCGAGGCTGGTGCCGTCGGTGTGGCGTTGTTTGAACTCCTCCGTCTTGGCTTTCAGCTGCGCGTCAGAGAGTGCCTTGGTAGGCTCGGCCAGCTCGTTGATGCGCTTGATTTGCGGGCGAATCTTACGCAGCTCGGATTCGGACGGGTCGCCCGACAATCGTTTGAAGAAACCGAAGGCCATCAGCTGTCTTTGTCCTCGGCGCCACCGGTAGGGGCCGGCTCGTCGACCGGTTCGGTTTCCATCAGGTCTTCCGGCGGAATGTACTTGGATTCGGCGCCTCCTTGGTGGAGGTGGTCGCGCATTTTCTCGTGATGACGCCGCAACTGTTCCTCGGCCTTTTGGCTGGCGGCGTCGATCGCTACGTGCATGTCGGGTTCTTCGGTTTCCACGTGCACAGTCTGACCCTTGCCCAGGCCGTCAATCGTGACGTGGCATTTGTCACGGGTGTCGGCGGTGTTGGACGGTGCGTAAATCAAGTGGACGTCGGCAATCGCGGCCTCGTCCTGGGCGGGGGTGAGGAACTTGCTCAGCCGGCCGATTTTCTCATCGACGTACACTTTGGCGGAGTCTGTCAGGGGCGTGCCCTGGGCTTTGGCTTGGATTTTCATGTTATCTCCTTAAACGGAAGGTACGGATGGAGCACCTCCGGTATCCCTACGGTACCATTTTCGCGCTGGTAATTCTCGACGATCGCGATAATCGCCCGGCCGACGGCGCAGGCGGTGTTGTTGAGCGTGTGGACGAGCTCGCCGTCAGACTTTATTTTCAGGCGGCGGGCCTGGAAGTCGGTATCGTGGGAGTTGCTGGCCACTTCGCGGTATTTGCTCTCGCCGGGCATCCAGGCCTCGAGGTCGTACTTCTTGGCGTTGGGCGCGCCGATGTCACCGGTGCACATGTTGAGCACCTGGAACGGGATGCCGAGGCTGCTCCAGTATTCCTCGGCAGAGGTTTGGAGCTGCTCGTGGAGGTCCCAGGATGTTTTGGGGCTGGCGAACACGAACAGCTCGAGCTTGTCGAATTCGTGTCCGCGCAGGATTCCCTTGGTGTCTTGGCCGTAGCTGCCGGCCTCGCGGCGGTAGGCCGGGGCGAAGCCGATGTACTTGATAGGGAGGTCGGCCGGGTCGAGTTTTTCGCCGGCGTGGTAGCTGGCCAACGGGACTTCGGCGGTGCCGGAGAGGTATTTTGGCTCTATCTCCGGGACACTACTCGCGGTTAGTTTGACATCTCCGGTAATATCCTCGCCTTCATCTAACGCATCTTTAAGCTCATAAAGTTGACTGGCTTCTGCCGGCAGGAACCCCGTGCCTTCCATCGCTAAGTGTCTAACAATGCTCGGCGGCCGCATTGCTATGAACCCTTTCTTAGCGTAGAAATCGAGCGTATAGCGAATTAACGCAAATTCCAGGTGGACCAAATCGCCTTTTAGAAACCAAAACCGGCTGCCGGATACTTTTGCGCCACGTTCGAAATCTATCAATGGCTTAATCGCAGGAATCTCGTAGTGCGGTTTGGGATTCTTGAGAAACGGCTTTTTACCGACAGTTTTAGCTACCTGGTTTTCTGATTCGTCCTTGCCGACGGGCGTGGATTCGTGGTGGAAGTTGGGCAACTGCAGGTAGAGCTTGCGGAAGTCGCGCTCGAGTTGCTTAAAAGCCTCCTCAAGGGCTTTGACCTGCTCCTTAATGTCTTTGCCGCCTTCAGCAGTATTTGCTTCCTTTTGCTGGGAGCGCAGTTCATCGATCTGCTGCTGGGCTTCCCGACGGCGCACGTCGATGTCTACAAGCTGGTCAAATTCGACTGGCTCGTCGCCCAGCGACAATGTAATATTACGAGCCGCCAGTTCGACGGCTACGCGTTCGGGCTCATCCTTGATGATTTTTATGTCTATCATTGGCAATATCGAGTGAAATTCACTCACTCATTATAGCGTGACCGCGCGTAGCCGTCGATTAGCTGAACCTCAAAAACGACTTACTTTTCTAACGCCTGCCAGCGAGCTGGTTCGGGTATCCTTGGTAAAGCGGCTGACTAAACGTTGGACGGTGGCGGGAGCGGGCATACCCCTATTCTACCCGTAAGACAGGGTGGAGCGTGAGGGAATCGAACCCTACAGTCGAGTTGGCAACTCAACTTTGCAACCTGCGCGCGCCGCCCATCTATATTATAGCAGGCAACCATAAAGACTAAAAGAAAAGACTCCTTTCAGAGTCTTTTCTTTCTTGGTGCTGCAGGTATTCCGATTAATTCCTGCTCAGCTGACCTGTCAACTAAGATGAATTATAGCATATTCCGCTCACCAAAGGCAAGCTCAGTTTAGGAGTTTTTGGGCTTCTCGGAGCTGCCCTTCCGGCACCTTTAACTCGGTCGGCGAGCTGGCGCCCATGTACGAGCTGGCGTCTCCCCCGCTGAGCACCACTGGGATGCCGGCTTCGCGCAACCGGGCGGCGGTCAGGTCGGCCAGTGGCAGGTTGTCCGCGATTGTCAGCGTTACCCAGTTTTCCGCATCCGCCCGCTCGGAATCAGCCATTCGCCTCTCCCTTCGGTTTCATCAACGGATACGCCGTGACCTCGCGGATGCTGTGCGAATTTGTCAAAAGCGCGGCAAACCGGTCGATCCCGATGCCCGTGCCGGTGGCCGGCGGCATCCCGTACTCCAGCGCTTCCACAAAGTCATCGTCGATCGGCATTGCCTCGACATCCCCGGCGGCAGCCAGCTTGGCTTGCTCCTCAAAGCGCTGGCGCTGGTCGATTGGGTCGTTGAGCTCGGAAAACGAATTCGACAACTCGAACGTGGCCACTACCAGCTGGAACCGTTGGGTAGTCTGGTAGCTGCCGGGCTGTCCTCCGCTGCTGGCTGGGTCATCGCTGCCGCCTGGGCCGCTGCCATCGGTGGGCGCAGTCTGCTTGGCCAGCGGGCTCAGGACCAGCGGCAGTTCGGTCACGAAGACCGGCTGGACGGCCGTCTTGCGGAAACTGTCTTTGAACAAATCGTCCAGCAGTTTGCGGTAACTAGCCGCTTGGTCGACTTCGTAGCCACCGTCTTTCATGGCCGCGGCGAGCGACTGGGCGTCAGCGTGCGCGGCCACGTCGATTCCGCTGGCCTGTTTAATCGCCTCGCGGAAGGTAATCCGCGGGTACGGCGGTGTAAAGTCGACCTCCTCCCCGTCGTGCTCCACCACTAACGTACCCACAGCCTCTTTGACCACGGCCGGTAGCAGCTGCTCGTGGAACTCCAGGTTGGCCTGGTAGTCGGCGTAGGCCCAGTAGTACTCGAGCATCGTGAAGTCGGGGTTGTGGGCGTAATCAACGCCTTCGTTGCGGAAGGCGCGCCCGATTTCGTAAATCTTCTCGAATCCGCCTATCAATGAGCGTTTTTGCCACAACTCACCGATTGAAATCCGCAGAAACAGGTCCAGGTCGTAGGCATCCAAGTGCGTCTGCATCGGTTTGGCGGCGGCTCCGGATGCTTTTACCTCAAGCATTGGGTTTTCGATTTCTAGGAAGCCCGCCTGGTCCAAAAAGCGCCGGATTGCCGTCACCAATTTGGAGCGAACAATCAGTTTGTCCTTTACCTCGGGGTTGGCCAGCATGTCGAGGTAGCGCTGGCGGTAGCGCGCCTCGGGGTCTTTCAGGCCGTGCCACTTCTCCGGGAGCGGCCTAAGCGACTTGGTCAGCAAGCGAAAGCCGGTCAGGCTGAGCGTCGGTTCGCCCTTCTTGGTGGTGAATAACGTGCCGCGGCATTCCAAAAAGTCGCCCAGGTCGAGGTTTTCCAGTCCGCCGTACGTGTCGCCGAGCACGTCTTGCTGCCAGGCGACTTGGAAGTCGCCGCTCCCGTCGCGCAGCGTCCCGAAGCTGATCTTGCCGTGCTGCCGGAGCGTGATCAGCCGCCCGACTACGCTGAGCGACGTGGAGGCCTGGGCCAGCGGCTTAAACTGCGCCTTGAGCTCGCTTAAGGTATGGGTGCGCTCGGCCGTCGCCGGGTACGGGTCGGTCCCGGCTTGGCGCAGCCGCTCAAGCGTGGCGCGCCTGAGCTCATACACGCTCTGGGCGGTCGGCTCGCTGGGGGCAGTGCTCTCTGGTTGGGGTTTGTTTGGGGGCATATTTGGGGGCATGGCGAATCTCCCCTCTAGTATCGCAAGGGTGGGGCAGATTAGCTACCGCTACCGCGCCGGTTCCGGCCGTGGGGCCACAAAACCAGCCGGCGGGCTGAAACCTTGTGGAGCCTGGATTACGCGACGGCTGTAATCGTGTAGGTGGTCTCGCCCTTGGGCGTGGTGACGACAGCATCGTCCCCCGTCTGCTTGCCGAGCAGGCCCTGGCCTAACGGGGATTCGTTGGAAATCTTGCCTTGGTCTGGGTCGGCTTCGGCGGCGCCGACGATCATGAAGCTGGAATTCGAGCCGTGGTGCTTGACCTTGACCGTACTGCCCACGGAAACGGTCCCGCCGTGGCCGGATTTGCTGACTACCTCGGAATGCTGGAGCGTCTTTTCCAGCTCCACGATCCGGCCTTCCACGAAGGCCTGTTCGTTTTTGGCGTCGTCGTACTCGGAGTTTTCGCTGAGGTCGCCGTACGAAATCGCTTCCTTGATCCGGCGGATCACGGCCGGCCGGCGGACGGTCTTGAGCTCTTCTAGCTCGGCCTGCAGCTTTTGGACTCCATCCTCGGTCAGGTACGTGGCTTGCTCGCTCATAATTCCTCTTATTTTTCCTTTAGTTACGAAGTTAAATCACTACCTTGGGAGATGAGAATGCCACCCAAAGCGCTTAGGTATGGAGCAGCATAGCACTCAGCTCAAAGCAGTGTCAATGGTACCTAGCCCCCTGGCGGCGGCCAACTCGTAGACGTTTTCGAGCAGCGAGACGACCGTCATCGGGCCGACTCCGCCGGGCACGGGGGTGACCGCGGCCGCTTTCTGAGAAACGCCGTCAAAGTCCACGTCCCCGACCAGTTTCCCTCCTACCCGCGTGATGCCGACGTCTACCACCACCGCTCCCTTTGCGACCATTCCGGCCGTCACTAACCCCGGCCGCCCAGCGGCCGCGATGATCAGGTCGGCTTGCCGGGTCTTGCCCGGCAAATCAGGAGTGTGGCTGTCGCAACTGATCACCGTCGCTCCCCGGTTGGCCAAGAGAGCGGCGACCGGGAGCCCTACCAGGATGCTTTTGCCGATTACTGCAGCGACCTGGCCGCTAATCGGAATATCGTACGCCTCGAGCAGGCTGAGGATGCCCTTTGGGGTAGCCGGAATGACCCGCTCCTGGTTACTGAAGAGATAGCCCAGGTTGGTGGGGTTGAGGCCGTCTGAGTCCTTCTGCGGATCGACCGCGGCGAAGACCCCCAACCGGTTGATCCCCGGTGGCAGCGGCGTCTGGACCATGTAGGCGGTAATTTCCGGATCCTGGTTCCACTCGCGGCAGGCGGCCAGAATCGCTTCGCGGGAAGCGTTGGCGCCCAGGTCGTTGAGCACGAAGGCATAGCCGACTTCTTCGGCCGCCCGGCGCTTGGCGGAAACGTAACTCCGCACCGACGGGTCGTCGGTAGCCAGGATGATACCTGAGCTAAGCGGTACGGTGACCCGTTGCTTGAGGGCGGCGCGCCTAGTGGCCGCGACCGCGGCGCCGTCCAGGATCATCCCGACCGGCTTCCGGTAGCAGACGGCGGGATCGCGGGCTTGGCAGGCGGAGCCGAGGGAGGAAGCTTGAAAAACTGCTCCAGGATCGACTTGGCGGCCGGGACGGCCACGTCGGCACCCTCGCCGCCCCCCTCGATCATCACCGTCAGCGCAATCTGGGGGTCGTTGCACGGCGCATACGCCGTGAACCAGGCGTGGGCATTGGTTTCGTTGGCAAACTCAGCCGAGCCGGTTTTGCCGCACACCTCCACCGGCAAGCTGGCCAGCTCCCTGGCCGTCCCGTCGCTGTCCGCAACCGCCCGGCGCATCCCCTGCTGGACCGTCTTGAGTACCTCGCTGTCTACGCCGAGGTTAACCAGCGGTTCGGGTTTGACCGCTTTGACGTCGGCGGGGTTGTCGGGGTTTTCGACCGCCTTGACCAAGTGGGGTTTGAACGCCGTGCCGTTGCCGGCGATTGCGGCGGTGTAGTTGAGTACCTGCATCGGCGTGGTCAGCACGAACCCTTGCCCGATCCCCATCTGGTAGGTGTTGCCGATGTACCACGGTTCGCCGGCCGTCCGCTGCTTGTATTCCGGCGTCGGGACCAATCCCGTCCGTTCTTCCGGCAAATCGATGCCCGAGCTTTTGCCGATGTTGAACTTGCGCATGTAGTCGGCCAGTTTGCCTTCGCCCAAGCCCGTTTGCTTTTCATACCCGCCGGCGACTTTGTAAAAGTATACGTCCGAGGAAACGGCCAACGCCCGGGCGGCGTCGGCCGAGCCATGCCCGCCGGCCTTCCAGTCCGGGAACCGGTAGCCGTCGATGTTAAGCTCCGGCGGCGAGCTTAAGGAGGTGGTCGGCTGGACCACATTCTCGGCTAATGCCCCCGTGGCGGTGACTATCTTGAAGGTCGAGCCCGGTGGGTATTCGCCGGAAACCGGGCGGTTGAACAGTGGCTTGCGGGCGTTGTCGGCCAGCGCGCGATAGCGGGACTCCTCGATGCCGCCGACGAACAGGTTGTTATCGAAGCTCGGGGCGCTGACCATCCCTAGGATTTCGCCGTTCTTAGGGTTAAGCGCGATCGCCGATCCTCCCGTCGCTTTCCGTTTGGAAGACGTGACGCCCTTCTCGACGGCCGTGGCCATCGTGGCCTGCAGGTCGGGATCGATTCCCAAGACCAGGTTCTGGCCGCGCTGGGGTTCGGTGGATTGCAGCTCCTTGACCGACTGGCCGCTCGAATTGACCTCGACCCGCTGCTTGCCAGCCGTACCCCGGAGCTCTTTCTCGTAGACCTTTTCCAAGCCGCCCTTACCGACGTAGTCCGAGGCCGAAAAGTCCGGGTTTAGCTTAAGCTCGTCTTCGGAAATCCGGCCGGTATAGCCCAATACGTGCGCGAACTGGGAAGCCCGGTCGTACTGGCGCTGGGGGTTGTCTTCGGTATGCACGCCGGCCAGGTCGGAGCCCTTCAGCCTGAGGAGCAAGGAACGCTCGCGGTCAAGCTTTTCGGCCACCAGCACGGGCTGTCCGGAGCGCAGTCCCTTCGCTTCGGCGGCCGCCTTGACCTCTGCGGCCGGCTTGGCCAGGATTTCGCTCAGGCGTTGGTAAATCGCCTGCCGATCCGGCTCCTTGCGGGGCAGTTCGCTGGGTACGACCGTCACCTCGAAGTTGGCCACGTTGCGGGCTAGGATGCCGCGTTTGGCATCGTAGACTACCCCGCGGGGAGCCCGGATCTCGGTTTCCCGGACGCGATTACCTTCGGCTAGGGCCTTGTTGTGCTCGGAGTTGACGACCTGGAGCCACAGCAACCGGCCGAACAGCAGCAGCAGGATCGCTACCAGTCCCACATAAAACAGTTTCAGCCGGCTGACCGAGGTGCGCTCGGAAGCCGTGGTGCCCTCGTCGGCATTTTGGCCTAAAGCCGCCTGCCAGCTCTCCGACTCCTCGGCGGAGGTGTCGTAATCAAGTTCAAGAAAATGGTCGTTGCGGAAGGGGTCGGGCATGGGGGGTGGCGGTTGCGGCGAGCTTTGCAGCGGGCCATAGCAAGAGCAGGAATACGCCGATGGTGGCGACTACGTTCAGTGTAGCGACGTCGCGCAGTTCTGCAAAAAACGGAAAATCGGAGCCCAGGTTGGTGGCCACCAGTAGGACCAGCTGGTAAATCACGCCCGCGGCCACGGCCAGGGCAAGCTTGATAGCCACTCCCCGTTCGTCGCTGGCAACCCGGCTGGCGGCGAATAGCGGCAAGTAGGCCAGGAGGATCGCCAAGGTGAATACGCCGACCTGGTGGCCGGCGTAGAGGTCGAGCAGGATTCCCCCGGCTACGCCCCAGCGCAGGCCTGTTTCAATCTCCGCGCTGAGCCCCCACGCCAATACGCCGGCCAGCACGAACGCCGGCAGCACGCGCCCCCCGAAGATGCCGCTGGTCTGGAGTGCCACTAACCCCAGCAAGGCCGCGCCTAAGACGATTCCTCGTCCCATCCTTAGCGGTTGCCGGTGATTACGAATACCGATTCCAGCTTGCGGAAGTCGACGGCCGGGCGCACCTCGGCCGTCTGGTAGACGTCCGAGTCGCGCTGGGTGACCGCCCCGACGGTGCCAACCACCAATCCCTTAGGGTAATCCCCGCCGAAACCGGAACTCAGCAGCACGTCGCCCTCATTGAGCGGCTCGGTTTGCGGAACCATCTCGAGGATCAGCCCGAAGCCCCTGGTACCGCGCACCACCCCGCTGGCCCGGGTGTTCTGGTCCAAGGCCGGCAAGGCGCTGTTGTAGTCGGTGACCAGGAAGACGTCGGCGGTCTGGGAAGTTATCTCGGTAATCCGGCCGATTACGGCTCCGCCCGAAACCACCACCATCCCCTTGGCAAGGCCGTCGCTGCTGCCGCGGTCGATCGTGAAGAACTGCCGGAAGTTGGTCGGGTCTTGGCTGACGATGTTGGCTTGGGTCAGCTTGACATCGTTGGCCTGGGCGAATCCCAGCTGGGCGCGCAATGCGTCGTTGGTCTGCTTGGCTTCCTCGCGCTTCGCTACTTCGGCCTGGAGCTCGCTGACGCGGGTTTGGAGCTCGCGGTTCTGCCGGGCGAGGGCGGAACCGTCGTGCAGCTGGAGCGCTCCGGCCACGGGAGCCACCACGGCCCCGACCAGGCTTTTGGCCGCCCCTAACGCCCCGACCGCGTTCAGAATGACCAATACCAGCAAGGCCAGGGCAGCCACCGCGATCGTCTGGACGGGTGAGCGCCGGTTCATCGGTTAGCGCGGGGGCTTTTCGTACTGGGTATGGACGAGCACGCCTTTCAGCAGCTCCAGGTCCTCAAGTACCAAGCCGTTGCCGCGGACGACGCAGGTCAGCGGTTCGTCGGCGATGTAGACCGGGATTTTGGTTTGCTCGGCGATCAGCTTGTCGAGTCCGCGCAGCAGCGCGCCACCTCCGGCTAGGACGATCCCGCGGTCTAAAATGTCGGCCACCAGTTCGGGCGGCGTTTCTTCGATCGTGGTCTTGATCGCTTCCACGATCGCCTCCACCGAGCGGTGGATCGCGTAGCGGATCTGCTCGTCGTTGACCCGGACGGCCTTCGGCAGGCCGGAAACGAGGTCGCGGCCGCGCATTTCCGCTTCCCTGGCTTTGTCCAACGGCCAGGCGCTGCCGATGCTCAGCTTGATTTCCTCGGCCGTTCGCTCTCCCAAGTGGAGGTTGAACTCGTCGCGCGCGAACTGGATGATGTCACCGTTCAGTTCGTCGCCGGCGATCCGCACGCTCTTGGCCATCACCACGCCGCCGAGGCTGAGGACGGCTACCTCCGAGGTGCCTCCGCCGATGTCTACGATCAGGCTCCCAGTGGCTTCCTGCACCGGCATACGCGCCCCGATCGCCGCGGCGATCGGTTCCTCGATCAGGTAGACGCTCCTCGCCCCGGCGCTGGAGGCGGCGTCTTCGACCGCCCGGCGCTCTACTTCGGTCACACCCGACGGGATCCCGATCACCACGCGCGGCCGCGGAAAAATCGTGAAGCCTTCCTTATGGACCTTTTCGATGAAGTAACGCAACATCTGCTCGGTCACTTCGAAGTCGGAAACCACCCCGTCGACCAGCGGGCGCGTGGCCACGATGTGCGCCGGGGTGCGGCCGACCATCTGCTTGGCTTCGGTGCCGATCGCTAAGATCTGGTTGGTGCGTTTGTTGACGGCCACTACCGACGGCTCGTTGATGACGATGCCACGCCCTTTGACGTACACCAAGGTATTGGCGGTGCCAAGGTCGATCCCGATGTCGCGGGAGAAGTAGCCTAACAGTTCGTCAAGGATCATAGGGGTAGTCCGGGTAATAGTTCAAATTATTCACTACTCAACTTTAAATACCGCGCCGCAGGTAAGCGTCCTGTGTTTTTACGCGGCCAGCCGTTTAGCCAGCCCGGCCAACGGTACCAGCGTCTTTTCCTCAGCCTGACGCAGTTTCAGCTCAGCTGATTTTTCGCCCAAGGTTGACTTACTTATCGTAACGCGCGCGGGTATGCCTATCAAATCGGCGTCTTTGAACTTACTCCCCGCCGACTCGTCGCGGTCGTCGTAGAGCACCTCGACGCCGGCGTCCTGAAGTCCGGCGTAGGCGGCATCGGCCGCTTTGACCACCGCTGGATCGCCTGGCAGGGCGAGCAGGTGGACGGCGAAGGGCGCCGCTGCGGCCGGCCAGACCAAGCCGTTAGCGTCGCTATGGGTTTCGGCAATCACGCCCATCACCCGGGTTATGCCGATCCCGTAGCAACCCATCACCGGGTGGACGCGTTCGCCCGCCGCGGTGGTAACCTTCAGGTCGAACGCTTCGGGGTATTTGGTGCCCAGGTCGAAAACATTGCCCACTTCGGAGGCTTTGGCTGCTTTGAGGGTGGCTTTACCGCAGCGCGGGCACGTATCGCCCGGCTTTACCTGCGCGATTTCGTCTTCGACGCAGAAGTCGCAGTGCTCGCAGTAGTAGATGACGTCTTCGCCGGCCTCGGTAAGGACTTCGAACTCGTAGCTGATTTTATCCGTAAAGCTGCCACCGGAAGCCTCCGTTACCTTGGCCGTCAGACCCAGCCGGGCGTACACCTTGAGGTAGGCCTCCTTGGCTCGCTCGTAGAACGCTTCGAACTCGGCTTGGCTGGCGTGGAAGCTGTACATATCTTTCATCAGGAACTCACGGCCGCGCATAATGCCCGACTTGGCCCGGAGTTCGTCGCGGAACTTCCACTGGATGTTGTACGGCCGGCAGCGCTCCAGGCCGTGGTACGACTGCATCCGCTTTAGAAAGAGCGGGGCGACCACCTCTTCTTCGCTTTGGGCCAGGGCGTACTCGCGCTTGGTGCGGCTCTGGAGTTTGAACAGGACGTCGACCGAATCCCATCCGCCGGATTGCTTCCAGATGCCGGCCGGGTGCAGCAATGGCATCAGGATTTCCTCACCGCCGATCGCGTCCATCTCTTCGCGCACCACCTGGCTGATTTTCCCGAGCGTCCGCAAGCCCAACGGCAGGTACGTATACACCCCGGCCATCAGCTGTTCGACGTAGCCGGCTTGGCTGAGCAGCCTGTGGTTGAGCGTATCGGCGTCCTTCGGAGGCTGGCGGAGCGGGTTGGCAAACGAATGCGACTGTCTCATGGGTGGAGAGGCTTTTAGCGGGTGATATCGAAATAGGTAATAAACAAGATCAAGCCGATCAGGAACGCGAAGCCGGCGGCGTGGACGGCATTTTCCACTTTCGGACTGATCGGCCGCCCGCCCCGGAGCGCCTCAATACCGACGAACAGCAGCCGTCCCCCATCTAGCGCGGGAATTGGCAGTAGATTGAATATAGCCAAGCTAAGGGAAATAACCGCGATGAAGCGTAAGATCACGATTGGCCCAAGGGTGACGATTTCACCGGTCAGCTTGGCAATTCCTACCGGGCCGGCCACTCCTTCCGGCACGGTCGCCCGGGTGAACAGCTGGGTAAACACGTCGCCGATGCCGCGAATCGTCGCCCCGGTCGCGGCCACGGTTTCAATTGCGGCCAGGTACGGCGCCTCCCAACGCGGGTAGTCGAGCGATTGGTAATCGTCCCGGGGGGCTACGCCCACTTTTCCGGAGGCGTTTGGGGTGACCGTAAGCTCGAGCGCTTGGCCGCTCCGTTCGATGCCCACCACCGTCGGTTGGTTGGCGCGCCGCTCCAATAGCTTCGGTACCTCGGTCTGGCAGTTTACCGTATTTCCCTCGATCCGCCGGATCGTGTCAGCGGTCTGGATCCCGGCTTGTTTGGCGGTTCCCGACTCGCTAACGGCACTGACCGTGACGTTGTTCTGGTAGGTCGCGTTCGGGTAATCCCGGGCACACAGCGCCAAGGGATCCATCTTGAAGGCGAAGCCGACCGTCAGGAGCACAAAAGCCAGTAAAAAGTTCATCGTCACGCCGGCCAGTAGCACCCTGGCCCGGGTGCTGGCCGGTTTGGTGGCGAAGGATCGTTTGGATTTGCTGTTACCTTCCTCACCGAGCATCTTGACGAAGCCACCGAGCGGGACCGGATAGATCGAATACGTGGTCTCGCCGCGCTTTACGCCGAAGAGCTTGGGCAGCAGCGGCAGACCGAAGGCGAATTCCTCTACCTTGATGCCGTTGCGTTTGGCCACTAAGAAGTGCCCCAGCTCGTGGACGAAAATCAGCAAGCCGAAAATCAGGATGAAGGCGATGATGGTGATGAACAATTCCATGGTTCGTTAGGGATTTTACTGGGCGGGCTCGTCAGTTGCCGAAGCGCCGTTTACGCCCGGCAAAGTCACGCAATGCCGCCGTCAAGTCAGCTGGCCTGAAATCGGGCCACGGCGTCTCGGTGAAGTAGAGTTCGGCGTAGGCGGCTTGCCACGGCAGGAACCCGCTGAGACGCTGCTCCCCGCTGGTCCGGATTAGCAAGTCCACGTCCGGCAAGTCGGCGTCGTAGAGCGAAGCCGAAAACAGTTCCTCGGTCACTTCCGCCACGCGACGGTCGGCCAGCTTTTGGGCAGCTTGGAGGATTTCCTGGCGGCCGCCGTAACTGAGGGCGAAGGTGAGGGTCAAGCCGGTATTGCCAGCTGTAGCCTCGACGGCCTTGGCAATTATCCGCCGCAAGGGTTCCGGAAAGCGCTCCAGCTGGCCAATTGCCCGGAAGCGGACGTTGGCCGATTGCAAGGTGGTGAGCTTGCGCCGGATGCCCGTTTCGAAAAGCTTGAACAAATAGTCCACTTCGGTCTGGCGTCGGCTCCAGTTTTCCGTGGAAAACCCGAACAAGGTCATATGTCCGATCCCGAGGCGGTTGGCTTCGAGCACGGTTGGCCAGAGGGACTTGTACAGGCCGTGGTAGTGGCCGACCGAAGCCGGCAAGCCCCGCAGGCGAGCCCAGCGCCGGTTGCCATCGAGGATGATCGCGACGTGGGCGGGGAGGGAAGCATCCGGATCCGGGCGTCGAGTGGTCATATTCATATGGTCATGATTTCTTGTTTTTTTGCCTCGGCAAGGGCCTCCAAGCGGTCGTTGTACAGGTTGGTGAGCTTGGTGAGGTCCTCCTTGCGGCGCTTCAGCCCGTCGATCGGCAAATCTTCCGATTCGGCGGCCTTAATCGCCTCGTGGCGGTGGTTGCGCAGTGCCACGCGGGCAGCCTCAAGCTTCTCCCCGGCCACCTTAGCCATCTCGCGGCGGCGTTCTTCGGTCATCGGCGGTACACCCAGCCGCACCGCCATCCCGTCGTTGACGGGCGTCAACCCCAGTTCGGCCTCGCGCACGGCTTGCTCGATCGGTTTGACCATCGACTTGTCCCACGGCGTAATCAAAATCGTCGTAGCGTCCGGCACTCCGACCTGGGCGAGTTGCTTGAGCGGGGTGGGGGTACCGTACGCGTCGACCATCAGTCCGCTAACCAAGGCCGGGTTGGCGCGGCCGGTCCGCAGGGTGGCCAACTCGGTTTCCAGGAAGGTTACCACTGCTTCGGCGGCCGCTTTAAGTTCGCGGTCGTTCATGCGTTCCCCTTGGTTGGCGCTTTAGCCGAGGCCGCATTTCCGGAAGCCGGTTTGCTAGGACCAATCAGGGTGCCGACGTCCTGCCCGGCGGCGGCGGCGGCCAGCGCGCCGGCCCGGAAGACATCGAATACTACGATCGGCAGCTCGTTTTCGCGGCAGAGCGAAATCGCGGTCGCGTCCATCACCTTGAGCCGATCGGTCAAGACGTCGGTATAGCTGATTTGGCGGAAGCGCGCGGCGTCGGGATCTGTCGCGGGGTCGGCGGCATAGACGCCGTCTACCTTGGTTCCTTTCAGCAGCGTTTCTGCGTCTATTTCCAATGCCCGCACGGCGGCCGCGGTGTCGGTGGTGAAGTACGGCTGGCCGATGCCGGCGGCGAAAATCACCACCCGACCCTTCTCAAGGTGCCTAATCGCCCGGCGGCGGATGTACGGCTCGGCTACTTCGGGCATCGAGACGGCGGTCTGCACCCGGGCGTGGGCGCCCGCCTGCTCCAAGGCGTTTTGCAGCGCGATCGCGTTCATCACCGTCGCCAGCATCCCGATCTGATCGGAGGTGGTCCGCTCCAGCACGGCCTCGTCGCTCTCGGTGTAGCGCCAGATGTTGCCGCCCCCGATTACGATTGCCAGCTGGGTGCCGGCTGCGGTTACTTCGGCAATGGAGTCCGCCAAGGTGCTCAGGACGCGGCCGTTTAAGCCGAACTGTCCCTCCGCGACCAGTGCTTCACCGGATAACTTCAATAGCAAACGGCGGGCGGGACGCTCCGTCTGAGACGGCACCGGAGCCGTCATTCCCCTAGTTCGTACCGCGTAAAGCGGGCTATTTGGATGTTCTCACCGAGTTTAGCGATGGCCTGGGCCAGCACGTGCTCGACGGTGACGGCGGGGTCTTTGACGAACGGCTGGCTCAAGAGCGCGGTTTCTTCGGAACCGGTTTCCGCGGCGGTCAGCCCTTGGGGGTCGTGGGCGGCCACGTGCAGGCAAACATCGGTGGCGAGGTTCTGGAAGTCATCGCCCCGGGCCACGAAATCGGTTTCGCAATTGAGCTCCAGCAAGACGCCGATCCGTCCGCCGCCGTGGATGTAGGAGTGGATTACGCCCTCAGAGGCGGCCCGGCCGCCCTTTTTGGCCGCTTTGGCCAGGCCCCGCTGCTTGAGCAACTGGATTGCCTGCTCGGTATCCCCCGCGGCTTCGGTCAGGGCTTTTTTGGCATCCATCACCCCGGCGCCGGTGGCGGCCCTAAGCTCAGCGACGGCTTTGGCGTCGATTGCCATTTAGGAAGCCTCCGCAGGGGCGGCTGGTACGGCTTCCGGCGGAGGCACCGCGGCTGGCGCGGCGTTGTTCGGCGCGGTGGCGGTGTCTGCTGGAGAGGCGCTAGCCGGTACAGCTGGTGCAGCCGGTACGGCTGCGGCGTGCTGGGCGACTCCTTCGGCTACTGCTCCGGCGATTGCCTCGGCCACGATCGTGATCGCCCGCACGGCATCGTCGTTGCCCGGAATCGGATAGGTCGCGACGGCCGGATTAGCGTTGGAGTCGACCACACCGATCACCATGAGGCCGAGCTTGCGGGCTTCGGCCATCGCCAGGTCTTCGCGGACGACGTCGGCGACGTAGAGGGCCGCCGGCGGCTGCTCCAGGTCCCTGATGCCTCCCAAGAGCATCTCCAGGCGGCCGAGCAGGTCGTTCTTGCGGGCGACTTCTTTCTTCGGCAGGCGGTCCCAGGCACCGGCTGCCTTTTCTTCGCTCAGCCTGGCCAGTATCTTCAAGCGCTCGGAGATGGTCTGCCAGTTGGTCAATAGCCCGCCCAGCCAGCGTTCGGTAACGTAGGGCATCCCGCAGCGCGTGGCAGCGGCTTTGATACTTTCTTTGCCTTGTCGTTTGGTGCCGACGAAGAGGATTTTGTCGCCCCGGGCGGCGACGTCACGGGCGGCGGCTTGGGCTTCGTGCAAATACCCCAGGGCTTGCTCCAGGTCGATGATGTGCACGCCGGCACGCTCTCCGAACAAAAACGGTGCCATCTTGGGGTTCCAACGGCGCGTCTGGTGGCCGAAGTGGACGCCAGCTTCAAGTAGCGTCTGGATCGATACGTCAGGAGACGGTGTCGGATTGGTGGTTACGGGAATGGTAGCTCCTGTCTTCTTAGTTCCGCCGCCCGGCCGGACCCGCTAGGGAGAAGACACGCCAGGCGTGAGTGATTGGATCAGCTGTCACTATAGCCAGGATGGCCGTGGCCTGCAAGGGTGGAACCCCGGCTAGATACGCCGTATAATGGGCGGAGTAACCAACCCTACGTTATGAAAGCAGCGATCCATCCCCAGTACTTCCCCGCCGCCACGGTCCACTGTTCCGGCTGCGATACCACCTACACGGTCGGTTCGACAGCCGAGCGAATCGACGTCGAATTGTGCAGCAACTGTCACCCCTTCTATACAGGCAAGCAGAAGCTGGTCGATACGGCCGGTCGGGTCGACCGCTTCCGCGCCCGCCAGGCCAAAGCCAAGTCGGCGGTTACCGAGGCTCCGGCTGAAGCTGCCGTCGCGCCCGAAGCTGCGGCTGCCGAACCCGCCGAACCCACCACCGAAGACCGTCTCAGCCAGATGAAGCAGCAACTCGAAGGGCGTTCCTCGGACGCTCCGGCGGCCGAACCTGCAGCGTCGGACCAGGCTGCCCAGTAGCCGATCGGGGCCGAGTACCCCCGGAAGCATGCAGAATAGCAGCCGCGAAAAACTGGAGCGTGAGGATGCCGAGCTGATGGCCCAGTTGAGCGATTCTTCCGTTACCGCCGATCCAGCCGCGGTGGCGCGCTTAGCCAAACGCCACAAGACCGTCCGGGACCAACTGGAACTGCTGGATCAGATTGACGGACATACCAGCCAGATCGTCGAACTCGAGACGATGCTCGATACCGAAGCGGACGAGTTGCGCGAACTGGCCGCCACCGAACTGGCCGCGCGCCGTCAGCAGCTGAGCGCCGCTGAGGCCGCCTTGCGCGACTTGCAGCGCCCCTCTGACCCTTTGGACGAACGGCCCGCGATCCTCGAGATCAGGGCGGGGGCAGGCGGTGACGAGTCGAGCCTGTTCGCCCGCGAGCTGTTCGGCATGTACCAGCGGTTTGCCGAGAGTCGCGGCTGGCGGGTCGAGCTGCTCTCTACCAGCCCTTCCGAGGCCGGCGGGTACAAGGAGCTGATCGCCGAAGTCAGCGGGGCCGGGGTGTTCGGGATCCTGAAGTTCGAGGGAGGTACGCACCGTGTCCAGCGCGTTCCGGAAACCGAATCCCAGGGGCGGGTACACACCTCCACGGTGACGGTGGCGGTATTGCCGAAAGTCGAAGAACGCGACGTCGCGATCAAACCCGAGGAGGTCCGCCTGGACGTCTTCAGGAGTTCCGGTCCCGGCGGCCAGAGCGTGAACACGACCGATTCGGCCGTGCGGATTACGCACCTGCCCACCGGGATCACGGTAAGCTGTCAGGACGAGAAAAGCCAGCACAAGAACCGCGCCAAGGCAATGGGTATTTTGAGGGCCAGGCTACAAGCCCACCATGAATCCGCGGCGGCTGCTGAGCGCGGCGAAACCCGCCGCCTGCAAGTAGGCAGCGGTGACCGTAGCGAAAAGATCCGGACGTATAATTTTCCCCAGGACCGGCTGACCGACCATCGGATCGGCTTTACCACGCACGGCCTCGACAAGGTCTTGGCCGGTAAGTTAGATCCGATCCTGGAGGCGCTGGCCGCCGCAGCAGGCGCCGGGCTGGACCAGGCGGCCTCGCGCCCAGCCCCCGGCCCGGGCTCCTGATGGCGTCGCGGTTCGCAACCGTGACCGTCCAGGAGCTACTCAGCGAAGGGCGCCGCCTGCTCGCCACCGGAGCTGATCCGGACACCGGCCAGTTGGACGCCGAACTGCTGACGGCTTTCGGGTTGGGAGAACCGCGCAGCCGGGTATTGGCGCACTCGGAATGGCCCGTACCTCCTCGCCAGAGGAAGCGGATACGCGGCCTGCTGGCCAAGCGGGCTAGCGGCGTCCCGCTGGCCTATCTCACCGGCACTCAGGAGTTCTACGGCCGCCAGTTCATCGTGCGGCGAGGGGCGCTGGTCCCCCGCTCCGACAGCGAAACGCTGGTAGAAGCAGCTATCGGCGAACTAGCCAAAGGCGACACGGTGGTCGACGTCGGTACTGGCAGCGGCTGCCTGGGCCTGACCCTGGCCCTGGAGCGGCCGCAGCCCACCGTCGAGCTGGTCGATCGCTCCAGCCGGGCATTGGCCGTGGCCAAGCGTAACGCCGAGGCACTCGGGGCGGGCAACGTCGCCTTCCACCAGGCCGATTTGTGGCCAGCGGGGCTGGACGCTCGGCTGGTAGCGGCCCAGAGCGTCGTCGTCGCCAACCTTCCCTACCTTACGGACGACGAATGGCTAGCCCGGCCGAACCTTCATCACGAACCGGCCGGGGCGCTCCGTGGCGGCCCCGACGGGTTACGGGTAGTCCGGCGGTTCTTAAAACGTTTGGAACGCCTCAGCTTCCGGCCGAAAAGCGTATTGCTGGAAATTAGTCCGGAGCAAGCTGAGCATGTGGCTGGGCTGGCTAGGATGGCCGGGCGCAGTTTCAAAATCCACCACGACTTGGCAGGACGCGAGCGGGTCGTCGCACTCTATCCGCCATTTTGATCGGCCTGAGGGACTCGCTACCTAGCGCTCGTCGAGCCGGACCGTGGCCTTGAGCTCCTGCTCGCCGCGTCGGTACGTCAGTTCGACTTCGTCTCCCGGCTTACGTTGCTCCACCAAACCTGGCAGCGTGTGGGTAGCGTCGATCGTCTGGCCGGCCACGGCTGTGATCACGTCACCAGCCCGCAAACCAGCTTTGGCTGCGGCCGAACCTGGGGTGACGGCTGCTCCACTGCGTCCGTCTTCCAGCAAGGCGCCGGTTTCGACCGGGAGTTTACGCAACCGGGCTACGTCTGGCGTGATCGTGACGAACCGGACGCCTAGGCTTGGCCGGACAATCTTCTGGCGCTGCTGGTAGCTCTCGATGGCTTGTTTGACTTGGTTGACCGGGATCGCGAAGCCGATGCCCTGGGCTCCGCCGGCTACTGCCGTATTGACGGCGATTACCTGGCCCCCTAAGTCCACTAACGGCCCGCCCGAATTGCCAGGATTGATCGCGGCGTCAGTCTGTAAGAGGTTTTCCAGCTGCTCGGTTTCCTGGCCCTGGCCGCCGGCTTGGATCGTGCGTTCCTTGGCGCTGAGGACGCCGGTAGTGACGGTATTCTGGAATTCGCCGAGGGCGTTACCGATCGCAATCAGCTCCTGGCCTACCTGTAGGGAATCCGAATTGCCAAGGTCGGCTACCGGTAGGTTGCGGGCCTCGATTTTGATCAGCGCGAAGTCGACGGCCGGATCAAGCGCCACTACCTTGGCCTCATAGGTCTTGCCGTCGGCGGTGACCACCGTCAGCTGGCTACCGCTGCCTTCGGCTACGTGACGGTTAGTGGCGATAAGGCCGTCGTTGGTAATGATGAACCCCGTCCCCCCGCCCTTTTGCTCGATCGGACCCAAGAACGATCGTGCTTCACGGGTGGTAGTAATTGAAACCACGGAGGACGAGGCTTTCTTGACGGCGTCGATCACCGCCCCGCCTTCGCTTGGGTTGAGGGGCCGGACCTGCTCGGTGGGAGCCGAACCCGTCGAACCGTTCGGCTCCCCGACCTGGTTGCCGATCGCTGCGCCGAGTCCCGCGAAGGCGAACGAAACGACGGCCGCGATCACTAGGAACCGGACGCCGAAAGGCGGCGGTTGCGTGGGCCCGTTGCTCATTCCTCTCCTCCACCGCGCTGGATAGTCGGGGCCACGTAATTGGCACCGATTACCACCCGGATGTCGACCGTCGGACTGTCTTTCGGTTGCCGGATTACTTTGGCGCCTTTGAAGCGCTGCTCCAAAAAGCGTACAGTGGACGGTTTGCTGCCGTTCGAGTAGTCGTAAATCACGGTTTCGGCGGCGGCGGCGGCCGCATTGGCAGCACCCACCACGGTATAGCCGAGGGCTGCCAAGGAGTCGGCTTCCTGTTTAGCCGCCCCTGCTTGGCCGCTGGCGTTCTGCAGGTCAATCCCGGCCTGCTCACTGAAGCTAGCGGTGTTGTTGAAATAGTTGGACGCAAAGGCTTTTACCTCGGAGAAGTCGTTGGGACCCGTCCTCGGCACGAGGATGAACGCCCCGCCGGGGCCGGTACTGTCTACCAAGAGCCCGGTCGATTCGCTATCCAACACCCGGCTTTGGACCGCGTTACCGGGGATGTCCTTGACGATTTGGCCTAAGCGTTGGCTTTCACCCGGGCTTAGATCGGTCCGGATGTGGTCGCCGATGATCCCGATTAGCTGGGAAGTCTTGCCCGGATTGCTCAAGTACTGCAGGGAGAGCGCCTTGTCGCGCACGGCCACGATCGTTTCTTGCTGGCGCCGGCTGCGGTCGAAATCGCTGGTGGTTTCCCTGGAACGGGCGTACTTAAGCGCCAGCTCCCCGTTCATGTGTTGCGGGCCAGGTTTGATGTCGAGTACTTCGTAACCGCGTCCGCGCGGGTAAAACGGGTCATAGAGCCGGTCCCGGACGCTGACGTCGATGCCGCCGACGCTATCGACCACCTGGGTAAAACCCGCGAAGTCCGCCCGGATGTAGTACTGGATTGGCACTCCCAAAACTTCGCTGACTTTTTCCTTAAGCAGGGTAGGGCCACCCCCATCCGTTCCGGCGTCTTCGCCGATAGCGTGGATTTCGTTGAGTTTGACCTTTTGGGCGCCACTCTGGACGCTGGCCGGCACCGAGACGGACAAATCTCTGGGCAGTGAAAGCATCGCTACTTGCTTTGATTTTGGATCGATACTGGCTACCTGGACGGTATCGGCCAGGTTGGGGCCGTCGTGGCCTTCTCCGCCGATACCGATCAGCAGCACCGTGATCCGCCCTTGCTGGTCGTCTTTCAGTTTCTTGCCTTGCAGCACTGGGGATCCCCCGGTGGTATTGTCGGCGAAAATCTTACTGGTAGCCGAGGCGACTTTGTACGTAAACCAGCCGGAACTCAGGAACGCTAACGCAAAAAGGGCCAGCAGTGGCACCTTCCACCAGCGCCGGCCAGCGTGGGCAGGTTTGGGGGTCGGCTCGGGTCGGCTGGTTTTGGTTAGCTGTACCATGGCTGTCGAAAGCTAATTATAGGGATTTAAAAGGCCCTAATCAATGAACCGACAGCCGTAAAAAAACAAACGCCGACAACTTGCGTGCCTCTTCCGCCCTGCTGGCAGCTGCGCCCCTGACCAGCTATGCTTAGGGGCATATGGCTGACAAACCAAAACCACCGCCGCGTCCCCGCCGCACCGAACCTTTCGACCCGGCCCTCAATCCGGAATTCTCGAACATCCCCGCCGAAGCCGAACAACCGAATGCTTCAGAACGGTTCTTCCACGTCGGCTGGGAAGTGGTCAAGACGGTCGCCTTCATCGTCTTGGCGGCGTTCATCATCCGACTCTACATCGTCCAGCCGTTCTTCGTGCAAGGTCAAAGCATGGAACCGACCTTCCAGGACGGCGATTACTTGCTGGTTAATCAGCTGAGCTACCGGTTCGGCACACCGAAGCGCGGTGACGTGATTGTCTTCGACGCCCCGCCGGAGCCGGGCACTAATTACATCAAGCGGATCATCGGCCTGCCGGGCGAAACCGTGGAACTAAAGAATAACCAGCTGGTGGTCACCCGGCCCGGCCAGCCACCCCAGACCGTCAACGAACCGTATATCGGACCCGGCCTGGCCACGTTGCCGGAATCCGAAGAAACGCGCTGGGAACTCGACGACGACCCGGACAACTCCCGGGACCAGTACTTCGTTTCCGGCGATAACCGCGAACCCGGCAAGAGTGCCGACTCCCGGGCTTGGGGTCCCGTGCCGCGCAAAAGCATCATCGGCAAGAGCGCGCTACGGGTGTATCCGGTAGCTAGTTTTGGCGGCGTCAAGCACGCTGAATATCCTAACCTGGCGTTCTGGCTGCGCTAAAAATAGCGGCTCCCGTTGGAACCGAGCGGTAACGCCACAACGCAGACATTATCCGTCCTGAGTTACGCCCAAGCGCTCGAGCAAGGCGTTTAACTCTTCGCTCGAACCGTAGTGCAGTAGCAGTTTGCCGCGTCGGTCGCTACCGCGCTGCTCTACTTTGGTGCCAAGGCTGGTTTCCAGTTCCCGCACCCAGGCCGGGCTGGCTGGCTGGCTGGCGCGTCGGCTGGCAGTCTCGGGAGCGCCCTTCCAGCGCTCCGCTTCGCGGACCGAAAGGCCGTCGGCTACGATCGCTTTAAACAGGCCGGCACGGGCGGCTTCGGTTGGCTGCGCCAGGATCGCCTGGGCGTGGCCGGCTGTAATCCGGCCGTCTTCCAACGCCGTAGCGATCTGGGCGGGCAGGTTCAACAGCCGCAAGGAATTGGCGATCTTGGGGCGGCTCTTGCCTAACCGCTGGGCCAGCGATTCTTGGGTAAGCTTGCCCGATTCCAGTAACTTCTGGTACGCCCTGGCTTCTTCCAAAGGGGATAAGTCAGCGCGCTGGAGATTCTCGACCAAGGCCAGTTCGTAGCGCGCCGGCGGCAACGTCTCGCGCACCCGTACCGGTACGCTGCGCAGCCCGGCCAGCTTGGCCGCCCGCAGCCGGCGCTCTCCGGCGATCAACTCGTATTTCGGAGCACCTTCTTTTTCTGGAGTAGCCGTCGTTACCACCAGCGGCTGCAAGATGCCGTGGAGCTTGATCGAATGGGCCAGCTCCATCAGCGCTTGCTGGGCAAAGACGCGGCGCGGCTGTTCCGCCGGCCAGCCGATCTCGGCGATCGCCACGTCGGTCTGCTCTTCGGTTTCAGGTAGGAGGGCGTCAAGCCCTCTGCCAAGTCCGTGCCTGGACTGCATCGTGTACCTCCTCAGCTAGTTTCTTATAGGCCCGGGCGCCTTTGGACCATTTGTCGAAGCTTCCCACCGGCTCTCCGTAACTGGGCGCCTCAGCCAGCCGTACGTTGCGGGGAATGACGGTCTCGAAGGTTTGCTCCGGAAAGTGTCTTTTTACTTCATCGACCACTTGGGAGCTTAGGCGGATGCGCTTGTCGAACATCGTCACCAGCACGCCTAATACGTCGAGCTCCGGATTGAGGCTCTTTTTGACCTTGCGGAGGATTTCAAACAGGCTCCCCAAGCCTTCCAGGGCGTAGTATTCGGCCTGGACGGGGATCACGACATAGCGGGCAGCTACCAGGGCGTTGAGCGACAAGAACCCCAACGACGGCGGGGAGTCTATAACCACGTACTGGTAGTGGTGGCTGGTCAGGGCGCGTGCCAAGCGCACGTAGCGCCCTTCGGCTTGGGCAAGCTCGACCTCGGCACCGGCCAGCTGTTGGCTAGCAGCGACCACGTCAAGTCCTGGGACTGCCGTGTTCCGTGTCAGCTCACCTAGCGCCCGGTTGCTGGTCAAAAGCTCGTACGTGCCTGCTTCGGCCTTGCCGGGCTTCGCCCCCAGGCCGCTGGTAGCGTTTCCCTGGGGGTCGAGATCGACCAAGACTGTCGACCGGCCGGCCTTGGCCAGCTCGGCGGCCACGTTCAAGGCCGACGTGGTTTTGCCCACGCCCCCTTTTTGATTGGTGAATGCGATGATCGGCATTTGTTTTCCTTAGGCCCAGTATATACCGCCCGAGGCAGCGGCGCTAAACGGGCCGGCCGACCGCGCTAGATCCTGTTTTTACGCTGTAATTTTGTCAATTTTGAGCTGGCTCAGCGTCTGGCGGTGACCGGCTTTGACGCGGTAGCGCTTCTTCGGCTTCATCTTGAAGACGATTTGCTTCACTCCCTTAGCTTCGACGAGCACGGTGGCCGTCACCGCGGCCTTGCTAGAACCGACGGATTTGTCGCCGTCGGTCACCACTAACGGCGTAAACGTCTGGGTTTTCCCGGCCAGCCGCTCCACGGCGATCACGTCGCCTTCGCGCACCGCGTACTGTTTGCCACCGGTCTGGATAATCGCTTGCATACGTCTGAGCGTAGCCGAGCGGGCCAATCGAGGCAACCCTTGGGTGCCCCACCGGCACAATGGAGTGGGCACTCAAGCTACGGTGCCGGCTACATCCTACGCCGCTAACTGGCGAACAATCGATTTGTGCGAGCCGCCAGAGCACGGCTTTCTCCCCTGGTGGCGATGCTTTGCAGCACGCCGATCGCGAAGAGGAGCATCAAGATCGAACTGCCGCCGTAGCTGACGAACGGCAGGGGGATGCCGGTCACTGGCATGATCCCAGTATTCATGCCCGCGTTGATTAGCGTCTGGAACAAGACCATCGTCATGATTCCCACCGCCAGGCCGTAGCCGAACACGTCCCTGGCGCCCTGGGCGATCCGCAGTGCCCGGTAGGCGATTAGCCCCAACAGGCCGATTACCAACAATCCCCCAATGAACCCGAGCTCTTCGGCCAGCACGGCAAAAATGAAGTCAGTGTGCTGGACCGGCAGGAAGTTCAGCTGGCTTTGGGTGCCCTGTCCGAGCGTCCGGCCCCACAAACCGCCGGAACCTACCGCGATCTGCGCTTGCGTGACGTTGTAGCCGGTCCCGAGCGGATCCCGGCTGGGGTCGATAAACGTCAATACACGGTTCTTCTGGTAGTCGTGGAAGATGAATTTCCAAAACAGCGGTCCCAAGGCCGCCGCCGAAACGGCTCCGATTGCAAAGAGCCGCTTGGGGATTCCTGCTGCAATCGACATGCCGAGCCAGATCGCCATGATTACCATCGCCGTGCCTAAGTCGGGTTGGGCGGCCACCAAGACTACCGGCACCAGGGTATAGCCGAGCGAAATCAGGAAGGTCTTGGCCGTGTCCAACGTCCGCCGGTTATCGGCGAAGACCTTGGCGAGGACGATTACCATCGTGATCTTGGCAAATTCCGAGGGTTGGAGTTGGAAAAAGCCCAAATCGATCCAGCGCTGGGCGCCCAGCGCACTGAATCCTAACAGCTCGACGGCTACCAGCATCACGATCATCGCCACGTACAACGCGCTCGCGACCCGGCGGAAGACCCGGTAGTCCGTCATTCCCACTATGGCCACCAGGCCGAGGCCCAGGGTCCCGATTACGGCTTGCTGCAAGGCGGCGGTCGGTCCGCCGGAACTGTTGAACGTGGTCGAAAAAATCACGGCCACCGAAATCGCGAGCAATAGCAGGACGGCGGTAGTGAGGATCCAGTCGAATTGGCGGAGTTTGGACACGGTCGGGCTTTCCCAGGTCAGGTTTTCGTAGGCTCAGGCCTTGCGGATGCTGAGGCGCACCGGGGCGCCGCCAACCTCTACGCGTGCAGAATAGACTTTGGCATTGTCCCCGCCGGGCGCAGCCAGCTCAAGCGAGCGAGCCAAAATTTCATCACTAACGAGCGCTCGGTGGCTGGCCGCACTTTCCAGCAGTACTGGTTCGGGAGACTCGAGCCAGGCGGCAATCCTGTCTTCGACGGCCAGGCCGGAGCGTTTACGGAGTTCCTGGAAGTGCCTGATCAACTCGCGGGCAGTCCCTTCGCGCTTAAGCTCGTCGGTTAATTCGGTATCCAGTCCCACCACGAAGCGCGGGCTGCCCGCCACGGCGAAGTGGTCGGCCGGTACGTAGCGGCGCTGGAAGCTGGCGGCCGGCAGGCGGTGGCCCGCTACCAGCACTTCGTCGTCGATTACTTCGTACTCGCCCGCCTTGGTAGCGGTAATTACCGCTTGGGTATTGCTCCCGAGCACCGGGCCGATCAGCTCAGGGACCGGCGCCAGGGTTTCCCGGACAAAGTCGCGGGCCGTTTCGGCGTCCTCGCCGAGCACGCGGACGGCCTTGACGTTGAGCTCCTCGGCGATGGTTTCGATGATGCCTTGCTTGGCTTGCTCAAGTTCGCCAGTATGGTCGACGATCCTCACTTCGGCTAGGGGTTGGCGCAGCCGGATCCCGGCTTCGGAACGAGCGGCCAGGCCCAGGCTGACCACTTCCCGGGCGGCCGCCATGCGGGCCTCGAGCTGGGGATAGGCGTAGGTAGGCTCAGGGATCGGCCAGTCACTAAGGTGGACCGAGGAATCACCGGTCAGCTGCCCGTAGAGCTCGTCGGCCACCATCGGGGTGAAGGGGGCGGCCAATTGACAAAACGTGACTAAGACGTGGTGCAGCGTGGCGTAGGCTTCGTGCTTGTCGGCATCGTCGGTGGATTTCCAGAAGCGTCGGCGTGAGCGGCGGATGTACCAGTTGGAGAGCTCATCTAAGAAGCTGGTCAGGCTCCGGGCTGCCGGCATCAGGTCGTAACGCTCGAGCGAGCTAGTGACATCGCTAACCACGGTCTGCAGGCGCGAGAGGATCCAGCGGTCCATCAGCTGTACTGGTTCAGCCGGTGGAGGCGTCACTTCCCAGCCGTCCACGCCCGCGTAGGTGGTCAAAAAGCAGTACGAGTTCCACACCGTGCCGTTAAACGTACGGGCCATTTCAGCCACCCCCGATTCGGCAAAACGCAGGTTGTCTCCCCGCACGATTGGTGAACTCACCAGGTACAGGCGCAGCGCATCGGCTCCGTAGCGCTCCAGTACGGCACCCGGCTCGGGGTAGTTCTGGAGGCTCTTGCTCATCTTTTTGCCGTCTTCGGCCAGTACTAGGCCAGTGGTGATCACGTGCTTAAACGCCCGGCTCCCGGTCAACGCCACTCCCAACACGTGCAAGGTGTAAAACCAGCCCCGGGTCTGGTCCAGCGCTTCGGCGATGAAGTCGGCCGGGTAGTGTCGCCTGAATTCCTCGGGACTGCCAAACGCATCGTGTTGGGTATACGGCATGCTCCCTGACTCGAACCAGCAATCCAGTATTTCGGGGATGCGCTCGGCGGGACCATCGCATTGGGGGCATGGAAAGCTAATCGGATCGACGAAGTGCTTATGGAGATCTGCCGGACGCTGGCCGGAGTACGCTTCCAGCTCGTCCAGCGAGCCCACCACCGTAACGTGGCCGTTCTCACAGCGCCAGATCGGCAGGGGGTTTCCCCAGAACCGGTTACGGGAAACCGCCCAGTCGGTGGCGTTCTCCAGCCACTGTCCGAAACGGCCGTCCCGGACGTGTTCGGGCATCCAGGCGACCTGCTGGTTTTCGGAGAGCAGCAACTGCTTGACCTTGCTCACGGCGACGAACCAGCTGGCCGTGGCGTAGTTGAGCAGCGGTGTGTCGCAGCGCCAGCAGTGCGGATAGCTGTGCGTGATGGTTTCGGCGCGGTACAGCCGTTTCATTCTCTTGAGCTCGGCGACCAGGCCCTTGTTCGCCTCCAAGGCTCCCTGGCCGCTGAACGGGGGAAATACTTCGGTGATCGTACCGGTGATGTCGACGTGCTGGATGAAGGCGGCACCTTCACGCGTGCAAATTGCCAAATCCTCGGCACCGAAGGCCGGAGCAACGTGAAGGATACCTGTCCCTTCCGTGGCTGTCACAGCCGCATCGGTCACTACTTCGTAGCGCGTGCCCTCGATACCCTCTCCAGGAGCCGGGAATGGCGGTTCGTAGCTCAGGCCAGCCAGTTCCGCAGCGTCTATGGTGCGGAGCAGTTCATATCCTTCACTCCCAGTATCGAAAATGTCCTCCAGGCGCTCCTCGGCGGCGATGTAGCGGCCGGTAGCGGTCCGGACCTCGGCGTAGACCACGTCCGGGTTGATGGCCAGCAGCACGTTGGCCGGCAGCGTCCACGGTGTGGTCGTCCAGGCCAGCAGGCTAACCTCCGGCCGTTGTTTGAGCGGAAAGGCCACGTAGACGGCCGGATCCTGGCGGTCTTGGTAGTTCTGGCTGACCTCGAAGTTTGAGAGCGGCGTAGCGCAACGCGGGCAGATGTGTACCGCTTTGTATCCTTCGTAGAGCAGCCCCTTTTCCCAGAGGGCCTTGACCACGCGCCAGATCGCTTCCATGTAGCCGGGATCCATCGTCTTGTAATCGTTCTTTAGGTCTATCCACCTGCCCAAACGGTTGATCGTGGATTCCCACTCGGCGGTATGGCGCAGGACGATCGCACGGCAGGCCTCATTGAACGTGTCCACACCCATCTCTAGGATTTCCTGGCGCCCCCCTAGTTTGAGCTGCTTTTCCAGCTCGTATTCGACCGGCAAGCCGTGGCAGTCCCAGCCCCAGCGCCGCTCCACGTAGTAGCCCTGCATCGTCTTGAAGCGCGGGATGATGTCTTTGATCGTGCTTTGGAGCAAATGTCCGTAGTGCGGCAGTCCGGTGGCGAACGGCGGCCCGTCGTAGAACGTAAAGCGGTTGTTTTTTTGGTTCTTGCTTAAGGATTGCTGGAAGGTCCCGTCTTTTTCCCAACGCCGCTGTACAGTGGCCTCGAGTTTAGGGAAATCGACAGTGGCGGGCGGTTTGCGTAATTTCAAAGCTTACGCCGCCTGCCGGAGCCCCTCGAACCCGCTTTTTTTAGGATTACCCACTCGTTCTTTTCAATCAGCGCATTTGGGATCACGTGCACTTTGCCGGTGCGGTCCTTGATGTACGTCTTGCGGATGTCCATGTGTACGACTTCGCCTTCGGCCCCCTTATCCCCCGCCTTGACGGTGGCTCCCGGCTGGAATTCGCGGTCACTACCTATGAAAAGCCCGGCGATTACGTCGGTCACCAGTGGGGCGATGCCGGTGCTCAGAAACAGCGCCAGGATCACGCTCGAGCCTCCCAAAGCCACGAAGACGTTGCTGAGTCCGAGCGACTGGAGTACGGCTACGAACAGGACTATGAACAGGAATACGCGTAGCAGGGACTTGATGATTCGCCTGAGGCCGTCGCGCATCTTGGCCACCTGGAGCAGCTTGGAAAGGGTAAAGAGCAATAATTCGACGACGACTAGCCCGACGACCAGCGTGACGCCAGCTTCGGGCAGGCGCTCAAGCGTCGTATCGAGGATCTGTTTCAGTTGGTCGGTCAGTTTCATCGGTTGTTTGCTCAAGTGTGACGGGTATTAGTATGGCGGAGGTTGCACCGGATTCAAACTCTGGCTCAGTATGGCTGCCGCTCAGCCGAGGTGATTCCTCGTGGGTATGCTCTGGTACCCCGCGCGGCCACTGACGTCCAGTCGAATCGGCTAGCGGCCTCTTGAGAGCCGCTTCGCTGAGCAAACCATCGCCAGGCTCCGATAGCGTGGCGGTGGGTTCGTCTAGCCTAATGCCCTCAGCAGCACGTTCTCCAGCAGCTTGAGCAGCACCAGCGCCAAGATCGGCGATAAGTCGAGGCCGCCGATGCTCGGAATAATCCGTTGGAGCGGTTTCAGGATGGGGTCGGTCACCTCCGTCACGAAGTTTGTGAACGTTCCTCCCCCGTGGGGCTTCACCCAGCTCAAGATCACCCTGATGAAAATCATCACCTGCAAGGCGAAGATCAGAATTTGGGCGAAGCTCAGGAGAAAGTTGGTGCTCATGGGGTTGTTGGGGTGGGTCAGGGCGTGCGAGCCGGGGCAGCGTGGCGGAGGTGGCGGCAACCATCCCATTGTCCGGTTCCGGTGCTAAGAATTCAAGCCGGAATCCACCTGGATCTTCGAGCTCCCGGTAAAGCCGGTAATGAGCGGTTTCGGTCACCAGAACGGCAGGCGGCAAAGCTATCTCAGGAGCGGCCAAGCGCGGGATCGGCGCTGATGATCCGCTGTGCTTGCCTTCCAACGTATCTATGGTATCTAAGGTAGCCTGCAGCCGCTTCTCTTCTAAGGCAGCTAGCAGATCACGGCTGTGCTTCCCGGTACCCAGGATGGTTATTTGGGTTTCGGTATCATCTGAAAGAGCGCTGATCAGGCTGCTTAGTTCTCCAGGTAAACGGGTGCCGTCTACTGCCGACTCGGGTTGAGGCTGAGGCTGCTCGAATCCGCCAAGGGTCGGAGAACTGTTTTCTGAGAGCCCTTCCTCGGGGTCGCGGCCGGTTCCTTGGGCGGCCTCAGCGGCAGTTTCACCACGCTGATCGGTACCGCTTTCCGGTGCGGGTTCAAGGTCAAAATGGCTGGTTGTCAGGTGTTCGAGCTGGAGCTTGCTGGGAGCCGAAGCCGGGAGACCGGCGGTGATGTCGACAGGATCATGCCGTCCGGCAAGTTCAGGCGCTAATTCGCATGTTGTGGCCTGCTTGAGCATCCGCTGGACTTCCAGCTCTTCAAGCGCGTGTAAGCCCAGGCGGCTCTGGTACGTTAGCCGATCTCTTGGTGGCACGCCCCCCACCCGGGCGCGCACTAACGCCTCACCTCCCAGTCGAGTGGTAGTACTGACGTCTAACGGTTCGTCGTGCTCCCCGTCTTCGTAGTCTGGCGGCGCCTCTTCCCATTCCCTGCCCAGTACGACTCGTACGTCACCTGGTGCAACTCGCTTACCGACCCGCACTTTGGCGGCCGCTGGAGGCCGGCTGTGAACCATATGTACAATAGGGAACCGCTTCACTGCACCACCCCCGGCCGCACCCCTCGCGTTGGCAAAAGGGGTTTCGTTTTCTGTTCGCTTTGCTTGCTGGGCTAACTGTTCGAGCTCGGCCCTGAGATGCCTCCACTGACCGTTTTCAGGAGGGTGCTTGGGCCACATTTGGGCGCCTTTGGCCCTAACCTGCTCCCCGTTACGCGCCGAGCTAGCGACTTCTTCGATGAGCTCCTCTGCCTCGTGCTTTTGGTTCGAGAGCTCGACGACAGCCGTCAGAAAAGCATCCAGATCCACCACCCGGAACGCTTCTTCATCGCGAAGATTGCGGCGGACTTCGGAAACCGCGCGTTGGCGCACTGCCTGGTCGGATATCGGGGCGCGTTCGATCGCGGCGATTACTTCTTCAGCGCTATGCGTTCCGCTAATTTCTCTTTCGGCAGTCGGTCTCATCTGTTTTAAAAAAGCATCACGAGGATGCTACCTCCTCTACGTATCGGCCGTACGTCGGGTTAATTCGCGTAGCGGGTGCCGGTAACCTGGCTTGGCCCGCCGGCAGCTTCCCGGTGGGCCTTACAGTGGCGGGACCACGGCTGATTTACACAGCGCTTTCCCGGCACCCCTACGTTGGTGGTTTGTTAAGACGTTTGTTTAGGCTGCCCCGTAACCGGGGCCTCTTCTACCCGCAGGCGGAGTACCCGCAGGAGTGGCAGACTTTGCAACCGCTGGCGAATTCCAGCGGGCCGCCACAGTCCGGGCAGATCCCGGCCAGTTTTTGGGACGGCTCGCCGGCACTTAGCGGGGCTGCTTCCGCGGCAGCTCCGGCCGCCTTGGCGGCGGCAGCAGCGTCGATCTGGGCCGCCTGGTCCGCGACCGACACCGGTGCCTGCCCACTGTCCGGGGTCTCGGGTAGATCAAGTTTGGGGTAGAGGTAGTCCTCCATCGTCTTGCCGATCGCATCGGCTACCGAGGTCACGCGGTTGTCACCGAAGCCGAAGGGCTGGTCGGTAATGCCGCGCAGTTCGGCGATAATCGCCCGAGGGGCAACACCGGCGCGCAAGCTGGTAGAAATCAGCCGGGTAATCGCCTCGGTCATCGAGGCTCCCAGGTTACCGGCCTTACCCAGTACGGCGAACACCTCCAGTAAGTTGCCGGTCTCATCGGTGTTCATCGTGATATACATCCGGCCGTACGCAGTCTCGACCCGCACGGTCCTGCCAGCCAGCGCCTTGGGGCGCGGCTTGGGCTGGGGGTTGGCAATGTGGGGAACCGCGGCGGGGGTAGCGGCTACTGACGGCTCGGCGGTTTCAGGCTTTTTATCAGTGATGTGCTCGAGCACGCCTTCCCGGGAACCGTCCCGGAAATACGTTACGCCTTTGAGGCCCATGTCATAGGCGGCCATGTAGAGCTCCTCGACCTGGTCGACGGTGTGCTCGTTCGGGGCATTAACGGTCTTGGAAATCGAACTGTCGGTGTACTCCTGGATCTTAGCCTGGACCCTGACATGCTCCATCGGGGTGAGCCCTTCGGCCGCTACGAAGTAGTCAGGGACCTCTTCGCCGGGGTGCTCGTCGATCCAGCGCTTGTAGAGCTCGTGGTAGAGCACGTGCTCGCCGGTACGGTCCTTACGCTTCATCGCGAAGTCATAGACCGGCTCGATCCCGCTGGAGGCGCCCGAGACCAGGCTGGTGGTGCCGGTCGGAGCCTGGGTCAGCAGCACCGCGTTACGAATCCCCTGTTTCTTGATCTTGGCCTGGATGGCCTTGGGCAAACGCTGGATGAAGTAACCCTGGGCGTACTTCTCGGCGTCGAACATCGGGAAGGGCGACTTCTCTGCGGCGATCTCGGCCGATTCGTCATAGGCGGCGTCGCGTATGGTGGCGTAAATCTTCTCGATTACCGGCAAGCTTTCGTCTGAGCCGTAGCGGATTCTCATCTTAATCAGGGCATCCCCTAGACCCATCGTCCCTAAGCCGGTGCGGCGGGTACCCAACTGCTGTTCTTCGTTTTCGCGGAAGAAGTAGTGGTTGGCGTCGACCACGTTATCCAGCGCCCGGATCGCCACGCGGGAGCAGTCGGCCAAGAGCTCGTAGTCCAGTTCGCTGGTTTCTTCGTCGACGAAGTTAGACAGGTTGAGCGCCCCCAAGTTACAGACAGCCCAGGCACCCAGCGGCTGCTCGCCGCAGGGGTTGGTGGAAATCAGCGTTTCGTAGTACCAGGTGTTGGAGCGCTTGTTGGAGCGTTCCATGAAGTGGAGGCCGGGCTCGGCTGAGGCATGGGCCGATTCGCAGATCTTGTCCCAGAGCTCCTTGGCTTGGACGGTCTTGTAGTGCTTGCCGTTCCACTTCAGTTCCCAGTCGGTATCGTTTTTGACGGCTTCCATAAAAGCGTCGGAAATACAGATGCTTAAGTTAGCACCTACGACGCGACCTTGTTCGCGCTTGACGGTGATGAACTCCTCCACGTCAGGGTGGTCGTCATCGAGCATCAGCATCAGCGCGCCCCGGCGGGATCCTCCTTGCTGTACGACCTGGTGAGTGGCTACCGAGTAGAGTTCGCCCCAGGGAATCGGGCCGCTCGAGGTCCCGTTGACGGTCTTGATGTGCGAACCTTTCGGGCGCAGCGAAGACAGGTTGATGCCGACGCCGCCGGCCCGTGACATGATTTCGATCATCTGCTTGAGGTTGTCGATGATCCCACCCCGGGAATCTTCCGGAGAAGGCAGCACGAAGCAGTTGTAGTAGGTCACCTGGTGGCCGGTACCCGCACCGGAGAGGATTCGGCCGGCCGGGACGAACTTGAACCCTTCCATCGCCTCGTAAAAACGCTTTTCCCAGTACTTCTGCTTGCCAGGCGCCTCGACCTTAGAGAGCGCCTTGGCTACCCTCGCCCACATCTGCTCGGGAAATTCCTCCATCTGCTCACCCTTTTCGTTGCGCCAGGAATAGCGGTCCAGGAAGACTTTCTTACGGATACCTTCCAGGGTAGTGCCGGATTTGACGTTGACTGGTTTGCCGATCGCGGTGGAAGCGACGATCTTTTGGCGTTTGGCGGAATCGATTACGGGGCTTTGCATTGGTGTCTCCATGTTAGACGGTTAGCTTTGTTTGGGTAGTAGGTTCTTTGGCGAGGGTAGCCCGGGGGGTAGGCTCCCCCTGGGGAGCTGCTCGAGATGGTCGGTTAAGGGCCTTGAGCGTCTTCGCCACCTCGGCTTGCAGCTCGCCTAAGTCCGCAAATTCACGGTAGACACTGGCGAAGCGGATATAGGCGATGTCGTCGAATCCCCGCAGGCTTTCCATGACATGCTCGCCGAGTACTTCGGTGGGGATTTCGGATTCGCCTAAGCCGTGGAGCTCGGCTTCTATGCGGGTGATTAGCGCTTCTAGCTCAGCGGCGGCGATCGGACGTTTTTCGCACGCCCGCCCGATTCCCCTGTTCAACTTACTACGGTCGAAGGGCTCGCGCCGACCGTCTTTCTTAATGATTTTCAGAAGTGGAGCCTCGAGCCGCTCGTAGGTAGTGAAGCGGAAGCCGCAACTCTCGCACTCTCGTCGTCGCCGGACGGCCGGCTCGGCGAGGGCATCCCGAGAGTCGATTACCTTGACGCTGTCGCCAGTGCACTGTGGACAAATCATCAGTGGGAGGGGGTTGGAGTGCTAGTATTTTGCATAATTGAGTAATTTTTGGTCAAACAACTTAACCACAATATCTGGTGATACCTTTCCAATGGTTCTACTACATTTAGGGGGTGTCAAGCCTTTTAGCTACTTTCGTTCCTTGTACAGATAGCTTGTGCAAGCTGAACAAAAGAGCCGTTTTAACGTGCAAAGCGAGGCTCCTCCTGCAGCCTAGCCAGCCGGCTCGTATAATGTAGATTACGCAAAAAGCGCCCGGCTGGGCGCTTTTAAGTCAGACGCTAACAAAGTAAAGAGGCTTTAGCCCATCTTGCGGCGGATGAACGCCGGCACGTCGTATTCCTCAGATGACTGTTCGGAGCTCCCAGGGCTAACCGCAGCGGCCGGTCGTTCGAGGGGGCTTGAAGGCGTTTCCATACCGACGGCTTCTTGCCGGCGGACCGGGCGGGCTTCTCCGGCAAAGCCGGTGGCGATTACGGTAATCTTGATTTCACCGGCCAGCTCTTCGTCGATCACGGCGCCGAAGATGATGTTGGCGTCAGGGTCGGCCGCGTCGGTCACCACCTTGGCGGCCTCGTCGATTTCGTGCATGGTCAGGTCGTTGCCGCCAGTGATGTTAAACAAGATTCCTTTGGCACCGTCGATGCTGAGCTCCAAGAGCGGGCTGTCGACGGCCGTAGTGGCCGCTTCCATCGCCCGGTTCTCACCGGTGCCGTGCCCGATGCCCATCAGGGCGGATCCGGCGTTACTCATGATCGACTTGACGTCGGCGAAGTCGACGTTGATCATCCCGTGCTGGGTAATCAAGTCGGAAATCCCCTGGACGCCTTGGCGCAGGACGTCGTCCACGACGGAAAAGGCATCGACCATCGAGGTCTTCTTGTCGACGACTTGGAGCAGCCGGTCGTTGGGAATCGTAATCAGCGTGTCGACGCGGCTCTTCAGCTCTTCAATGCCCGTTTCGGCGACCCGGCGGCGGCGCTGGCCCTCAAAGGCGAACGGCTTGGTCACCACGCCCACGGTCAGGGCGCCGACTTCCCGGGAGATGTCGGCGATCAGCGGCGCGGCTCCGGTACCGGTACCGCCGCCGGCACCGTAGGTAACGAAGATCATGTCGGCGCCGCGGACAGCCTCGGCAATCTCGCCGCGGTCTTCTTCGGCGGCTTTCTTGCCGAGCTCAGGGTCGGCTCCGGCCCCGAGTCCCCGGGTGGTTTCCTTGCCGATGTGGATTTTCAGGGGGGCGTCCGAATTGTGCAAAGCCTGCGCATCGGAGTTGATCACGATAAATTCGATCCCGCGCAAATGGGACTTCAGCATCCGGTTCACGGCGGACGAGCCGGAGCCGCCGACGCCGACTACCTTGATCCGGGCAAATGTCTCAATCTCTGGCTTAACTTCCATCAATCCACCTTGGTTAACGATTTTTACAGGCTGAACGTATCAGCTCAACAGTCTATCAGGGAAGGAACTGTTTCACAACAGATTTCACCTTATCAAGATACGCTCCACCTGGCAAACCGCTGAACCGGTTACTTGTTCGGGAGCCTCCCGCGTGTTCGAAGCCCCACAACATCAGCCCGATCGAAGTAGCAAAGCTGGGGTCGTCGACTTTGTCGACCATGCCCTTCAGTTCCGAAGGGAAACCGACTTGGACGGGCAGGCCGAGGTGGTCTTTGGCCAGGTCGACCAGGCCGGGCAGCTTGGCTCCCCCGCCGGTCAGGATTAGGCCAGCCGGTAACTTGCCGTCGCGGTCGACCGACTTGAGCTGCTTGCGGACCAGCTGGAGCGTTTCCAGGACCCGGGCTTCGATGATCTCAGCAATCAGTTTCTTGGAAACCATCGTGGATTCCACTTGGGAAAAGTCGGCCAGGTCGATTTCGTCCCGGTCGCGGATGTCGTGTGCTGCGGCAACCCCGTGCTCAAGCTTAATCCGCTCGGCCACGTCGGTATCGGTCCGGAGCCCGATCGCTAAATCGTTGGTGACGTGGGCACCTCCGATCGGGATCACGGCCGAGTGGAAGGCATCGCCCTCTTCGTACACTGCCAGGTCAGTTACGCCGGCGCCCAGGTCCAGGACAGCTACGCCAAGCTCTTTCTGGCGCTTGCTGAGCACGCCACTGGCCGCGGCCAGCCCCGTGAAGACGAGATCATCGACGTCGAGCCCTGACTGGTAGACGCACTTTGATAAGTTCTTCAGCGAGGGCGTGGCGGCCGAGATCACGTGGGCGACCACTTCCAGCCTGATGCCGTTCATGCCGACCGGGTCTTTGATCCCTTCCTGGCCGTCGACGATGAATTCCCGGGAAATCACGTGGATGATTTCCTTGTTGGCCGGTACGGCCACGGCCTTGGCGGCTTCGACGGCCCGGCCAGCGTCTTCGACGCCAATTTCCGAATCGGCCCGGGAAACGGCCACTACCCCCTTGGAATTCTGGGATTCGATATGCTGCCCCGAAACGTTGACGACGGCCTCGCCCACAGGCAATCCCGATACGCGCTCGGCTTCCTCTATCGAGGCGGAAATCGCCTTGACGGTCTCGTCGACGTCGATCACGTTGGCCCGCCTAAGGCCGCCCGACGGAGCCACCCCTACGCCGACGATCGACGGCTCGGTCTCGTCTTCGATCAGCTGCCCGATCGTGGTGCGCACGAACTGGGTGCCGATGTCGAGTCCGACTGTGATGTGATCTTTAGCCATCGAGGGTAACTGGGTAGTTAGTGTTGGTTTTGGGTACGGCCGTACTGGTTTTGGGAGTCATATTAGCCATTCTAAAGCATTGTAGCCTTATCCCAAGGCCGCTACAAAGTATGGTCCGAAAATCAGGCCGGCTAGGCTGAGCGCAATGATCGCGGCCAACAGCACGGCTCCGGCCAGGGCGTCCTTGATTCGCCTGATCGCCTGGTGCTGGCTGGGGTGCAGTACGTCCAGGAAATCTTCGATTACGGTATTGAGCACTTCGCTGACCACCACGAATCCGACTGCCAGCAAAATTATCGAGAATTCCACGGTCGAAATCTTAAATGCCAGCGATAAGGTGATCGCCACCACGGCTGCCAACAAGTGGATCTGGGCGTTCTGCTCCGTCCTCAGGACGTGCCAGATGCCCCGGGCGGCGTAGCGGAAACTGGCGGGAATCCGCCGGATCTTGATGTCCTTAACCACGGCTGGGCTCGGTTTGGCGGCGTAAGGCCGCCAGGATCGGCTGCGTGCGACGATCCATTTCGGCTGCCTCGGCCTCCGTGGCGTCCGCGTACCCCAAGAGATGCAGGGTGCCGTGCACGGCCAGGAGGTCTAACTCGTTGGCAAGGTCGTGGCCGGCTGCTTCTGCTCCGCGCTGGGCCACCGCCGGACAAATCAACAGTTCGCCTCCCGCCCCACTCGGAAAGGAATCGTCAAAGGGGTAGCTCAGCACGTCAGTGGAGCCGTCTTTTCCCCGTCCACGCTGGTTGAGCAGGGCGATAGAGGCTTCGTCTACCAGGCTGACCGAGATGCTCCCGACGGTGCCCCCTTCGGCTGCTACCGTGGCGGCCACGGCGCAGCTAATCCGGGCAGGCTCCGCCCGGACGTCGGTCTGGTTGGAAACGTCTATCTCAGCTGGCTTTGGCATGGCTTGGCTTGGGGTAGCGGATCCGTTTATGGAGGTCGCTGATTATTACTTCGGCATAGGCTTGCTTGACGATTTTCAGGTCATACGTGGTTAGGGGGGCCTGGTCCAGCTGACCGTCGTCGATGCGTTCCGTGATCAGGCTCTGGATCAGCCGCTGGACGTCTTCGACGCCCGGCGATTCGAGGCTACGTGAGGCAGCTTCGGTAGCGTCCGCCAGCATTAACAGGGCGGTTTCCTTACTCTGCGGCTTTGGGCCGAAGTAGCGGTAATCGGACTGGTTCGGTCGCTTGTAGCGCTGCTTGGCCTGCTCCCAGAAGTACGGCATCAGGAAGGTGCCGTGGTGCTCGGGGATCGCCGCCGAGACAACCTCCGGCAAGCCGGCTTCGTAGGCCAGCACCAAACCTTCCGAGATGTGGGCGCGCAGAATTTCGGCGCTCTCCTTGGTTTCAAGTTCGGCATGCGGATTGGTGCCGTGCTGGTTCTCGATAAAGTAATCGGATAGCGCCAGTTTCCCGATGTCGTGGTAGAGCGCCTGGACCCTGGCCAGCAGCGGATCCGCCCCGACTCTCCCGGCCGCCGCCTCTACCAGCCTGGCGATGCGTAAGCTATGCGAATACGTGTTGGGCATTTCGTTAGCCAACCGGCGCAACAGCGGCTGGCGGGGGCTTTCCAACTCAAGTAGTTGCAAGAACGTGGTCGCCCCGATCAGGTTACCCAGGAAAGCCGCTCCGGCGAAGACGAACGTAGCCGTTAGCGCGCCGTTCAAGCCGGCCGCCACGGCGAACTTTGGCAGGTTGGCGGCATCGAAGTTGGCTGCGAGCAAGCTGAAGGCGGTGGTTCCGACGAATACCACCAAAGCCGTTAGTGCCCCGGCCCGGAGGAACCCTCCCGTGCTACTGACCCGTCCGGAAAAGAGTACGGCGGCGGTGGCCGCGGCCAGATGGATGAAGAACAACTCGAACGATCCCCCGGCGGCCAGCGCATAAAGTGCCGAAAAACAGACCGCCGCCAAGATCGCCAAGGTAAATCCGTAAAACAGGGCCAGCAATAAGACGGGTGCCGCCACCGGGAGGACGTACGCCAAAATCGGCTGGGTAGGCACCACCACGGTGGCGCTCAGCGTCAAGCCGACGGCGAAGATGCCCAGTAAGGCGATCGTCCGCTTGAGGTTAATGCGCCCGACCACGAAGTTCGGGGCGACCGCCAGGAGGAGGGTCGAGAACAGCAGTACCAGCAAAAAAATGCCCAGCGTGCGTTGGGAACTGAAAGTCGGTCTGGTCAGCCCGATGGCCGTCAGCCGCTCCACGTCGAAATCGCTGAGCATTTGTCCCCGGCTGGCAATCACCTGGTCGCGCTCCACGGTGTAGCTGACCGGCTCCACGGCACTCCTGGCTTTGTTCCGGGCGGCCTCGGTGGCTTCGGTGTCCTCCACATAGTTAGGAATTAGCAAGTTGGCCGTCAGGGCGATTGCCGGCAGGCGGACTCCCGGTCCCAGGGTTTCGGGGAGGCGCCCGGCTACCAACTGGTCGGCCTGGCTCAGTTCGCTGGTGCTGAGCTTGCCGGTCTGGAGCTGGCTGAGCGTTCCCCGGACCTGGTTCTGGACTTCCTGCCATTCCGGCTCAGGCATGTTAAGCAGGGCAGCGGCCTCTTCGCCCGTCAGGGTGGGCACGATTGCCCGGATTCCCGCGGTGCGGCTTTCCGCTGGCTCGGCTGAGCTGCGCTGGGCGGCAATTCCGGCAAAGCTGGTAGCGGCCTTGCTGTCTTGCTGGCTAGAGGCGGTCAGGTCAGAGCGGTTGACGGCCGTAACCGAGTCGGCGGCCTTTTGTTCGGCTTCGGCGGTCTTAAGCTCACTCTTGTAGGTAACGGTACGGGGTGAGCGGTAGGTCACGGAGGCATCGTTCCCCGCCTTGACCTGGCCGGCTGCTCCGCTCGGCTGGGTAATGATCACCGTCAGCACGAGCGAAAGGCCCGCGATGCTGGCTACCAGCAAGCCGGACCGGCTGCTCAGACCGAGGAGGTTTTTCACGCGAGCTTGGCCTTTACCTGGGCGGCCGCCACCCCCGCGTCGGCCCGTCCGGCGAGCTTTGGCTGGAGGGATTTCATCACGCTGCCGATGTCAGCTGGCCCGGTTGCACCCGTCGTAGCGATCGCCTCGTCGATACGCTGGGCGAGTTCGGCATCGGTCAGCGGTTCCGGTAAATAAACCTGGATTACCCCCGCTTCGGCGGTTTCCGCCGCCGCCAGTTCGGGCCGGGTCGCGTAGGCGCTCACGGACTCCTCGCGCTGCTTGAGCTGCTTGGCCAGCAAGGCCGTCAGGCCGGCCTCGTCAAGCTCGCCTCCGCGTTGGATTTCGGCGTTACGTACGGCAGCCAGCAGCGAACGCAGCACGGTCCGGTCAGGCTCGCGCTTGGCTTTTACCGCCTCGGCCAGGTCTACGTTCAAGCGCTCTTTCAGCGGTGCGCTCACGAATACCACCCCATTTTCTTGGCCCGGGCGGCGCGTCGGGTTTCTTGCCGGAGGGCTTCGGTGCGCCGGGCGGCGCGGTTCGGCTTGGCTTGGTGGAAGCGGTTCTTCCGGGCGGCGCTGAGAACGCCGCTCTGGATTACCTTGCGGTTGAAACGACGGATCAGGTTCTCGTTGGATTCGGATTCTTTCTTTTGGACTTGTGTCATTTAGAATCACCCCCCTTCGCAGGATCGTCCAGGTCTGGCAGACCGCTATGGACGTGGAGGTGGAGGTGCGGAATCTCGGCTTGCCGCTCGGAGTTGACGGTGATGCGGTAGCCATAGTCGTGCTGGTCGTGCTTTTCGCCTAAGTGGCGGGCGACGCTAAAAAGGTTGCTGACCAATTCGGTATGCGAAGCAGACAGCGCCTCAATCGACGGGACGTGCTCTCTCGGGACCAATACGATGTGTACCGGCGTTTGAGGCTCGATGTTATGGAAGGCGATCACTGATTCGTCGGCGTATACCACGTCGGCTTCGGATTTACCGGCTACAATCTGGCAAAAAATGCATTCGCTCATGCCCGTAAGTATAGCTTTTTAGGCTGTTCCCCGCCATAGTTGGCAGCCTGCCTAAAGCTAGCCGGTCTTGCTGGTGACCGGGCTGGGAATTCGGCGCTTCAGCTCGGCGGCGACCTCGTCGACGGGAACGGTATCCTGCATGCCGGAGGACATGTCGCGGATGATGATGCTGCGATCCATCGCTTCCTTCTGTCCCACGATCAAGGCCAGCGGCACCCCGAACTTGTTAGCCATCTTCAGCTGGGCGCTGATCGAATCCTTACCTAGGGCCGAGGTCACGGAAATGCCTTCCCTGGTCAGCTGGTCAAGCAAGCCGAAGGATATTTTTTTGGCCGAATCCCCCAGTTGCACCACGAATACCTGGGGACTGCTGTCGAGCGGTATCTTACTGGCTCCCTTGGACTGCTTGAGGTATTCGACGACCCTGTCCACGCCGACCCCGATGCCGACGCCCGGCACCTGTGGGCCGCCCAAGGTCTCGACCAAGTGGTCGTAGCGGCCACCGCTGCCGAGCGAAGCATTGCCGCCGGCGCTTCCCCAAAACTCGAAGACCGTCCGGGTGTAGTAATCCAATCCCCGGACCAGCCGCGGGTTAAGCTCGTACGGGACGTCGGCCTGCTCGAGGTACTCCAAGACGGTCGTGAAATGGTCGCGGTCCTCGGTAGTCAGCTTGTCAATCAGCGGCGGAATGCCCTCGATCAGCGGCTGCATCGCCGGATCCTTGCTGTCCAAGATCCGGAGCGGGTTCTCGGTCAGCTGGCGTTTGGCATCGGCGCTCAGCTTGGCGCGGTGGGGGCTCAAATGTTCGACGATCGTCTTCCGGATCGCCCGCTTAGACGTGGCGTCCCCAATCGAATTAAGCTGGACGGCGATGTCGGGAAGCCCGAGCGCCTGGTAGGCTTGCCAGGTCGCCAGGATGATCTCGGCATCCAATGCCGGATCGGCTGAGCCGAAAATTTCCATCCCGAACTGGCGGTGCTCCCGGTAGCGGCCGGCTTGGGGGCGTTCGTAGCGGTAATGGTTCTGGAGGTAGCTCAGCTTGACAGGCTGGGGCCGGCTGCCCATGCCATGCTCGAGGTAGGCCCGGGCCACGCCGGCCGTCCCTTCCGGCCGGAGCGCCACCGTGTTCCCCGAGCGGTCGTCAAAGGCGTACATCTCCTTGTGCACGATGTCCGAGCTTTCGCCTACGGAGCGGGTAAAGAGCTCGGCGGGCTCCAAGACCGGCGTGCGGATTTCCGCAAAGCCGTGCTGGGAAGCCACCGTCCAGAACGTCCGCTCTACAAGCTGGTAGTAGGCGGTGTCTTCCGGCAGGATATCGCGCATGCCACGCAGGCTCTGGTAGCGCTGCCGAGACTTACCCGCGGTATCGCCGGCCTCGGTGGGCTGGTCGGGAGGTGTAGTGTCTTCCATACGGTTCCAAGCTTACCGCATCAGCCAAAGACGGCGAAAGCACATTTCCGGCGCTTACCCGCCCCACTCGACGGAAATCAGGCGCCCGGAACCGCGGTGGCGCCTGACGTGGCTGCAATCGGCGCGATGCACGCTGATTCCTTTGCCGACGGTGATGTAGCCCACTACGGGCTGGCCGGGCTGGGGGTTACAACACCCGGCGCGTTTGCTCAGCAGACCGCCCATCCCGGCGAGGTTCAGCGGTGGCGGCGGTGCCACCACCTTGGGAGCCTGGCGCGGCCGGTTGATCGGCTTGGATGTGCTTGGTTCGGTCTGGGATGTAGTCGCTTGCTCTGCTGGGGGGAGTTCGCCAGCCTGCCGCAGATGGCTCCGGATCGCGCTTCTGGCGTGTCCCGTCCGGACGAAGTTCAGCCAATCGCGCCGGGGGTGCCCCGATTTCCGGGTCAGTATTTCGACCACGTCACCGTTTTGGAGAGCCGTATCCAACGTGCCAATCACCCCGTTGACCTTGGCTCCCCGGCAGGTGTTGCCGACTTCGGTGTGGACGGCATACGCAAAGTCGACTGGCGTGGAACCGGCCGGCAAGCTGTGGGGCGTGCCTTTGGGAGTAAACACGAAGATCCGGTTGGCGAATAGGTCCAGCTTGAAGCGGTCGACGGCCGTGGCGGACTCGGCGATTTCTTCCTGCCAGGAGCCGAGTTGGCGCATCACCGCTAATTGGTCGGCTCCGGCCCGGACCGACGCCTTGCCTTCGGCATACACGGCGTGGGCGGCTACGCCGAGCTCGGCTTCGGCGTGCATCTCCGTGGTCCTTAGCTGCACCTCGAGCAAGCGGCTTTCCGGCCCGAAAATGGTCGTATGTAAGCTGCGGTAGCCGTTTAGCTTGGGAACGGCGATGTAATCCTTGATCCGGTGCGGTAGCGGCTGCCAACGGTTATGGATCACCCCCATCCCCTGGTAGCACTGCTCGATCGTCGGGACGATGATCCGGATCGCGAAGAGGTCGTAGATCTTGTCGATGTCGCGCTCCTTTTGGAGGAGTTTGAGATAGAGGCTGAAAACGTTCTTGGTACGGGCGTTAACCGTGGCCTCGATGCCCTCGGCTGCCAGGGCTTGCTGGAATTCGTGCTTGACCAGCGCCACGTAGCGGGTCCGTTTGGATTCGGTTTGGGCGAGTTGTCCCACCGTCCAGGCGTACTCGGCGGGCTCGGCGTAGCGGAAACCCAGCGTTTCCAGTTCGGAGCGGACTTCGCCCATGCCTAAACGGTCGGCCAAAGGAGCGAATATTTCCAGGGTTTCGGTGGCGATCCGCTGTCGTTTGTGGGGCTTGACCCCTTTCAGTGTGCGCATGTTGTGGAGCCGGTCGGCCAGCTTCAGCAGTACCACCCGGAGGTCCTTGGCCATCGCCAAGAACAATTGGCGGAGGTTCTCGACTTCGTAGCTGGTGTCATCCTTAGGAACCCGGACGTTCGAGAGTTTGGTGACGCTTTCCACCAAGCTGACCGTTTCGGGACTGAAATGCTGGCTAAGCTCCGCCAACGTGACAGCGGTATCTTCCGGGACATCATGGAGGATTGCCGCCGTGACCGTGGCGGCATCGAGCTTCCAGTCGGAGACCAGGCCGGCAACGGCGATCGGGTGGCAGACGTACGGTTCGCCGGTTCCCCGCAGCTGGCCATCGTGGGCCCGCTCGGCAAGATCCAGGGCGGCTTGGATCGGTCCAAGCTCTGCCGGGCCGAACCGTTGGTTGAGGCGTTCCACCAGGTTACTGCGTGCTTCGGAAATCGTCGACATGCCACTCCAGTGACTTGGTCTGGTTAAAGGTATTGGCCGTCGGCCGACCGACCACGTCAATCGCTTTTGAGGCGGTTAGCTCGTCCATCCGCTCCGCCATCCCAAAAGCCAGCGCGGTCACGGATTGGCCACCGCTGAGCCTCAACTGCAGTTTCAAGTGGCTCTGGTCGCGTCCGACTACGCTGGACTCAGCGACCGTCAGTCCGCGCAACACGAACCGCGGCTGGGGATTGCCGATGCCGAACGGTTCCAGTTGGTCAAGATGTTCCAGTAATCCGAAGTTGAATTCCGATGCCTCTAATTCGGCTTCGATTTCCAGCGTCGGCCGGAGGTCGCTTGGCACAAGCACTTCCCGCCCGTATTGCCGCAAGGCCTCCGAAAAGGCCGCTAGATTACTCGTGGGCAAGGAAAAGCCGGCTGCCCCCGCATGCCCGCCGTACTTGTCGAGCAAACCGTCCTGCTTACGCAACGCTTCGACCATGTTGAAGGCCGGGATACTGCGGGCAGAACCCCGGCTGGTTCGCTCTCCGCGCTCGATTACCAGGGCGGGGCGGTGGAATTCCTGGGTAAGCCGGCCGGCGACCAATCCGACGATGCCGGATTGCCAGTTCCCTTCTATCACTAGCACGCGGTCGTCATCGCTCAGCGGCGGGAGGGCCGCCTTGGCTTGGGCCACGGCCTCGCGGGTAACGGCCTGGCGCCGGAGGTTAAGCTCGTTGAGCTCCCGGGCGAGCGTTTCGGCGCGCGCCGGATCGTCGGTCAGCAAGAGCTCCAAAGCCTCTTTGGCGTGGGCCAACCGGCCGGCCGCGTTGAGCCGGGGCGCGATCGAATAACCGATTTGGCCACCCGTACAGTGGCCGGGGTCTAAACCGGCTACCCGCATCAGCTGGCGCAGGCCCAGGCGCCTGGTCTTGGCCAGCACGACCAGGCCGTAGCGCACCAGCGCCCGGTTCTCGCCTTTTAGCTCCGCCATGTCGGCCACGGTGCCGAGTGCCACCAAGTCGAGCAGCCATTTTTCGGCGGCCTCGCGCTGTTGTTCGTTTAAGTTTGAGTCAGCCAGCAATGCCTGGGCCAGCTTGAAGGCTACCCCCACGCCGGTCAGCGGCTTGTCTGGGTACCGATCTCCCGGCAAGTGCGGGTTGATCACGGCTTCGGCCACCGGCAGCGTCGGCGGCGGTTGGTGGTGGTCGGTAACGATTACCCGTAAGCCTTTCCGCCGGGCCGCCGCGATTTCCGTGGCGCTGGAGATGCCGCAGTCGACGGTGATCACCAGGCTGACGCCGTCGCCTTGCAGCCGCTCGAGCGTGGAGGAGGCCACCCCGTAGCCTTCCTTGTAGCGGTCGGGAATGAACACCCCCACGTTGGCTCCCAGGCGCTTCAGTACGTCATGGAGCAACGCCGTGGCGGTAATGCCATCGGCGTCGTAGTCGCCGTGGACGACGATCCGCTGTTTGGCTTTGATCGTCCGGCGGATTTCGGCGACGGCCTCGGCCATGCCGCCGAGCTTGGATGGGTCGGGCAGTTCCGAAGCGTAGCTAGGGTTGAGGAACGCGGCGATTTCCTGGTCGTCGGTCAGGCCGCGGTTGTAAAGCAACTGCGCGATGGGGCGCGGGTATTCGGGGAACCGGGTAAAAAACTCGTCCGGGGCGGCCGGCGCGAGGTTCCAGATGGTTTCTCCTGCAGCACGTAGCTTTGGCATGGTTACTTGATTTTTGATTGAAGAACGTGTATATTTATAGATCCATTATACGCCTATGAAACCAATACCTGAGCCCCAGCCGCATCACCCCGTAGAAGCCGAGTCGCCGGAACGGTTGACCGAGCGGCAGCGTGAGAAGCTGCGCGAGCTCGACGAGGAGGGAGCCTCAACTATGCGCGCGTTCATTCCCCAGTTAGAGCGCGGTTTGGATACGTTGCCAATCGGTCAAGCCGCTGAGCAGGTAAATTTCTTCTCCCAAATCTTAGCCAGGGCGTGCAACACTGAAACGCAGCGGCAGCGAATCCGGCGCGATACGCTAATCACGGACGATGACGAACTCGACCTAGCCTTTATTGAAAAACATGCGGGCCTGAGGGTAGCCTATGTCAAGGAATCGACTCCAGGATTATCCGCTGCGGAGCGCCGCCCAGCCCAGAACGGAAGCGCCCGGGACGGGCGTACTTTGGCCGAAACCCGCATTACAGAACACCGGCTTTACCGTGGCCATCAAGAAACCATCCTCAAGCTGATCGATGTGTTTGAGGAAGCCTCGGAGCGGCAACATATGGACGTTGCCTAACCCTTCGCCGCTGCCTTGGCCGCCCGTTTCTCCGTAAACAACTGCCAGCTCACCAGCACGGGAGCCGCGTTGAAGATCGAGGAGTAGGTGCCGATCGCGATGCCGGTCAGCAGCGCCAGCACGAAGTTCTCGATCGAACCACCCCCGAAAAAGTACATCGCCGCCAGCACCAGCAGCACCGTCACCGAGGTGTTCACCGAGCGCACGAACGTCTGGACGATCGAGAAGTTGACGGTATCGGCCAGGGTGGCGCCGTGGCCGCGCAGCAGGTTTTCCCGGATCCGGTCGAAAACCACGATCGTGTCGTGGACGGAGAACCCGATTACGGTCAGGATCGCCGCGACGAAATTGGCGTCGACTTCCACGCCGCCGAACTTTCCCAGCAGCGAGAACAGCCCCAGCGAGAAGAGGATGTCGTGTAACAGCGCCAGTACGGTGGTTACCCCGAAGCGCCAGGCGCTGGCGGGTTTGGGGACGTTCCGGAAGGCATACGCGATGTAGAGCATGATCAACATCGATCCGACTACGACCGATAAGATCGCCTTGCGTGTGATGTCGGCCCCAATCGTCGGGCCGACGGTTTCAGCGCGGCGGGTCTGCAAGTCGCCGCCGGCCACCTGCTTCAGCGATCCGATCACCTGGTTCTGCTGTTCGGGAGTCAGCGTCTTCAGCCTGATCTGGTAGGCATTGTCGCCGGAGCTCTGGACTAGCGGTTCGCCGTAGGCCGTGCCGACGGCCTGACGGATCTGTTCGGTGCTGACGGGCTTGGACGCTTTGACTTCGAGCAGGGAGCCGCCGGTAAAGTCGATTCCCAGCCGGATCCCGAACAAAACCAGACTGATCAAGCCCGGGATAATCAGGATCGCCGAAATCGTAAACCACCAGCGCCGGTAGCGGATCAGTTCGAGCAGCATACTGTCTCCTGGTTACGCATGGGCGATCTCCGAGCGGCGTAATCCCCACAACCTCAGGCGTTTACCCAGGCGGGTGCGGGCGGTCAGGCGGACGAACGTCCGGGTGACGGTAATCGCGCTGAAAAGCGATACCAACACGCCCAGCGTCAGCACGATCGCAAACCCCTTGATCGTTCCCGAGCCGAACGTGTAGAGCACGCCGGCCAAGAGCAGCGAGGCGACGTTGGAATCCCTGATCGAGGTGAACGCCCGGGTAAACCCAGCTTCGGCGGCTTGCGGCAAGCTGCGGCCGGCCCGGAGCTCTTCCTTCATCCGTTCGAAAATCAGGATGTTGGCATCGACCGCGATACCGATCGAGAAAATGAACCCCGCGATCCCAGCCAGGGTCAGCGTGACCGGAATCAGCTTGAACAGCGCCACCATCAGGCTGGCGTATATCAGCAGGGCCGCCACCGCCAGGACTCCCGGCAGCCGGTAGTAGAAAATCATGAACATCGCCACCAGGGCTAGGCCGATCAAACCGGCGACCAGGCTTTTTTGGACCGAGTCTTGTCCGAGCGTCGGCCCGACGGTGCGCTGCTCGGCCAACTTTAGCGGGACCGGCAGCTTACCGGAATTGAGCTTGGTGGCCAGCTCCTTGGCTTCTTCGATCGCGAACTGGCCGCTGATCGTGGCCTCGCCAGCGTTGATTTCCTGTTGCACGTTGGGCGCCGAGATAATCCCGTTGTCGCGGATAATGTAAACCGGCTTGCCGACGTTACGCTTGGTCAGCTCGGCGAACTTCTTGGCTCCTTCGCCGTCAAAGGTAATTAAAATCTCGGGTTGTGAGGTCTGCTGGTTGAACTGCACGCTGGCGCGTTTGAAATTGGCGGCGGTGATTGCCGTGGATGGATTGGTAATCGCCAGCGGATCCTGGCTGGCCGGGTCTGGCGCCGGGTTTTGTTCCCGGAACTCGACCGTGACAGTCTCCCCGATCGTCTTGGAGGCTTCGGCCACGTCGGTCACGCCGGGCAGTTCCACGCTGACGCGGTAGTTGCCGCCGGTGGTCGCCGACTGCACGATCGGCTCCGATACGCCCAAGCGGTTAACGCGCTCCTCGACCACGTTGACGGCTCCCCGGATCGCCTCGGCACGGTCCCCGTCCGGCACCTTCGAAACGTCGGCTTCGTAGACCAGGTTCGATCCCCCCTTCAGGTCGAGTCCTTCGCGGACTTTCAGCTCGCGCTGGAAGTCGATTCCGAGTGGTTTCAGCGAGATATCCGGCCCCTTGGGAATCACGGCCGTGACAGCCAGGCCGGTGAGGATAATCACACCGAGTAGGGTCAGGCGGGTTCGTTTGAAGTTCATAGGTAATCGGTTTTTCCGCGCGCCTTGAGTTTTTCGACCACCTTCTTGACGTCTTGGGAGCGGTCTTTAGGGCAAATCAGCACGGCATCGGGTGTGTTTATGATAACAAGGTTTTCCAGGCCGATGGTAGCCACCAGTTGGTCGGGGCTGTAGACGAAGCAATTCTGGGAGTCGATGTCGACGTACTCGCCTTCGAAAACGTTGCCGTCGGCGTCGCGCTCGAGCATATCATGGAGGTCTGCCCAAGAACCGATGTCTGCCCAGGCAAAGTTGGCAGGTATCACTCCCAAGTTGTCAGATTTTTCCCAGACACCGTAATCTATCGCTTCCGATTCGAGTGCCAGGTAAACCTCTGACGCCCGCTGACGGTCACCTTGCTGCAAGGCGTCCACCACTTCTGCTACTTTTTCGTACATTTCCGGCATATGTTTAGAAATCTCTCGGTTTAGGATTCCCAGTTTTCCGCCAAAAATATTGGCGTTCCAGAGGTATTGGCCGCTTTCGACGTACATTTCTGCGGTGGTTTTGTTCGGCTTCTCGACGAACTGCTCTGTCTTAAAGACATCTAATTCGCCTACTTTATCAAGCCGTTTTCCGAACCGGATATACCCGAACCCCGTCGAGGGGTACGTCGGCTTGATGCCTAGGCTGATAATCCGCTCGGACGCCCGCACCGCGGTAATCCACGGGTTAAAGTGGCTCCCGAAACCGGCTGGGTCAACCATGTGGTCAGCGGCTAGCGAGATTACCACCGCGTCATCATCCACTCCAGCTGCCTTCAGGGAGGCTAAGCCTAGTGCCGTTACGGTGGCGGTCCCCCGCCGGCCTGGCTCTACGATGATGTTTTGCTCCGGTATATCAGGCAGTTGCTCGGTGAGCAGATGGGCATGCGACGCTTCGGTTAAGCAATATATTGACTCCGGCGGCAAATCTAACCGCTCCACTGTTTCTTGCACCAACGTGCGCGCGCCATTCATATGCAGCAGGTGTTTGGGATGCTTACTGCGGGAACGCGGCCACAAGCGGCTGCCGGAGCCGCCGCAGAGGATAATCGCGTAGACGTCTTTTTGTTCGGTTGGTTTTGGCATCGGGTCGAGTTCTAGTTCCAATCTGGCTATCGGTGCTTAGCAGTCTAGCTGACCACCAATTTATACCATTTTTACGCTGTCGTGACGACTCTCGGGCGCCAGACTGTGGCCATACGCTAAGCTTAGGCCATGCCCTATTACAGCGTTATTCCCCTTTCGCCCGCCCGTCGGGAACGCTACACCTACCGGACCGGAACAGACCTCCCGAACGGGTCCGTGGTGAGTATTCGTTTTGGCCGGCGTCAGGATCTGGGGATCGTTTGGAGCCCGGTTGAACCACACGTAAAGGCTGCCCTGGCCGAACCTACCGGGGTAGTGCTGCCCGACACGACACGGGAGCTAGCCGCCTGGGTCAGCCGCGAGTACCTGGCACCCTTGGGGGTAGCGCTTAAGTTAACGCTGAACAAGCAAATTATTCAATACGCTCCGGAAGTGAGCGCTGCTTCGGCCGCGGCCCTCGCCTCACCAGAGGCAGCCACGGATACTCCTCGTCCCCTGCTCTTAATCGGGCCGCGGCGTGCAATCCGCTACAGGGAGCTGGTTAGCGCTGCCCGTCAAGCCCAAACCAGCACGCTGGTAATTGTGCCGGAGATCAATCTGACGCCGGAAGCGGTCGAGCGCTACGGCGGTGCATTGGCCGAAACGGTGGCCTACCACAGTCGGCTGACACCCAAGCAACGCGCAGCGGTCTGGTGGCGGGTAGCCACGGGTGACCCGGTAACCGTCGTGGGCACCCGCTCGGCTTTATGGCTGCCGTGGGAGCGGTTGGGCTTGCTGGTGCTCGACGAGGAAGACGACCCGAACTACAAGCAAGAGCAGACACCCCGCTACCACGCCCGTCCGGTAGCCGCCAGGTTGGCCCAATTGACGGGAGCCAGCCTGGTGTACGGCTCTGTCACACCGAGTCTCGAGGCGTATGCCCAAGCGATGGAAGGGAGAGTCACGATCGAAACTTTACCGGCGGCGGCCACGCGGCTCCATCTGGCTGCTCTGCCGGAGCACGACCGGCTGCTTGGCTACGAACTGTGGAGTGCCCTCCGAGCCTCATTCGGCCTGGCCGTCCTCTACGCCCCCACGTTTTTACACGAGCGACTACTGACCGAGTTGGCAACGGCTTTTCCGGCGGCCAAAACGGCAGTGTTTTCACCCGAGCAACGCTCCGGGGAACTGGAGAAGCTGCTCCGGCAAATTACCCAAGGAAAAATCCAAATCCTTATCGGAGGCCCGGCCATAGCCCGGGCCTGGGGGTTTACGGCGGTGATGGTCGGGGTAATAGAGCTTGACTATCTGCTGCAGTTGCCTGACTTCCGGACCACGGAGCGTACCTACGGGTTGCTCAAGAAACTGGGCGGCCTGGCCAAGCCGGGCGCTGACTTGATAATTCAGACCGGCGTCGCAGACCATCCCGTGCTAGCAGCCCTCACGAAGCCGTATGGCGAGTTCGCGTCCTCAGAGCTTGCCGAACGTCAGTTGCTCCGCCTGCCTCCTGCCGAGCGATTAACGAGGATCTTGTTTACGGATCAGGACCAGCTGCTAGCCCTTAAAGCCGCCGAGGCGGCGGCTGGTTCACTCAGGGCAGCCGGTCACGACGCCAGCGTCAGTGATGCCGCCATGCCGTTGCGCCACGGTCAGTACCGTTGCCAGGTCCTGGTAAGAGGGAATCCCTCCGCCGTGGCCGGGCATCTCGACCTCCGCTGGAACGTCGAAGTCGACCCCATCACCTTGCTGTGACCGAGATTGCTATGTGGTTCTGGTCAGACGGCCGCGGTAGAATGGTTTCATGAAGCTTACTCTGGTTCCCAGCGATGAGTCCGTCTTACGTGCCAAAGCGGCTCGCGTGGCCAACCCTCCTTCGGTAACCAAGCTGGCCTCCGACCTCCACGAAACGATGCTGGCCGAAGGCGGCGTTGGGCTGGCGGCACCCCAAGTCGGCAAGGGGGTGCGGGTGTTCGTGAGCGGAGCCGAGCGTCCGCTGACCTTCATCAACCCGGAAATCACCTGGAGCTCCGGCGAGCAGATCTGGTGGGAAGAAGGGTGTCTGAGCCTGCCGCGTTTGCTCGGCCAGGTCAAGCGGCCGAAGGAGGTCAAAGTAAGGGCGCTCGACCCCTCCGGCGGCACCTTCCGTCTGCAAGCCGACGGCTTGCTGGCCCGCGTGATCCAGCACGAAATCGACCACCTCGACGGGATCATGTTCACCGACCGGATGGAAGACCTCAGCTCGCTCAAGCGCATTACCGAAGCCGAATGGGAATCGCGACACCAGGCCAACCGAGCCAAGCAGACAGACCAAGCGCCAGAGGGAACGGCTTCGGAACTGGTCTGATGAACAACTCCAAGATCGTCTTCCTCGGCACGCCAGAATTCGCGGTGAGCATTTTTGGACTACTCCTCAGCGCCGGATGGGAGATACCCCTAGCTCTAACCCAGCCGGACCGCCCCAGGGGACGGTCCAACCGTCCCGTCCCCTCGCCGCTGGCTGAGGTCGCCGAGGCGGCTGGTGTGGCCGTGGTCAAGCCGGAGAAGGTGGCCGGCGCCCTTCCTCAAATCAAAGCCGCCGACCCGGCCCTGCTGGTAGTGGCGGCCTATGGCCAGTTACTGCCGCCGGCGGTGCTCCAAGCGGCCCCGCACGGCGCGCTCAATGTCCACGCCTCGCTGCTGCCGGCTTACCGGGGAGCCTCCCCGATTCAACAGGCAATTCTCGACGGCGGGCCGGAAACCGGCGCTACGGTGATGCTGATGGACGAAGGACTCGATACGGGACCGATCCTAAGCCAAACCACTGTCCCGATCAGCCCGGAAGACACCGCCGGTTCGCTCAGCCGGGCAGTGGCCAACGCCGGCGGCCGGTTATTAGTCGAAGTGCTTCCTGGCTACCTAGCCGGATCCCTCCAACCAGCTTCCCAGCCGGCCGCCGGAGCTTCTTATGCCCGGCAGCTAAACAAAACCGACGGACAAATCGATTGGAGCCAACCGGCCGAGAAAATCCTTCGGCAGGTACGGGCGATGCAGCCGTGGCCGGGAGCGTGGACGCAATTAGGCGGCGAGACGATGCAGGTAGTACGCGCGCGGGAGCTTTCGCCCGGCGCTACGCCAGCCCGGCTTGAACCCGGGGTTTTCGGAGCTGCAGAGTCTCTCGAACAGCCTGATATAAGCGTTGGGACGGGCACCGAGCCTGTGGTAGTGACAACGCTCAAACCAGCCGGCAAATCGGCAATGGCTGCCGAACAGTGGCTCCGGGGTTACCGCGGCGCCCAAGGCCAGCGCTTCGGCTAGCGCGCTTCGGTGGCTTCCGGCGGCAGTACTTTCCAGGAGTTATCGAGGTTTTGGGCCAGCCTGCCGGGCACGCTAAAACCGGCGGCCTGGGCGTGGCCGCCGCCGCCGAGCACGTGCGCCAGTTTGTTCACTTCCACGCTGCGGTGGCGGGTACGCAGGCTGCCTTTGACTTCACCCTGGCGGAGGTCGGTCAGCAGCATCAACGCCGGTACGCCCGGGATCGCGTTCAAAAAACCCACCAATCCTTCCAAATCATCGGGGTGGGCGCCGCATTCCTCGATGTCTTCCCTGGTGATTACCGTGGTGACGATCCCTTCGGCGCTCGAATTCTGCTCGATCCGCGACATCGCCGTCCCCCACAGCCGCAGTTTAGGAATCGAGCTGTTATAAAAGCAGTTCTTGAGGATTTCCTTGTGACGGGCCCCTTTGGCCAGCAAAGCGGCCGCCACCTGGAAAGTGCGGGCCGAGGTATTCTGGGTCTGGAAAGCCGCGGTGTCGGTCACGATCCCAGTCAGCAAGGCCGTCGCGATGTTGCGGTCGATCGGATACTCCGCGAAATCGAGTACTTCGTACACGATTTCGGCGGTGGCTGCCGCCAGCTGGTCGTAGATGGCCAGCCGCCGCGGCTTTGGTGACGGACCGGATTTGGGATGATGATCGAGTTCGACCAGCGGGACGCTGCCGATCGCCTCGGCTAGGTTTAGCCCGCTCAGCTTGTCCGAACCGCAATCCAATAGGCAGACCAAATCGATATCCTTAGGGACGGCCGTAACGAACCGGTCGGTATGCGGCAAAAAGCGGTAGTGCGTGGGAATCGGGTCGACGCAGACGTAGTGGACGGCCGTTCCTCGGGCTTCCAAGGCCAGCCCTAAGCCGACCGTCGCCCCAATCGCGTCCCCATCCGGCTTGCGATGGCACACCAAGGCGGCCGAAGTGGTTCGCCCTAGCGTGCTTTTGAGACCTGTCAGGCGGGGCTTGGGAATCACGTCTGCCTCAGCAATTCAGAAATCCGTTGGGCGTGCTGCCCGGAGCGGTCGCGCTTCAAGCTGATCTTAGGTGTCCGCTTGATCGTCAACCGCCTGGCGAGATAGGCCTGGAGGTGCTTCTGTCGTTCTAGGAGAGCTTCCCAGGCTGCGTCATCGTCCGGTAGCAAGCTGACCCAGACGGCGGCTTCACGGAGGTCTGAGGTGGTCTCCACGGACGTCACGGTAGCCAGCGAAGTTCCGCTGCCCAGACGCCCCAGCTCAGCGCCCACTTCTTCAGTCAGCAGGGCGTTGATTTTCTCCATCCGGTTCGGCATCAGGTTCCTAACCCAGGCTGCGGGCCCGTTCGGTTTCTCGGTAGAGGGAAATGGTCTGGCCAACTTCGGCCTTGGGCCCTTCGATCGTCAGGCCGCACTCCGTGCCGGCTCCGACTTCTCCCACGACTTCGTCGACCCGCTTGAGCTGCTTTACAGTACCGTGTTCGTCTTGTCCGTCCAGGTGGTAGGAGGCGCCGGTAACGAATTTCTTTTCGTCTACCCGGCAGCCGATAATCTGGGAAGTTTTGGTTGTCCGGAAGACCGCCAGCACTTCTCCAGCCCCGACTTCGTTGTGGATGATTTCCGGCGGCAGCATCGCTTCTAAAGCCGTCTTGATGTCATCGAGCAACTGGTAAATTACGTCATAGGTCGAAATCTTCACGTCTAGTTGTTTGGCCAGGCTTCGCGCGGTCGGTTCCACCCTGGCGCGGAAGCTGGCAATCAGCGCGCCGGATCCCGAGGCCGTCCGGATGTCCGATTCGGTCACGGCGCCCACGGCGGCATGCACCAATTGCACGCTGACTTCGTCTTGCGGAATCTTGGCCAAGCTCCCTTCGATCGCCTCTAGTGAGCCTTTGACGTCGGTCACCAGGATCAGTGGCAGCTGCTGGACCTTGCCGCGGTCGACGGCGCGGCGGATAGCTTCGGCGCTGACGGTGCTCTTGGCTACCCGGCGGGCGCGGCGGTTGCGCTGGTTAAACCCGGCCTGGATTCGGGCGGCCTTTTCGTCGGGTGCGCTGGTGACGGCGGCTCCGAATTCCGGTACGCCAGACAAGCCGGCCACCTGGACCGGGGTTCCCGGGCTGGCCGCCTGCACCCGCCTGCCCTGCCAGTTCTCCATCAGCCGAATCCGTCCGGTGACGTCCTCCAGGACGACGTAGTCACCCACCTTGAGCGTGCCTTGTTCGACGAGGATCGTCGCCACCGACCCTTTGGCCCGGCTCAAACGCGATTCGATCACCACGCCTTGCAGGGGCGCGTCCGGGTCGGCCACGGGAGCCGCTAAATCGGAAACCAGCAGCACCATCTCCAGCAGCTCGCTTAACCCTTGGCCGGCTTTGGCGGAAGTCTCGACCATCACCACCGTCCCGCCCCAGTCTTCGGCGACTACGTCATGAGCGGCCAGTTCTTGTTTGACGCGGTTTAGGTCGGCGCCTTCTGTATCGATTTTGGTAACGGCTACCAAGAACGGCACTTTGGCCGACTTGATGTGCTGGATTGCCTCGGTGGTCTGCGGTTTCACGCCGTCATCGGCGGCCACTACCAAAATCGCCACGTCGGTCATCTTGGTGCCGTGGGCACGCATTGCCGTAAACGCCTCGTGGCCCGGCGTATCCAAAAACGTCACCAGGCGCTTTTTACCCGCCTGCTCGGCCTCCACTTGGTAGGCGCCGATGTGCTGGGTAATCCCGCCGGATTCGCCACTGGCCACGTTGGTCTGGCGCAGTGCGTCGAGCAGCGTGGTCTTGCCGTGGTCGACGTGGCCGAGCACGGTCACGATCGGTGGCCGGGCGATGGCGTGGGGATTTTCGTCACGCTGGACGGGCTCAGCCGCGGCCTCTTCGGTCGCCGCCGGCTCCACGGTTATCCCTAAGTCGGAGGCGACGATCGCGGCCGTATCGTAGTCGATGTCTTCGTTAATCGTAGCCATCACGCCGTTTTTCATCAGCTCAGTAATCACGGCCGTCACAGGACGGTCGACCGCCTCGGCCAATTCCTTGACGGAAATGACCGTGGGCAGGGCAATAGCAGTGGCCTGGGTTTCCTGTGGCATACACGTCATTGTACACCGGAATAGGCGGTCGGTTCTAGCGCGCAGTCGAAATCCGGTGCAGCACGCTCCGACTTTTCAGATTTAGCGTCCAACCTCAACGCTTTCGACTTGTAGGCTACGCCAGTTGCTCCTTGAGCTTTTTCGCGGTGACAGACCCTATCCCCGGAATCCCTTCGAGCTCTTCCAGGGTGGCAGCCTTCAGCTTGACGATGTCGCCGTAGCCAGCCTCCGACAATTTCTTCAGGACCGGTGCCGAGACGTTGCTTAAGTCAGGCGGAGCCGATGGTTTGCGTCGAGGCTTCACTTCCGTACCGGCGGACTTCAGGCTAAGCGCCACGCGGTGGCCTTCCGGCTCGATACTTAGTATCGCGAACTCCTTGGTATCGCCAACGGCCAATACGTCGGCGGGATTCTCGACGTGTTCTTCGGAAATCTCCGAAACGTGGACCAATCCGGAAATCTGCGGATCAAGCTCGACGAACGCCCCGAACGGCGTCACCCGGGTGACCGTTCCGGAGACGGTCTGTCCTTCGGAGAATTTGCTAGCGGCTTTCATCCAGGGGTCTTCTTGCAAGCGCTTTAGGCTCAGGCTCACTTTGCTTCCCTCGATGGCGATGATCTTGGCCTCCAGCTCCTGGCCTACCTGGACGTGTTCCCGAGGGTCGTTGACGCGGTTCCAGTCGATTTCTGAGATATGGATCAGCCCTTCCAGGCCGTCGAAGCTAATGAAAGCGCCGAAGTCCACCACTCCGGTCACTTTGCCGGCGATCGTTTGGCCTGCTTCGTACTTGGACAGTGACGCCGCCGTCTCCTTGGTACGGGCCAGTTTTTCGGACAGTATCAGCTTGTTTTCGGTCTGGTTAAGGTCCAACACTTGCACGCTCAAGTCGGTACCGACCAGCGTACTCAGTTTCTCGAGGATCAAGTCACGGTCACCGCCGGATACCCGGGGGTAGTGCTCGGGTGCCAACTGGGAAACCGGCAGGAAGCCGCGCACCCCGGCGACGTCCAGTAGGAGCCCGCCAGTGTTGGCTTCGATTACCCGCCCTTCGAAACTTTCCTTGCCCTCGAACTTAGCGGCCAGGTCGACCCAGATGCGGTCGCGCGCGGCCCGTTTGATCGAAAGGATCGCGTACCCTTCGTCGTTTTCCGGAACGATTACCGAGGCGTAGACGGCGTCCCCGACCGCGATGTCGTGGATTAGACGAGCACCCTCCCCGATTTCTTGGGCAGGAATGAAGCCGGTGCGGTAGCCGCTCAAGTCGACCCAGAGCTCGCTTTTGCTCTTCGTAATCACGGTGGCCTCGAGTACTTCGCCGGCGCTGATTTTGAGCGGTTCAGTCGCTTCAAGCAGCCTGGCAAACTCCGAGGAGGGGGACGTGGGGGCGGATTTTAACGGTGGTGTGGGCATAAAAACGAGTCGCGTAAACACGCGGCAGGAAGGTTAACGGTTCTTATAAAGTAGCGTTGGTTGCAGAATAATACTACGCCAGGCAGCGCAGGCCGTCAAGCAGCCGTATCGGGTTACGGCTGCTTGGGCGGCGCGGGAGACCCGTCGTCTTTATGCTTTGATCGTTCTCCCTTTGTAGGCGATGCCTCGGGAGAGTGATTTGGCTCAGACGGAACTTTCGAAAACCCGCCTGTAGCCTTTTGGGACTGGCCGAAGTGCCTGCTCAGCGAGCTGGTCGGCCGGACCGTATCCGGACGCTTACGACGACGGAAGCCTTCGAAGGTTAAAGCGGCCAACAGGCCGGCGATCAGCACGAACAACGCCAACGCCAGTGGTGAAACAGCCCAAAACGTCACCGTCTTGGAGTCCGCCTTCTGGCCTTCCCCGGGTGCTAAGCTTACCTGGGCCTGGTAGCGTCCGAACCAGAGGGGTTTGGATGTCTTGGTCTCGAACTTGCGTGCGGCGCCGGGGAAGACGGTTTCGCCAGTAAGACGTTGGTCGACCACCTTGGAGCCGAACGTATTACGGATCGTCAGCGAGCCCACGGGTTTGAACGCGACCCCCAAAGGGCGCTGGTCGGTATTGCCGGTGTTGGCGTAGTTGATTTCGAACGCTTTGCGTTCCGAAAAACCGTTTTGGGTCAGTTTGGCCTCTTTGACCGAGCCCCGCCGGTCGGCTTCCCCGGCCACACTCAGGATCAATAGCGATCCGACCCGTCCGCCTTGCGCTACCTGGGCGCTTCCCTGGGCCTCGCCGCTCGGGAGGAGCTTAAACAGGATCGATCCGAAATACCCTCCTGGATACGTCCCCCCGGGGATAGTCACCCTGAATTTGACGTTGCGTCCTTCACCAACGTTCAGGACGAACGGAGCCTTGTCGATTTGCACGAACGCGTGGAGCCGAAACGGGTTGTCGCCGATATAGAAATCCAACGTGCCGTTATCACCGGTCATCCGGATATTCTCAATTTCCGGTTGTACCGTGAGCGGGCGGCTCGAGGTATTAAGTACCGTAATCACGCCGTCCTTGGCCTGGCCGGGCTCTACGGTTTCCTCGTATTTCACCGGTGCCAGCTTGAGCCCCGGGTTCGGGTCGCTCGGCGCCTGGGCCGCTGGGTTGGCTGAATTGCCCGGATCGGGAGTCGGGCTCTGCGCGTGGGCTTTTGGCAAGCCGTTGCCACCCACCTGGGTGAGAACGGCTAGTACGCCGCTCAGAAGTAAAATCGTTAATTTGGATTGCAGCTGCATAGTTACCTCGGATTAACGTGCCGGTGCCTCCAGTAGCGCAGGAATAGAAACGACAGGAGCACTGCCGCCAAGCTAGCCAGCAGTCCTCCCCAGAAGATCCAGTTGGCAGGCTCGGCCCTAATGCCGCCATTGTCGTCAGCAGGAGCCGCTTTGGCCACTGAGGTGATTGCGGCCTGCCGGCCGTCGCGGTCGGTCGCCGTCGTTTCGATTTGGTACGTAGCACTAGACTCGTACTTGTGAGGGTTGGCTACCGCCCGGCCCTCGGCATGCTGTTCGGTGGTACTGCCATCCCCCCAGTCCGAGCGTACCGCGAAGGGTCCGTTACCCCCGTTGATCGTGACCGAAAACTGGGCGGTTTCGCCTGCTTTAAGGGTATACACACCGACGTCAACGGTGAGGAAGAAACTCCCCCGCGGGACGGCCGGCGAGTAATAAACGACCACCGGTGGGGAATCATAGCAGTCCTTGGCGACCACCGTGTTGGTTCCCACGACCAAAGTGAGCTGCAGCTGCCAGCGCCCCGTCGAGTCGGCCACGGCCGTACCGGCGACCAACTGATTGCGGAGCAACGTCACCGTCCGTCCCACCCCTGCCGTCCCTTCAAAGCGCACGATGCTGGTCTGGTACGTCGAACCGGTCGGAGGGGCAGTAATCGTCGGGGCCTGGACCTGTTCGTCGCAGACGCGGGCGCTGACGTCGACCGACTGGCTGGATTGGACTGGCTGGGCGGCCGCCAGGACTGGATTTAGCAGCAGGCAAGCCGCTACGGCCAGCCACTGAGAGGCATACGGGACCCGCGCCATCGGCTTAGAGACGGGAGCGCGCTTTCTTGCGCCGTCGCCCCAGGATAATCAGTGCTACCAGGATCACGAGTACTAAGGCGATTAGACCGGCCACTAAAGGTGTAATCACCAGGACCTTAAAGGTCTGCTGTTGGGCCGGTTTGTTCGGCAAGTCAGCCGAAACCGTCACGGTATGCAGCCCGGAGCCGATTCCCGGCCACGTGGCCTCAAAGCGGCGGTCGCTTTTCGGGAAGATATTACGGCTCTCCAGCGTGGCCTTCAGTCCTGATTTACCGAACTGGTCGGAGGTCTGGAAGGTGGGGGCGGTGCCAAAGTGGACGTTTCCGCCGTTGTTAATCTTGGTCACCAGGTTAAGTTGGTTACCCAGGAAGATCCCACCCACTTTGCCGCCGTCGGCCTTAGCGGCGTACGCTTCCTTGATACTCCCGGCCTCGGTGACCGGCCCCGGCACGCGTACCAAAAACAAGGTGGCGATGTCGGCCTTGACGGCCACCGGCGGCAGATCGCTACGCTCCGTCGGACTGAAGCGCAAGATGCCGTAGTACCCTCCGGGCGACTCGTTGGCCGGTACGTTAATGCTGACCTGGACCTTGCGCGACTCCCGGGGCGCCAACGTGAAGTCGGGATTCCCCACGGTGGAGAACTTCTTCAGGTCGTAGGGCGTGGGCTCGTTGGCCGGCTTGGTTTCGCCGTTCTCGCCGTTGGGCAGGACGTTTTCGAACGAGGCCTTGAGCGCGACCTTGCCGGCGTTCTTGTTGGTAATCGTCACTTCCTGTCGCGTGACCGTTCCCCGCTGCACCACAAAGTCCAGCTTGGCCGGGTTAATTTCCAAGAACTGCGCCGTGGACGTATTCTGGTCATCCTGGGCAGAAGCAGGTGAAAACTGGGTGAAACTGCCGAGTACGAAGACCAGCAGGAGGAGAGGTGAGAGAATCTTGCGCATGGGATGTATGTTGGGTTAGGTTTTTATCCCGTTCAGTATACCTAAAATCGTTATTGAATAACAAACACCCGCCGGGTGGCGGGTGTTTCGGGTCGAACCAGTCCTGACGTCTCAGCCTTAGAACGTGGCCGTGGCGACGTAGGTAATCGCCGAGGTGTAGTTACCAGCGGCTTGGGTGCCGGCAATGCTGGCCTTGTAGGTAGCCGTAGTGGTGGCGTTGCTGGCGGGGGCAGACGAACTGGCCACGGTCTGGGATGTGCTCATGTTGCGGTCGCCGGCCGGGTGTCCGGTGGCTCCCGAGAAGGCCACGCCGTACTCGGATACGCCGGTGGTGACGGCGGAGTCAAGCGTGAAGGGAACGTTTTTGGAGCCATCCGTCAGGGTCGAGCCGCTACCGGTGATGGCGTAGCCGCCGGCGGCGTTGGTGCTGACGGCCATGGTGTGGGTACCGCTGTTGGTAGCAGAACTGCTCAGCGTACCGAGGGCCACCGAAGTCGAGCTCAGGGAGTAGCTGAGCGTTTCACCGACAGCGGCCGTCACGTTGACGGTGCTGTTGGTGACCGTGAAGGCCACGTCGCCCTGGTCGATCAGGGTACCGCCGGTAGTAGCGGTGTCATAGGTACTGATCCGGGCGTAGTAGGTACCGGTGGCGGAGCTGTTGGCCAGGCTCGCCAGGTTGACGGTAGCGTTCGCCGAAGGGGCTCCGGTGTTGGTGGCGTTGTTGGCCTTGACCAGGCCGTTGGTGGTAAAGTCTCCGGTCCAGGTACCGGCTGCACCAAGGTTGCTGGTGGAAGCCAGCGAGCCGCCGGTAGTGGTCATGCCGGTCGGGACGGTGCTACCGCCCTGGGCAGTACCGAACTGGATCTCGACGCGCTTGATGGTGGTGGAGCTGACCGGTGAGAATTCGAAGTTATATGTGGTGGACTGTGACGGGTTCTGGTTGCCCAGGGTGACTTTAGCATTGGTTAGTCCGGCGGCGTAGACCGAGGCCGCACCGGCGGTTGCCAGTACGAAGGCCAGGGAGAGCGCGGCCGAACGTTTGGTAATGTTACGCATGATTATGTTTCCTTTCGAGGTTTGTTTGGAGTTCTAAAGACGTAAATGGAGATGGCCCGTGAGGGCGGATCAGGGTGGTGGTTAGAGTTGTGAAAGGTCAGGTAAATTACGTCAGTATACTTCATATTTTACAGTCTGTCAAGGGGTTTTTGGGACTTTATTGGTAAATGTTCCAAGTTTAGGCTGATTACGGCTTGACCGTGGCCGTGTACGTCACGGAATTGCGGTAGCGGCCCGGCAACTGGGTGTTGGAAACGCCTAAACGGTACTGCACCGTCGTGGTATCGGCAGTGTTCTGGTAGTTGGGCTTGTCGTGGACCGTGGTGGCGTCGGTCGGGAAGAAGGCGTACTTGTAGTTGGGATTGCTTCCCCACTTAGCGTCCAGGCCACTTCCGCTTAAAAGGGTAAAGCCGAAGCCTACGGTGGTGCCTTCCGTCCACAGTGCTGGCGTGAAAACGGTGCCGGACACGTTGGGGATGGTGGTGGAGCCGTTGTCGTGCGTCAGCAGGCGGTCCTGGCGGGCGCCCAGCAAATAGCCGGCGGCGTCGGTGGTCACGGCAACCTGCGAGGTGGCCGTCTGAGACGTTCCCGGCGTGACCTGCGGGATCGTTACGTTCAATGAGTCGAGGCTGAGCGCGATCGACTGTTCCAGCGACGCTACGTAGCCCTGGTTGATTTTGTAGTTGGTGCTGGAACCGGGCCCGATGAAGGCTTCGCCACCGGAAGCCGTCAGACCGTAGTTAGGGGAACTCCCAGGGCCGCCAAAGCTGTTGAGGGTACCGTCGTCGAGCCGGTAGTTCGGACTGGATAAGCTAAAGGCCGATGCCACCCCGACGCCTGCCAGTACTAAGGCAAAAGTAGCGAGCGATACATATACGTGGCGGCGGCGTGGCATGGGTCTGTTTGGAGGGTTACTTTTAATAAGGTCAATTGGTGAGGCGAGCGGAAAATTAGATAACTGTAGCACTTTCACCCACACTTGTCAAGGTTGCGCAGAGAGGGCGGCCTTGCTCAGAGCTTTGCCGGCTCAGGCCAGCAAGTCGCTGCGGTGGGCCTTGAGGTAGCTGATGTGCGAGGAGCGCTTAGTCGCCAGGTCGCTCGCGGCCACTTCGTGCGACTCGACCTGCCGAAGGATCTGGGCGGCTTGTTCCCCGCCGAGTAAACGCGGCAAAATCACGTAGTCAGCTCCGGCGGCGTACATCGCCAGGGCGTCCTCAATCTGCTCCGCGGTTAAAATCACCAGCGCCCGCCGGTTGGTGTGGCGCGTTTCTTCCAGTAGGTACAGGTTGGCTGTCGGGTTCGGCACCGTCGAAATTACCATCTTGGCATCTCCCAGGCCCATCTCGCGCAGCAGCTCGAGGTCATCGATGTCACCGTACACGCTCTCGACGCCCCGCTTGAGCAGCCGCCGGATTACTTCCGGGTTATGGTCGACTACCAAGACGTTATGCTTCAGCGATTCCAGTGTCTTAAGCATGCCAAAGCCCATCCGGTTGGCCCCGAACATCAGCACGCGTCCGCTCATCTGGGGTGGGCGGTAGCTCAGTTCCCGGGAGCGCACTTTGCCGCCGAGCCACCCCAGTGGCCTACTTAGCACCGGGTAAAGCAACTTGCCCGCGGCGTTCCAGTAGGTATTAAGGGTAATCGTCAGTACCAAGAGGGCGGCCGTCAGGGCGACCGTTTCGGCGGGCAGGTGTCCGAAACCGACCCCGAGGATCACGACCAAGAGCGAAAACTCGCTCATCTGGCCTAGCGCCGAGCCGGTCAGGTAGGCCGGCCGCTTCGGATAGCCCAGCCGGATCATCGCCAGGCTGGTCACCAGCGACTTCCCTACCACCACCAACGCGCTGAGCAGTAGCAAAAGCGGCAAGTTGGCTGCCACTACCGCCCAGGATACTTGCAACCCCAATACGACGAAGAAGATCACTAGGAAAAAGTCCTTCAGCGGACGTACCCGACCGATAATCTCGAAGTTATACGGTAGCGTGGCCAGGCTGAGGCCGGCCAAAAAGGCCCCGATTTCCTTGGAGAAACCCAGCGCTTCGGCGATAATCGCGAACAAGAACGCCCAACCCAGACTGGTCATGAATAACAACTCGGTGGACTTGGCGATGTAAAAGAACAGCGGCCCGAGCAGCCACTTGGTAAAGGCATACGTGCCGGCGAACAGCAGTACGCCTTTCAGCGCGAACAGGCCAAAAGTCAGCGGGCTGAGGCCACCCGTCCCCGCACCGCTGATCACCATCAGGGCAAAGATCGCGACCACGTCTTGGAGCAACAAGATTCCGATCGTCACCTTGGCGTGCAGCGACGAGAGGTCGTGGCGGTCGCCCAACCGCTTCAGCACTACGGCTGTCGAGCTAAAGGCCGTCGCCAAACCGAGGTAGGCGGCAGTGGTAGGGCTGTATCCTAAGAGCAGCGTGATTGCGTAGCCGGCTCCGCCGACGACGGCCATTTGGACCAGCCCGGTGATGATCACGACCGAGCCAAGCTTACGGATCTTTCCCACGTCCAGCTCCAGGCCGACTAAGAACAATAAGAATATGATGCCGATCGTGGCGATGTCTTGAGCCAGGCTAGCGTTGGGAATTACGTTCAGGCCGCTGCCTCCAAGCAAGATCCCGGCCACGATATAGGCCAAGATAATCGGCTGCTTAAGTACCCGGGCCAAGATCGCCAAGATTGCGGCGGCAATGGTGACGACTCCGACTTGTGAGAAAATGCTATCCACGGACGGTTTTGTTTTTGATCAGTGTCTAGAAAATTGTTTTATTGTACGTAAAAAAGGCCGTATTGTCAACGGCCAAGGGATTACCCGGTTCTTTGGTTAACGGACTAGCGGCTTAGCGCTCGAGCCCTGGCGGCGCCAACTTGGTCCCGCTCAAGGCGTTATTGCCGTAGCGGTCGGTGAAGCTCAGCTTGCTGCCGCCGGCTCCGGCATACAGTACGCCCGGTTCCTTGGCCGAGGCGCTCAGGCTGAAGACATTGGTGGCCAGCCTCAACTGGGCGGGCACGAAGCTTTCGCCGCCGCCGGGACTACGGTACACCACGGCGTTGGTGGCATAGTACAGGTTCGGGCCGGCGATCGTCAGGGCTTGGATCCGGTCTTCTCCGGCCGGCAGCGGCCGCCCGACGCGGTTCCAGTTACCTCCGCCGTTACGGGTGACGAACAGACCCTCGTCAGTCCCGGCGTAAATGCCGCCGAGGCCGGCGGACAGCCGCCAGACGGTGCGCTGGTGTCCCTCTAACCCGCCGGTCGGCCGCCAGCTCGCTCCGGCGTTATCACTCCTAAAGATTCCGTCGCCGACAGTGCCGGCGAACAGGCTGTCCCCGCTCGTGACGAGCGAACTGACGGGTTGGGGGGTGGAAAAGATCCGTTGCCAGCTGGCGCCGGCGTCCACCGACTTATAGACGGATCCGGCCTCGTCACCCACGTATAAGGTGGTTGGGTTGCGAGGGTCCAGCAGGAGAGCCGTGGTGGACGTCTTTGGGTCGGCCACCGTAAAAATTTCCTTAAGGGTATTGCCGCGGTCGGTCCCCTTGAGCACCTTGCCGTACCCGGAGGTAACGCCGGTAACGTAAAACGTGCCGGCGCTGCTAGGATCCCAGACGATCTCTTGGACGGCTACGGCCTTGCCTTTGGCAGCCGGCAGCTTTTCGGCCAGCGCTTCCCAGTTTTTGCCGCCGTCGGTCGTCCGGAAAAGCTCATCGCCAGTTCCTGCCAGCACCACGTTGGGATCAGCCGGATTGACGGCCACGGCGGTCACTTCCAACGGTGGATAGATGTCAGGAGCCTTGGCTTTGGCGGCGCTTAAGTCTGGTGCGGCGACCCATTCCAGTCCGGCGTCCTTGGTTACGAACACGCCGGATTGCTCGGGAGCCGAGCTGCAACCGACGGTAACGGCCACGGCGGCAATCAAGGCGGCAGCCTTGAGGAAGCGTTGGGCCTGGTGGGTGGGGTTTTCCATGAAGCTACTTAATATACTATAACAGAGCGATTTTTACAAGACTACCAGATAGCAGTATACACCTGAACGAGGCCGAGCCTTGACTAAGAGCGATAAACCAGGTATGCTTAGACAATTTTGATAAAGCACCCATGCAACGCGCCGAACTACTCTATACCCTCAAAGAAATATTCAGCCCGACGCTTACTAAAGTAGTGTTGGCCACCGGCTTTGCTGTGGCCGGGCACTTTTACATATTGGAATCAGCAATCCGGGAAGCCGGACAAAGCGGGCTCGTGGCCAGCGGCGATTTTTGGCTGACTAATTTAATCCACGCCCTGCCCTATCTTGAGACCGACAACAAATTCCTGAAGTTCCTGACGTTCTTCATCGCCAGCTACCTGCTGGTCTGGGTGCTCAGCACCGCTTTCAAAGCCTTGGAGAATACCCAATTAGCCCTCGTGAAACGGCTGAGGAGAAAGTCGTGAAGCGGCCACTGCCTGGCATCCTCGGTACCACCTTGGTAGTGGTTGGCGGCATCGCTGGCCTGATTGGCTTGATGGTGTTCGTGCTGGCGATTACCGCCCCGCAAACCGTCGAGATGCTCGGGATCGGGACCACCGGCTTACAAAGCGAACTCTTGGCCCGGGCAGAGAACGTAGAGCCGTTGTTTGGGATCCGACCGCTGTTAGACGGCGTGTTGTTGGTTGGCGCGTATGTCACGGTCTGTTTGCTGCTCTGGCTGCAGCGGCAAGTCGGCTCTTTGCTCGCCAACCGTACTCACTTTAAGTAGCGAGGAATCGACTCCGCCGGCATGCCCCTTGAAATTAACCGAGAAGTATGCTATGATTGGTTAATTTTCCCGGCTCGAACCATCGCTAATAAAACCCATGAAGTCTCTCCGCAAAATAAAAAAACGTAACTTATATGTAGCAGTCGTGGTGGCGATGGCGATTACCTTTTCGATCAACTCATACGCCAGCGACCGCCCCGTCGCCGAGCAGACTCCTCCCGCGCCCACCGCTACCCCGAGCGCCGATCCGCTTGGTCAATGACTGACGCCCATTCTGAAAAAGGCGTACTCTGCGCCGCTGGCGCAGCACTACGCAAAAAACGGATCGTAAAAACAACCTTCGCCCTCGAAGGTTGTTCCACTGTTATGCAACTGAAGCCGGTGACGACCTACTCTCCCGGTCCCGCGAGGAACCAGTACCATCGGCGCTGCGGGGCTTAACTGCCGTGTTCGGGATGGGAACGGGTGTGGCCCCCGCGCGGTGATCACCAGCGTCAGGCACATAACTGCCCGGTCAGCCGGGCTCCCACGTACGCTACGTAAACGTACGTCAATCTGAAAGGTAATCGACGGTATGCTCGACGCACTACCGGTCAAAGCCGCCGCATAAGTGGTAAACCACCAAGCGACGGTAAAAGTATAAGAGCATGCGATCGGGCATTAGTACACCTCGGCTGAACGTCTCACAACGCGTACACCTAGTGCCTATCAACCAGGTTATCTTCCTGGGCCCTCTCGAGCTTACGCTCATGGAAACCTAATCTTGGAGGGGGCTTCCCGCTTAGATGCTTTCAGCGGTTATCCTGTCCGGACATAGCTACCCGGCGCTGCATCTGGTGACACAACCGGTACACTAGCGGTCCGTTCATTCCGGTCCTCTCGTACTAGGAACAACTCTCCTCAAGTTTCCAAACGCCCACAGTAGATAGGGACCGAACTGTCTTACGACGTTCTGAACCCAGCTCGCGTACCGCTTTAATTGGCGAACAGCCAAACCCTTGGGAGATGCTCCTCCCCCAGGATGCGACGAGCCGACATCGAGGTGCCAAACCACGCCGTCGATGTGAACTCTTGGGCGTGATAAGCCTGTTATCCCCGGGGTAACTTTTATCCGTTGAGCGACGACCAATCCACACTGTGTCGTCGGATCACTAACTCCGTCTTTCGACCCTGCTTGGCTTGTAGGCCTTGCAGTCAAGCTGGCTTCTGCGTTTGCACGTCCAGTCCGATTTCCATCCGGACTAAGCCAACCTTTGAACGCCTCCGTTACCGTTTAGGAGGCAACCGCCCCAGTTAAACTACCCATCAGACACGGTCCTGATTGGTGATATAACCAATCAGTGAGCGCACATAGTACGTGAGGGTGGTATCTCAAGGGTGACTCCACGGCCGCTGGCGCGACCGCTTCAAAGTCTCCCACCTATCCTGCACGCACGTACCACGTACGCAATGTCAAACTGTAGTAAAGCTCCACGGGGTCTTTCCGTCTTACTGTGGGTAATCGGCATCTTTACCGATATTGCAATTTCACCGAGGTCTTCCCCGAGACAGTGTCCAGATCGTTACGCCATTCGTGCGGGTCGGAACTTACCCGACAAGGAATTTCGCTACCTTAGGACCGTTATAGTTACGGCCGCCATTCACCAGGGCTTCGGGCACCTCCTCTCAGAGACACCGTTAACCTTCTGGCATTGGGCAGGCGTCAGCCCCTATACATCATCTTACGATTTCGCAGAGGCCTGTGTTTTTGATAAACAGTCGCCTGGACGCTTTTGCTGCGGGTGGCGCACCCGAAGGTACTCCACCAAGCCTTATCCCGAAGTTACGGCTGCTGTTTTGCCGAGTTCCTTAGGGAAGATTCTCTCGATCACCTTGGTCTACTCGACCCGGCTACCTGTGTTGGTTTGCGGTACGGTTGGTTGTAATACTTCGCACGAAGATTTTCTTGTCAGTTTGGCTTGCCTGAATTGGCTGACTTCCGAAGAAGAGTCCTTTTCATCGCGTCTCGCCTTAAACGGAATGGCGGATTTGCCTACCACTCCTAGCTACCTGCTTGAACGAACATAACCAAAAGTTCGCCCAGGCTACCATCCTGCGTCCCTCCGCACGTGCAGACGTATTACCACCAGTACAGGAATATCAACCTGTTATCCATCGACTACGCCATCCGGCCTCGCCTTAGGACCGACTAACCCAGGGACGATCAACGTTGCCCTGGAAACCTTAGCCTTACGGTGAGCAGGGTTTTCACCTGCTTTCATGCTACTCATACCAACATTCTCACTTCCCTGCGGTCCACCTGGCCTTACGGCTCGGCTTCAACCCCCAGGGAACGCTCCTCTACCGCTGCGTACCGCAGAACCTTTAAGTCATCTTTCACTTGCCTGGAGCATTTGGTGAGCAGAGCTCACGGCTTATGCTGATGAAACTTAAATTCTCTGCGGTACGCAGCCCGCGTCTTCGGTACACACTTTAGCCCCGTTACATTTTCGGCGCGATCTCGCTAACCTAGTGAGCTATTACGCACTCTTTAAATGAATGGCTGCTTCTAAGCCAACATCCTAGCTGTCTCAGCAACATCACATCCTTTCCCACTTAAGTGTGATTTAGGGACCTTAGACGGCGGTCTGGGCTGTTTCCCTTTCGACTATGAGGCTTAGCCCCCACAGTCTGACTCCCTCGCTCTACCCGCCCAACTTCGGAGTTTGACAGGGACAGGTACCCGGAAGGGCCCAATCCCTATCAGTGCTCTACCCTGGGCGGTCAACACGAGAGGCTATACCTAAATATATTTCGAGGAGAACCAGCTATCTCCGGGTTCGATTGGCATTTCACCGCTATCCACAACTCATCCAAACACGTTACAACGTATAATGGTTCGGCCCTCCACGCAGTGTTACCTGCGCTTCAGCCTGGTCATGGATAGATCACCCGGTTTCGGGTCTAGGGCACTCAACAATAGCGGGCGTTAACCCTCGCTTTCACTGTGGCTCCGGCCTCTTCGGCCTTAACCTGCTGAGTACCACTAACTCGTTGGTTCGTTCTGCAAAAAGCACGCCGTCACCCGGATAAATCCGGGCTCCGACTCCTTGTAGGCACACGGTTTCAGGTACTATTTCACTCCCCTCACAGGGGGACTTTTCACCTTTCCCTCACGGTACTTGTTCACTATCGGCGTGTCAGGTAATTAGCCTTGGATCGTGGTCGACCCGACTTCCCACAGGGTTCCTCGTGCCCCGTGGTACTTACGTAAAAAGCCATAAAGTCAAAGATTTTTCAGGTACGGGGCTATCACCCTCTGTGGCAGACCGTTCCAGATCTTTCCGCTAAACCCTTGATTTGTAACTCCATCCGGAGAGGTATCACTCCCGGTCGTTCGCACACATGTATCTGCAAGCTATATCCCGCAGATACACATGGACGAAGTCGGCTTTTTCGTGTAACCCCGCTTTATTCGTCATCTGATACGACTATTCCGAATTGCTTCGGAAGAATAAAGACGGTTTAGGCTGATCCCGTTTCGCTCGCCGCTACTAAGGGACTCTCATCTGATTTCTTTTCCTCCCGCTACTAAGATGTTTCAGTTCGCGGGCTTACCTCCCATCCCGATTACTCGGGCGGGTCATACGACATTACTCGTATGGGGTTTCCCCATTCGGACATCCCCGGATCACAGCTTCTAGACAGCTCCCCGAGGCTTTTCGCAGCCTAGCACGTCCTTCATCGGCCTAACACACCAAGGCATCCACCGTGTGCCCTTGATTCGCATGATTATACTTTCTTGTACGCGGTTTACCTGATTGCTCAGGAGAACTGCGTACGTTCTTTAACCGGCAGTGCGTTGAGCCCAGCGTGAGCCTGTCAGGTCACGTTGTCTGGGCGGCGTACTGCCAGCCGATTACCTATCCGGACCCGTCTGGGAAGACGAATCCGGCCAAATTGTGAAGGGGCATCCAGGGTTAGAAATCTGATGTTTTCTGTAACGGCTCATGGCTGGTCTGCCACGCGTGGCCTGGTGTTACCCACTATACAAAGATTGGACTGGCCAAGCAAGGCTCAAGGGCATACCAAAGCCGCGCAGCGGGCAGGCAGGATCCAGCAGCTGGCGGCTAGAGGTCTTTCGGAAGCTCCGCGGCTGGCTTGGCCGGGAACGACCCTTCGGCGCCGTAGCCTACAACCACGTCGTCGCGTGGCTTGATCAGGTAGTTTTCCGGGTCGTCGACTTTTTGGCCGTTGACGAATACCTGGACGGTCTTGCCGGACTCGTTCTTGTATTTCCCGATTTGGTCTTTGGAGAACTTCACTCCCCACACTATGAAGAACTCGGATAGCTTCACGTCACGGGGCGCATCGGCTTCGATGTGCATGATTCCCTCGGCATCGTGGGTATGCAGGGCCGAGGCTTGCCTTTGGTTGAGGCCGATGTTGTTAGGCACCGGCGTTTGCTTGCCGTCAATGAACACGCTGAGCCGGCCGTGGACGTGGTACTTTTCGGATCCCGGCGGCGGTATCTTGGCGGCCGTCAGCCGCTCAGCTAAGAACTTGTATTCCGGCTGCCACGGGGCTTCCGTTTCCTGGAGTCCCTGCAATGAACCGGCCGAGGTGGTGGAGCCACCACCTTTGCTGCCCAACACAATCAACACGCTTACGCCGACCGCTACTACAGCGCCGACTCCCAAAATCCAGTATGTCATTTTTTTATCTTCCACTGCATGTCCCCGGAGCTGCTTATATGAACAACCCCATTCTAGCAGATTATACCTACCGTCTTTCCGAAACGATCTCCAGGCGTGGCATCTGGTTCATGCGTCGTGTGTTCGATGCCGAAACGGCGGTTTAGGTTATAAACTCAGGAGCGGCTATTTTTTATTCGGATCGTAGACAACCACGGCGATATTAATCTTCGGATTCTCGTGGTCGTGGAAATAGTAGACGCCTAACTCCTTGAACTGCTGGCGGTACCCTTCGTCAGCCTTGAACCGGCCAGTCAGCGGAGCCTCGGCGGTATGTTGGTGCTCAGTCCCACCTTTGCCTTGTCCGAGGCTATGGGACTTTCCGTCCTTGGAATTAAACTGGACGGAGTCACCAACGTTAACCTGCACTGCATCGGGCCGCGCCCTGTCTGCTTCCAGCGCTACCTGATAGATTTTTACGCCCGAAGAGGCATTGGCTCCACTCCCCGAATGGCCGATTCCGTAAGCCGTGGCAGCGGCAGCCAGGAACAGGGCTACCACAAACACATTCGGCGTGCCTAGGAAGTTACGTATACGCTTCATGGCGTTACTCCGTTACCTCGACTGTCCCCTTCATGTAGGGATGCGGTTCGCAAAAATAGCTGAAGTTTCCCGCTTCGTTAAAAGCGTACTGATACGTCTGGCCTTTGCCAAAGCGCGGGCTTTTGAGCGGGCCGTTGTTATCTGAGGTGACCGTATGCTGGCTACTATCCTCGTTTTTCCAGGTCACCATGGTACCCTTTTTGACTTTGAGGGAGGGTTGCTGGAACTTGAAGTCGCTGGCGATTACGGTGTTTGGCGGCGCTTCCGTCATGCTACTTGGCGACGCTTCCGTCATGCTAGCCATATCCGAGCCGCTCGATTGGTGGCTCTCGCCTTTGTCTTTACCGAGCACGGCTACTCCCCCAATCACGGCGATGATGGCGATAAAAGCCAGTCCGGTTAACAGATTCTTATTCATCTTCACCTTAGTTTAATTACTATGCGTTGTGATGCAGGAGGCCGCCAAGGACCTCACTGCACCGTTGCCGTTATTGGGCTGATGTCTGGGCCGAACCCGTGAACATCTCCGGCTTTTGCTTGACAATGGCCGCAGCCGTTGCGTCCGCAATTTTGGTAATCTGCTTGGCAGCAAGATCCTCCTGAACGTATTCTTTCTTGAAATCCTTGGCGTCGTGCGCCTGGATTCCCTGGAAGATGATGTCAGCGTGCTCATTAAAGAGCTGGGTGACAGTTTCCGCTTTCAGGTTAGGGTTAGCCTTACCAAAGAAGTTACCGATCGCCTGCTCATAGCCATCCATGTCAGCCCGAGCCTTGGCTTCCGCTGCAGCATCGTTGGTGCGCTGGGCAGTAGCGAAGTTAGCGAAAAATCCGAGGTGGCTGTCAAAGATCTGCTTGAACTCTTGTCCGGCTGGGTCGCCATAAACGCTCGCAACCGCCTTGGTGATTTCGCCAGAGTTCGCCTGGAGGGCAGCCAGCGAGGCCGGGCCGGACGGAGCGCCATCAACGGCATCAGTCGTGGCATTGAAGGCCAGGGCGACGTGGTCGTGCTCAAGCGTGTTGAGCACATTCCGCAGGTCAGCGGCCTTGGTGTCGGTCGAGGCCGCTACCGCCGGAGAAGCGTTCGAAGACGTATCGGTCGAACCGCTCTCCTCGTTTTTGGTACAACCGGCCAAAAGCAGCACGGCGGCTCCGGTAACGACGACGGCTGCGACTTTACCTTTCGTAGTTTCTAAATTCATATGTATTCACCTCCTCTCACGTATGGTTACAAATCGTCAGCTTAGGATCAATTTCAATCGCCTTTGGCGGCGAGTTTTTCCAGCACCCGGATATAAACGGCCAGTTCTTCGGACGTAATGCCAGCCAGGTAGCGTTTCAGTTCGCTCCGTAAGCGGCGTTCCAGCTTGGGCACCAAGTCTTGCCCGGCCGTCGTCAAGTGGACCTCTTTGGCCCGTCCGTCGCTCGGGGCCACGTAGCGCTTGACCGTCCCCTTTTTCTCCAAGCGGTTGACCAAGTTGGTAGCTAACGGGGATTCCACGTCCAGCAGCTCGGCGATTTGGGACAGCCGTAAGTGCCCGCGGTCAAAGACCAGCCCGAGCAAGGCCCATTCCTGCATCGTCAGCTCAGCGGCCGAAAGGCGCTCGTTTAGTTGGGCCCGGAGAGCGCGGTAGGCCCTAGCCTGGGTCAGCCCTGCCCGGTAGGTGGGGATATCGGCAATCGGTGATTTTTGTACGGTATGGATAAGTTATGTAACTTAGTTAACTATATCAGGATGCACCTTCTAAGAGGCGATGGCATTGTGAGTTCATCCTATTATAGATATATAGTAGGCCGATATTTTGGCTATTATTCCAAATTACCTACCCATGCTCTCTGCCCCGCAGGCTACGCTAGCAGCAACATATTACCACGCTTGACGATAAAACCTTCCTGTAGCAATTGCCCTACCGCCGGTTCAACCCGTTCCGTACCCATTGCCAAACGCCTGTTCAAACCGGCTAACGGGAGGCTCGGGTTGGTGGACAATTCCCGTAGGATTGCTCCCCTGACCTCGCGGTTAGAACCTCGCAGGGGCGCTTGGCGGACGTAGCGCTTGCTGCGCCGGGAAGGATTGGTTCCCGTAGCCTTCAACCAGTTCCCGTAATCCATCAGCGCCTGGTACCACTGGCGGGGATGCTCGCGATCGAGGGTTTCCCCCACTAGTTTGGCCAGCTCAGTATCGTCAACGCTGTCCTGCATCGCGAAAAAGTGGTGGATCAGCACGCTCCGGATATTGGTTTCGAGCACGACCGCCGGCTGCCCGAAGGCGAAAACCTGGATCGCCGCGGCGGTATAGGGGCCGATCGCCGGTAGTTTGAGCAGTTCCGCGGTAGAGCGGGGTAATGCTCCGGCGTACTGTTGGTGGACCACGTTGGCCAGCCGGTGGAGCATCAGCCCGCGGCGGTTGTAGCCAAGGCCCTGCCAAAGCCGGAGCACGTCGGCCTGCGGGGCGCCGGCCAGGACCCGCCAGCCCGGGAAAGCGGCCAGGAAAGCCTCGTATTTGGGAACCACCCGGGGCGCCTGGGTCTGCTGGAGCATGATTTCCGAGACCGTGACCGCGTACGGGTCGGCAGTTTCCCGCCACGGGAAGTGGCGTTCATGCACGCGAAAGTGCGCGTAAACGGTTTCTTGGAAACCCTCGACAGCCGCTGGCGACAAGATGGCGGAGGCGGTGTGGAGTTGGGGAGACTCGAACTCCCGGCCTCCTGCTTGCAAAGCAGGCGCTCTAGCCAACTGAGCTACAACCCCGCGTTTTCACTGGGCCTGGATTCCACCGAATAGGCCGCCCAGCAGTCCTCCCAGCAGATTTTGGAAGAGGCCGGTCACGTACATCATCCCGATCAGGATAATCGCCAGCCCCACCAGCTTATACAGCGTATAGGTGCCGGCGCCGCCCAGGTGGCGCTGCGCCCAGCCGATTTCGCCGGTGGCGCGGACCATTCCTTCGGTCTTGATAATCATCAACAGACCGATACCGAGCAGGATTAGGAAAATGAGAAACTTCATATTGGTGTGCGTATGCTACGCCTTTAGTGTAACAAGTTTTAGATAATAAAAGACCTGGCGGTATCACGGGATGAAAACAGGGTTTTCGGCGTAATACGGGTACCAGGTCGGTGGGAAGCGTGCGGCGGTCCGGGGTGCCTGCTCAAGCTGCTGGAGGAGCAACGACGCTCCTTAGCGCATAACGAGGGCACTCACCGGACCGCGCACAACTTTCAGAGAACCGTGTGCTCCCTGCTGGTTCTCTGAGGCGTGAGGTGGTTCGAGGAGGGTGGCCTACGGACCCCGAAACCTTGAGATGTGGCGGCGGGGAGCCATCTCTGCTACCTCACGCGCTCCGGCGGGTAACGGGGGAAGCCCGTTATCACCCGAGGGATATCTCCTCGCCCGGAACGTTTGGTTGTTAAGTAGTGGGCGGGCCGCGGCCAGGGTCGGCAAGGTTGACGCTGGCCACGAACCCGCCCGGTTTCACCACTTCCTCCCTCGGCGTGGTGAAACGTTTTGAAATTAAAAGAGCACATCTGAGCGTACGGCGCGCGCGTGGCAGTGTCAAGCATCCGGCGGTGGGGTTGTGTATCCGAATCTCTGGTGGGCGATCCAGGACTCGAACCTGGGACCTCAGCATTATCAGTGCTGCGCTCTAACCAACTGAGCTAATCGCCCGGACAACGTTGTCATTGTACTCGAGAGCACCGATTCGAAAAAAGCCCCGGAGGGCTTTCAATCGTGAACCGTTGTTCTCTTACAACAAGAAGGTATATTGCCACGAGCAGGTCAGACCTAGGATGTTCCGCCGCCGCCAGCCTGAGCCGGGGCGGTACGTCCGGATTCTACCCGGACCGGAAATATCTCCCTAGAAAGGAGGTGATCCATCCGCAGCTTCCGCTACGGATACCTTGTTACGACTTAGTCCCAATTACCGATCTTGCCGTGGTGCTCCGCCTCCGTAAGGTTGGCTAAGAGCGCTTCGGGCATTACCGATTTTCGTGACTTGACGGGCGGTGTGTACAAGACCCGAGAACGTATTCAACGCAGCGTGGCTGATCCGCGTTTACTAGCGATTCCGGCTTCATGGAGTCGAGTTGCAGACTCCAATCCGAACTGGGACCGGCTTTGAGTGGGATTAGCTCCTCCTCGCGGGTTCGCGACCCATTGTACCGGCCATTGTAGCGCGTGTGTCGCCCAGGGCATAAGGGCCATGCTGACCTGACGTCATCCCCACCTTCCTCCTCGTTAACCGAGGCAGTCTCGCGTGAAAAATACAACACACGACAAGGGTTGCGCTCGTTGCGGGACTTAACCCAACATCTCACGACACGAGCTGACGACGGCCATGCAGCACCTGTCACCGGGCTCCTTGCGGCACTCCCTCGTTTCCAAGGGATTCCCGGGATGTCAAGCCCTGGTAAGGTTCTTCGCTTAGTGTCGAATTAAACCACACGCTCCACCGCTTGTGCGGGTCCCCGTCAATTCCTTTGAGTTTTAGTCTTGCGACCGTACTCCCCAGGCGGGGTGCTTAACGCGTTAGCTTCGATACCCAGGGGGTCTATGCCCCGAATACCTAGCACCCATCGTTTACGGCGTGGACTACCGGGGTATCTAATCCCGTTCGCTCCCCACGCTTTCGTACCTCAGTGTCAGTATTGGCCCAGCAGATCGCCTTCGCCACTGGTGTTCTTCCAGATATCAACGCATTTTACCGCTACACCTGGAATTCCATCTGCCCCTGCCAAACTCGATCTTTCCAGTATCTTCGACAGTTTCCGGGTTGAGCCCGGAGATTTCACCGAAGACTTAAAAAGACACCTACGCACGCTTTACGCCCAGTAAATCCGGATAACGCTTGAGGTCTATGTATTACCGCGGCTGCTGGCACATAGTTAGCCACCTCTTATTCATTAGGTACCGTCAATGTTCGTCCCTAATAAAAGGAGTTTACAACCCGAAGGCCGTCTTCCTCCACGCGGCGTTGCTGCATCAGGGTTTCCCCCATTGTGCAAGATTCCTCACTGCTGCCTCCCGTAGGAGTCTGGGCCGTGTCTCAGTCCCAGTCTGGATGATCATCCTCTCAGACCATC